>JAEEGH010000311.1_pt1 | contig 403068 bp, 373 predicted proteins | sample 9134181 | NCBI WGS metagenome assembly JAEEGH01 (sample SAMN16246544, study PRJNA631951) | gut metagenome | biome: gut microbiome; feature: rumen; material: DP-attached | host: Bos | place: Iran: Karaj | collected 2018-10 | reverse complement strand
TGAAATACACATACACACAGCTTTCTGACGAAGACATCGCGCTTGAAGGTCTCGACCTGCACGGCAGCAGCATCTACGCCATCAGCATTGACGAAACCGACAATTTCGACATTTTCATGGACGGCGCAGACGCTCTCAACCACAATGTGCTCAATTTGCTCAACGTGGGCGACCACACGATGCACATCCAGACTAAAATCAATGGCAAGAAACACGACACCGGCATTGAATTTTTGGTGCAGGTGATCGGATTCAGCATCGAGACCGAACAAATGGAAATCAAGACTGAAGGCTACTGCGCAAGGGAGACCGCCGAAATCACAATTGACTTCAAGAACGCCGGACGTCCAAACTTTTACAAAATAAAGCAATTGGACAACAAATACAAACCGTTTGATAAGAGCGACGATCTTGCGCCAAACATCGGTATCATCTACTTCAAGGTGGACGACCAGATGGCTGCCGGCAATCATACGCTTGACATCACCTTCACCAACGACACCACCCGAAACTTGGAGAGCGATACGTCTTACGCCAGCATCACGGTCAATTTTGAGAGCAGTTACATCATAAAACTCTTTGACGACATCATCGCCATCGACAACCACGACGACATCTTTACGAGTTACCAGTGGTACAAGGACGGCGTTGCGCTTTTTGGCGAGACCAACCAGTATCTGCAATCGTCAGGCAACTTCTACGGCAAGTACAGCGCAGAGGTGATGACCACAAGCGGCGTCAAACTGAAAGTATGCTCGGTACTCCTCGAAGACGCCGTAATACCCACACAGAAGCGACACAGCGTCAATGTCTATCCCAACCCTGCCAACGCCGGCGAGCTTATCACGATAGAATTGCTGCACTTCAACGATGAAGACTACCAATATTGCACTCTACAGATTGTCAATTCCAACGGCTCTGTAGTGCAGACCATCAACGATTGTCAGCAAATCATCACAACCACGCTGCCCGTCGGTACGTACACAGGATACATCATCCAAGAAGGAGTCACCTACAAAGTTCAATTCAAAATCGTGGTGAAATAACCCACACCGCCACAACTAAAACACCCCCGCACATCGCTGAATGCACGGGGGTGTTTTTATTTTTGGGTATAATTGATTCAATTATATTTTGAGCAATTGAAGCTAATACCACTTATTCCAATTTTTCACCCCTAAAAATTACCACTTATTCCAATTTTCTATCATCTTACCTTAACCTTCGCCTCTTTCACCCCATTCCCTTTCGCACTGACAACCACCGACTTAGCACCGGCGGGGATTTTTACGATGGCTTGGGCGCGGCCGTGGAAGGCGTTGTGACGGAGGTCGTGGATGTTGGAATTGTCGCGGAGGTCGGCGTTGCCAAATGCTAAGAGCGTGCCGCCGGTGACTGTGATGGTGATTTCGTCGGACGACATTGCGCAGGGATTTCCATTGCTGTCGGTGAGGACGATGTCGATGAAAGCAACGTCTTCGGGGTTGCCGGCGTCGGTGTAGGCGCGCCACGATTTGGCAGCAATTTTGGCGGGTTTGCCGACGGTGATGAGGGTCGATGTTGCGCCGTCGGATTCGGCTTTGAGAGTGCCGGGCTGATAGTTGAGCGTGAAGGTGGCCTTGCATTGCTCAACCGGTTTTTCGCCGATGAGTTGGTTGTTGAGGTAAAGTTTAACTGTTTTGCCTGCGCTATATACCTCTACGTCAATTGGTTTGCCTTCCCAACCTTCCCAATTCCACGAATCCCAAGTGGGCCAAGTGCTCCACATCGTGGTTTTTATGGAGTCAACGTAACCATTTGGTTCACAGGCTGCAAGATGGATTTTTGAGGATGCCTTGCTGCCGTTCCAAATAATATCGCGGTAATACGAAATTGGCTTGCGGAAACCGGTGATGTCAACGTCGCCGCAGTAGGCACCGTGCCAAGGCCATTGGGGATTTTGCCAACTTTCGCCCTGAGGCCAAGCCTTGTAGCGCCATCCGCCTATGCCCGATTCGCCAAGATAGTCGAGACCCGTCCAAACCATATCACCGATTACGTAAGAGTTGTTGGCAACGGTTTCATAATTGCGGTAAGCGTCGCGGGGGTACGATTCGGTCTGCCACATTACACGTTTTGGATCGCGCTCGTGGTCGGTTTTATGCTTGAAAATCATATAGTTGTAACCAACAATGTCGAGCACTTCGGCGTGAGGGTCGTAGATTTCCCAATCGCGGTCCCAAGCGCAGAGAGCCTCGGTAACGGGACGGGTATTGTCCTCTTCGAGAATTGCCTTTTTGAGCATACGTGCGGTATAGATGCAGCGGATGTCCTTGCGCTCGATAATCTCGTTGCCGATGCTCCACGCCACAATGCAGGGGTGGTTGCGGTCGCGGAGTACCATACGCTTAACGTCGTCGGTGGCGAGCGAATCAAAAAGGATTGAGTAGTCGAAGGGGTTTTTCTCAGTGCGCCATCCGTCGAAAGCCTCGTCGATAACCATCATACCGAGTTGGTCGCAGGCGTTGAGGAATCCCTCCGACGGCGGGTTGTGGCTTGTGCGGATAAGGTTGAAGCCCGCATCTTTCATCAGTTTCACCTTGCGGAATTCGGCGGCGTCGTAGGAAGATGCGCCCAAAAGTCCGTTGTCGTGGTGAACGCACGCGCCGTTTATCAGCACGTTTTTGCCGTTGAGGGCGAATCCTTGCTCGGCGTTGTAGGCAATGGTGCGGAATCCGAATGTCTGTTTCAAATTGAGTGTTTGGTCAACGGAAATCTCTGCCTCATAGAGATTTGGCGAATCGTTGCTCCAAAGTTTCGGATTGCTGATTTTGAGTTCCAACGCAGCCTTGGCGTTAGACTTTGCTTTGATTTCAACGGATTTGGAAGTTTCCACGCCACCTGCCGCAACTTTCACATTTACAGTGCGTTTTTGGTTGCTGTTGTTTTCCACGATGGCGTTGATTGTTACCTTGCCGTTTTCCAAGGCGATGATTTGCACGTCGGTGGGTTTTACGCTAACAGCCGGAAGTTTACGCAAATTAACGTTGCGGTAGATGCCGCTGCCCGAATACCAACGAGAGTTTTTCTGATTGGAATTGTTGACGCGGACGGTAACAACGTTGTTGCCTGTGGGGTTGAGATATGGCGTAAGGTCCACACTGAAAGGCGTATAGCCATATCCGTGCCAAGCGGCGCGTTTGCCGTTTACAAAAACTGTGGCGTGGTGGTAAACGCCGTCGAACTCCATAATAAGTCGCTCGCCTTCATTGAGTTTCGGTACTTTGAGGTTTTGTTTGTACCAAGCAACGCCGGTTTCAAAATAACCGTTTTCGTTGCCCGAAGGTGCGCTTTGAAACGGAGGTTTCAGGATGCTCCAATCGTGCGGGAGGTCAACATTTTGCCACGAAGTAGGCACGTTGGCGGTGTCGTTGTTGAGCGCAAACTGCCAACCGAGGTTGATGTTGTTAGCCAACTGTGCGCTTGCTGCGGCTGCCATAAGCAACATCGCAGCGGAAATAATTGTCTTCTTCATTTCTTAATGATTAAGTGATGAGTAATTTTGGGCAAAGGTAAAAAAATTATATATAATCCAAATCCTTAGGAAATCCTAATATTGTGTATTTCCCGTTTTCATCTATGTCTATTTCCATATAATTGGCATCTTGGATTTCATAATCAGCATACCGTTCTGTTAAAAACAATATTTGCTGATTTGTAGAACCAATCCATTGGTTATCAATTGTTCTTAGACTTTCATCATATCTGCCAACTATCAGAATATCTGATACGGATTTAATTATTGATTTGTCGGTATTGTTTATTTCTGACAATTCGTAACCTGTAAAGACCATTGTAGATAATCCAAGTTGCTGACATTTGGTACAAAGATTATAAACATCTGATAATTGGTCAAGTGGTTCACCGCCAAGGATTGTAACGCCTTCAACATCCTCTGAGGAGATTTTTTTTACTAATTCTGCGGTAGAATAATCAGTTTTTTTTTCAAAACTCCACATTTCAGAATTCCAACAGCCTTTGCAACGCAAAGAACAACCTTGGACCCAAATTACAAATCTGCATCCGGGTCCATATATGTAACTTTGTTCCTCGATATGCGCAACATTCATTGTTAGTAAGTGTATCTTACAAGCACAAGTTTTATCTTGTTGTTTGCCATTGTCTCTTTTACCGAATAGCCTTTTGCCTTTGCTTTTTCGATAATGGAATTTTTTTGTTTTTCAACAAATGCTTTGCGTTCTTCCTCCATTCTGATGCGTTCTTGTTCCAGACGTTGACGCTCAGCCTCGGCTATGGCCTCTTGTCGTGCTTTCTCGATTTCTTCCAGTTTCTTTTGATAAAGCACTTCATAATGCTTTCCAATTTCTGACACGAAATCGGCTCTATTTCTATCAGTATAAGAATATGCTGCAAGATAGTATTTACCGTTCACATCTCTTTCAAATGTCTGATAGCCCATTACTCTATCTTGAATATCAGTGATTATACTATCGCCCTGAACGGTGATTTTGCATCCAATTTGTTCCAATGCCAGACAAAGAATTTCTTTGTCGATAAATGGTGTGGCGGTTTTAACTACACAACTCATCTTTGTTTGTTTTTAATAACATTTGAATTTCGGTTAACTTCTGTTTGGTAATACTCGTCAGTTTTTTTTACAGACTGCATCATTTCGTTTTCATCGAGGAGTTCTTGCAATTCGGCAAGGCACATTTCGCCTTTTATGCCATCTGTCGAGGCATTAATTTTGCCGTTTTCGTCGATGGTGATTGTTATACGTTGTTCTGCCATAAGCAATTGACTTTTATTTGGTTGCACATAATTCTGCTTTCAGACGTTCTGATTCCTGTACGCCCAATTCATAATCCTCCCAATAGTCTATTGCAAGGTACGATTTGCCGTTTGATTGCCATAGTTTCCCAACTTTTGGAAGTTGAGGAAGATTCTGAATCTCAAACTTTTGCTCGATTTCTGAGTTTTTCTGTGAATTTTTATTCCCGTGATTGAAAACTTCGAGCGACGAGCCGCCACCTGTGTTTTCTGAACCGATTTTTTCGATTTCTTTTTGCTTGAAGTTCACTTGATTTTCAAGGTTTTTGATTTCCTTTTCACTCTTTTTGATGTCATCTTCAACTTTGTGAATGAATGTATCAGAGGTTTTATTATCCACCTTATTATCAAGTTTTGCTTTTTGCTCCTCCAATTCTTTCTTTTTGTCTTCGATTTGCGATTCTAAACGTTCAATTTCGTCTTTAAGGTTCGCTTTGTGGTTTTCGTTTTCAATATCAACGCCGTGTTTTGCAATTGAATAGGATACCTCGTTGATTTGTTTTATACATTCATCCCGTTTCTCCTTGGTAATTATCGAAAAATCAAGCATTTTGATTTCTTCGATTTTGGTCTTCAATTCTCCAAACTGTTGTTTTTTGCCAAGGAAGAACCTACTAATGCGTTTAGATAGAGTGGTTTCTCGTTTTTCCAATTTTGATATTGCTTCTAACAGTGATTCCATTTTTATGGCAATCTTTTTCTTTTCAGTTTCCCAATTAGAATATAGATTATGATCTTTTGCATTGTCGGGAAGATAAAACGGGACATTTCTCCACGAATAATTGATTTCGGCAGACATACCATCGTCCTTGAAATCAGGTTTTTTGTTTTCAAAATCTTCTTTCGGTAATAGTTGCTTCAAAACATTATCTGTCAATTGTTGTTCGCTCCTATGTTTGATCTCGGAAGGCAACTGTTTTTCCTGACCGATGTAGACTATTTTTTTGCCAGACAGGTTTTTGCGTTTATCTTGTTCTACATAATCAAACAAAGTTCCCCACACATAATCATTGCCGGAGAATTTGTCTTCATCATAGAGGATGTCTACTGTTTTAGATTGTATTTGATTTTTGTTGTTGCTGATAATTTCAGTTGAGGCTTTTTGCCAAAATTGATAGCAAAAATGTTTGAATAGTTCAAGAAATTCGTCTTTTACCAAATCAAAGGAAAAATGCTCAACCAAAAGACTACCCTCTGTAAGTTGACCTGCGAAAAAAAAGCCTTTTGCCGCATTAGATTTCGGATTCGACAATATAAAACTTCCAACATTGTTGATACCGCCATATCTTATCAGCGTTATTCCGCAAATTTTTTCCACATCTTTGGAAAAATCATTGACAAGAATGTAAAACTTTACACGAGATTTTGCTTTGTCGAAAACCGTTGCAAGAATATCCTTGTCGGTGAGCGTTTCAGAGTAGATGCAGACAAAGCCGTCCGTTGTTGAGTTCAACAGTTGAAGGATTTTCTCTTTATGACCGCTGACAGAAACATTTGATTTCGGTTTCCAAAAATTATTGAGAACCATATCACCGTAGTTTACGGTTTCTGTCTTGTTGATTGGCTGTATTTTATTTTTTCCCATTTTTCCCATTGTTTAAATTGATAAATCATTCGGTGCATTCAAATGCCAAAACTCAGCCGAAAATTGTTCCGTTTTTGTTTTGAAACTATCAATTTTTGGGCTGTCGAACTTATTTGTATAAGCCTCGAAACCGTCTTCGCCATTAGTTTCAACAACCAATTTGTCGAAATCGGTACCGGAAACATAATCTTTTTTAACCTTCTGCATTAACAGATAATCTCTCCATTGTTTGGCATTTGCCATATCATACGGCATAATCTTTATGCTGTCAATAGTTCCGTCAAAATCAGACCATTTACACGAGAAATCGTTAATTTCGAAAGAGTCGTTGTTGTTAAAACGGACACGCATACGTTGATACTTTTCGTCCCAATTGGGAAGAATATCTCTAATAACAGACTCTATTTTTTCTTCACGCTTAATTGGTTTTTGTCTATCTAATTTGGTCATACCTTCTTTGCCAATATTGCCATCGAAGAAACAAAATGTCGGTTTATCAGTTTCGATTATCAATATTGCAGTAATAGATTCTGTTTTATCAAACTTTTTACATTTTAGGGTATTATTTGTCAAAACAAACTCAGCATAGTCGATATGAGAATCTTTTTCCTTAGCAGGGACAATAAAATGACCATTCGAAGGGAAATTGATTGGATCATCAATTGTGCTGTATTCATTTGCCTTTTCACGACGGAAATACATAACTATGCTGCCGAAATAAGTATCATCATCAGTGTACCAAATTTTGTATTTTCCTTCCTCAGGTGTAGGCAAAAGTCCTGTTTCCTTGACTTCATATCCAAGTCGGGTAAGTTGCTTGTTTGTGTCATAAACGCCAATCTCTATGAGATAGTCGTTAATGCGGTTGTTGAGCAACTTGTCATTAAACCGTTTGCCTTTAAGATAATCTTGAATGTCAATGCGTTTAACATTTTTCTTTATCTTCATATAAACTGTTGCTGAATGTAGTTCTATGTTTTTTGTCAGTGTTATTTTCATATTGTTATAGTTTGTTCTGCCAATTGTTTAAGATCATCGGATTTAGATTTGTTTAAGTAATAATTGTGGTCGCCAATGATTACGAGTTGAAATTTTGCTCTCGTAATGGCAACGTTGAGACGGTTTGGGTTGTCCATAAAGCCATCCCGTCGAGTCTGAACCATTGATAAGAACACAATATCTGCCTCGTGTCCCTGAAACTTATCCACGGTGTGAAGTTTTATGTTGATTTTGCCGTCCTCGATATTGAAGTCCGAAAACGCATTCTCTTTACCCGTCAGTTCCCTCAGTTTTTCACGGATTTTAGTCTCCTGTCCACGGTAAAACGTCAGGCACGCAACAGTCCATTTTCTACCTTCGGGTTGAGGATTGTTTTTGGCAAATTCTATAAAAACCTTTAAGTGAGAAATCAAGATTTTAACCTCTTGCTCGTTGTAATTGCGGTTGGTTTCGCCTTTAACATCAATCCAAACCCTGTGTTTTGGGTAACGGGTGAAATTCCATTTACGCATTTTTGAAATGGGAATCGGAGTCACCAAATCCTGCAACGCTTTTTCCTCGCTGTAAAACCTTTCTCTTGGAAACTGAGAAATTTCAGGATGCATACGGTGCTGATATACAAGTGTTTGCCGGCGATAACGCAAATCTGAATCATAGAAACCCTCTGAAATAGTGGATTGCACTTTGTTTTTTCGACCCTTGATGCCGTGAACAAGTGATTCCAAAATGGACGGAAATGCCATAGCCGCTATTTGATTAATGTTCTCTTCTATTTGCGTGCTATCAATAGTTTTTGGCAACAAATCGGTTATTTCATCTGAATAATTCTTACTTTTGTTTCTCCCTTTCACAAGCCTCAACTGATGCTCGCGGTCGATACGCCACGCAATTTCTTCCGCCCAGTTTTTCTCTGCAAAATAACCATTGATGTGTTCTGCTATTTCAAAACTATCTGTTATGTCTTTGCCTTTGTTACGGAAGTTGAAGCGATGTTTTTGCTGCCAACAATTATGCTCAAAAGCGTGCTGAGAAGACAACCAATCATCTTCTTTCTGTAACAAAATTACGTGAGTTTCAGGAAATTTTTCCCTACATTTAGCAATCAAGTTCCTGTCTATAAACACTATGTCATAAGCAGCAAGTTGTAACTTGCAAACGTCTTTATAGTTCTCATTTTGAATGATATAAATCAATTTGTCTTCATAATCCTCTTTGCGGGATTCGATTTCGAAAAAAATATATTTTAGAGTCTCAAATCCAACAGGAATAATATATTTGTTGTATCTGCCCTTGATGCAGTCTTTTAATTTTTGAAGATAAAAACAAGCCTGTTGCAGATTGACGTCAAGTGGCTCCTCTCCATAGCGCACTTGCGAAATATTTGAGACAATCTCACCACGGTCAGTAAATGGCGAAAGTTGCATAACATCACCCGCAAGAATCCATTTTTTTGCATACAAGGCAGGAACAAGAAATTCTTGAAATGTAGTCTTGCTACTCTCGTCGATTATCAGGTAGTCGAACTCAGGGACTATGGGTGCGTTCTTTTCGCGATTTCTGAACTTCGGATTTTTTAATATTCCGATAGTAGTGCCGCATACAAGGTTGGCGGCATCGAGGAGAAAGTCTTCTGATATATCATTGTCTTCTATCAAATTGTCGATTTGAAACATCCTGACATCATCGTTGATACGGTTCTCGTCACCGATTCTTACGGGCAAAATATTGAATTTTTCCAACAATGACTCTCCTTCGTCGCGTTTCTCTTTCAGACGTTCCAAAACATTGTCGATAGCAACGTGTGTGCTGCCGCAAAGCAAAATTCGACCGCCATTTTTTATAATTTGGCATATCAATTCCAATATGACGGTAGTTTTACCTGAGCCGGGAGGACCTTCAAGAATTGCGAAATCAGGTGTGTTGAGTGCTTTGTTTACAAACTCACGTTGTTCATAACATCCGCTGCGTGTTGCATCTTTGATTACCTCCCAATCATTGATTGAATCACATTGAGGGTGGCGCCAATTTGTCTTTTCCCGATTATTAAACAGGTAGATAAGATTAATGTGATTGCCAACAGGCATCGTTCTCAAAGTAGTGATTGCTTCCAATTGTTTTTCAAGTTGGTATGTATTGACTTTAACTTTGAGGACTTCTCCTTCGGGGAAACAATACTTATATTTTTCACCTTTTTTGCGAAGTACTAGTTTATACTCATTTTCACGTCCTTCTGCGACCTCGTATGTATTACCGTTGTCATCATTAATTTCAATGTCATCATCAAAGAAATATCTCAACGGCGAAAAAATCTGTGTGTCTTCACCTTGATAAGAATCGTCGATTTCTGCCAACTGAATCCAATAGAAATCTTTGTCGCGCTTTTTTGGGCGTTCGATAGTAAAAACCAAGTTTCCTGAAAAAACATTTTTGTCGTAATCGTTGTCATTTTTAAGTGTCAACGACAAACCGTTATGTTCTAAAAACGAAAATTTTGAACCGTTGTCGAATTTCAATTCTTCAAAGTTAATAAAAGCCGACAACTTTTCTCCTTGAATTTCTTTTTTGTTTTCAGGGAGCCAATTGCGTTCTTTTTTATCTTTTACGTAAACAATTATCCTTTGACCGTCTTCTTTGATTATCGTTCCTGAGAGTTTGCTGTCTTCTTGAATCAGTTCCAATTTGATAGAATCGCCAGCCCAAGTTACACTGTCGAATTTTTCTACCCGGTAATCAAATTCCACGCAACGTTTCTCAAAATCGGCTTCTGTGATTGTTATTTTTTCTTTTCTATTGTCAAACTTGCATATTATGTTTTCTTCGTAATCGGGACAGAATCCGTTGTCAACCAATATTTTATAACGGTTTTTATGTATAGGTATTTCAAAAAGGTATCCTTCGAGTTTCAGTTCCGCCAAATTGTCTGACTTGATTTTGTCCCACTTGGCAGTAACATCGTTTTTCTTTTTGAGAGCGTGAACGGCATTTTTGAGATAATCTTCAAATGGGCGGAACGCCTCCTCCGCAGTTTTTTGAATTGCGGTAGAGACACTTAAATCTTTATATAAGTCAAGATCTTTATCTTTTGGTAGATTTAAGTAGTAATGCTTCATACACCGTTAGATAAATGGATTGTTATAAGATTCTTGTCTTAGTTTAGGAACATCTTTTCCCTTATCTTCCAACTTTTCTGGCTCGTCTTTGGACGCGGACACAGCACGGCTTTTTGCCCATTGACGCATTTTAACAATGGTTTCGTGCATTGTATGCGAGAGAGGATATGTCTTTTCAATCGCAGTTGAAATATGCGAATTTTCAATTTCTTTTTCCTCATCGTAAGCCTGAAATAGTGCTTCTTTTACCACTTCCTCCAATTCTGCGCCAGAAAAACCTTTGCTCTTTTCTGCCAAAGATTTGATGTCAAAGTCTTTTGGGTGGCGTCCTTTGCGTTTTAGGTGGATTTTGAGGATTTCTTCGCGTTCCTTTTCCGTGGGCAAATCAACGAAGAAAATCTCGTCAACACGTCCTTTTCGGAGTAATTCGGGCGGAAGTTGTGATATGTTGTTGGCTGTTGCTACCACAAACACAGGCTTTGTTTTCTCCTGCATCCACGTAAGGAAAGTGCCTAACACCCTTGCTGTTGTGCCGCCGTCGGTAGAGCCCGAAGAAGAAATCCCCGACATACCTTTTTCTATCTCGTCGATCCAAAGTATCGACGGAGAAATTGCCTCGGCAATTTTCAAAGCCTGACGGATATTGTTTTCAGATTCGCCTACAATACCTCCGAATATCTTGCCCATATCGAGCCTCAACAATGGGAAATGCCAAAGATTGCCAACAGCCTTCGCAGTGAGGCTTTTACCTGTGCCGGGAATACCCAAAAGAAGAATGCCTTTCGGATATGTCAATCCAAACTCCTTGGCGGACTTGTCGAATCCGCGTCCGCGTTTTCTCAGCCATTCTTTAAGATTGTCCAAACCGCCTACATCTTCCATTGTCTCTTTCGGATGGTAGTATTCGAGATAGCCGCTTTTTTTGATGACATTTTCTTTTTCACGAATTATAAGCGGTACTTCTGCGCCTGTTAGTTGTCCATTCTCAATATATGCCAAAGAGAATGCTTTTTCGGCCTCCATAATTGTGAGTCCGAGTGCAGCCTCAATGAGTTCGTGGTCAGGCTCTCCCGAGTTTGATATATTATGCGGTTCGCACACCTTATTATATATTGCCTTCAAATCATCAAAATCAGGATATGGAAGTTCCAAAATATGCACATCCTTCTCCAATTCCTTTGGAAGTTGAAGAAACGGTTGTGAGAATACCAATGTCTTGTTTTGAGTGTTTTCACCGGCAATGTTTCTGAAAGTTTTTATCATACGAGGGTTTTCGGTCAAATCAGGATAGAAATCTTCCAAAAGAAATATACATTCTTTTTGGTTCTTGTAAAAATCGATAGCGAATGATGGATTAGAAGAATCGTCTTCATCTTCGACGGCAACAAAGAATCTTTCTGCTGCATTCCACTTTTTGATACCTTCCACACGATTCCAAATAAAAAAATCACGTTTAAGTTCCCTTGATACGCCGATTAACATTCCGTGGAAGCGTAATGTCTCGTAACTTACTATTTGAATTAGTTTTACGTTTGCTTTTACTAAGTTATATAGTTCTTTTTCTTGTCTGTTCATAATACAAATTAGTATTTAAATTAATAGTGTAAATATAATGTTTTTTTTAACATAATCAATAATGATAAAAAAAATTTTACAATTACAAATATATAAAAATTTCTGAGTACCGACACAAAGAAACAGCAACTTATTCCCCCACCTTATCCATTTTTTCGTTGTAATAATTTTTTACAACGCTCCATTTGTAGTAGGGGAAGGTTTCCGTGGCCATAGGGAGGGTGGATTCTATGCCGTTGAGAAGGCATTTTACCAAGATGTCGGAAGGGGATTTTGGATTGCGGTAAAAGATTAACTGAATGTTGCAGGCTTTGCAGGTTTCAAAATTTTGATAACAATTCTTTACTTCAAACGGGTCTTCGGGGTCGCGGTCGGCGCCGTTGATGCCCATCAAAACAGTGAGAGGTCCGATATAGGTGTCGTGCCCAAAACGAAGGTCGGCAACACGGTCAACATTGCCGCTGATTACCGCATCTGCCTTAGCGATAATATCTTGCAAAATCGGAATGGTCTCGTACTGAGGACCAAAAACCCAAGCATAGGAACCGAGGTTCGAGCGTTCCCAAGTAGAGATAATCTCGTCGTCGGTAACAATGTTGCCCATCATTCCCTCGTGGGCGATGTTGGGCAGCGAGGTGTAGAGATGAAGGAGGTTGCTCGCAATTTTTTCTGGCTTTTCTGGCAATCCGTCGGTGGAGGTAAACACGCGCTCAACAATCTTTTCGCGCAAGGAATTGTCGTTGGGAACTTTGCCCCAATTTTTCTCAAAACGTGGATGAACCTTTGGAAATGAGTGCTTTACAGGATTCTGACCATCAGAAGGCACCACTGCATCTAAGGTAAAGCGCGACGACTGTTCGCGGATTTCGATACGTGGATCACACTGCACAAGTTCTTGGCAAAATGCTGACATACTAAGCACGCAACGTCCTACAAGTGAGGATATTGCATAAACATTTCCACCGTTTTTAAACACCTCTGGAAAATTGTTGTACATAATTCGGGCAATCTTTTGGTGCTGCTCCCAACCGAGTTGCGTAAGTTCGCTAACGCCTGTTGAAAGTTCGTATTTGGCATCCATAAATTTGGTGTAAAACTTTTCTCCTTCGGCAGTTAACTTATTGAAATTGTGCGCAGTAGTTAGCAGAGTATCAAGTTGCGCATAAAGGTCGGCGTTCCAATAATACCGCGAACCGTGGCGGGCATAATGACTGATATAGAACGGTTTGTAACCCTTTGGCGACTTAGTGAGTTCTGATTTGTCGAAAGGGTAGGGGCAATCGTTGCCGTAAGCCTTCTTAGGATTTGCTTTAAGTTGGTCAAACACAGAGTTTTGCTGAGCCGAAACCGTCAGCATAAAAACAGCGGTTGCGGCTGTGAGAACGATTTTCTTTAAAATTGCTTTCATATCTATTAAATTTAAGTGATTATATTTTCCACAAAAATACAAAACAGAATTAACTATGCAAATAAATCGGGGAAAAACTGCGATCCACAAAAATACAACTATACTTTACAAAACCACCGTTTATCGAAGAAAAGTGTGATTTTTGTCACATTTTTTGGAGATAGATGGTGAAAAGTAAAGGAAAGAAATTTAGGGAGAATCTATTTTATTCCCCCTTCTCCACCAACTTCAACTTTCCAGCCAATTTAAACAGCACCACAGCACCTACTATGCCCACTATGGTGAGTATCACTGCCGGTATCCATTTCATATACACAAAGAATCCGCCGGCGAAGAGGAGCGAATATATCGTGATAATTCCTATGAAAACACAGAGCAATTGAAGGGGCATTTGCCAATGTTGTGCGTTGGATTTGAGGAGGTTGTCATCGTCAAACTGTTTGAGGAATGATTTCCAGCCCGGACCACCGGGGGTGGTGAGTTTGTAAAAATTCAATAGGGTTTCTTTGCTTTCGGGTTTGGTAACAAACACTGTAACAATCCAAATGAGCGATACCACTGCAACAGTTATCAAAAGTCGCATAGTAGAATGGTCGAATATGCCGCAAGCCAAACAGCCGTCGGGTATCACAAAAACCATTACTATCGACATCAAAAATGCTCCCGCCATAGCAGCAATTTCGGTGGCGGCGTTGATTCTCCACCAAAACCATCTTAACAGATACACTGCTCCCGTGCCTGCGCCGCTAAGCAGCAATATATCAAAGGCTTGTGTGGCATTGTCCATAATGGTTAGCGATAATAATCCGCCTACAAATGCCAACAATACTGTACACAAAATTGCAATTCTACGAAGTTTTTTGCCGTCGGCATTTGGATTTACAAAACGTTTGTAAAAATCATTTACCAAATACGATGCTCCCCAATTTAAATGCGTGGCTATGGTGCTCATATAAGCCGCTATAAGCGAAGCAATTATCAATCCAAACCAACCCGAAGGAGTTTTAGTTACCATCATAGGATATGCAGCGTCGTTTTTGAGATATTTTTCATCAACGTTTGGAAATGCCTCGTGCAATGCCGTGAGACCTTGTTTTTGATAGTGAAGTTTTATGATTTTTTCGCGCAATTCTGGGGGAACTTCGGGTGCTTTTGGATTATTCAAAACTGTTTGATAATAGGGTAGGAGAGTGGGGCTTTGCAATTGAGCCTCAGCCTCTTGCATTGCCGACGGTGAATCGGTTTTAAACACTATCAGCGATGCCAAAGCCACTATTATCCACGGCCAAGGACGCAATGCGTAGTGCGCAAAATTAAAGAAGAGGTTTGCACCCACGGCGTGTTTTTCGTTTTTAGCCGAAAGCATTTTTTGACACATATATCCGCCTCCGCCTGGCTCTGCGCCCGGATACCAAACCGCCCACCACTGCACTGCAACGGGGATTATCAGCATCGGCACCCAAACCGAAGGGTCGGAAAAATCGGGTATGAAATCTATCTTGTCGGCTATTTCGGTGTTAGTTACAAGTCCTTCTAAACCACCCACTTCGGGAATATTCAACGCAGCCACTGCCGCCGCCACTGCGCCAGCCATTGCTATCAGGTATTGAAAAAAATCTGCCCAAACCACGCCCCTGAATCCTCCAAGAGCGGTATAAACCACGGCAGCACTCATTCCGGCAATTACCGTTACGTATGGTTTTATGCCAAACATTACCGAACCAATTTTTATTGCGGCAAGCGTTACCGAGCCGAGTATCAGGCAGTTGAAGAAGAATCCGAGAAACACAGCCCTGAACCCTCGCAAAAACGACGCAGCCCGTCCCGAATAGCGTTTTTCGTAAAATTCAAGGTCGGTGACAATGCCCGTGCGCCGCCAAAGTTTTGCAAAAATAAACACGGTGGCCATTCCCGTTATCAAAAACGCCCACCACGCCCAGTTTTTAGCCACGCCGCTTTCGCGCACCATTCCGGTAACGAGGTTCGGGGTGTCGGCAGAAAAAGTGCAAGCCACCATACTCACGCCCAAAAGCCACCACGGCATCTGCCGTCCGCCAAGAAAATAGTCTGCCATATCGGCTTTGCTGCGTTTGTTCGCCGCCTTTGTGATTACAACTATTGTTATAAAAAAGGATATTATAATTATAATATCCGCTGTTGATAATGATATATTCATAGTTCAGTATGCTTGGTTTTGATGTGCGAATATACAAATTTTTGGTAAAAAACAACATTAATCTTATCAGTTTTGCAAAAACTTTTCTATATTTGGAGAAATTTAAAACTTATTGTTATGAAAGCACTTTTTACATTAATAGCCGCGGCGATGCTCTTTACGGGTTGCCGCACACATTCTACGCAAACTGCAAATGCTCAACCCGCTGCACAAACCGCTGTGTCGGAAGGCGTTAAATCTACCGTTTATCTAACGCGGGATATTTCGCCCGAATCGTTAGTAAAAATTTACAACTCACTGGGTCGCAAGGCAGAAGGTCGCGTTGCCGTAAAGATTTCCACCGGCGAGGCTGGCAACAACAACTACCTCAAACCCGAACTCATCAAAAACCTTGTAGAAGAGGTCAACGGCACAATCGTGGAGTGCAACACGGCATACGGCGGTCAACGTACAACTTTTGAAAACCATTGGCAAACCATTAAGGAACACGGATTTAGCCCGATGTTTAAGGTTGACCTTATGGACGAGGAGGGCGAATTTGAAATTCCCGTTGTCGACAACTCTAATATAAAGTGCGACATTGTGGGAACCCACCTCAAAAACTACGATTTTATGATTAATCTCGCTCATTTTAAGGGACATCCGATGGGCGGAATGGGTGGCGTTATCAAAAACGCAAGCATAGGCGTGGCTTCGGCTAATGGCAAGGCTTACATCCACACGGCAGGCTATCAGCGCAAGGTGGAGGGACTTTGGCAACACACTCAAAACCAAGACGGTTTTCTTGAATCAATGGCTGCGGCGGCTCAGGCTGTCCACAACTATTTTGGCAACGGCGAAAAAATCCTTTATATTTCGGTAATGAACAATATGTCAGTAGATTGCGACTGCGTTGCACATCCTGCCAAAGTTAAACTCAAAGATTACGGAATACTTGCCTCGCTCGACCCTGTGGCTTTGGACAAGGCTTGCGTTGACATTATTTTTAATATGACACCTTCCGAAGGCAACGACAATGCACCCCTCAAAGACCGTATCAGTTCGCGCCACGGCATTCACACCATCGAACACGCCGCCAAAATCGGTCTTGGAAGTATGAACTACCAAATTGTTAATATCGACTAAATAATTATGAAAAACTAAACACCTATGAATTTTCACAAACTATTAACCCCATTTTTGGCATCTATATTAATGCTGTTTTGTGCCGCTTGCAACCGCGAAAACAACGATGTAAATGCCGATGGCACCATTTCGTACAATCTAAAACCCTTCGACGGACCGTTCTCAAATCCTCACAAGGGGTTTACCGTTCCCACCTCAGGCACGTGGGTGTTTGCGCCTGAATTTGAATACGGTCCTTACGGTTCGCTCAAAAACGGTGCTTGGAACTTGGTTTCGTACGGTTCGGGCTATCAGCAATGGAACAAACTCAACCCCGCCAAAGGTGTTTACGATTGGTCGGAATTAGACAAACTGCTTGCCGCGCTTGCCGAACACAATATGGGCTATGCGTTGAGGGTGCTTCCATACACGTCGTCGTTTGTTAGGGCTGCCGACACCCCCGAAGAGAATTACGATTGGACGCCGCGTTTTGTATACGAAATGGGAGCGAAAAAAATAACCGTAGATATCAGAGGCACTGATTTTAAGGCAGTTGTACCAGTTTGGGACGACCCAATTTATATTCAGGCAGCCAAAGATTTTGCCACCGCTCTTGCCCAAAAATACGACGGTGACCCACGGATAGAATACATCGACATCCGCACTTTCGGAAATTGGGGCGAATGGCACACATCGCAGTTGCTCGGCAGCCAAATGCCCTCCGACGATATTCTAAAAGATATGATAAAGCATTACGCATCGGTTTTCAAAAAGACCCAACTTGTGTTGCCATCCAACGGCTTTGGCGATGTTTACACCTACGCACTCAGTCTCGGCGTTACCAAGCGCGACGACGGTTTCATTGGTATTCCAGGTCGCGACGATACTTTGCAACGTGCTTACCGCGCCAATTTGCCTACCATCGCTGAAAACATAGCCGGATACGCTACAATGCTCACTTACAACGATTTAATTCCCGGCGGAAATAGAAAATGGACTCCCGAACTTTGGGAACAATCTATCCGCAACGCACATTTAACCTATTATGTACTCGACCAAGACAACGATTGCGGCTACCGTTTCTATCAAGAAAACAAAGCACTTGCCGACAAAATGAGCAAGATTTTGGGCTACAATTTCACCGTTGCCAAGGCAGAATTTTCTACCCACACCAACACCTTAAACCTCACCATCAAAAACATTGGCTTAGCACCCTGTTTCTTTGATGTTTACTTAGTGGCAGAATTTACCGACAACACCGGCGAAACCCTTGCCCAAATCGGCGAAACTATCCGCATACCCAAAGGCACGTTCAAAGACGATACTTCGCAAGATTTTTCGTTTAAATTTAATGCTGAATTACCGTCAGAATATCAAATTGCCCTATCGCTCTACGAATCCGAAGATGCCTACACCAAAGGTAAAAATCCTACGGTAAGGTTTGATAATGAAGGAATTGCAGATAATAATAAACTATTGCTCAAAAAATAATTTAAATTGTAAACTTAATTAAATCATTGATTTATGCCCAAATACCTACTAATACTTAAAGCATTATTGGCATCGGCTGTGATTTTAAATGCATCGTGCCACAAGGATTCTGACGAGGTAAAACCCGAAACTCTTCCCGACGGCTCAACCAAAATCACCTTTGCCCTAAAACCATTCGACGGACCTCTCGCAAATCCGCACAAGGGGTTTACCGTTCCCACCGACGGCACGTATATTTTTTCGCCCGAATGTAGGTACGGCCCGTTTGGAGAGTGGAAAAATGAGGCGTGGAAACTTGTTACCTACGGCTCGGGACATCAGCAATGGAACAAACTCAACCCCGCAAAAGGCGTTTACGATTGGACAGAATTAGACAAACTGCTTGCCGCCCTCGCCGAACACAATATGGGCTATGCGTTGAGGGTGCTGCCCTACACACCGTCGTTTGTGAGGGATGCCAACACGCCCGAAGAAGAGTACGATTGGACACCGAAATTCGTCTACGAAATGGGCGCAAAAAAAATCTACGCCAAATTAGAAGGCACTAATCTAACTCCCGCCGTGCCGGTTTGGGACAATCCTATTTACATTCAGGCAGCCAAAGATTTCGCAACCGCATTGGCACAGAAATACGACGGCGACCCGCGAATCGAATATATCGACATCCGCACTTTTGGCGAATGGGGCGAATGGCACACATCGCACCTCGAAGGTAGCGAAATGCCATCACTTCAAATTCAGAAAGATATGCTCAAACATTACGCCTCGACATTCCACAAAACGCAACTTGTGCTCACCTCCGACGGTTATGGCGACATCTACACCTACGCCCTCAGCCTCGGCATCACCAAGCGCGACGACGGCTTAATTGGCATTCCCGGCACTCCCGATTCGTTGTTAAGGGCTTACAAGGCTAATCTGCCCACCATTGCCGAAAATCTTGGCGAATACAAAACTATGCTCACATACGACAATGTGAACTATCTCAAATGGACTCCCGAACGTTGGGAAAATGCCATCCGCACCGCACACCTTACTTATTATGTGCTTGATCAAGATAGTTACGGAGGCTATGATTTCTACAAAGACAACAAAGAACTTGCCGACAAAATGAGTAAGGTTTTGGGCTACAATTTCACCGTATCAAGTGCGGAACTCATCACCAAAGACAATTCCCACACATTAAACCTAACAATCAAAAACACCGGCGTAGCACCCTGTTTCTTTGACGTTTACTTAGTAGCAGAATTTATCGACAACACCGGCGCCACCATTACCCAAATAGGCAAAACCATCCGCATACCCAAAGGCACGTTCAAAGACGATAGTTCGCAAGATTTTTCGTTTAAATGTAATGCAGAATTACCGCCTGATTATTCCATTGCCCTCTCGCTCTACGAATCCGAAGACGCATACACCAAAGGCAAAAATCCAACGGTAAGATTTGATAATGAAGGTATTGCGGAGAATTATAAATTAGTGCTAAAACGATGATTTGGATTTGTCAAAATAAAGCATTATAATTGCAAAAAATAAGTTGACTATGCAATTGATGAATATGAATTGTCCTCATTGCGGTTCAAAAGCCGAAAAAAATTTAACCACTTACACTATCGACTTAGGTGAAGTGTTAGTGGTAATCCGCCGTGTACCCTGTTATCAATGTGATCATTGCGGAGAAATTGTGTATGATGCCGATGTGTTTCAAAATATTGAAAAAATAGTTGGTGCGGCCAAAACAATGAAACAAGAAGTTTCAATTGTAGATTATAAAAAAGTGGCGTAAACCATTTTAAATTAATAATTTAACTACATAAAATACCATAACATTATGCCATTAACAATAACCAAAACCGACATTACCACAATGACCGTTGATGCCATTGTAAACGCTGCTAACACCGATTTGCAAATGGGCGGAGGAGTTTGTGGAGCAATTTTTAGGTCTGCCGGACCTGCCAAACTTCAAGAGGCTTGCAACAAACTTTCACCCATCAAAACTGGCGATGCAGTTATCACCCAAGGCTTTAACGCCAAGGCAAAATACATTATCCACACGGCAGGACCTATTTACAACCCCGCCAACAAGCAACAAGCCGAGCAACTGAGCAACTGCTACACCAACTCGTTAAAATTGGCGGCGCAAAACAACCTCAAATCCATAGCGTTTCCGCTAATTTCAGCAGGAATTTACGGCTACCCGCTCAACGATGCAATTCAGATAGCCATAGATTCTATCAAAGATTTTCTTCAAAAAGAAAACAGCCAAATAACTGTGTATCTTGCAATTTTGGATGATAGGATATTAAGCGCCGCACAAAAAATGGTTAGTTGATAAACTTCACCTTTGCTTCGTCTCTTGGTTTGGCATCGGGAGATTCGTCGGGATAGCCAACGGCAAGGATGTACATCAGGCTGTAACCTTCTGAAAATCCGAGTTTTTCGATAAAGAAACGGGCTTCTTCGGTGTTGGTGAGAAAATGTACAGGTCCGCCAAGACAGCAAGTGCCAAGTCCGAGCGACTGTGCTGCCAACATCATATTTTCGCCCAAAAGTCCGAGGTCGAGACCCGAATTCTGTTCGCCAGCCACGCAAATAATGTTGGGAGCATTGCGAAACATATTTTTAAATGAGGGATCCTTAGCCACCGCCTCGGCGTTGAGTTTTTTGTAAACGTCGTTTACTTGGTTGATAAGTTCCTGATTTTCAACTACACGGATTTCCCACGGCTGCTTATTCATACCGCTTGGAGCGTTGATGCCGCATTTGGCAATGGTTTCGAGTTTTTCGTGCTCCACGGGAGTGTCTTTGTACTTGCGGATGCTTCGGCGTGCCATAATTGCATTAACCACTTGGTTTTCACCGCTTTGACACTTAGTTTCTTGCTCACAACATTCAGATTGCTTGCAACAATTATCGCCATCGCTGCATTTATTGTTGCAGTTGCATTTTTCGCCATTACCTGCACAGTTGCAGAGCATTAGCGCGGCAAATGCCAAACCGCATAAAAGTGATTTTTTCATATCAATAGTTATTAAATGTAAAATTAAGCAAAGATATAAATAAAAGGCAATTAAGGTGATTGAATTTATAAATAGGAGGATTTATATTTTTTTGTTTTTGAGGTCTGCTAACTGAGATTATTTTCGTATATTTGGAACGTACAAAAATCCTACTTATGAAAAGATACACATTATTATTGAGCCTTTTTTTGCTGTGCTCAATATGCGCTGAGGCTCAAACTGCCAAAAAATTCACCATCAATCTCACCGACGGCGGCAAATCGCACGTGGTATGTTTTCTTCCCGAAAAACCGTCGGGCAAAGCCATCGTAGGCGTACCGGGAGGAGGATATTCTGTACTCTCAAACACGTACGAGGGCACCGATTGGTCTAACTGGCTCAACCAAAGGGGCATCGCCTATTTTGTGGTAAACTACCGCCTGCCCAACGGCGACCGCACTCTGCCCATCAGCGATGTTGAAAACACTTTCCGTATAGTAAGAGATTCTGCCAAGGCGTGGAATATCAACCCTCACGATGTGGGCGTTATGGGTTTTTCGGCGGGAGGACACCTTGCATCGGTGGTTTCCACACAATCAGAATTTGACGTAAGACCCGATTTTACCATTTTGTTTTACCCAGTGATTTCGATGGACGAAAGGGTTTCGCACAAATGGTCGTGTATCAATTTTCTTGGCGAGGAGGGATACAAAAACCCCGAATTGGTGAGCAAATATTCTACGCAAAACTCTGTGCGCCGCCACCTTACGCCACCCGCTGTTATCATTATGGCAAGCGACGACCGAGTGGTAATGCCTGTCACCAATGGCATTCAATATTATTCGGCTATGCGAAACCAAGGCAACGAATGTGCAATGTTTATCTATCCCACTGGCGACCACGGTTTTGGCTTCGGACCTGGGTTTAAATACCACGACCAAATGCTCAGCGACCTTGGCACTTGGCTCTCCAACCGTCAAACTCCCAAACCAGGTGCTATCAAAGTGGCTTGCGTGGGCAACAGCATCACCGACGGACACGGCATCGACGTGGCCACTCAACACGGATATCCCGCTCTGCTGCAAAATAGTTTGGGCAACGGTTATTGGGTAAAAAATTTCGGACTCAGCGGTCGCACTATGCTCAACAATGGCGACATACCTTATATGAAAGAGTTGGCTTGGCGCGACGCTTTGGCGTTTAAACCCGATATTGTGGTTATAAAATTGGGAACCAACGATTCAAAACCGCAAAATTGGAAATACAAGGATGAGTTTAAACGCGATTTGCAGCAGATGATTCTATCGCTCCGTCCCGACCTTGCGCAGCCTGCCAAAAAGAAGGGCAAAAAATCCGCTCCAAAGCCAAATGCCAATCCCAAAATATATCTCTGCACGCCAATTCACGCTCTAAAACCATCGTGGGACATCAATGAGCGCATTATTTCCGACGAAATAATCCCGATTATTAAATCCACGGCGCAAGAATACGGCTTGGAAATCATCGACCTCAACACTCTCTATGGCAGCAACCCAGCCGACTATCTCGACGACGGCATCCACCCAAACGGAGATGGTGCTAAAAAGATGGCAGACTTGATTTTTAAGGCCATTAAATAACAGTGCATTAGCGGATTACATCACTTGTGCCTGTCCTTTGCGCTCCGACAATGCCTTATCGTAACGTGCCTTTCGGCGGAGATTCCAAAACAGACTGAGTCCCAAGCCCGAAATAATGTGCCATACACCCCACCAAGCAGCCAAATACGCCATTCCGCCAGTAACAACGTCGGGAGGAAATATCTCTGGATTGAAAATAAGCAGCAAAGCAAGTCCCGAATTTTGAATACCTGTCTCGATTGTGAGAGTACGGCGGTCGCGGTCGTTTAGGCGCATAACCCTTGCAGCGGTGTTTCCTGTAAGAAAAGCCAACGCATTATGAATCAATACAATAAGTAAGATATATTTTATATAAGTAATAATATCAATAAAATTTACTCCAATTGCAATTATCACCATAACCATAAATATAGCCAAAGAGATACGCTGAATAGGTTTTGCAATTTTTTTGGTAAAACGTGGAAGTTTCGACGAGCAAAGTATACCCAACAGCAAAGGCACGCCGATAATCAAAAAGAGTGTCTTAAACACCTCGCTGATAGGGATATAGAGTTCACGCACAAGTTCTGCCGAATTGATAAAGAGGTTACCCCAGATAGAAAAATTCAATGGAGTAATTACCACAGCCGAAACCGTGGAAATTGTAGTTAGCGACACAGACAGTTCGACATTTCCCCGCGAAATTGATGATATAAAGTTAGATATGTTTCCGCCCGGACAGCACGCCACAAGTATTGCTCCAAGCGCAACTGTTACCGTAAGGTAACTTTTAAAAACATAAACACCAATGAAAGTAACAAGCGGAAGCAGCACTATTTGCGACACCAAGCCTGTGATTACTCCTTTGGGATTACTAAATGCTGTTTTAAAGTGTAACGGCTTAATACTCAGCGCAACGCCAAACATAATAAAGGCTTGTACTATGCTGAGTATCAATCCGCCATTGTTTCCAAAATTAAGTTGAACAGAATCTAACTGTTCTAACTGCAAAACAATCTGGTTCATAAAGAGTTATTCGTGAAAAACGAGTGCGCAAACTTCAATTGTTACATAAATATCGTTTTTGGAATCAGGGTTTTCAATTCCGAGATACCATTGATAATTTTCAAGAAGAGGTTCGTCTAATTCCACCTCCACAATGCCGCTCTTGATGCCTTTGCGCGTTCCTTCGGGAAAATATTGAAAATTAAAGTTTTTATCGTTGAATTTGTCGAGATTTTCATTGTCTTTGATAAGGTAAATGGAGCAATCTGCGGTGCCCACAGGGTCGTCTAAACTATTAACAATGTCTGCCAAAAGACCGTGAGTGGGGTCGTAACGCTCCACGAGATCTGCCAAAAGTCTAAGAGTGGGAGAGGTGTTGTCGGCATAATTTGACGAAACAGAGTAAACAAAACTTACCGTATTTTTTGGCAATTTGATGGGCACAAAAGTGCGATTGTTGGCATCGCCATTGTAATTAACGCTGTGAGCAGTAAGTGTGGTTTCTTTAAGCACTTCTTTAAGTTCGCAATATCCAGGAGTGCCGCCAATAAAGAGATCGGCACTGCGAGTATCGCCTCCTGAGGTGCTAACTTGCACATAACCAAGACATTCGTCGTTATCAAAAACTGCAAAATAGAATGTTTCAATATCGTCGAAAACTTCGGGCTTAAAAACTGCCGTGCCATAACGGTCGGTAAGTGCCGTTGTATCAGCATAAAATGGTTTAAAAAACGATGATGAAGGGTCGTGATTGTCTTCAAACATATACACCTTAGCGTTGGGTAACGGCTGCCCAAAGTCGCGCACATTGATGCTTATTGTGGCGGGAACTCCCACGCTGATGGTATCTTCGCAAGAGTATAACCCAAAGGTTATCAATGCGATAAGGCAAAAAAAGAGTTTGTTTTTCATAGTTTATAGTAATTAGTGATTAAAAAATTTTTCGAGTCAAATTTATGCAAATAAAATGTTATTATTTGAAAAAAATTCTTAAATTTACCCCAAAAAATCACTAATTATGTCACAGAAAATATTTAACATTGGCATCCTCGGCACAGGATGGATAGCCGACAAAATGGCGACAACGCTCGCCGGAATGACCACCGCACGTGCCTATGCAGTGGCTTCACGCACAACCGAAAAGGCAAAAAAATTTGCCGCACAATTCTCTATTCCAAAGGCTTACGGCAATTACGAAGCATTAGCCGACGACCCCGAGGTAGACCTTATTTATATTGCCACGCCTCACTCGCACCATTTTGAAAACAACAAGATGTGCCTTTTGAAAAACAAACCCGTGCTATGCGAAAAGGCGTTTACCGTAAACACTCCTCAGGCTGAGGAACTTATCAGAATTGCCAACGAACGCAAGGTTTTTCTCGCCGAAGCCATTTGGACTCGCTATCAACCTATGCGTCAAATGATTAACAATGTTATAAATAGCGGCATTATTGGCAAACTTCAAATGCTTTCGGCAAATCTTTGTTATCCAAACATTGCCCTGCAACGTATGTACGACCCTGCACTTGCCGGCGGCGCACTTTTAGACCTCGGCGTTTATGTGCTCAATTTTGCCGATATGTTTTTTGGCGATGACATCAAATCAATCTCTTCGCACTGCATCAAATACCCCACAGGCGTTGATATTCAAGAATCTATCACTATTGAGTACAACGACGGACGTATTGCAGTGCTTTGGAGTTCGCAACTTGCCAAGAGCGACCGTCAAGGCATAATCTCAGGCACCGATGGTTTCGTTATTGTAGAAAACGTCAACAATCCACAGTCGTATGCTATTTATAATCAAGATTATCAACTTGTTAAAAAGGTTGACTGTCCGCCGCAAATCACCGGCTACGAATATCAAGTAGATTGCTGTATCCGCGCCATCAACCAAGGCAAGATAGAACCCGACGAAATGCCACACGCTGATACTCTGCGCATTATGCGTCAAATGGATGCTCTCCGCAAAGAATGGGGTGTAAAACTTTGCGACGAAGTGTAGTTACTCAATCTCTTTCAACAGCCTTACCGCATTATTGTAAAGAATATCTTCGCGCTCTTGTGCGGTGAGGCTCAGTTGGTTAAAGCGTTTGAGTTCGTCTTCGTGATCCCACATAGGATAATCGCTTCCAAAGAGAAAATTCTCAACACCGTGAGCCTTTATCATCTCATTTGCCTTATTTATAGGCAGTTTCCAAAGCGTACTTGAAGTATCGAACCAAACTTTTTTGCCAACAAGATATTCGCACGACTTGTCCCACTCGGTGTAACCGCCAAAATGCGCTGCAATCACAATCAAGTTGGGATGTTTTTCCAAAACGTGTAGAATGCGCTGCGGACCCGAAAAATCGTAACGGCAATCGCCCGCGTGAACCAAAACCGGCATATTCAGCGAGGCAATCACATCGTAAATAGGATCCATTTCGGGAGTATCCACTTGAAATTTTTGAAAGTCGGGATGCAACTTAATACCCTTTAAGCCAAGACCTTTGATGCGTTTAAGTTCGGCTTCAAAATTCTCGTAACCAGGGTGCACAGTGCCAAAACCCACAAACTCTTTGTGGAGGGTTATCTCGTTGATAATGTAGTTGTTGATAGCCTCCACCTGATGTGCTACTGTGGCAGTGGAGTGGACGATATATTTTTCAACCCCAATTTTGCGACCACTTGCGAGAAGTCGCTCAGGTACACCGTTGTAACACATTGTAGTGTCATAAAAATCGCCTATCGTCTTGCTTGCTTTGTCGGCGATTTTTTCCGGGTAAATATGTGCGTGAAAGTCTATTATCATAATGCGCAAATGTATATAATGCGCACGAAAAAGAGTTTTAGAAAATATTTTTTTAGTGTTAAAAAATCAGCACAAAAAAAGCGGGATAGCATCAATAAAACCATCCCGCTGATTAAAATTTTCAATTGTCGACTACAATCCTTTCAAGAGGCAAGCCAATGCAAGAATTGCAAAACCAGCCAACAAGAACCAAAATGCGTAAGCCGAAACAAATGGGATTGAGATAAAGTGGCCAAGGATGCCAACTACGCCGAGGGCTGTTGCCACGCCCCAAACTGCGTTTGTAGGTGCTGATAATTTCATAATCTGTTGAAGTTTAAAAGTTTAAAAATTATGATAACTGTGTTTTTGAGTTTTCGGCTACAATATAAGGATTTTTTTTCAAACGGCGTATATGGAAATGGGGATTTTTTTGAAAAAAAAGAGCCGCAAAATTTTGCGGCTCTTATACATAATCATCTATAAAATAACCTATTTCTTCACCGGTTCGATAACTCTATACTTGCCGCTGAGGTGCATAAATGCGAATAAGCGCAAAAGTCCGTCGTAATAGGCATCGAAATAGCCGTCTTCAAAGGGTTCGTTTTTGCTTTCCCAAAGTTCTTTAACAAACTCGATGGCGTGAGGATTGTTTGATGCAAGCGAAATGGCTGCCACTGTGCCTACAAGTCCTACGGAGTGACGAAGGGCTGTTTTGCCGCCTGCCGACATAGGACGCTCGGGGAATGTGCCGTCTACATTGTACTGATCTTTAAAGTCGTGTACGCCTTGTTTGAAGAAGAAATTCTGAATTGTGTTGGCGTAGTTTTGCTGCCATTCCTTATCTTTGCAAGCCCACGAATAGTCGAGCGCAATGTTCATAGGCACGCGCCACGAATCGTACATAAACGATTTGCCCCACGGGAACGGGCTGTCTTGAATTGTGCCATCGAAGTTACATTGGTCGGGGTTGAGACCAGTTTCTTCGTTGATACATTTGTGGAGAAATGCACGGCTGCTGTCGGCGCAACTCTGCCAATATTCTGAGCGACCGTCGTCAGCCCATTTTGCCCAAACCTCGTAGAATGCAGGTAAGTGGTACGACGGGTCGGTGTGGCGGCTGCTGAATCCCTGAGGAACAAAGTTGATAAGGCGTGTTTCGCGGTCGATAAGTGGTGTAACCGCTTGGTTCATTTCTTGAAAACGTTTCATTGCTTCGGGGTCGGGCTGCTGTCCGGGTTGAGGACGCATCATTGGACGAGCGCCGTCTACTTTGCCGGTTTTAGATTCCGAAAGGTTGAGAATTTTCTGAGCCTCAGCCTTATAGTTAATGCCAGTGTCGTTGCCCCAAAGGTTAGAGGCAAAAATCAGCGATGTTACAAAATATAGTTCGCCGTCGGAAGCGGGACCCTGAGCGTTGCGTGTGCCATCGGTTTTGCAACTCCAAGCAAAATATCCTGCCAGAGGACCGTCTTGATGCTGCATATAGTGCTTTGCCCAACGCCAAAGTTTGTCAAAAATATCCTTGCGGTTCATCTGCACTGCCACCATCATTCCGTACGACATTCCCTCGGTGCGTGCATCGTTGTTCTTAACGTCTGAGATGTAAGCCATTGTGTCGTTTACCTCAAAATAAACGTGCTTGTCTTTGCTAAAAAACACCTCGTTGAACACCTCGTCAACTTTCTTGTCGATTTCTTTTTGCGAATATCCGGCTTCGAGAAAAACGTTGCGGTATTTTCCGGTTTCAAAACCGCCTTTGGTAAAGGGCTTTTTCAACTGCCCGAAACTCATTGTAGCCGCCATAGTTAGCGACATTGCAATTATCAGTTTCTTCATTTTGTAATAATGTTTTTAATGTGTAAATAATTGTTTTCGTTGTTTAGACTGTGTTATATCAATAAGGTTTAAACTTATTTCACATACTTGTAGGTGGTAAATGTGAGTGAATCGTTTTCGGTGATAGTGCCTCGTTTATCGATACGTCCGTTGCTGTCTTCGATTGTAATGGTAAAATCAATACGTCGCGAGGGGAGGTTCATCTGCGGGTGAAACGGACAGCAAACTATTGCTATTGTGTAAGTTCCAGCGGCGGGATTAGTCCAAAAGATATTTTCTTGTGGACGAGTGGATGCCTTCCACGGCTCGTTGGTAGCGTTTTGGTTGGCGTCGATGTCGAGTTTGCCTCTGCTGCCGCTGCACGATGTGGTTTTGCGGTTGTAGAATGTAAAATTGCCGCAGGGGTCTTTTACAATAAGGTCGAGGTCGGCTTTGCAATACCATTGAAGGTTGATGCGGAGGTCGCCGTTTTGTCCTTTGAGGTCGGTAGCCGATTTTAGAGGAATGTCGCGGCGTTTGGTATCGTTTACATTCAGTTGGGCGAATGTATTATTCTTTACTTTTGTGCTGTTGGTAGAAAACCCTGATTTAGAGGCTGTTATACTAAGATTTTCGGATTTACGCATAGTAACAGAGAATGTTCCTGTGCCGCTGTTGTCGGGTTTTAAAGTACCTGACACCGAACCTGTTACCTTTAAGTTACAACTTGAAAGAATACTCCAATCCTCTTCCTTAACGGTGCGGAAAGTGAGCGTTTCCATAATGGGTTGCATCTTTACTTTTTCAGGTTTGTCGAAACTTGCAATTACGTGAAACTTAGATTTATAGCCATCTTTATCGGAAGTAATTTCTATTCTTGAACCGGGTTTTGCACTCACGGTAAATGTGCCGTTGCTTTTGCTTACAGCGGTGGTAGAAATATCGCCTTTTTCGGGGTCTTTAACAATGATTTTGTTGCTAACTCCGGCAATAGGTTTAAGGTTAATGCTGTCAATATTAGTGAATTGCAAATCTATCGGAGGAATCTTTTTGATAGGTCGCAAGGGTAGGGGGAAACCCGCATCGGCAATGGTGCCACAGTCGATATTTGCTGCGGTAGAATCGTAATGCTCATCGCAACTACCTGTAAATGTGATATTAGCACAAGCGTTTACACCTTTTATAGTAATAGTGCCGTCGGGGTTGACGGTAGCCTTTTCGGTTTTACCGTCTAAAACATATTCGATAGTTCCATTGGCAAGAGGTTCGCCCGAAACAAGGTCGGTAAGCCTTACCGTAACATCCTTAATATTAGCATCAAGGGCAAGGTCTATTTCGTCAGTAGAGTGAAACAAATCAGAGGTGTCGGCACTTGCAAAGCACTGAGTACCAGTGGCATTAACATTCACCCTTTCGCCACGGTGAAAAAGATAACTCCAAACGCTACAAGGCAAATCTTTAAAAACCGTATTTCCGCCATTATCAGTGGTTTGCGAACGCGAAACGGGTTCATCGGTAAGGAATCCGCCTTTAAACAAGAAATGCGAAACGTACGAAAGGTTAACTGTTTGACCCACAGCAGGCAACGACCCTTCCAAACATTTTACCTCAATGTCTCTATTACACCTTATTAATAATAGCAGTGGCAGGAGCAACAGCAGCACCCACCACGGGAACTTCTTCTTTTTCAGCGTAATAACATACACATTATCGTCGGTACCATCAAACGTAACCGACCCACCGTTTTTCATCTCTTTGTTTTGTTCCGACATAGCGATTTATTTTTATGTTTTTATGCCGTAAAGATACAAAAAATGGATAAAAAAAGGATACTTTGGCAAAAAAATCTACTTCACCAACCCCTTTGTACTCCATTTTTTAGATGCCCAACGCCTACGGAGGATTACGCCGCGGACGTTTTCGTCGAGGGTGAAGGCTATCCACATTCCTATTAATCCAAAGCCAAAGGTAATGCCAAGTAAGTAACTCAAACCCACAGCAATAGACCATTGAAATATTATGCCAACGACCACGGGATAAAATGCGTCGCCGGTGCTTCGGAGCGTTCCTGTGGCAAAAATATTGCCCACACGTCCCACATCTAACAGAATATCAATGAAAAAGATGATTGTTCCAAGGCGGATTATCTCCTCATTATTGGTTAATAAGCCAAGTATTGAATTTCCCGCCAAGGCAAGGCAAGTGCCCACTATAAGTGTGATTATCAAAGCATAACGGTGAACAAAATTGCCCATTTTGAATGCCGCATTTGGACGGCGCATTCCCATAAGGTGTCCCACAACTATGCCTCCGCCTTGTACCACGCTGATACAAAAGAGGTTGACAAACATTATGCAGTTAAAACAATAGGTTCGTGTGGAGAGTGCCGTATTGCCCAACTTAGTGATAAAGAATGTGATAACCACTTGCGAAAGGCAGTAACTAAGTTGTTCACCAGCCGCTGGAACGCCAATTTTCAAAATATTTTTGAGTTCTACCCACGGGAACGGCTTAAACCACTCCAAGGGATACTTGTGAATGTGTTTTTTGGTATGAATAATCGCCATTGCCACCATCGAAAATCCACGACAGATTACAGTGGAAATTGCCGCACCCTCAACGCCGAGAGCCGGCATACCAAAGTGTCCGAATATTAGCGAATAATTACCTATAATATTGAGAATGTTAACAATAACGGTTACACGCATAGGATATTTTGCCATTCCTGCATTGCGCAGCGACGCCGAAAAAGCCAGACCTATGGCTTGAAAAAACGTCATACTGCCCACAATGCGCAGATACGCAAGTCCGTATGGCATAAGGTTTTCGTCCAAACCCATTATTTCAAGCAACAATTCTGCCTTAAAATAGATAAACAGACTCATCGCCACGCCCGAAACTGCATTCATAAGTACTGCAATGCCAACCACTTGCACAAGTTTTTTCTTATATCCCGCACCAATATATTGTGCGCAGACAATTCCTGTGCCTATCGACACAAACTGAAAGATTAAGATAACGAGGTTAATCAACTGATTGTCAACGCCAACGGCAGCCACAGCATCGTCACTTCCGCCGGGAGTATCGGTGGGCATATTGCTAAGCATAATGGTATCCACCACGCCCAAAAGCATTATCAAGGCAATTTCCACAAAAATAGGGCGGACGAGCGACTTCAACTCTGCCTTTAATCCAATGTTTTCCATCTACTTACAATCTTTTTTCATCCAATAATTACGTTCTTGTTCGTCCATTTTTTCAATGGCGTAACGCAGTGTGGTTCTGGGCATTACCTTAATATGGTCGTTAAGAAACTCTCGCAAGGTATCCAATCCGCAGCATTTGCCCAATTCGCGGAGCATCCAACCCACAGCCTTGTGCATAAGGTCGTGAGTATCAGCAAGATGAAATTCAGCATAACGTATCGCATATTCAGGCATATTGTGTCGCGATGTGGTGTAGGTAAACACCATCGACATACGTTTTTGCCAAAGATTGTCGGAGTGGGCAAGACGTTGTATAACATCTTCTTTATCAGGTAGTTCAATTATAGTTTTTTCTACCATCCAACAGCCGAGAAGTTTTGGCGCGGTAAGGTCTACAATGTCCCAATTGTTGGCTTTGGTAGAATTTGTTACGTAAAAATCAATTATAGAATCTCGCTCTGCCATAGAGTTGATATCGTGCAATAGTTTGGAAGACTGTAACTTAGCATATTTTTCTACCAAAATCAAAAATCCGCAAAGCCGTATTTCGTGAAATTTATTATCCACAAGGCATTTAATATCCTCTAAATCAAGGTCTTTGTTAGCCTTAACGAAAGCCCTTGTTTGAGGATTTTTTAATCCGAGAAATTCGTCGCCATACCCATATTCGCCTTCGCCAGTTTTAAAAAAACGCATCAAAATATCGCGTTGAACATCATCTCCGGCGGCAATCATACTGTCAATCAGTTTTTTAGCGCGTTGTGTCATAACTAAGTGATTTAAAAAATGTGGGTGCAAAATTACAAAAAAAACGTGCCGATAATCCAAATTAACGCAATCTTAATAGTTTCTACCACATAAATCAACAATGCTCATATACTTTTGTGGTTGAAAACATTGCCGATGTCTTGGCAATGTGGCGGGGTGCTTCCCGATGTGCGGAGGCTGAGATTATACCCATTGAACCTGAGCAGGTAATGCTGCCAAGGGACGGCTAAACCCCTTATTATTATTTTTTTAACTAATATCATTTTAACTAAAAAATGAAAAAAGTATTACTACTTAGCGCCGTTGCAGCGGCGTGTTGCTACGGGGGAGAGGCTGTTGCAATCCCCAATTATTCAAACATTTACGCTACAAACAAAGTGTTGGGCGAAATCACCGTTAAAGGAAAGGTTACAGACACCGACGGTAAACCTCTGATTGGCGCTACCATAATGGTGAAGGGAACCAACAAAGGAACAATTTCTGGCTCAAACGGCGAATTTACAATTCAAGCCGAAGAAGGCAGTGTATTGGTAATCAGTTACATCGGCTACCTTACACAAGAAATTGCCGCTGCGCCATCGGTAAACGTTACCCTCGAAGAAGGCACGGCTTTGGAAGAGGTTATCGTGTCGTCTACACGCGCCGGAATAAAAACTCCTGTGGCGTATAGCAATGTAAATCAAGAAGATATTCAACGTCAAAACTTTGGTCGCGACCTTCCTTTCCTTCTTGCTGCCACACCTTCTATTACTACTACAAGCGACGCTGGCAACGGCGTGGGCTACACCGGCATACGTGTTCGCGGAACAGATCCTTCGCGTATCAACATCACTGCCAACGGAATCCCTGTAAACGATGCCGAAAGCGCTCAGGTTTATTGGGTTAACATGGCAGATTTTGCTTCAAGCACCAAAAGTCTTCAAATTCAGCGCGGCGTGGGCACTTCAACAAATGGTTCAGGTGCATTTGGTGCAACGCTTAATATGCAAACCGAAAGCGTGGGTCAAGATGCATACGCTCAGGTAGATGCAAGCGCAGGTTCGTATGGCACTCACAAAGAAACCGTTCGTTTTAGCAGCGGACTTTTAAAAGACCATTGGGGTGTTCAAGGTCGTGTATCTAACATTCATTCAGATGGTTACTTAGACCGCGCCCGCACCGACCTTCAATCATATTTTGTTCAGGCTGGTTATTTCTCAGATAAAACTGTGGTTAAATTGGTGAATTTCAGTGGACAAGAGGAAACATACCACGCTTGGAACTACACTTCAAAATATGAGCAGGAACTCTTCGGTCGCCGCTACAATTCGTGCGGCATTATGGAATACGACGAAAACTACACACCTATAAAATTTTACGACGACCAAATCGACAAGTACAAACAGCAAAACTTTCAACTTTTGTTAGATAAATTCATCAATAAGTTCTTGACATTCAACGCTGGACTGCATTACACCCACGGCTACGGATACTATCAAGAATACAAGATGGATAAGGAACTTGCCGGATATGGCATTGTAGACGATTGGGATGTAACTTCCGACCTTATCCGCAAAAAAGAGATGGAAAACGATTTCTTCGGCGCTGTTGGCTCGCTCAATTTCGACAACAAAAAAGGGTTAACTGCCACTCTCGGAGGCGGTTGGAACAAATACGACGGAGACCATTTCGGTCACGTACTTTGGATAAAATTAAGCGACCAAAATCCCAACTTCAAATATTACAACAACAATGGTCTTAAAATCGATGGAAATATCTATGGAAAGGTCAACTATCAGATAACCAACTTTTTGAGCGCATTTATCGATCTTCAATACCGTCACACAAGCATCAAAATGAACGGTCCGAGCGATGAATATGGCGACAACGGTCCGCTTATTTTTGCCGAAACCCACCGCTACGACTTTTTCAACCCCAAAGGTGGCATTTTTGCCGACATCACCAACCAAGACAAAATTTATGCTTCGGTGGCAGTTGCACACAAAGAACCCACCCGAAACGATTTTGAAGACAACATCGGCGCCGACCTCAAAGCCGAACAACTCAACGACTTTGAAATTGGCTACAAACGCCTTGGAGCAACATTTTCGGCTGGCGTAAACTATTATTATATGTATTACAAAAATCAGTTTGTGCTCACAGGTCAACTCAACGAAATTGGCGAAATGATTGCCTCTAACGACAATTCTGGTCGCAGTTACCGCGCAGGTGTGGAACTTGAAGCCGCCTACAAACCCGTGGATTGGTTTCGTTGGGATGTTAACGCCACATTCAGCCGCAACCGCAACAAGCATTACACCGTAACATTCACCGACCCAGATACTTGGGATTCTTCTGCACCTTACGATATGGGCAGCACTCCCACATCTTTCTCGCCCGAGGTAATTGCCAACAACATTTTCACCTTTACCAAAGGCGGATTTAATGCTTCTATCTTAACGCGATTTGTAGGTAAGCAGTATCTAAACAATTATGGCATAGACTATTACCAATACGACGGAAAAGAGTACGCTATGTTTTTGGATAAATTCACCACCACCGATATCGACCTTTCGTACACATTTAAATTCCGTGTGCCTAAGTCGTTAACTCTCGGATTATCTGTTTACAACGTGTTCTCAGCCGAATACGACAACAACGGTTGGACATATTGCGAACTCTCCAAAAACGCAAACGGAAGCATCTACGCTTGGAGCACCGACGAATTTGAAGCCGGTTTTGCCCCATCTGCACCGATTAACTTTTTGTTTCACGCAAGCATAAGATTCTAATAATTACTATGTTAGAATATCTCTCAAACAACTGGTTAGAAATCGTCGGCACGATTATAGGTTTTGTGTATCTATGGCAAGAGGTAAAAGCCTCTATATGGCTGTGGCTCACAGGTATAGTTATGCCGGCGATTTACACCGTTGTTTTTTATAAAAGCGGTTTGTATGCTGATTTTGGCATCCAAGTTTATTACATAATTGCCGCATTGTATGGTTTCCTTTTTTGGAAATTTGGCAAAAAACAAGACAAACCTCTGCCCATTGTGCATACCACTGCACGTCAGGGAGTTATACTATTTTTGATAACTGTTTTGGTTTTTATTCCGATTTATTTAATTTTGACTAAATTTACCGACAGCACTGTGCCGTTTTACGATTCGGCAACAACTGCACTGAGCATAGTGGCATTGTGGATGTTGGCGAAGAAACACGTGGAGCAATGGTTTGTATGGATTGCCGTAGATGCCGTTAGTTCAGCACTTTACTTCTACAAAGGAATCTATTTCACCGCCGTTCTTTACGCCGTTTACACTGTGGTAGCAATTTACGGTTACAAAAAATGGAACTTAATGGAAAAAACTCAGTACAATGATAACATTTGATTTTGAGCCGGATACAGTTATTCTCGGCGGCGGCACTTACCCTATGCACCCCATTCCGCTTGCCATTTTGCAAAACGCTCCCCGTGTGCAATGTTGCGACGGTGCGGCTCAGGAATATATCTCTCGTGGCAACACTCCTTGGCGAATCATCGGCGACGGCGACTCTATGTCCGACGAAATACGCATGCAGTTTGCGCCCATTATCCGCATTTTTTCCGAACAAGAAACCAACGACCAAACCAAAAATGTGCTCTACGCACACCGTCACGGTGCAAAAAAAATTGCCATTGTAGGCGCAACAGGTCGCCGCGAAGACCATACCATCGGCAATATCAGCCTATTGACCGAATACAACAAAATGGGTCTCGAAGTGCGCATCTACACCGACAACGGAATGTTTGTAATATGCAATGGCACAACCACTTTTGGAGTAAAAACCGGCTCACAGATTTCTATTTTTAATTGGAAAGCCCACGGTTTTAAAGGCGAAAACCTCCGTTACCCTCTCAGCGATTTTGACGCCCTGTGGATGGGCACGCTCAATGAGGCAACAGATGATACGGTAACTATCTATGCCGAAGGGGTTTATATTGTGTATTTAAACTTTTCCTAAACGTCGAAAAAACCGCCAAGTTACTACACTACAAAGCGCTGCCGACAGAATATCCGACACCGCCTGACATATCTCCACGCCTGTTATTCCAAAGAAATGCGGCAAAATCAATATCAGCGGAATAAAGAACATTCCCTGACGCGAAATAGAGGTAATGCTTGCCAAAAACCTTTCGCCAGTGGTCTGCAAAAGCATATTTGCCAAAATCACCAACGCGCTAAACGGCATCGAAAAGCAGAGAAAACGCAACGCCGTGCTACCGATTTCTACCACCAAATGGCTCTCTGCCTTAAACAGTCCCACAATCTCCTCGGCAAATATCCAGCACGAAATAGCACCTGTTACCAAAATGCCGGTGCATACGGTGAGCGAAAAGAAGTAACTTTTGCGCACTCTCGCATAATTGCCCGCGCCGTAGGCAAATCCGCAGACAGGTTGAAATCCTTGTCCAAAACCAGCCACAAGCGAACCCACAAGCCAGTTTACACGTCCCACAACCGACATTGCCGCCACAGCCGCATCGCCGTAAACACCTCCCGCACGATTGAGTAGGATAGTGGCGGCGGCACTGCATCCTTGGCGAAAAAGCGAAGGAAGGCCTGTGGTAAGTATCAGTGTATAAGTGGATAACTGTTTTGAAATATATTCCTTACCCAATCTAAGCATACTATTTTTGCCCAAAAGCGCAAAAAGCATTACTCCGGCACTAATCACCTGACACAGCACCGTAGAGAGCGCCGCGCCCGAAATGCCCATATCCAATGTAAAGATAAATATCGGGTCGAGAAGAATATTCAGCACTGCGCCCGACACTATGCCCGTCATTGCAAAAAACGATTTGCCTTGCGCACGTAGCAAATTGTTGAATACAAACGAACAGCACGAAAACGGAGCACCCAGAAATATTATCTCAGAATATTCTTTGGCGTATGGCAAAATGGTAGGAGTGGAGCCGAGACTTTCCATTATACCTCGGTTAAACAACAGTCCCACAGCGGTTAACAACAATCCAGCAATAATAGCAGAAAGCGTTGCCGAACTTGCCACCACATCGGCTTCGCGGTTTTTTCTCTGACCCAAGAAACGCGAAATATTGCTTCCCGCGCCCATTCCAATCCAGAATCCCACCGCCTGAATCATTGCCACCACAGGCAAGCAAACACCCGTAGCACCCGTAGCGCTATCGCCAAGATGCGACACAAACCATGTGTCGGCGGTGTTGTATATCGCCGAAGTCATCATGCTCAGCACCGTAGGCCACGCAAGCGAAGGTATCAGCCTCGACACGGGGGTGAGCATCATCTTTTGGTATTGCTGTTCTTGAGTGTCTGCCATAATTGCTTGCAAATTTAAAAAAAATTGTGCCGTTGAAATATTTTTACATATATTTGCCCCGAAAAAAATGTTTTTTAATTTTAAAATATCACGACAATGAAAAAACTTCTAACAATCGTTGCCCTCATGGTATTGGGCGCAACAACCTCATTTGCACAACTCGGTCTCCGTGCAGGAGTAAATTTCGACAACATCAGTAAAGAAGACGATTTTGATTTAGACAAAAAAACTGGCTTTCATCTTGGCGCAGTTTACAACATTGACCTTATCGGCTCTTTCTCTCTTGAACCCGGATTATATTTTTCACAAAAAGGTTTCAAACTCAACGACGATGATGCCAACATGAACTACCTTGAACTTCCTGTAAATGTAAAGTTCAAAATGGTAGACCTTTCGGCTCTCGCCATTGACGCTCACATCGGACCATTTGCTGCTCTCGGTCTTGGTGGAAAATGGAAAACTGATATCTTGGGAGAAAAAGAAGATGTTAAAATTTTTGACGACGACGAGATGGGCTGCAAACGTTTTGACTTTGGCTTGCAGATGGGTCTCGGCGCAGTAATTATGAACAAAATCTACGCAGGTGTAAACTACGATATGAGCCTTACCAAAATCGATGCAGATCTTGGACTTGGCAAAGACAATCTCAAAGAATCCAACCACGTTTGGATGATTTCTGTTGGTCTTAATTTCTAAAACATATAACCCATATGAAAAAAATCTTAGCTTTATTTGCAGTAATTGCAATAACAATTTCCGCTGCATCGGCACAAGATTTCTGCCTCCGCGCAGGAATGAACCTTGCCAACCATATTGGCGACACTGATAGTTTCAAACAAGTTAAAGTTGGTCTCAATGCCGGAGTCACCGTTGATTTCGAAGTGATTGACGATTTATATTTCCGTCCAGGATTGCTTTTCTCAATGAAAGGCGGTAGAAACAACCAAGGTGATGACTTGTTTTGCAACCAGAATTATCTTGAAGTTCCGTTGTTTTTTGCATACAAATTAGACATTAACCGCAATTTGGGCCTCGATTTTCAAACAGGTCCATATTTAGGGTTAGGTCTCTTTGGTAAAACCAAGAACAAAACTCGTAACACCGACGGCAAAACCTTCAAGCGTGACGGCAACAATGGTGTTCACCGTTTCGATTTTGGTTGGAATTTCGCCGCAGGAGTTGATATCGATCAGTTCTATTTCGGATTCGGCTATGAATTCGGATTCCTAAAACTCCACGACAACAACAATTGGAAACCGAAAAACGGCTGCTTTATGTTCAACTTCGGTTATTACTTGTAAAAAGTAAATCACCTCTCTACATAATGCCCTGACAGAAATGTCTTTGTCAGGGCTTTTATTTAAAAAACTACTAACTATAAAACTATTACCTATGAAAAGACTACTATCAACTATCGCTATCATTATAGCATTTTCGGTGGCAAATGCCCAAGATACTCACGACATTATCTGCCTCCGTACAGGCTGCAACCTCGCCCGACACATCGACGATGCCAAAACTTCTTCAAAAATAAAAATGGGCATCAATGCCGGACTCACTGTAGATTTTGAAATCTTCAACAATTTTTTTGCTCGCCCCGGCATTATGTTTAGTATGAAGGGTGCTCGCTACGACAATTACGACCAAGTAGAAAACCTCAACTATTTTGAACTCCCACTTTTGGTGGCTTACAAAATCAACATCACCAACAATCTTGTGGCAGACCTTCAAACAGGTCCATACCTTGCCGGAGGTGCTTTTGGAATGGTTAAACGCCACGAACCTAAATATTTTGAATATAGGGCTTTTAAACGTTACAACAATGATGAATACCGTCGTTTTGATATCGGATGGAATTTTGGCGTAGGCGTAATTCTTAAAAAACACTATTATTTCGGCTTTGGCTACGACCTTGGATTCCGCCTTTTGCACGAACCCGACTATATGACTTGGCATCAAAAAAACGGTTGCTCTATGATCAATATCGGATACTATTTATAAACCTCTAATACTCTAACAATGAAAAGACTAATATTAATTATCGCCCTGATTGTTTCCTCAGTTTCGGCGGCTTTTTCGCAGCATATCTGCGCACGGGCTGGATTAAACATCACTAAGTTTATTAGCGACGCCAACATTTTCACCACCGTAAAACCGGGTGCAAATGCAGGTGTAACAGTAGATTTATCTCTCGGCAAAGATTTCTTTTTTCGTCCCGGTGTGATGTTTACGATGAAAGGCGCACATTACGACAACAGCCGTTACGATAATCTCAACTATCTTGAACTCCCCCTTCTGATGGCTTACAAAGAGCGTGTGAGGCACAAAATGGCTGTGGATTTTCAAACAGGACCGTATCTTTCGGTAGGCATTTCGGGCAAAATCAACAAAAAGGCTGAGAACTATGCCGTGCCTTCTTTTGTAAACGAATATCGTAAGTTTGATTTCGGTTGGAATTTTGGTATTGGCTTAGATATCAATAAGTTTACTATCGGCATCAGTTACGACTGCGGGCTCCGTCAACTCCGCGACCATTACTACAGTCAAGACGTTCAAAAAAATGGATGTCTGATGATCAATTTCGGATACTATTTCTTATAAATCAACATTTTAAAATTTCAAACAATGAAAAAACTAACATTAATTATTGCTACTGCGGCATTAGCAGTTTCCACCGCCACGGCTCAAGATTTTGGCATAAGGGCGGGTGCAAACATTGCCAAATGGAATGGCGATGCAAGTGAATGGGTTGACCAACGCACTGGATTCAATGTCGGCATTATTGCAGACCTTAATTTTTACAAAGATTTCTATTTCCGCCCCGGCGTTATGTACTCTCAAAAAGGCGGACGTTATTGGAACGACGTTTACACAGAGTTTGGCGTTAAAGAAGGTCACGACTTTTTCTACAATCAAAACTACCTCGAATTTCCTCTCTGCGTGGTATACAAACGCAAGATGAGCGACAACGTAAAATTAGATTTTCAAACAGGAGCGTACATAGCATTCGGCATTCACGGCAAAACCAAAGTGGAATACAAAAAAACACCAGAGCATAACTTTGAATACGATATGTTTCGCAAATGCGGCGAAGATATGATTGGCACTCAGGCCAAGCGTTTTGATTTTGGATGGAATTTTGCCCTTGGCGTTGATTACAAAAAATACTACCTCGGTGTGGGCTACGATATTGGTTTGATACCAATTCACGATTGTGCCGATTTTATGTTAGTAAAACACTGGTCACCTCACAATGGCTGTGTAATGATCAACTTAGGCTACTATTTCTTATCTTTATAATCTTAAAAAAACTATCTCACAATGAAAAAACTAATTGCACTAATAGCACTTGTAACACTTTCTATATCAACATTTTCGCAAACCAAAGATCTATGCGCTCGCGGAGGACTTAATTTAGCCAAACATCGTGGCGATGTATACCCGCACAATGCAAACAAATACGGCGTAAACTTCGGATTTACTTACGACTTTGAACTGTTTAACAATCTCTATTTTCGCCCCGGATTGTATTTTACCATGAAAGGCACTCGCGACAAAATTAAGCACGACAATAATTCGCCTTGGATCAAACGCTACCTCAATCAAAACGAGATAGAGTTCCCGCTCTTAATAGCCTATAAGATAAAGATTAACAGCACTTATGCCATTGATTTTCAAGCGGGACCATATTGCGGCATCGGTTTTTGCGGTCACCAAAAACAACGCCCCGGTAGTTTTAAACAACGATTTTTTCAACGTCACAACGATGGAGTGAATGAAAGTGGTTCCGTTCAATATTTCAAACGTCTTGATATCGGCGTTAATTTTGGCGCAGGTGTAGACATATCAAGGTTTTACGTTGGTGTTGCCTACGAACTCGGGTTCTTAAATATTGGAGACTTTAAAGAACGAGTTATCAAACCCAACTGCCTGATGATCAACGTTGGATATTATCTATAGCTTGATAATATTGTTGCGGATAGCGTATTTAATAAGGTCAACGCTGCTCTTGAGGTTGAGTTTCTGCATAATGTGGTTTTTGTGGGTCTCCACAGTGCGAACGCTTATAAATAGCTGGTCGGCAATCTCTTGATTGCTCTGCCCATCGCCCCAGAGCTTGAGAATCTCTATTTGGCGGCTGCTAAGGTGCTGTGAGTCATCGTTGTACTCGTCGTTTTCGTCGGCATCGGCGCCCACAGTGCCTATAAAGCGTTTCAGCAGAATGTGTGTGATAGACTCGCTGTAATAGTCATGACCGCCGCGAATGGTGTAGATAGCCTGCAAGAGGTCTGCCGCATCGGTGTCGATAGATAGGAATCCCTTTGCGCCCGACTTGATTGACTTAGCCACAATGTCGTCTTTTTTAGCGTCGCTCATTACGAGAATCGCAGTTTTGGGAAACTTCATTTTCAGCGAGATAATCAAATCCACGTCGTTGTGCGATATGTCAGAGAAATATAATATCAGCACATTGACAATCCTATTTGACATTTTCTGCATCAGGGTTTCCTTGTCGGTGGCTGAAAACACCGGCTTAATTTCGCTGCTACGCAGAAGATAGGCTTCAATGCACTGCATTATCAGTTTGTGTTGGTGGTAAATGGCGACGTTTATCATATTCTTTAATTTTTTATTTTTCACAAAGTAAAAAAAAAAATTGCAAAAAATAGATACATCCATACAAAAATTACGTTAATAACTTATATTTGCAATTAAACGCAATCCTTAAAATCGCTTTGTAATAGCCACTTTAAGGGTATGTTTTTTGCAGTCAATAAAGGATATTAATAATTTAAAACAGTTATTATTTGTATGAAAACTACTCTAAAAATTCTTATAGTTATGTTGGTAGCCATGGCGGCAGGATGTATTGAAGACCGGGAGCTTGAGCCACCGTCAATGTCAATCAGCTACACCGATACCCAAAGCATAAAATTCTCTTGGCGCAACCCAGCTGTCCTCACCGTAAAAATCACAAGCGAAGAGGATATTGAGCGTTTTACTCTCACCAGCGAACCAGCATATTGGAACAAAGACACCACATTCCCCCCTTACACGCACTATGTGAATTTTGATTTAAACTTGACTCTTGGTCGCGGATATGTGGTCAAAGATTCTACGGTAATTCTCTCATTTAAAGCATATTGCAACGGCCTTTGCAACGAGCAGTTCCGTAAGCTCAAATATGAATTCAACTATCCAGCTATCGACTCGTTTAAAGTGGAGATGAGTACCGACCCCATCAAAGGCAACTGCCTACTCAACATCGAGGAGCAAGAAGCGTTTAAATACACCGAATACCGCAACCGCAATTTCGACCTTGTTTTGGTAAAAGAAGACCGTCCTTTGTGGCGCAATTTTGGACTCGGGCTCGCTAGTCCTTCGTCCGAGAGGTATTTATACGAATATTTTGCTTACCGAGTACCACAGTTTGAATACAACGCCGACTCTACAAATCTGCACCTACGTGAAACGCTCACTGGCACTTACAAAGAAAGCGACTATCAAACTTGGGCAGACCTAACTCCTAAAATGCTCGACACTGATGATCATTTGTTTTATCGTTACCTTGCCGAAGACGAAGATTTAGGATATGGACTCAGCAACCTTGAAATTGAACGTCCACTCTATAAGGTGAAGCTATACAACGGTAAAAAAGCTATGATACGAATCACCAATATCGTAGATGGCGACTTTCCAACTGTTAAAATGACTGTATATTATCAAAAAGATTAAGCCTGACGGTAATAATACCGCCCCATATCTTGAGTAATATTTCCAAACTGAATAGCCCGCGCCGGACATCTGTGAATGCACGAAAGGCATTTAACACAGTGTCCGAGCCATTTAGGGCGATTGTTTTCCATAACGATATTCTTTTCTGGACAATTCTTTGCACATAGTCCACAACTTGTGCATACATCTTCGGCATAAAATTTTTTGTCGCCCATGGTAAACGCCATAAAAAGAGGGTAGAGGATTCTGCCTTTGAGAAATGGCTTTTTGCCACGGACATAATGTTGGTAATCACTTCCTGATTTTATGGCCTCGGCAATGCGCTCTATTTCAGGCTCGGCATTTTGCAATTTTTGATCGGCTAGTACTTTGTCGTCGGTACCAAAACCTTTCATAACAATATATGTATTAGGCATTTGCACCGAAAAAACCTGACTACAGATGATATTATTATATCGCTTTAATAATTCCTTTGCTTGTTTGTCGGCAGTGCCACAAGTGTCGCCACAGGTAACCACGCAAAAAACTTGCTGTTTATCAAAACCTTTGAAACGGACTTTCTTTAAAAATCTCGCCATCGGTTTAGCCAATCCCCACGAATGTACCGGGCATACTAATCCTAAATAGTTGCCCTCGAGCTCAATATCCACACCTTTATAAATAGTATCGTAATAATCTGCTATATTTTTAACATTTTCGCCGAGCAAACCTGCCAGACGGTGGGCTGTATGTGCCGAATTGCCTGTGCCTGTAAAATAGAATATCATTTTTAAACGTATTTAATTATGCGCAAAAATAACCAATTCGCGTGATTTTTTTATTATTTGCATAAATATTTGATTTTTTGTTTATATTCGCACAAAATTAAACTTACAAAAATGGAAAAAATAGCAGTGTTCCCAGGCTCGTTCGACCCACTGACAGTAGGTCACGAATCTCTAATACTCAGGGGATTAGAAATATTCGACAAAATAATTGTAGCCGTGGGTATCAACAACGACAAGCGCGGATTCCTGCCCGTAGAAAAACGTCTCGAACTCATCAAGTCGGTTTTCGCAGGTCGCGACCGAATTATTGTTAAAACTTACAGCAATCTTACAGTTGATTTCTGTATCGAAAACAACGCTACACATATTTTACGAGGTTTGCGCACCTCAGCCGATTTTGAATACGAACGCGCCATTGCTCAGGTAAATAGATTGATGAAGCCCGAAGTAGATTCTGTTTTCTTACTTTCACATCCCGAATACAGCAGTGTAAGCAGTTCGCTCGTCCGCGAAATTGTTCAATACAAAGGTGATGCCCGAAAATTTCTTCCCGAAGGAATAGATTTTGAATATTTCTTTGGCTATAATCCAGAAAATCAGTAGGTAATGAACATACACAATTGCAATATTTGTCCGCGCCAATGTGGTGTGGATCGTGCTAATACATTGGGTTTCTGCAAGATAGACCATCGTCCGCACATTGCCGAAATATGCCTTCACCGTGGCGAAGAACCCGTTTTGGGCGGGGGTAGGGGAGTGTGCAATGTCTTTTTCTCCTCGTGCAATCTCCGATGCATTTTTTGCCAAAACTACGAAATCAGCCAAGAAACCTTCCAAAAACAAGAAATCACCACTATAGAATCTGCCGTCACGCGTATTGCATCTATACTTTGTACCGAGAATATTGATACTGTGGGATTTGTATCGCCTAGTCATCAGGCTTTTCAGATGAAATGTATCATCGACACATTACGCCGGCGCGGTTTCAACCCTACAATTATCTACAACACAAACGCATACGACAGTGTTGAAACCATACGCGAACTTGAAGATTACGTTGATATTTATCTTCCCGACTTTAAATACGCATCCGACGATCTTGCCGTAAAGTATTCTTCTGCACCCAATTACACCAAGATAGCTACTGCAGCCATTGCCGAAATGGTTCGCCAAAAAGGTACAGAATTAACGCTCGACGAATCGGGAACAGCCAGAAAAGGTATTATCTTACGCCATTTGGTACTTCCGGGAAACGTTTTCAACTCAATTAACGTATTAAAAAAAGTGGCCTATGATATTTCGCCCGACTTGCACATCAGTTTGATGTCGCAATACTATCCCGAATATAAGGCCAAAGACGACGAGAAACTCAGCAAGTACGTAACTCAAAAAGAATATTCAAAAGTTACCGAAACAGCAGAAATACTCGGACTAACAAACGGATGGGTTCAAGAATTAGGCAGTAGCAGTTTTTACTGTCCAGATTTTAGCGTCTCAGGAAACCCGTTTGAAAAAAAATATTAGACTTAAAAAAAATAATGCAAAAAATAGTTGACATTCTCATTTTTTTGCACGATATTTGGAAAAAATTAGTATAAGAACCATTTAACACCTTAAAAACTATGGCATTTAGATTTAGAGACCTAAAAGTAGGTGGCAAAATAACAACAATTTTTGTTATAGTGATAGGATTACTTCTTATTACTTGTTTGTTGATGTATTTTCGTCAGCAGTCTTCCGAAGAAAACATACATAACGTTTCCGAAGAGGTGCTTCCACAAAATAAACTAAGTCAAGAAATCACCACCAACATTCTTTTGGCACTTGTAGAACAACAGAAAATTTTCACCGCCAGCGATACCGAAACAAGCATACGACTCGGTGGCAGAGAACACTTAGACAAGGCGCACAAAGCTATTGACCAGCTTTACGAAACCGCCACTAGCGACGAGCGTATCATCATGGACAAGCTAAAAAATGATCTCCAAGAGTACGAGAATGTGGTAACAGCCTCAATTTCAAAGTTTTCTGAAAAGAATTCTATCTACAACGAACTTGAAACGCTAAAGAAAGATTTCTACCGCGACCTCGAAGAAATACGCGAAGCCATAACATTAGTTAACCCGCAGAAATCTACCGAACATGCTAAACGCATTCTTCTCATCTCCGAAACTATCCGCATGATCGAAAAAGCCAAGGGAAAGATGGGAGATCAGGCCCTCGTATCGGGACTCATTGGCACTGTTAAGGGCAATATGGCGCAAATTGCAAGTTTTTCAGGCAATTATGGATGCCAACGCTACGCCAACGACGCCATCAAACTTATGCAAAAATACATACAGCGTTCGCCCGACTATTATACTGCTCTTGGCGAATACAGCAACAATATCGGTATGGTTATCGAAGCCGGCAAAAGCATAACCGAAAGCGCACAAAAAATCGGCGACATGTCAATGAACTCAACTAAAAAATCTTTCGGACGTGTTAATGAAAACTTCAAGGCAATGTACATCACTTTTGGTGTAGCTGTAGGAACTATCATTTTCCTCTGCCTGTTCTTCTGCTTGTTGCTCTCAAAAACCATTGGACAGCGTTCACGGAAAACCCTTGACGGTGTCAACCACTTAACCAACGGTGACCTCACACAAACCGTTGACGTTACCACCAAAGACGAATTTGGACAAGTAGCATCCAGCGTAAATGCAATGGCCGCAAAACTCCGCGAAATTGTTAGCGGGATTTCTGACAACGCCGAAACTATCACACTCAATAGTGCCGAAATAGCCCAAGCATCGCAAGAACTAAGTCAAAATGCTGGCACACAAGCCGCTTCGGCAGAAGAAGTTTCTTCTTCAATAGAACAGATGAGCGCCGGCATCACACAAAACAGCGACAACGCCCGCGAAACCGAACGTATTGCTCAAAAAGCACTTGAAAGCATACGCGAAAGTAGCATAGCAAGCCAACAAAGTATGAAAGCCATGAAAGACATTGCAGGCAAAATCTCCATTATCGACGAAATTGCATTCCAAACCAACATTCTCGCACTCAACGCCGCTGTTGAAGCCGCACGTGCCGGTGAACAAGGCAAAGGATTCGCAGTGGTAGCCGCCGAAGTGCGCAAATTGGCAGAACGCAGTGCAAAAGCCGCTTCTGAAATCGACAAGGTTTCAAAAGAAGGTGTAACCATAAGCGAAAACGCAGAACGTCTACTCAAAAACATCATCCCCGACATCGAAAAAACTGCCGCTCTCGTCCGCGAAATTTCTGCTGCTAGTTCCGAACAATCTACCGGAATCAGCCAAATCAACATCGCTGTACAGCAGCTCAACAATATCACCCAAAAATACGCCGCATCTGCCGAGGAACTTGCCGCTACTAGCGAACAACTTGCTTCCAAGAGCGAAGAACTTAAACAATCTATCGGTTTCTTCAAAACCGATAACGATAATAAGAAAGTTGCTCCTACACCGTCAAAATCAAAACTTGTACAGTCAAAAAGCAACATCAACACCTACAAGCACACCACCAGCAGACCAAAAGTGCAACCATCAAAAGTTGCATCAGCAGCACCTACTATTTCTTTAGATGCTCAACAAATTCAAAAGCATTACCAACAACAACCAACGTCATCTGCTCTCAACAAAGGAACTTTTATCAATCTCAAAGACAACGCAAAAGATTCAGATTATGAGAGATTTTAAAAAATAATTGTTCTTTTGTACACAATTTGCAAGATTTTTGCATAAATATTATTGAGAAGTTAGTTTTCACTTAGTAATAAAAATCTTAACGCTTAAAATATGCTAAATTTAAAGAATCTATCTGTAGGCAAAAAAATAGCGACAATATTCCTCTGTATTGTCATATTGCTGTTAATTACAGTTACACTGATGTATATCAGAGGGCGTTCTTCTGAGTCGAACATAAAGAACGTTGCAGAAGAGATGCTTCCGCAAAACCGTCTGTGCCAAGAAATTACTACAAATATCCTCTTGGCTATGCGCGCACAGCAGAGCTTGTTCCTTTCGTTCAACAATGAAGCAAACATCAAACTCGGTGGCACCGAAAATCTTGAAATTGCACATCAGAGTATCACAGAGTTGCAGAAAATTGTCTCCCAAGACGAACGCGTGGTAGTTGACCGTCTTGAAGCAAGTCTCAACGACTACGAATCGTTTGCTAAGCAATCTATGGAAAAAAGCAACTCGCGAAATGCTGTATATTTTAAAATGAATGATTACCGACGAGAGATTGTAAAAGAACTAACTGCTATGCGCAAAACTCTCGCCAACACCATTCCTCAGCGCAACACCGACCTTGGCAAACGTATCCTTTTAGTGCAAGAAACTCTCGATCAATGCAACAACCTAAGAGCTTTCTTTGGTGGTGGACAAGCTGTAACCGACGCTGTTAGTACCATTAAAGCAAATCTTTTGCAAATGCAGGGTTTCGCTGGTCAATATGGTTGCGCTCGAAATATCAGCAATTGTCAACAAAGCTTGCAAAAATATTCTGAAGTTTTGCCAGGATACAACTCCGAAGCAGAAGCAGCTCAAAAATTTGTTTCTCAGGCCAACACAGCAGGCAATAGCGTTATTGAAGATTCACAGAAACTCGCCGACATGATGCTCGAAAACACCAAAAAATCGTTCGGCACTGTTAACAACAACATTCACGCAATGATATACACATTCTCTGTAGCAATCATACTAATTATTATTGTGTGTATAGTTCTTTCGATTCTGCTTTCAAAACGAATTGGCAACCGTGCCGAAAGCACATTCCACGGCGTTCAATTCCTTACCGACGGCGACCTCACCCACAAAGTTAAAGTTGATTCAAACGACGAATTCGGTCAGATGGCCGACAAGGTAAACGCTATGACAGCTCAAATGCACGACATAGTTTCCAAAATTACCGACAACGCCGAAACCATCAGCATCCACAGCGCCGAAATAGCCCGTGCATCACAAATGATGAGCGAAGGCGCTAGCACACAAGCTTCATCAGCAGAGGAAGTTTCTTCTTCGTTGGAGCAAATGAGTGCCGGCATCAACCAAAACAGCGACAACGCCCGCGAAACCGAACGCATTGCTCAAAAAGCCCTAGAAAGCATTCTCGAAGGCGGAAAAGCAAGTCAGCAGAGTATGGCGGCTATGAAAGATATTGCAAGTAAAATTTCTATCATCGACGAAATAGCATTCCAGACCAATATTCTTGCTCTTAACGCAGCAGTTGAGGCGGCTCGTGCAGGAGAACAAGGCAAGGGCTTTGCTGTGGTAGCTGCCGAAGTGCGCAAACTCGCCGAACGTAGTGCTGTGGCAGCTTCTGAAATCGACAAAGTATCGAAAGAGGGTGTGGCAATCAGCGAAAACGCTGAACGCCTGCTCAACAACATCATACCCGATATGGAAAAAACAGCTGGTCTTGTCCGCGAAATTTCAGTAGCAAGTTCAGAACAGAGCACAAGCATAGGTCTTATCAATCGTGCCGTGCAGCAGCTCAACGATGTTACACAAAAATACGCAGCCTCTGCCGAAGAACTCGCATCTACAAGTCAGCAACTTGCTTCCAAGAGCGACGAGCTTAAAGAATCGATTAGTTTCTTCAAAACTGAAAACGTTTCCAAGCCTCAGCAACGTATAGAGCGTATAGCTAACAAACCGAAACCTGTTGCCAAAAGAGCTATTGTTCCTGAGCCGGCACCCTTACAACCCAGCTCACACGCCAACATAAACGCTAATTTTGGCAAAGGCACTATCATCAACCTTAAAGACAACGGAAGAGATTCTGATTTTGAAAAATTCTAAATAGTAGTGTTTAGTAGTTATAAATAAAAAACCTCAATGCCGTGGCATTGAGGTTTTTTATATAAATTCTAATCAAGATTTACTTACCGAGTTTGATTTGCATCAATTCGATGTCGCGATCAATTGTCTTGGCCTCGTTAGATTTTGGATAAGATTTCAGAATAGTGTTGTAAGAATCAAGAGCCTCTTGAAACTTACTTTGTTTTTCCATTAGCTTGCCAAGCTTGTTGAGATAGATAGGAGCCACAAAAACATTGCCGTTGGCTTCTTTAATAGCATCCTTGTAACATTTCTCAGCCTTAGCAAAGTCACCTTTTTCTACCCAGCAGTCGCCAGCAATACCTTTTGAAATAGGAGCGAGGTTCTTGTCGCTTGCCGAAAAACCGTTGATGCATTCAAGAGCCTTGTCGTAATTTTGAGTGCGGAAATAGCAAATTGACGCATAGTATTTGGCAAGATTTGCTGCTTTTGTTCCAGAGTAATCACTCATTACTTTTACAAAGCCTGGATAGTTGCCGTCACCGTTGAGAGCCAAATCAAAGGAATCACGTTCAAAATAGTTTTCTGCTTGAAACATCTGGGCGGTAGCCTTCTGCTCTTTCGGAAGCTTAACATATTTCTGATAAGCAAGATAACCCAAGATAATAGCGGCAATAATTGCAATCACCGTAAAAATCTTGTTTCTGTTCTCTTCGATGTATTGTTCTGTCTGTCCAATTTTCGACTCAACTATTTCGAGCTGGTCTTGTTGTTCGTTCTTTTCTTTATTAGCCATTGTGTTTTGTTTATAACAGTTTTTAATAATGCCGCAAAATTATTGTTTTCATTATTATAAAAAAAATATTTTGCGTAAAAAAAAATCCTCTAATCGAGGATTTTTTTTATGGTTTTGTGTGTAGTTGAGGGCAAAACTAGTTCTCGGCCTTGTCCAAAACTTTTCTTTTCTCTTTGATGCGTGCTTTCTTACCGGTAAGCTCTCTAACGTAATAGATTCTTGCACGGCGTACAATACCGCTCTTGTTGAGCTCTACTTTTGTAATAAAAGGTGACTCTACGGGGAAGATGCGTTCTACACCAACGCTACCCGACATTTTTCTTACGGTAAATGTTGCGCTTATTCCGCAGCCTTTTTTCTGTATCACTACGCCTCTGAACTGCTGTATGCGCTCCTTGTTGCCTTCTACATTTTTGTAATGTACGGTGATTGTATCACCGCTGTTGAACTCAGGCCATTCTCTTTTCTGGTGGTACTGTTCTTCAACTACTTTTAATAATTCCATGGTTTTATTTTTATTAACGTTATAATCTAGTTATCGTAATTTTTCAGCGTGCAAAGATAGTAATATTTTTTGTTTTCCAAACAATTGTCTACTTATTTTCCTACTTTTTTGACAAAATATATTTATATGTCGTATTTAAACGCCTATTATCCAGTGCTTTAAATATCATCATTTAAACCTATTTTTTTTTAAGATAACGGTCTAACCATGTCTGAGTTTCCCATGCTACGTGCAATATTGATTCAGCCGCTGTGTATGTATGAAGCTCTTTTGGCAATATCACAAGGCGTGCAGTGCCGTTGCAGTGCATTACTGCGGCATATAGTTTCTCGCTCTGAACAGCAGGTGTGGAGGGGTTGTTGTCGTCTTGGCCGTGAATAAGTAGGAGCGGAGCTTTTATGCTGTCGGCATACATTATGGGCGACATAGCAAGATATGTGTCGCGAGCCTGCCACAATGTTCTACGCTCGTTTTGAAATCCCAATGGAGTGTTGGTGCGGTTGTAACAACCGCTCCGTGCTATTCCAGCGGCAAATAGGTTGGTATGAGCTAGCAAGTTTACTGTAAGAAACGCACCGTACGAATGTCCGCCTATTGCCACATTGTTTCGTTGCGCTATCTTATGGTCTACCAAGGCATTAACTGCTGCTTCGGCATCTAAAATTATTTGGTTTATAAAGTCATCGTTTGGCTCAGAACCGTCTTTTCCTACCACAGGGAACGAGGCATCCAAAACAGCATAACCAGCTGCTGCAAGCCAAATAGGAGTGGAGTTATTGCCAGCTGCGGCAAATTTAAACGCCGAAGTGCTTATCTGGGCAGCCGTACTTGTGGATGTATATTCTTTCGGATACGCCCAAACTATTGCTGGCAATGTGCCTTTGCCTTGGTAGGAGTGAGGAAGGTAAAGTGTGGCTGATAGTTTTACGCCGTCGGAGCGGGTATATGTTATTAGCTGCGACTGTATGCGGGCGGTTTTATAGGGGCTCTCAAAGTCGCTGATTTTTTTCTGCGACTGACGTCCGTATAAGTTGGCCGTATAATAATTAGGATACTCTTCTAACGATTCGCTCTTCAGCGCCACCACTCCTGTAAGAGGGCAAAACGCTTCGCAACGACTGTAGCGCGGAGGTGTAGATTTCCAGATTGTTTTACGTTTCTTGGTTATAAGGTCAAGCCTTACAAGAATTGGTTGGACGCCGTTTTTGGTATACTCCTCGGAGGTGAGGTAGATGTAGCGGTTTTGGTACATCAGTGCAGATTTTCGTCCATAACGGTTGGGCGCTTGAAGTATTCGGTACGGCGATGTCCGTTCGTTACTAATCAATAAGGTGTCGAAAGCTCCCGATTCGGTGCTTATACGCAGAAAATCAGTATTTTTTGTCTTGGTGTTTGTTTCGGCAACCACTATAACGGTGTCGCTCAGAGCATAAATACCAGCAAGACGGTTTTGCAGCAGAACTATATCTTTCTTATCTGATCCAATCGTGTAGAGTGTAATTTTGTCGTGATACGGTGCCGCTGTTTTAAGGTTTCCTTTGTCTAAAGCTGTTGCCCAAATCAGCGTGTGAGGTTTTTGGGCACACCAAGTAATATTACGGGCGCCGTTATTAACCTTTGAATATGCGTGCTCGTAAAGAGGATTATCGGCTATCACCTCTTCACCACCACCGCCTATCACCTTTACCGTGTTGGCAAACTGTGTGTATGGCACATTATAAGAATATGGTTTATTCAAGTATGTAGCCAAAACGTATTCACCGTCGGGCGATACTGAAAACGATGTGATAACACCTTTTGAACCAATTACTTCTGATTTATGGTTCTTCAAGTTGAGCTTCACAATTTCGGTTTCGGCATAAAAGTCGAAACTATCTTCGTCGTCAGAATTTTGCAATAGGTCTTGAAAATCGGAATAACCTTCACTCTCGCCACTCTCGCGTATCCGAGGCGAAAGAGAAGTAACAATACGCAATCGCTGGTGCTGCTTGTTGGCTGCTCGCAAGTAAAAAACAGATTCTCCGTCGCCGCTCCAATCAACAGGAACTCCTGGGAAAATATCGTTAACGTCGGATGCCAACTTATTTGCCGTACCACGCGAAAGATCGGCAAGCCAGAGGTCGGTGCTGTTTTCAGTCTTATTGGTAAACAGCAACTTTGTGTTGTCGGGCGAAAGTTGGTAGCTGCGCACCATAGCATTTTTGGGAATACCTTTGAGTGTTTTGCAAGAACCTGATTTTGTATCAGTTACTGAAATATCATAGCAATATACCCCGCTTGAAATGGTGTTTGATATGGGCTTAAACCTCAAGCCAGCAAGTTTAAGCTCGTATTCGTTCAAAAAATCAAGGCTTTTGCTGTTTCGCCATTTGAACGTTATCATCTTATCAATGTTAGGAGTAAACATCACCACGGGAAGCGGTTCTGCCTCTACAATAACGGCTATGCTGTCGGCAGGACTCATATATTGTCCCACACAGGGTGCGGCTGTTGACACGGCTGCTATTATCGACAGAAGTTTAATAGCAAGTTTCATTTTTAAGTTGGTTTTTTCTACGGTTCTCTCAAATTTAATGCCGATATTATGGCGGCAATTTATCATTAACTACCGCCTTGTCAGCGTATTAAACGTTTGATACTTTATAATTAGTTTAAATATTGCACAAAAATAATGATTTTTGCACTATTTTGTTGAAATTTGCAGCCAGAAAAAACACAAAAAAATTAAATGACACAACACACCTTATATAAATATTATTTCTTATTTCTGCTGACAGCAACAATCTTGTGCGGATGTCTGGTAGATACGCACGAAGGATTCAACAACGTGCCTCCAAAAGCTTTCATTCCTATCAAGAAACCTATCGTAGCCACTTATCTTCATATCGGAACGCGCAAAATCGACCCATATAGTCTCGACCTCCGGGGTGTAGACATTCTTAATATGGCATTCACTGTTATCACCAACAACCGTATCGGACTGCTTTATCCAAACCACGCCGACAACTTTATGATGGTAAGAACTCTCAAGCAGGGAAATCCAAATATGCGTGTGCTCATTTCTGTGGGCGGATACGGTACTTCGCCACAGTTTCAACAAATGGCGTCCGACCCTAAAAACAGAGCTATTTTTGTTGACGATGCAGTAAGATTCATTAAATACTACGGTTTCGACGGCATCGATGTAGATTGGGAATTTCCAGGTATGGAGGCCGCCACACGCAACTCCGACCGTAAAAATTTCACCGCTCTGCTTTCCGAACTCCGTCACGCTCTTGACAGCGCTTCGCGAAACGATGGAAAAAAATATATGCTCACTATTGCCGCTGGTGCGTTCGACCAATATCTCACTTACACAGAACCCACTTTGATTGCTCCCCTGGTCGACTATTTTTTTGTAATGACTTACGATTTTGTGGGACAATGGAACAGTGCTACTGGTCATCACACCAACCTTTACGCTTCGTCGTTCAAAAAAACAGGTTATTCTGTCGACCGCATTGTTAAAACATACATCCGATACGGTATCCCTGCCGAAAAAATTGTGATTGGAGCTGCCGCTTACGGTAGAAAATGGACCAACGTGGAATCATCCAAAAACGGTCTTTTTAAAAATGCCAAGGGCGAGGGTAGCATCGCATATTCTAAAATTACTGAACTTGAAAAACGACGCGACTATCAAAAATGCTGGGACAAAAGCGCTTGCGCACCATACCTTTTCTCTAACCGCAACAAATCATTCATCACTTACGACAACCCAGAATCTGTACGGAGAAAGGTCGACTATGTTCATTTACACTCTCTCGGGGGTATTATGTATTGGGAATATTTTTCCGACAGCCAACAAATTATTCTCCACAGCATAACCGACGAAATGAGAATTTCTCGCGGTCAAGCTATTTTGCCACGGTTTTTGCAAATTCAACAGCAAAAAAACATAAAAATAATTGCAAACTGAACTTATTTTGCTACATTTGTATGGCAGTTTTTGAATAGAAATGGACTTAGATAATCGAAACGAAATAGAGGCAAAAATACTTGTAGTTGACGACGAATATTCAAACCGTCTGCTAATTGGGAGCATTCTCAACGAGGCTGGATTCCAAGCGGTTTGCGTGTCGAACGGCTATGAAGCATTAGAAGCATTGAAGTACCAAGACTTCGCCCTTGTGATCCTCGACATTCAAATGCCAGGAATGGACGGCTTTGAACTCCTGCACAAAATTCACGAATTTAAGCAATCGCATTATTTGCCTGCCATTTTTGTATCGGCTGTTTACTCTCTCAACGAATACCAAGAGGTGGCTATCGCTAGTGGTGCCGTTGACTTTCTCCCAAAACCTATCAACGCCAACATCCTTATCGGCAAAGTGAGAGTCTTCACTGAACTGTTTATTCAAAAACGCAAGGTTGAACTTTACCGAAACAACCTTGAAGAACTTGTTAAGGAGCAATATTCTGAGCTTGTGGCTGCAAAAGAGCGAGCCGAAGATGCCGACAAGTTGAAAACTGCATTTTTAAACAACCTTTCGCACGAAATAAGAACGCCTCTCAACGCTATTGTATGCTGCTCTGACATTATTTCAATGCCCGATACCGACCCCTCTACTTATGGAGAGCTATCGGAACAGATAAAAAAAAGCACCCGTTATTTGTTAAACCTCGTCGACAATATCATAGCCATTAGCAAATTAGAAAGCGGAAACACCACCATCGTCACAAAACCAACAGACCTTGTGTTCCTTTTCAAGTACATTTTTGAATACAATAAGGCTAATCTCGCTCACGACGAAACAAAACGCAGAAATATTCAACTCATTTTTAATAACCAAATTAAAGAACATTCGTTAAAGGTTTCGAGCGATGAAAACTTTCTGCGCCAAATAGTGTCGCTGCTTGTCGAAAACGCTGTAAAATTCACCGAACACGGAACGGTGTCATTGTCAGTAAATATCGAAAAAAATGAAACGGAACAAGAACTTCTGCACATTGAGGTAAAAGACACTGGCATAGGCATTTCGCAAGAAGACCAAAAGATTATTTTCGAAAAATTTCGAAAGGCTGCCAATATGGGGCAGAAAATTTACGACGGCGCAGGCATTGGCCTCGCCATTATCAAAAAACAGATTGGTATGTTGAACGGGAATATACAGCTTGAATCAAAACTAGGTGTGGGTTCTAAATTTACCGTAACAATTCCAATAACACGATGTTAGACTCTATAAAACAACAACATAACTCTATGAAAAAAATAATAAAAGTAGGAAATGTGGAGTGTGGCTCCAACCAGTTGTTCCTGATTTGTGGTCCATGCGTGATCGAAGACGACGACACTATGCTCCGCACAGCCGAATATGTAAAAAAAACAGCTGAAAAGCTTAAATTGCCGGTTATCTTCAAATCTTCGTTCATGAAAGACAACCGCAGCAGCGTTGAATACTACCTCGGCCCTGGATTAGAAAAGGGTCTCGAAATTTTGCAACGCATTAAAAATGAGTTTGGTATGCCTGTCCTTTCAGACATACATTACCCCGAGCATATTGCTCCCGCAGCTCAAGTGTTAGACGTTATCCAAATTCCTGCGTACCTATGTATGCAAACTGGGCTCGTTACTCAAGCCGCAAAAACCGGAGCAGTAATCAATCTGAAACATGGCCAGTTTCTCGCTCCCGAAAACATGATTAAGCCCGTAAAAAAGATTGAATCGTGCGGAAACTTCAAGGTAATTCTCACCGAACGCGGATACACATTTGGCTACAACGACCTTGTGGTTGACCCTCGCAGTTTCTTCCATCTGAACGAAACTGGTTACCCCGTTGTATTTGATGTTACGCACTCCATCCGCAAATACGGCATTCCTTCCGCCGACCCCAATGGCGGAGCACGCCAGTACCTCGACGTTCTTGCTCGTAGCGGTGTAGCTGCCGGTGTTGACGGTATCTTTATTGAGGCTCACCCAAAACCCGAAATCGCTAAATGCGACGCTGCCAGCCAATTGCAGTTAGACAAACTCGAAGATTTTCTCAAACCCCTTATCGAATTGCACAATATTGAAGTAAAATACAGAAAATAAACAAAAAATGGAATTATATTTAGATTCAGCAAATCTGCCGGAAATCGAGAACGCTTTTAAACTCGGATTCTTAACCGGCCTTACCACAACCCCCACTTTCATGCACCGCGAGGGTTACAACGATGTAGACAGCGTTATCCTCAAACTCGCTAAAATTGTTCCGATTCTTCAAATCGAAGCCCTCGGACGCACTGCTGAGGAAATAATCAGTGAGGCTCACCGTCAAAACGACCTCGGTCTCGACAAAACAAAAACTGTTTACAAAATTCCTATCTCTCTCGAAGGAGCTAAGGCTTGCAACATTCTCCGCAGCGAGGGATATATGGTAAATATGCACCTAATTTACACTCTGCAACAGGCTTATATCGCTATGCAGGCTGGCGCTACCTATGTGTGCCCTCTCGTTGGTCGCCTCCAAGACCAAGGCCACGACGCTATTTCGCTTGTAGAACAATGTGTCAACGCTGTTAACCGATACGGATATCAGTCCAAAGTGATGTTCTCGTCGGTGCGTCACCCAGAACACGTGCGCAACGCTCTCAACGTAGGCTGCCACACTATCACCGTTCCGTGGAAAGTATTGCAGATGATGTCGCAAAACAACTTCACTACCGTTGGAACAGAGCAGTTTTTCGAAGATACCAAATTGATGACTTCGCAGGTTAAGGATGTGTTCCGCACTGAAAACGCAACTATCTCTAAAAATGCTACTATCAACGAGGCTCTCGTAAAAATGACACTTTCAAAACTCGGCGCTATCACTATCACCGAAGACAACGGATCTATCTACGGTATTTTTACCGATGGCGACCTCCGCAGAATGGTTGAAAAAGAGGGAGAATCTGTGCTTTCGCGCAAACTCGCTACTTTGCCATCTAAGCAACCTATCACAATTGACAAGGATGCTTATTTGATCGACTCTTCTAAACTGTTCAAACAGTATAAAATTGACACTCTTGTAGTTACAGCCGACGGCAAACCTTGCGGAATGCTCGATATCCAAGACCTTTTGTAATAATGGATATTACTGATTTAAAGTTATTTACAGATAGGGGAGGGGTGTTTACTCTTCCCCCGTCTGATTTTTTATCTAGGGCACAACAGATAAAATGCATTATTTTCGATTGGGATGGCGTGTTTAACTCTGGTGTCAAGGGCGACGGTGTGTTTTCAAACTTTTCTGAGGTAGACTCAATGGGGCTCAACATCTTGCGTTTTGGTAGCAAAATCATCTCAAACGATATTCTCATTGCAGGTATTATATCTGGCGAAAATAATCCTTCAACAGAAAAATTTGTAAACCGTGAACACCTTAATTTCAAATGTTTAGGATTTAAAAACAAAACTGAAGGTTTAAGTAGAGTGCTAAATAAATATGGCTTAACTCCAGAGCAAACTGCATTTGTTTTCGACGATATTTTAGACCTCAGCGTTGCCAAAGTATGCGGTTTGCGTTTCAAAATAGCCCGCAATGCCACGCCAATGTTCAATAAATACGTAGAGCACAACCACTTAGCTGACTATATTACAGCTAACGTTGGATCTGAATTTGCCGTTAGGGAGGTATGCGAACTTTTGCTTGCAGCTATCGGTGTATACAACAAAGCTGTAGATTCGCGCATCGCCTTCGATGCCGATTACGCCAATTATATCGCTGAACGCAATTCAATTGAGCCAATCACTTTTACTCCTGAAACAACTTATTGATTGTTAGAGTTTTGCATATTCCACTTTAAGCTCTTCTATAGCCTCGCCGATATGGTTGACAAAATACTCTACAAAGTATTTGCAGTCGGTATCGGCGGGATGTGTTTTGAGCCTTTCTTCAAAGTTTAGCATCATACCAGAAACGTCATCCACACCCATCACCTTGGTTGTAGACTTTGCCAAATGAGCTATTTTGCGCAAATTATCTGTATCATTGGCCGTTAAAGCATTTTCAAGCGAAACCTTTATACTATCAATCTGTTCAAAAAAAACATCTATCAACTGTTTTTTGGTTTCGGGATCGCCTCCCGAAACCTCTTCTAGATATTCCAAATTGATATGTTTATATTCGCAAGACATCATTTTGAAACAATAGTAATCACTATTTTCTCGCCTTTTTCATCAACATCCGCTACTATCTCATCACCAGGCTTAACCTCGTTGTCGATAATTACAGTAGCCATCTCGTCTTCAAGATGTTTTTGAATAGCGCGTTTCAACGGGCGTGCTCCAAATTTGCTATCAAAGCCCTTGTCAGCGATAAACGCTTTTGCCTTGTCGGTGATAACAAGTTTGTAACCCATATCTTCCACACGTTTGTACAGACCCACAAGTTCAATATCGATAATCTTGTCGATATTGTCCTTAGTAAGATTGTGAAACATTATCACATCGTCGATACGGTTGAGAAACTCTGGTGAAAATGCTTTTTTGAGTGCCTTTTCGATAATCGACTTATTATTGGCATCGTCGCTTTCGCCTGAGCCAAATCCAACTCCGTGTCCGTATTCCTGAATTTGACGTGAGCCTATGTTCGATGTCATTATTAATATAGTGTTCTTAAAATCCACCTTACGACCAAGTCCGTCGGTGAGTCGTCCCTCGTCCAACACCTGCAAAAGAATGTTGAAAATGTCGGGATGTGCCTTTTCAATCTCATCTAAAAGCACTACTGAATATGGTTTGCGACGAACTTTTTCGGTAAGTTGACCGCCCTCTTCGTAGCCAACGTAGCCAGGAGGAGCTCCTACTATGCGCGAAACCGAGAATTTTTCCATATATTCGCTCATATCTATGCGGATGAGCGCATCTTTGCTATCAAAGAGAAATTCTGCTAATATCTTGGCTAACTGAGTTTTACCAACACCAGTAGGTCCAAGAAATACAAATGTGCCTATCGGTTTGTTGGGGTCTTTGAGTCCAGCTCGGTTGCGCTGTATGGCCTTCACAATCTTTTCAATTGCCTCGTCCTGACCAATGACCTTCTTTTTCAACTCGTCGTACATATTTTTGAGCCGCTGTCCCTCGGCCTGTGCTATTCGGGTAACGGGTACACCGGTCATCATTGCCACCACTTGCTCTACATTGGCTTCATCTACCACTTCGCGCTTGTTTTCAAGATCTTTTTCCCATTTTTCTTTCTCTTGGTCAAGAAGTTTGAGAAGTTCCTGTTCGCGGTCGCGGAAACTTGCCGCAAGTTCAAAGTTCTGACTTTTAACGGCTTTCACTTTCTCCTCACGTGTGCCATCTATCTGCTTTTCAAGATCGTCGATACGCTGAGGAACTGTTATTTTTGAAATATGCACACGAGAACCAGCTTCGTCGAGCGCATCGATGGCTTTGTCGGGCAGATGACGGTCGCTGATATATCTGTCGGTGAGTTTTACACACGCAGCTATAGCCTCAGGGGTATACCGCACATTGTGATGATCCTCATACTTGTCTTTAATATTGTTGAGAATTTCAATCGATTCTTCCACTGTGGTAGGCTCAACGATGATTTTCTGGAAACGACGTTCCAACGCACCGTCTTTTTCTATGTGCTGGCGATACTCGTCGAGAGTGGTGGCACCAATACACTGTATTTCGCCACGTGCAAGAGCTGGCTTGAGTATATTGCTTGCGTCGAGCGAACCAGATGCTGATCCGGCTCCAACGATATTGTGTATCTCATCAATAAACAATATGATATTGGGATTTCGCGAAAGCTCTCCAAGAATAGATTTCAACCTCTCCTCAAACTGTCCGCGATACTTTGTGCCTGCAACTATAGCAGCTAAGTCAAGTGCCACAACACGTTTGCCATAAAGAACACGCGAAACTTTCTTCTGAACTATCTTCAGTGCAAGTCCCTCTACAATAGCCGATTTGCCTACACCAGGTTCGCCTATCAGTACTGGATTGTTCTTTTTGCGGCGACTAAGAATCTGCACAAGACGTTCAATCTCTTTGGCACGCCCCACAATCGGATCAAGCCTGTTCTCTTCGGCCGCCTTGGTAAGGTCAACGCCAAAATTGTCGATAACTGGGGTCTCTGAATTGGTGTTGCTCTGGCTGGAACGATTGTTGTCGTCATCGTCGAAATCATCATCATCCTCCTCGTCGTCGGTAAACCCAGCCTCAAATGTAGGGTTTATCTTAAAACGTTCCCTGAGTTTCTCGTAATCAGTATTATTAGCCTTAAACATTGTTGTAACAGTGTTATCCATATCTTTAAGAATGGTAAGTAACAAGTGCTCCGGACCAGCCTGATCGGCGTGAAGAGACTTGGCTTCCGACGAAACCTGATTTAAAATTCTCTGCGCCGACTTGGCAAAAGGTATATAATCAGCCTCTCCGGGCAAAAGCATTTTATCGCGTCGCAATTGCCTTTCAATTGATTTTTTTGCCTCAGCTGTATTTATTCCCACGCCTTGAATTACTTGCATAAGGTCGTAGTCGCCATCGCGCAACATGCCCAGAAAAAAATGTTCTGGTAGTATCTCATTGTCGCCCAAACGTATAGCTTCTTCCTTGCTATAAAGTAGTATGTCTTTTAATTTCTCCGAAAATATTGAGTCGTCCATTTTTATCATTTTGTTTCAACTTGCAAAATTACAAAAAATCTTTGGTTTTTTGAGGGCTCAAATGCTTTTTTTATTAAAAAATATTAAACATTATCTTTTTTTTTATTAATTTGCACATTATTTAAATAGAAAAAAAATGAAATACTACGGTTTGTTTATAGCTGCCCTAATATTGGTTTCCTGCGGAAGCGGAACGGGCTCAAGCAATGTTCAGGAGGATACTGACTCCACTATCGACTCTTCTATTGTGGATAAAGATTCCGAAAATGCAGGAAAAGTGCTTGCCACTTTGCCTACCTCGCACGAGATAATTGCCGTGCTGGTTGACCATCCCGACACAAGATACGATGCGTCGTTGCTCAATAGCCTATCTTCGCACCTTAAATACAACACCACAATAAGCAAGTCGATTAATCTCGGTGCTTACGGCGTGGGAATGAGCTACGCAAGTCTATTCAACCAAAACCAAACTGTGCTGCAATATATGGCTGTGGTGAAAACTATGGCTGAGCAACTCGGTATTTTGAGATTTTTCGACGAGGCCACCATGCAAAAAATGGAACAGAACTTAGACAACAAAGAGGTGATGATCGACCTTATATCTTCTGCCTTTTACAAATCCGACAAATACCTGCTTGAAAACGGTCAGAGAGAAATAGCAGCCATGATTATTGCTGGTGCTTGGATTGAAGCTATGAACATTGCTTGCTGCCTTACTAAATGTAATTACAGCTTAAACCAAAAACTATCTTCACGAATCCTAAAACAATGCGAATCAATTGATTTAATGGTTACTTTTTTGTCAGAATACACCGACGGCTCAATAGGGGAGGTTGCCAACGATTTCAACCAGATAGACTCTATAATTAAACAGGCTAAAATCACCCCTCTGGCAAACGATTCATACTATTGCAATGATGAAGACTTTACAAAAATATGCGATATAATTTCTGAGATTAGAAACCGATACGTGTCTATGTAATGTTAAAAATTGTTTTTTTATAGTTAAACATTCAAAAATGAGTTTTATCACAAACGCCTGTTTTATACATTTGCAAAAAATCACAATCGGGAAATGAATAAATATTTGATTGGCTGTTTGGCTCTGATAATTAGTGTATTATGCATCAATAATGCTAATGCGCAAGAACACGTATTTGAAGTTCGCGGACGACTTGTCAACATGGAGGGCAAGGGTGTTCAGTTCGCTCACATCATTAATCTAAAAAAATCTACCGGCAGCATTTCGGATACCGCAGGTTATTTCAGAATCCTAATGGTTGCGTCCGACACAATACGAATCTCCTGCCTTGGATATGAAGATGCAGGGTTTGCACTCTCCAAACAAAACATCTCTCCAAATGCCAATTTAATAACTATCAGCGACATAGTTCTTACTTCCAAAACATACGAACTCGCCACTGTCAACATTTTCAGCGAACGTTGGAAATCTTTTGTATACGATTATGCACACCGCGAGGATATCAACAAAGCCGACAACCGCGCCCTCGAAAAATGGTTTAAAAACATTGTCAACCCAGATATTGTACGACAAATAACCAACGCCGCTAGCTCTGGCATCACTTTTACAAACCCAAACAGACGTAGAATTAAAGCCGACAACCAAATTAAAAAATTTGAATACCAAGAAGAATTAAGCCGTCTGGCTAACGAAAGATACAATCCAACTGTGGTGTCGCAAATCACAGGTATTTCTCTTGAAGAGGCTGAAAAATTTATCAAACACTGCAACCTTAGCCGCGAATATATTTTGCAAAAAAACGACTACGACTTGTATATTATTATCAATCAACTATATAAAGAATATTTAAAACTTCAAAAATGAAAAAATTTTTTGACTACATAGGATATATCGCCTTCCGGATTCTCATTTTTTCTGTAAGGATTACACCTTTTCCAATCCTTTATTTTTGGTCTGACGTAATTAGTTTCATAATTTTCAGATTGATACGTTACCGCCGAAAGGTTATCAACACAAACCTCTCTATGTGTTTTCCCGAAAAAACCGAAGAAGAAAAGAAAGAAATTCGTAAAAAATTTTACCGTCATTTTACCGACCTTCTCTTAGAAAGTTTCAAAGGTTATGCTCTCCCAGTAGAAAAACTTGCCGCACGATATCCGTACGAAAACAAGGAACTTACAGAAAAATTATACAAAGAAGGTAAAAGTATGCTCGTGGCTTTTTCGCATTACGGCAACTGGGAATGGGCCACGCAGACGGTGGTTTACGAGCATAGTCATCACATGGCCGTTCTCTACAAACCAATGAAAAACAGATACATCGACAACTATATCAAAACTTGCCGCGAACAACGTGGAACTCATCTTTGCCCCATCGACAAAACCAAATATATGTTTGCAATGCGCGAAAAACAGCCTATGGGATTTGTAATGCTTGGCGACCAAAACCCGTCGAATACTAAACGTGGTTTCTGGGTAAATTTCATGGGAATAGACACTTGCGTGCTTCACGGTATAGAAATGTACTCTAAAATGTTTAACTTGCCCGTAATCTATTTAGAATCGCGCAAAGTTAAACGTGGACACTATCAACAATATATTTCGATGCTCGTTGAAGACCCAGAAAAATGCGCTCCGGGCGAAATATCAGCTATTTACATGAAAAAACTTGAAGAATCGCTCAAACGCGAACCCGCTTATTGGCTTTGGTCGCACAAACGATGGAAACACAAACGCGACGAAAACGGTAAACCAATACGCAGCGAATACTACAATAATTAACAAATAATGAAACCATTAGTTGTAACACGGCAATTTTTTAAAGATATCACCGACTTGGCATATCCTTCATCGTGCCTTGGCTGCGGAACTCCACTTACCGACAACGAAAAATCATTATGCATCAACTGCTTAGTAAAACTCGGCGAAACTGGTATGCACAAAACCGAACCTAACGAAATCACCGAACTATTCTTCAATAAAACGCCGATTATCCACGGGTGTGCTTATTACAAATACATTAAAGGTGGTATCCTACAACGACTTATTCACGATTTAAAATACCGAGGACATCCCGAAATAGGAATTTTGCTGGGCTCAATTGCTGCCCAGTCTATCAAAAAAAGCGAATTATTCAGCGACATTGACATAATAATCCCAGTTCCTTTACACCCCAAGAAACTCAAAAAACGAGGATACAACCAAAGCGAAAAAATTGCCGAAGGTTTATCACAAGTACTTGATATTCCAATAAATACTGATATTCTTATCAAGACTTACTACAACGAAACTCAAACCAAGAAACACCGTATTCAACGATTCTTCAACTCACAAAATCTTTTCTGCGTTAAATACTCAACCGAACATCATAGCAAGCACTATCTAATTGTTGACGACGTGCTTACCACTGGCGCTACGTTAGAATCATGTATCAACGAAATCAAAACCATACCAGATGCAAAAGTGAGTGTTTTTACTCTTGCAAGGGCTATGGTGTAGATAAAAAAAAGGCGGAAATGTTTATTTCCGCCTTTTTTAATATATTATTAGTAATTGTATAACCAACCCAATTAGTTAATACCAGGGCATTGGAAATTACCGTTAATCTTGATAGTCTTTTTAGATTTATTCTGCAAAGTAGCACTGAATGTGCCAGTTATATAACTAACGATTCCAATATCCAATTTCTGTCCCATAGTAACAGAAGCTTCGGTAGACACATAATAGTCATCGCTTGAAGCGTCAGTAGCTTCAGAAGTAGCTTTGTAAATAATAAAGCAACCTGTGTTAGCTTCAATAGCGTCAGACAATGTTTGTTTAGCATCACCTGTTGTCAAATAATCAATAAGCAATTGAGTACCATCGGTTTGAGCATTGAAACCAAATTTGTAAGTAGTACCCGAAGCTGTGCCATTGAGCGTGATATACATACCAGCCTTGTTTTTGTCAAATCCAAAAATACTGGTTTTAGATTCACTAGACGACAACAACTTGCCAAGTGAGAATTTCGATCCCGTAGCATCAGCAGAATTGTTGGTTGTAAATTTTGCTGCGGCAGTTCCATCAAATTCTATATCGCCTGTTGCATAAAGCGATGCCATACCTTGGTTATCATCATCATCATCATCTTTATTACAAGACGAGAACATTGTAGCTGCTGTCAATGCGAACAGCATAAATCCTAAAGTTAATTTTTTCATTTTCAGTTAAATTAATTGTTAGTGTTTATTATTATCTGTGTTCAATATTTGGTTTAACCAATTCTAATAACGGCAAAATTATAATAAAGTTTTTAAATCCTCGATTTTTTGTTGTTTTTTTTTCACCACAATACAAAATAATCAAGTAAATATGGATTCAATTGTACTTAATAGGCTTATTACCAACATACAACCTACCAACACCTTTACCCACACAAACCTCTTGTAATAGATAAATACAACCGACGATATTATTATCATATAAATCAGTATCGCGTCTATGTTGTCTAAAAATATATTACGTATGCACGAACCTGGAAGCGACTCTATCCAGGTAACACTCCAAACCATAAACGAAAGTGCCTGTTTCAATAGCCAAAATACCGCATAGCCAAGCCAATAGATACTACTTGACACCAGAAGCACAATTGCCAACATCATAATCACATACGCTACAGGAATCACTATTATGTTGGTCAACAAAAAATACATCGGAAACTGTCCAAAGGTACTGATACTCAGCACTGATGTGCCTATTTGAGCAGCAATCGAAACTAACACTATACCCAAGAAGTATTTCGCTATCGGATTTCTTACCGATAATTCTATACGCTGAAACAACGGATTAAACGATACTATTGAGAGCACGGCCAAATACGATAGCCCAAAACCTACGTTGAATATCAGATACGGGTTTATAAACAACAATATAAAGCACGACAACGCAAGCGAATTATATGTAGTAGAATTGCGTCCTGTGGCATTGCCAATCGACATAATTGAAAACATAAGCGCAGCCCGGTTTACACTTGAACTAAAACCTGTAACAGCCGCAAACAACCATATAACGCTCAACACAATAGCACATTTAATTATTTTCTCTTTGCGTGTGCGATTCAAAAACCTCAACAATGCATCGGTTATAAGCATAATTATGCCAGTGTGCAACCCCGACACCGCTAATACGTGCATGGCCCCGCTCGATTGAAAAGCCGATTTGGTATCTTCGTCTAAATCACTCTTATATCCAAGCGTAAGAGCCTCTAAAACAGCGAGTTGCTTATCATCAAAATCGAAACTGCGGTAAATACTGATAAGTTGATCCCTCATTTTGCAACCATAATATCGTATACCTTTTTTATAACCCGATTGTAATATGCTGAAATTATGAGTCTTAACGTATGCTTGATGATAAACCCCTTGTTTGGCCATATAGCCCGCATAGTCGAAATCAGTAGGAGAGGAGCCACTATTCTTAATCCGTTGTACATTCACATTCAGTGCAATAAGGTCGCCCATCTGTGGTGGTGGTTTAAGAGTATCTTTCTGAAAATATGCCAACATTTCAAAAGCCGCATTGCCACAACTATCTAAAACCATCAATTGCGATTTCCATGATTTGAGCTTCTCTTCAGGCTGTAGAGTCACCACAGCACAAAACCTATCACCCACAATTTGTTCGGCATCTACCATCTTTTCATGGCGCACATCGGCAGTCACTGCGCCCAAAAAGGTGAAACATGCGAACACAGATACCCCGAACAGGATTCTGTAATACGACATTCCCCTGATTTTGTAATAAGACAAATACATCAAACCTGCAAAAAATACAAGTCCGATATAGCTTACAACAATATCGGGTTCGCAAAAGTACTGAAACAAAATACCTACCATAAAAGGGAACAGTAATTTGATAATCAGAAACTTGTTTACATCACCCAGAAACGATCTCTTACCATATATGTCGTTGCGAGGTATTATGGCTGACAGTTAAAGTGGTTATTGATAGTTTTTATCTAAAAAGAGCAAAAATCATGCAAAAAATCGGGTCTATTTAACATAATATTCCAAAAGTTGGCTAATTAATAGAATATTAGTAGGGTAGATGCAAAAAAATGAAAAAGATAACTGTCAAAACAAGACCAAAAAGAAAGCAAAAATCACAAAAATAGGTTATACAGACTATTGTAGGCAACATAATTAGAAGAAGTGACATATGAATAGGGGATACGTCTATTTAACATAATATTTCAAAATGCCATTTTTTTAGTAAAATATACGCTATGGGTTTATAAAGGTGGGAGAAATCAATAAAATGTGGTGGAGATATGATTTGGAGGCTGTTTTCTATTTTTTTTATACTAATCCATTAACAAATAGTGGCGACTATGTACACATTTTCAGAGCCATAATTGATTGTAATTCTGTTTATTATCCTTTTTGTTTAACATAATATCAATTATCGGCAAATTTTGGAGTTGATAGGGGGCTTGTTGAGGTTTTGTGTTTGGGAATGTGTTGTTACAAAAAAAGGCCGCATTGTTAATGCGACCTTTTTTCAAATCTAATTATAATAGGCTTAGTTGCCCAATGCTTCTATTCTTTGTTTAAATTCTTTAGCCTTGTCGTACTCTCCCATCTGTACGTGAAGCATACGTAGGTTTGAAAGTACGTCCTTGTTGTTGGGCTGAATCTCTAAAGCTTTCTCAAAATACTGGATTGACTCTTTGCATGCTGCTTTCTGCTCTGCTTGTTTTGCTGCTGCCTTTGAACCGTCTTTGTCTTCCGAGGGTGCTATAAGGCTTGCCTCTTTCTTAGCCAAGTCTGATTTGTCGTAAGCAACAAGACCAAGGTTGAAGTATGCGCCAAAATACTTAGAATCTTTCTTAATCATATCTTTGTAAGTATTTTCGGCTTTAACCACCTGTGCATCAAATTCTTTTCTCAATGCTTGTGCTTCGTCTAATTTGGCCTGTGAAGCGGCTGTGAGACGATCGTTCTCTTTCTGATTGTTGCGGTTTCTGAATGCAAGTTTTTTAAGAGAGTCTGCATCGTTGCGCAATTTCAAATAGTTATCTTTTGATTTGGTGTACTGGTCAACGTAAATACTTGCTTTAACACCAAATACGCTAAGGTTGTCGGGATATTTCTCAATAGCCTTGTTCAAGTATGTTTCTGCCTTGTCGTACTCTTTTTCTGCTGTGTAGTAGTTGATTACGTCGTAAAGAAGGCTCTCTTCCTGGGGATACTTGTTGTATGCATCCTGAATAAGTTTGAGTGCTTCGTCTTTCTTACCTTCTTCCATCTTGATGAGATAGAGGTGATGATAACTGCGTCCTATCTCGTACTTCTGATCGATGCTTGAATTAAAGAATGTTTTAGCCTTGGCATAATTCTTAGCCTGATAAGCCGATAAACCACCATAATATGCAATCATACCATCAATCGAAGATGTATCTTTCGGATCTTTGGGGAAATCTGAAAGGGCGAGGGCTTTCTCAAAGTCAGCGGCAGCAGCGTCGTATTTCAGCAACAAGTATTTGTTGATACCGTTGTTGGTGTAGATCTGCTTGATGTTTTTGATACCATCAATAGTTGACTTTTTAGATTTTACAGCACCTTTGGGGTCTAAGTCGCAAGCCTTGCGGTATGCTTCTACTGCTTTGTCGAGTGCATTATCGTCGGGAGTTACGGTCTCTTCCCAATACTGAACCTGATTGTCCTGTACGTAGAATTTGATTGTTGGATATTCCCAAATTTCTATTCCATCGGCAGCAGGTTTCTTGGATGTTGGTGTACCTACGAGTACTTCCAAGTTAGAGAACATGTTCTTCTGCGATTTGGCGGCTTCCATGCCAGCGTAAACGCCTTTGATGTTGACGCTTGCAGCATCGGTGAATACTTTTGCACGGTTTTCCCAAGTGGCTATTTTGGCTGCGCTTTTGGGATTCTGAATGTCGGCATCACTCTTCGCAATTTTAGCTTTTGCGTCGTTGATGTTTTTCTGCAAATCAGCAGCCGACGCTCCTGAGATGTTTTGCGCAAATGTTGTGCTTGCCGCCAATGCAAATGCGCTCAAAGTTAAAATTAGTCTTTTCATTTTTTGTAATTATTAAAATAAAACTTATTGTTCGTTGTTTTCTTCTTCCTGTTCAGAAGATTGTTCTGTTTGATTTTCAATATTTTCGGGGTTGTCGATAGTTTCACCCTCTACCCCTTCGGCATTTTCCAAATCTTCCTCGTCTTCGCCGGGAACTACGGCTATCGAAGCGATGGAATCTTTCTTGCCTATGTTGATGAGCCTTACGCCCTGTGTTGCACGCGATGATGTGGGTATCGTGTTCACTTTCAAGCGGATGGCTATGCCCGATTTGTTGATAATCATAAGATCGTCGTCGTCGGTAACTTTCTCGATGGCAATTAGTTTGCCGGTCTTGTCGGTTACGTTGATGGTTTTCACACCCTTGCCGCCGCGACTTGTCTGACGATATTCTTCAAGGTCGGAACGTTTGCCGTAGCCGTTTTCAGAAACAACAAGGATATTCTCGCTTGTATTATTTTCGTCGGCAATTACCATACCAACTGCCTCGTCGCCTTCGGGTATTGTTACACCGCGAACGCCTGATGCTGTACGTCCCATCGGTCGTACATCGGTTTCTTTAAACCTTACAGCCTTGCCGCCTTTAACACCTATAATAATGTCGTTGGTGCCGTTGGTGAGTTTCGCCTCCAAAAGTGTGTCGCCTTCGCGAACGTTGATGGCGTTGATACCGTTGGCGCGCGGACGAGAGTATTCGCTCAACTGAGTCTTTTTGATAACGCCCTTCTTGGTGCAGAGTACGATGTAGTTGTTGGTGATGTACTCCTCGTCGGTGAGGGTTTTAACATTGATGTATGCCTTAACGCTGTCGTCGGCTTCGATGTTAAGCACGTTTTGAATAGCACGACCCTTTGAGTTTTTGTTGCCTTCGGGTATCTCGTACACTTTGAGCCAGAAGCACTTGCCTTTTTCTGTGAAGAACAGCATAGTGTTGTGGTTGGTGGCAGAGAACATGTGGCGGATAAAATCTTCGTCGCGTGTGGTGCTGCCTTTTGAGCCTCGTCCTCCACGATTTTGAGTGCGGAATTCGGCAAGTGGAGTGCGTTTAATATATCCGAGGTTCGAAATCGTTACCACAACGTCTTCGTCGGCATAGAAATCTTCGGGGTTGAAGTTTTCCGATGCGGTGTATTCGATAGTGGTGCGGCGTTCGTCGTGATATTTCTCTTTAATTTCGAGCAACTCGTTTTTGATAACTTCCATCTGTTTGTCGCGGTTGGAGAGCACTTCGTTCAAGTAGTTGATGTACTTCATAATTTCGTCGTACTCGGCGCGTACCTTGTCGCGTTCCAAGCCGGTAAGTTGCTGCAAGCGCATTTCCAAGATGGCTTTTGCCTGAGCCTCCGAAAGTCCGAATTTTTCCATCAATCCCTGACGTGCCACATCGCGGTTGGCAGAGTTGCGTATCAATGATATAACCTCGTCTAAGTGGTCGAGAGCGATGAGCAAACCTTCCAAAATGTGAGCGCGTTCCTGAGCCTTCTTTAATTCAAAGCGCGAACGGCGGATAATCACATCGTGACGGTGCTCTACAAAGCATTCAATTATCTGTTTGAGATTGAGCAACTGCGGACGACCTTTTACAAGCGCAATGTTGTTAACGTTGAAGGTTGTCTGCAATTGAGTGAGTTTAAACAACTTGTTAACCACAACGTTAGGTATAGCACCGTTTTTAAGAGTGATAACAATGCGCATACCTTTGCGGTCGGATTCGTCGTTGGCGTGAACGATGTCTTCGATTTTTTTGTCGTTGACAAGTTCGGCTATGTGGTGAATCTGTTCTGCCTTGTTAACCAAGTAGGGAATCTCCTCAAAAATAATCTGCGGCTTACCCGAGTGTGAGGTCTCAAAATGGTATTTAGAACGTACCACAATGCGTCCGCGACCAGTCATATAAGCGTCTTTAACGCCTGAATAGCCGTAAATCTGACCGCCTGTGGGGAAGTCGGGGGCTTTTATAATCTTGATAAGTTCCTCAATTTCAATGTCGTTGTTGTCGATATAGGCGCAGATAGCGTCGATCGAGTCCGAAAGGTTGTGAGGAGCCATATTGGTGGCCATACCAACGGCGATACCCGAAGCACCGTTTACCAGCAGCATAGGGATACGTGTGGGCAGCACGGTGGGCTCTTTGAGCGATTCGTCGAAGTTGGGGATAAGGTCTACTGCGTCTTTGTCGAGGTCGATAAGTGTGTCTTCTGCAATTTTTTTGAGTCGTGCCTCGGTGTAACGCATAGCAGCAGGCGGGTCACCGTCCACAGAACCAAAGTTACCTTGACCGTCTACGAGAGGGTAGCGCATAATCCAATCTTGTGCCAAGCGCACCATAGTTAAATAAACGGAGGAGTCGCCGTGGGGGTGGAACTTACCCATAACCTCACCGACGATTCTCGCCGATTTCTTGGTAGGACGGTTAGAGAACACGCCCATCTCGTTCATTCCGAAAAGCACCCTACGGTGTACGGGTTTGAGACCGTCGCGGACATCGGGCAGCGCACGCGACACGATAACCGACATTGAATAGTCGATATATGCGGAGCGCATCTCCTTGTCGATGTTCACTTTAACGATTCTACCGCTTGTTTCTTCTGCCGGAGTGTTTTCGGCATTTTGGTTATTTTCGTTTTCGTTTACTGTATCTGACATAATTAATATGTGTATTATTTATACCAAATAAATTTGGTTTGTTGTCTTATTGCGCAAAAGTAGCAATTTTTATTTAAAGGAAAAATCTTTTAAGTATTTTTTTGTTTTTTGTACGATTTTTTGTTTTCTGTTAAAATTTTAACATTATTTAACATTTACAATAATAAAAACGGCACAAAAAATCTACCGTGCCAAAAATAGGGGGTACAATATGTTGTGAGTGTGGTTTTTATAACTGATTAATAGCAATTTAGTTGTTTAAAAGTGTTAAAAATGGTAATAAAATAGCCAATTTTACTATATTTTTGTATCATAATATTAAAAAAGTAGCCTAATTATTTGGATTTTTTGTAAATATTTATTATATTTGTAATAATATTTTAAACAACAACATTTTAGACTAACTAAATTTTTAAGAAAATGAGAACTAAAAATTATTTGTTTAACAAAAAGTACGTAGTACTTTTGATCGGAGTAAGCCGATATATTGACGCTTCGCTCCCTAATATCCCTAACGTGGGATACAACATTAAAGAGATGAAAAAGATTTTTACCGACCCCCGTTTTATCGGTATCGATCCTAAAAATCTTATAATCTCGTACAACGATACCGCCCTCGCTATTAAAAAGCGTATCGTAGATGCTTGTAACAAGGCTAAAAATAGCGATTATACGCTTTTTATCTACTATGCGGGTCACGGTATTATAAACCCTGACAACCTTAACGTTTACCTTACTGGTCGTGATACTTGTCAGAAGTACCTTACCGAAACGGGTATTGCCCTTGCCGGTTTGCGTGAGGCTGTAAAACGCTCTTATGCTGGTGCTAAGGTTGTAGTGCTTGACGCTTGTCACAGTGGTCAGATCCACAAGTTGACTGGTTTTAACGTTCCTTCTATGGCTGAGTTTGCCGGTGTGCATATTGTTTCGTCTACTTCGGAAGACGAGTGCGCTCTTTTTAACAAGCGTAACCCTGATATGCCTACCTACTTTACCGACGCTCTTGTTAAGCGAGTTCGCGGTGGTATCAACAACGGTAAGGATTATCTTACTCTTGGTGAGGTAGTTGACGGTATTAAGGCTGAGTTCCGTAACCTCGGTTACCCTTTGCCTATCCAGTCGCGCATCGGTGATACTTATAAGGCTCCTTTTGCTAAAAACGTTGCCGCTCCTAAGGATTTCGTTGCAATGCCTGAGCCTAAAAGTTTTGTAGGACGTGCTTTGATGAGACTTTCGTTTATGATGTAATCTTACATTTAATCGTTTAGTTCTCATTGATATAAAAAAGGGACTTCGATTTTTCGGAGTCTCTTTTTTTTTGTGCGCCCCTACCCTTTTTGCGAATAATCTCTTTCGCCGAAAATGGCTGACCCAATGCGGATTATGGTGCTGTGGTTTTTGATGGCTATGGGATAATCGTCGGTCATTCCCATTGATATTTCGGTAAAATCTTTCGGATTGTAACGCTCTTTGATACAAGAGAATAAGTCGGCTACTTTACCAAATTCTTTATCTATCTGCTCCTCGTTGTCGGTGTTTGTGGCCACGGTCATTAAACCATTGATTGAAACATTGGGATATTGGTCAAATGCTTTGGATTCAAACAGTTGAATTATTTCATCGTAAGTAAATCCAGTTTTGGTCTCCTCTTCCGCCACTTTAAATTGAAGCAAACATTTAATTGTGCGGCTGTGTTTTGCTGCGTGTTTATTTATTTCGGCAAGAAGTTTCTGACTGTCAACACTATGAATCATATATACAAACGGTGCGATGTATTTCACCTTGTTGGTTTGCAAATGACCTATAAAATGCCAATTGATATCTTTGGGCAAATGGTCGAATTTTGATGCCATCTCCAATGCGTGGTTTTCGCCAAAGTCGCGCTGTCCGATGTTGTAAAATCCCATAATGTCGTCTTCGGGTTTTGTCTTGGAAACCGCGAGCAAAAGTACGTTTTCAGGGATAGATTTTTTTATGTCGTTGTAGTTAGAAATATTCACCATCTTAAAGTAATACTTTAACTGATTATATGTTACTATTTAATACTGTGATAAATTAATATCACCCCCCTCCCCCACTCCCCTATCGGGATTTTTGGGTTCTTATTTAGTTTTATAACTAATTGATTATTAATTAGTTATGTAATTATTTTAAAAATTCGCTTCCGAAACTTAGCGGCAGTAAGTCGCTGATACTGTTGACAATAAAGCAACGGTCTTTGGCTGCGAGAATAATTTTTATGGGCGTAGAGAATCGCTGTTCGGATTCTAAAAGTGCTTGCCGGCAAGCACCGCAAGGAGTGATGGGTGTATCAAGAAAATCGCCGTTGGTAAAAGCGGTGATTGCCAATGTTTTTACTGCTTTGTCATGGTATTGCGAATTGGCAAAAAACATAGCGGTTCGCTCGGCGCAAAGTCCCGACGGATAGGCTGCGTTTTCTTGGTTGGTGCCGTTAACTATTGTTCCGTCGCTGAGGCGAATTGCTGCCGAAACGCTGAACTTTGAATACGGCGAGTAAGAGTGGTTTACAAATTTTTCGGCGCTCTCCACGAGGGCGAGGTCTTCGGGTGCGAGTTCTGATTTGCTGCACTCGGTCATCTTTATATTAATGTCAATTGTCTTCATAATTTAATAAGTTTTATAAAAAATGCCGCAGATTTATATTCCACGGCATTTTTATTATAACGAAATAAAAATATGTGTCAAATTTACTTCTTTAAGGCTTCGAGCATTTTCTTGCCAAGGTCGGCGGGCGACTCTGCCACGGTGATGCCACATTCGCGCATAATTTGCATTTTTGCAGCGGCTGTGTCGGCTTTGCCACCGATGATAGCACCTGCGTGACCCATACGGCGACCTTTTGGAGCGGTTTGTCCGGCAATGAAACCAACAACGGGTTTTGTACCGTGCTCCTTGATCCAATATGCGGCGTCGGTTTCCATCGAACCACCGATTTCGCCAATCATAATAATGCCTTCGGTTTCAGGGTCGGCCATAAAGAGTTTTACAGCGTCGAGAGTGGTGGTGCCGATAATGGGGTCACCTCCGATTCCTATTGCTGTTGTCTGTCCGAGTCCTGCTTTTGTAACTTGGTCAACGGCTTCGTAAGTTAATGTACCTGAGCGCGATACGATGCCGATATGACCCTTTTGGAAAATAAATCCGGGCATAATGCCAACCTTAGCCTCGCCTACTGTGAGAATACCGGGGCAGTTGGGACCGATTAAGCGGCAGTCTTTGTCTTTGAGAAACTCTTTCACCTTAACCATATCCTGTGTAGGAATGCCTTCGGTGATGCAGACTATAACTTTAATACCCGAATCGGCGGCCTCCATAATAGAGTCGGCTGCAAAAGCGGGTGGTACGAAAATGCAACTTACGTTAGCGCCTGTCTTGTCGACAGCCTCTTTAACGGTGTTGAACACGGGACGGTCTAAGTGAGTCTGTCCGCCTTTTCCGGGGGTTACTCCGCCAACTACGTTGGTGCCGTATTCAATCATCTGTCCGGCGTGAAAAGTGCCTTCGCTGCCGGTAAAGCCCTGAACTATAACTTTTGAATCTTTGTTTACAAGTATACTCATTGTTGTAAATGTAGTTTTATTTTGCGCCCCAAATTTATGGCAAATTTTTTATAAGAACAAAAAATATTTGTTTTTTTTTAAAAAATGTTTTCGGGAGTTGTTTTTAACATAAATAATTGTTAGTTTTGGCAATATTTTTTTGCAAAGAAAGTTTGAATAAAACAAAGTAGAACTCAGAACATTACAAAATGAACGAATCGATATTGAAGGCACTGATGCAGATGTTTGCGATAGTGGCGACGGTAGATAGTGAAGGAGTCTCCGCCGACGCTCGTAAAATCGTGGAGTCTTATCTGAAACTTCAACTGAGTCAGTCGGTTGCCGCCGAATACCTAAACCTTTTCGACAAATATCTCGAAGAGCAGAGCGGTAGCGTGCGCAAACACACCGATGGCACACAGAGCAAGCGAAATTCGCGAAACTCGGTAAAAGTGTTGAAAATATGTAACGAAATTAATGAGACCCTCGAACAATACGACAAGATTATTGTTGTAATACGTCTTTTGGAGTTTGCGGGCAGCAACGTTACCGATAAGGAACTCGACTTTATCAACACCGTGGCCGACACCTTTAATATTACATTCGAAGAATACAACGACCTCAAAAGTTTTGTAATATACGACGTTGACCAAATTGTGGACCAGTCGCAACTGATGATTGTAAATTCTAAACAGCAGTTGGACAGTAGTTTGCAAAACGTTAAGCACAATTTTGAAAAAAATCTCAAAGGCGACCTGCTCATCTTCCGTATGAAGAGCAGCAACCTATTGTTTGTGAAATACATAGGCGAAGAAGACGTTTTGCTCAACAGTTCGCCGCTTGTGCCTAAACGAACCTACGTGTTTGGCAACGGCGCTGTACTCAAAAACTCAAAAATCACACCTATATATTATAGTGATGTTGCGGGACGGTTTATTCAGGCAGAACAGAAATCGAAAATTGAGTTCCGCGCCGAAAATATCGAGTTTTATTACCCCAACAGCGACAACGGCATACACCGTTTTTCGTTTTACGAAGAATCGGGAAACCTTATCGGTATTATGGGAGGTAGCGGCGTAGGCAAAAGTACGCTATTAAATTTGCTCATAGGCAGTTACCCGTTGGCAGGCGGACGTATTCTTATCAATGGCTACGATTATACCAAAGAACCCGAAAGTCTCAAAGGTGTGATTGGTTATGTACCTCAGGACGACCTACTTATGGAAGAACTCACTGTTTTTCAAAACCTATATTTCAACGCCAAACTCTGTTTCAGCAATTTTAACGAAGAACAGATTGTTACGGCGGTAAACAAGATTCTGCTCGAAATGGATCTGTATGAAATTAAGGATCTTAAAGTAGGCGACCCGCTCAATAAGTTTATATCCGGCGGTCAGCGCAAACGACTCAATATCGCATTGGAACTTATCCGCGAGCCCTCCGTGATGATTGTTGACGAACCTACTTCGGGACTTTCATCAGCCGACTCCGAAATGGTGATGTCGCTATTTAAAGAGCAGACTATCAAGGGAAAACTCGTAATTGTAAACATCCATCAGCCGTCGAGCGATATTTTCAAAATGTTCGACAAGATACTTGTGATGGACAAGGGCGGTTATCCCGCTTACTACGGCAACCCACTTGATGCTATTGTTTACTTCAAAAAGATAAATAACAGTGTATCAGCCAACGAAAGCGAATGTCCCGTTTGTGGTAACGTTAATCCAGAGCAAGTTTTGGAGCAACTCGAAGCCAAGTGCGTAAACGAATACGGCAAACTCACCCGCAACCGCAAAGTGTCGCCCAAAGAGTGGTACGACCTTTATAATGAGAACATTGCGCCAAAAGTGGAGGAGCGCGGCGAATTACAAACCAAAGAAAAAACCGAACTGCCCGAAAACAAATTCTCTGTGCCGGGATTGTTCGGACAGTTTAAGATATTTGCCAAACGCAACATATTGTCGAAACTTGCCGACCGTCAGTATTTATTAATCAATCTGTTAGAGTCGCCAGTATTGGCATTTGTGCTTGCTTTCTTTGTTAAGTATTTTAGCGGAACGCACGACAATCCAGGCGAATATATCTTTGCCAACAACGAAAACATTCCTGCATACATTTTTATATGTGTGATTTGCGCAATGTTTATCGGCTTGACTGTGAGCGCAGAAGAGATTATTCGCGATTTGAAGATACTCAATCGAGAACGATTCCTTAACCTAAGTTGGACAAGTTACATCAACTCCAAAATTGCAGTCTTGTTTGGTATTTCTGCCATTCAAACACTCTCTTTCGCACTTGTAGGCAACTTTATTTTAGAGATAAAAGGCTTGAACTTAGAGTATTGGCTGATACTGTTTTCGGTGTCGGCGCTTGCCAATTTGGTGGGTTTAAATATATCCTCGGCACTGAAAAGCGTGGTAAATATCTACATTCTTATACCTTTTATAATAGTGCCACAGTTGCTTTTTAGCGGTGTTTTGGTAAACTTTGGCAAAATGCACAAGAGCGTGGCTTCGGTAGAGTACGTTCCGCTTGTGGGCGACGCAATGCCTACACGATGGGCGTTTGAGGCGTTGGCTTTGGCACAATTTAAAGATAATGAATACTTTAAGCATTTCTTTGCCATCGAACAAGAAATCTCCAAAAACAACTACATATCAGTATTTTTGATTCCCAATTTAGAGGAACGCATCAACGACACCAAAAAAGCCATCAAAACTGGTGGCGACGAACGCGAAATAGCCCGTAACCTTGGCATTATCAAGACAATGGTATCAGAATTGTCTACTTCCGAAGGCGAACGTTTCGACCGTGTGGACGAGATTACTCCCGAAAAATTCTCCGACAATGTGGCTTATTATCTCAACATTTTCTTGGATAAAGTGAAGTCGGAATGTGAAGATTTTCAGTATTCTGCCACCGAAAAACGCGACTACATATTCAACGATATGATAGAGCAATACGGAAGTCGTGAAGCCATTTTTGAACTTCAAGAAAAATATCACAACAAGAAGTTGGAAGAGTATATGCTGAATAAGAATGAGTTAGAGAAGGTTCTTGAATCAAACGGACGACTTATCCAGCAGAAAGACCCCGCCTATCAGATACCGAGATTTACCAACGGACGTGCGCCATTCTATGCACCTGTTAAGCGTTTGGGCAGTTTAACTATCGACACATTTTGGTTCAATACAGTGGTTATATGGTTGATAACCATATTCTTCTACGTGGCGTTGAGATTCACCTGGCTCAAATCGTTGCTTGGATTCTTCGGCAGGATTTCGTTGAAGAAAAAATTGTCGGAGTAGAAATTATTTGTAATTTTGCCCCAAAAGAAATTGAAAATATAAAACAAATGCAAAAAAAACTATTGTTAGGCGTTGAAGCCATAGCCCAAGGAGCCATCGACGGCGGTCTTTCGGGCGTATACGCCTATCCGGGGACACCGTCCACCGAAATTACTGAATATATAGAATCAAATCCCGTAGCCATTGAGCGCAATCTTCACCGTCAATGGTCGGCTAACGAAAAAACCGCAATGGAAGCCGCTCTCGGTATGAGTTACGCCGGCAAACGCGCAATGGTGTGTATGAAACACGTGGGTATGAACGTTTGTGCCGACGCTTTTGTAAACTCCGCAGTAACAGGCATTAACGGCGGTATTGTGGTGGTAGCAGCCGACGACCCATCGATGCACTCGTCGCAAAACGAGCAAGACAGCCGCTTTTATGGCGACTTTGCTATGATCACAATTCTTGAACCCTCCACACAGCAGCAGGCCTACGATATGGCTTACAGCGCGTTTGAGATTTCAGAAAAAACTGGTCTTCCTGTTTTGATTCGCATTACCACACGTCTTGCACATTCACGTAGCACAGTGGAAACCAAAGAGTTAAAGAGCGAAAACGAAGTACATTTCCCCGCTGATCCGCGTCAGTTTGTGCTTCTTCCGGCAATTGCAAAACGCCGTTACGCCAACTTGCTCAAAATGCAAGAAGTTTTGGGCGACAATTCTGAAAAATCGACATTCAATACATTTGAGGATGCTGATTCTAAAACAGGAATTGTGGCTTGCGGCATAGCCTACAACTATCTTAAAGAGACATTCAACGGTGCAATCCCCTATCCTACCCTTCATATTGGTCAATATCCGTTGCCAATCAAGCAAATAGAGAAACTCGCCGAAAAATGCGACGAAATTATCGTTGTGGAAGAAGGTTATCCGTTTGTAGAACAACGCATTAAAGGCATTTCTCAGAAAATAAAAATCAAAGGCAAATTAGACGGCACACTTCCTCGTCAAGGCGAATTGAATCCCGATATTACCAACGAGGCATTTGGCGTTAAGTCTGAAAATCAATACGCTACACCTGAACTTGTATCGCCACGTCCGCCGGCTCTCTGCCAAGGTTGCAGTCACGCCGATATGTACGAGGTTCTCAACCAAGTGATGCAAGAGATGGGCAGCAACCGTGTGTTTGGCGATATTGGATGCTACACCCTCGGAGCGTTGCCCCCTTACGTGGCTATCAACTCTACCGTGGATATGGGCGCATCTATTACAATGGCAAAAGGCGCAGCCGATTCGGGCGTAAAACACGCCGTAGCAGTTATTGGCGACTCCACATTTGTACATTCAGGAATGACAGGACTTTTGGATGCAGTTATCGAAAATACTCCTATCACAGTGATAATCAGCGACAATTCAACCACAGCAATGACCGGCGGACAGAAATCGCACGGCGAAAACCGTATTGAAAAAATCTGTCTTGGTCTCGGCGTTGACCGCGAACACCTCCACATCATTACCCCGATGAAAAACAAACACGAAGAGATGTTTAAGGTAATTAAGCAAGAAGTTGAGTATCAAGGCGTTTCGGTAATTATTTCGCAACGCGAATGTATACGCACGGCAGCCCGCAAAGCCGCCAAAAAAAGAGCAAACCTCAAATAATCAGAACAATGAAAACAGACATCATATTAGCAGGAGTTGGCGGTCAGGGAATCCTTTCGATAGCCTCGTGCATAGGCGTGGCCGCTATGAACGAAAATCTTTACGTAAAACAATCAGAACTCCACGGAATGAGTCAGCGCGGCGGTGCGGTACAATCGCATTTCCGCCTGAGCGACAAGCCCGTATATTCCGACCAAATACCTCTCGGCGAGGCAGATATAATCCTTTCGGTAGAACCAATGGAGGCACTCAGATACCTGCCGTGGCTTAGCGCAGAGGGTATGGTTGTTACCGACAGCACACCTTTTATAAATATACCCAATTATCCCGAGCCTGAAACCATCACAGCCGAGATAAAGAAATTGAAAAAGCACGTGCTCATCGACGCCAACAGCCTTGCCTCAGAAATCAAGTCGCCCAAAAGCGCCAACATCGTAATGCTCGGCGCAGCGTCGAAATATTTGCAAGTTTCGTTCAAGTCGCTCGAAAACGCACTCGAAGAGATATTCAAATCAAAAGGCGCAGCAGTGGTTGACGTAAACAAACAGGCACTCAACCTTGGACGCGAATACGCCGAAAAGTATATCCGCGGATAAATGAAAATAGTAATAGCAGGAGCATCGTCGGGATTGGGTTTTGAAACCGCAAAACTCTTTATATCAGCAGGTTGGAAAGTTTCGGTGTGCGCACGTCGCATCGACAGGTTAAAAGAGTTGGTGGATCTTAATTCCGACAATGTAACCGCTTATCAGTTAGATATTTGCGAAGACTCCTCTCCTACTCTTCTGCAAAAGATATTGTCGGATGGAGATCGCACCGACATATATTTCCACGTGGCAGGCATAGGCAGCCACAATCGCGATTTGGATATTAACAAAGAGATTAACACATTTAACACCAATGCGTTAGGCTTTGTTAAGTGTATTGATACTGCATATAACTATTTTAAGACAGTAGGCGGAGGTCAGATAGCCGCAATTACCTCAGTAGCAGGCACAAAAGGACTTTCGGCAGCACCATCGTACAGCGCCACAAAACGTATGCAATGGCATTATCTTCAATGCCTTGCGCAACTTTCGCATAGTTCAGGAGCGGGCATCAAAATCACCGACATTCGTCCGGGGTTTGTAAAAACCGACCTTTTAGACAAGAAAATGGATTATCCCTTGCTTCTGACACCGCCATACGCCGCCAAGATTATCTACAAAGCCATTATCAAGAAAAAACGTGTAAAAATTATTGATTGGAAATACGCCATACTCGTTTTCTTGTGGAAAATGATTCCTGATTTTGTTTGGGAACGGCTAAAAATTGATGCCAAACAGAAGTAGTGATTGTTTTTTATATCAAAACTAATTAAAAAAAAGGCGCAAAAACCTTTGTATTACAAAATAATTAGTAATTTTGGCGAAAAATAGAAACTATGTTGGAACCTATAAATATAGCAGCCACAATCGACACACCGGCAATTATACTTGATAAAAGTACCGGTGAGATGTCATTTTCGGGTCGTTCGTTGCCCGAAGACGTGTTGAAAATATATCAGCCGGTGCAAAATTGGTTTAAGGAGTATTGTCAAGACCCAAATCCCGAAACCGAAATTGAATTCAACCTCGACTATTTCAACTCATCGACATCGCGCATAATAGTTAAACTATTAATTGAAACAGAAAAAATCCACAACCACACCTCCAAAGTGCACGTTCTCTGGTGCTACCGCGCCAACGACGAAGTGATGAAAAACCGTGGGCTCGAACTAAAAAGCGTGGTAAACGTGCCGTTCGATATGGTGGAAAAATAAACGTAAATATTAGAAAACAATACCGTATAACAAAAAAAAATTCCGTTGAAAATGGAAGCACAAGACCCTATCTCTATCGAAAAAACTGACGGCGAAGAGCCCAAAAAACTCACTGCCGCACAGATTATTTTACAGAAACTGGCAGACAAAAAAGCCGAATCGCTCGAAAACATCATCACTGAGGTGGAAACCGAAAGCACCGAACCCGTTGGCGAGGAGCCTTTGGACGAAGAGCCCGAAGCAGAAGAACTGCCACAGACCCCGAAAGTAAATTATTCGGAACTCTCTAAGGATCAATTGCTCGACGAATTGAAAAAACTCGTGCAAATTGACGACATCCAACAAACAAAAGACGACATCGAAAGCATTCGTTCCGCTTTCTACAAAATATACCGCGCCGAACTTGCCGAGCGTAAGCAGAAATTCTTGGACGAAGGCGGTCAGGAAAAAGACTACAAGCCGATGGTAGACCCTTCGGAGGTAATCTTTAAACAACTTTACGACCAATTCCGCGCTAAAAAGAACCAAGTGTACGAGCAACAAGAGCGTCAAAAAGAAGAAAACCTCAAAAAGAAATACGAAATAATTGCCAAAATCGAAAGCCTGATAAATAGCCAAGAAACTATGAATCAGACTTTTGAAGAATTCAAATCGCTTCAAAAACAATGGAGCGAAATAGGTCACGTGCCGCAAGCCGAAACGCAGAAACTTTGGGATAGTTACAACTACCAAGTAGAAAAATTCTACGACTTTGTAAAGATCAACAAAGAACTCCGCGACCTCGACCTCAAACGCAACACCGATGCCAAGATAGCCCTCTGCGAAAAAGCCGAGGAACTCCTTCTCGAACCCAAAGCAGTAAAGGCATTCAAAGAGTTGCAAAAACTCCACGAACAGTGGCGCGAGATAGGTCCCGCACTTAACGCTCACAAAGAGGAACTTTGGGAACGTTTTAAACAAGCCACCGCAAAAATCAACAAAAACTATCAGGACTATTTTGAAAACATCAAAAAAGAACAAGAGAACAACCTGAAAGCCAAAGAGTTGATTTGCGAAAAAGCCGAAGACCTTATCGCTCCCGACTACAAATCGCGCAAGGAGTGGGAAAACAAATCAAAAGAGATTCTCGAACTCCAAAAAATTTGGAAACTCATTGGTTTTGCTCCCAAAAAGCACAACAACAAGATTTACGAACGTTTCCGTGCAGCGTGCGACAAGTTTTTTGAGAAAAAACGCGAGTTCTACTCTCAAAACAAAGAGGAAGAAGACAACAACTATCAGTTGAAAGAAGACCTTTGCGTTCAGGCTGAGGGACTTAAAGACAGCACCGATTGGAAAAAGACCACCGACATCTACATCAACTTGCAGAAAAAATGGAAAACCATCGGCCCTGTTCCCCGCAAATATTCCGAAGAAATTTGGCAACGTTTCCGCGCAGCCTGCAACTATTTCTTCGAGAAAAAATCACAGCATTTCTCGTCGGTAGACCAAGAGCAGGAAGAAAACCTCAAACTCAAAAAGCAGATTATCGACGAAATTGAGAACTTTAAGTTTGAAGATAGCGACGAAAAGAACCTTGCAGCCCTCAAAGAGTTGCAAAAACGCTGGTCGGCAGTGGGTTTCGTACCGTTCAAACAAAAAGAAGACCTTCAAGACCGTTACCGCAAGGCCATCGACAAGCAGTTTGCAAAACTCAACATCGACGAAACCAAGCGTAGCGAAGCAAAAATCAAAGGTCTTATTGAGTCGCTCAAAAACAATCCTCAGGCTTACGAGAAACTCCGTGCCGAGAAAGAGCGTTTAAAAAACCGCGTAGAGGCTATCACTCAGAAGATTACGCTTGCAGAAAACAACCTCGGATTCTTTGCCAAGAGCAAAAAAGCCGATAGCATGATTGAAGATTTCAAGCGCAAAATGGAAAAGAACAAAGAAGAAGCCGCCGCGCTCAACAAACTCATTTCGCTGCTCAACACTGCTATAAACGACATAGTAAACAAAGAACAGTCCGCTAAAAAAGGGGGCAAAGCATAAACAAACATGAACAACACATTCGATAAGAACACCTTAATAGGAATTTTACTGCTCTTAGCCATATTTGTAGGGTTCTCGATATTCACTCGTCCGAGTAAGGAAGAGGTAGAACGACAAAGGAGATACCGCGATTCAATAGCACAAGTGCAACAAGAGCAATATCAACAACAATTATTAAAACAAGCGGAAGACAGCATCCGCATGGCTCAGGCACAGAGCCTCGACACCATTGCAGAAATAAGCGACTCGGCTCGTGCCGAATTATTATCAAGCACTTTCGGAGATTTTGCACCTGCATCAACAGGAATGGAATCTGAAATAATCCTTGCCAACAACCTGCTGCACATCACCCTCAATTCAAAGGGCGCACAGATTTCGTCGGTAAGAATCAAAGGTTACAAAACCTACGACGGCGACTCGTTAGAGGTGATGAAATCCGACCCGGGCAACGAGATGAACCTAGACTTCTTTAACGGGAACAAGGCTATCTCCACCAAAAACCTCTTTTTTAACGTGGCTTCGCAAACCGACAACTCTGTGGTATTGCGTGCAAATGCCGGCGACGACAAGTGGTTAGAGTTTGCCTACTATCTGCCTGAGGATAGTTACGTTGTAGACTTCACCATTTCGTTCCATAATCTCAAAGGACTTATCAAGCAGAATTCGAGTTTCTTAGACTTCACTTGGAATCAGTTTCTACCCGTGCTCGAACGTGGCAACGATTGGGAAGTGCAGAATTCGGGACTCTACTACAAGTTTACCGGTGAAGACGATGATGTGGAAAGCATAATTTTAACCGAAGGTGAAAAAAACGAGCAGTTGAACACAAGTACCAAGTGGATAGCCTACAAGGGACAGTTTTTCTCCTCGGTAATTATGAACAAGACATCGTTTCCTAATGCGTTGATATCAACTCAGAAAACATCGCTCAATGGCAACATGCTCTTTATGAGCAGCAAGATAGGCGTTCCCAACAATTGCGAAACCGATTCGATGGCGTTTTATTTCGGACCCAACAAATACCGCATACTATCCAACACATCTGTCGGCAACACTGATTCTAACGAACTCGACCTCGACAAATTAGTACCGCTCGGATGGGGTATCTTCGGCTGGATCAATAGGTTCGCAATTATACCGCTGTTTAACTGGCTCGGCTCATTCATAAGCAATTACGGACTTATCATTTTGTTGATGACCATCATCATTAAGGTTGTGATTTTACCGTTGACCTACAAGGCCAACTTATCGTCAGCCAAGATGCGTGCATTGAAACCGATGGTAGACGAAATTGGCAAAAAGTATCCCAAGCCCGAACAGGCAATGCAAAAACAGCAGGCTACAATGGAACTTTACAAACGTGCCGGCGCAAGTCCTTTGGGCGGATGCCTGCCTCTATTGTTGCAGATGCCGGTATTGATTGCCATGTACCGTTTCTTCCCTGCAAGTATCGAACTTCGTCAGGAAAGTTTCCTCTGGGCATCCGACCTCTCCTCGTATGACTCTATTTTGGATTTACCTTTCTCAATTCCGCTATATGGTGACCACATAAGTCTTTTCACCTTGTTGATGGCGGTAGGTATCATTGTTCAACAAAAAATGACATCGGGACAGATGGATACTGGTCAGGCTATGCCGGGTATGAAACTTATGCTCTGGATGATGCCTTTGATGATGGTTTTGTGGTTCAACAACTATTCATCAGGATTGAGTTACTATTACTTTCTCTCTAATGTTATCAGTATCATTCAGTTGTACTTCATCAGGAAACATATCGACGAGAACGCTCTCTTTGAAAAACTCAAAGCAAAAGCAGAAAAGAGCGCCAAAGAACCGAAGAAGAAAAGCGGATTTATGGCACGTCTCGAAGAGGCTCAGCGCCGTCAGATGGAGCAGTTGAAAAAACAACAACGCAAAAAATAAATTATCTTCCTTTATAAACAAAACCCCGGACACTCATGAGTGCCGGGGTTTTGTTTTATACTTTGGTATGAATCAACCTAATCGTTGCTTAAAATCTTGATAGCCAAAACGTTTGATAAGTTCTATTGAACAATCGCTTTTCATCAAGAAAATATCGGGCAAAGGCATTCCGTTGAAAGTGTTGGTTTTGACCATACTATACAGAGCCATATCCTCAATGATGATTTTGTCGCCGATATTGATTTCAGTTTCAAACGAATAGTCGCCAATAACGTCGCCTGCAAGACAGGTCATCGATGAGAGCCTATACACGTGCTCGCCGTCGGAATTATCTTCGGCTTGATAAATCGGTGGCATAAGCGGCATCTCAATGATGTCAGCACAATGACACGCCGCACTAAAATCTAAAATCAAGATTTCAAAGCCGTTGCGAACCTTGTCCATCACCTCGGTGACCATATAGCCGCAGTTGAGCACCACGCCTTCGCCGGGTTCAAGGTAGATTTGCACGCCATATTTTTCGCGGATGCGGATTAAGAACTTAATCAAACCTTCAACATTGTATTCGGGATGAGTGATATGGTGTCCACCGCCAAGGTTAAGCCATTTGATATGAGGGATATACTTGCCAAACTTTTGTTCAAAAGCATTAAAAGTACTCTCCAAATCTTCAAATCCCTGTTCGCAGAGAGTGTGGAAATGCAGTCCCTCAATATTTGGCGGCAGAGCGTCGGGCATCTGGTCGATAGTGACACCAAGACGCGAACCTGTGGCGCAAGGGTCGTAGATGTCGTGGTCTTGTGTGCTGAACTGCGGATTTACCCTTATTCCGAGACTCGCATGGTGGCAGTTGGGCGAATGAAGACGGTATTGATTCCAAGAGTTGAAAACAATATGGTCGCAAATTTGGTCTAACTCGCTGATGTCTTGTGGTTTGAAAGCGGGTGCAAACACGTGGTTCTCCTTGCCCATCTCCTCGTGACCAAGACGTGCCTCGTAGATACCACTTGCTGTGGTTCCCGAAATGTACTTACCAATAAGCGGATAGAGCGCAAAAGTGGAAAAACATTTTTGTGCAAGAAGAATCTTGCAGCCTGTTTCGTGTTCTATACGGTTGAGCAACAGGAGATTATCAATAAGTCTGCCCTCGTCGATAACAAACGACGGCGTGGGCAGACTTTTAAGAGTTTTCACCTTTTCAGGTTCAATGAAGTGAGGTTTCATTCAAAACTATATTGTTTTCATTAATCAACCAAAACAGGATTTTCTTGCACATTCCACGGCAGACCGAACTTGTTGAGCATATCCATAAACGGATCGGGGTCGAAGTTTTCGAGATTGAAAACGCCCGTGCCCTTCCAAGTACCGGTAGCCACCATTGCCGCCGAAATCATAGCAGGAACACCAGTGGTATAACTAATTGCCTGAGAGCCAACCTCTTTGTAACATTCTTGATGGTCGCACACATTATATATATATAAGGTGCGTTTTTTACCGTCCTTTACGCCAGTGAAGATACAACCGATATTGGTTTTGCCTACGGTACGCGGTCCGAGAGTAGACGGATCGGGCAAGAGTGCTTTTAGGAATTGGATAGGAACAATCTTATGTCCCTCAAAATCAATAGGAATAGTGCTGAGCATACCCACATTTTCGAGACATTTCATGTGAGTAAGGTAACTTTGACCGAAAGTCATAAAGAAACGCATACGCTTGATTTCGGGGAAGTTGGTAGTGAGCGACTCAATCTCCTCGTGGTGAAGCAGATACATATCCTTCTGCCCTACCTCGGGAAAATCGTAAACACGCTTAACCGACATAGCGGGCACGCCAACCCATTTGCCGTTTTCGAAATAGTCGCCCGGAGCGGAAACCTCGCGGAGATTGATTTCGGGGTTGAAGTTGGTAGCAAACGGATATCCGTGGTCGCCGCCGTTGCAGTCGAGAATGTCAACATATTCAATTGTGTCGAAATAGTGTTTTTTAGCGTAGGCGATAAACACGTTGGTAACACCTGGGTCGAAACCACCGCCGAGCAGAGCCATCTTGCCTGCCTTTTTAAAAGCGTCGTTTCTCTCCCACTGATCGGAATAGTCGAAATATGCAACAAAGCCCTTCTCTTTTACACGTTTTTCATATTTGGCACGCCAAACGGGTTCGTCGATATCCTCAGGTTCGTAAGATGCTGTATCTACGTAGTTTACCTTGCACTCTACGCAAGCATCCATAATCACAAGGTCGTGATAAGGAAGACCGAGGTGCAGTACCAAGTCGGGTTTGTAACTATTGATAAGCGACACCAATTGCTCCTTAGAATTGGCGTCAACCTGGGCGGTAGTAATCTTGGTAGAAGTGGTTGGCTGCCACTTATCTCTCATAGCGTCGCACTTAGAGAGCGTGCGGCTGGCGATGCACATGTCGGTAAACACTGCGCTGTTTTGACATATCTTTGCTATGGCGACGCTTGCCACGCCTCCGCAGCCTATAACTAAAACTTTGCTCATTGTTCTGTATTTAAATTGTTTGTTATATAGAACAAAGATACAAAAAAAACAAATACGCGATTAGGAAAAAACAATTTTTTTAAGGCTGCGTAGGCATTGAGGCAAAAGATCTTATTCGTAAATAAGTGGAGAGGCTTTTAAATACCTGATATTAAGCGAATTAACAGTATTAACTTCGCTTTTTGGTATAAGCCAACGAGTGTTGTTTGACTGAGGTTCGCCCTTAATCATTCCGATGCTGAGCCACCGTGATACCGTGTGTGTGTTTACAAGAAACATTTCGGCAAATTGTTCTAATGTGTACGATTGAGTCATAAGAGTAGAGTATTAAAGTTTAACGACTCAAATATACAAATAAAACTTTAACAAACAAACAATATAGTAAACTTTTTGCAAATTTTATTTATCATTTTTACTATTTTATTTAAATTATTACCCATTAGAATTAACAAACATTTTTACCTACCTTTAACATGTTGATATAAAGGCATTTATAAAGTTTTATAGACAAATAAAATACGTGGAATTAAGATTCAAAATTATGATTGATATTATTTTCGTCCTGACGGTTGATTTCAGTTTCGTAGCGTTCCTCGTCGATTTGTTCCACAAAGTCGCTAATAAACTTATCGTCGGAAGGCATATAAATCAAGTTGAACACAAAGCAGATAGCCGCAATAAAGGCGAACATACGGTTGAAAGTGAGCAACAATAAAAAAATATTTAGCAGCAACGCAATGAAAATCAAGTTGTTTTGAAACCTATTAGCCCTTATATACACGAGTCGTTTAGCATCTTCGTCATCTTTATCCTTATAATCGGCTACACTTTGGGCATAGCGTTTATAACCGATAACCACAAGAATACCCGAGGCGATAATAGAAATATATTGCAGCACCATTATAGCGTAAGGGTTGTACAGAATAGGGTGCGAAAACACTTTAAGATTTGACAACACCAAAGCCACGATATACAGCGCCAAAAGTATGATTATACGTTTAACGAAGTACTTTTTGAGTTTCAAAAGTGGCGCAACGGTATTCATAACAAATGATTTTAGATATATGCTATGCTAAATTTCTTCTTCGTCGCCAAAACCTTCACCAGTCTCTTTTAACACAATAGGCACTTTGGATACGTTTTGGAAATCACGTCCTGCTTCTAAAAGATCGCTGTCGCTGTAATACCAGATAATATCCACATCCTTTCCTGGTATTTCGTTGATTTTGTTCAACTCTTTGAGAATGTTGTAGATCCAAATCTGGGAACTGGTATTGTAATAGTCGAGAGATAGGTGCACAGTAGTTTTGTCTTGGGGATTCTGCACGTATTCGCTAAGCACCTTGAACACCGGCTCGTAAAAGGCGAAAGTGTTCTCGATAATAGAACGTCCTCTCACTTCTAAATATCCGTTATCGCAGTCGAAGTTGATATATGGACTTTTTGCGGTTTCCGCAATTTGTAAATGTTGCATCTCTATATTATATAATGTGTAAGCATTTTTCAAGTGCAAAGTAACAACAATCATTTGAACTTTGCAATATTTTGCGCAAAGATACTATTTTTTTTTTTAGTAAATCAACTCAAAGTAGATATTTTTGAAAAAATGTGTTAAAAGTTTTTAACAACGGTAGCATATATGATTTAAATCAGTATCTTTACGCTTGAAAAGTTTATAACACAGCCTTATGAAAAAATTAGCCATAATAATATGTGCGTCGCTGTTTTCAGCAAACGTCTGGGCGCAGGAAATAATTGAATATCAACACTCAGACACTACATTTCAACTGTATCAGGCAGAGCCATATGCTCAGACCCCTGTGCGCGAAAGCATACGTGAGAGCAAAAACCGCCATGCCAAATACGGCCTCGACAAGCGTTTTCACGTGAACGTAGGTTTTGGAATGTCGTTTTCAAGTCTCAAAGCACCAGTATTTTCAGATTACGAAGAAGCGCCTACGTATCAAAAACTTAGAACAATAACCAACTATTACAGTGTAGAAGCGTCGTATCTTGCATCTGAACGTCTGCTATTAACGGGCAGCATAATCTACGCCAACAACCATTACGGCGAGCCACGTACACGATACAATTCGGCAAACGACGGCTATATGGCGACATTTGGGGCAACATATCAGATAACACCCTCATTGTCAATAGGTTTTAAAGTTTCGCAATCGCACAATATTTATCCAGTGTACGGCGGATATGGATACCGTTACCGTGGATTTTGAAAAAAAATGCCCATTCATAATAAAATAACATAAAGATTGATGCCGAAATCGTTTTTTTTTAGTAACATTGCGGTATGAAATTTTTATTACAGACACGGCAGAAAATGGGATGCAAACGGCTTCGAAAGAAGGCGGAGAAAGTGCATCGGCAGAAATCGTACCACAATATCGACTCGGCCACCACAATAGGGTTGCTTTTCGACTCCACTATACAGGCCAATTATTTTTCGGCAAGACGATTTATCACCAGTCTTGTGGAGAGTGGCAAAAACGTGAACGCCTTAGGAATGGTACTCAACGAGGAGATGCTGCGTTACTACACGCCCAGCCCAAACATCAGGCTCTTTTCGATAGAGAAGACCACATTGCTGGGATATCCGAAAAACCAACACGTGGAAGACTTTATAAACACCGACTACGACATACTTATAAACATTTGCACCACGGAAAATCTTTGCGTGGACTATGTGATGGGGCTGTCGAAAGCCAAGTTTAAAGTGTCGATGAAGTTTAAAGAAAACGACTTTGCCGACTTTGCACTCGAATACAAAGACGGACGCGTTCCTGAAACTGACGAACTAATCAACAGAATTAAGCAGTATCTTACGGTAATATCCCGCAAATAAGGATGCCAAAATCTAAAACACAATAATCAAATAATCAAAAGCACAACTCCAATATGCAGAGTGAATTATTTAACGGCACAGGCGTAGCCTTAATAACGCCGTTCGACAACAACGGAAATATCGATTACCCCTCACTACAAAGCCTTTTAGACTATATAATTGACGGCGGAATCAACTTCATAGCCATGCAAGGAACCACAGGAGAGCCATCTACTCTTACTCCGCAAGAACGCCAACAACTGAGAAAGTTCGTTGTGGAATACGTAAACAACAGAGTTCCAATAATGTACGGCATCGGTGGCAACAACACAGCCGCCATCATCGACGAAATCAAAAACACCGACCTTAAAGGAATCGATGCCATACTTAGCATTTCGCCATTTTACACAAAGCCCAATCAAAGAGGCATTTACGAGCATTTTAAGGCAATAGCCACAGCAAGTCCGTTGCCAATCGTGATCTATAATGTGCCCGGAAGAACATCACGCAATGTGGACGCTCAAACCGTAGTGCAACTTGCCAAAGACTGTCCAAAAATCATAGCAGTAAAAGAGGCAAGCGGCAATATGGCTCAGATAATGAACATTATCAAAACCAAACCAGAAAGTCTATCGTTGATTTCTGGCGACGATGCACTCACTTTGCCGATGTACTCTCTTGGCGCAACGGGCGTAATATCAGTAATAGCAAACGTATTGCCAAAAGAATTTTCATCGATGGTAAACCTCTGTGCCAAAGGCGATTTCAAGTCGGCAACTAAAATACACTTCAAGTTGTTGGACCTTATGAACGCACTCTTTGAAGATGGAAGTCCTGCGGGAGCAAAAGCAGCACTCGCATACCTCGGCATTATCAAAGAGAATCTACGTTTGCCGTTAGTGCCTGTGTGCGAAAGCGTTAGAGAAAAAATAATCACCTCGATAACTAATGCACGCCAATAACGGTCCGCAATGGGCTAAAAACGCTGTTTGGTATCAAATCTTTCCCGAAAGATTTTGCCGCACCAACATCAACAACCCTATCACTGCCTCCGACATAGAAGGCACTACTCCCTTTGCGCTCAACCGAAAACATCCGTGGCAAATACACAGTTGGACATCGGATTGGTACGAAGCCGACGAATGCGAAAAACAGAACAATGCGCCGTTAAAAACAAATATGCTCCGACGGCGTTACTGTGGAGATGTCAACGGCATAATCCAAAAGTTGGAATACCTCAAAGATTTGGGTATTAACGCACTATATATCACACCGTTGCAATATTCACCATCGCTCCACAAATACGACGGCACAAATTATCTGCACACCGACCCTTTTTTTGGAAGCAACCCACGCCACGACATTGAGATAATAAAGAAAGAAAATTTCGACGACTACGAAAACGCATCGTGGACAACAGCCGACCGAGAAACCCTAACCCTCATAGAGCGTGCTCACGCACTTGGGATGAAAGTGGTTTTTGACGGAGTATTCAACCACATAGGCTACAACAGTGTGCCATTTCAAGACGTACTTAAACATCGCGAAAAATCAAAATATGCATCGTGGTTTCATATCAACTTTGAAAAATCCACCAAAAAAGAACTCTGCTACGACAAATTCTGGGGCTTTGTAAAAGAGATGCCAAAACTCAATTACAAATCGGAAGAGGTTCAGAAATATGTATTTGCCACACTACGCAGATGGTTGACACCTGTGGTAGACGGCGTTAAAAAGCAAGGTATTGACGGTTGGCGCATAGACCACGCCATAGGAGTGCCGATAGACTTTTGGCAAAAGGCCAACAAATATGTAAAATCGCTTAAAAGTGATTGTTTGTTTCTTGGCGAACTGATTGAACCAGAAGACGTTATCAAGCCTTATCTAAATGAAAGGATTTTTGATTCGGTAATGAACTACGGATTGTTAGAAGCCGCGTGCCGTTTTTTTGCCGCAGAGAAAGAGTACTACACCGCAAACGAGTTTGACCAAAGGCTCAAAGAGTTGCTAAGCCTCTATCCTACCGAGTGCAACTATATGATGCAGAATATTTTAGACACTCACGACACAGAGCGCATAGCATCGTACATAGTTAACCGTAGACTCAAACGCTTTGGCAGCATAGGCAAGTTTTTTGCGAACTCGCATGCCGACGACAAGCATTATCGCACACGCAAACCACTTAAACGCGAACTACTTATCCAAAAAATGATGATAGTGTTTCAGTTTGCGTTTATAGGCTCACCAATGATATACTATGGCGACGAGGCTGGTATGTGGGGAGGAAACGACCCCGACTGCCGCAAGCCAATGATGTGGAGCGACATTGATTTTTCACCCGAATATAGGATTAACAACGGCATAAGGTGTAGCACATTCGACCGATTGAAGTTTTCGGAAGATATGTACAACTTTTACAAAAGGCTAATAAGGCTTCGCAAAGAAAAATCATCTCTGCGTACTGGCAAATGGCGCACGCTAACCTCACCGAAAGACACACGTGTGTATGCTTTTGAACGGTACGGCAAGCAAAATAGAGTAATATTTGTTTTCAACAGAGAAACAACCTCGCAAACCATCATCCTTAATAACACAAACCTCAGCGTGCTCACCGACTATCTCACAGGTAAAACATTTACCGCTACGGGCAATCAATTTGAAATAACAGCAGAACCGCTGTCATCGTTGGTGCTCATTTAAGAACACATTTTTCCCGCTGAAATTATCATTCCATAATCTGAAATATATTAATTATCAAAAGTGGCATAGTATTTGTAAATTTATTTTTACAAAATAGCAATGATTAATTAAAAATAATACATTATGGAATATTTATCAAGTGGAATCATCCGCAAAGGCTTTGTAAAGATAAAACTCGCATTTGGTGCAGACGTATGTGAAACAGAACGGGAAAAGATATTAGAACGTTGGGCTGAGACAATGACCCACTCCGACATCAAGATTATCGAAACCCGTCATACCGAAAAGATGAGCGCAATGATAGCACGCATCAACCATCCGCACTGCGCAAGATAATACCTAAATATTAGTCTTCGAGATCATCGTCGTCGTCAAAGTCGCGCTTATCTTGTAAAGAACCCGGTTTTACAAGGTCAAAATAAGATTCAATAGTCTTATTGAACTGACCCATAAGTTCTTTACGTTGTGCTTCGGTGAGTTTCGGCTTGTCGGTCTCGTTTTCTTCGAGTGTAAGATAACTAACAGTAACGCCGAGCACATCAGCAATCTTAATAAGCGACTTGATGCTGTAATTGTTGGGGTCTTCGCGGCTGAGCATAACGCGCAGACTTACTGTTGGAATGTCGGTTTCGCGGGCAAGTTTGGCAACCGACCATCCTTTCTCTTTGCGAAGGCGTTGGATTTTTGTGGTAATGTTCATAGTTAAATTATTTTAAATCAATTACTTACTATAATTCTTTAATGCAAAATAGACACTTAAAGTATTACTACAAATATAATAAAAAATTATTTAATCCAAATATATTTTTATGATTTTTTTTAATTTTCATAAATTTTTTTCAAGAAAATCAACGCTTTCTCAGGATTTGTGATATTTTCAACCACGAGACACGGTTTTCCATTGACAGGTTTCAGCACAGAATCTTTGCCGTTGTGATGGTTGATAATGCGTCCGAATACTTCTGATTGGTAGTACGGAGAGTCCTGATCTTCAATAAAATAACAAATCATCTTGCCATTTTTGAGAATAATTTTCAACATGCCGAGTTCAATTGCAATCCAACGCATACGCACCACATTGAAGAGTTGTTCGGTAGGTTCAGGAATCTTGCCAAAACGGTCGGTGAGTTTCTTGGCTATCTGTTGCAGGCTCTGTTCGTCTTTAACATTGTCGAGTTGTCGGTAGATTTTGAGACGCTCGGTAATGTTTTCAACGTAAGATTCAGGCAAGAGCAGTTCCATATCGGTATCTACAACGCAGTCGGAGGTAAACTTCATATTTTGCGGCAATGGAGCGGATGCGTTTTCGCCAGAGTTTCCCTCTTTCAACTGCTCTTGGTATTCTTGTTCACGAATTTCAATAATTGCCTCGTCTAGGATTTTCTGGTATGTCTCCATGCCTATTTCAGAGATAAAACCGCTCTGTTCTCCTCCGAGAAGGTTGCCTGCACCGCGTATGTCGAGGTCTTGAAGGGCAATATTGAATCCGCTACCAAGTTCCGAAAAACTCTCAATAGCCTTCAAACGTTGCCTTGCCTGAGGGGTCATATTCTCCTCGGGACGTGCAAAAAGATAGCAGAAAGCCTTTTTATTTGAGCGTCCAACACGTCCACGCAACTGATGGAGTTCGCTCAGACCAAAGTTTTGAGCGTCTAACACAATGATAGTGTTGGCGTTAGGAATATCCAAACCGCTTTCGATAATGGTGGTGCAGATAAGCACATCAGCCTCGTTGTTGATAAAGCCGAGCATAATATTTTCGAGCATAGCGCCGTCCATCTGACCGTGGGCAGTGATGGTATCTGCATGAGGGCATAGTTTTTTTACAAGAGCCTCGGTATTGTAGAGTTCCTTTATCTTGTTTTGGATAATGAAGACCTGACCATGGCGGTCGAGTTCGTAATCCACAGCCTCCTTGATAATTTCAGGATTGAAAGTATGCACCTCGGTGATAATCGGATAGCGGTTTGGCGGCGGAGTATTGATAATGCTGAGGTCGCGAGCGCCAAGAAGCGAAAACTGCAATGTACGGGGAATAGGTGTAGCAGAGAGTGTGAGCGTATCGACATTCAACTTCATCTGTTTAAGTTTTTCTTTAACTGCCACTCCGAACTTTTGTTCCTCGTCGATAATAAGCAGTCCCAAATCCTTAAAAACCACATCCTTGCTAATAAGTTTGTGAGTACCAATAATAATATCCACCTGACCTGAGGCAAGGCGTTTGAGTATGTCTCTAATATCCTTAACACTGCGCAACCTACTGATATACTCAACGTTACAGGGTAAATCTTTGAGTCTTTCTTTAAACGTATTATAGTGTTGCAAAGCGAGAATTGTGGTGGGAACAAGCACAGCAACCTGTTTACCATCGGTAGCAGCCTTAAAAGCCGCACGGATTGCCACCTCGGTTTTACCAAAACCCACATCACCGCAAATCAGACGGTCCATAGGTTCGGGCGATTCCATATCGGCCTTTACTGCTGCCGTAGCCTTTTCTTGGTCGGGGGTGTCCTCGTAGATAAACGAAGCCTCCAAAGCCTGTTGAAGATAAGAATCGGGAGAGAAAGCGAACCCCTTCTGCTGCTTGCGCTGGGCGTAGAGTTTGATAAGTTTTTGAGCAATATCCTTAACCTTTGATTTGGCCTTCTGTTTTAGTTTGTTCCAAGCATTGCTGCCAAGTTTATATATTTTGGGCGCCTCGCCATCGGCACCTTTGTATTTTGAAATCTTGTGCAGAGCGTGAATACTCACATACAGGATGTCGTTGTCTTTGAAAATCAAACGGATAACCTCCTGAGGATGACCGTTTTTATCAATGGTTTCCAATCCGCCGAAAGTGCCGATACCGTGGTCGGTATGCACTATGTAGTCGCCAGGTTTGAGGCTGTTCATTTCGTTGAGGGTGATAGCCTCGCGACTCTTGCGGATTTTCGCCTCCTTCAAGCGATACTTTAAGTAGCGTTCAAAAATCTGATGGTCGGAATAGCAGCAAAGTTTCAAATCATTGTCGACAAATCCTTGATGGATAGTCATTATGATATCATTGAAAGTTACATTTTCGATTGATGAGTCAGACGAAAAAATATCATGAAGACGTATAGTCTGTTTTTCGTTGAGCACCGAAATGTAAGTTTTATATCCAGAATCTTGGTAATGGCGGATATTCTGAGCCAGCAATTGGAAGTTCTTTTGGAATACTGGCTGTGGAGTAATATTGAACTTGATCACAGATTGCAAAGCGGCAGTGGAACCGTTGTCGATAATCTGTTTTTGAGAGAGCGCCTTATCAAAAGTAGCAGTATCCATAAACACCGGAGTATCGGCATCAGATTCGCCATCTTCGGTAACAAACACATTGTCAGAATCAAACGAGTCTATCTGCAAACGGCAATAATCAAGATCAGAAAACCAAATTATGCTATTTTGAGGGATAAAGTTAAGGAATGGAATTTTCTGAATATCAGCATCATGCTTACAAACATCGGGAATAATAGTGATGCGTTCAACCTTGTTGATAGATAACTGGTCGATAATATCAAAAGTGCGTATCGAATCAATTTGGTCGCCGAAAAAGTCGATACGGTATGGGTTGTCGTTAGAATATGAGAAAATATCAATGATGCTGCCCCTGAGAGCGAATTGTCCTGGTTGGAAAACAAAATCTACCTGCTGAAATTGGTAAGATTCAAGCACTTCGGTAATGAATTCGGTATCAACTTTAAGACCTTGGTACAATTCGAGAGTGTTTTTTTTGAGGTCGGCAGATGAGATTACATTTTCAGCAATAGCCTCTGGATATGTTACAAGCACAAAGTTGGTGTTCTGCTGAATTTTGTCGAGAACCTCAGTTTTTGAAAGAAGGAATTCGGGGCTCAGAGTGTTCTCAGCCTTTTTCAACGCCGACTTTTTATGTGAAAACGGATAGAAATATACGGGACGGCTTTGCTCTGCTGTTTGAAAATCGTTGTAGATATATGCGGCGTCCTCTTCGCTGTCGGCCACGAAGATAAGCGGTTGCGACAAGAGTTTGGCGTCAGATGCTGCGAAAAAAGCCGTTGCCGAAGTGTGCAGACCTTTGATCTGGACTTTTTGATGAGAAGACAACGCGGTGTTGAGTGCTGAATGCGCCGGATGTTTACGGTATAGTTCGGTGATAATGTTTTCCAAAACAGAAATAAATTAATAGTAACGAGGGATAATATTAAAAAGCCGGAAGAGTGCGCTACGACATTCCCCCGGCATTAAGATTTTTAGAATGGCAGACTATCCTGCTGCTCCTTCTTCTTCAAAGTAAGAGTTGTCAACGGTGGTAACGCCGTTTTCAGCCTCACGTTCCAATGTGGCAGTGGTAGTACCAAGAGCAGTAGCCTCGGCAGCCTGAGCCAGCATTTTGGTTTTTGTTTTGTCCACAGAGTTGATGTGGTGCATAACCTTTGCGCCAAAATAGAAGGCAATCATCATTTGGAATGCTGCCATAAATTCGGAGAACTCGGCTTCGAGACCAATAATCTTAACATTTGCAAGCTCGATAACCACTGTGATGAAAAGTAGCGAGAGAGTCAAGATTCCACGAAAAGTACCACGTGGCATATTAAATGTTTCACCATCGCAAGGATTGGGATTTTCCTTGGTCCAATCGCCGAAGGTGTACTTTTTGAACATTACTACGACAAAGATAAGCGATAATATCAGCCATATCATTACCGGAATGTATATTGCTGCGAAATACTCTATTGGATGGTTAAAGTAGTAATCCACAGTCTGCATATACTGATTTACTTCCATGATTTATAACGTTTTATTTGAATAATTTGGTTTACTTTATTTTCTAATAGTTAAATAGTTACTTAAAGATAACGGCTCCAAGAACGAAACCAACGCCAGCCGCCACTCCGCAACCTACGGTAGCCCAGCGAGCGCGTCGTTGAAATTTCTTAGCCTCTTTCCCTGCAGCAATTGCATCATTACGAGAAGTCTTAAGTTGTTCTTCGTAATATTTACGATCTTTGGCATATATATCCACGAGACTATCTTTCTCGGTGATAATAGCACGTAGAGTGTCGCATTTCTGCATTAGGAGTTCGCTCTTTTCTTTTTCAAGTTTGTATAATTTGCCTGTTTCAATCACTTGAACCATACGAGAGTTGTCCATAACCCAAAGGGTATCGTTTATAGGAGCCAAATGCAATTCTTGACCAGGTTTTACAAACTGAAGACTTTGAGCAGATGCGTTTTGCACCAAGAAGAGCGCCATTATGATAATGACTATTTTTGAAATATGCTTAATCATCTTTTTCATTACCGTAATACTTTTCAAATTCAATCATCATTTGTTCAGGTGTCATAGCTTGAACTTCTTGATGGACGTTAGCTTTCTGTTGTTCAATAGTTTGAATCTTACTATCAAGAGATTCAATACGTTGTTCCAAGAGTTTAATTTGGTTCTCTTTTTCTTCAATCTTGGTGTCGTACTCTTTACGGTGTTCCTCGTCTTCGAGCAAACCCTGTTTAGCCCTGTCCAAGATTTCCTGTACGCTTGATACAGAATTGCGGTTGAAGAATTTATTTTTCATCAACATATAAGGACCAGCAAGTGCAGCGAATATATTGGTGAGCGTTGTCCATTTAAAGTTAAGATAACCGCGGTCGTGGAGCACACCAATTACAATAAGAACTACTATTATAGAGCCGATGATGATAATCCATTTTTTCATCTGATATGTAGTTTAGTTAATGTCAATGTATTTTCCATATACCCATCCTTCAATTGTGGTGCGTATCTTGTACCAACCGTTCTGCTCGTCAACAATACTAACGAGAGTACCTTTAGAAAGCGGTTTTGCAACGAGAGCGCCATCAGATTTCGGGGTGTTTCTAATGTTGAGCGTGTTAGCCATAACCCTACCGGTGTCGGGCATCTCGGCGCCACCATCGTTGCGGCGGTCGGAGCCTAAGAGTTGGTCGCGAAGTTTGTCGAGGGGGAATGCTGGACCCGGGTCGGTTTTACGCGCAGGAGCAATCTCCTCGTGGCCAAGTATCTGCTTAATATTGGGATAAGCCTCAATAAGTTCGGCGCAGAGTTGCTTGACGGTTTCAATTTGCTCGGCGGTATACACATGCCAATATTTAGGAGTGTTCTGATTACGGTGAATAGCCTCAACCACATCGCTTGGATTGTAAGCCGAACCGTACCACGAACGATAAACGTTGCCACTCTTGGTTAGGGGGCCTGAGTTTACGATTTCGATACCAATTGAATATTTGTTGTAACCAGAACGTCCGCCATATGAGCTTTCGCCAGCGTGCCAGGCTATTTCGTTGAAAGGTACCAACTGAGTAATGCTTCCGTCGCGGTCAACAAGAACGTGTGCCGAAGCTTTAACTTTCGGATTTACAAGCGTATTAAGCGATGACTGGTAAGGACCGGCAGTATAGTGAATCACTATTGTGTCGGGATATCCTCTTTCGAATTCTCCGCTGGTTTTGGTGCATTTCACCATTTTCCTAACGTTGTCTCCGCGAACTAAATAATCCTCTATCTTTAACATACTTTCGGATTTAGATGTTTTTATTTTTTCGGTAAATATACGGGTATTTTCTTATTTTTGCAACTTTTTTGTCTATTTTTTGAAACTTTCTGTAAGATTTGTTCCAACTAAGAACTGTGAAATAACGTTTGGAGGTCCTTCGTAACCGCAGTTTTCGGTCTTAACCATCACAGCTACACGGTTTTCAAATGGACTTACGAGCACACCTTGAATGATTTTGCCAACGCAAAGGTTGAACTCTTTTTCGGTGTAGTTGTAAATTTGTTTTTCACCAAGATCTGGAGATTTAACATGAATCTGGGTACTTTTCACCACTTCGAAACCGAAATCGTTGTTGGTTTCCATCTCGTTTTCTATCACCACTTTAAACTTTTTGTCGTTTTTGGTAAACTCGGTGCCTTCAAGAGTAAAGTTTTTCTGCTGAATGATGCCGTATTTGTTGAGTTTTTCTACGAAAACAGTTTCATAATCTTTCCACATCTGCTTTACACTTCCGGTTTCAACTTCTTCATCTGGATCGAGCTCCCATTCGTATACAATCTTGTCGCTGATCATATTCTGAATTCTGAATTTGAAGAAGTAAAGACCGGCAGCCTCGTCGGCGGGTTCGATAATGTAGGCGAAATGTCCGTCTTTGCTCCATCCTATTGGGTAGAACTTATCGAAAAGATATTCATCGCTCTGCTGGCAGTATTTGAGTTCGGCCGGAACAAAATATCTTTCTTTCACTTCGTCGATCGACACAGGATCTTGGTTTGGGTCTTGATCTTGTTCTTGATGCTGCTCTGTTATCTGTTCCGATTGGCGAATTTGAGCAGAATCGCTGTTTGTGTTTTGGGTATTTTCGGCGTTTCCTGTCGAATTGTTGTTGCTTGAACCGTTGCAAGCGGCTAAAGCGAACGCCGTTAACACTATACTTAAAAGTCTAATTTTCAAATACTTGTTCATCGTAATTAAATAGGTTTATTTTCTATTTTTAGCAGTTATAAATGTAATGCTTTTTTTTAAAGAATATAACGCTTTTAGCATTTTTTTTTTATTTTTAATGTATTTTTTTGTAGAGTACGCGTAACAAACTTATAATCAGGCAATTATTTATATTGTTTTTATTATAATCAAAAAATGCTTTTTTTTTATAAAAAAGTTTTTTTTTTCGCAAAAGGGTTTTACCTTTGCACCGCAAAACCGCAAGGTAGGCACTCGGGGTGTAGCGCAGTTGGTAGCGTACAACGTTCGGGACGTTGGGGTCGCCAGTTCGAGTCTGGCCACTCCGACCAAGTGCAAAAAAACCGCTCTATATAAGAGCGGTTTTTTTTATTCTCTTGTTCTCTCCAAAAATATACTATATTAATAAGGTGTGGAGGATTGCTTCTTCCCTCCTATCCAGCAGCCTATTCAAACACGCTATCGTTGACTTCTTCAAAAATGGGTGCGATAATAATATTTCCGTCTTTATCTACAATACCCCATTTACGATATTGTTCTACAAAGATAACATTTTTTAAGATGTTTATATTGGAGTAGATAGCAGGAATCACTATTTTGCCAGTTTCGTCGATGCATCCCCATCCGCCTTTGATTTTTACAGCTGCTAATCCGTTGCTATAGAAACCTCGCACAGCATCGTACTGCGGTTCGATAACTATTTTGCCTGTTTGGTCGATGAAGCCTTCATTTAAGCTTTTTTCGATATTCCCCTCTCTCTCCACTACTGTGACTTTAGCTAATCCCTTTTTGTCAAAAGCACTATAAGTGGACAAGTTTGACGCAAGGGTGACTACCATTTTGCCGCTTTGGTCGATATAACCATATTGATTGTCAACACTTACAAGCGCCAAACCATATTCGTCGAACCTATTTGCACTTGTAAACTGTGGTGCGATTACCATTTTACCTGTGCTGTTGACATAGCCCCATTTGCCGTTTTGACTTACAGGAGCTAATCCGTTTTGGGAAAAACTATTGACTTCATCAAAAATGGCATCGATAACTATTTTTCCTTTTTTGTCGACAAAGCCCCATTTATCATTTAAACTAACCGACGCGAGACCATTGTTGGCAAAATTTCCGACCCGATCAAATATATTGCTAACTACCATATTGCCATTTTTGTTGACAAAGCCGTATTTGTTGTTTAATTGAACTTCTGCCAAACCGTGCTGATTGAAATCGCCAGCCCATTCAAATTGTGGGCTGTTAATAATTTTGCCTGTAGCATCGATATAGCCCCATTTGTTGTTGGATTGGAAACGAGCAAGACCATTATCAGCAAAACAAGCTGCATAATCGAATTGAGGATTGATAATAGTTTCGCCTTTTTTGTTGATATAGCCCCATTTGCCAGCAACTTTAACAGCAGCCAGCCCATTTGAAGCGAAAGCATTTTTGTTAGCATCATCATAAATAGGTTGTATAACCCATTCCCCTTTCGCATTGACAATGCCCACTTTACCTCCAAACTTTGCCGTAATGTAAACTTCATCGTTGTTGGTTTGCCCTAATGCACTGTTTATTAAGGCAATAAAGAATAGAATAATCAGTACTTGTGCTTTCATAGATTCTATAAGTTTAGAATGTTTAACAAATAAAAAAAATGGAAAAGTATTCCACTATTTTTGATGCGTAAATATAATAATTTTTATCTTTGCCAAAACAATTATTAATTATTTCTACTATGAAAACAAACCTATTAGTTATATGCCTTTGTGCTTTGGTAATATTATCAAATAGCGCAGTTGCACAGGACAGAGCCGACAGCACGTTTATCGATGCTACGGTGGAAACCTATACGCCAAATTTTGACAAAGTGTCGCCTCAATTTGAGCAATTTGTGGAACAAAATTCTGTAAGAATTGAAGAAAAAACCAAGGACTTCTATGTAATAACCTATACCTTGGTTATGTCGAAATCGCAATTTGCCGACCTTAAAACCAAGTTGGATGAATGGAAATGTCAAACAATCAAGTTGAAAGAAACCACTCGATACATTCCTCAGGAAAAGTACATTTTGCAAGACCGTTATTCAGATGATGAGGACAGAACACACGAATACCAAAACGAAATACGCGAATTGGATTCTAAAAATGGAACCGTTGTTCTTGACATCAGATTGATGCGTGAGCCTACTACTCCAAACGCGTCTATGAAAATAAGGTTTGTGAATATGCCGGGATTTGAATTCAGCGTTTTTATGCCTGAAAATCCCAAGGAAGGCATTGCGGCTGATTTATACTACGGATATATGTTGAAATATCTTTTCACGAGAGGCAAATCGTACATAACCGTTGGTGCGTTCAAGGCTGATGAAGTGCCGCAAAACGATACGCTAATGTATTCCGACATTTTTAATTTCAGTTTTGGACAGGATTTCTATTCACGTCATTTAGGTCGCGGTGGACGAAAATTCCTCAATTTGTATTCAGGTTACAATATCGGCTATTTGATGTATTCAGGCAAAAAGAGTTCGCTTAAAAACTTTTACGTAAGTCCAGCCATCGGTATAGAATTGTTTAAAAACAATTTTATGCTCATCGACACAAAAATGACTTATATGCTTCCATTCACCAACAACTTATATTTACGAGGTTTTCAGTTTGCGGCGGCTATCAATTTTGTATTCTAAAAAAGGCGTTTATTCAAGAAAGTCAACTTATTACGCACGAAAGAAGTTAAATTAATAAGCAATGATTAAAAAGATAAAAAAGATTCTTCTCAGATTATTTGATAGATTATTTCCTAACAAACTGTATGGCACAACCAGTTATTCGCAAGACGGCGAAGATATTTTATTAGCTTCGTTTTATGAAGACAAACGCGATTACAAAGGTTTTTATATAGACGTGGGAGCACATCATCCATACAGATTTTCAAACACTTGCTATTTTTACAAACGCGGCTGGCACGGTATCAATATTGAGCCAACCCCCGACTTGTTTAAAAGATTCAAATGCCGCCGCCGCGACATAAACCTAAATTGCGGAATAGGTAACGGCGAAAAACTTGATTTCTATGTATTTAACGAAGGTGCGCTCAACACATTCGACAAAGATTTAGCCCAACAACGCAACGGAAGCCACAACAACAAGTACAAAATCAAAGAGGTTTTGAGCATACAGACACGCTCGTTGAAGGATATTTTTGACGAGTACCTGCCAGCAAACACTAAGATTGATTTTATTACTATTGATGTGGAGGGTATGGATTTTAACGTGTTAAAAAGCAACGACTGGACCAAATACAACCCTGAGTTTATACTTGTAGAATGTGCCGAAAAAATAGATTCGATAGGCAGCGACGAAGTATATCAGTACCTCACCGCTAAGAACTACACTATGGTTGGTCGCACACGTAGAACATCGTTGTTTCACTACGGAGGTTAATTCCTCACATCCACATACCTCGCCTCTTTATTTCCAAAATAAAACCCACAAACCGACGACATTGGAACCATCATTGTGCTTTCGGTTAATTCTATTCCTGTGGCAGCGGTGGCATCTAAGAGTTTGAAAACCTGTACTTTCTGTTGATGATTTGGTGATGAGGGATAGCCGATGGCGGGACGGATGCCGGTGTAATGGCCTTTGATGAGTTCGTCGGGCGTGAGGCTCTCGTCGGGGGCGTATCCCCAATAGCGGGTGCGGACTTCGCGGTGAAGGTATTCCGAAAGGGCTTCAACAAGGCGGTCGGTCAAAAGTTTTTTCATAATCGCCTTATAATCATCGTCTTTGGAGGTGTCGAGACCAATGCCCGTGGTGGCGGCAAACATTCCGAGATAGTCTTTTTCGGGTGAAATGAAGTCGGCAAGCGAGTAACAGAAACCATCGTCGCCCGGCTTTTTCTGACGTGGAAATTCAAAAGTATCGATACAGTTTTGGCGGGTTTCGTCGGAATAAAGTTTTACAAAATTGCCTTCGCTTTTGGCTGCAAATATCTGTAACACAGCGTTTGCCGTGGTGAGTTTTTGGTCAATAATTTCTTGAAGAATACGGCGGCCGTCTGCCAAAGTGGTGGCGGCTTCGGGGGTGTTCTCCATGATTTTCCACGCTATCAAAAACATTTTCCAATTGATGTACGGGACAAGAAGATTGAGGTCTATGTTGTTGAGTACCAAGCGGTCGAGCGTTTTGGGCGTAACAATATTTTCTAACTTCAATTTTGGCAAGTTGGCGTTTGTGGCGGACTCTGCAACAGGCTGAGCGGCAGAAGGTTCGGCGTTTTGACGTTGCAATTCCGCCTGACGTTTTTTGAGTTTGTCTAAAAACTCCTGATTCTTGGTGATAAGGGCTGTTGCCACGTATGCGTTTTGCGATGCGTCTTTAACGTAACACACAGGACCTGAATAGTTTGGAGCAATACGGACAGCGGTGTGAAGTTCGGATGTGGTTGCGCCGCCAATCATAACAGGAATCCGCAATCCAGCCTTTTCCATTGCCTTAACAACGTTGATCATCTCGTCCAAAGACGGCGTGATAAGACCAGAAAGTCCCACAGCATCAGCCTTTTGCGCAATAGCTTCTTCAACGATTTTTTCGGTGGGAACCATCACACCAAGGTCGATAACCTCAAAATTGTTGCACGCCATCACCACGCAAACGATGTTTTTGCCAATGTCGTGAACGTCGCCTTTTACGGTTGCCATAATTATCTTGCCCGACGACGCAGTCGCAGACTGTTTTGATTCTATCACTGGTTTAAGAATATCGACGGCTTGTTTCATAACTCGCGCTGTCTTAACCACTTGCGGCAAAAACATCTTGCCCGCGCCAAACAATTCGCCAACGATGTTCATACCGTTCATCAACGGTTTTTCGATGATTTCCACAGGGTTGGGATATTTTTGGAGAGCCTCCTCGATGTCAACTGGCAGAAACTCCGAAATGCCTTTTTGTAAAGCATACTGCAACCGCTCCTCAACGCTCAGATGACGCCATTCGATGTCTTTTTCAACCTTTTTGCCGGTTGCCTTCGCTTTTGCAATTTCGGCGTATTCCACAAGCCGCTCGCCCGCCTCGGGGTCTTTGTTGAGCACCACGTCCTCCACTTTTGGGCGCAATTCAAGGTCGATGTCCTCGTATTTAATCATTGCGGCGGGGTTGACGATGCCCATATCCATTCCCTCCGCCACAGCGTAATGCAAGAAGACCGAATGCATAGCCTCGCGTACAGGGTTGTTGCCACGGAACGAGAAAGAAAGGTTGCTGATGCCGCCGCTGATTTTGGCGTATGGAAGGTTGGCTTTTATCCACGTAACGGTTTTGATGAAATCCACGGCGTAATTGTCGTGGTCGCTGATTCCCGTTGCAATTGCCAAAACGTTGGGGTCGAAAATTATATCTTCGGGATTGAAATTGAGCCTCTCTGTCAGCAACTTATACGCACGGCTGCAAATTTCGATGCGGCGTTCAAAGGTGTCTGCCTGACCCTTTTCGTCAAAAGCCATCACCACCGTTGCTGCGCCAAATTTTTGAATTGTGCGTGCGTGGTCGAGGAATTTTTCTTCGCCCTCTTTGAGAGAAATCGAGTTGACTATCGCCTTATCTTGCAAGCATTTAAGACCTGCAACAATTACATCCCACTTGCTCGAATCTATCATAACGGGCTTGATTGCCACGTCGGGTTCAGATTTCAAAAGGTTAAGGAAAGTTACCATTTCGGCTTTGGCGTCGAGCATTGCGTCGTCCATATTAACGTCAATAATATCAGCGCCTTCCTCCACTTCTTTGCGGGCAATTTCGAGAGCCTCGTTGTAATTTTTTTCGTTGATAAGGCGGAGGAATTTTCGCGAACCTGCCACGTTGCATCGCTCGCCAACATTAAAGAATGGTTTCTCTTTTTTGCTGACAATCAACGGATTGAGACCAGACAAACGCATTTCGTGAGGATTCTCAGGCACTCGGTGGGGCTTGGCGTTTGCAAGAATCTCTGCCATCTTGGCGCAATGCTCAGGTGTGGTGCCGCAACATCCGCCGATAATGTTTACAAGACCCTCGTCCAAGTATTCCTGAATCTGTTCCTGCATCATTTCGGGCGTTTGGTCGTACTGTCCAAATTGGTTGGGAAGTCCCGCATTTGGGTGCGCCGAAATTCTGAAAACCGATTTTTCGCCAAGGATTTTGAGGTATGGTTTCAGGTCGCGAGCGCCAAACGAACAGTTCAAGCCGATAGTGAGCAAATCGATGTGCGAAACTGAATAGAGCAACGCCTCAACAGTCTGACCAGCAAGCGTTCTGCCCGATTTGTCGGCGATAGTTGCCGAAACCATTATGGGGAATTTGTCGATGTTGCGCTGTTCAAGTTCTTGATTTATAGCGTACAACGCCGCCTTTATGTTGATAGTATCAAAACATGTCTCCACCAAAAAAATATCCACCCCGCCGTCCAAAAGTCCTCTAACTTGCTCAGTATAAGCCGCTACCATATCGTCGAAAGTTACCTCGCGAAAACCGGGATTGTTGACATCGGGACTCATCGAGGCGGTCTTATTCGTTGGACCCATCGAACCCGCTACAAACCTCGGTTTTTCGGGCGTGGAGTACTTGTCAGCCATTTCTCGGGCGTTTTTTGCACCGTTGAAATTTATCTCATAAACAAACTTTTGGGTATTGTAATCAGCCTGCGAAATCGACGTACCATTAAAAGTGTTGGTTTCGATAATGTCACATCCGGCTTCCAAGTATCGCGAATGTATCTCTTTGATAACCTGAGGTTTGGTGATATTCAGAATATCGTTGTTGCCTTTCATTTGGAGCGTTACCCCCACGAACTTGTCGCCGGTGAAATCCTCTTCCGAAAGGTTGTATTGTTGAATAAGGCTACCCATCGCGCCATCAAGAAGGAGAACGCGGTGTTCGAGTTGCTGTTTTAATATGGTGTAGCGGTTTTGCATAATTGATTATTTAATCTCGTTGTCTGTTATCAATTTTTTAAGATCCTCAATGTTGGGCAGTGCATTGCGGAGGTTTTCTGGCAGATCTTTCGACGTGCGGTATGTAGCCACGCCCATAGGCTTTGACGTATCAGAAAAAGACAATTCCACAATCTCTTCGTTTTTTGACTTGCAAAGAATAATGCCTATTGAAGGATTTTCGTCGGGAAGGCGGACATAACGGTCGAGGGCGGCAAGGTAAAAATTCATCTTGCCTGTATATTCGGGTTTAAACTCACCGCGTTTTAGTTCAAAAGCCACAAGGCTACGAAGCCGTCGCGAGAAAAACAGCAAATCCACTACAAATTCTTTGCCTGACACTTCCAATCGGTATTGGTTGCCTATAAACGAAAAGTCTTGACCAAAAGCCATTATGAAGTTCTTGACATTCTGTATAATGCCTTGTTCAATCTCCCTTTCGTCAAGTTGCTCGTTATCTTCAATGTTGATAAAATCTAGCAAATATTCATCTTTGAACGACTGCAAAGCACGTTGCTTGAAATCGCTTTTGGTGATTGTGCGGTCAAAGTTAGTCTGTTGGATTGTGCCCTGTTTGTGGTAAGCATTTTCGGCAAGATAGTATTTCGCTTGGTCATAGTTCCAAAACTCTTTTGCACTGCGTCGGATATAATACAATCTTTCTTCCAAAGTTGTTGTTTTCCTTATGATTTCTCTATGTGTTGAAAAACCAACTTTAAGAAAACAGTCCATATCATCTTCGCTCAAATCGGCAGATGTTATCTGCCGATTTAATAATTCATTAATATTAAATCCATTGTCCAAATCGGCAGACAATAGTTGCCGATTTAGAAAAGGACACCATGTTTCGTAAAACTTGCGCATATTTTTGATGTTGGTTTCAGAAAAACCTGTCAATCCCGGCAGTTCTTGTTGAAGCATTTTGGATATAGTGGCTATCGCGTGAGTGTTCCAAGCATCCACGCGACTGTGCTCCGACACGTAGTTGCCTACCCAATAATATAGAGCAAGCATTTCTTTGTTGACCAATTTTGCGGCGCGGTAGCGGCTCTCCAAAATTGCCTGTTTGATGGCTTTTACCGCAGGCAGATATTCAGAAGATATGTGTATTGATTCCATAGCGCTGTAAATTTTGGTGCAAAGGTAGTGTTTTTTTCGGAAATATTGAAATCAAATCCCAAGCCCCTCCCGCTCCTTCTTGCTCAATTTCTTCACCACTTCATCGTATGAATGGTCAACGAGTTCAAAAATAAACTTGTCGCCGGCGTCGGAGTTGAAGTGGACTTGGTTCCAATATTTTTTGTTCCAATGGAATGCGCCTTCAATGGCGGTGTATTGTTCGCGGAGGTCGAGGGCGCGTTCAGGGTCGCATTTCATAGTTGCCATATCGGGGCGACTCATTGAAACTACGGCAAAAATCTTGTTGCAGACACGGAAGGTCAGCACATCGTCGTCAAAAGGGAAATCCTCTGTAACGTGCGGCTTTGAAATGCAGTATTCGCGAAATTTTTCGATGTTCATAGTGGGGTGTATTTATGTTTTAACAAAGGTAAAAAATATTTTTTTGATGATAATAAAAAAAACATTTTTTGCATTACTCGCGGTATCAAAAATTGTTGTAAATTTGAGGGAATAAAAAACTACACTATGCGAATACTGCTTTTAACCATACTATTATTGCTAACAGCCTTTGCACACAATTGTAAGGGACAATCGGCATATGTTTACAGCAATATTTGCAGCGATGCTGAGCAACAAATCACTATGTCGCTCTACTCCATTGACCCCAAACACAAACAATTGTGGATCAATACATTAATAGAAGCCGAAAAGGCGGTATGCAAGGAGAAAGACATTGAACGGGCAACGGGTTCGCTTGCTCGTATTTACCAACTTTACAACATTGTAGACGATGATAACGGAAGAAATCGCTGTATTCAAAAAATAACCCATCTCTCCGAAACTTCTCGCAACCTCGACACCTACGTTAGTGCTCAAATAATGCAGGCATACAACCTAATACGACAAAACAGAACCGACTCTGCTATCACCATTTATCAAAAAGCGATAAAAAAACTCGAAAAACAAAAGGCCTTTAAACAACTTGCTAAGGCTCATTGTTGTCTCGGACACACCTACAATTACGCTCACAACAGAGTTCTTGGCATCCGCAATATGCTCGAAGCCGTTTCGATAGTGAAAAACGATTATACCGAAGATTCTCTGCTCACAGGCGAAGTATATCTCAACGCATCTTTAATATACCTCAACGATGGCGACTACCACAAGGCTGAGGAATATGTTTCGGCAGCACTCTCGATATTTATGAAAGGTAAAAAATCAAACAACATATTGTACCTCAGTTATCTCAACACCGCATTGATAGTATCTGCCAACATAAAACTCGCCACAGGAGAATACGATGCTGCCATTTCGCTCTACAACGAGGGCATCAATGGTTTTTCATCTGCGGGACTCAAATATTCAGCATTCAATACATATCAATATTTCAGCGACGGCTACAACGGACTGGGTATCACCTACCAAAAGAAACAAATGTACGACGAGGCCATAAAAAATATGCTCATAGGTTTTGACATTCGCACTAAATTGGGACTCAAACAGAAAATTGCCGATTCGTACATCACAATAGCCGATTATTACAACGAAATAAAACAGACCGATTCGGCATACATCTATTTTGAAAAAGGTTTTAACGCTGCCTACAAAGTACGCGACGTAAAACTTCTACATCAAGCCTCGCAGGGTCTCGCCAATTACTACCACAAAAAACGCGATTACGAAAAGGCATACAAATACCTTGAAATAGCCAACAATTACTATCAAGACGTGCTCGACATGAAACAAAGCAAAGAAGTGGCACGTGAGGAAATGGACTATCTTTTAGAACAGGAACGTGACTACGCTAAAAAAATCAACGCCGAGCAAGACGCCACAATCAAACGCGACAAAATAATTATCTATCTTGCTGTTACATTCTGCTTTATTTCGGCTTTGATGTTGGCACTGATCATAGTGTTGTTTTACAAACGACAGAAGAAAAATCGATTAATAAGAATACAGCGCGACCAGTTGGAACTACGCTCAAAACAACTTCAAGAGCAACAGAAAGAGATATCGCAAAAGAATCAAGAACTCCGCGCCACTACTGAAATGTTAGAGGCCAACAACAAGGAACTTAGATTATTGTCGGCAGTGGCATCTATGACGAGCAATTCGATATTCATAACGGATGCCAAAGGCAATTTTATTTGGTTCAACGATGCCTTTACACACGACACCAACATTCACATTGAAGAACTCCACACCCACCCCGCTCTCCAACCATCGGCTATGCCATTGGAAACCAAGAAGGTATTCGAAAAAGTGATTGCCACCAAACAACCGTACAACTATTCTTCGGAAATAATTCATTGGAAAGGTATGTCGCCTACGTGGGTGCAAACTGCTGTTACACCCGTGCTCGACGAAAACGGCGAAATATCTATGATAGTGTGGGTTAATACCGATATTTCCGAAATTCGCGCAATAAATCAACAACTACAACTACGCAACAACGAACTTACTATGCTATCTGCTGTTGCATCTTCCACAGCCAACTCAATCTACATTACTACCAAGGAAGGTAAGATGATTTGGTTTAACGATGCATTCTCGCGCGAAACTCACATTCCAATAGAAGAACTACATACTCATCCAGCACTCAAATTCGAGGCTATGACACCCGAAACAAGAGAAGTTTATAATAAGGTAATCGCTACCAAAAAGATTCAAAGATACACCGCTGAGATGAAGCATTTGGAAGGCGAACCGTTTTGGGTGCAGTCGTACGTAACCCCAATTTTAGACAACGATGGTGAAATTAAAATGATTGTGTGGGTGAGCACCAACATCACCGAACTGCATCACGCTTACGAAAAAATCGAGAACCAAAACAAGGAAATCAACGCCTCAATTTCATACGCCCGCCGCATTCAAGACGCAGTGCAGCCGATGAAGATATTCTCAGACGAGATTCTTGGCGACCATTTTATCATCAATATGCCCCGAAACATTGTCAGCGGCGACTTCCATTGGGTGGGATACAAAAACGGACTTTCGGTGTTTACCGTTGCCGACTGCACAGGTCACGGCGTACCGGGAGCGTTTATCAGTATGCTCGGACAGGTGATGCTAAATCAGACTCTCAGCAAACTCGAGGATATTACCTCTGCCAAAATCCTCGACATACTGCGCAACGGCATAATCCACCAACTGCACCAACGCGACAAAGAGGACGCTTCGAGCGATAGTATGGACGCAAGTATGTTTGTCTACGACCGTCAAAACTGCATCATCGACTTCGCCGGAGCATATTCGTACGGTTATCTGCTAAGGTTTGGCACTCCCGATGCCGAAACAGAGGCGGTTTGTAAAGAATCGGGCAGCAAGATAATCTTCAACCAACAAAAAGACGCATACCTTATCCGCTTGAAACCCAACCGTATGACCATAGGTATCTACCGCCGAGATATGATTCCATTTAAAAACATAAAATTCAAGGTAAACCACGGCGACATAGCCTACGCCACCACCGACGGCTATCCCGACCAATTTGGCGGCGAACGTCAAAAGAGGTTCTATGTGGCAAATTTTGAAAGAATCCTACTCAAATACTGCCACCTCCCGATGGATCAACAGCGTCAAGAGTTGGAGCGCACATTCCTCGAATGGAAAGGCGACTACGAACAAACCGACGACGTACACGTGCTTGGAATTGTGCTGTAAGGGATTGACTACACTATCCCCATCGTAATCATCGGTAGAATAATTGCGTATTCTTGTTGATCGGATTCGCAATACCAATAGAGCACAAAACGGATTTTGGCAGAATTTGGCTTATAACCAAGTTGCTGATATTCGGCGAGTTTTTCAACAAACTGACGAGAATAATTCAATACCGCATTGCCTTGGTAATGAAGAAAATCCTTAGAAGAAACATCAAGAGATGTACCGCTTAGAAGTTTTAGAATTTCGGATTTCAAAGGCTTGAAAAAGTTGAGATGAATATCTTTGTGGGTGAGCGCAACTATCAGTTGTTCTGGCTTTTGATATTCAGTATTATCGATTTGGTAATTGGTTGCGATGTTGTCAAAACTATCAAGGAAATTGCCACTATAATGAATATAGAGGTTAGTTTTGGCACGTGTAAAACCTACGTACAAGCGGCGTTTGTCTTCATCTGTTCTAACATTCAGATTGTTAAGATACATAAACACATTGTCGAACTCACGACCTTTGGCTTTGTGAATGGTGGAAACAGTAACAGAAGCATTATCGGAACGGAAAAAATCTTCTAACGAAGATTCCGCCATAAAAACTTGAAAATCAGATAGATATTTATCCTTGTAATTATCTTCAAAAATACTTATTATTGTATTGACAAGATAAAGACAGGCACTCTGTTCGTATTTTTCCGACAACAAACGCTTGGCATTATCCCAAATCTCTTGACTGATTTTTGGGGTTTGAAGGTTGTTTTTGATTGTGGAAACAAAAAAACGCAGTTCCGCGATGTTTGAAATATCGAAACCCTCGTTGCTTTGAATCAGTTTGCAACGTATTTTGTGATAACGCAAAACGCCCAAAATTGCAAGCGCCTCTTGGTTGGTTGAAGTAAGAATACATTTAGAACCGCCATACTTACTATTAATCAGACTATTGACCAAAGCAATTTCAAAACCTCCGTTGCAAGTGTGTTTAATAAGATTTACACTGCCGTTGTCTGTGCGTTTCGACACCACAGGCAAAGTTTTCATACGCTGAGTAATGGTGGCGGCAAAACTATTTGCAAATGCAACAATCTGATTAACAGAGCGGTAATTTTCTACCAAATTGTATTGTTTTGCACCATAATCAGTAATCAATTTTTGAAAATATTCCGACGACGAACCTCTAAACTGATAAATATTTTGATCGTCGTCGCCAACGGCTATAACTCGCAGATTATCATTATTTTCAATCAAAGCCTTAACCAAGTTGAACTCATCGGCATCCATATCCTGAGCCTCGTCGATAACAAGCACTTTTTTGGTGATTTTGTTTTGCTCTACTTCGTGATTAATAATCATTTGCGTAGCCTTAGAAACAATATTCTGCGCGTCCTCGATTTTGCCGATTTGACCAACAATATCAAAGCAATACGAGTGGAATGTTTTGATTTCCAAAAACTTAGTTGCATTTCCGATAAGTATTTGCAAACGTTGCTTAAATTCTATTGCTGCCGCCCTCGAAAATGTAAGCATAAGAAGTTGCTCGTGCTTAACATCTTCCATCAAAAGTAACGATGCAAGTTTATGAACAAGCACACGGGTTTTACCACTACCAGGACCTGCTGCGGCCACAATATGCGGCGATGTGCTGTCGTCGATTATTTGTTTTTGCGTAATAGACAATGTATCAAACAGTTCGCGGTATTTTTTGGGAGTTATATTACGCTCAATCTCTTTTAGACGGTCGGCTGTAAAGTATTTTGAAAGAAACTTTTTGTAATCAATATTAAAATAGTCGTTTACAAATTGCAAAGCGGCGGAGTAACTTTTCACCATCATATTTGCAAACTCGCCCACAATGTGGATTTGCTCTATCTTATGACGATAAAATTCTGCCATCTGCTTGTAATCCTCTTGGGTGTATTGTTTCTTGCGGTCAAAATTCAAACGGTTGATATTCAAACCCATATAAAGCACAAGAAAACCGCCTTCAAGTTTCATCGAATTGATTTTTGCAAGAAAGAGAATGCCCTCCTCAATGTCGTGAATGTCGATTTCGCAATCTTTGTAAAGCGAATTGTTGTAACTATCAAGTAACTCAACCACCGAAAACAGAATAAGGTTTTCATCGTTTTTGGGCGAAGTATTGTAACGCTCTATCAGAAAATCAATTACAAACTTTGACACCGAAAACATACGTATCTGTTTTTCGCGCAAGAGGGCGAGCGGAATTTGCGGCTGCACCACAATGCTATCGGTTGAATTATGTTCAAGTTTTACATACGACTTAATTTTCCAAAACAGCAAGATGGTTTTGATGTTTTTTATTGAAGATTTAAGTCCAAGTTTTTCGGCACGCTCGTTTATCTCTTTGAGATTCAATACAATACCTTCGTCGGTTAATTGGTCTAAAATAAAAAAGTCTAAATCGTAAAACACCTTCAATATTCTTGGCGATTCTTTTGGCGTGTCGATGTAAGCCGAAATGTCACGGTCGTTTTGAAGGATTTTTTCTTGTTTCAAAGTCTGCACGGTGGCAATAACATCGGCTTTTGAAATTCCAAGAATATCAGCCAAATAATCCACACGAGCCTCAGCATCATCGTTACCCGCAATGGCTACGTATTTACTTGAAATCAAGGATTTTATAATACGTTTTGCATATTGACGGTATTTGTCGTCGGTAAAGAGCCGCGATGAGGTAATTTTTGAGTCGGCTTCGGCATAGTTTTTTACAAGGATGCTTGTGGCGTAAATTCTCGGCGAATTTTTGCCACGTTGAATATAACCGGCGTTTTCGAGTGCCTGCAAAGCGGTTTTTACACGAGTTTCAATATCCGAAACCTCGTGATCCCAACCGGCTGCACGGGCAATTTCCAAAGCCGACGAGCAAAACGACCTTCGTGTTTTTGTCAGCATTTTCACCGCTCGCCATATTTGGTTGATTTCGGAACACGAAACCTTGGTTTGATTGTTGAGTACAAAATGCTTGTCGAGGTCGTTGTCGTTGTAAAGTACATAACATTCGGCTTCGAGTTTTGGGTCGCGACCAGCACGACCCGCCTCTTGAACATAGTTTTCGAGCGAATCTGAAATATCGTAATGTATTACTAATCTTACATTTGACTTATCCACTCCCATACCAAAAGCCGAAGTTGCCACCATTACTTGCACTTCGTCGCGAATAAAACGGTCTTGGTTTTTCTGTTTTTCCTTGCTCTCCATCTTACCGTTGAAGGGCAGAGCCGAAATACCGTCTTTGGATAGTTTCTCAGCCAACATAATTGTCCGCTTAGTTCTTGATACATAAACAATTGTAGGGCAATTTTTGGTTTCTATCAAATCACGGAGAGCAAGATATTTTTCGTCTTCGGTTTCCTTGTAAAGCACCTGATAATGGAGGTTTGTGCGCGAAGCAGTTGTGGCAAAAATTTGAAGGTCGATGTTGAGTTTTGCCTTAAAATAGTCGCAAATGTCAGAAATCACCTTTTGTTTTGCCGTGGCGGTAAAACACGACACAGGTATGCTCCTCAACCCTTTTTTATTGGCTAACTCTCTGATATAGTCGCCGATATAAAGATAATCTACACGAAAATCCTGCCCCCACGCGCTAAAACAGTGCGCCTCGTCGATCACAAAACGGGCTATCTGCCGCGAGGTCAAAAGTTTGTCTATTGTCTTGTTTCTGAGCGATTCGGGCGAAATATACAACAGCGACGCCACTCCCGAATCCACACGCTCGATAGCCTCTTGACGTTCGAGCGGACTCAGCAATCCGTTGATAGTAACAGCATCCACAATGCCGCGGCGTTCAAGATTGTCAACTTGGTCTTTCATAAGAGATTGCAGAGGCGACACCACCACAGTCAACGAACGTTCGGTGTTGCCCGCAATAAGCGCAGGAAGTTGGAATGTTAAACTTTTGCCACCGCCCGTGGGAAAGATAGCAAGCAACGAACGGTTGTCGATAGCGGCTTTTACAGCATTTTCCTGCAAAGGTTCACCCTCATATTTGCGAAAATCATCGAATCCGAAAATAGTTTTCAGATTTTTGCGCGGATTTAGAAGTTCGCTACAATATTTGCAACCCGGACAGGGAGTGTTTCGCAAAATTCGCATAACGGTCTCAACCATAGGGAATTGATGGTGCACCCAATGCGGAATAATCGAAGTCTTGTCTTTGGTATTGATAATGGCGAGGGCATACGCAAGCGCCACTGGACTATTGTCTATAAGGTTGGCGAGAGGAGCGTTTGAGCAGATTTTTCCATCAAAAAAATCGTTGATCAACAACAGCGTATCACCCTGAGGAAATGCATTCAAATAAGCCAAAAAACCTCTGAATTCATTATGTGCAAACAACAGATTTATAATAATTTGCCTATATTTAGGGTCAAGATTTTCAAAAGCGTTTACCTCGTCGAAAAACAACTCTTTGGCTTTGATAGCATCGTTAAGCGGATTTGACATCTCTTCTGAGAGAATCTTGTCGTCTTTTAAGAGTTTATGATAAGGACGTTCTGGAAAAAGCAACGGTGAAAAATAAAGAGTATCAACAAGTTGAGATTCTCTATTGCGATAAAAATATTTAGAATCGTGAGTGCAGATATTATGTCCGCCGACAAAAAGTTCATCCTTTATAAAATTTTCAAAATCAAACTTTTGCGTAGTATGTATAGTCTCTCCATTGGATTTCACCGCACCAAAATCCATCACCTTCCCATTTTGTGGGTTAACTTCAAGGTCGATAAAAACAAGGGGACGCATAATTTATTCATTAAAAATGTTTATTTTTTTCAAACGCGATGTGATTGCTCCCCTGCCACGTTCAAAAAAATCAGCAAGTTCGGCAACGGTAAATCCACGTTGAAAAAGTATCAAAAGTTTACGGTCATCATCCTCTGTCCAAGGCTGATAAGCTTGTGTGTGAAGTTGTTTCTGACGCTCCATATACGAAATACCATCATTTTTCTCAGTTAAGGAAGTATTTTGGGCAAATAAGTCGTTAGAAGATTGGCTATTAACATCAATGTGAAGATAGTCGGCAATTGCCTGAACAAAACGCTGTCCGAATTTATCTTTTTTTCGTCTCCCTATTCCGTATATTTTTCCAAATTGTTCTATGCTAACAGGCTTATTTTTGGCAAGTTCATATAATGTTTTATCAGGAAACACAACGTATGACGGCCAATTATTTTCTATGGCAATATTATTACGCAGTTTACGAAGAATATCATATAAACCTTTATCAATGTCCTTGTAATCCGATAGTGTTTTATCCTCTTGTTTTTCAACTCCTTTATAATCTTTTTTAATAGGAACGGCAAGTTGTGCTGTGGCTTTGCCGTACAATACATCGTAACCTGTTGGATTAATTTTCAAATGGTTGTTTTCTTCGTAAGCAATACGCAAATAACCAAGTTGGAGCATTTGCAAAAGATAATCGCGCCAAACCCGTGCTGGTAAGTCCGCACCTGCACCAAATGTTTTTAATTTATCAAAGCCATTTGCCACAACATCTGGCGAAGAAGTACCTTTAAGTACATCAATCGTTAGCGTTATGCCAATGCTTTCATCACTCCGTTTGATAGCCGACAATGCCTTTTGAACCGAAATTGTGCCATCAAAAAGCGAAGGCGGATTGTTGCAGACATCGCAGTTACCGCAGTTGCAAGCGAAGTTTTCACCAAAATAATTCAACAAAATTCTTCGTCGGCACACTTGCGCCTCGGCATATTCCTGCATACGATTTAGTTTTTCGAGGTTGATTTCTTTTTGTCCACTATCCTCGACAAACTTTCGTAATGTAATAATATCTTGAATGTTATAAAACAAAACTGTTTCAGCCGGAAGACCGTCTCTACCGCCCCTACCAATTTCTTGATAAAAATTTTCGATGCTTTTTGGTAAATTATAATGAACAATAAACCTAACATTACTTTTGTCGATTCCCATTCCAAATGCAATGGTGGCACATATAACATTAATTCTGTCGTTGGTAAAATCATTTTGAACTTGATTGCGTATCTCAGCGGACAATCCAGCGTGATAAGCGGCAGCATTAATACCTTGTTCTTTAAGTAGTTCTGCAACCTTTTCGGCGTTTTTTCGAGACAAACAATAAACAATTCCCGATTCTTGGTTATGCCGATTAACAATAGACACAATTGCATTAATTTTCTCCTTTTCGCTATATCCGGCTTTTACATCAAGACTAAGGTTAGGTCTATCAAAAGAACTTTTAAATAACTTGTAATCAACAAGATTAAGTTGCTTAACAATATCTTCTTGTGTTAGACTGTCGGCAGTGGCTGTAAATGCGGTAATAGTAACATCAGAGAAAACATCGTGAAGATTAGATAATTGAGTATATTCAGGACGGAAATCGTGTCCCCATTGAGAAATGCAATGTGCCTCGTCGATTGCAAAATGAGAAATTTTGACATTGCTTTGCATCCATGGTAATTCTTTTTGCAAACGCTCGGGAGAAATATATAACAGTTTGATTAAACCTGACTGACAATCACTTTTAATCCTATCGTTTTCGATTTCAGTATTATTGCTATTGAGTGCCTCGGCAGGTACACCGTTTGATTTAAGAGCATCAACTTGGTCTTTCATCAACGAAATCAGCGGCGAAACCACCACCGTCACTCCTTCTAAAATCATCGCTGGAATTTGGTAACAAATAGATTTTCCGCCACCGGTAGGCATCAACACAAGCGAATCTTTATGCAAAAGTATCTGATTGATAACGCTTTCTTGCATAGGACGAAAAGTGTTGTAGCCATAAATAGTATTCAATATTTCAAGTGGTGTTTGCATAATTGACACTTATTATTTATTTTCTATCGCAAATATAATAAAAATAAGCGATTACGAATAGTCTTTCATCACAATTGTTTGTAAGATGTAAGGAAAATTTTATTATATTTGCAAAGGATAATGAACGATAATATAAATACAACTACAATTATGAAAACAAAAATCCTATACCTTGAAATCATTGCCGCTGCAATTGCCTTAGTGGGTGTAATTTACATAAATAATCCAAAGTTGCCATCGGTGCTCAATATGGTGGTATTGCTTACCTATGCGCTTGTATGTATGTTTATTTCAAAGGCTTATCCTAAACCACAGAATCCAAAGGAAAAAATAGATTATAACATACATAACATATCGTGGATGGGGTTATCGGTTATGTCTGTCGGCATTTTACTCAGCATTCAACACTTTCCGGGAGGGCGGACGATGCTGTTCGTTGGTTTGGTAACTATTGCAATTCCTTTAATTTATCACCTCATTAAAATAGTCAAAGACAAAGACAAAGATGAAGATGAAAAACAAGACAACAGGCAAACCACCGAAGATGAAAATGAGTTAAATCAAAAAACTACTGTCAAATTAATACAAAAGTGGGTTGGTGATGCCAAATACAATCATACCGAAATGCTCATTCGTCTGGGCTTTGCCTTATTGATAGCGATAAAATTAATGTTCTACACCAAAGTATTATCACCGGAGTAGATTAATGAAGGAATCCTTTAAAACTCAGTAAGATACTGTGAATTTGCATTTTGGATAATTGGAACATCCATAAAACATACCATTTACACCGGAACGTAGTTTTAAATCTCCATTACACCAAGGACATATTAAATTGTTAATTTTGAATTGTTTCTCTTGGATATTATCTTGTATATTTTGGATATGTTGCCTCCGAGATACGATCCTTGAAACATCGGAAGATTGAAGCCGTTGTTTGATAATTTGGACATCTTCCAATGACAAACTTCATACTACTCGCTAAGTTTTTTTTCGGTATGAGCAATAAAATCTTCGAGAGTTACAAATTTTCCTTGGCTGACTTCGGCTTCTATTTCATCTATCTCTTTGAAGGCCTCTTCGGAGGTTTGTGGAGTAGGGAAATGATAGTCAACTTCTTTGTCAGCCTCTTCAAGGGGAATATATTGAAATGTCCATCCTTTTCCTTTCGCAAATTTGTTGAAATCCTCAAAATCAGCAAGAGGAATAATAAGATTAAGTTGTATGTATTGTGGTGTAGTTATCATAGTCTCAATTTTTCTAACACTACAAAGATAAGCATTTGTTTTGAAAAAAAATCGTTACAAATCAAAAAAATTAAAATCACACCGTTCCCCAAAACTTGCGCAAAAACCATTCGCTGGTTAACAGTATGAGTATCAAATAAAAAAGCCATCTTAACTCTATTAAGCCGGCGGTGGTGGTTTCGGTGAAGATGACGGGTTTGGCGTCGCGGAGGGTGATGAGGTCGTGCGACATCGTGGTTAGGTCGGCGGGATAATACATTTTGCCGCCGGTGGTGGTGGACATTTTTTGAAGAACGGTGTGATTGGCACGGAGGTCTTCGGTTTCGGCTGAGTTTTCTATTATGGAGAAACCGCCTGATTTTGTGAGTTTTCCACCACGGAATTTGGCGGTGGACTCGAAATTATATGTGCCGGTTTTGAGTGTGTCGATACGGAGAAAATATCCAGAGGCAGCGGGTTGAAGTGTGTAGGTTTGTCGGAAGTTGTTATCGTTTGATATTGTGATTGTTACCTCGGCATCGGTGATGGGCTGCATCTGTTTGTCGGCAACTTTGGCAGAAAAGCAAACCGGCTCGCCAAGGCTGTAAATGCGCTGCGACGAGACCGAAAGTTGATCCTGATTGTTGCGTGTAACAAGAAACTGAACTATGCGACCGATAAACTGATCGAACATCTCGTGCGTGCGGTAACGCTTGTAACAGTCTATGCGCCAACGCCATAACCCCTCCCCTGCTATTACGGCAGATTTTGCTACCGACGGGTCGCAGATTGCAATTAAAGGTTTGGTGGTTTGAACGTTTTTAATCTTTTGATATGCAAGCACTTTGGCGGCTGGGAGAACGTTGTATGTACCAAAGCGGCAATTGAGCGGCGGTGTGCGCGTGAGAAAATCTGTTGTGCGCTGCTCCAAGGCAAAAAGCGGGAAATTGATGTTTGCCGAGGCGATTGCGTCTTCAAAACTATTGCCCGAAGGCTCTATTTCGATGCAGCGGTTGAGGTTGTTGAACTCGTTGATGTCTGTTTTGCTGCCAAGGACAAAAAGAGTGGGTACAGACTTTTGTTTGATTTCGTTTAAACGGTTGACAAACTGACGGTTAGCACCGGGCAACTGAACCAACGCAACAAGGTTGAATCCCGTAACTGCCTTATCGCCAAACTCTTCGACAGTAGAAACCGTAAGGTCGTAACTCAGGTTGAAACTCAAAGCCGAACGCAGCGCAGCCACGTCGGGATGAGGATATTCGCTGAGTATTAGTATTTTATACTTGTCGTCGATGATGTCGATAACTATCTCGCGGGTGTTGTTTTCGGTGGTGATTTCGTTGTTGAGCGGACGCAGCGAAACGGTGTATTTTTGCAGACCCTTTTCGGAGGCTTTGAGCGTGGCGGTGATGTTTTGGATATAGCCGTCGGATGCGATGTTGATTGGCTCAGAAAACACCGTCTTGCCCTTGTGGGTTATCTCACAGATTGATTTTTGCCCTTTGAGCATTTTTGCCGAAGCGGAAACTTCGATAGAAAACTCGTTACCAAGAAAAGAGGTTTCGTTATACACTGTTTTTGAGATAGATAGGTCGCAATATTGCGTTGTGTCGCCCATTGCCACGGTAAAGATTTTAAAGCCCGATTGCTGAGCGGCGTAAACAGGATTCTGACCTTTGTTGCAGATACCGTCGCTGCACAATATCAACGATTTAGCATTGGTGTTGTAAAGTCCGTTTTTAAGTGCGTCAAGCATTTGAGAATAGTCGGTGGCTTTTTCGGAAAAATTGAGCGACGTATCCGACGACAAGTTAGAACCAAAGGTATAAAGTTGAACGTTATAGTTATCTTTCAGATTGTCAACGGCTTGCATTAGCGTGCTATAAAATGCTTTAAGTGAATCGCCGCTACCCTCGCCACGCATTATCATCGAACCTGAATTGTCGATTACAACAGGAAGAACAGGTTTTTCGGAGCGGTTGGTCTGCGTTTTTATAAAAATGTTGAGCAAAAGAATGCCCGTTATAAAAAGTGCGGTAAATCTCAATCCTGCAAGTATATAAATCTTGTAGGGCTGAAATTCGGCAAGCCGTTTGTTTTTATAATAAGATACAGCGGTAATGGCTGCTGCTGCCACAAAACACAGCAACAGCGTATACCACGGATAGTCTAAAACGATGCTTTTCAAAATTTATAATAATTTTTTATAAATTTCGTAGTACTGTTGAAGGCGTTTTTCGTATTGCGCAGGAGCGGCGAGACCGTTGTATTCCTTTGCAAATGAGAGGAAATCGCCTGTGAGAAGATACTGAACGCGCGAACTCTTGGCGGTGCAGAAGTCGAACAATGCCATAATATGATAACGGATATCCTTTGAGAATGCCTCGTACATATCCTTTACCGAAGTATAGCCTATGCTCTTGTAGTTGAAGCCCATAACCTGCGGCGCTCCCATTGATATTGAGTACATTGCGCTCTGCTCGTCGAGTGCGCGGGCAATGCCAAACGCCTCCCATTCGGTGGCCTGACCGTTGTGCGAAATTGTCCAATCGTCGCTCTTTTTGTGACGGTATTTGTGGTCTTCGCGTTTCTTTTCTTTATTGAAAGTGAAGTACTTATCGTATTCTTTCTTACCTTCGTCGGTTTTGGCAAAATAGGTGTAAAACACGTGGTTTTCAAAGCGGATAAGCATTTTGCCGTCGGACGCAAAACCGTCGCCGCCGCTCTCTACGCATATTACCGCAAGGGCAATTTCTACCTCAATACCAAGTTCTTTGGAGATTTTGGTAACGAGATTGCCGTATTTGTTCCAAGTTTTAACGGCAATTTTGCCATAACGGTCTTGACCCTCAGCCGAAAGTTGCTTAGAAGGAGCAAGTTCCACTTTTTTGAGGTCGGCACGCGAATTGAAGAAAACGCGAGTGTCGGTATCTTTTTTGGTGGTGTTGTCGGTGGTCTTTTTGGTGGTGTTGTTAGATGATTTGCCGTCTTCCAAAAGGGTAACAAATTCGGCGCTTACGTAGCCTGTTTTTCCCTTATAATCAACGCCATACCAACCTTTGTGCTTGCTTACCACCACAAGCACGTTGCCTTCGTACACCTTGCCGTTGATGGTGCTGTCGGTTGAGTAAAACGAACGGACGTTGAGCACTTTGGCGTTAACCACCACCTTTTGAACAGTGTCGGTGATGTCGATATATTTAGCCATACAATACGCCTCGCCGGCTTCGGTGCTGATGTTTACCCAATCGCCCTTTTTTTGAAGTATCGAAACGATGGTGTGTTTTTTGAGTTTGTAGAGCACCTTGGCGTCGGTTGACGGAGATTCGCGGGCGTTGAGGGTTGTGGCGTTTACCATTCCCTTGGCTACCGCTGTGGTGTTTTTTGATTCTTTAATGTTGCTTTTGTCTACGGTGTCGGGCTGCTTTTTTTTACCGAAACCGAATAGTCGTGCGAGCCATCCCATAATGTTAGTGTTGATTTATTTTAATTATCTTTTACAAAGTTATAAAAAAAAGACGATACGCAATCACGTATCGTCTAATTTTTTTATAAAAAAATTTATTTTTTTACATATTCATACCGCCGTCAACTTGGATAACCTGACCGCTGACGTATGCCGACATATCCGATGCGAGGAATGTGGCGACTTCGGCGATGTCTTCGGGTTTGCCGCCGCGACGTAGAGGAATTTTCTTTTTCCACTCTTCGCGAACGTTGTCGGGAAGGGCTGCTGTCATAGCGGTTTCGATAAATCCGGGAGCAATTGCGTTGGCGCGGATGCCTTTGGGACCCATTTCTTGTGCAACAGATTTTGCAAGAGCAATCAAACCAGCCTTAGAAGCGGCGTAGTTGCTCTGTCCTGCGTTTCCGTGAACGCCCACAACGCTTGCCATATTGATAATAGAGCCGTTGCGCTGACTCATCATAATGGGAACTATTGCGTGGATAAAGTTGAAAGCCGATTTGAGGTTAACATTGATAACGGCGTCCCACTGCTGCTCGCTCATACGAAGCATAAGTCCGTCCTTAGTGATGCCGGCGTTGTTAACGAGAATGTCGATGCGGCCAAAATCAGCCTTGATCTGCTCCACTACCTGAGCGGTTTGAGCAAAGTCGGCAGCGTTTGAAGCGTATGCCTTAACTTTAACACCGAGTGCAGCAATTTCTTTTTCGGTATTCTGCGCGTCCTCGTTGATTGCGAGGTCGGTGAAAGCGATGTTTGCGCCTTCTGCGGCGTATTTGAGGGCAATTGCCTTGCCTATTCCGCGGGCTGCGCCTGTTATCACAGCCACTTTTCCTTTTAACAAATCCATTTTGTGTCTATTTATTTGTTTTACAATATGTTCAATACTTGTTCTTTAATTTTTTCGAGTTCGTCTTTCATCATCACCACAATCTTTTGAATGTCGCTGTCGTTGGCTTTGGAGCCAAGTGTGTTGATTTCGCGACCCATTTCCTGAGCGATAAAACCGAGTTTTTTGCCCGGAGCCTCCTGTGCATCAATGGTTTCGATAAAGTAATTGCAGTGATTTTTTAAGCGGATTTTCTCTTCGGTGATGTCGAGTTTTTCGATGTAGTAAATCAATTCTTGCTCAAAACGGTTGCGGTCTACGTCTAAACCTTTGAGTTCTTCAAACCTTGCAGCAATTCTTTCTTTGATTTGTGCAACACGCTGTTTTTCAAACGGTTCTACACGCGATAAATAATCCAAAATCAAGTTGGTGCGTTTTACAAAATCGCCTTTGAGGTTTTGACCTTCTTGTGTGCGGAAATTATCTAACGCGTCTACTGCCTTGATAAGCAATGCTTTAACAAACTCCCATTCATTTTCGTCGAGCGGTTCGGGGTCGTTTCTAAGCACGTCAGGGAAACGCAAAAGTGTGGTAAACAACTGTGTTTGGTCGGGCTTAAAGTTAAGACGGTCAGTGATTTGCGACATCGTATTAAAGTACGACGCCAACAATTCTTCGTTAACCTTAACAGCCTCGCCACCCGAAACCACCGTGATGGTGAGCGAAAAATCAATCTTTCCGCGTTCGAGCCTCTCTCCTATTATCGAGCGCATTTCAAGTTCGCGCTCTTTGTAGTTGGCAGGCAGTTTGGTGTTAATATCCAAACTCTTACCGTTGAGCGACTTAATTTCTATCTCGTAGTTTTTTCCGTTGAGGATTGCGGCGGCCTTGCCGAATCCCGTCATCGATTTCATCATCGGAATTATCTGTTTTATAATAACTTACTAATTATTTACCCCAATTTTCGGGATTCTGACGCCATTCCAAAAGTTTGGGAAGCATCTCTTGTTTTACATAGCCGGTTTCTATTGCCAACTCTATCAGCGAGTTGTAGTTGCTCAGTGTATAAAGTTTGCAGTTTGCCTGCTCAAAACTTTGAGTAGCCACAGGAAATCCGTATGTAAAAATAGCCATCATAGCCTGCACGTCGCACTCTTTTTCGCGAAGGGCCGAAACGGCTTTAAGACTGCTCATTCCAGTAGAAACGAGGTCTTCTATCACTATGGTTTTCTGACCTTTATGGCAAATTCCCTCCACTTGGTTTTCAAGACCGTGGGTTTTGCTGCTGCTACGCACGTACACCATCGGAAGGTCGAGTTCGTCGGCCACCAAAGCACCCACAGCGATAGCACCCGTAGCCACACCTGCGATAAGTTCGGTGTCGGGATACTTAGTCTTAATCATTTCGGCGAACTTCTTTTTGAGGAAAGTGCGCACCTGCGGATAAGACAAAGATTTGCGATTGTCGGTGTAAATAGGTGATTTCCAACCCGATGCCCACGTAAACGGCGATTCGGGATTAAGTTCTACGGCCTTGATGTCGAGAAGATATTTTGCCACTTGGCGGTCGGTTTCTAAATGTTCCATTGCGTTGTAAAGTTATTTATTACGCCCACCGTCACACCTTATATAATAGACAAAGCGAGCGGCGGCGCTATTTTTCGGCAAATATATAAAATGGTTTTGGAAAACAAGATAATCAGAGAGTTTTTTTTTACCCAAGCCGCAAAAACCAACAAAACATAGGATACATTTTGCAGAAAAAATAAAGTTTTGAATATTGTTTTTTGGGAGAAAAAAAAGTTTGGAATATGGAAAAATCCAAGCAAGGCGACTTTCTCTGCCATATTTTTATCACTTCCCCGATTTCTCCCTGTTGCACTTTTTGCAGAGCATTTGGCAGTTTTCTTTTACGGTGTGGCCGCCTTGACACCACGGCGTAATGTGGTCGGCTTCCATCTCTTCAATTTCAAATTTTTTGCCGCATATTTTGCAGATACCGTTCTGATTTTCATATACTTCGCGCTTGGTGTTGTCGTCGAAGGCGCGGATGCCAAGATGCTTTTCGTCGCCATCGAGAACGTAGGGATAAATGCCGGATTTTTTCTGAACGTCGGAGTCTTTCATTAGTTCTGACACTCGGGATTCAAGTTGCTGAACGTTAAGGTTTTGGTTGTGAAACTTATCGTAAAGCAAACCCCAATCCACGCCTTTCATTTCTTTGCGGTATTTTGGGAAAATCGCTTTCACCCAAGAGATTACGCTTTGAAAATAGTTCCAAAGTTCTATTGCGTTGTTGTCGTGCTGATGTTTGCCCATATAAATCTCGATGCCAACGTTACGGGCAATCCAACTGAGCGCAGTTTCGAGATAGTCTTGACGTATGGGGGAACCGTTGAGATACTTGCTCGCCAAGCCGTATGCCGCGCAATTGTTTTTGGAGAAATAACGTTTGGCGTCGCTCACCCAACTGCCTGAATATACGGCGTTTCGTAGTTCCTGTTCGGTGAGTTTTTCACCGGCTATGTTGATTGTTCTAAACCATTTGAGTTTTTCGCTGTCGCTGCCGCTGCAAATGTAGATTTGAAGTTCGTAATCAAGAATTTTTTCCGCCTCGTCTTGCGTGAGGTTGTAAAAATACTTGAAGAAATACGCAAAATCGCCGTTGACATACTGACAAATGGAAATTGTACGTTGCTGACCGTCAATGATTTCGTATGTTCCATCGTCGCGAGTGGCCCAATACATCACATTGAGCGGAAAACCGTTTACAACAGTGTCGATAACGGCATCGCGCTGTTTTTCTTTGTAAACAAATTCGCGCTGATACGGCGGACGCACATCGAGGTTGCCGCCAAAAGCCGTAACGCCACTTTCATTTTTATCTTCGTAACCGTCGGTAAGTTGACGGATTGTGATTTTGTGCAATTCAATTTCCATAAGTCATTGTATTTAAGAGTTAAACGGAGTCTTTGGTTCGGCAGCAAGGCGGTATTCTGTTTGCTGTTTGCGACGGATTAGGATGCGTGAATATACACGTTTATTGTTGATTAGCGCGCAACCTCCTCTATCTTCCGACATTGGTTCATATTCAACAATTCCATTGAATTTATTTACTCTACTATTACCTGCACAAATTCCCAAAATCTCAAATTGCTCAGGGTTATACTTATCCATAAATGTAATAGGAACGCCCATAAATCCATCATAATCCATTGGAATATCGCTCGTTTTATCAACATTTATAGCATTGTAATTATCATATTTTGGGTATTCTTCGGGAGTGTAATGTTTATAAAGTATCAAATTTTCTTTTCGTTTCTGAATTTCAAGATTTGTAAACCAAGTTACACCCGAAACTCTAATCATTCCTTCTCTGTGGTCAGAGGCTGTTGCTACATCTTCATAATTTGATAAAAAATGACCTGCACCACCTTTAAATCCATATCCAAGCCATATTTTATTATCCCTTATTAAAGGGAAAAAATCTTTATTGGTAATTGCATTTTGGTTTCCAATTATTACAAACTTTTTGTTATACTCCATTAATAATGCAACATATTCTCTAAATAAAGAAAATGGCGGGTTAGTTACAACAATATCAGCCTGTTTTAAAAGTTCAATACATTCAGGACTGCGAAAATCTCCATCACCTTTAAGATAATTAATACCTATTTCTTCGGGGTCAGGAACTTTGTTACCATTCTTATCGCCATTGTATTCAAGCCAAATTGCTCGTTCAGAATCGTTTTTGGAAAACAAGTCTCTGTTTTGACTTTTGTAACAAGTAGTTATAAGTTTCTTTAATCCCAAATGCTCAAAACCATAACTAAAATAATGAAAAAAATTGCTTATACGTGGATCGTCGCAATTACAAAGAACGGTTTTACCTTTGAAATGCTCTTTGTAATGCTTCAATTCGTTCTCGATGTCAGAAAGTTGAGTATAAAACTCATCCTTTTTGGCTTTGTTTGCTGCGTGCAAATTTTTGTTTCCTGCCATTTTGATTGATAGTTTTTTGCATTTTCTATCAATCACTTATCGGCATAAAATAAGGCGCAGACCTTATCTATTCGCATTCACGGGGAGCCTCGGATGAACCCCGCTTCCAACCATAGAAATATAGCCCGCGCCTTGTGGCTGCGAGCATCAACAAATGGTTGGAATTGGGAGTGTCCTTGACAACGCCCGTGAATTGCTTGTTTATCCGATTGTTTCAAATCAAGAGTTTCCGAGGCTTTTGTTTTGAATGCGAATAATAGTCAATGCTTTATATGTTAATAAATTCTGTCTGTTTTTATCTTATAAATAATTATAAATAGTTATACATTTTTGCTTTTGCAAGCAACGATGCAAATATAAGAAATCTTTTTCAACAAGCGATAGAATGTAAAGAAAATTTTTTATCTTTGCATTAGATAAACTTTATTTGAGTATGGAACAAAACTTTGCTATTCAATTGTTTGAAAATCAAAAGGTGCGTGTAGTTTGGGATGCCGAGGCAGAGAAATACTACTTTTCTATTGTGGACGTTGTTCAGGTGCTTACCGATAGCGCAGACGGTCGTAAGTATTGGAACAAACTTAAACAGAGGTTGAAAGCCGAAGGAAATGAGTCGGTGACAAATTGTCACCAACTGAAAATGTTAGCCGCAGATGGGAAAAAATATAAAACCGATGTCGCTGATGTGGAACAACTACTGCGATTAATTCAGTCGATTCCGTCAAAAAAGGCAGAGCCCGTTAAGCAATGGCTCGCAGAAGTTGGAAGTCAGAGAGTTGACCAAATGATTGACCCCGAACTGTCTTTCCAAATGGCTGTCGATGATTACCGCCGTCAAGGGTATAGCGACAAGTGGATTGAAAACCGTATGAAGTCGATTCGCACCCGCAACGAACTCACCGATGAATGGAAACGTTCAGGTGTTACCCAACAAAAGGATTTTGCAATTTTGACAAATATTCTCACGAAGGCGTGGAGCGGTATGACAACTGGGCAATACAAGTCGTACAAAGGTTTGACAAAAGAAAACCTGAGAGATAATATGACTACTATCGAATTGGCACTCAATACTTTGGCAGAAGCGGCAACCACAGAAATTTCACGACAACGCAACCCTCACGGTGTAGAAGAAAGCAAACAATCAGCACAGGCAGGCGGCAACATTGCAAAGGGAGCGCGAGAACAGTTGGAAAAAGAAGTCGGTCACAGTGTTATTTCTTCCGCAAAAGCGTCAGACTATTTGCCAACTTCGGACACAAAAAGCATAGACCAATAAACTTCCACATATTGCGATTGTTGTAATCACGCCATTTTCCCAAAAAAATCTCAAAAAGGTGTAAAATCACTCTTCAAAAAATCTCAAAAAGGTGTAAAATCCATTTTCCATTTGCATTTTTCCCAACTATTATCTATTTTTGCGTTAATTAAAAAAACTAAAATTATGAGCACAGCCGCATTAACATTGGAACCAAGTGTCCCATTTTCAGATATTAAGACTTCTATTGTGGAGAAAATTTGGAATCTCAACAATATCGACCTTCTGTCGAAAATCAGCAACCTTTTGGGTAAGGAACGTGCCAAAGAGCCTGAGTTAAAGCCTTATACAATGGAGGAGATTTACGCAGATATTGACGAGAGTCTCGAAGATATTAAGACAGGAAGGGTATTGACACTTGAAGAGTTTAACAAACAATTAGATGAAGAGTTGCCGTGGCTAAGATAATTATCGCTATTAAAGCAAAAAATAGTTTTAAATCGTTTGTTGAATATAGTTGCCAACTATTCGGTCGTAAAGCATTGCTTCGTTTCCGTGAAAAAGTCACTCATAAAATTAACCAATTGCAGAAGTACCCACTCACAGGTTCTCCTGAACCATTGTTGTCTAATTACACCATCCAATTTCGTTCCTGCGTTGTCCAAAAACCCGTTAAAATGGTTTACCATTATGTAGAGGAAACCGACACTATTTATATCGACAATTTTTGGGATATGCGTAGAAATCCCGACGCGCTTAAAGGCGATATTTAGTTTTTTTCCTATCTTTGCACCAAAATTTTATTACAACAACTATGTTTACAGGAGAGACTAAAATTCGTGTCCGCTATGGCGAGACCGACAAAATGGGATACTGCTACTACGGCAACTATCCCGAATATTTTGAGGCAGCACGAAGCGACGTTTTCCGCAATAGCGGCTGCTCGTATCGCGAACTTGAAGAAATGGGTTACATTATGCCTGTTATCTCATTGACTGTCAACTATAAAAAACCCGCGCATTACGACGACCTCCTTACCATAAAGGTGTACGTAAAAAAGCGTCCCGAAATCAAGATGCACTTTGAATACGAAACTTACAACGAGGCGGGCGAATTGCTCAACACTGGCACCACTACGCTGTGCTTTGTCAACACCAAAACAGGCCGTCCATCGTTGCCACCGCAAAGGTTTCAGGATATTTTAGACAAATATTTCGACTAATGGCTAACACTCAAAAAAAATCTTCCACACGGGTAAAAGAAGGCACGCGGCTGCGCAAACCTCGTAATTATAAGGTGATTATGCACAACGACGACGTTACCACTATGGATTTTGTGGTAGAGGTGCTGATGTCCGTGTTTTTTAAGCCCAAGCAAGAAGCGCAAGACCTGATGATGAAAATCCATATCGAGGGTCAGGCTGTTGTGGGTGTTTACCCTTACGATATTGCGCAAAGCAAAACATTGAAAGCCACCGAGTTGGCTCAAAACAACGGTTTTCCGTTAAAAATAACTTGTAGCCCAGAATAAAAATGGAAATGCTCAATAAATCAGACGATACAGAAATGATAATGCAGGCTACATTTATGCTTGCAAAACAACGGCACTTGGAGTTTGTTACACCCGAACTTACGCTCGCATCGCTTACTACGTTAGAAGAGGTGGAGCATCTTTTCCACGTGCTTAATCAAGACCTCAAAGCGTTTAGAAAAGAACTTTTGGGATATATCGACACTTTGGAAAAAGTGCCCGAAGGCGTTGATTATCAAATAACTCCGTCGCAACAGTTTGGCGTTATGCTCGGCGTGGCTGTGCAACTTGCCAACTCTACCGGCGCACACGAACTCGATATCTACCACCTGCTTTTGGGTATGATAGAACTGCCCGACAGTATGGCGTCGTACTTACTTCATAAGTATTCGGGCAACGATACAGAGATTCTTATGTCGGCGATTGCGCTCACATTTGGTCTCGACGGCAGCCTCAAACCCGAAAATCCTAAAACCGAGGAAGAGGAAGAGCCAGAGCAGAGTCAAATTCCACCCGAGTATCAGGATGCCTACGATGATGAATGGAAACAATACGTTACCTGCATCAACGACAAACTAAAAGAACATAACCAATTGATTGGCAGAGAGAAAGAACTCGACCGCACTATCCAAATCCTCTGCCGAAAACAAAAAAACAACCCTGTGCACATTGGCGAACCAGGCGTGGGCAAAACTTCGCTCGTATACGGTCTTGCTCAGCGTATAGAAAATGGCGACGTACCCAAACGCTTGAAAGACTGCAAGATATACCAAATCAATTTAGGTTCGCTTGTAGCAGGAAGCCAATTCCGTGGCGACATTGAACAGCGTCTGCAATCGGTGATGGACGGCGTTAAACGCGACAAGGCTGCGGCTATTGTCTATATCGATGAAATTCACAACATTATTGGCACGGGAGCAAGCGCCGAAAGCAATCTCGATATTGGCGACATTCTTATTCCGCATATCGACGAGGGCATTATCCGCTTTATAGGCAGCACTTCGTTTAAGGAATACTCCAAACATTTTGAAAAAAACTCTGGACTTGTGCGCCGTTTTCAAACAGTGGAGGTTAACGAACCCTCTATCGACGAAACAGTTAAGATTCTCGACGGACTTATCGAAAACTACGAGAGTTTTCACCACGTTAAATATAATAAAGGTGTAACGCGCTACGCCGCCGAAAAAAGCGCAAAATATATCACAGGTAAGTTCTTGCCCGACAAGGCGATAGACCTTATCGACGAGGCTGGTGCATACCGCGAACTGCATCCGCTCATCAACCCAAAGACATCAAAGCCTAAACGTCCGCAAACTGTTGATAATGCACTAATTGCCGACGTGCTTTCTAAAATTTGCAAAATCGACAACATAGCCGAAAAGGAAGACGAGCAGTCAATCTTGAAATCGCTTTCACCAAGAATTCTGAGCCAGATTTACGGTCAGGACGAGGCAGTTAAAGCAATAGTTCAAGCCGTGCAGATGTCGAAGGCTGGACTTTTGGACGACACCAAACCTATCGCCTCGCTCCTATTCGTGGGTCCTACGGGCGTGGGCAAAACCGAACTTGCCAAGGTGCTTGCCAAAGAACTAGGTATCAGTTTCATACGTTTTGATATGAGCGAATACACCGAAAAACACACCGTGGCAAAACTCATAGGTTCGCCCGCCGGATATGTGGGCTACGACGAGGGTGGTCTCCTCACCGACGCTATCCGCCAAACGCCCAACTGCGTGCTGCTCTTGGACGAAATCGAAAAGGCTCATTCCGACATCTACAACATTCTTTTGCAGGTGATGGACTACGCAAGTCTCACCGACAACAAGGGCAAAAAGGCTGATTTTAGGCACGTTATAATAATAATGACCTCAAACGCCGGAGCGCAATACGCATCGCAGGCAAATGTAGGTTTCAACGGCGGCTCTACCGGCAACGCAATGCTCAGCCAAGTGAAGAAAACCTTCAAGCCCGAGTTTATCAACCGACTTACAGCCACCGTGGTTTTCAACGACTTAGACCGCAATATGGCAAAACTCATCTTCGACAAGAAGATTATGGAACTGCAACACCGCTTAGACTCCCGAAAGATTAAACTCCAACTTTCGCCCGAGGCAGAAAACTTGCTGTTAGACAAAGGATTCTCAAAAACTTACGGCGCACGCGAACTTGAACGCACAATCAACTCGATGCTCAATCCGCTGCTGATGAACGAGATTCTATTTGGAAAACTCAACAAAGGCGGCAACGCTCAGGTTAAAGTAAGCGAAGATAAAAAACTGACTGTCAGCGTAAAATGATATACCTTTTGAATCAAGAGATTGCGTTTCCAAATCCAGAGGAGGGCGAACCCGACGGACTGTTTGCAGTGGGCGGCGACCTCTCTCCCGACCGTTTGGTGCTCGCATATCAACACGGCATCTTTCCGTGGTACGCCTTCCGCGACGAGTACGCGCATTTTATCGACGAAGACGGCAAAGGCTTGATTCAATGGTACTGCCCTATGGACAGGTTTGTGATTTTTCCCGAAAAAATCCATATCTCGCACTCAATGAGGCAGTTAATCAACAGCAAAAAGTACACTGTAACCTTCGACAAGGATTTCAACGGTGTGATAGAGCACTGTTCCGACCTGCGTATCGACCACGAATGTGCGTGGCTTGGTCCTGATATGGTGGAGGCGTACAAAAAACTTCACGAGATAGGCGTTTCGCACAGCGTTGAGGTTTGGAACAGCCAAGGCAATCTCGTCGGCGGATTATACGGGCAGTATCTATGCGATTGCTTTATGGGTGAGAGTATGTTCTCGCTTGAACCAAGCGCCTCAAAACTCGCCCTTATCTCCTTGGCACAGTTGCTCTTACAAAACCACGGCAAATTCATCGACTGCCAATTTGAAACCCCACATTTAAAATCTATGGGCGGGGAACATATTTCATACGAAAAATATATGCAAATAATAAATACAGATTACAATGATTTACAACAACATACTTGAAGCCATAGGCAACACTCCTTTAATTCAACTGCAACATATTGTACCCGATAATTCAGCACGAATTCTCGTTAAGTTTGAGGGATTGAACGTGGGCGGATCTATCAAAACACGCACCGCTCTAAATATGATTATAGATGCTGAAAAACAAGGACTTATCAACAAAAACACTATCATTGTTGAGCCCACAAGCGGCAACCAAGGTATCGGTCTTGCCCTCATAGGTGCTGTGCGCGGTTACAAAACCATTATCATTATGCCCGACAGCGTTAGCGAAGAACGCCGAAAACTCGTAAAGCATTATGGCGCAGAGGTTAAACTTGTTCACGACTATGGCGATATTGGTCGTTGCATTCGCGAATGTGTGGAAACTGCCGAAAAAATGAAGCAAGAAAACCCCAATGTGTTTATTCCTCAACAGTTTGAAAATCCTGCCAATCCCGCCATTCATCGCATTGCCACGGCTCAGGAGATTCTTAGAGATGTTGACTCGCCTATCGACGGCTTTTGTTCGGGCATCGGCACAGGCGGAACTCTCTCTGGCATAGGCGAAACCCTCCGCGCTGCCAATCCGCATATCTATATTTGGGCAGTGGAACCAGAAAATGCGGCTATCCTCAGCGGGGGTTCTATTGGCACTCACCTTCAAATGGGCATTGGCGACGGATTGATTCCCAAGAACTTAAACCGTCACATTTTTGACGACATCTATATCGTTACCGACGAGAAAGCAATATTTACAAGTTGCGAACTTGCGTCAAAAGAGGGACTTATGTGCGGAATTTCGAGCGGAACAAACGTTGCCGCCGCTATTGAGATGGCAAAGATCCTCGGTCCGGGCAAGACAGTTGTAACCATACTTCCCGACACCGCAGAACGCTATTTCAGCACACCGCTGTTTGATAACGAATTATTTTAAAAGGGGGATTTTTTTAAAAGGAAAGTGGGGAGTGATGGATTCGAACCACCGAAGGCGTAGCCAGCAGATTTACAGTCTGTCCCATTTGACCGCTCTGGAAACTCCCCGAGGAGCAAAACATCTTTTCTGTTTTGCGGGTGCAAAAGTAGAGATGTTTTCATAAAGAAAAAAATCTTTTTATAACTTTTTCCCGAAAAAATTACAACCTCCTATCCTACCGCATTGTAAACCTCGGCAAAATGGTCGGCGAAATATTGCATCGATGGAAAAACCACGTTTGCGCCCTCGTTGCTGAGTTTTTCGTCGGGCAAAGGACCTGTGTTGACGGCTATTGTAAATATTCCTGCGGCAACTCCTGCCCTAACGCCCAAAGGTGCATTTTCTACCACTACGGCTTCGTTGGCTTGTACGCCTGCTTTTTTTAATCCGATGAGATATGGCTCGGGGTTGGGTTTCCCGTATTTTACATCAAAAGCCGTAACCATATTTTCAGGCGAAAAGATTCCAGGGAAACAGCGGTTCAACTTGTCCAACAGCGATTTCTGTCCGCTGCCTGTTACAAGCACGATCTTCAATCCTTGCGCCTTGATAGAGTTGAGCAGTTGAACAGCGCCTTTCATCGGGTCAGCCACTCCGCACGAGTTGAAAATCTCCGACTTGCGGGCGTAGATTTTCTCCATTTCCTCTTCGGTGGCAGCACGTCCAAAAGTTTTCATCGTGAGTTCGTTGATGGTAGATGCGCCTGTTCTGCCTTCGTTCATATACACCTGAGGTTCAGATAGTTCCAAACCATATTCTTTGGCGGCTTTGCACCACGAAATAGCGTGAAAAGGCATAGAATTAAACAAAACGCCGTCCATATCAAACAGAAACGCTTTAACTTTCAATTGCTTTTTGCCGCTGCGGGCAAGATATGAGGAAATTTCTTGTTGTAACATAATCGATCTTTTAGCGGGGCAAAGGTATTGATAATTATCAAACTTGCGTTTTAGCCAATATGATTATTGCGTTAACAAAAAAGGCAGTCCGAAAAATTCAGACTGCCCTTTTGTGGAGCTGCGGGGGGTCGAACCCCGGTCCGATCATGAGACCCCCATGCTTTCTACATGCTTAGCCTTCTTTTGGTTTTCGAGAACAAGTCCGGGTGAAGGCCCTCTAACCTGTTCCTTATCCTCTACTTTTCATCTTGGCCACGAGGCGGAGCCTTGACTATTCCGCAGTTACTTTGCACCTCCTGATCGTTTTGGCAGCGGACGGAGCCGACGGGAGATGTCTCGTTTCCCTACCTTGTAGGGAAATAGGCTAATCTACTATACTTCAATTAGGCAGCGAGAGCATAATCGTAATTATTGCCAGTTAATTTTTTGTAACCATGATTACGGAAACTGTTACCTGTTCCGGCATGCTTACATGCTGACCTTGCACGCCGTCAAAACCAAAGTCAGCCCCTTGTTTGCATTTACAAAAGTACAGACTATTTTTTTTATCTGCAAATTTTATTCTAATTATTTAGTTGTTGGGTGAAGATTCTTTTGCAGGAGATTTAGTTCCTTTATTCATTTTGTCGAAATTCAAACCCAAAGTAAACCTCACAGTATTCTGCAAAGGATTTGACGCTGTGGTAGTAACAAGATACGAAAAGTCGAACGAGAAGACGTTGAGTTTCAATCCTACTCCGAATGTGAGATATTTGCGTCCACCTTTGTCTTTATGCTCTGAGAAATACCCCATACGTCCAGCAAACGTCTTTGAATACCAATATTCTAAGCCCATTGAATAGGAAATCTCCTTCAACTCTTCTTTAAAACCGTCGGGAGCGTCGCCAAACGAGCGGAAAATGCCCACAGGTACCGAAACATCATCGTCCTTGCCTTTTACAATAGTGTCGTTAACACGGATAGGCGGTGTGGGAACGAGCAACTTGTTGATGTCGAATGTGGCAGTGATACTGTTGTATTTGTCGAGTTCCAATGTGTAAGCCGCACCAAGTTTCATATTGGTGGGAATAAAGTTTGAGTTGTTTTTGGTGTAACTCATCTTAGTGCCTATGTTGCTGATATTTGCGCCCAAACCTAAAATGTGAGTATATTTAGAACCCTCAAATGCTTTGTTGTAATAAACGGCAATGTCGCCTGCAACAGAGTGTCCGGCATGGGTTTCTTCCGAATTATTTACAGTGGCGCCACCGGTAAGGTTGCTATATATGTAACGCATTGTGAGCGAAGCAGAAAGGTCGTCGGCAAGTTTCAACGAATAAGAACCGTCGATGGCAAACTCTTTGGGAGTGAATTGCTTAATCACCGAACCATTGATGTCGGTAAATGTCATATCTCCAAGCGAGAAATATGTAAGCGAATAGCCAATTGCCTGATTGTTTTTAATTTTGTTGAATCCTGCTAAGTAGCAGATATTCATATCGTCTACATAGTTTTTGAGCCAAGGCATATACGAAAGCGACACTCCCATACGGTCTTCGGCAAAGACATATTTTGCTGCGTTCCAATGCTGCGAGTTGATGTCAGGCGAGGTAGCCACACCCGCATCGCCCATTGCGCCGGCACGAGAGTCGGGGGCAATAAGCAGAAACGATGCCACTGTAGAGATAATGTTGTTAGACGATTCTCTTCCGATAACGTCTTGAGTAGGTTGTATTTGTGCGTTTACAATAGTCGGTAAGGCCAACAGCGCAGCGGCTATTGCGGATTTAAATTTTAAGTTAGTCGTATTCATTTGTATTTTCAAAATTTTCTCGTTTTATTTAACGGTGCAAATATACAATTATTTTAAATAAAGTAGTTTTTCGTAAGCAGTTGCTTTTCGTCCCTGAAGGTCACGAATTCGCAAACGATATATATATGTGCCTCGTGCAATTTTGCTGCCAAAATCGTCGAGACCGTCCCAAGGTATTGGCTGACTGAGGTTTCCGCTGTACGATAGTGTGCCGGTGAGAGTTTTTACCTGTTTTCCCGAAATGCTAAAAACGGTAATTTCGTATTCAAACACATCGGAAGGAGCATTTTGCTGAAAATAAAAATCGGTATGGTCGGTAAAGGGGTTGGGATAATTGAGCAGACGGGTGATTTTAAAACCGTCGGCTTTTACCACAGTGAATGATATTTCTGCCTGCGAAAGATTGTTGTAACTATCATAGGCTTTGAGTTTTATGGTGTGTCTTCCCTCAGCAAGACCATCTACTTGGTACTTGACAGTTCCGCGCCTAAAATTATCGGTGTCGGATTTGTAAAAACTATTGAGCGAAACGGGCTGACCACCGTCGATTGTTAGCGAAATATCGTGACCATTACCCTCAGATGTGATATTAATTCCAGAAGTATCTGACAATTCAGCAATTACAAGCGGCGCTTCGCCAACATTTCCGCCATCGGTAAATTCTTTTGAATTTATATAAAGTTGGATTTGCGGTCCAAGATTGTCTTGTGCGGCATTATTATTAGCCGAACCAGCGAGCAAATCTTTGTTAACGCCAGAGGCTGATTTGTTATTACTACGTGCAAACAAACTCACTTTTGCTTTATCTACCTTATAATCAATATCTTTGGGAACAATAAATTCGGCTTTAAACACACCGTTTTTCACAGTGGAATATCCATCGAAAATCTTTTTGTCGTAATCCTGAAATTCAAAAACCCCACTCCCACTATTGTTCAAGGTCTTTCGGTTGCTCTGCTTATCATAAAACACTATATGAGCCGTTCCATTAAAACTATTAACCACAGAGACATCTGATTGAGTTACAGCACATTCTAATTTACAAGCGGACAATGACTTTATAGTATCAGTATAAGTAGCAGCGTCTATTCCGTTGATTTTTAATATTTTAACAAAATACTCTGGACTATGTAAAATCAATGCTGGATCGCCCAAAAGCATAAAGCAACGCATATTTATATCGTCGGTTTCGCGTTTGGCAAGCATCACCACATCACCAAGACGCATAATACGGCTAGCATTTTTGGTGCGCAGTATATAGTTGAAAATGTTTTTGTTAAGGTTAAAATTGGGTTCTGCATAAGCGTGACGGGCAGCAGCAATCATAGCAATAGCACCGCCCTTAGTATTGTGCAAAGCACGTTCGGCAGGTGAATCTTTGCCCATATCAGTTGAGCGTTCGTAATGGTCGAAACGTCCCACATCGCACGACGAGGTGATGAAAACAGGCAGATTGTCGATGTTTTTAAGGTTGTCGATATCTGCGTTGGTAAGAATGCGCTCGTCGGTGAGGTAGTCGATGCCGCCGTGACCAGTAAAGTTTATAATCTTTGCGCCAAGGTTAAACTGCTTTAAAATATCCTCGCGAGCCTGTGGATAAAGGTTGCCACCGATGGTTTGTTGACGTGGATAGGCATCTATGTAGATTTTAGTTATATCATAATTTGGATACTCAGTTTCGGTAAAAACAGCAATCTGGTCGGCCTGCGACGCATGTATATTCAGATTTTCGTCGTCGGCTATGAATGCAATATTTTTTTCCCAACTGTTAAAAAAGTTTTTGGTGTATAGTTCAATTTTTTTTGCAGCAGTTTCGGCCTCGGCGGTTGTTTTAACGGGGATACGTCCCACAGCAATATCGGGGAGTCCGGTGTATTCGCCCTCGTCATCATCCAAAAGTGCAAAGTAATCATCTGATATAAAGGATATTATATCATCCTCGTCTAACGACTGCGGAGATTGATATGTAGGAATATAATTTGTGTTGCCTTGCGAAACAGTAATATTATCTACCGTACCATCGCCAAACAAAAGCACATAGCGGAGAGTATTCCCCTTGGCGTTTTTGTATAAATAGCGAATATAGTCGCGAATAGCGGAAACATCCTTTGCCCCGCACGAAAACTCGTTGTAAATCTGATTGATAGGCGTAACCATTACCGACATTTCTCCCGAATGAATAGCAGCGATTTTGTCAGCCCAAGTCTTAAATTCCAAGGGAGTTACTATCAACATTTCGGGTGTATTTTGTGCGTGAAGGTTTTGATTACCAACGTTTTCTACAAATTCAGGAGTATAAGCGTTAGACTTTGAAAACACCACATATTCGCCGAGAGTTTCGGTTTTGGCAGTAAATTTGGCAACACCATTATTTAAGGTGTAATCAGCCTCTTCGGGTGCTGTGCTGTTGGTAACGTCCCAAATTAAGCAACCATTGTCTACGCCTGAAACCTGAAATTCAACCGCATTATACAAAGTATGCGATTGTATATCTCTAAATATTAATTGTTTGCCATTATAATTGAGATTGCCACGAGCATTAATGATTATATAATCCAAATATCCTTCGGCAGAAGGAGTAGACTTATTGAAGGTGATTTCAATATTTTGCACATTACCATTAACAGATTTAAAATCAATAGTTTGCGTCTTAGTATCTGCATAAATACTTAAACCAGATACCGATTTAGTGACAAGCGATTTTGCCGCACCACCATTAAACGATACATCAAAACTATTATCAACCGCCGAACGGGCTATCACTGAGACCTTTGCCTTAGCGTCGGCGGAGATTGCGGGTGCAGGAAGTTCTATTTTAAGGTCTTGCTGAGTGGCATAATAAAAATTTTCGCCGTACCAATTGCGCCCCGACATTTGAAGATTTACATCGTTGTTTTCGTGAATTGCATAAAAATCTCCCTGAGTAACAACGCCTTGTGGTGTCGGAGCGGATGTCGGCTTTGTAATACTGTTGTTGTAATTAGTTGTAACGTCTGATAAAAAGTAGTAAGCACGGGTGTCGTAGAGATGAGTTTTTGGAAGAAACAATCCCTCTTCCTCGTTATAATTCCAAATATCCTTTGATTTTGCAAAAAAATACACGGCATCGTCGCCATATAAAACCTTGTTTTCAATAAGGTCTTGTGGACGTTCTGCGCTATTCATAAACGGCAATAATCCGAAATCATTGCCAAAAACTCGAATATTTTTTGGATTATCAAAACCCCATTCAGAGAGTTTTGTGTAAGGTATCTTGTACACTCCATCGGCGTTGACGGCTATCTTAACCCAGTGTCCTGATTTCAAGACCGAGGTAAAAGTTTGTGCTGCAATTGTTTGCACACACATCACCAAAATAGCCGATAGTAGCGTACGGGTTTTCACGGTTTTGGAATATTCGGGTTAACTACTTTCAAACCAAGTTCTGAACCTTTTTCAACCATAAGGTTGTATGCCGCCTCAAACGAGTTTTCAATTACACCGTCGAGAATAGAATCCTTAATGCAATCTTTGATTATTCCCACACTTTTACAAGGGGTAAGATTAAAGGTCTGCATAATAAAATTGCCATCGATCGGAGGCTGCCAATTACGGCGGAAATCTTTGGCTTCCAACTCTTTGATTTTCTTACTAACGATATTGTAATTGTTGAGAAAACGCAGACGTTTCTCCTCAATTTTAGAGGTTATATCGGCACGGCAGAGGATAAGCAGGTCGTCGAGGTCGTCGCCAGCATCGTACATCAGGCGTCGCACTGCCGAGTCAGAAATATCGTCGTTAGAGATAGGAATAGCCCGGTGGTGCATTCCCACAAGTTTCTGCACATACTTCATTTTGGAATCCAAGGGCAGTTTCATCTGCTTGAAAATTTGCGGAATCATCTTTGCCCCAAGAAACTCGTGACTATGAAAGGTCCACGTGCCGTTCACAAATTTTTTAACGTTAGGCTTAGCAATGTCGTGAAAAACAGCCGCCCAGCGCAACCATAGATTATCGCTCATAGATGCCACGTTGTCAAGCACTTGCAACGTGTGCAAAAAGTTATCCTTATGAGCCCTGCCCTCTTTTATCTCCACGCCTTTGAGTTTTACCAATTGTGGCAAAATCAGATCGAGCAACCCGGTCTTCATCAGCAGCATAAACCCACGCGAAGGCTTGGCGGTTGCCATTATCTTGTTAAGTTCGTCCACGATACGCTCTTTCGACACAATCTCCATTCGTTTGGCATTGCGGGCGATAGCGGCTTCGGTTTCGGGATGAATATTAAAATCAAGTCGGCATGCAAATCTGATAGCCCGCAGCATTCGCAGAGGGTCGTCGGAAAAAGTGATGTCAGGGTCTAAGGGAGTGCGGATAATGCCACGCTTAATGTCACCGAGACCGTCAAAAGGGTCGGTAAGTTCGCCAAAGTTGCTACGGTTGAGCGATATAGCAAGAGCATTGATGGTAAAATCGCGGCGAAGTTGGTCGTCGTGAATAGTGCCATTTTCAACAATAGGTTTGCGAGAATTTCGGTCGTAAGATTCTTTGCGTGCGCCCACAAATTCGAGTTCGGTGCCTCTGTATTGAAGCATGGCAGTACCAAAATTTTTGTAATACTGCACACTTTTGCAATGCAGTTTGTCTGCCACCTTTTGCGCAAGATCAATTCCGCTACCTGCCACCACAAAATCAATATCCTTAGATGGAATATCCATAATAAGGTCGCGAACGAATCCACCGATTACGTAAGTCTCTAATTTATAGGTGTCTGCTACCTGCGCTATCTGCTCAAATACAGGATTTGTAAGTTTGTGCCGAAGATTTGCCATTTTTTAAACAATATAATACGGCGGCAAAGGTAGCAATTATTTTTTTGCACCGGACTTTTTTTTGCCTATGGAATTACCATAGAAATTGTTTTTGCGAACGTCGGCAGCCATTACTACTGCCATAGCAATAATTAATAGGCTGAGTGTCAAATCGATAAACATATCAAAAAATATTATTCACAGTTATTTTAGGCGTTTTGTACGCTCTTTATATTAACGTAATTAAAAACGTATTTAGTTTATAAATGTTAAAAAACCACCGCGAAATAAGAAAAATATGCAACTTTGTCTAAAAATTCAATGTCATTTCTTAAATTTGTCTCGAAAAAACCATCTATAATGACGGCACAAATAAAGATACTATTAACAATCATACTGATGTCGGCGGCCACAGCCTCGGCTCAGTACAACGTGGAATGGGCGCAGGGCTTAGGCGGCGACGGTTGGGACGAAGCCAGCACCTGTATCGAAACCCGCGACGGCGACTATGTGGTGGGTGGATACGCCAAACTACAAGAGCGCAACATGTATGTAGTAAAATTGCATCCCGACGGCAGAGGCAGATGGGGCAAAATTTACGCCGACTATGCCACTTCGGCTGCCAACAGCATGGTGCAAACTTACGATAGTTGCATTGTGATAACAGGTTACGCCATACGCAAGCGCGAAGTGCAGAGCAATCTGCTTGTAATGAAAATCGACACCCTCGGCAACGTAATTTGGCAAAAACTTTACGGCGGCACTGGCGACGAGGAGGGTTACAAAATTATCGAAACCAAAGACCACGGATACGCCATTGCAGGATACACCACATCTAACCATGAGGGAAAACCTTCGTGGTATATGCTCCGTCTCGATAAGGATGGCAACAAACTGTGGGACAAGCAGTTTATGGAAGGCGACGAAAACCGTGCCCTCGGAATTGCACAAACCTACGACGGCAACTTTGTGGTAACAGGATACATCGGCAGCGACAAGGGCGGTCGTAAAAATATGATTGTCATTAAGTTAGATAAATACGGTGAGGAAAAATGGATGCAGTGGTTCGACTTCAACGACTGGTGTTCGGGTCAAGCCGTTATTGCCACCCGCGACAGCAACATTGTGGTTACTGGATTTACACGTGCCTACGCCATTACCGACTACGATGCCATCATCATGAAACTCGACAACAACGGCGACTCTATCTGGGTGCGCACCTACGGCAACGAAGATTGGGAAGAAGGCACCGACGTTACCGAAACTTACGACGGCGCTTTTGTAATGAGCGGTTTCTCTAAAAGCAACAAGCGCGACATTTCAAATTTCCTTATGGTTAAATACGACTCACGAGGCAACCAGATGTGGGAATTTAACTTTAAACGCAAAAGTCAGGACTACTCTAAATCAATTGTGGAAACCAAAGACCACGGTCTTCTGCTCTCCGGCACCACCAACTCGCTCGGCAAAGGTTGGGACTTTGGTGTGCTAAAAATGCAAAACGTGGAGCGCACCGAACTGCAATTTTATTTCCCCACCGACTCGATTTCTGCCACCGACAAAAGCGCTATCAACGTAACTCTATGCCTGAATAGTTTCGGCATACCTATAAATGTAAAGGTATATGTAAATGGTTCGCTACAAATCGACGAAAATGACTTTATACGTCCCACAGCAGCCGACAGGGAGGCAGGTTGCGACTTCCCTCTATCCTACGACGTGGCTCTGGCTTACGGTATCAATACTATACGCTATGTTGTAAGGGATTACAAAAACTACGAATTTTCTAAGGAACTTAAAATTTACCGTCTGCCTCGACATAGGTTTGTCCGATGATTATGGATTTTTAACACACCTTATATAATATTGCAGCATTTACCGATGTTATAAAAATAAAAAAGCATTATGAAAACCATAACCTCAATACTCACCGCACTCCTGATAGCCGTAGCAACAACTGTTTCGGCTCAGAACAACGAAATCTTTTGGTTCAACGTGAAGGTATTCAATCAGACAGACAAGCACAGCCACCAAAAGCAGTACGGCGTGCGCCCATACTCTGCCAAAATATCCAACGGAAGCATCAAGGCATTCTCAAAGGCTCTTTGGAAATGCACCGCCTCGGGACAGTCGATAGCCGTCGGACCATTTAAGACCTACAATCAGGCTCAGGATGCCCTCAAACTCTACAAAATGGTAAACGACACCATCTCGCCTCGCGCCACAAATCAAAACCGCGCTTGGTTTCTTGTAAAAGTGAAAATCACCGAACGCGCTCACGCATACCAGTTTGAGCGAATGGCTGCACGTGTGGCAGAGGGCACCGAAAAAGAGTTCAGCGATGTGCTTCGAGAGAGTCTCGCTTTTAAAACTCTGGCAATTGGTCCATTTGCCGAAAGTATCGACGCCGAAGAGGCAAAAACTCTCTATCGTCTTGAAGAATAATTAATTATGGAAAACATTTTAGACAAAAATACAATCGAATTTCTTACCGTAGCCAACGAATATTGCGCCTTTTTGGAGAAATCAGAGAAGTTTACTCGCAAGGATTTCATTGCCAAAATGCAAAAAATTCTCCCCCTACTCTATCTCAAAGCCGCAATGCTACCACAAACCGACGATTACGCCGATGGCGAGGCAGAAGTTTTTCTTTCGGAATACGACTACGAATATATCAAAAACAAGACATCGCAGAGTCTCGGCTCTATTGACGGCTACATCAATATTTTCCCTTCCGAAGACAACTACGCCGAATACGAACAGGCAGAAATTTCGGAATGCGCCGCCGACATTTACCAAGACCTTAAAAACTTTGCCGAAAACTACCGCTCAGGATCTGATGAAGCTATGAAAGCCGCTCTTATTCAATGTGTTGGCAATTTCAAAGACTATTGGGGAATGCGCCTCATATCGCTACAAGCCGCCCTTCACCGCGTCGTTTATCTCAATACCGACGATGATGATGAGGAAAACACCGATAATGGTAGAGACGCGATTAATCGCGTCTCTACAGCAGACCCCCAACCCGAATACAACGGCAACAGCCTTATAAACAACTTTTTAGAAAACTACCATAAAAAAATCTAAGTACAATGAAAACATTAGTAAAAATCGCAGTGGCAATTCTGATAGGATACGCCGCAGTAAACGCACAGAGTTGCTCTTCGTCATCGAAGACCACCACCACAAAAACCACAACCACCACAAAATCAACCACATCTAACAAATCTGCCGAATACAAAAAATATGGCGACAAACTCAATACGCAGTTCAAAGGCACTGAGGATTTGGCTCTTTTAAAAGAGGTTTCGGAGTGGATAGGCACACCCTACAAATACGCCTCCAACCAAAAAGGAGTAGGCACCGATTGCAGCGGATTTGTTACACAGGTTTACAAAACAGTATACGGCATTCAACTCAACCGCTCGTCGTACGACATTATCAAAAACGTTGACGTAGTAAGCCGCAACAATATCAAATGCGGTGATATTCTGTTCTTTGCCGACGATAAAGGCAAGATATACCACGTGGGCATCTACCTCGGACAAGACAATTTTGCACACGCCGCCACATCCAAAAACATCGGTGTAAAGGTAGACAATCTCAATTCTACCTACTACAAAGAGCATTTTTACAAAGCGGGACACGTAAAAGGTATGAAATAACACACTAACAATCAGCGCAAACAAACCGCGTAGAAAAAAAAATTACAAAAAAGCAAAAAAAATCGCTCAAAAAATTTGTACGTTACGCAAATAGGTGTACCTTTGCACCGCAAAACAAAGGAATTAGGTTCGGTAGTTCAGTTGGTTAGAATACATGCCTGTCACGCATGGGGTCGCGAGTTCGAGTCTCGTCCGGACCGCCAACAAATTTAAGGTTATTTGAATATTTTTTAGGTTCGGTAGTTCAGTTGGTTAGAATACATGCCTGTCACGCATGGGGTCGCGAGTTCGAGTCTCGTCCGGACCGCCAACAATTCTTCATTCTCCGCATTCCATACAGTTTTTATAAGTTGACCGGTTGATATTCCCATTCAGCCGGTCTTTTTTTTGCACTTTTTTAATGTAATAATACATAAAACCGGTAATTTAGAAACTACATTCCCCGATTGGGAAAATTATTATTAACTTTGCGCCCGAAAATCAACAAAAACAGTAAAATGGCATCACGTAGTTCGTTCAGTGGATCAATTGGATTTGTGCTTGCAGCAGCAGGTAGCGCAGTAGGATTGGGAAACATTTGGCGGTTCCCGTACCTCGCAGCCAAAGACGGCGGAGGATTGTTCCTTCTTGTATATCTAATTCTTGCCGTAACATTCGGCTTTACACTGTTAACCACCGAAATAGCCATTGGCCGCCGCACTAAACGCAGTCCGCTGAGTGCTTACAGACGTTTACATCCAAGATTCAAATTTCTTGGTTCGCTCGCCTGCCTAATACCTATGATGATTTTGCCATACTACTGTGCCATTGGCGGTTGGGTAATGAAATACACTGTGGCATACCTCACTGGCAACGGTGCTGCCGCTGCCGAAGACGGATATTTTACCGGCTTTATCACATCCGAATATGAACCAATCGTGTACACCCTATTATTCTTGTTGGCAACATCTTACATCATTTTTAGAGGAGTTAACAAAGGAATAGAGACATCGTCAAAAATACTTATGCCAATATTGTTGCTACTTATAATAGGCGTGGCAATATTCAGTCTGACAATACAACACACTGATGCCGAAGGTGTAACCCGCACAGGATTAGACGGTTTAAAGATTTTTATAATTCCCGATTTCAGCGGATTAACATTCGACAAACTATCGATAACAATAATGGACGCGATAGGTCAGTTGTTTTTCAGTCTTAGTATCGCAATGGGCATAATGGTCTCGTACGGTTCGTACGTCAAGCCCGAAGAAAATTTAATCAAGAGTATCAACAAAATAGAGATTTTCGACACCTTAGTGGCATTTATTGCGGGCGTAATGATTATACCCGTAGTATTTGTGTTTATGGGTCAGGAAGGAATGAGCCAGTCGGGACCCGGACTTATGTTTGTAAACATTCCCAAGATATTCGCCACTATGGGTACGTTCGGCTATATACTCGGTGCGGTATTTTTTACTATGGTCTTGTTTGCCGCCCTCACAAGCGCTATGTCGATGATGGAAAGCATAGTATCAAGTTTTATTGATAAGTTCGGATACAGTCGAAAAAAATCAACCGTCATAGAGTTTGCAATTTGCGCCATAGCGGGTATTTTGGTATGCTTAGGCTACAACCTGCTATACTTTGAACTGCCCCTGCCAAACGGGGTAACGGCGCAGATACTCGATTTGGTAGACTATATCAGCAACAACCTCTTTATGCCGTTGCTTGCCATAATCACCTGCGTACTTGTAGGATGGATAGTTAAGCCACAGAAAATCATCGACGAAATCACCCTCAACGGCGAACCCTTCACCCGCCGAGGACTTTATGTGGTAATGGTAAAATACATCGCCCCGATACTGCTGATGCTGTTGCTGATTAAGTCGGTGGGGATTTTGTAAAATTATATCCCGTAGCAAATACCTTTGCACACAAAACACAGTATGCCTATCGCTCGGTAAATTTTTCGACATATACCTTTAATGATAAGAAAATCAAGGTAATACCATTGTATGCGGTGTCGAATATGTTTAAATAAAACAACAGGAGCCTTTTTAAGTAAAAAAAAATACCCCATACATTTTGGTATGAGGCATTCTTTATATTCGCTTATAAATAGTATTAAAGTTAGTCAACACCAAATTTCATATCACAAACAGCGCTAATGATGGCACAAATAATACAGCAGATTCCACTACCATTAATTAAGCCAAGAATAAATGTTCGTATAACATATAGAAATTTGTTTTCAGCAAAAACAGCATTACTTGAAAGCACATCCACAACATCAATCAAATCATCATAATTTCGACTTACAAAAATAGCCGAAAATAATGCAATGATTGGAGTACCAATATATGTAAAATTGTTAACCCAAGAAGCTGATATAGAAGGGACAAGGGCAATAACCCCTGCGAAACCCAAGAAAAACCAAAAATACTTAAATCCTTTGGTCACAAACCAACACATTAACCACTTCATTGTTATTCCTCCTTCATTATTTTAGTTATAAAAAATTCATAAACTGTATCAACTGATTGATTGGTATTATTTGCAATTTTGTCAAGCGTAGAGTTAACATAGTTTTCGAGAACGTCAACGGCAACCAGGTCTTGTAAAGAACACGTTGCATCTACCTTTGCTTGTTGTGCAAATTGGTTAAGTACCCGAAGTGCATCAGCAATTGCGCTTACACATCCTGGAATGTCTTTCCTCTTGTCCCCAATTAGGATAGAAAATATTGATTTTAATTTTTGTGCCATATAATTATGAGTTAAAAATTAACAATTATACTTTTATAACAATACAAATTTACAGGTATATCCATTGAATGTCAAGTATTTATTATTCCAAAAATTAGAACAAAACCGTTCCATTTTTTAGAACACATCATCAGAAAGGTCTTTAAAAAAGTCGTGATTCAACACAATACTTATTGTCTTTAATAAGTCGGTGTTGATGTCTTGCGACTTAAAAATCACGTATACGGCAGTATGCGAGCGGTTAATTTGGTTTTGAAACCACCTCACGCTTCTACCCTGCTCTCGTAACACAGCTCTTATCTTCTCGCCAATGTGGATGCCCATTGTGAAAGTTTTTTGTGCCCGACGACATTCCTATTTCGGACTAACATAAAAAAAGGCGTGGAATCCTTATCTGCCCGTTCCACACACAGGGGTCTTCGCAATACCCGTACTATCGAAACAGGCAGCGAAAACCAACGCCGTATGATATATAATATAAAGGTGTGAATAAAAACCTACACCTTATATATATATACACCAACGGTCGTTTATCGCTGCACAGTTTTTGATAGTACTTGAAAGTTGCGAAGTTTCTGTGTGTCAAAAACATAGCGTAATAAACGCCTATATATTATAAATACCACCCGCAGCCTTTACGGCGCAGATGACAGAATACAAAAATAAAAAAATTAAACATAACGATAGCCTTTTCAGAAAAAAAAATTATATTTGCAAAAACAAATCTTCTAAGCGTTATGGCAAAACTAAAATATCCTGTTGACACACAGACATTTAGAAATATCATTGAAGGCAACTACGTTTACGTGGATAAAACCGAATTAGTTTATAAAATGGTAAACGAGTATAGATATGTGTTTCTATCTCGTCCGCGACGATTTGGTAAATCGGTGATGTGCAGCACGTTAACAGAATATTTTAATGGAAACAAAGATTTGTTTAAAGGTTTAAAAATCGAGAATTTAGAAAAAGAATGGATAAAATATCCCGTTATTCATCTCGATTTTAGCGATTGCAAAACCACTGATATTAAAGCCATTAAGAAATATCTTTCGCGAGTGTTGGCAGAATACGAACATCAATATTCGCTTATTTCCGAAGAAGAATACAATCTTCAAAAAATGGGAAATAAGGAAATTGATGACATATCTAACGTCCGTTTGGGCAATATTGTGGATGCTGCCTACAAACTTACTGGCAAAAAAGTGGCTATCATCATCGACGAATATGATGCCCTAATGTTGAATGCAATTGAGAACGACAAATTGCAAGACCAAATTCGTGAACAGATGAATAACCTCTTTTCGCCACTAAAAAAACTTGACCCAATAATCCGTTTTGTGTTTATCACTGGCATAACCAAGTTTTCGCAAATGTCGATTTTCTCGACACTTAACAATTTGCAAGATATTTCGTTAATGCCTGATTTTGAGACAGTTTGCGGCATTTCGCAAAACGAATTGATGACGCAGTTGAAGGAGGGAATACAAGATTTTGCCAACTATAATGGATACACATTTGAACAAACGGTCAAATATTTCAAAAACAAGTACGACGGATATCATTTTTCATTTGCAAAACAAGATGTCTTTAATCCGTTCTCGGTAATTAAAGCATTAAACAATAATGTGTTAGATGATTATTGGTTTGGGTCGGCAACACCTTCATCATTGATACAACTAATCAGAAAGTTTGATTTGCAAATGGCTGATTACGAAGATATTGAATGTGATTCAGATCGTTTTAACCAACCTGTTGAAAAAATTACCGACTTAGTACCATTTTTGTTTCAAACAGGTTACTTAACCATCAAAGAATATAATAAGGAATACAATCTGTACATTTTAGGGTATCCAAACGAAGAGGTTAAATCATCAACGGCAAAGGTGTTATACCGCTACAATTACCAAATATCGGATGTTACAATGCTCAAAAAAGCATACATTAATTTTGTAAATGAAAACGACCTTCCTCGCTTTATAGATGCCTTGAACAAGTTTTTCCGTAAGTTTCCGTTTTCGCTCAACAATATGAACGAAAAACATTATCATTCAATCATTTACACTATACTTTCCTCTTTTGGTGCCAATGTTACTGCCAATGTGGAAACAGCCATCGGAAAATCTGATTTGCTTCTCCGACTGCCAAAGAAGAATTATGTTATTGAATTAAAATACGAACAAAGCGTTAAATCAGCCCTCGACCAAATTGACGACCGCGACTACAAGGCGGCTTTACTTGAAGAAGATAAGCCCATTGTAAAATTGGCTATCACTTTTTCGTCGCAAACAAGAACCATTGCAGATTGGAAAACTGAGGAGATGCGTTAATCCATCCCCCTCACCCCAATTATCACAAACCCCTCATACTCGTGCAAGGTTCTACTTTTGAGAATCTGTTTGCGATTTTTGTGAGGGAAGGTGGGCAGAAAATATTCCCAAAAGGTCTTCATCTTGTCTAATACTTGCGACTCACCGCCTTCGGAATATTTTAAGTAGGTGGTTAATAGGGTGTTGTGAAAATCAAGAAATATTGATTTTTTATCTTGGATAGACGAAGTTTCAGCGTATTCCATCGGCAAAAAAGGATTTGCCAAAATGCCCCGACCTATCATTACGGCTGATATAAAGGGATAGTTTTGGTAATAATCGTTAATTTGCTGAGTATCAATAATATCGCCATTATAAACAATCGGATGTTTTAGCAACGTGGCGAAACGTTTAAATACCTCTAAATCAACCTCTCCGCCATAATTTTGTTTGGCTGTGCGAGGATGGATGGTGATATGCTCAAAGGAAAAACGGTTTATAATCTCCACAAGGGCAAGACATTCATCGGGTGAGGTCATTCCAAGACGCATTTTCAACGAAAACCGTATGTCGGAATATTTGGCGAGCGAATCCAACAATGCAGACAATTTTTCAGGATATGGAAGTATGCCTGCACCTTTAAACTTGCGATTAAGCAGAGGATACGGACAACCGCAATTAATATCTATTCTATTAAAACCCAATGATTTAATGGTAGAAATTAGCAAGTCAGCCTCGTTAGGTTCGGAGATTATAATCTGCGGCACAAGGTTTTCTACATTGCCCAAACGTATCGACAACTCAATATCACGTAGTTCGCGACGGCGTATTTCACCATCCTCCAAACGAAAAAACGGCGTGAAAAACTTTTTCACACCGCCAAAATGCTTTTGAAATGCATAACGGAACACTGCGTCGGTGAAACCTTGCAATGGAGCCAAGTAAATTGGAATTCTGTCCGTAGGCATTATATATTACTAAAAGTCAATTAGTTAAAAAGTGAATCTACGAACTGTTCTTTGTCAAACAGTTGCAGGTCGGTAACCTTCTCACCCACTCCGATATACTTAACGGGAATCTTAAATTGGTCGCTAATGCCGAGCACCACGCCGCCTTTGGCAGTGCCGTCTAATTTGGTGAGGGCGATTGCCGAAACTTCGGTGGCAAGGGTAAACTGTTTAGCTTGTTCAAATGCGTTCTGACCTGTGCTGCCGTCTAAAACCAAGAGAACTTCGTGAGGAGCGTCGGGTATCACCTTAGTCATAACTCGCTTAATTTTAGAGAGTTCGTTCATAAGGTTAACCTTGTTGTGCAAACGTCCTGCGGTGTCGATAAGCACCACGTCGGCTTTGTTGGCAACGGCAGAATTAAGAGTATCGAACGCCACCGATGCAGGGTCGGCGCCCATAGCCTGCTTTATGATAGGCACGTCGGCACGTTGCGCCCACACTTCCAATTGCTCAACGGCTGCGGCACGGAAAGTGTCGGCGGCTCCGAGGTATACCTTTTTGCCAGCGTTTTTAAATTGGTTGGCGAGTTTGCCTATGGTGGTGGTCTTGCCTGCTCCGTTAACACCTACAACCATAATTACATACGGAAGACCGTCTTTGGTGGCTATGCTGTCGGAGAAATTGTTGGCTGTATTCTCGTTGAGGAGCGAGATTATTACTTCTTTGAGAATTTTGTTGAGTTCCGACGTGCCCACATACTTATCTTTGGCAACGCGCTCTTCCAAACGTTTGATAATTTTCAAAGTGGTGTCTACGCCTACATCAGAAGTAATAAGCGCATCTTCGAGGTTGTCGAGCACTTCGTCGTCAACCTTCGACTTGCCTACGATGGCGCGTTGAATTTTTTTGAACACACTTTCCTTGGTTTTAGCCAATCCAGTGTCCAAACTCTCTTTCTTCTCTTTTGAAAACAGTCCGAAAAGTCCCATATTCGTTTAGTTAATATATTAATTTACAGATATTTATATTATTATAAATAACATAACTCTGCAAGTGTAAATATAATACAATTTTTTGATATTCCGACAGTTTTATCAAAAAAAAATGTATAAACACACAAAAGCCGGAATTATTAGATCCCGGCTTTTATATTCCTTTGCGAAAGATATGATTTACTTCAAATCTTTGAGAGCCTCTTTGGCCTTAGCCTGAGGAACGATAGCCTCTTTGAAGCAGTAAGCGCCAGTTTTGGGCGAGCGAACTGCCTTAACGATACGTGTGAGGGCTTTGTCCTGTGCGTCTTCCTTTTTAAGGGTTGCAACTACTTTCTTTGCCATTGTCTATACAGTTTTACTTGATTTCACGATGGATAGTGTACTTTTTCAAGTACGGATTGTATTTTTTCAACTCCAAACGAGCGGGAGTGTTCTTTTTGTTTTTGGTTGTGATATAGCGAGAAATGCCGGGAACACCGCTCTCTCTCTGCTCGGTACATTCCAAAATAACCTGTACTCTGTTCTTATTCTTTGCCATTTTGTTCTAACTTTTTAATTGTTAATAAATTAGTAGCCGAGAAGATAGCCTTTTTCTACGGCTTCGTCGAGACAAGCTTTGAGGCCTTTCTTGCTGATAGTCTTGATTGCGGTTGTTGATACTTTGAGCGTTATCCAACGCTGTTCTTCTTCAAGATAGAACTTCTTTACCTGCAAGTTGGGAAGGAAAGTTCTCTTGGTCTTTCTATTGGAGTGCGAAACGTTGTTTCCGCGCTGCAATTTCTTTCCGGTAAGTGTACAAATACGTGACATTTTTATTTCGTTTTATTCTTTTTAATCCTTGTTTTTTACGGACTGCAAAATAAGTGATTTCTATCCAATTAAACAAACTTTTTGGCGATGTTTTTTTAAAAAACTGCATTTTTTTTTGAATCTTTTTTATTTTGCTTTCTTATTAATATGTTAATCAGATATTTATGAATATCTATATAAAGTGTTGCTACGGGTTGTTTTTTTATGCCTGAGGTTCTATCATTGCCAAAAACTCTGTTTCTGAGATGATTTTTGTGCCGAGTTTTTCGGCTTTGGCTATCTTTGAAGCACCGGGTTTGTCGCCCGCAACCACAAAATTTGTCTTGGCGTTGACACCCGATTGAAGTTTTCCACCGTTTTGCTCCACCATCTGTTCGAGTTCGGCGCGGCGCTGCGGTGTGGCAAAACTACCGGTGACGATGATGTTCAATCCTGCGAGTTTTTCGGACGTAGGAGCGGATGACACTTCGGTTTCGTCGGTATGGAATTGCAGTCCCGCTTTTTCCAACCGAGCCAGCATTTCGATGTTTTCCTCGTTGCGAAACCATTGGTAGACGCTCTCTGCCATTATTTCGCCAATGTCGTTGACCTCGGCTATTTGCTCAATGGATGCGTTGCGAAGGTTTTCGATGCTGTGGAAATGCTTTGCGAGATTTTTGGCAGCCTGTTCACCTACGTGCCTGATACCAAGGGCGTAAAGCACTCGTGGAAATGGCACGTTTACCGAATTGCGGACGCTCTCCACAAAGTTTTTAGCAGATTTTTCGGCAAAACGTTCGAGCCTTGCCATCTGCGGCGCGGTAAGGTCGTAAAGGTCGGCAGGAGAATGTATAAGTCCTTGTTTATAAAGCAATTCGATGGTAGCCTCGCCGCAGTTGATGTCCATTGCCTTGCGGGTTACAAAATGGATAATTTTGCCGGTAATTTGCGGCGGACAATGCTGATAATTAGGACAATACGAGCCGGCCTCGCCTTCGTTGCGCACCAGAGGAGCACCGCAAACGGGACAGTTTTCGATATACTTAACCGGCAGCGCTCCGGGTTTGCGTTTTGAGATGTCCACACGGGTAATTTTTGGAATCACCTCGCCGCCTTTTTCGATAAACACGGTGTCGCCATAATGAAGGTCTAAACTCTTGATAATGTCGGCGTTATGCAGTGTGGCACGGCGAACGGTGGTTCCGGCAAGATGCACGGGTTCAAGATTGGCAACTGGTGTGATTACGCCTGTTCTACCTACTTGATAATCTATTGATATTAAGGGCGATGCGGCTTCTTCTGCCTTAAATTTGTAGGCTATTGCCCAACGTGGAGTTTTGGCGGTAAAGCCGAGTTGCTCGCGCAGACTAATGGAATCAATTTTTATAACAATTCCATCGATGTCGTAAGGGAGGTTTTCGCGCTCGCGATCCCAATAAGCGATATAATCAAGAACCTGAGATATATCAGAGGCCTTTTTTACGTGTTCCGAAGTTTTAAAACCCCACGATTTTGCCAACTGCATATTTTCAAAATGCGAATCGGTGGGCTGCGAATCCATCATCAAATAATAAAGGTAACAATCGAGACCTCGCTTGGCAACGGCGGCAGAATTTTGCGTTTTGAGCGCACCTGCGGCAGCATTTCTACAATTGGCAAGCGGCGGCTCACCAATCTCCTCGCGTTCGGCATTTAGGCGTTGCAACGAAGCGTGAGGCATTAAAATTTCGCCCCTAATTTCAAAGAAATCAGGATATTGCGTGGTATTATTTAAAGTTAATGGAATGCTCTTGATAGTGCGCACATTGGCGGTAACATCGTCACCGTGAACGCCGTCGCCACGAGTTACGGCACGAATTAGTTGTCCGTGGTCGTAGGTGAGCGAAATAGATGTGCCGTCGAATTTCAACTCGCAGTCGTAGGTAAACGGCTTGTCGGTAAGGCGTCGGATACGGGCGTCGAACTCACGAAGATCAGCCTCGCTGTAAGTGTTTCCGAGCGAGAGCATAGGGTATTTGTGTTGCACCTGCACAAACTCGATATTGGTATCGTCGCCCACTCGCTTGGTGGGACTATTCGGGTCGTCAAACTCGGGATAATCAGTTTCGAGTTTTTGCAATTCCGCCATCTTTATATCATACTCATAGTCAGATATATCCGGCTGCGCCAGCACGTAGTACTTATAATTGCAACTATTAAGAAACTCTCTGAGTTGCAGTATTTTGGATTGAATTTCTTGATTGGTCATAGTGTGTTTTGTTTATTTACAACGACACCTTATATATATAAGGTACGTTCTTTGTGCAAAGATAGGATTATTTATTAAAAAAGAACACTCAAAGAATATAAATTTGATATTCAAAAAAAACGAGCAACGCAATAACCTTATAATCAACACCTTCAAGCACATTTTCAATTTTTACTCAGTGCATTGAGTAAAATTACTCAATGGGGTGATTAAAATCATAAATAACTATGTTTCAATATAATACTCTTTTGACATTCTATACGAATCGTATTTTTACTTTTGAAAGTAAAAAATTAAGGACAAATTTAACTTTTGAAAATAAAAAATTGCCATAAAATTTGTTTTTCAAAAGTAAAAAATCTATATTTGTACCATTCTAACTTCAAGACTATGGACAATCTTTACAGAACATACGGACGACTTTTGGCGGCGACAGATATGGGTTTTACGCGCTACCTTTACCCGATAATCAATTGGAACAACCGCCTTATTGTTATCAAAGGTGCAAAGGGCGTGGGCAAAACGACTATGATTTTGCAGCACATCAAACGCACTTTTCCAAACCCCGAAGCCGCGCTCTACGTATCGCTCGACAATATTTGGTTTGCAAACCATACTATAACCGAACTCGTTGAATATCACTACACTCACGGTGGTACTCATTTGTTTATGGACGAGGTTCACAAGTACAAAAATTGGCAACAAGAGGTCAAAAATATTTACGATTCGTACCCCGATTTTCACGTGGTGCTTACCGGCTCGTCGATGCTCAAAATCAACGAACATCTCACCGCCGACCTTTCGCGCCGTTACCGTGGATATACGATGGAAGGTCTGTCGTTCAGGGAGTATCTGCAATTGGAAGGCGTTGCTAATCTTGATGTTATAACGCTCGAAGATATTTTGCAGAATCATTTTTCGATAGCCTCGCAGATAACATCTAAGGTGAAAGTTTTGCACCATTTTGAACGTTATCTCAGGACGGGTTTTTATCCTTTTTATCGCGAGGAGGGCGACGGTTTCAGCGACCGTCTCCAACAGACCATCGAAAACATTGTCGGCGACGAGATTCCGTCAGTCGGCAACATCGAATACGATTCTGTTTATAAGGCGAAACAATTTCTCGGCATTTTGGCGGAAACAACGCCTTACACGCTCAATATTTCGTCAATGTGCAACGTAATGCAGACTTCTCGCAACAATGCCTTGAAACTCATCGACTTGATGGATCGTGCCGCACTAATACGTCGTCTTTATGCCGAAAGTTCGGGGATGAAGATGCTCGTTAAGCCCGAAAAAATCCTCTTTGCAAACACTAACTTGATGTTTGCTCTCTCGACAAAAGCCGATGCGGGTACAGTGCGCGAAACTTTTTTGGCATCGCAACTCGCTGCCTTTCACCGCATTGCAATGCCACAGCAAGGCGACTTGCAAGTGGACGACCGATGGCTCTTTGAAGTTGGCGGCAAAAAGAAGAAATTTTCGCAAATCAAAGACGTTGAAGATAGTTTTGTAGTAAGCGACAACATCGAAATCGGCTATGGCAACAAAATTCCAATATGGTTGTTCGGGATGATGTACTGATGCTTCGCCCTACTACCCTATTTTACCATCCCCTCCAATTTCCCAAACAACTCCTCCGTTTTGGTTTCATCAGCAAAGTTGATGTAGATAACGTCAGATTTGGTTTTGAGGCGGATGCATTTGCCGGTGCCGGAGACAAAGAGGAGACAATTGCCGTCATTTTGAACGTTGAAATGCCCTTTTTTAATTCCACCCATGTCAAATCCATTGGTTTTAAATTTGGTAATAGGGCGTTCGTTTATTAATGTAACACTCTCAATATCAGAAAGATTATAATCGTTGCCATAGATTCCTGAAATCTGCATTTGTTGGTTGGTGAAGGTGATTTCGGGTTCTTTGTTGCCAAAAAATAACAATGGGATTATCGAAACCACTGCCAACACTCCTACACCAATAGCAATTGTGCCGGCAACTCCTTTTAATGCTCCTAACCTGATGTATTTAACTGTATAAATGAGCATTATCACAAATGCAAGAATCAATGGAACTCCGCTCCAAAATCCAGTTAATCTCGCCAACCGAATCACCAACGTAAGTAAAGCAACACTTATTCCAGCAATTAATAAAATATTTACTGTCAATCGTTTGGCTTTGGGTTGGTTTTCTTCTGGAATTGTTTTGTAGCCGTTAATTATATTGGGATACTTATTTGCAATTAAGGCTAAGATTACCAATAATGCTGATACAATATAGTTTATGAGTTCCATTTTTGTATGATGTGTTTAGTTGATTATTAACAAGTTATATTTTTTTCCACAATAAAATCATCGGCAACATAAAGGTCGCTATAAAGGTAGAGACCAGTGGCTTTGTTGTGGAGATTTTCGCAGGTTTTGCTCTCGTAGAATAGTTCAAGTGCTTTAATAGGTTCTAAATCAAGACGTTTTGATAGTTCTACCGAAATAGCACCTATTCGGTTCGACATTATAATTTCCTGAATAACAGGCGATTTGATAGGGTCGCTATATGGTTTCTGTTCCATTATAAGTCAAATAATTATTGATAATACTTTGATTTAAAATGCAAATTATCAACTATCTGAGTTCCACCATGATAAACTATTAATCCGCTCATTGTTTCCCCTCCCATATTTTCAAACATTCTACCATATCTTCGGCAAGATATTCGCGGCTTTGGGTATGGAGAGTTTCGTAGTTTTTGTAAATATAGTTTTCTATCATTCCAACCTTTTTCATACGGGTGTAAATCTCTTTGTATGAAACATTTAAGTAACGCGCCGTGGTTTCTATACAAGTAGCCACAAAGGCCATAATTATCTGTATTTTAGGTATTTGAATTGTAGTAGGCATTTTTCATTTATTTTCTGCAAATATACACAAAAATCTCTTTCAAAAATAAGCGCACCCCGTATTTTGTGGCTCAAAAAATTGCTTTTAAAAAATGTTTTCCGTAAGTTTGTGTTAAAAAAAATATAGACACAATATGCCCGAATCCAATTTTCTCCGCGACTACGCCGACGCGGTTATCGACATAGCGGCCACCAATTATCCGCCCACTTACAATATTGGCGATTTCTTTACCCAATGGTGCAACGCCTTGAAAGATAGGCTGAAACCTTATAAGTTTGAAATCAAAATTGCTTACAAGGCTGCGTTTTATCCGCCCGAATCGTCGCCCAAGCCAAGCGACACCGAGTTTCACCTTTATAGTTACGACAACCTTTCGGTGTTTGCCAACAAAAAGGCAGTGATGGAGCGCGAGGGTAACGATATTTCCGAAAAATTTGACAAAACCACCAACCTGCTGCTCAAAATAATCAAGCAACAAACTAACGCTAAGAAACTTAGCACTCTGAGCGATAAGTATGCCGAACGTCTAAAAGAGATGGACAGTATGCGTCAGGCTTCTACCCTACTCGCCCACCCCACCGACGATATTTACCCCGCCGTTAAACAGATTTGCGACTCGCTGCCCAACGCTTTTCAGCATCCGAAATATGCTGTGGCGCGTATCACATTCAACGGCAAGGTGTTCACATCCGAAAACTTTGAACAGGCTGGTCAAGGCCTTACCCAAACATACACAAGCGAAGACGGAACCAACTGTACCATAGAGGTTTATTACCGCAAAAAAATAGCTGATGCTTACGAGGCTGACTACACAGGTAATTTTCACCGAGGAAGCGATGACCCGTTTTTGCCCGAGGAGCGTTATCTTGTAAACAACCTCGTGGTGCTGCTCTCAGGCGTGGCAAGCAACGAAAATATCAAAAAGGTAAACCGTATACTCCACCGACGTATCAAAGAACTTAACGCCATCAACCGCACCACCGACATTATCCGTCAGGGCAAAGAAATCGACATCACTCTGTCGGAAATTTGCGCCGCACTGCCTTCTGGAATGCGATACAGCGAATATTCTTGCGCTCGAATAAGGTTTGAGGGTAGAGAATACCTCAGCGATATGTTTGAAACTTCGCCCCTGTCGATCAAAGAGCAGTTTGTAACAATCGACAGCAACAAGGGAAGCATTGAGGTGTTTTACTACAAGGATTTTCCTGATACAAAGGTATTTGTGGACGAGGAAAAGGAGATGCTCGCCAACATTGCCCAACTAATTGCCGGATATATCAACGCCGTTAAGGGACGCTCTATAATTCACCGCACCGCCGGAGTGCAGACTTTTGACAAGGAGGCTAATTTCCGCCAACGTCTAACCCAAAACCGCAAACCGCTGCAAACATACTTCAACCAACAGATGATCGACAAGTATATCTACCTCGATATGATGAAGTACAAGGTGCAGCACGTGCTGTTTGTGGCAACGCTCTACGACGCTTTTGTGTTGGAAAACGAGGACTCTTTCTTTGAAAAATTCCTTGGCGACGTGCATCAGTTCAGTCTATACACCTTGCCGCGAATCACCGGTGTAAGCACAGAGGAGGAGGCTTTGGACGCTGTGCAAAATGCCAATATCGATATGGTGATTATTATGCCAGGCACACTCAGCGACGAAACCGTTGACCTCAGCCAAAAAATCCGCAGTATCAACCATAATGTACCTGTGTATCTGCTCGTTAACAAAAAAGAGGAGGTAAAGCACTACGAGGAGATTGTGCCCACTGTAAACTCTATCGACAAACTGTTTGTGTGGACGGGCGACAGCAATATTTTCTTCACAATAGTAAAAAACCGCGAAGACAGCATCAACGTAGAAAACGACACTCAGTTGGGTCTCGTGCGCGTGATTCTGCTTATCGAAGATTCGCCGGTTTACTATTCCAAATATTTAGAGATGTTGTATAACATTGTGTTTGGTCAGGAGGAAAAAATTATTCAAGAAGTTGAGAAAAAGGAACTTGACAAGATAGTAAAAATGCGGTCGCGCCCAAAAATTCTCCACGCACGCAACTACGAGGAGGCAATTACGGTATTCAACCGCTATAAAGACTACCTCACCTGCGTAATATCCGACATTGAGTTTGAATGGGCAGGACGGCTCGACACCGAGGCTGGTTTGAAATTTGTGAAATATATGCGCAGCCAAGTGTATACCGTGCCAGTTATATTCCAAAGCAGCAAGGACTTAAAGGATATCAACACCTCGATTTACAAAGAAGAAAAAGTTTTCTTTATCAACAAAAACGACGATTCGCTGCTTGACAATCTTAAACGTTACCTTATAAAATACCTCGGTTTTGGCGACTTTATTTTCCGCAACCGTGTGGGCGATATTCTCGGCAAGGCACGTTCGCTACGCGAATTTGAGTTGATGCTCAAAGATATGCCCGACGAATCAATTTTCCGTCACGCTGTTAAAAACCAGTTCTCTATATGGCTTATGGGACGCGGCGAAATTCAGTTGGCAAAAACCATCAACGATATTAAAATCAACAGTATCAACGATGTACCCACACGCCGTCCCGAAATTCTAAAAGCCATCACCGACTATCGCGCCAACAAAAAACGAGGCAAGATTCTATCGTTTGACGAGACTTCAAGCATCGACGAACGCAACATTATCACCCTCGCATCGGGTTCGCTGGGAGGCAAGGGTCGTGGCTTGGCGTTTATCGACACTCTTATTTACAATCTTGAAGATACAAAACTATCGCAGCGTATCAACATACTCGCACCGGTTACAGTTATAATCGGCACCGACGAATTTCGTAAGTATATCAATCAAAACGACCTGTTTATAAAGTTGTTAGACAAAAGTACACCTTACGAAAAAATCCGCGAATTGTTTTACAAAGGACACCTCAGCGATTCGATACGCGACAAAATCAAGACTATCATAAGTCAAACCGACAATCCTTTGGCAATACGTTCTTCGTCTACATCCGAAGACTCTGTAAGTCAGCCTTTTGCAGGAGTATTCGACACCTATATCATTCCAAACGAAAAAGACAACAAGGAGGCAACTCTCGAACTTGTTTGCAATGCCATCAAACTTATCTACGCATCGGTTTACAGCGAAACAGCACGCAACTATTACGCTGCCGTTCAGCACAATATCGAGGAGGAGAAGATGGCTATTATTATCCAAGAGGTGGTGGGAAGTAGGTTTGGAAACTATTTCTATCCCCATATTTCGGGTGTGGCGCAAAGTTACAACTTTTACCCCGTTGCCGATATGAAACCCGAAGAGGGATACGCAGTAATTGGCGTTGGATTAGGTTGTTACGTAGTGGGCGGATGGCCGTCGTACCGTTTTTCGCCCAAATATCCAAATATATCGATGTACACCACCAACGACCTGCTAAAATCCACTCAAACAAAGTTTTATGCTCTCGACCTCTCTAACAAGGAGATCGACCTGCTAAAAAACGGCGAACTTGCAGCCCTCAAACTGCTTAATATTTACGATGCCGAAAAACACGGTTCACTAAAACACCTTGCCTCAGTTTACGATTACGACAATCAATATCTTTCGCCGGGACTCGACGGAGCGGGCGCACGAATTGTAAACTTTGCCGATGTGCTGCAATTCAACTATTTTCCGCTTGCCGAAACTATCGACTTGATACTCAACGCTGTAAAAGATGCATTTGGTTCGCCGGTAGAGATAGAATTTGCTGTAAACCTCAACAAAAACAAAAACGGTAAACCCTCGTTTTACCTTTTGCAAATAAAACCGATGGTAAGCAACTTTGCCACCGCCAGTATAGATATGTCAAAATACGACAAGGCTTCGATGCTGCTCTACACCAACCAGAGCCTCGGCAACGGCATTATCGACACCATCACCGACGTGATCTACATCGACGAATCTAAGTTTTCAAAACTCGAAACTCAGGAGATGTGCAAGGAAATCGAATATCTCAACTCCGAAATGGCAGCCGAAAAACGCAAATACGTGCTAATAGGTCCGGGACGTTGGGGCACAAGCGACAGATTTTTGGGCGTTCCCGTGCAATGGTCGCAGATTACTAACGCGGCTGTAATAGTGGAGACAAGTCTCGAAAACTATCCGCTCGACTTTTCGCACGGTTCGCACTTTTTCCACAACATCACTTCGATGAACGTGGGATATTTTGCAGTCCAAAACGGCAGCCGCACTTGCTTTATCCATAGAGAAATACTTGAAAAACAAACTCTTATAAACACTACAACACACTTCCGCCATATCCGTTTCAAACATCCGCTCACCATCATTATGAACGGAAAGAAAAACGAGGCGGGAATTGTGATTAATTCATAATTCACAATTAACAATTAAAAATGAATATACTATTTGTTTGTTTAGGGAATATATGCCGGAGTCCGATGGCCGAATGTGTTATGGATTCGATAATTGATAAAAATAATATCAAAGGCGTAACGGTAGATTCGGCGGGACTCATCGGCTACCATACTGGCGAAGAGCCTGACAGCCGTATGCGCAGTGCCGCCCGCAAAAAGGGTTACACAATGCGACACCGTGCCCGCAAGGTTTCGAGCGACGATTTTGCCAACTTCGACCTCATAATAGGAATGGATTCCGACAACATCTCGCACCTACGCCGTATATGTCCCAAGCCCGAATACCTGAAAAAAATCCGCTTCATAGCCGACTATTTCAACGGAATCACCGGCTACAACTCCGTACCCGACCCCTATTACGGCGACGAAAAGGATTTTTATAAAGTGATAGAGTTGTTGGAGAATGCGTGTGAGGGGATATTAGAAGATATTATGGGCAAAGAATCAAGATGATTATGAACGTCCAGACAATCGGCTGATTCTGTTGGTTTTAACCACGCCCTGAACGTTGGTCATCTTTGAAATAATGCTTTCTAATTGCGATGCGTTTTTCACCAAAACCGTAATGGAACCTTCAAAAATACCATCATTCTCTTCCAAGTTTACCGTTTTCACAGCCACACCGCACTCGTAAAGCAACACCGCCAAATCGCGGAGCAAACCAGGACGGTCGGTACCCTGAATATGCACAGGCACATATGCAGATTCCACATCATCGCTCCAAAGCACCTTGGTAGTTTGTTTACCCCTTGTAGCAGTAAGTTTTCGGGCGTTTTCGCATTCACGACGATGAATAAACACAATACCCTCGTCATCGGTACAAGCAAGCGAATCGTCGCCGGGAATCGGGCAGCAACACGACGAAAGAATAAAAGGTATTGAACCGTCGATAGTGAGCGGAAGTTTGTAATTGATATCAATAAACGACCTCTGCATAGTGGTTCCGTGAGTATCTACCACAGTACGATCCTTCTTTTCGCCTTCAAGCACCGCCCTGATACGCATAATGGTATCCACGAGGTCTTTGGGAGAAATTTCACGGCGTGCAATCACACGATAAAGTTCGTCGATGCTCGACATTCGATAATGCTTAATCAACCTTGTAAGTTCCGAAGAACTTGCTATTTTGCGATTTTCACGCATAATATTATGGAACATCTGCTTGCCTCGCACCACCTCGGCCTTTTCGGTTTCAGCATTCTGCCTAAAATAGTTTTCAAGCCACTGGATAGCCTTGTCAGACTTAACGTATCCATGCCATTCAGGATTTGGTTTTGCACTCGGCGAAGTAAGCACCTCTGCCTGGTCGGTACTCTGCAAAACATGGTTAACAGGCACAACTGTATGACCGAGAACTGCTCCCACGCAGTGCTGACCCATTTTTTCATGAATAGCAAAAGCAAGGTCGAGCACAGTAGCGCCCTGAGGCAATTCAACTATATCGCCCTTAGGAGTGAAAATGTAAATAGTGGAGACATTAGAAAGTGTGCGGAAACGTTTGAGAAGGTCAACGGCATTTTCGTTAGGATCGAGAGTTACAAGATTCTTTTTTAGCGAGTTGAGACCATCGCGGTAAGCATGAGCCAAGGAGTATCCTCTGTGGGCAACCATATCGTCCTCGGCAGTAAGAAGTTGCACCTCCATCCAATTGCCTCCATACATCACTTGAAACACGAGAGCACGGAATCCGTTGGGCTTTGGCATTTTGATATAGTCGCGACGTGAATTTGGTTTTTCGGGGAAATTACCTATCACAGAGGCGTAAATTCTATAATAGATATTGAATACTTCATCAGGATCGTTGGTTTTGGGATCAAACACTATACGCACCGACTGGTAATTGTTAATCTCGTCAAAAGTCCTGGCAAACTGCTTCATTTTCAGCCAAGTTTGATATAGCGACTTTGTAATCACCGAAAGGCTGCAAGTAAAACCTGTTTTAACCAACACCCTCAACAAACATAGTTTGAAACGCGAAAGCAAATTTTCACGGAGTTCTGCGGTAGAATCCACATTATAGCGCAATTCCTGATAGCATAAAGGATGCACATATTTGAAACTAAGGTCTTCAAGTTCGCACTTGATGTCGTATAAACCCATCTGCGAGGCAATCGAAACGTATACATAAAGGTTTTCGCCAGCCTTAATCTGACGAGTACCGTCGGGCATATCGTCGATAGTGCGCATATTGTGAACTCGGTCGGCAATCTTTACAAACGCCACCCTCGGGTCGTGAGGAATGCTCAAAAGCATCTTTTTGAAAGTCTCCGCCTGAATATTCTGCTCAGCATTGTATTTTTTGGTAATCTTGGTAACGCCGTCAACAATGTTGGCCACCGACTTACCAAAACGTTCTTCAATATCCTCAGAAGTGAAATGAGTATCTTCCACCACATCGTGCAATAAGGCTGCCATCACCGCCCCTACACCAAGTCCGATTTCATTAGCGGTAATAAGAGCCACCGCCACAGGGTGAGTGATATAAGGATCGTGATTGCCACCCTTGCGTCGAACCCCCTCGTGAGCATCATAAGCAAAACTATACCCAGCCCATAGTTGACTACGTATATCCTCCGAATGAAACCCCCTTGGTAGTGCGGCAAAAAAATCCTCGAAAAGATTTTTCTTGTATTCTTCATTAAACTCCTGCTCCATAACTCCAAAAAAATAAGTAGTAATATCAACCACTAAAATAACGTATGAGTGTAAAAAATACAACATATTTTACGTTATTTAATTGTAAATTTTTGTAAAAAAATCAGCCCACCAATTGTATTATGCCTGCAACTATCATATAAAAGTATATTATGCGCTTTAAAGTGAGATGGTTGATTCTGTTAAAAACCATGCGACCTAATAAAATTCCAATCACAATACCGGGTAAGGCATACAACAAACCCCACCCTACTGCCGGCGTAACAAAACCATATCCAGCCCTAAAAAACGACATATATATATTAGTGATAACAAAATAAGCCTGTGCAACTGCCAGATAGCCTTCCTTTGTAGTTTCGCTCGATAGAAAATAGACCACAGCCGCCGGACCGTGCATTCCAAACAATCCACCCATCACACCAGAAAGACCGCCAAGCGAAACCTGCCATTTCCAAGTAGGTGAAACTGCCGCTCTCTTGCTGAAAAACAAAAAATAAACCGCAAGACATATCAACACGCATCCTAAAATCACACGCAAAATACCATCATTTGACACGCTAACAAACTTAATGGCAAAAAACGAAAAGACGCAAAAACTTGGAAATATCACATACAGATTTTTGATATTCAGATATTTATAAACCGAAATAAGCACAATTCCCGATTGAATCATACTAAGAAAACCGCTCAAAGCCGTAGCCTCTTGATACGACGGCATCAGGTACGGCAAAATAGTCATAATAAAAATACCAAACCCAAATCCACACACCCTCTGAATAAACGACCCAGAAAGCGAAGATAAAAATATCAAAAACGCTGTTGACATAACGGCGACAAAGTTACAAATTTATCTGAAAAGGTATCACAACAGCTGTAATTGTATTTTTTTGAAAATGGGGCGCCCACTGCGATTATGTTAAATAGAAGAAAATGATATAAATTATAAATTGATAATTAATTAGTTGGTATTTTGGTATAACATTATCAATTAAAAACTATAACAATATTTTTTCTGCCGATTTGTGGTTTTATTTGCACGTTTGGCGTTAAGTTTTTATCTTTGTGAAAATTTTTAGACAATGAGAATCGACATTATCACCGTTTTGCCCGAACTGCTCGAAAGCCCGCTCGGACACTCTATCATAAAACGAGCCTGCAACAAGGGACTTGCAGAAATCAATATCATCAACCTGCGCGACTTCACCACCGACAAACGACGCACCGTGGACGATTACCAATACGGAGGCGATGCTGGTATGGTAATGATGATTGAACCTATCGACAAGGCTATCTCATACCTCAAATCGCAAAGAGATTACGACGAAATCATATACACTTCGCCCGATGGTGAAATTCTCAACCAAAAAACCGCTAACACACTGTCTACCAAGGAGAATATCATCATTCTCTGCGGTCATTACAAGGGTATCGACCACCGTGTGCGCGAACACCTTATTACTAAGGAAATTTCTATCGGCGATTATGTGCTCACAGGTGGCGAACTTGCTGCTGCTGTGATAGTTGACAGCGTGGTGCGTCTTATTCCCGGCGCAATGAACGACAATGAGTCGGCTCTTTCGGATAGTTTTCAGGATAACCTCCTTGCTCCACCAATTTATACCCGTCCCGCTGATTACAAGGGCTGGAAAGTGCCTGAAATTCTGCTTTCGGGCAACGAGGCTTTGATAGACAAATGGCAGATGGAACAGGCGTTGGAACGCACCAAACAGTTGAGACCCAATCTTTTGGAAGGAGGCGAATAATGGAAGCGATGATTTTTGCGGCGGGACTTGGCACTCGTCTTGCTCCGCTAACCAACAATAAACCAAAGGCTTTGGTGGAGTTTCAAGGCAAAACAATGCTCAACCACGCTATTGAAAAACTCACTGCGGCAGGCGTTAACCGCATCATTATCAACATACACCATTTTGCCGATATGATGGCAGAATACATACATAATATAAGGTGTGATGCCGAACTGCTGATTTCCGACGAGCGCGATTTTCTTTTAGACACCGGCGGCGGAATACTCAAAGCCGCTCCCCTACTCTGTGCCGAGGATAATTTTATAGCGTATAATGTTGATATTGCGTGCGATATAGATTTAAAGGCTCTTTACAACACTCATTTATCATCGGGCAATTTGGCAACTCTTGCTGTTAAAGACCGCGAATCTACCCGCAAACTGATTTTTAATAAAGAAATGCAATTGTGTGGCTGGCACAACTATACTACCAACGAAACTAAGATTTCAAGAAAATTTGAGAATAACGCAGTTAACTATCTCGCTTTCAGCGGAATATCTATTATAAATAAAAGGCTTTTAGACTTAATTACCGAAACAGGCAAGTTTTCTATAACAAACCTTTTCCTAAGATTAGCACAAAACGAAAACATCGGCGGATATGTTCACGATGGTCTATGGGCTGATTTAGGGACGATTGAAAAATTGAAAAAGGCAGAGGAGATATTTCGCTAACCCCCGATACACATCACAGGTATCAATTCGATATTAAACAAAAACTGTTCGTATCGATAATCAAAGACGGTCATCTTGGTTTCGGTGGATACGGTGGCTATCATATCCAAATCATTGTCGCGGCAATAGTTGAGAACTTGCTCTACAAATGTGCCAACAAAACCTCCTTCGTCGAAATTTTTAAGAACAAGATTTACTTGACTGCCAAACTGTTTTTCAAAAATCTTGGCTGTCTGATAGCCCTCACTGCGAAAAACCATATGAAGAGTAGCCCCGAAAAACGCCGCCTTGTTGACAATCTCCAACACTCCGCGACCGTTACCCGAAAGTCGCGACACTGGCCAAACAATATTTTTGATAGGCGCAAACCGCTTTGACTGCAACACAATAACAGGAATCTTGGCTGTGTCGATAACCTTCGATGCCGAACTTCCCATCAAAAGTTGAAATCCGCTCTTGCCAGGCGTACCCATAAGTATAAAATCGAAATCCTTAGACGACAACTCTGCCGAAATAGTCTCAAAAAGTTCGCCCTTGCGCTCCACGAATGTAACACCTATTCCAAACTTCTGCACATAGAGATCCACCACGTGCTTCAAACCCGACACCGCTTTTGGGTCGCACTCTATACCCGTGTCCACGTGAAAAAGTTCTGCACAAAGATTGTACTGACGGCAAAATTCAAGTCCGTACAACACAGCGTTGTAGCACACGTCGGAATAATCTGTGGGAATAAGTATCGTATTGCTGCTCATAGGGTTACAATAGGTAATTTAAACTTTTAATCCTATTACAGTAATATCGTCGATCTGAGTGGCGTTGCCCTTCCACTCCACGAAATATTTTTCGAGAAGGTCGCGCTGTTCTTGCAAAGGCTTATCGTGATTTTTAAGTATGATATCCTTGAAACCACCCATCTTCAATTTCATATTAAACTCACCGCCGAACTGCGATGCATATCCGTCGCTGAACATATATATCATATCGCCGTCCAAGAGTGTAAGGCGTTGAGATTCAAACGGTTTTTCCTTGATATAAACTCCAATCGGGTTTCGGTTGGGTTTTAGTTGGAACTCCTCGCCGTTGCGCACATAGATAAGCGGAAGGTTTGCGCCAGAATATTCAAGCACACGCTCTTTGCGGTCTAAAACGGCAAGTGTAATATCCATACCGTCTTTGGGCATACTTGTTTTGTCCGCCTCCTGATGCAGAAGGGTCTTTACCATCTGGCGAAGACGTTCGAGAATATTGGCTGCGTTGCTCTCCGCTCCTATTCCTGTGATTTCGTGGAGGGCGCAGATACCGAGCATACTCATAAACGCTCCTGGCACGCCGTGACCCGTACAGTCAGCCACAACGAAAATCAACCTCTCCTCGTCGGAATGTAGCCAATAGAAATCGCCGCTGACCACATCGCGGGGCGAGTAGAGAATAAAGTAATCGCTGAAAAAAGACTTCAACTCGTTCAAGTCGGGGAAAAGCGCGTCTTGAATACGTTTTGCATACGAAATACTGTCGGTAATTTGCTTTTGCTGTTGGGCGAGCATAAGACGCTGTTTGTCGATATATTCGTTTTGCTGCTCCAACTCTGCGTGCTTTTGAGCAATCTCTTCGGCACGGTTATGAAGTTCGATGTTTTTAGATTTGATTTCCTCGTGTTGGCTATGTAACTGACGGTTAAGACGTTTGGTCTTTTTATTCATAATAAAAAGTACCACCAGCATCAGCACACCGAGTGCGAGGAAAATAGCCAACATCATTATAAATCGGTCTTGAAGTCGGTTGTTTTCTTCCAAAAGATCATTCTCACGTTCAAGCGACGAAATTTTGCCCTCCTGTTCGTAGGTCTTAGCCTTGTACTGAATGTTGAATAGTTTCTCGGTAAGTTCCTCAGAGAACACGCTGTCGTTGTAGAGAATCACCTGATTGTAGTGGTCGGCAGCCTCTTGAAACTCGTCTTTGGCGTAATGTATTCTTGCAAGAATCTCGTGAGCATTTCGGATTCGAAACTTTGCTCCAATGTCTGATGCAAGTTTAAGACTCTTTTCGCCAAAATATTCAGAACTATCGTATTCCTGACGTTGATAGTATAGTTGCGAAAGTTTGCGGAAGATTTCAGATTGTAGGTCGATGTCGCTGAGATATTTTTCGTTGCTAATACATTCGTGATAACGCAACATTGCACGGTCAATTTCACCACGGGCAAAATAGATATCGCCCAAATATTTTTTGCATACTGCTATATCGCCTGCTGATGCGTGGATTCGTGTACGAACTTCTAAAGCATGTTCAAGATTTTCCTCAGCCTGCTCATAAAGGTTGCGTCCAAGGTATGCACGACCAAGGTTGAGATAACAATACGAAAGTATCAGTGAATCATTGAGTTTTTTACCAAGATTTAGACCGCTGTGAAGGTTTTCTTCAGCCTCGTCGTATTGTTCTTGATAAAGATAGAGATTGCCCAAGTTGATATAAGCATAAGCCTCTTGATCAGCTACTTTAAGTTCCTGAGCCTTTTTGAGTCCAAGACGGTAGTATTCAAGCGCATCGGTGTAGTTGCCAAGATTGCGGTGACACACACCTATATAACTATATCCCTTTACCAACTGCACGTTGTCGTTGGTAGATTCGGCATACTTGATGGCCTTCATTGCATATTGGATTGCCATTTCGGGATAGTTGTTGCGCAGTTTCCAACATATAGTGTTGCAAAGGTCGTCGCAAAGTGTATCGGCGGCCGTGGAAGAAAGACGTATTAGGCTGTCTACCTCCGGATTATATTTCTGAGGTAAGGCTGCCACGCCAGAAAACGTCATTATGGCGATTAATATAATTCTCTTAATCTTATCCACTGTACCAAATTTTATTTCCCAAATATAATGCATTATTATGAAAAATGCAAATAAATAATCAACAAAAAGTATGCCCGAGGGAAAATAAATTAGGGACGCAGCAAGGCACGTCCCTAATTATGAAATAAATGGTTGCGTAATAACTAAAAGGCACGGACGAGACGAACGGAGTATCCGTATTCACTGTGATAATAGTAATCAGGATAGACAGCACGACTAGTGAAATACACGAGATAAACACGGTGATCATCGTATGCCAACGATGAATGATAGTGTGCTTGAGTGCCTACAATACAGGATGAACCTTCGCGGTAACCAGCAACGGGGAAGAACACCGCTCCTGCGGATTCCATCTTTGCCCAAGATTCAGCAGAATAATTATTCTGCTCCTCGTACGCAAAATTTGTATTTGTTCCCGGTTTAAATTCCGTTACTCCGTCAGGAGTTTTCGTCCAATCGTCAGGTAGTAGTATCATTCCTTTAATTCCAGCAACTTGAGCAACGCCGAATTTATTGTTGCGTTTATCGTTGTCACCCAACAGATACTGAAACTCAGTGGTTGTGAGGGTAGTCCAATTGGTGCTAATGGCAGGGCTCCCAGTTAGGACATTGTTTTCATCAGTAACAGGAGTGTAAGCAGAAGGGGTTTCTGATGTATTCAATATTATTTGACCTTGTATCCATGCGCCCCAACCAAATAGATCTGTCCATGTTTTCCAATCTTCATAATTGGTACCTACCTTATCACCCGCTTTATGACAGATGTTGTATTGGTGTGGAGCAAAACGCCATTGCTTGTATTCTGGGTGATACTGTAAGTTGCCACAAGAGAATATTACTGTTTTGGTTGCACTTACCGAGAATGCTTTGGGTTGATAGTGGCGTGTTACACGGTATACTGTACCGGGTTCGGGTTTGATGCAAAGTCCGAGGGCAAGACTGGTAATGAATTTGCCATCTTCTAAGGAGAGGGCTACGTAAAGGTTACCGTTGTCCATTTGGTACACATTCTTTTCGCCGTTAAGATCGATTTCTTTCATTGGCGAAGATATTGATACATATACATTTTGGTCGGTGAGTTGCACTTCGTTGGTACCGTAGGTGAACTTACCGGTGTAGGTATGAGCACATTTTGACATTACATCAAAAAGGTCTTCACTGTTTGAAGAAACGTAGGGCAGGTCTACGCCGCTTACATTGATAGTAGCGGTAAGGGTTGTAGGCGAACCGGTTACGTTAAGAGTGCCAAAGAATGTGCCGTCTACTTTTTCAAGTGTGAGGGTACTTGGGGTGATACCATCACCTGTGATGGTCATTGTAAGGTTGCCCACATCTCCATCTTCAAATGTAGGTGTTACGCTTTGTTTGTCGGTGCTATTAGCGTAGGCAATTTTGGATATTTTCTTGCCAGTGGCTACCTTAATGGTATAGGGGATGGCATTTATTTCGGTTGTAGAGACGGTGTGCACACCGTCTCTACCATTGATTGCTGCATTGGTGTCATCGTCTTTGCTACAAGATGTTGCAATCGTTACTGCCGCTATCAATGGCAGAATTTTTAACAATGATTTATTCATAGTGCTACCCTCCTATTCTTCTTTATATGGTAGATTTTTTAATACACCGTTTGTGTTGCCGCTTCCGCTAAGTAGCGGTGCTTCAATATTAAGTAGAATGACCTGAAAATCAGGTTTTTCGTAATCCTTCTTGGCAGTTGTCAGCATCGGCAGCATAACCGACAAGGATAATTTGTTGTCTTTAGCCATTATTATTAAGAATTAAGTTAAACAAAAATCCCCTGCGGAATATCCTTAAACAGACATTCCACAGGGGAACAATAATTATCAAACAAAGATTTTTTACGAGAGGGTGATTTTACCCCCCCCCGTATAAAATTTTATAATATTATTATAAATTATAAGGTTTCAATTTCGGAGATTGGGAGATTGGTAATACGTGCAATAAGATCAAGAGGCATATTCTCGGCTTTCATACGGCGGGCGGTGGCAAGTTTTTCGTTGTGTTCGCCTTTTTTTAACGCCTCGTCGTAACCCAGAATATTCATTGTTTCTAACATACTTTGTTTATATGTAAGATTCTCTAAATAACGGCGGTAGGCGATTTTCTCCTCGTCGGAAAGTCGGTTGAATTGGAGCAACTCGCGGGCTTCGGGTAGACCTTGGGCGGTAAACTCTTTTGGAATATCGCCGGTTTTCAATACCGAAATCCATTGCTGCAAGGGTGATATGGCATATTCGTCGAAGTTATTTACTTTTAAAAGGTAATATTCGGGAAAAATATTGCAGACTGCCTCAGCCTTGTAGAGTTCTTTCTGTTTAGGGGTGAGTTGCAAAATATCGTTTTTGTCGAATATATTGGTAAATGTGGTTGTACCTTTGTAGACGTAGCCTTTGCCTTGTCCGAGACCGAAGTAAACGATATTGATGGAATAGACCTTGGTGATTTTGCCGTAAGCCTCGCCCATCTTGGTATACTGAGCAATAACTTTCGACGTACCGAAAACCATACGTTGAAAAAAGTCGATTTCGTGGTCGTTCTGAACCTCGATGATATATTTTGCCTTGGTTTCATCCTCTACAAGAAGGTCTACACGATTGAATTTCTGCAACTCATAGTCTTGATTACTCTCACTTTCAAGTATGTTGGTGATGGTTATCTGACGTTCTAAGAGCACACTAAGAAAACCTTCGAGCACAACGGTATCTGCCTTGTTGCGCAACAAACGTTTAATCATCCAGTCGAAACGAACATAGTTTTCCATGGTTGTTTAAATGTTTAATGATTCGCAAATGTAAAACAAAAAAAGATTACTGCAAATAAAATTGAGAAATATTTCTGAGTTTGCAAAAAACAGGTTAATCCTCACTAAAAAAAACGCCGTCCTTGTTCAGAACAGCGTTATGCTTAGTTAAATAATTGTGCTACAATGTGTAAAGTTTGTCGGATGAAACAAGTTCGATGCCGTGGGTTTCAAGTGCACGTTCGCAGTTGGCAATGTCGGCGGGACGGATTACCACTTGCGCTATTTCGCCCATCGAGAAGGCGTACATATACTCAATTTGAACGTTGCCGGCGTTGAGCACATGCAATGCTTTGGCAAGCGAGCCCGGTGTGTTGGGACACTTTATACATATTACATCGGTAAGACTTACGGCATATCCTGCGTTTTTGAGCAACTGCAATGCCTCTTCGGGCTGCGAAACTATGGCGCGAAGAATACCAAAATCGCTTGTGTCGGCTACGCTAAATGCTGTCATATTGATGCCTGCACCGCCGAGTATGTCGGATACTTCGCTCAAACGGCCTGCCTTGTTTTCAAGAAAAACTGATAATTGTTTTATTTTCATAATGTTATGTCTTTTATTATTGGTTAAAATTTCCTGTTGTCGATTACGCGTTGTGCTTTGCCTTGCTCAAAACGTTGAAGTGTCTTGGGCTCAACAAGTTGAACTATTACCGAAATGCCGAGTACGCTTTCGAGGTTCGACTTTATTTTCTTTTCTACGGCTTGAAGGCCTTTAATGTTGTCGGCAAAGAACTGTTCTTGTATTTCTACTTGAATAGTAAGTGTGTCGAGAGTGCCTTTGCGGTCTACAATAAGCATGTAGTGAGGTTCGGTTTCGCTCATAGAGAGAAGCACGCTTTCTACCTGCGAGGGGAACACGTTGACACCACGGATGATAAGCATATCGTCGCTGCGACCCATAAGTTTGGCAATGCGCACTGTGCTACGTCCACAAGGACAATCGCCCGGAATTATGCGCGAAAGGTCGTGTGTGCGGTAACGAATAAGGGGCATACCCTCGACGCCGAGCGATGTGAACACAAGTTCGCCCACCTCGCCGGGTTTGCACTGCTCGCCGGTTTCGGGGTTGATGATTTCGGGGAAGAAATAGTCCTCGCACACGTGGAGACCGTTTTGGAATTCGCAGTCGCAAGCCACGCCGGGACCCATCACCTCGCTCAGTCCGTAGATGTCGTGAGCCTTGATGTTGAGTTTTGTCTGAATCTCGTTGCGCATAGCCTCGCTCCACGGCTCAGCACCGAAAATACCCACGCGGAGTTTGAGGTCTTTGGCGGGATCAAGTCCTGCGTCTTTGATAGCGTCGGCTATGTAGAGCGCGTAACTCGGGGTGCACGCCAAAACTGTTGTGCCGAAATCGTGGATCAACTGAATCTGCTTTTTGGTGTTACCGCCCGAAGCCGGAACCACTGCCGCGCCGATATTCTCAACGCCGTAGTGCAGTCCGAGACCGCCGGTAAACAATCCGTAGCCGTAGCCCACCTGCACGATGTCCTTGTTTGACACGCCGCTGAGAAACAGCGAACGGGCTACACATTCCGACCAAATGTCGAGGTCTTTGCGTGTGCGTCCCACAACGGTAGGACGGCCTGTTGTACCCGACGATGCGTGAAGTCTAACAATCTCGCTCATAGGTGCTGCAAACACTCCAAAGGGATAATTATCGCGGAGGTCTTGCTTGTAGGTGAAAGGTAGTTTTTTGAGGTCGTCGATGGTGCGGATGTCACCCGGAAGAAGACCCGCCTCTTGCATACGCTTGCGGTAATAGGGTACGTTGTGATATACTCGGTTTACGCAGTCGCGCAAACGTTTAGATTGCAACTCGCTAAGGTATTCGCGCGAGGCACATTCTATGGTTTCGTTCCAAATCATGATTTATTCTATTATGTTTTTGATATTAAATTTCTTGTTGGGTTGAGGGTTAGAGGGAGGCACAAATAGTTTGTTGGTATCCTCCACAAAGGTGAGAATCTCTTCGGCTCCGCGTTTTTCGGTGGCAGAGGTTACAAAATACTGCGGCAATTCTTCCCAAGTTTCGCGCATTTGCTTAAAATAGTTGCTTATGTTGCGCTGCACGATGGTTTTGCCAATTTTGTCGGCTTTGGTAAACGCTATTACAAACGGAACGCCGTTGGTGGCCATACGCTCCATAAACTCTACGTCGATGCGTTGCGGGTCGTGCCTTATGTCTATTAATATAAAGGTGCACATAAGGTTTTCGCGGTGCAGTAGGTAGTTTGTTGTAAACTTGTTCCACTGCGATATAAGTTTGTTGCCCGTTTTGGCGTATCCATATCCGGGAAGGTCAACAAGATACCACTCTTTGTTGATAAGGAAATGATTGATTAACTGAGTTTTACCGGGAGTGGCTGATGTTTTTGCAAGACTGCGATTGCCGCAAATCATGTTAATGAGCGACGATTTGCCCACATTGCTCCTGCCCACAAATGCGTATTCAGGCATGTCGGGAGCGGGACATTTCTTAAAATCAGTGTTGCTCATTACAAATTCTGCGCTATTTATTTTCATTGAATTCTGGTTTGTTTACAAATTGACGAAAATACATAAGTTGTCCGGGCAGGGTGCGTTTCCAATAGTCACGCTCGTGTTTGCCGGGCGATTCGGAATATACTATGTTGATATTCTGTTCTTTGCATTTGGCTGCCAACTGACGGTTTACTTTTACCAAATAATCTTCGGAACCGCAGTTTACAATAATGGGTTTACCGGCGGCCTTTAAAAGTTCGGTGTTGTACAAAACGGAATAACGCTCCCAATTGTCGTTGTCGGGTGTCTTAGGACCAATCTTTTTGGCAATGCTTCCGCTCACCGACGACGACCTGAGATGCATCACGCCGCTCATCGAACCTGCCGCTCTAAACCTTTCGGGATTTTGCATATATAATGTCAACGCACCGTGTCCGCCCATGCTAAGTCCAGTGATAAAAAGGTTACAACTGTCGATATTAAAATGGCGGAACATCGATGGCAAAATTTCTTCTCTAAAAAATGTGGCGTAACGGGCAGTGCTGTCGATAGGGCTGTCGATATACCACGAATCAGAAAATCCGTCGGGACAAATCAGTATCATACCGTACTCGTCGGCGTAAAGTTGCAAATCTGCCACCCTACTCCACTGACGGTAGTTGCCCCCAAAACCGTTGAGCAAAATTACAGCCGGAAACTGTCGTCCGCATTCCACGCTGTAATCCTTTGGCACAAAAGTCATTACAGTATCATTTGGCATCACCCCGCGCGAGTTTACAACATAATAATGCTGCGCCTGCGATAGCAACGGCATACTCAGCATAAACATTAAGAGTGATATATAATATAGTGTCTTCATTGGTGTAAAAATCTTACAATATGCCACAATGCAAATATGCGACAAATTATCGGAATACGAACAAAATTTTAAGAATTTTTTTAATCGGTTTTGTAAATATGGGGGATTAATATAGACGATATTAACCTTGATTGAGAAATAATAATTAATCCAAATCCCCCCCCAAAAAATGCAATATCCCACCAATGGGTCTGAAAATCAGGATAAATGTTGCAAAACGTGTTTCGCAGCCGTATATTAGTGGAAAAAACAGAAATGAAACGAATTGCAACCACACTTATATTATTGTTGCTCGCATTGACGGGAATGGGCAAAAGCACCGATATCATCTTTATTTTAGACGACGATGCGGCGTTTCGTCAGGGGCACATAGCGGTTCTTGTAGGAAACGAAATCACCGGTTGGCACTACGTGTCGATCAACGGAACGGGCACTGTGCCAACACCTTGGGGCATCAATACCAACGCCGATACAGGCACTGTCATCACCGACGAGGCGGGACTCAGAATCCGCGGACTAAAACGTGCCATCCGCCGCGCCTGCGAAATCAATCCCAACGAACGCCACCGATACCGCCAATTCAAACGCATCAAAACCACAGCCGAAGAGGATTCTGCCGTGCTCTTCGCCGCTAAAAACACTGCCTCGGCAATTGTTTACGGCATCATAGGTCCGGGACAATCGTGCATCGACGTGGCTCAATCAGCATTTTCGGCTCTGGTAAAAAAACGCCGTTTGGATAAGAGGGGCAACGTTCCCGGACATACCGACTTGATTCCAAAACGTTGGTTTCGCAAAATAGAACTTAGAATCAAAATCGCAAACCGACGTTCAAGAGACGGCAAAGGCAAAATAACTGAAATCACCGAAAACTACTAATCATACGCAGTGATAAAATTTTATAACGTCAATCAACTCCGATTGGCGAATACACCCATACTCTAAACCCAAAATCATTAGTAGCAAAGAGGGATTCTTTATAAGCAAAACATGGCTTTTTCATAACTCGCCACATTTCAATAATATAAATTAAATGCGAAATCATTGTTTAAGGTTTTTATATAAACATTAAACAGTAATTAAACAACAAAAAAGTAGCATATATGGCAAAACCTTCGGAACCTTCGCAAGCATGAGAAAAAACTGACAAAATGTCATATCTATAATCAATGAATAAGGCGAAAAAACCAATTCGTACAGTTTGAAGCATAACTCAAAATAAATTGAACGGATTTGCCCCTATCCTACCCTTATAGGCAACAAATCAAAGAAATCGAGATAAAAAACTATAAATAACGGACATAAATACGCTGATAATCAAGTAATTAAGTATAACATATCATTTTCAGGGAGATAGAGCAAACATCAGTAGAGATAATCTGAATTGGTTATGTAAATAACTGATATATAAATAGTTATATATATACAGAAGAAATGTTATAGAATGATGTAAAGATTAGTATAACTTCTCAACCATAAAGATTATAAATAAGAATAGATAATAAGCAAACTTTACCAAGTCTCAGTTTGGGGACTTCGCAGAGGAGGAATGCTCCACCCCAAAAATCATCAACCCAAAATCTTCCGTCCGAAAATTAACTGACCAAAAAACATCAGCCCCAAAAATGACTTGATGAAAAATCACTCTTGAAAAAAATCCCTCCGGAAAAATCACAGATTTGTAAAAATGAATTTTGTTAATTAGATAGATAAGTGAATACGAAATGAAACTCTCAAAAAATGTAAACCAAAAATAAAAAATCACAAAAGTACACGCAAAAATCAGTAGCCAACAAAACAAAAATCAGATTTACAAATTACCAAAATCACAAACAACCACAATTACAAATCTAAAACATTTACAACAAAATCAAAAATCGAATATTTTTGTCGAATATTCTAAAATTTTACACTTGTATATACAAAAGTAAACCACAAAACAAACCTCCCTAAAAAGTTTACAATTGTTACATTTGTAAACTATAAAGAATTATCCTATTTTTATCAGCAAATCGGGGAGATTTTACAGAGTGATAATAATTTATCACCGTGTATTTTATTGTGTAATCAGGAATATTAATTGTGTTAAGGGATTTTGGAAAATAAGTTTTGAATATCCTAACAATCACAAAACCAATACTTTAAGTATAGTTATATAAAGTAAAAGATTAATTATTTTTGGCTATTTGTTAAGAAATTGTTAAAAATCCGTGTTTTTAAACCTGAAAAATAGTCGTAAGTTGTTAATACCCAAGCATTTACAGCGTTTATTTAAAGTAAGGCTACTTTATTTTTGTCCGTTAAACATAGCGATATGTAATGTATAAATAGCATCTAACCGGGTAGCGAACAAATAACTTATTCTCTTTTGGTTATGTTCTTCGTACTATATATACGACAAAAAATAAGCCAATGTTGCTTATTTTTTTAATTATTTAAGGTATTTAAGTGATTAAAAATAAGGATTTTAGCATTTAGTAGACAAGAGTTATTTACAAGATTATCAGTGATTTATGTATACAATAGTACTCAAAATGTTTGGCAAAGATGTTGTATACACCGATTTTCCCGTGGTAATAATAAAATATATCACCGTTACTTTTGTAATCTAAGAAACAAAACCACAAAAACAGTTTACAATGTTACAATTGTAAACTTGTAAAATATTTTCATTTTTCTAAAAAATAGTTGCAAATAAATTTGGCGGTATCACAAAAGTTAATTATATTTGTTACATCAAAACAAGTTAAAATTGTAACCATTATGGAAGAAGAAGACAAAGACGTAGAACGTATACTCGAAATTTTAAAAAGTGAACAACTCAATGCATCGGCTTTTGCCGAAAAAATCGGTGTTCAAAAATCGAGTGTTAGCCATGTAATCTCCGGAAGAAACAAACCGAGCAAAGAATTTATGGTAAAAATCTTGCGCACGTTTCCAGAGATTAGTAGCGATTGGCTTTTTCTCGGTTTGGGTGATATGTACCGTGCACCAAAACAGTCGGCACCTCAACCGTCTACTCCGCAACCTTCCACTCCGCCGCAACCATCGGCACATCAGTTACAAACGTCTCCGGGTCAAACCGTGCAAACCACTCTCCTATTTTCGGATACCAATACCGAACCCGTTACCCCTGAACCAGTTGCACCCGAACCTGTAAAACCAGAACCCATCATTGTGGAAACTCCAAAACCACAACCGCAACAACCTAAAACTCAGAAAGTTGCACAAACAGAAACACCTGTTAAATCCCAACCATCAGAAAATAAGGAGATTAAACAAATTGAAACCAAGCCAGAGCCGGTTAACATTATGAAGACCGATCCCGAAAAGATTATAGTTTTCTATTCAAACAAGACTTTCACTTTGTACTCTCCTTCGGGCGAATAGTCATTTTTGTAAAAAGAGAATTTTTACAGATTCACATTCCTGAAAAATTCGAAAAATACAGATTTCACTTTTTTAAGTTTTTGGCTCGTTACCGATAATCCAAATCTATAACAGCACTGAATTTCAGCGAAATAACGATAAACAGTTGTAATTCATTTATAACTAATTAATAATCAATTACTTACAAAGCGTATTATTGAGCATCGGCCCCTTACCCACCGTTGATACTCTAAAATGCCTATTTGAAATGAAGTTTTTAACTCATAGGTAAATTATTGATTTTCAGATATTTATATTTAGTAAATTAAAACGATATCTCCATTAGAATTAAATATATAAAATGTGGCTTAACATCACATCAGGCAAAACAAGGATTTTGAGTTGAGCATTATTCTGTAAGAGTAAGAATTTTTCATAGTTTTGCGAAATCTGAGAAAGAAAAAACTCAATTTTTGCGAGCAATCTCCCCCATTAATGACATTCCGATGACAAAAACGCTATGACAATTTGTCATATCATTTTTTCTGAAAATTTTATCCAACAGCAAAACCATTGCGCAAATTTTCTATCTTTGCAAAAAAATTAAAGCAATGTACAAACACATTATTCGACCGATACTTTTTAAATTCAATCCCGAAAGCGTACACGGATTTACTTTCGGCGTTTTGAGATTTTTTCAGAAAATCAGAATTTTCAATCCCCTGATTCGCGCATTGTACCAAAAACAGGACAAAAAGTTTGAGCGCGAAGTGTTCGGAATCAAGTTTCCAAACCCAATAGGACTTGCCGCCGGTCTCGACAAAGACGCGGAAGCCATTGATATACTGGGTTTTATGGGTTTTGGTTTTATCGAAGTGGGCACTGTTACCCCTGTGGCTCAGCCCGGAAACCCCAAGCCACGTCTATTCAGACTTATTCGTAATCAGGGACTTATCAATAGAATGGGATTCAACAACAACGGTGTTGAACAAATGGTTAAAAAGATTAAACAAAAATACAGTAAAGTTATCATAGGTGGTAATATTGGTAAGAATAAAGTAACGCCTAATGAACTTGCTGTAAACGATTATTTGAAAGATTTAAACGCCCTGCATGATTATGTCGATTACATAGCAATAAATATAAGTTCGCCTAACACTCCCAACCTCCGCGAACTGCAAAACAAAGAACCGTTGACAAAACTTTTGACCGCTCTCACCGAGGAAAACAAAAAGTACGATGTGCAAAAACCCATTCTCCTAAAAATTGCTCCCGACTTAACCGACGGTCAGTTAGACGACATTGTTGACATTGTTCGCGCCACAGGCATCAGCGGAATCATTGCCACTAACACCACCATCGAACGCGGCGGCATCGATTACTCCGAAGAAGAAATCAAGGCTTTTGGCAACGGCGGAATGAGCGGCAAACCGGTAAAAAAACGCAGCACCGAAGTGATTCGTTACCTCAGCAAAAAGACCAACGGCGAAATTCCGATTATTGGTGTAGGAGGCATTTTCGATGCCGACGACGTGAGAGAAAAACTCGAAGCCGGTGCAAGTCTTGTAGAAATATTTACAAGTTTTATTTACAACGGTCCGGCGTGTGTAAAACGGATTCTCAAAAAACTGTAATGTACAGAGAATACGCCTCTTACATAAAAGAAAAGTTCGGAACCCGGGTGCAGAAGATAGCCCTGAATGCGGGGTTCGGCTGTCCAAACCGCGACGGAACCATCGGCACAGGCGGGTGTACATATTGCAACAATCTGACATTCAGCCCTTTTTACGGACAAGCCTCAAAACCGATAGCCCAACAGATGGACGAGGGCATTGCTTTTTTTGCCAAAAAGTACAAATGCCAAAAGTATATCGCTTATTTCCAGTCGTATACAAACACATACGCCGACACCGCAAAGTTGAAAACCTTGTACGATTCGGCATTGCAGCGCGACGACGTGGTGGGGCTGACTGTTGCCACCCGTCCCGACTGCGTTGACAATCAAACACTTGAACTATTGGCGCATTACTCCGAAAAGTACTACACCGTGTTGGAAATCGGCGTGGAGAGTTGCTACGACGCCACATTGCGGATGATAAACCGCGGACACACGTTTGCCCAAGTGGAAGACGCCGTCAAACGCGCTGCCGAATTTGGTATCGACATTTGCGCACACCTTATTATGTATTTGCCCGGCGAAACCGAGGAGATGATGCTAAACACGGCAGACATTATGTCGGTATTACCCGTAAAGATTCTAAAACTGCACCAACTGCAAGTGATTAAAGGCACGGCAATGGAGCGGCAATACGAGCATCATCCCGAGCAATTTCACCTGCCCACGGTAGAGGAATACGCCGGATTTGCAGCCCGTTACGCCCATCGAGCCAGAAAGGATATGATATTTGAACGGTTTGTAAGCGAATCGCCTATGAATATGGTAGTTGCGCCCAATTGGAACGGCAAAAAAAACTACGAAATCACCGAGATGATAAAGCGCGAATACGAAAAATTGTGCAAATAAATTTTGCGAAACACAAAAGTTGTATAATTTTGCAGCCAATAAATGCGGGAATAGCGCAATTGGCAGAGCGGCGGCTTCCCAAGCCGCAGGTTGCGGGTTCGACCCCCGTTTCCCGCTCGAAGCAGGCCGGTCTGTCGCTGGCACTCACGTGCGAGAGGAAAGTCCGGGCAACACAGAGCACCGCCCTTCTTAACTGGAAGACAGCCGCGAGGTTGTGGTAAATGCAGAAGAAAACAACCGCCCGCAAGGGTAAGGGTGAGAAGGCAGGGTAAGAGCCTACCAATATCGGCAGTGATGTCGATAGTTGTGCATCGGCGGGTTGAAAGGCCAAATATACCGGTATATTCGGGTTGCTCGCCCGAGCCGGGGGGTAGGTCGTTAGAGGTCGTCGGCAACGGCGGCAGTAGATAAATGGCAGGCACCGCTTTCGGGCGGAACAGAATCCGGCTTATAGGCCCGCTTCTTTTTTTAATTTTAATCATCACATTATGAAAGCAATCCAAACCGACAACGCACCTAAGGCCATTGGTCCTTATAGTCAGGCAATTGAAGCCGGAAATATTTTGTTTATCTCCGGACAAATTCCCATTGATCCAAAAACCGGCGAACTGTCAAAAGGTTCAATTTCGGAACAAACCAAATTGGTACTCAACAACATAGGAGGCATACTCCAAGCCGCAGGATATAGTTATAAAAACGTTGTAAAAACCACTTGTTTACTTGCCGACATAGCCGATTTTGCCGAAATGAACAAGGTTTACGGCGAGTATTTCACCGAAAATCCGCCCGCCCGCTCGGCATTTGCAGCCAAAGATTTGCCCAAAGGCGCAAGGATTGAGATAGAGGCAATTGCGGCAAAATAGTTACTCTAAAATTTTGATATTCAGATACACCTCATCGTCGTCGGCACGGTTGAGGTGAATCTTGTTGTATGGTTCTACCGCAAATTCAGCATTGAGGTCGGCAAGAAGCGAAGAAACTTTGTTGGTATCCACCTCGATTTTGAGAATATGGTAATCAGCGGCAAACTTTTTATAATCAACGATATAGGCATTTTTTACCACAGCGGTTTCAATGCGGTGCAAAGCCGCAGTTGATGGCGTATGGGTTGATATGTTCCAAAAATGCCGGGTCATGGTGTGGGGTGGTTAATAGTACAAAGATAAGGATAAATTTCTAAGATGTAAATAAATTTGATAAAAAAAGCATTTATTTGACATTTACCTATTGAATCTTACAAAAATTTTATAATTTTACCTCTTGAACCTTACAAGAATTTTAAGTTTTTACCTATTGAACCTTACAAAGAATGATTCAACGTACATTATTACAATATCTTAAAGAATGGAAAGATTCTAACGATAGAAAACCGCTTATCTTACGCGGCGCAAGGCAAACTGGGAAATCAACTCTTGTTGATATTTTTTCCAAGGAATTTGACGTATATCTTCATTTAAATCTCGATGAAGAGGCTGATAAGGTGCTTTTTGAAAAACATAAAAATTTTGATACATTGATTGATGCAATTTTCATTCATTGCAGTCAACAAAAATTAGACAAGCCAACTTTACTTTTTATTGACGAAATCCAAAATTCGCCACAGGCAGTTTCGATGTTAAGGTATTTTTACGAAAAAGCAAATTACCTTTACGTAATTTGCGCTGGTTCGTTGTTAGAAAGCCTCATCGGAAACAGAATTTCGTTTCCCGTTGGAAGGGTTCAGTATGCAGCGGTTCGACCATGTTCGTTTTTGGAGTTTTTATCGGGAATTGGAAATGATTTTGACAAGGAACTCATTGAAAATCAGAAGGCAGAATTGGCTCACGAAAGAATTATGTCCGCTTTTAAAAACTACTGCATTGTAGGCGGAATGCCCGCCGCCGTAAACCGTTATGCACACAAAAAAGATATTCTTGCCACAGACGATATTTACGAAACACTGATAAACGCTTATTGCGACGATGTGGAAAAATACGCTCCTAACGACACTATGGCCAAGGTGCTGAGATTTATTATTACCAACGGATGGAAACTCGGAGGCGAAACTATTACGTTTGAACATTTTGCAAATTCACCTTACAAAACCCGCGAAATGAGCGAGGCGTTTCAAATAATCGAAAAATCAATGCTTTTAGAACTGGCGTATCCCGTTGTGTCAACTGAAATGCCTATGCTTCCATCTTTTACGCGCAGGCCCAAACTTCTATGGCTCGACACCGGTATTATTAACTATGCCGCACAGATACGAAAAGATGTTTTTTCTGTGGAAAACATACAAGATGTTTGGCGGGGACGAATTGCAGAACACATTACAGCACAAGAACTTATAGCCTACAATTCAAAAGTATCTACAAAGCGAAATTTTTGGGTTAATCCTAAAAACGGAACCACATCCGAAGTGGATTTTGTATTTCCGTTTCAAGGATTGTGTATTCCGATAGAAGTAACATCGGGAGTTAATGCTCATTTAAAATCATTACAAGTTTTTATGGAAACCGCTCCACACAGAATAGCGGTAAGAGTATGGAGCAAACCTTTTGAAATCAACGAATTAATTACTAAAACAGGAAAACATTTCAAATTATTGAACATTCCTTTTTATTATATTTCGATATTAGACAAAATATTGGAACAGGAAATATAAAAAAAATCCTCCGCAAATCATTCACGGAGGATTTTTTATAACTAAGTAATAACCACTATTTTGCCAATCTTGCTCTAATTGCCTTCGATGCCTCTTCGTAGCCGGGCTTGTCTAAGAGGGCAAACATATTCTTTTTGTAAGCCTCTACGCCGGGTTGGTTGAAGGGGTTTACGCCGAGAATGTATCCGCTTATGCCACAGGCTTTTTCAAAGAAATAAATCATCTGACCAAGATAATACTCGTTGAGTTTGGGAATCTCGATGCGGATTTGCGGAACACCGCCGTCGAGGTGAGCAAGTTGAGTACCGAGTTCTGCCTGTTTGTTGACAAAATCCACCCGTTTGCCGGCAAGAAAGTTGAGTTGGTCGAGATTTTGAGCATCTGACGGAATTTCGACCTTGCGGTCGGGTTCGGCAATTGAGATAACAGTTTCGTACATAAGACGAACGCCCTCTTGAATGTATTGACCCATAGAGTGAAGGTCGGAGGTGAAATCTACCGATGCAGGGAAAATACCCTTGCCGTCTTTGCCTTCCGATTCGCCGTAAAGTTGTTTCCACCATTCAGAAAAATAGTGGAGTTTGGGATGGAAGTTAACAAGAATTTCGGTAGAGAATTTCTTTTGGTAGAGCAAATTACGAACCACGGCATAATGAGCGGGAATGTTCTCGTCGAACGATTTACCTTTTTGCGAAATGGCCTCAATGTCGTATGCGCCTTGCAACAGTTGACGAATATCGAAACCAGCCACAGCGATGGGGAAAAGTCCCACGGGAGTAAGCACCGAGAACCTACCTCCTACTGTATCGCCAATAACAAAAGTTTTGTAACCCTCTGAATCGGCGAGAGTGCGGAGTGCGCCGCGCGATTTGTCGGTGATGGCAACAATACGGTTTGCGGCCTCAGCCTTGCCATATTTTTCTTCAATTTTGGCTTTGAGCAGACGAAAAGCGATGGCAGGCTCAGTGGTAGTTCCCGACTTAGAAATAACGCATAGGGCATAACTACGGTCGGCAATAGCGTCCATAAGTTCGCTGATATAGTCCTCGCCGATATTCTGTCCGGCAAAAAGGATAATAGGATTGCCCTTTTTAGGGTTCATCTGCACAAACGAGTTGCTGAGAGCCTCGATAACCGCCTTAGCGCCGAGGTAACTTCCGCCAATGCCGATAACCACGAGCACGTCGATTTTTTTGCGGAGTTCGGCAGCCTTGGCCTCAATCTGCGAAAGTTCGTCTTCGGAAATGATGTTTTTAACGTCGGCCCAACCGAGGAAGTCGTTGCCGGGGAGGTTCTTGTCGTAAAGAGCGGCGTTACATTCCAACGCCTTGTTTTGCAATGCTTTGTAATCGTTTTCGGACACAAATCCGAACGCTTTGCTAATGTCTATTGATAAATTCTTCATCGTAAAATAATTAGTATATTTCAGAGACTAAAAATAAGCAATATTTTGAGATGATGTGTAATTTTTCCTCAAAAAAAATCAGAAATAATGAATTTTATTTAAATTTCATATTTTTGTGGTAATAATAAATTGACGACGATTATGAATATGGAACAAACAATAATGAATCAAAACTCTGAAAATCAAATAGAACGCCTATTGGAAAAACCGTTTTGGGTGGTTGATTTCCTGCCCGAAAGAGTATCGGCAGAGCGTTCAAAACAATATTTTGCAGTGGAAGATTTTTGCTGCAAAGGTCAATATATCAATCAATTGTACCAACATTTTGCATATTTGATAATCAAATTGAGTTGCTATTTTGTCATCTTCGGCAATCCATCGCCAAATGAAATATTTGACAGCATAAATAATTGCCTGTCAAAAGGATACGCAAATTTTCTTTTCCCCGCCGATGACACGCTCATCACCTTAAACAGCGGCGATTTGTATATGACAGTTTATAATCCTAATGAGCATTTTTTGGAGATGGTGAAGAGTTTGGCGACGGCGGAAGGGTTGTTTGTGAGAAGAGGAGAAAAATTGTGAAAAAAGCAATCGTAATCGGACCATCGGGCAGCGGCAAAACCACTTTTGCTCAAATGCTGCATAATGCTACGGGGTTGCCGCTGTACCATTTGGATAATATTTGGTGGAACGCTGACAAAACGCATATTTCACGGTCTGAATTTGACCTGAAACTCAATGACTTATTGAGCCTCGATAGTTGGATTATTGACGGTGATTATAGTCGCACATACGAGGTGCGCATTGCCGCTTGTGATACTGTGTTTTTTCTCGATTTCGACATTAATATCTGTATGCAAGGTCTCAATCAACGCCTCGGCAAACACCGCCAAGATATGCCGTAGATTGATTATGAATTGGATCAAGATTTAGTTGCCTACATAAAAAAATATGACTCCGAAAACAAGCCGGTTTTACTTTCGCTATTTGCAAAATATCCGGATAAGAAAGTGATTATTTTTAAGACGCGGAAAGAGGCGGAGGATTGGACAAATAAAGCAAGTAAATGATAACTCAATGAAAGACTATTGTAGGATCTTCAAATTCCATTTCAACTAAATGAATAGATGCTGTTATATCAATAACCCAATCAAATTGTGGTAGAGAAATTAATTTACCTTTTTGATCAATAATTCCCCATTTTCGATTTTGCTTCACAAAAATTATATTATCATATATTAAAATATAATCATATAGATTATTAATAATAATATCACCGTTTTGATCTATACATCCCCATTTGTTATTGTTTTTAACACGAGCCAAACCATTTTTACTAAAAGACAAGACTTCTTCAAATTGTGGATTAATAACAAACTTACCAGTTCTGTCAATATACCCCCCTTTGTCATCAAATTCAATCGCAGCCAAGCCGTTTTCTGCAAACGGTTCAGCAAAATCAAATTGTGGTTTAATAACCATTGTACCTGTTTTGTCTATAAATCCATATTTGTTGTTTAATCTAATTAATGCCAAACCATTCGTAAAATAATACCAGGCACCGTCAAATTGAAAATCAATAACTACATTGCCTTTATTGTCTATATAACCATATTTGTCGTTTGTTTTTACACATGCCAATCCGTTTTTACAAAAAACACCAGCCTCATCAAATTGAGGGTCGATAATTATTTTACCTGTTTTGTCAATATATCCCCATTTGTTATTCATTTTAATCACAGCCAATCCGTTTTCCCCGAAATCACTTGCGCCTTCAAATTGCGGATTTATAACGATTTTGCCAGTTGTGTCAATATAACCAAATTTACCGTCTATATCAACAATTGCTAATCCATTAACGAATTTTTCAGCATTGTTAAATTGTGGTTCTATGATTATTTCTCCTTTTCTATTGATATACCCTTTTTTTATCGGATGGTAAAACAACACAAAACGTTCTTCTTCGGGAACATCTGATATGTAAAAACTTGCCAACCCATTATCAGAAAAGAGTCCACAGTCGGAAAATTGAGGGTCAATCGCCCAATCTCCATTTTTATCGATAAAACCGCACTTCCCATTAAGCCCAGCAGGAACAATTATATCTAAATCGCTAATTTGTCCGATTCCTTTGTTTATGTTGAAAATGAATATCAACATATAAAGAATTATAGTTTTTATATTTAACTCTCTTGTCATAGCCGTTTTTGTTTGCTGCAAAAATAATAATTTTTCCAGATTTAGCAATTATTATCACACCCTTCCAAACCCGTCGACCAACCTGTAAATCCGCTCGATTTCTTCGGGAATATAGATACGTTGCGGGCAGTGTTTCATACAGTTATGATGGGTGCAGGTGAGGCAGTGGTGATACGTTTCACGAAGATCCATATTGAGTTTGTTGATTGCCCAAAATTCTTTGCCGAGGTTGTAGTAATTAAACTGACGGAATGATGTATGAATCTCGTGTCCGTGGGGGCAGACGCAACGTTGACAACGAGTGCAACCTATTGGTTCAAAGGTTTTTCGCAAACGCTGCAAAACTTCATCAAACGAAAAATGCAGCACCTTGTGTTCGTGTTCAAAGGCGATGGATTCCTGTTCAAAAGTGCCAATGCCCAAAAGTGCGCACGAAAAGGGATATTCCAAAATACCGCCGATGAGTTCCGCCGGGGTGAACGGACCAATCAAAAGTCCCGCCGCATATACTTTATTGAGAATCAAACCTTTGCTACAAAATACAGGTTCATCTTTAATACGGTCTAACATTCCACGTTCAAGGATGTTGCCGCTGCCCTGCAACACGTCCACCCGCGAATCCAATGCGCCACGGTACAACACATTATAATAATGCGACGCAATGCCGGTAAAACCAATTTTGCCTTCGCGTTTGAGGTCGTAGAGGGCATCGAGAGCACCGCCTTTGCCAAAAACCTCATCGGCATTGTCCTCGTCAACCTGATGCACAAAATAGATGTCGGGATTGGTGCCGAGGTTTTCGATGGAGCGGATAACCTCGCGATAAATGTCGCCGCCGCTGTAAAAACGCGCCTTGTCGGAGATGATGATTTTGCTGCGGTCGATGGTTTTGGCAAAGAGTCCGAGTTTGTACTCCGCGTCGCCGTATTCTTCGGGAATGGCGGTGTCGAAGAAGTTGCAACCGTGGAGGAAAGCCTTCTTCATAATCGCAATCGCCGTGTTGTTGTCGGGGCTGAAATACGCCGGCAACACAGGCACCGATCCGCTCAAAATCGGAATGGTTCCAAAACCAAGTTCCGAGACACTAAGGCCTGTATTTCCAAGAGTTCGGTAGCGCATTTTTATTCAGTTAATTATGATTAAAGATATACCAAATGAATATTTCACACGGCAAAATAGCCGTATCCAACAAAATTGGCCCGGGGTAACCAAAAACAGTAAATACCCATAGCGGAAAAGAACGCCTTTTGTGATAAATTTTCATCACATCTTTTTGCGAAACGAAAAAAGCGAATAGGTATTTTGTATTTGTAGATGAATAAAACAGACTTGTCAAAAACAAGACTTTTTTATTCTTATATGCAGGAGAAATGTGCGCAGAGGCGAGGCTCTTTTCTTCATCAAAATCCTCGGCTGTACATTCGCTGACAATTACACCCTCGGCAGGCACTTTTTCAGATTTGGAAAATTCACTTTCTTGTGGTGTGCCGCCATTGTCAAGCCAAGGAATGTCCCCTGCCCTACGCGGAATTCGGTAGTAGTGATAATCGTGCCAATGCCAATCCTCTTCGTTATGCGGAAGTAAAATCTTGATGTACTTGTCGCTGTCTGTTTTTATGAGATTCTTGAACACAAAGACATCGTACAGACTGCCATTATAATCCTGCGTTCCGATGTAATATCCGTGGTTGTAAAGTTCAAATGGTTTCAGACAGTAATCGTACCGTCCATAACTGACAACCTCATCAAAATACTTTGCCGTTAAGCACCCCGAAAACAATAATGGTGCAAGCAAAATCAGACCTATGATTGCGTGTTTTATTGGTTTCATAAAAAAAGACGAAATATTTAACGCTGCAAAATTAAAACTTTTATGATAAAAAAATGAAAGATTTTCGGAAGGAAAAAAAACAGAAATCGGGACTTTTTCCTAAATTTTAAGGGGCAAAATAGGGACTTTTTCCGTTTTTTAAGAGGTAAAATTCGGGACTTTTTCCTCCACCTACACATTCCTATACCTATTAAACAAATTCTCTAATGCCGCAAATACTTTGGCTTTGATTTCGGGAATATTGACACTACGGAATAATCACCATCTTCACCTCCTCGCAATACCTAAACGCCCCATCAGCCACTTCCGTTTCCCCACTCAAAACCACTTCCTCCAATGCCTCGCAGAATGCAAATGCCTCTGTCTCAATTACTCGAACGGATTTTGGAATAACAACCTTTTTCAGTGATTTGCAGCGGAAGAATGCGCGTTCGGGGATGGTGGTGAGGTGGGTGGAGAGGTAGATTTCTTGAAGGTTGCAACAATGCTCAAAACAGCGTTTGCCCAATTCTGTTAAATTGTCGGAGAGGTCGATGGATTGCAACGATATACAGCCCGAAAACGCCATTGCACCGATGGAAGTAACTGATTTTGAATTGGTAACAGTGCGAAGCCATTTGCTGTTTTCAAAGGCTGATTTGCCGATTTTTTCGGTTTCTGACGATAGCGAAATGGTTTCCAAAAGGTGGCAATCTTGATAAACGCCGTCGCCAATGGAGCGGATGCCTTCGGGGAAGGTCAGGCGCGTGATGTTGCCGGTGCTTTCTATAAGGTTTTGATTTTCATCAAGTTTAAAACAATTGATACATTCCGAAAAAATCATCTGAATCAAATCGGGATAATTAGCCGTAGAAAGGTCGGAAACGTGGTTGAAATGGTATTCGTTACGGTCGCTGTCGATGATTTTTTTCAGGTTGTGACAGTTGCGGAAAGCGAGGTTGTCAACGCCAATGTGATACGGCGGAAACTCCACTTCGGTGATGTCGATATTGCCCGCAAAACACCAACTACCAAGCCGACGTACTCCGCTCGGAATCACCACCTTACCTTTGCAAACCGCGCCGACTAAAAGCACATTGTTGACGATAACCATTCCCGAAAGTTTGCGTTGGTTTTCAATCCAAGCCGTCATAAAAAACGCTCGCGGACCAAAAATCTTTACCGACGGCGGAATGTTTATCTCGCTGAGCCTGACGTGGTTAGCAAAAACATCCTGACCGATTTCCTCCACGTCTTCGGGAATGGTGATACGGGTTGAATCTTGAAGATATGCTGTAATGGTCTGATGGTCAGAGATTTCAAAACAGGAATAAACCGACGCAATAAGTTCGCGCACGGCATACGGATATGGATTACCAACGTGGTTGATGCTGTCGGAAAATTTGCTGAAACTATATTTCAAACCGTTGTAAATCACATCTTTAATCTGCGTACAACCGATAAACGCGCCACTTTTCAAAATGGTTTCGTCAGCAAATTCAACCGTCTGCAACGAGGCGCAATCGGCAAATGCGTGGTAGCCACATTCCACCGAGCCGAGTTTTACGCTTGCGAGCGAATCGCATCGTTCAAAGGCACGTTCACCAATCTTTTTAATTCCCTGAAAATCAAACGAATTGAGGTGGATACATTCGTCGAAACACCTTGCCTCCATCGTGGTAATTTCCTTTGCCTCAAAGCCCGACAGCGAATAGCATCCCGCAAAACATTCCGCAGGCAGCACCGAAACGCCGGAGATGAAAACTTCTTTCAAATCCCTGCAATACGCAAAAACGCCTTTGCCTAACTCCTTGACATTCAGATTGATTTTCTTTAAATTGGGACACGTGGCAAACGCATTATTTTCGATAACACATTCGGGCGCGTCGATAATAATTTCTTCAAGGTTTGGACACGATGCATAACTATATTTGCCGATTCGCTTTATATTGCTGAATTTCAGAATAGTAACATCGCCGTTTCCGCTGAAAGAATATGGCTGAATATCATAATCGGGAGTCGCGGTGGAGGGTTCCGATTGTTGCAACTTTGATGAAATTTCAGCGAAATTTTTGGCGCGGTAAAAAGCGTATGGATTGATTTCGGCGTTATCAGGCCTCGGGTCAAAAGGTGGCAGCGTAAAACACCGACGGAAGGCATATTCGCCGATAAATTCCAAAGTGTTTGGAATGTTGCATTTCAAAAGTTTTTTACACTCGGCAAACGCCTCACGCTCAATACGTTTTAATGATTCGGGCAGCACAATATTCTGCAACGTTACACACCCCAAAAAAGCCTGTTCGCGAATCTCTCTAAGACCGTCGGGACATAGCACGGTTTTCAGTTGTTCGTTACCAAAAAAACAACGTTCTCCAATGATTTCCACGCCGTTAGGGATTCGGATTTGCTCCTCGTTGCCCGTGTATTTCATAAGAATTTTGCCGCTGATATTAAAATCGCCCAACACCTGATCGCGAATTGCGCCAACAAGCGGATTTTGAGGTTCGTCTTCGAGCAAAAAAGTTTCGCCGCGCAAATGCACCTTTTTCAGATTGTTACAACCACGAAACGCCTCAGGATCCAACGCCACATCGTCGTCCTCAAACGAAATTTCTTCGAGACTCAGGCAATTTAAAAACGCATTAGCCTTGATTTCCTTCACGGTTTTGGGCAGAGAAATGCTCACGATTCCCTTCTTATTGAAAAAACAACGCTTGGCGATTGTAACGATTCCATCAGGCAGAAGCACGGATTTGAGGTTGATATTAAACGATTTGAGCACGCCGCCGTCCTCGATGGTTATCAAATGATAGACGCTTTTTGCCAAGGAACGTATAACTTGCGGAAAATCAGAGCGTGAGTCCATCGCCGCAACGAGATTTTTTATCTCAAAAACCTCGTCCGAAAGCGTTATCCGCGAAAGCCGTATGCAGCCCTCAAACACCTCTTGCGAAAAATTAGAATCGTCAACATTGCGGTTCAACGCCACATCCTCCAACATCCAACAATGCGAAAAAACCGCCTTTGAAAGGCGCTCAGGACCCTCCATAACCACTTTTTTGAGGTTGTCGCAGTAGAGAAAAGCAAACGCCCCGATTTTGGTCATCGACTTCGGGAAAATCAGTTCTTCGAGATTGTGGCAGCGGTTGAAGGCATAATCGCCCACCTCCTCCAATCCCTCGGGAAACTGAATATCGTGCAATTGCCGACAACCCTTAAACGCTGACGCACAGATAGTTTTCAGAGTAGAAGGCAGCACCACCCTCCGCAATCCCGCATTACCCTTCAACGCCCCCTCCGCGATAGTGTGCACGCCCTCAGGGATGGTAATTTCAGAATCGTAAGTTTGGTATAATTCTAATATTCCGTTAGATATGATGATTTGGTTTGGAGTCATTGCTTATTTTTCATAATAACCGTTTACTATCAAATCAGCATTGTCGGCAATTGTCTGTATGTCGTTCATTCTATCACAACTTTTTTAATTGGTTTCAAAAAAACGTCAGGATTGATATACAAATCTTCCAATATCGGAACAAGGTCGATATAATCCTCTTCGCTTTTATTGTTATGCGCATACTTGGCCATAACAACTATGTAGCCGTTATCCCAAGTTTTTACCTCGGTATATTTCTCCAACGAATACGGTGCTTTGAACCGTATTACGCGGTCACCGTATTTGAATACGGTAAAATTACCTTGGTTGGTTAGTAATGCGCAATTAACTGTTCCCATAAATTTTAGTATTTTATTGAATATCAACCATTTTTTTATTCAATCAGTGATTGATTGTATTTCTGCAAATATAATGGATTTTTCGGAGATTGTGAAAAAAATATTTTGTGATTCAAATTGTAATTAGTACATTTGCAATGTTGACATATATTTTGATATACAATTGCTACTACGTATTTAGATGTGCCAACAGTGACAGCGTAATTAAATCAAAGTAATATGGATATTAATTTTTCATGAGTTTTAGAGATAAAATACCATTAGATAATAATGTTTGATAATCATTAATACTTAATACTATGAAGAAACATCAAGAATACTGCGAAATTGAAACATACGGTTCTTCTGTAATGATCAAAATTGGAGGAAATAATTATTTACAATATGAAAATGGCGATATTCGCCATTACATTGACCGTTACGATGCAGAAAACTATTTAAGAAAGAATGGTTGGATTTATGAAAAAAAAGGAATACATCAGAATGTTATTCAGTGGACAAAAGTTGTAGATAGTTATGAAGAAGATCCAATAGCCTGGAATTATGAAGGTGTTCCAGCATCCTGTACAATTATAGATATCACTAGAACAGTTATCATTCAAGTCAAAAATGGAAATAGTACTAAATATTTATTAGATGAAAGTAACCAATGTCGCCATTTCGTTGACCGTTTCAGTGCAGAAAACTATTTAAAAGAGAATGGTTGGAATCTTGAAAAAAAAGATATTTATCTGAACGATATGTTTTGGATAAAAGGTCAAGAATACTGTGAAATTGTGGATAATAGTAGAATCAGTACTATCGTTAAATTAGGTACAAACAAGTACTTACGAGATGAAGATGGCAGAATCCGCTTTTTCCCTGGTTTTTTAGAAGCCGCCAACTATCTAAGTAAGAATGGTTGGTATTTATCACAAATATATTCAAACGTATATGGTTCTAGTTCTTATGGTACATCTGTTGGAAGTTCTGAGCATTGGATAATGACACGAGATGTTGAAGATTAACACTTTACTAAACACTAACAAGAATGTTTATTCCCGGCAACCTCTGATTCGTCAAGTTGTCGGGTTTGTTTTTTTATGGACGCATAGGGTAAATATTCCTTTTCGAGCAATTCGTAAACATACGCCGGACTTTGCGAATAAAGCCCATTTTCGGTTTGCGAAAGTTTGGCGTAGGTGTTGGAGTTGTAAATAAACTTTAATGCATCCGACAACGTAACGTTGTAATCCTCAATCATATATTCCGTCATGCGGTCGGTTGTAAACGCCACAAGGAAATTTTGTATCTGTTTTTTTGTCATTTTACATATTCCAAAAAATCGGTGTTTGTGCCGTGATAAAGTTTCATAAGCATCCTCCGTTGTTTCTGCAAATTTTATGGAGTTCGTCAACAGCATCGTCCACCGACTGCAAGTGTAGCGACGGATAAAACTCCAATAAAAAATCGAATCCCTTATATCGGTCGAGATACAAGAAACTGTTTTTCACCGGCATTTTAATACGCCTTGCAAACGCCCTTATGCAGGCATTAATAAACGGTATTTTATATTTGTCAGCCATAATTGCAGTATTTATTTTCAACATTGCAAATATAATGGATTTTTCTGAGTTGGGCAAAAAATAAGAACAAAAACAAGTTATAAAGTCTATTCCCCCTCCCCAAATATCCTCCCCAACACCTCCCTTACTTGCCCCACGCTGCCGCATTTATACAAATCCTGTTTATACCGTTTTGTTCCAGGGAGTTTTTTCATAAAATATGACGAGAGTTTTTTGATGTAGGTGAGGGCAAAAAGTTCGTCGAAACATTCTGTGGCGATGTCTAATTGCTCCATTATCAGAGTGTATTTGGTGTCGGGGGTTTTAGTGTTGGTGAGTTCGGCAAAGAGCAACGGATTTTCAAAGCCAAAACGAGCAAGCATAACGCCATCGGCTCCTGTTTTTGCCATCGCCATCTCTGCCTTTTCTTTTGAATCTATGCCGCCGTTGGCAAAAACGGGAATTTTAACAGCATTTTTGGCAATTCGGATGTAATCGTAGAGAGGTTCGCCCTCGTACATCATACTGCGGGTGCGTCCATGAACGGTAATCATATCCGCGCCTGAGGATTCGCACATCCGCGCAAACTCCTCAATCACAATCTTTTCGGGGTTCATTCCAATGCGGCATTTCACCGAAACCACTTTGCCGCTGCGTTTGCAAGCCTCAATGATTTTGGAAGCCTTGGGCAAATCTTCCATTAGCGCAACACCTTCGCCCGCCTTAACTACTTGTGGCACAGGACATCCCATATTTATATCAATGATTTGAAACGGTGCCAAGAGTTCGCTTTTTGCCGCACGTTCAAAAACCGTTGGGATTGAGCCCAAGAGTTGCACGCACTTCAATTTTTCGCGATTATCGGTGTAGAGGAGTTGCGTGGTAGCGCGGTTGTTGTATTTCAAAGCGTCTGCGCTCACCATTTCGGTATAGGCACTTCCCGCCCCGAGCCGCTCTACCATCAGCCGAAACGGAAAACAGGTATATCCGGCAAGTGGTGCCATCAACACGTTGGATTTCAAGCGTATGCCGCCGATTGTTATCTCTGAGCCTAAGGGATTTGTCATTGCTATAAATGGTTAATAATTTTCGGGGTAAAGGTAGTAAAAAAATTAGGATTTGGGTAATGTTTTTATTCTTCACTATTTTGAGAACTTAAAACAATTCGAAATCCAAATAAATTGCCTAAATCTCCCGGAAAATCAAATGGGTAATAACCGTTACAGTTATAATCAGAAAAATTATTATAAGAATATCCAGAATAACTTGCAGCATCTATGCACAATTCATCAACATTTCCACTCATATCATAGATACCAAGTTCATTTGGGGCTTTTTCTTTTACAGGACATTTTAAAAACCTTATTTTAGGTGTCTGACCTACCTCTTCGTATATGTTACTGCCGCTGTATTTATAACCGTGACTTTTGTTGCCACCACGTGCAGCAAAATCCCATTCATCAGATGTAGGAAGTCGGAAGTTAAGACCTGTGATGCTATTTAATTTTTGCAGAAATTCATTTATAGATCTAGAAGATACCCATCCCATTGGATAATTATCACCCGAGGGTTGAATTAATTCTATCGGTTGATATTGTAGTTCAACATACATATTTCCTCCGGCAGATGTTTCTTTTGTAACACCCCCCCAATAAATAAATTCCAATTTATGATCAACATTTTGCATATCAAGTTCAAAATATCCATCTAAGTCTGTGAGTGTACCATTATTAGTGCCTTTTTCTCGTATTAGAACGCCAGGAAGAAGTTCCCCAGTTTCATCGACAACAGTTCCGAATACTTTATTGTTAATTGGTTGAGTCCATTTGTCGTCCCAATCTTGATATTCAATAGATGGCAATTCTAATGTATCAAGTTGGTTTTCAAATGAAGAAGATACATTAGATACTTTTTTAGGTTCAGAAATTTTACAATGTTTTACTTTCACCTTTTTTTCTACAATAGAATCGTACCCAAACACCGCATTCCAAAGACCACAAGTTACTTCTGTTTCTCCTATATAAAAATTATCAACAGTTAGAGTTTTGCTATTTCCTCGCAGAAATGATGCATATACATCGTCTTCATTTTGGTTACCAACAGTAATAGAACCACCTTCTACATAGATCATATTAAATGATACTCCATTAATTGTAATGGATATACCATTGTGTTTTTGCGCAAAAGATGCTGTATCAATTCCAAAAGTAAGAATCAGAATTGAAATGATTGGTAAAATATTGCAAATTCTTTTCATAGTAACCAAAATTAAATAAATAATTGTCATTGTTATAAATGGTTAATAATTGCAAAGGTAGTAAAAATTTTATTCTTTCTTAGTAAGATAACCGGGGGCAGATTCGCCACCGTCGATGCGGGCAAAAGAAACATCATCTTCTCTTTCTGTGCCGTCGCATTTTGTTCCTTTGCCGCCAACAAGCGAAGTGCACCCCGCAAACATATATTCTGAATTGGTTACTTCACTTGTTCGCCATCCATTTCCGACATAAATTGTTTTAAGAGAATAACAATCTGCAAACATACTCTCCATGACTTTAACATTAGATGTATTAAAATTGCTAATATCAAGGGTTGTGAGGCTTTCACAATCATTAAACATATCGCTCATATCTGTAACATTCTCTGTATTAAAATTGCTTACATCAAGGCTTACAAGATTGCTACAAGCAGTAAACATACATTTCATACCTGTAACTTTATCTGTATTAAAATTGCTAACATCAAGGCTTGTTAGTGCACCGCATCCTGGAAACATAAACCACATATTTGTAACATTTTTTGTATTAAAATTACTTACATCAAGACTCGTAAGCCCATTGCAATCACTAAACATATAACTCATATCAGAACACCTTGAAGTATTAAGATATTTTTCCATATCAACTATTTTTGAAAGTTGCCGACAACCGCAAAACCAATATGCACAAGTTGTTGGTCTGCAATTTTTGAATGATTTGTCAAATACCACAGTTTTTATTTGGTCAGTTACTGACATCCACTCTTTTTCCCATACCTCACCATTTTCACCATCAAATAAATCTACTTTGGTAATTATAATTTTCTCAACATCATACGCTCCCACCGGTTTATTTTTACCATAATAAAATGTCATTGTGCTGTCTTTTAAAACTGCGTACGGTACCTTGGCGCTTTGCGCAAAAGATGCTTTGTCAATTCCAAAAGTTAGAATCAGAATTCCAAAAGTTAGAATCAAAATTGAAATGATTGATAATGTTTTGAAAAGTATTTTCATAGTAAGTTATAATAAATAATAATTGTCATTGATATAAATGGTTAATAATTTTCGGGGTAAAGATAGTAAAAAAATTAGGATAATCATATTTAAATTAACCCAGTCATATAAACCGGTAACATTATAGTTTCTTGGTCGCGACGTAAGTCCTTGGTATATATAAGATAACGGTTGCCTATGCGAGATGAAAACTTTCGGCAAAATTCATCGAGCGATTTGTGTGTGTTGTAACCCGACGATTTTACCTCCACAGGCACGAGTTTGTTGCCGTGCGAAAGCAAAAAGTCAACCTCATAATTATGGTTGTTGCCGTCGCTGAATGTATGGTAAAACAATTCGTATCCCGCCGCTCTAAACATCTGTGCTGCAATATTTTCGTAAATATATCCAAGGTTGGTATCCAGTTTGTCTGCCCAAAGTTTTTGATAGATGACGTTTTCGGTAAAATCCTTATCCCAATACGCCAAAGTAACAAACAGCCCCGTGTCGGCAAGGTACATTTTGTAACGTGTGCGGTCGGCGGAAAGAGCCAAACCCACATTCGGGTCGGCGGAATTGTAGGCGATGTTAACAATCATACTTTCGCGAAGTGTCTCCAAAAAATCCTGCATCTGATACTGTTTTACGTTTTCGATGACAGTGGTTGACTGAAAACGCGAGGTGTTGCGACTCAGTTGCGACGGTATAGCCCAAAACAATGCGCGAAGTTTTTCCGACGAATCCAACTTGTACAAATCCTCGGAATAGAGTTTCAAAATCTTGCGCTTAACAATGTCAACGCGTTGGAGATTGTTGGTATTGAGATAAGCCTCCACTGCCTGAGGCATTCCACCTACCAACATATAAAGGCGAAAATCGCGCATCAGGTTGCGGTTGATGCCATCGCCCAATGGTTCAGGATGCTGAATAAAATTTCTAAGCAACGGTATGGTTGCGGTGTCGCCCAACGCCTCGCGAAACTCCTCATAATCCATTGGAAACATTTGAATACGATCTTCTTCGCTCGGAATCACAATGTTTTGAACGTTTTTTCTGATGCTGATAAGAGAGCCGGTTTCAATATAATCGTAGCGACCGTCCTTAACCAAATATTTAATTGCCTGACGCGCCAATGGTTGCAACTGAACCTCATCGAAAATTATCACAGACTTTCGTTCTTTCAAGGTAACATTGTATATAAGTTGCAGCCTCATAAACAGATAGTTGAGGTTAGCGAGGCTTGTTTCAATCAGGTCCTTGACTTCGGGCAAAAGGTTTGCAAAGTCAATAAGAATGTACGATTCGTATTCTTGTTCGGCAAAATGTTTTACCAAAGTGGATTTGCCAACGCGCCTTGCACCTTCTACGAGCAATGCACTTTTGCCGGCTGATTCGGCTTTCCAATTCAGCATTTTTTGGTATGCTTTGCGCTTAAAAATTCTCTCTGCCATAATATGAAGTTTTTAACCGCAACAAAGTTACTGATTATTTTTTAATTACCAAAACTTTTTCCGCTCTCCGCAAAATTTGTTTAGTCATTTTTGCCGCTCTCCGCAAAATTCAAACTGTTAAATTTGCCGCTCTCCGCAAAATTTGATTGCAATCGTACTCCGCCTCTGTACCTAATAATTTTGTCATTGATATAAATGGTTAATAATTTTCGGGGGGAAAGGTAGTAAAAATTTTATTCTTTCTTAGTAAGATATCCGGGATTGGCTGAGCCGCCGTCGATATGCGCACGCGAAATGTCAATGGCTGATGGGTCGAATATTGTTCCTTGTCCGCCAATCAGTTGTGGGCAATCTTCAAACATAGATTCTGAATCTGTTACGTTGCTTGTATTCCAACCATCACCAACATAAATTGATTTAAGATTTGAACAATGAGAAAACATCCCATTCATTTCAGTCACTTTCTTAGTATTAAACCTACTTATATCAAGATTTGTAAGGCTGGAACAATAAGAAAACATGAACATCACCTCATTAACATTATCCGTATTGAACATACTTACATCAAGGCTGATAAGGTTCTCACAACCACAAAACATTCTAGATAAATCAGTTACATTCTCAGTATTGAATCCACTTACATCAAGGTTTATAAGACTGGAACAATCACAAAACATCATCTCCATATCTGTAACTTTCTTAGTATTGAATCCACTAACATTAAGGTCGGTAAGGTTAAAACAAGAGAAAAACATCTTGGACATATCCTTTACGTTCTCTGTTTTGAATCCGCTCACATCAAGGCTTGTGAGTTTGTTACAATTCTGAAACATCTCGCTCATATCTGTTACGTTTTCAGTATTGAAGCCACTTACATCAAGGCTTGTAAGATTGTTACACCAAAGAAACATCCCATTCATATCTGTAACATTATCTGTTTTGAATTTGCTCACATCAAGGGTTGTAAGTTTTTGGCAGCGGTGAAACATCTCACCCATATCCGTTACGTTCTCAGTATTGAACCCACTTACATCAAGATTCGAAAGATTAGTACAAAAACAAAACATATTATTCATATTAGTAACATTATCCGTATTAAGATTTTCTTTCATTCCTATGATTTGTTTGAGGTTTTCACAAACAAAAAACCATGACTTACAACTATTTGGACGATACTTTTTAAAGGACTCATCAAAAATCACAGTAGATATTTCTTCTCTTGCTGGATACCATTCTTTGACTTCAAAACTATCCCTTAGAACAAAATTTTTTTTATTAAATTTTTCAACATCATACGCACCTTGCGGTTTTTTATCATCATAATAAAATGTCAATGTGCTGTCTTTTAAAACCGCATACGGTAGTTTTTCGACTTGTGAACAAGAGTTGGTTACAAGTCCGATAACTAATATCAGACTTGAAAGAATAAATAATGATTTGAAAATTTTTTTCATAGTAAATAAAATTTAATATATTATTGATACACAATAGAATAATCGTAGCAATGTTCCCTCAGCGCAAATTTCAAAACACCAAAATGTTCCCTTCGCGCAAATTTCGGAGCGTAAACGAGTTACGCCCCTACATTTGTTTCAACCTTTCCTCCACCTCCTTGCACAATTTCATTTCAAAACCAGCCTTGTGGGCTTCTTCGATGGGGCGAGTGTAGAGGTAATAGATTTCCATAGGGCGGTGGTGGTTGTAGTCGAGTTTCATACTGGGATAATAGGGCACCATAGCCTTGGTCATTTCAATCATCTTGTCGGCAAATGTGTAGTCGATATTGCTTACTCCGCAAGCATTGGCGGCATCTATCACTTCGCGCATTTGGTTGTAAATCAGTTGTGGACAGCGAGTGAGGAGTTCCTGAGTGTTAGCGTCTTCTGCCACCGACATACCGTTGAAAGGCATATTCCAAACGGCTTTTTTCCATCGCGCCTCGTAATACTCAACCTCGTGGGCGTCAACGCCTGCATTTTTAAAATCGTTGATAAGTTGCTCAACCTTGCCCGAATCTTTGCAATTAAAATTTCCGATGTTGATGCTGCCGTAGCATTGATGGTTGATAACGCCCGGTTCGGTTTTAGACGAACAGATAAAGGCAAGTCCCGCAGCCACAGATATTTCGGGAAACTTTTCTGCCATATCGGGTTCGAGACCAATGCCGTTTTGAATCAAAAGCACAAGGGTGTCGGGTTTCAACAATGGCGGAATAATATCGTAGAGCAACTGCTGATTAACCGATTTGAGCGCCACAATCACCACATCAGATTTGGGCATTTGGGCTGTGCTGCTATAAACATTTATATTTTTAAGGCAAAAATCACCGTCGCAAGATTTTACATAAAGTCCGTTTTTGCAGACATAATCATAATCGGAATGCATAAGGAAATGCACATCGCATCCCGCCTTAGCAAGTTTGCAGCCGTAATAGCCGCCCACTGCACCTGTGCCTATAATAGAGTATTTCATTGTCAAGTAGTATTTGTTGAATGTGCAAAGGTAAATATTTTAAGGTAAGTGATAAAAAAATAATTTGCATAATTCGTCAATAGTGCTTATCTTTGTAATCAAAATACTAAAAGTGTGATTCTTATCACACTTTTAATACGTGAAGTGTGAAAAACATCACATTTTCCATACTTGATTTGTGGAAAATATCACATTTTCCATACTTGAACAAAAAAAACAGACATACTATGTCAAAAAAAATCATCCACTCGCAAACCTCTGATACTATCAGGAGCACGTCAGGTGGGTAAAACTTGAATTCTTTATTAGATAGGTTATAATTTCTTTGGACTCACCTCTGCATTGTTTATTATCCGTGGTAACCGTGAAAACTCCACACAAACCAACAGATTCCCAGCCACACCACAACGATAGCCGGAGGGATTATTATGGCAATAAACCTCAAAAATGCAAATAGATAATCGGTTTCTCTGGTAACCGATTCATCTCGAATTGCAGCCCTTGTTTTAAAAACGTTACGAGCCTCCACGAAACCATAAATCATTAGGAACAATATGGGGACTCCAAAAGAAAATGCACCGAGAAATAAATGACAAAAAGAACCCATTACACCCAAAATCAGGCTCACCAAAAACACTCGTAAAAATGTCTTCCAAAATTCTTTTCGCTTTAAATCCATATAGTTTCTATTATTAAAGTGATTAAAATTTAACAAACAGTCTGCCATTTTTTGTAAATAGTTAGGCAAATTCATTTGCATAATTCGTCAATAGTGCGTATCTTTGTAATCAAATACTATAATTATGCATTGGCTAATATTCAACCCAAAAAACGAGATACTTTTAACCTCAAACGGCGATGTTCCGTGTGGCGATAATGCCCCTGTGGATGCCGCACAAAACCATATTTTTGATCTTGCTAACAACTGCAAGGCTTTTTACTACAATAATCCCGCTCCACAAGACTACACCTTTGAATGGCTCCGAAAGGCTTACCACAAACTGCCTAACGATTTGCGCGAAACCGCTTTTAAGGCTTCGGAATTGGTTTATTTTGATTCGTACCTTAATTTTTGTCCCAAGTGCGGTGGCAAAATGGAATACTCCTCTCCTATCAGCAAAAAATGCGTATCGTGCGGCAACGAAATTTGGCCGAGGATTAATCCTGCAATTATAGTGCTGATTTACAGAGGCAAAGACGAGATTCTCCTCTCCCACGCGTTAAATTTTCACGGCACATTTTATGGACTTACAGCAGGATTTTTGGAAACAGGCGAAAGTCTCGAACAATGCGTGGTGCGCGAGGTAATGGAAGAAACATCATTAAAAATCAAGAATATACGATATTTTGCATCGCAACCGTGGCCCTATCCAAGCCAAGAGATGTTCGGATTTTTTGCCGAATACGAAAGTGGCGAAATTCACATTCAGGAAGAAGAACTGAGCGACTGCCGATGGTATAACCGCAATGCCCTTCCCGAAATTCCGCCACACCCCTCAATGGCAAGGAAACTTATCGATTATTGGCTCGATCATAGAGATGAGTTTTAAGATATTACAGCATTTTATTAATTTCAAATCACTAATACTTAACAACATGAAAATTTTAAAATTTTTAGCAGCCGCAGCCATCGCTATTTTTGTTGGCAATGCGGCAAATGCACAAGGCATCAGATTTGATGCACAAGTAGGCTGGTCGGCTCCCCAAGGCGACGAGTTTAAAAACTCTGCAAAAGCCGGATTATGTTACTCGCTCGACCTGATGTTCGCGCCAAGTTTCCTCAACGGACAACTCTCGTTCGGTATCGCAAAAGACGGCAATATTCTTTTTGGCGTTGAAAAAGACTACGAAGGTACATTCGCTCTTGATTATAGCGCATCAAAACTCGGTCTTGTAGGCGGTAAAATTCGTTTCGACCTCAAAGCACCCGTTGTTAAACCTTACGCTGCAATAACATTAGGCGTAGGACGTTTGAAACTTGGTGAAGTTAAAACCGCATCGGTTAAATTAGGCTCTTTTACATTAACAGGCAACAATGACGATGAACCTTATGAATACGACGCTGCTACCACATTTGCTGTTAAACCCGAACTTGGTGTGGCTTTTGGATGGTTTACAATCGGTGTAGGTTGGATGTTACCCGCTGACTACGAAGTATTTAACTATGAAGCATATTTAGCATCAAACCATACTATCAGCCAAAAACAAAAAATCAACGTCGGCACAACCCAATTCAACATCGGCGTGGCATTTAAATTTGGCGACTAAAACACCTTAGATATTATAGCAAAAAATTAGGGGCGTTACGTATGTGCGCCCCCTTTTTTTTACAAAAAAAGTTTCTAACTTTGCGCCGTTAAAAAAACGCATACTATGAAATACGGTTTTGATAACGACAAGTATCTGAAAATACAGTCGGCACACATTAAAGAACGGATTAAGAAATTCGGCGACAAACTTTACTTGGAGTTTGGAGGAAAACTTTTCGACGATTATCACGCATCGCGCGTACTGCCCGGTTTTGAGCCCGACAGCAAGTTAAAAATGCTTATGAAGGTGGCTAACGACGTGGAAATCATTATTGTAATCAGCGCGGTAGACATCGAAAAAAACAAAGTGCGCGGCGATATCGGCATCACTTACGACAACGACGTGCTCCGTCTGCGCGACGAGTTTCAAAAACGCGGACTGTTTGTTGGCTCAGTGGTAATCACCCATTTCAAAGGTCAAGACAGCGCAAAGGCATTCCGCAATCGTCTTAAACGCTTGAATATCAAAACGTATTATCATTACACCATTGAAGGCTATCCCACCAATGTGGCGTTAATCGACTCTGATGAAGGTTTCGGCAAAAACGATTATGTAGAAACCACCCGTCCGCTTGTGGTGGTAACAGCACCAGGACCTGGCAGCGGCAAAATGGCAGTGTGCCTCAGCCAGTTGTACCAAGAAAACAAGAAAGGTATCAAAGCCGGATACGCCAAATTTGAGACCTTCCCCATTTGGAATCTTCCACTCAAACACCCCGTAAATATGGCTTACGAGGCTGCCACAGCCGACCTCAACGATGTGAATATGATAGACCCGTTTCACCTCGAAGCCTACGGCGAAACCACAGTAAACTACAACCGCGATATTGAAATTTTCCCTGTGCTAAACGCCATATTTGAAGGCATTTACGGCGAAAATCCCTACAAATCGCCCACCGATATGGGCGTAAATATGGCGGGCAACTGCATTATCAACGATGATGTGTGCTGCGAGGCATCTAAACAAGAAATCATAAGACGCTATTACTCAACGCTCAACGATTTTGCCGAGGGTAAAAGCGACGAAAGCGAGGTAAACAAACAGATACTCTTGATGCAGCAGGCGAAAATTACCACTGCCGACCGCAAGGTAACAATCGCAGCCAAAGAGCGTTACGAAAAATCAAAAGTGCCTTCTGCCGCCATCGAATTAGAAGACGGAACTATCATAACATCAGAAACTTCGGCACTCCTCGGCACAAGTGCAGCGTTGATTCTCAACGCCACAAAACATCTTGCAGGCATCAACCACAGCATTAAACTTATTCCTGCCGAAATGATAGAACCCATTCAGAATATGAAAGTTAACTATCTTCACGGCAACAATCCCCGCCTTCACACCGACGAGGTGCTTGTGGCTCTCGCAACGCTCAGTCTCAAAGACGACAACTGCAAACGCGCACTTGAACAATTGCCCAAACTCAAAGGTTGTCAAGTACATACAACCGTAATGCTGAGCGAGGTAGACCGCAAAATATTCAAAAAACTCGGTGTAGACCTCACCTGCGACCCCGTTAAGAAATAAACCAAAAATAAAATAAAGAGAGAGGCCGTCGATGGTTAGTTTTTTTCTCATCCGACGGCATTTTTTCTCTTTTTTGCGATCGTTACGTTACTATAATAATATAAAAAACATGACATTTTCACCCAAAATAGCCGTAATAGGATTGGGATACGTGGGGTTGCCATTGGCCCGCCTATTCTCAACCAAATTTCCTACCATCGGCTTTGATATAAGTAGTCAAAGGGTGAACGAAATAAACAAAGGTTATGACAGTACATTGGAAGTATCCCCAAATTTATTACAAAGCGCCTTGAACCAAGGATTTAGATGTACTTCAATCCTATCCGACATCAAAGATTGTAATTTTTATATCATAACCGTACCCACTCCTATCGATGGCAACCACCGTCCCAATCTTTCGCCGCTGATAGAAGCAAGCAAAACCGTAGGAAAGGTAATTTCAAAAGGCAACATAGTAGTTTATGAATCAACAGTTTACCCTGGTGTTACAGAAGAAGAGTGTTTGCCTGTGGTAGAAAAAGTTTCGGGATTAAAATTCAACACGGACTTTTTTGCAGGATATTCCCCTGAGCGCGTAAACCCCGGCGACAAACTCCACACCATCAACAATATCAAGAAAGTTACATCGGGTTCAACCCCCGAAATAGCCCACATAATTGACTCCGTTTACAATTCGGTGCTCATCAACGGCACATACAGAGCCCCAAGCATAAAGGTGGCTGAGGCATCAAAAATCATAGAAAACTCTCAGCGCGATGTCAATATTGCCTTTATAAACGAGGTGGCAAAGATTTTCAACGCCATGGGCATCGATACCAACGACGTGATTGAGGCGGCTTCGTCGAAATGGAATTTTATAAAACTAAAACCAGGTCTTGTGGGTGGACACTGCATAAGCGTTGACCCTTACTATCTGATAGAGAAGGCACAACTGTTTGGTATGTTGCCCAGTATTATGCCTACTGCACGATGTATCAACAATAGCATGGGCGAATATATAGCCAACCAAGTGATTAAGCTGATGAACAAGAAAGGCATCTTGGTAAAAAATTCTAAAATACTTGTTCTTGGGTTCACATTCAAGGAAAACTGTAGCGACATACGCAACACCAAGGTGATAGATATAATATCCATCCTCAAAGAATACACCCACAACATCACCATTTTTGATCCTTGGGCAAATCCCCAAAAAGCCGAAAAAGAATACGGCATCTCTCTCTCCGACATACCATTGCAAAATCTTGAAAATCAATTTGATGCTGTGATTCTTGCCGTTTCGCACAAAGAATTTGAACAGATAAATCCGCGCACATATTTGCGCATACCAAATGGCGTGGTGTACGATGTAAAAGGTTTTTTAAATAGAGAATTAATTGACGGAAGATTGTAATAAAAAAGATAATGTAATAACGCATATGAATCCACCAGTAATTATATTCGCATATAACAGAGCCAAACATCTTCAACGACTTATTAATAGTCTTTTACAAAATGCAGAAAGCAGCGAAACTAATGTTGTTATTTTTGCCGACGGGGCTAAAAATCAAGGAGATAAAGATGTGGCTGCTGTTTATGAAACTATCCAAAATATTACAGGATTCAAAAATGTAAAATCTATTTTTCGCGATTCAAATATAGGTTTAGCAAAAAACATCATCAGCGGTGTAAGTGCCATATTTGAAGAATATGACGAAGCGATAGTTTTGGAAGACGACTTAGTGGTAACGCCTTATTTCCTACGGTATATGAAAACAGCTCTCGACTATTACAAAGACACTAATGCTTTTTCGATAGCTGGTTACACACCACGCATTACGCTTCCCGAAAACTACAATTACGACACCTACCCTATTATGCGCAATTGTTCGTGGGGATGGGGAACTTGGAAAAATCGATGGGAATTGGTAGATTGGCAAACTAAAGATTTCGACAGTTTTTTTGCCGATAATACAGCCGTACAAAAATTTAATTTGGCAGGTAACGATTTGAGTACCATGCTATTGAAGCAAGTGGAAGGAAAAATCAATTCATGGTCTATACGTTTTTGCTATGCCGGATTCAAAGCAGCAATGCCAACAATATATCCCACACGTTCATTTGTGATAAACGGAGGAGCAGATGGTTCTGGCACTAATGTAGGTAGCACAGCACGTTACAACACCGACATCGCAGAATACAAATCCAACATAAACTTTTGCAACACAATGGATTGCAATGATACTATATTAAAATCATTTTGCAAAACATATAATACTTCAACTATTAGAAGCATAATAAACTGGGTAAAACGGGGGAAATGGCTATTTAAACGCCATCCAAAATAGCTTTGGAAATATAAAAAAGGGGAAATCTGAGATTTCCCCTTTTTTATGTTTATTGTATAAATGCTATTTCATCAAATCTTTAATCTCTGAAAACGGAATCACGGCTCGGATTTCACTTGCAGAGTAAGGACCTACCTCTCCTTCAAGGTAGATGAAAGTGATGTCGTTGGTGCCGAGAGTAAAGAGCGTGGGGATAAAAGGCTCATCCATATCAAAAACGCCCTCTTTTTCGGCAAGGTCGTCGATGTCGGTGGCGTTGAAATGCTTGCAAACCTTGTCCACAATGATGTTGAGCAGTTTTTCATCGGTGCCGTCCTTAAATATGTCGTTTTTGGTGATAATGTGACCTGTGTTCTTGTCGAAGTTCATCACAAAGGTAGCAGTGTTGCCGTGAGCACCTCCACTATATGCCTCCTGTGTGGCGTAATAGTTAATCACGCTGTCGCGACCGTATGATATTTGGCTCGTAACCTTGAACTCGTATTCGTATACGCCTTCGGGATCTTCCTTGTAGGCTTTCAAGCAGTCTTCCTTATATCCTTTCACATAGTTTTTTACAAATATTTCGAGAGCACGAGGAACGGTCTTTTTTTCACCACGTTTGAGGTCTTCGGCAGGAAGTATTCCCGATTTTAGAATCTCCTCGTTGATTTGCGACGCATTTGGACCAGTAGCGTAAATCAAGTCGATGTTGATTGTGCTCTTGGGCGAGTTGGCATCATCCTTTACTAGATTTACAATGGTGTCGAACTTAGCGGATTGAAAAGTGAGCGTTTCAGCCATCTTGTCGGCTTTTTTGGCGCGGTTGCACGATACCGACACGCCGAGCAATGCGGCGGCGGCTAATACAATTATTTTTTTGTTCATAGTAGTATGATATAAATAATAATAATGTTATCTCCAAATCCTGAGGTCTTGGAACGAACGGCGACGTTTGCGGTTAGATACCGAAGCCTCGTTGCCCTTCTGCTTTATCTTAGCCTCATGCTTGTCTTTATAGTCGCGCGAGATGTTTTCGCTGCGGTTGAGAATTCTGCGAAGCACGCCAAAGTAAAGCAAAACATAAAAAATTATGCTCATAAACCAAATAACACCGAGGTTGAGCCAATAAGTATCAATGTAATAGTTGCCTAAGCGTTTGCGTGGAGCGTAGAAATGCGCCCGCAGGAATTTGCTGCGCGGGTCGAGATATATAGGCGATGCCTTTTGGTAAAGGTGGTTGTTGTACTCAATTACACGCTCAGTTTCGCGGTTGTTGGTAACAAAGTCGGCGAGAGCATCGTTGTGGTAACGACGTTTAAGGTCAAGATACTGCTCTCTGAGTTGAGGAGTGGCTTGCTGCTGTTGAATGTAGGCATCTTTTTGCTTAGATGCGCTCTTAAAGCGACTTATGTAGCTCGATCTCAACTGCGAAAAATAGAATCGGAGTTGTTTTAGAAGGTCAGCGTCCATATTTTGCGGTGTAAGGTCGTGATAATCAAACAACGGTTTTACACTAGGATTATCTTCCAACTCGTTGGCAATTTCGTTGCGGATAGTGAGGAAATCGCTTTCAATGTCGGCTGCACGCTCTGGATTATTCTTATTGCGCTCGTAGGCGTTGAGCTTATTATCTAGTAATGTCAACCAAAAATCGCGTTTGATAAGTGCATTCTGCATATCCTTTTCATACTGATATAAAGGTTGTTCGTATTTATTGTTGATAAACTGCTCTACCGAAAGACCCTCGTAAGCCCATCGAGCAATAAAAATTTCGCCATAAAACGGAATCTTGCCAGGACTCGAAATGGTGGGGTTAAGCTTGTCGAAACTTACAAGCACACCGCTGAGTATAATCTGCGGGATTATCAAGAATGGTATTAATATATAGATAGTTACCGTAGTTTTAAAACCATCCGAAATATTCAAACCCATAATGTTGGCATTAACCCAAACGGCAAACAGCATCAGCCAATATTTGAAAAACTGGTCGTGAATTTCGAGAACTGAATTGCCAATGAGCACAAACGTAAATGCTTGAAATGCAGACAGAAACAACAATATCATCACTTTCGACAAGAGATACGCCCCCTTATTGAGGTTAAGAAAAGCCTCTCGTTTGAGGATTTTTCGGTCTTTGATAATTTCCTGAGCGGACACAGTTAACCCTACAAACAATGCAACTATCACAGCCATAAATAGATACACAGGCAAATTGCTATTATCGAGGAACACATATCCATCGACATTATCGCGCGAAATATTGCGGTATTTAATTATAAAGGTGAGCAAAAGCGCAAGCAACGGAGCCTCCAAAAAGTTGATAAGCATATATTGAGCGTTGCTGAGCTTTGCAAGCACGTCGCGCTTTACGAATATTGAAAACTGCTTTAAGAAACCGGGTATCTTAAAATTGATTTCGGGCAAACGCTTCACCAGCACCGAATGTCGTTTTTCTTTGCCAACTTCCTGATTGAAATATTCGCACCACTCTTTGGGTGATATCTTGCGAGTTTGCGTGGCGTTGCCATACTCGTCTACAATGCGGCTCTCCACTATGTTGAAAATCTGTTCGGAGTTGACGTTACCACAAACGGGACATTCGCTGTCGTTCCAGTTGGCCTGACGTATTTTTGATTTAAAATACGAAATACTCTCCACAGGGTCGCCAGTATAGATAAGATATCCGCCAGTATCGAGGATTATCAGACGGTCGAACATCTTAAATATTTCGCTCGAAGGCTGATGTAATACCACAAACACAAGTTTTCCTTTGATAGTCAACTCTTTGAGAAGGTCTAAAATATTTTCGCTGTCACGCGACGAAAGACCCGAAGTAGGTTCATCGAGAAACAGGATGGAAGGTTCGCGGATAAGTTCCAAGGCTATATTCAAACGTTTGCGCTGACCACCGCTGATTCGTTTGTTGAGTGGGTTGCCCACACGCATATTGCGAATTTCGTAGAGTCCGAGGTTTTTGAGCATTTTCAGCACTGTGCGGTAGAGCTTAAAACGCGAGTAATTGTCGAAACACTGTTTAGCACTATAATAAAGGTTCTGAAAAACAGTAAGTTCCTCTATCAAAAGGTCGTCTTGCGATACGTATCCGATAAGTCCGTCGAGTTCGCCTTTGTTTCTATGAACGTTGATACCGTTAACTAGTACTTCGCCCGACGAGGGCTTAAGATTGCCGTTGAGCACGTTTAAGAGGGTTGTTTTACCAGCGCCAGATGCGCCCATGATACCTACAATCTTCCCGCTCTTTTCAAGGAAGCTCATGCTGTGAAGACCCACCGTGCCATTATTAAACTTGTATTCGAGGCGGTTGACCTCAAATACGATGTTTGCCTTGGTCTTGTCATAATTGTAGATTGATACTATATCGCTGTAATAGATGGGTTTAATCTTACCGCCACGTATCGACGAACCTGCGGAAAACACATGCACACGGTTAGGATTTAGCACCTGACCGTTGAGCAAAAGTTCTTTAACTCCCTTGAAAACAAACAAGTGCATATTCACCGACTTTACTGCGAACACAATTATCTGTCCGGTAAGGTTTTCGCTGTATAGATGCTTTGCCTGACTATTTTTTGGGGTATCGTGGTGATTATCAATCAAAAGTATATTGTCGCCATCAGGTACTGCTTTTGAAGAATTAAACACAAAATCAAGTATTGTGCGGTACTCCTCGTCGCTGATGAATATGTTTTCGGCTACGGTTTGCACAAACTCTAATTCTTGCTGCGACACTTCGTCGTTGCGGTCGCTACTGATAAACTCCAAAAGGCGCACAAGCACAATAATCTTCTGACGCTGAACTAGTTCCTTGTTGATAACGTTGCATATTACAAGAATTTTAGTGCTACTGAGCGACACCGCTTTTTTGCGTTTGCTGTCGGTGGTTTGTTTACCTCTATATTGATTGTAGAACCCGTTGTAAACGGCCATATACTCGTCTACGAGTTCTTGCGAAAGTTCATGCCTTAGAAAAGTTTCAACAATATTGTTCTGTTCCGCCTGAGCCTTTGAAGCGGCGATTATAGCAAACAATTGCATCAACGCTTTTAAAATGCTTTCACTCATTGCGCGGAAGTGTTTTTAGTTTTTGAAACCTATTAACAAAATGGCGAAACCAGAATCAGGGGCAAGATCGTCGAGCATAGCCTCAATCTCGCAGTTTACCGTAGATGCGAACTGAAAATCCCAATAAGGAGCGTTTTTATGGTCCATATTTGCGAATATCTCGTTGCCATCAGTGTCGCGCACGGTAAAAAGAAGGTTACCATCGTTTAGACCGCTGCATGCAGCCACGCGATATGTAGTTCCCCCATAGAATGTAACGTGAAACACAGCCGTTTCTTCCTTAGCTATTGCTGTTTGATAAACCTGGCCGTCGCTGATATACGACGATGGTATATGCTGGGCACAGAAATTGATCAGCGTGTCGGCTTGTGCGTTGGCGTCGTTGTAAACGAACGCCATAATTGTAAGTAATATTGTGATAATCAGCGTTTTATTCATTTTAGTAATTTTTAAGTGTTATTCAGTAATCATATTGCGCAAACGTTCAATCTTGCGCGAAATAGTTTCAATATGTTGAGCGTCGATAATGGTTTCTGTTTGAGAATCCACGATGGTAAGTTTCTTGTCTTCGTCGGTGGAGACAGATTTAAAAGTATATTTAACAATAATATCATCAAAAATAGCAGCAAGCTCCGACAAATTTTCAAGAAAAGAGTCGTATTCGTTAGAACTAACTCCGTAATATGGACGAAGAATGTCGATAAGATTGTTGAGTGCAGCTTTTTGCTGACCAATGAGCTCTTGGATTTCGGGTTTCATCTCGGATGGCGACTGAATGTGGGTAAGCAGATAAAGACTTTCTACCCAGCCCCCTGCAAGTATCAAGGCGCCCACTTCGTTTCGTTCGGCATCCATAAGGTATTGATCTGATTCTCGGTACATTATAGAGGCGATATAGAGAAGCGAATCTTTGTTGCCGTTGTTACGTTCTATGCGCTGCATGGTCTCTTCATTAAATGTATTCATAATGCCGAGTTCCTTGCTCAAAGCTCTAATAGCGCCAAAATAAGCGGCGGCATCGGGCAGTTGCTCAAACACATTGATATATCCGAGGTTAGCGCCGTAAATACCGAGGTTCAATGCTTGTTTGAATGTGGTGGTGTAATTCTGGTATTTGTTTACGTCGTTCAAAAGATCCTTATTGTAAGGAAGTTGTACCTTTTGAATAACTCCTGCCAGCTGTATAGGCGAAGGTACGTTGAATAGCCTATCGTTATACTTTAATAGTGCGCTATGGTTTGGGTCAAGCATCTGTGCTTGATCAGTGTTTGGAGGTGCAGTTTGAGCTCCCGTGCCGTTGTTGTTTACAGGTGTACATGCCTGAAACACTACTATACATGCGATTATGGCAGCTACTATAAGTGTTAATCTGTGTCTCATTTTTTATTGTTGTTATCGATGTAGAAACATTTAGCAAATGTAACGAATAAAATTATAATACGTTAGTTTTTTTTATAGTTTTTTTCGGAAAAGAGATTTTATTTTACGTAAACAAGAGTTGCTCCGCCTCCATACTCCTCAAACGAAGCATCCTGGAAACTATAACGACGATATTTTCGCTCCAATTCTTTACGAATTTCAAGTTTGAGAGTACCATTACCCTTGCCGTGTATAAACACCACCTTTTTAAGATGTGGGTCTTTAATTGCCTCGTCCATCTTTTGGCGGAATGTATTCATTTGTAAATCAAGTATTTCCTTTGGTGTCATACCACGTTCATCGTCGATAAGCTCTACTAAATGAAGGTCAACAACCTCTTTGTCGCCCAATGGTTTAACGGATTTTTTTGCAGGAGGTTGTGCTTTATCTTTGTTGGGCAACGGATTATTAGCAAGATTTTTAACAGCCTCTGCCATTGGCGAATTGGTAAAAAGTGATGTTACCACTGCTTTCTCGTCGAAAAAGTCGTTATTTTTATAGAAATTTTCTTGGAAAAACTTGGCTGCGTGCAATTTAACCTCGCATTCAAACGGAGGCAGTATCTTGCCAAACCCGTTTTTGGCAAATAATAATTGAAATTTTACAAATGCAATTTTGGTGAGATCCATTCGAGGAATGGTTTCCAAAAGCTCTTTCGTGTCGGGCTCCAAGATGCCGGTGTGCATAGCGTAGGCTTGCCCTACTGGCATTATGTAGTTGTACGCCAATTGGTAAGGACTGTCGTTTATGAGGTATAAATCGAGGTCGCACTCTTCTGGTTTACGCGGATCGGTGGGCACAAATGCCGAAAGAATTTCAAACACATCGTCGTTGTGGTTGGCGTTAACATCCACAAACTTACGCTCTTTGGGCTGTGTTTTTGATTGTGCCGTGCGTTCCTTTGGTGCTGGCTTTTCGGGCTCGGGCTGAGATTTGCGCTGAGGTGTCATCGGTAAGTCCAATATAAGGTCTGACACTCGAGCCGGAACTTCAAAATCGTCGCTATTTAGCACCATCACAGTGCCGTTTGCCAATATTCGTGTAATTGTACCATGGTCGTTTTCGTTGAGAAAACGAACTTTGTCGCCTTTTTTAAAATTCATTGCTAATTTGCTTTTATCATGCGCCAAAGTTAGTTATTTTTGCCAAAAATTTACGTCAATAACACCATTAAAACCGTATTTTTTTGATAATTATTAATAAATAACTGATTAATAAGAAATTAAAGACTAAAAAAATTATCATAAAATGAATCAACCAGGCAACATACGTATTGCAGATTTCAACTATCCACTGCCCGACGAACGTATTGCAAAGTTTCCGTTGAAAGAGCGTGACAAATGCAAACTATTGATATACAAAGACAAACAAATTTCAGAGGACATCTTTTCCAACATTGGCTCTCTCCTACCCGACGACGGATTGATGGTGGTGAACAATACTAAGGTGATTCCCGCTCGCTTGGAATTTTTCACCCAAAACGGCGCAAGAATTGAAATATTCTGCCTAGAACCGCACACTCCTTCCGATTACGACTCAAATTTTGCATCCAAGGATAGCTGTATGTGGCGTTGTCTTGCTGGAAATCTTAAACGTTGGAAAAATTTCAACCTCACACGTACTCTTCAATGTGCCAACGGCGAAACCACCCTTACTGCCGAAAAGTTAGAAGTTTCGGGCGGTGAAATTGTTGCAAAATTCTCGTGGACAGGTGGTTATTCGTTTTCTGAAATTATCGACGCAGCAGGCAGCATTCCTATCCCACCCTATTTGAATAGGAAGGCCGAAGAGTCAGACAGCATTGATTATCAAACAGTTTATTCACATTTCAAAGGGTCGGTTGCGGCTCCTACTGCTGGCTTGCACTTTAGCCCTGAATTGCTTAAAAGCCTGAAAACCAAGATAGACGAACTTACTTTGCATGTTGGAGCAGGCACATTCAAGCCCGTGAAAACCGAAACCATAGGTGAACACGAGATGCACCGCGAGTTTTTTGCTGTTAATAAGCAAGTGGTAGAAGACCTCATCAAATACCAAGGAAAGATAACCGCCGTGGGCACCACTTCGGTTCGTACCCTCGAAAGTCTATATTGGATAGGTGTAAAACTCGAAACATCAGACACTTGCGAACATCTTAGTCAATGGGAATGTTACAACTTGCCATCAACACTCACTTTAACCGAAGCACTATCTAATATATTAAAGGTGATGGAACGCTCCAATACCCCAGTGTACAAGGCATCCACAGGCATAATGATATGTCCAGGATACCGCTATAGGGTGGTCAACAATATTATAACAAACTTTCATCAACCCGAAAGCACACTTTTATTATTAGTATCAGCAGCTATTGGAAACGTTTGGAAAGATATTTACAAATACGCCTTGGACAACAACTTCCGTTTTTTGAGCTACGGCGACAGTTGCTTTTTACAAGTGGACTAAAAATATGTTTACCTCGGCAAAAAAAACTTAATAAATGGTATTCTTTTTGTAAAACATTCAGTAACTTTAAACCGAAATTGTTAACCGAGTTTTTATAAAAAAAGTACAATGCTACACATCATCAAACTGCTGAAAAACAAATTTATATATTGTTTAGCTGTGCTAATGCCGCTATCTGCTGCGGCATTTGCCTTTTGCGCCGAGAATAATGCTCGGCTCGATTTTAATCCTATTCTTTCGCCCGACACTCTTTTCAACCATATGTCGGTTGAGGATAAGATTATGCAACTTTACATTTACAACGCTGGCTACCAGACTCCTACATTTGGCAAAAACAAACCTCAGGGACTGATTTACAATACCGACAACTTTAACGAACTCAGCAAGTTGATCAATTCTATAACCGACACAACCATAGCCAAGCCATTAGTTATTACCGACATTTCCAAGCCGTTTGTAGATTTACCCGTTTTTCTCAACTACTACGCCGTTGCTACATCGCGCGACACAATGTTGTTTAGAGTGTGGTCTGAGCAGATGTCTGACTCACTCGCAAAAGCTGGCGTAACTGTGGTGAAAAGTCCTTACACCAATTTTTCTGACATTACAGGTCGTACCACCGACAAGGAGCTTTTTGCTAAAACAGCTAATGCAAAATTATTTATTAAAACTATGTGGCAAAACGGCATAACTGTTCTCATAGAATCTGACCTATCAAACATAACCGATAAAAAACGCCGTGAGTTTGTGCAGAAATCTATCGACTCGCTCTACACTCTTGGCAAGCGCCTATATAATTATTACAAGATAGAATATCCGCCTAACGCTCTCATCTACAAAACATTAAACCGTAAAGAAGACATAATCAAAACAATCGTATCCAATGCCGATTTGATTATCGGCACATTAGATCCAGAAATATTTTTAAAGACGCTCCACACCGCTATCAAAAAGAACAAAAAGCTGCGTAAAGTAGTGGAACTCAAAGCATACAAGATTATCAAGCTTAAATATTGGGTTGCAGAACACCATGAGAAACATCCCACCCGAACCCTTCCCCGACGCTTGGTATCGTGGAAAGCAATTTCAAGCTCCAACACATGCATTTACAATTCGTTTGGTTTCCTTCCCATAAAAGATATCAACAACCTTAAAATTATACAAATCGGAGGAACTTATCTAAATGGTTTTGTATCAGAAAAATACAATTTCTGCACCACCAATATGCAATATGTGAGAAACAATTATGAACGCGTGGCAAGGGCTCTAAAAAACAGCTCTTCAAAAAACCTCATTGTGCTTATCAACGACAAAATTACTGACCCAAAGATAGTTTCACTGATAAACAACGCCACACGCAACACCCACTCGTGCGTAGTTAACTTCGGCAATTTAGATAACCTCAACAAAATAAAAAGTTCCTCATTACTACAGATTTATGGTAGCGGTTTTGCCTCTGGCAAATTAGCGGCTCAGGCTATTTTCGGCAGTCTTGAGGTCAACGCCAAGACACCTTTTCAAATAGCCCACGACATCAAGGCGGGTACTGGCAAGCGTATTGAAACATGCCGTCTGCAAACGCTGCCTCTGAGCATAGCTGGATTCAATCCAAACTATTGCGACACAATAGATTCCATCGTCAATATGGCTATCAGCAACAACTGTTTTCCCGGCTGTCAGGTGTTTGCGGCTTACAAGGGAAGAATCCTCATCAACAAGGGCTACGGACATTACACCTACGACTCTACATCGCAAGCTGTTACCACCAACACCATGTACGATATTGCATCGCTCACAAAAATCACTGCCGCCACCATCATTATGATGCACCTTTCGGGCAAAAAGATGATTAACCTCGACAAAAACATCGGCGCATACTTCAACGATACCACCATCGACTGGTCTAACCTTCCTGCCGACACTATCATCAACCCAAACGACAACACCGACACCACTTTCTTGCGCGACATTCCTGAAAGAACTATTTTTGGTGTGCCCGTTAGACTTTTGCTTGAACACAAAAGCGGAATATACCCATATCTGCCTTTTACTAAGATACTTTACTACCGCTCTACCAAACGCCGCATGCTCAAAGACGATGGTGTAAAAGTGGAACGCTTAAGTGCCGATGACCTTAAAAAACAGGCATTTGACGAGTTTTTCTCCGAAAAATATATCAAAAACGTAGCAGAATCAAAAATATGCTACAACCTCTATCTCAAAAACAAATGGCGCGATTCGGTGCTAATCAACACCCGACGTCTGGCCGTTGATGCCAAACAAGAATACAAGTACAGCGATGTCAACATGATTATTTTGCAACAGATGGCTGAAGATTTGCTCGGTACCAATGCCGACGTTTTTCTGCAAAAGAATTTCTATCAACCACTTGGTATGTTTAGAACTCACTACAACCCGACACGTTACTATGATAAAAACCAATTTGCCCCCACAGCTCCAAACCTTTGGACAGACGAGATTCTGCAAGGCGACGTTCACGACCCATCAGCAGAAATTCTCGGAGGTGTATCTGGCAATGCTGGTATTTTTTCTACCGCCAAAGACCTCGGCGTTTTGTTTCAAATGGTCTTAAACCAAGGCACTTACGGACGCACCAAATATCTTGAACCCGATGCTATTAAGCAGTATACCACCAAGCAACCCAAAACAGGTAGAGCACTTGGTTTTGATATGTATCCCTCTGCATATTGTGCCGACAGTGCGTCTGTGAAAACATTCGGTCATACAGGATTCACAGGCACTTGCGCATGGGTTGACCCAGAAAATGAGATTGTGATAGTTTTTCTCAGCAACAGAGTTTATCCCGACGAAAAGAATCAAAATATCAACAAGTATCGGATCAGAAAATTGATCAATCAAGCAGTATACAACGGCATTGCCAACGCCAACAAATAACTAGAACACGTACCCCACGCCCCACTCGATATACTCGGCACGCATAAAGTATGTACGGAGTCCGAGGTTTGCCATAATGTGCGGAGTGATGTGGTAGTTGATTACAAGACGGTCGTAAATGGGCAGTTCGTCGTAGATTTCGTTGAAAAGGAATCCTCCCAGATGCAGTGTGGCTGTGGTGCGTCCGAAACAGAAACCGTATGCGAAATGAAGCCCCAACAAGCATGGACTGCCGTCGGAATATTCAATGCCTGAGTTTCCGAATTTTTTCAACTGCGACGGGTCGCGGAAAAAATCAAGTCCCGCTCCTATCCTTGTGCGTTTTCCCATCATTCGGTAAATACCTGCAGTAGTGGACAATATGCAATATTTAGGACCTTCTGGCTGGTTGGCTTCACGTACACCGAATGCTGCTGTAACATATTTCTGCCACTTATTGTAAACAATGGTTTCCACGGGTTCGCCTTGGAATCGGGGTTTCTCCCCTCCTATCCTACCCTGAACGCCAATATGCCACTGCATCAGATTAAGTCCAAGATTAGGCAAACGCATAGCTCCATTGCTCCAATGTACAAAGTTGAATCCCGCCAAAAGCCTCTGTGGGCGATTCATAAAAAACTGAAACTGAGGGCCGAACACAAAAAAAGCCGAAAACCGCGAACCTATAAGCAAATTGTCGGGATTGCTCTCGCTGTCGAATTTTTTTGTAACATAACCCGTACCAGCAAGAAAACGCATATCCATACCAAAGAAACCTCGTTTTACCAATGGGAACTCGGCAATCACAGCGTTAGAAAAAGCCTTTCCAAGCACATCGTAATGAAAATCTTCGTAATAAAACGCCGCACCAAGACGAGGATGTCGATAGATATTTTCCCAAGCACGGCTGCCATCAGTTTCCACAAGATACTCTACCCCAATACCATCGGTAGAATGAAAATCAAGCACACCCGACAGACCACGATGGTCGTATACTGGTCCGTGAAGGTAGCGCACCGACAGATATTTGTTGCGAGGAAGCTTTGTGCGCAACGAATCGGCAGCAAAGACAGATGATGTAACAAACAAAGTAGTAATTAACGCAAATAATAATATTTTTATATAATGTTTCATTCTTTCTTAATTAACCCGCCTTTTCCGGGATTTTCTAAAAGATTAATGCCGGGATTGCCGCTGTAAATAATATCGCCAGTCCAAAAAATCTTGGCAGTAAGCGAGTCGGAAGGATTTACATACACATCGCCAGTGCTGTAATTATCTACAAAAGCTTTTTTTACAGATAGTTGCGAAGCGTCAACAATTGCCGAATAACGAGGTTCGCAGCGGAAACAATCGGTTTTGCCTCGCACATAATAGCGTCCAGTGCCGAACCAAACCTCCAACACAAACTCAGGTGCATTGGTAATGATGTCGAGATTGCCTATGCGTTCAGTAAAAACCACACGTTTAACATCCACTGAATCAGATGAATGAACACGTCCAGAACCATTTACATAAACATTCAGATCGCTATATGTGTAATGAATTTCAATTTTAGGCACACCCTCATAATTGCGAACAATTCGGCAGGCGTTGTCGTTGGTAAATTCTACCGTATTGGCTCCGGCAAATTCCCATTTTACCTTGTCTATCAGATTTTTGCCACAGGTAACTACCGCAAAATCGGCTGTATCTTTCACGATGGAAACATCAAAAGCATCATTTATGCGGAAAACTGTAATCAGACTGTCGAAATGCCATTCTTGTGTCACCTCATCGCCAATGCTCTTAAAAAAGTCGGGAGCATTTTCGTTGTCGCAACTTGTTGTAACAACTACCGAAAACATCATAACGGCAGATAATAGTTTATAAATCAGTTTGTTCATTGTTTATCATTATATTTTTGCGCTGCAAATTTACAAAATATGTACGATTAAAAAGATTTCTGCCTCTTGAAACACAGCTTTTAAAAAAAATAATTAACTTTGAGGCGATTTTTTAACATTAACACTTTATATTATATGAAAAAAATAAACATCTACACATTTGCCGCCTTGGCATTATTCTGCGCAGTATCGTGCGGCGGAACTTCTGAAAAATCCAATTCAGACACCCAAGCCACAATGCTTTCGGGCAATTCTGACAACATCGCAATCGAATCAAAAGAGAGTTCAGCCTCAAACGGCACTCTATCAGTGCAAACGGCTCCAGAATCATCTGCTCAGGCAGACGTTCAGGCTGGCATGGACGGCGACGTTTACCGCTACGGCAACCACACTTATCAGGTGAAAGGTGATTTCAAAACCGACAAAATCACCACAAGCGATTTCAACGAGGTTACATTCAGCAACATTCCCTCCGACTACACCGAGTTTGAAAAGGTCTACAAAGAGTATCTTGGCAAGCACATCAACGGCACAGCCGCAATGATGGTGATGGCTATGGAGATGTACGGACGCGACAAAGCCGTGGGCGAACGCTGCATCCGCCTCATCAACACTCCTAACAATGTTTCGTCGGTAATGAACATATTAAAAGACCGTTACGGCAACTACACCAGTGACGGATATTCACAGCGTTACATAGCCGCCGCCCTCATAGACGGAGCTGTTCGCACCAACTCTTACGCACCCACCGAACCTTACACAATCAAATGTCAGGGCAGCCCCAACGGCATCAAACAAATGACAATGCCCAAATACGGCACTGTATACTATATGTACGTTATCGGCGGCGGATGGGACACTCACCAGCGTCAATGCGAAATTGTTATGTTTGAAGACGACGAAGCCACAGGACTTTACCACATGAACAACTGTCCCTCGTTCTACACCCAGTGCCAGCAAATCAAAGGCGAATGGAAGGGGCTGAAATAGAGTATCATAGTTGTAAACATAGTTAATCATATCCCTGCGGATTTTTCCGTGGGGATTTTTATTGCTAACAAAACAAAAAGAACGCCGAGAATTTGAGTATTGGTTTAATCTGTGGGCTGAAAAAAACGGGATGCAAAAAAATCACAAAATCTATGTATTCGTAGAAAAAATATGTTAACTTGCAACAAAATTAATTAATCAAATCTACTGTAAATGAAACATCTCATATTTTTAATAGTATCAACTACAATAATGTTTATAGCATGCTCCGAGCCTATAGAAGAACCTCTCAACAGAATTGCATTACCATCCGACTCTGTATCTATATCAACAAAACAGCAAACCATACTCGGCAAACAAATTGAAAACCCCTACTCGCTTGACTATATGCGCAAAGCATTAGAAGAAGTGAGAAAAAACTCTCTCTCGAAAGTTGCGCTAAACTACGTCTACGATTTAGTCAAAAATGCCGGACTTACAGAACGTCAGATTTTCGATTGCATGAAAGCTTGAATTTATAGTCACGAACGATTAAAACAAGCCTTATGCGAGAAATATCCAAGTAAATCAACTACTATTATCAAACAATTTAATGGCTATGGATTCTAAATATATATTTATTATCGTTGCATCATTATTCTTTCTTGTCCAATCATGCGATCCAATTGACGAACCAGGACATTGGCAAGGTTACGGATTTTGTAACAAAAGTAATGATACTATAAAAGTATTACATATCGCTGGCTTTATATACATTAGTGCAGAAGATAGTACGTCTTATTATTTACCACCACAAAAAGAAGCATTACAATATGAAGATTGGGGCGATGATGACGCTTACTATGTACAAAATCTAAAATTCAACCGTACATACGACACCATCAAAATATTCCGCGCCGATACACTTATAAAACTTTGGCACGGACCACTTACAGAATCTCAAACAAGCTTACATACACCATACGAAATTGGTGATTGGGAACGTATTGAAAAAAAGGACACCACTATATTACGTTTCACCATCACAGATAAGGATTTTGAATAAACTACAAAACAAATAAAACACTTGATTAGTGCCCAATGAACAACACCACATACTCCTCTATGGACTATTTTGCCATCACCACTCACGAGTTAACACATTACGCTCACCACGACTTAGACACAATTTACAGTTATTGTGACAAAATACTCAAAGAATCTTGGGCAAGAGGAGTAGAATGGTATCTTACCCGGTCCTTAGGCTATCCCTCTTACCAAGCAAACTATTCTAAATACTACACATTGATAGTTCAAGACTTGATCGACTATGATGAACTAAACAACATACGACACGACAAAGTGTCAGGCTACACTATTACCCAATTAGAATATGCCCTCAAAGGAGCAAGAACATGGGACGACTGGAAAAATAACTTGAAAAAATATTACAACAATGCAACGGAAATTTATCTTGATGATTTATTTAACGCTTGGGCTGCTATCAAATAGCGGATGCACCAACGAAGGCGGTTGTGGACCGTCTCCTTCACATACAATGTATATAAATACATCGCAGTATAACCTTTCATTCAAATACGGCTATAACAAGGAAAACTATTTACTATTAGAAAAAAACGACACAGTAAAAATTTCAGATTATAAGTCACCTAATACTTTGATATATTGGTTTGCAAGCGGTAATCCCAATGAAATGACCTTTGGAGATAGCTCAATCGTTGTATTTGAATACTCTATTTACGATGACAACACTACTATCTATAACGGAGAATACTATCGCACCTGCAAATTCACCGACAGCTTAATTAATGACATCAAGCTTAAAATGGCAGAAAAAAACATTAAGCCACAAAAGGTTAGATAATTGAGATTTTAAAACAACTCAGTTTCCCTGCCACACCAACACCGCAGGGAAACTAATTTTGCAAGTGATTGATAATAAATGAGTGATAATTTCTAATATCAAATATAAAAGACTTTTTTGATAGATAGCCTCAAAAAGGTGATGCCGTTACAAAAATAATTGCTAACTTGCCCCCAAAATTATTCATACTGTATTAACTGAAAATGAAAAAGTTAGCATTTTTTTCCGCTGTATCGGCCGTGATTTTGGCTTCGTGCGGTAATCCGCAACTCTCAAACATTGTGGATGTAGAGGGCGGACAAATTGAAGGCTACATTCAAGACAGCCTCAAAATTTTTAAGGGAATACCGTTTGCAGCTCCCCCTGTGGGCGACCTCAGATGGAAAGCACCTCAGCCGCTAATTCCGTGGCAGGGCGTTAAAAAGACTACCGAATTTGCCAAAGGTCCTATCCAAGGCGGTGACCCAAACAATTTTAGCGAAGATTGCCTATATTTAAATGTGTGGACTCCCGCAAAAACGCCCCAAGACAAACTGCCCGTTATGGTGTGGATCTATGGCGGAGGTTTTTCGTTTGGCTCTACTGCCGACCCAAGTCACGACGGCGAACTTCTTTCGCGCAATGGTGTAGTCTTAGTATCAATCACTTACCGCGTGGGAAATCTCGGTTTTCTGTGTCATCCCGAACTCACCGCCGAAAATCCAAATCACGTAAGCGGCAACTATGGTATTTTAGACCAAATTGCAGGTTTACAATGGGTTAAAAAGAATATTGATAAATTTGGCGGCGACCCCAACAATGTTACAATCTTTGGCGAAAGTGCCGGCGGCATTTCGGTTAGCATGTTGTGTGCTTCGCCTTTGGCTAAGGGATTATTTCAGAGGGCAATATCACAAAGCGGCGGATCATTTGGTCCTTCGCGTGCCACCACATATCCCGGCGAAAATATGAAGACCCTCGCAATGGCTGAGCAAGACGGTGCTCAGATTGCCGAAAAACTCGGTGCAAAATCGCTTGCCGACCTTCGCGCACTCCCTGCCGAAAAATATGCAGGTGGCGATATGTCGGGCTTTGGCGCTTGGCCTGTGGTTGACGGCTATGTTATCAAAGACGACCAATATGTAATGTACCAAAACGGCGATTTCAACGATGTGGATATTCTTGTGGGATACAATTCTGACGAAGGTGCAAGTTTCTCGTTTGCCGACACTTACGAAACACATCCTAAGTTTGTAGCCGACCGTTACGGACGTTTTGCCGACACATTGTTAAAGGCGTATCCCCTTACCGACGAGGGCAAACTCAACAAAACCGCTCGCGACCTTATGCGTGATGCCGCTTTTGGTTGGCAAACATGGGCGTGGGCTTCGCTTCAAAGTCAAAAAGGCAAATCAAAGGTTTATCTCTACTATTTCGACCAACACCCAGCCGACAGCGAAGGTTCGCACCACGGAATGGACGTAAACTATGTATTTCAGCACGTTACACAGGGCGAAAGCGATATTGCTCTGTCGAAAGCAATGGGCTTGTATTGGACCAATTTTGCCAAAACAGGCAATCCCGATGGCGAAGGCGTTCCTCATTGGCCTGAATTTACCACAGAAAATCAAAAGGTTATGTATCTCACCGGGCCAGTTCCGTTTGTAGGCACTACCCCGAGCCTCGAATCTATGAAGGTGCTTGATGCTTATTTCGCTTGGAGGCGCACTCCCGAAGGAAAGGAATGGGCTAAGTAATGCATAATTCATAATTCATAATTCATAATTAGGAAGTCAAAATTTTAACACTAATATTATTATAAGATGAACAAATTTATCAAAACAGGATTGGCGCTGTTGTTTGCTGCAACGTTGCAGACCTCAGTGGCACAGCCCGGCGGTCCGCAGGTGCAGTCGCCGATTGTCAACAAAGACAACTCAGTAACTTTCAATTACTTAAACAAAACCGCTCAAAAGGTGGAGGTAGACGTTCAGTTTGCCGGTCGCCACGAGATGAAAAAAGACGACAAGGGCGTGTGGTCTATCACTCTCGGACCTACCACTCCCGACATCTATCCTTACTGCTTTATCGTTGACGGAATGCAGGTTATGGACCCCGTTAACGCCGAATGGTTTCCAAACGAGGGTTTCAAAAACAGCCTTTTGGATATGCGTGGCGATTTCAACCTGCCCCACGCTCTCAAAAACGTTCCTCACGGGAGCGTAGAGTACGTAACTTATTGGTCTGACGCAGCCAACACATTCTGCAACGCTATTGTTTACGTTCCCCCCACATACTACAACGGCAAGGGCGCAAGTTACCCCGTAATGTACCTCATCAGCGGCACTACCGACACCGAAGAGGTATATTTCAAAGTAGGCAAAATGAACCTTATTCTCGACAACCTCATCGCACAGGGCAAAGCCAAAGAGATGATTATCGTTCTCCCCTACGGCAACCCCAATCGTATTGCAGGTCAGGGAGATACACCCGCTATGCAGTTTGATATGTTTGGCAAAGATTTTCTCGATTTCCTTATGCCCTACGTTGAGAAAAACTACCGCACCATCAACAACGCTGCCAACCGTGCTATCGGCGGATTCTCTCGCGGCGGCAATCAGGCTCTCAGCATTGGTCTCAACAATTTGGACAAATTTTCGCACCTCTGCTCTTACAGTTCGTTCACACAGTTGCGCCCCGGTCAGTTAGACGATGCTAAGTCGTTGAATTCTAAGATAAAACTCTTCTGGCTTGGCGTTGGTAGCGACGATTTTCTCTATGGCAACGCTCGCGACTTTATGGTAGAGTTAGACAAGCACAACATCAAGAATATGAAGGTGATAACCTCCGACAAACACGGTCACACTTGGATGAACGCACGTTATTTCTTAGAGGAATCGCTTCCCCGTCTTTTCCAAGCCAACCCCTACAAGGGCGCAAATATGAAGGTAACACTTCCCGAGGCTAAAAAAGACCAACAGTTCACCCCCGGCGTAATGGCAAGAATGTTTCCCAAACCTGTGATTTCGCCCGAATATCACAAAGACGGCAGCGTAACATTCCGCCTCAAAGCCGACAACGCTAAGGAAGTAAAACTCGACCTCAACCAACTTATGGGCGGTCAAAACACTATGACCAAAGATGCCGATGGAGTTTGGAGCATCACCATTGCCACCGACCATCCCGACATCTACCCCTACGGCTTTATTGTTGACGGCACCAGCATCAACGACCCCAACAACGTGGACATTTTCCCCAACGAAGGTTTCAAAGGCAGCCTCGTAGACATCCGCACCAAAGAACCTGGAATGCAGGACATTCAAAAAGTGCCCCACGGTAAAGTGGCTTACCGTTTTTATCATTCCAACAGCCTTGGAATCGACCGTCCGATGTGCGTTTACACTCCCGAAGGCTACAAACCCGACGGCAACGAGAAACTCCCCGTACTTTACCTAATTCACGGTATGACAGACACTTACGAAACTTGGTTTAAAGTTGGCAAAATGAACAACATTCTCGACAACCTTATAGCCAAGGGTCTTGCAAAACGTATGATTGTGGTAATGCCCTACGCCAACCCCTACCCCGAACTTATTCTCCGCGGCAAGGCTGAGCGTTACGACGCAATGGACACCAAAAAGATTGTTACCGAAATCACCAAAGACGTTGTGCCCTACATCGAAAAGAATTTCAACGTGCTCACCGATGCCGACAACCGCGCCATTGCAGGCTTCTCGCTCGGCGGACGTCAGACTTTGGCAACAGGTCTTGGCAATCCCGATATGTTCCACTACGTGGCAGCATTTGCACCGGCAATCTTTGGCAACGAGTTTAAAGACAACTTCACCAACGGCACATACGCCACCCCCGACGTACTTAAATCAAAACTCAAATTTATGTTCCTCGGCACTGGCAAAGACGATTTCTTGATTCAGGCATCGCTCGGTTTGGAAAAATACCTCACCGACAACGGCATCAAGCACACCTTCTACAATCCTGGTGGCGGACACACTTGGATGAACTGCCGCGATTACCTCGAACTCACCGCAAAAGAGTTGTTTAAATAAACAAGGATTAACTTTATAAAACACACCCGTTGGAGCAAATCTGACGGGTGTTTTTTTTAGGTAATAATCATTGTAGGGACACGGCGCGCCACGTCCCTACAATGCGAATTTGGTTTTACGTTCTCGGTTTGGAAAAAGGTAATTATTTACACCGCACCGGACGAACCGAGTGACCGTGGGAGCGACCAGATGAAGTAGTGTACGCACTACCGGACATATAACCGGAATCAATGAACAGAACCTTAGCGCATTTGGGATTGTCTAAGTCGAGTGAAGAAGACCAGTAGAAACCGGAATACCCAACCTCAGAGGATTCAAAATCTAACCCAGCGGCAGGGAAAAAGATATGATCCACGTTTTCAGTATATGCAGCATCTGCCGTTTTTCCTACATATATCTTAACACCTTTGTCTTCTGTATTCAAAGCCTTATAAACCATATATCCTATGTACTTATGACCTTGATTATCTATTGTATCGGTCCATACCCAATAACAATTGGAACATAGTTCTTCATATTGTGTTAACGTTGGCATACACCAATTGCTGCCCCAATTAACGTATGCAGCATCATCGGCTTTTTCAAGAATAGTGTATTTGTCGCTGTAGCCTTTATAACCCTCTCCATCGTCATTGCAATACTTTTTAAGGTAAATGAAAAGACCTTTGCGTATGTAATATTTACAGTTAGATTTGTAAGTTCGTTTTGTTGAGGTTTCGCCCCATGAATAATGGTTTCCGTTTTCCCATTCGTTGTTAGCCCCCACATTGCAAGTAGCCCAGAGTGTACCGGAAGGGAGACCGAGGTCAACGTATTCGTGGTTTTGCTGTGATGATGCATTGCCGATATTCATTAATAAGAATGTAAGGCATAAAAGAAGATTTAAAAATATAGTTTTCATAATTGTAATTGTTTAATTATTCTATGCCCCAAATATAGCAAAAAATTTTTAGCAAAAAAGGAAAATGTGTAACTTTGCCTCAAAACTCGGTAGGATAATCAACTGTGCGTTTCGGATTACGACTTTTTTTTCGGAATTCTGCACAGCACCGGGCGCACCGAAAAACCGCAGCAGCGGTAGCCCCAATTGACGGAAGTTACGCAGCCGGAATAGAAGAAGAGGTAGCAACCACGGTTCGGGCAATCCGTGCCGAGCGACGACGACCAGTAGGAACCGAGGAAGCCGTCGCTGCTGAGAGACGTGCCGAGGTGGCAACCGGCAGCGGGCAGAAAAATCGATTTGCCGTTAGTCCCAGCAACCTTGTAGCCATTGATGCCGTGGTCGGTTGTCCAAGTCCAAGTGCATTTGTCTGTCAGTTCCTTTATTTGGTCTATCGTCGGCATACACCAGCTGCTACCCCAGTTGACAGTAGCAGCATCATCGAAGCGTTCCAACTCGGTCATGGTGTCTGTAAAACCGTTGTTGCCGTAGTTGGGATTGTAGCAGTATTTGGTGAGTTTATCTTCCGCTCCATAAGCGTAATTGCTATTATCCCACGAAAAGTCGGCCTTCGTGGTTGTTTCGCCCCAAGCAAAGTAATCACCACATTCCCAAGGATTTTCAGCACCAATATTACAAGTTGCCCACAGTGTGCCAGATGGGAGACCGAGGTCGACGTATTCGTGATTTTTCTGTGCAGTGGCAATGCCGATATTCAGCGACAGGCAAAACAGCAACAAAAGGAAATTTGTGATTTTGTTTTTCATATTCATAATTGTGATTAGTTTCGTTAGTTATATAATGCCACAAATATAGTAAAAATTATTAAAAATATCACTCTTATTACCCAATAATCATTATCTTTGCACTACAATACTCAAACAAAAAACAAAGGGACGCAACAAGTGCGTCCCTTATATTTTTAATAATCAATTATTTTATTTCTTTTTGGTTTTAACTTTTTTGCCTTTGCTGGTAGGTCCTTGGTATTTTTGGTCGGTGGCGCCAGAATTACCGTTTACCTTGGTTTTGCCTTTGTTTGTATTGCCGTTGGCTTTCTCTTTGTTTTGCCCATTGCCGTTAACTTTTTCTTTGCTGTGACCATTGGCATTGCCGTTGCCGTTTACATTGCCATTGTTGGTGATGCGGGCGGCTTTGGCAGCGTTGAGGAAGTTGACCATTTTTTGGAGGTTGGCTTCTGAATACATATTCATACCGTGTCCGCCACCGTCTACAAGTGTGAGGTCGGTTTTTACGCCAGCGGCTTTAAGATGGTCGTAGAGTTCCTGACCTTGGCAGCAGGGTACTACATTGTCTTCTTTGCCGTGGAAAACAATCAGCGGAGGGTCGTTTTTGTCGATATAATATACAGGAGTAAGCAGGTTGTAAAGGTCGGGGTTTTCAGATGCCTTTGCACCAAGGAGAGCCTCCTCAGGACCGCTTGCACCTTCGCCACGTTTGCCGCCGCAATCCATATTCATCAAGTCGATAGGACCAGACCAATCGCAAGCAGCGTCAACATTGCTGCTCATATTGGTATATTTGCCCACAGAGCCTTCCAAATCCACTGTTACGCTGCCCGATTTGCCTTGTTTGGTATTTTTGGTGGTGGCAGCAAGCGAAGCCAAATGTCCGCCCGACGAGAATCCCGATGTGGCAATAAATCTTGGGTCGAAACCGTATTTATCAGCCTCACCGCGTACAAAACGGACAACTGCCTTGATATCATTGATTTGTGCAGGATATTTAGCATCCATCGACGAACGGTGATTGGGCGTTACAACGGCGTAACCTGCATCTACCAAGGCTTTTACGATGGTGGCGATGTCTGCCATTCCCTTTGAACTATTACTAAACCAAGCGCTGCCGTAGATATGAATCACCACGGGATAAGGTTTTTGAGCGTTTTTGGGAATGTAGATGTCGCAATTGTGATAAGCCTGATCATCGCCAGCATAGTTTACGTCGGCTATTTTGTCGGCGTTTTCGAGTTTAACTTCGCGGAACTGAAATCCGCCAAAGCCCATATTTTCGGGCTGTTGTGCGTTGACAGCACCTGCCGCAAACAGCGCAGAGCATATCAACAAGGGTTTTATAAAATTTCTTTTCATAAAATTTGAAATTTAGTTTTTGGCAAAGGTATAAAAAAGAGGAGAAATAAAAAAACGTTTCATGTTTTTCACAATTATTTGTGAGACATGAAACGTTAACACACTTCTATAAACATATTTTCATTAAAGCAATATTATTTCGCTCTGTTAAGTCCATTTACATTCACACTTCCAATTCCACTTTTCACAACTGTGTAATCGTCGGCGGTGCCTGTAACTGTGGTGGAGCCTATGTCTGAGGAGCTGATGTCGATTTTGCGGCATTGGGTGTTGAGGGTTACGCTGCCCACGCCCGTCGAGTTTAATCTGATATCCTTAGCGTTGAGGTCTATCTTTAAATTGCCTACGCCGCCTTGTTCGATTTTTATGTCGCCACATTCGCAATGGTTGATTGTGAACGAGCCAACGCCGTTGTTGTAAAATTCGGCATTATCGCACGATACCGAGTTGATGTTAACCGAGCCAACGCCGTCGGAGTAAAAGTTTAATTTGTGGTTCAAATTGAGATTCTCATTTACGGTAAACGAGCCGACGCCGTTCATCCATACTTTTTCCAAGTCGGGAGCAGTGATGTAGAGGTTGAGCCTCTGAAATGCTCTACCATTGATGTTTTTCTTGTCAGAGATGTAGAGAGTGCCGTTGTAAACCTGCAAGTTGAGGTTTTCTACCGACCTTTTGTCGCCCTCGATGTCGATGTTGAGTTCGTCGCCTTGTGTAAAGTAGATTGTGGCAACTCCCTGAGCGTTAATCTGGTTGAACATTTCTACCTTGGCTGTGCAAGTGGTATCGCCGCCGTCGTAGTATTCTTCGTTGCAGTTTTTTACTGTTGAAACTGCCAATGTCAATAATAATGACAAAATTCCTAATGTTTTCATTGTGTTTTAGTTTTAAATTGTTTGCTTACACCAAAAAAATGGCATACCGCGTGCCAATATCAACAATGTATTGATATACAATAAATTAGAAAATTGTAAAAGTGTAAAGAGTGTAAAAAAATTTTACAGTGGTGTAATGATTTTTTACAATTGATGGATAATTTTGTCGGTGATGTCTAAACACAATGCGGCGGTGCGGAGGTACTCTTGGTAATACTCCTTGCCATCGCCGGTGAGCGAGTCGGAAACAGCCTTTATAAATAAGCAGGGAACGTGGTTGCGGTTGGAGGTGAGGAAAATTGCAGCGCATTCCATTTCGCAAATATCAGCACCAAAAAGCGTGTGAAGTTCATCTTTTTCGTCTTTGTTGGCTACAAAACGGTCGGCAGAGGCACAAGTAACTTTTTTGAGCGAAGGACACACCGTTAACGCCTTGTTAATCAGAACGGTATCGGTATATAGAAACTCGCTGTTGAACCCCGGATATTGTCCTTTTTTTACAGGGTCGATGCCCGAAAGGTCGAATTGGTAATGAACAATTTTTTCCACAACGCAGTTTTCTGCCACCGTCATCTCGTCGGTGAGAGCGCCCACCACGCCAAAATTCACCACCAAATCCACTTTATAGACATCAATAAGTACCTGAGTGGCTGCCGCTGCCGCAATTTCGCCCACACCGCTATTAATCACAAAAAGTTGATAATCGCGGTTTTTGTAACTATAAACATCAAATCCACCCGCCGCCTCCACCTTAGCCGCCTTTCCATATTTTTCAAAAATACTCTGTTGCTCCACGGCTACTAAGAGGCCGATGCGGTGTGGTGCTGCAAATACAGATTGAGTAAAAATGGTGAAAAATATGGTCAGGGTGAGGATTGTTTTCATATTTAATTAACTAATGTTTTTGATTCGTTTGCCATCCCCTCCAACTCCTTTATCCACTTCATACAAATCACCAATGGAATTATACCAAACACGCCAAATGAACAATCTATAAAACGCCAATAGAGGGGAATTTCTCTTATGGGACCGCAGATAAGGGCAAGGGGCAATATCGAAATGCACGCTATCATACCCCATTGCACAACCCATTTGTTGCGGATAGGATCGCGGAATGGTCCTATAAATAATGCGGCTATTACCAAATGTGCAAATGCCAACCAATCAAAACCGTAGGCAATTTGTGGAGTTTTTTGATTGATTTCGGTGATGCTCTCTTTGATGGTGTGAACAAATCCGAAAATTGCCGGAGAATCATTTACCGTTGCCGAATCAATTTCTGCCATCGAACAAAGCATTTTTAATTCAGTTTCCACAGGAAATGCCGTTACCCCCGACACTATTAATGCCAACATAAAAAAGGCAATTATTAAGCGGATTTTACGCAAGAGTTGTTTGCCGTTGTGTGTCATCATAGATTTTAGATTTAACAGAGGCAAAGATAGATGTTATTATAAAAATGAGCAAATATTAGTTTTAAAAACGCTGTGTATTTTATTTCCAATTAATTGCTTTTTCGCAAATAATGGCTATATTTGCAACCGATAAGGATAATACAGGAAAAAGTGATTGATATAGCAGAACTTCGTAACCTAAATGCATTGGAGCGTATTATCGTAACCGAACACGCTAGAAACAAACTCTATCAGCGTGGTATATCCGTATATGATGTACAAAAAGCGATAGATGAAGGTGAGATAATACGCCAATATGAATACGACAAGCCTTTTGCAAGTTGTCTGATATTGGGTATATCATTACAGGGCAAGTCGCTCCACGTGGTAGTAAGCCACGATTCGGAATTTATCTATTTGATAACTGCATATTATCCATCTCTTACTATCTGGGAAAACGATTTTAAAACCAAAAAACTATAAAGAAAATGAAATGTCAACGTTGTGGCGGAAATGCCGTCAAAAGTACCACATCGAGCGTTACTGACCTTGGCGATGTGTTAATTATCGTAAGAAACGTGCCTTGTTATCAATGCGAGCACTGCGACGAGATTATATATACAGGCAATGTATTAGCCAATTTGGAAAAATTCATCGATGCCGCTAAAAAACTGCATCAGGAGATTTCTGTTATCGATTACACCAAAAATGTGGCGTAGTCTTGTTAAAAAATTTTAAAAAAAATCAATATTTATATTAAACCAATCTTAAAAACCAGCGTCTAAAAAGCGATAAATTAATTTTTATAACTATTAATTTTTTAATTATAAAACAAATATGAGAAACAATTTAAAGGTTTCAGCATTGATTGTAGCGCTTGCTTTTCAAGCATTTAGCGTGTCGGCGCAGTTCAATCCCGGGGGTCAGCCTCAACAGATTGCTCCCTCGCCGAGTATCGACAACTATTTTGTGCCGGCGTCTAATTCGCCTGCCAAACCCAATGAGGACGGCTTTATCGGTCGTTGGCTTTTGTTAGACCCCATCGGTCGCCCAAACCGTGGCAACACTGTGTTCGTTGATAGTTACGTGCGCGAACAGTTGACCAAGGAGTATTATCCAAACCAATTCAAAACCATCCCCAAGAATGGCGAGAAGGTGAAAGCCAACGTTTTGAAAGAGCCTGAGGTTAAATTCGACGGTCAACGTCCGCCTATGGGTTTCAAATTTCCCGACCCTGTGCCTGCAAAAGAAACTCTCGTTTGGCACGCTTACGACAGCAAACTTTTCAATATTAAACTTTACCGTTTTGCCACTGGCAACAACAAAACCCGTTATGGTATTATATTCCACGCTGTTACAGTTATCAACTGCGACCAAGACATTCCTAATGTACGTCTTGCAGTAGGTTCTAACTCGGCATCAATGTGGTGGCTCAATGGCAGCGAAGCCGTTATCCTTTCGGGCGACCGTCGTATGGTAATGGACGACTGCGTGTCAAAACGTCTTACCCTCAAAAAGGGCAAGAACATTCTCCGTGGTGCAGTTATCAACGGTCCGGGTATGAGCGACTTCTGCGTTAGGTTTATCGACGAAAACGGCAAACCTGTAAAGAATATCACCATCACCTGCAACTAATTGTAATACATTAATTTATTTTATTTTCAGAAAACGATGAAAACAAGAAATATACTTGCAGGCGCGTTGTGCGTAGCGTCGGCGGCTTTTGCTCAAAATTCAAACGCACAGATTGGCGCACCGTTTATCCACGACCCGTCTACCATTATGGAATGCGACGGCAAATACTACACCTTTGGTACAGGTGGCGGCGGATTAATTTCTGAGGACGGATGGACTTGGAACGGCGGCGCAGAACGTCCCGGTGGCGGTGCTGCTCCCGATGCTATCAAAATTGGCGACCGTTACCTTATCGCTTACTCTACCACAGGTGGAGGTCTCGGCGGCGGTCACGCAGGCAAGGTGGTAACTATGTGGAACAAGACCCTCGACCCAAAATCACCCGACTTCAAATTTACCGAACCCATAGAGGTGGCTAATTCAGAATACGATGAAGATTGCGACGCTATTGACGCTGGTCTTTTGTTAGACCCCACCGATGGCCGTCTGTGGCTTACTTACGGTACATATTTCGGTTTTATCCGCCTTGTGGAACTCGACCCCAAAACTGGCGAGCGTGTTAAAGGCAACAAGGCTATCGACGTGGCTATCGACTGCGAGGCTTCCGACCTTATGTATCACAACGGATGGTACTATCTGCTTGGTACTCACGGCACTTGCTGCGACGGTGCTAACTCTACTTACAACATCGTTTGCGGACGTTCACGCACAGTTACAGGTCCTTACGTTGATAATGTTGGTCGCGATATGATTCACGGCGGTGGCAAGATGGTTGTTGATGCCGAAGATCGTCGTTTTGGCGCAGGACACTTTGGCAGAGAAATCATCACCGACGGCATTGAAAAAATGTCGTTCCACTTTGAGGCTGACCTCGACCTCAGCGGATACAGCACACTTGCAATTCGTCCTATTATTTGGAAAAACGATTGGCCTACCGTTGGCGAAAACATCGAAGACGGCGTTTACGAAATATCTTCTGAACGTCGCGGATATGCGCTCGAACTCAGCGTAGACTTTACCCGTGCCGAAGGCGGAATGCGTTGGTTTAACCGCAACCAAGAACGCCCCATCGAAAAAGTTAAAAATCAGGCTCTTGCTGATGTTCAAAGCACATTCCCCAAGGGTGAAAATCCTGTAAGAATGAACGAATGGATGAACCGTCCTCACCAACGTTGGCAGATTACCGCAGTTCCCGAAAAAGGCGGCTATCTTGGCGGACCTTATTTCAAGATTGTAATCGAAGGCACAAACCGCGCACTTGCTGCCACAGCTGATGCTGAGGTGGTTACAGTTCCCGAATACACTGGCGCTGATGAGCAACTTTGGCGCATTGATCAATGTATTGATGGCACATACCGCATTATGCCTAAGAGCGTTCCCGGACACAACGGCGAAGAACTCGTGCTCTATTCAATTGGCGACAGCACCCCCACACTTGCCAAATTCGATTTCAACAACGACAACGCAAAGTGGAATTTTAAGAAGAAATAAAATCTGTTTCTTTTCATAATCAACAGCGGTCGGAGATGTTTCTCCGGCCGTTTTTTTTGGGGGGGTGCTTACAAAAAACATCAGAAAAGAGATATTAGTATTAATTTTTTTGTACCTTTGGCTCGTAATTGAATGTATAGGAATATGGAAAAATTAGAACAACAAAATGGTGCACTCAATAAGGCTCAAATGAGCGTGTTACGCCTATTGGGAAGAATGAAAACCGTAGAAGAGGTTGAAGAACTTCGTCAAGTCATTCTCGACTATTACGCAAAAAAAATTGACGAAGGTATGGATAAACTTTGGGATAGCGGTGCTTGGAGTCAAGAAAGGATAGACAGCATTTTGAGAGAAGATGTTCACGCATCAAAACAAGTTTGTTGACTGCGCTTTTGCTGCGGGTGCCACATTCATAGTATCTGATGATACTCATTACGATGTGCTCAAAGAGATTCCTTTCCCTCAGATTCTTGTTTTAAGGCTCAAAGCCTTTGTTGAGAGACTATCGGGGAAATAGCCAATTATGGTTAATTCAAATAAAAAAAGATGCCCGAGAAATATGTTCCCGAGCATCTGTTTAATTATACTATTGTTTAATATCTAACTATTTAAACAAATTCGGAGCCATTTGGTACAAGCAACGGCGCCAAGTGAGGAACTCGTGTGCTGTGCCAGGTGATACGTAGCCTTGGATGTTGTAACCTGCGGCTTTGCAGTCGGCTTCTGATTTCTTGATAGCGTCAGGGCTCTCTTTTTCGCCACAGCCAACAAACAGGTAGTTAACTGCTTTGGCATCTTTGAAGTCGGCAGGAGCAAACTGTCCACCGCTCAAAAGTCCGAACGAAGCAAAGAGGTCAACTCTACGGCCAGAAATCAATTTTGTGGTCATACCGCCCATCGACAAGCCAGCGAGAGCGCGGTTTGCACGGTCGGTTTTGGTTTTGAAGTGCGAATCAACGTAAGGGATAAGTTCGTTGCAGAGCATTTCTTCAAACTCTTTGCCGTCGAAACGGTTGATTGAGCCGAATTTGAAATCGTTGGTCAAGCCGTAAGCGTTTACGATGATGAAAGGTTTAACCTTGCCTTCTGCAATAAGGTTGTCCATAATGAGGTTTTCGTGTCCTTGGTTGCTCCAAGCGGTTTCGTCCTCACCCCAGCCGTGCTGCAAGTAGAGTACGGGGAATTTTTCTTTGGGGTTAACACCGTATGTGGGAGGAGTGTAAACAAATGCGCGTTGGAATTTGTTTGTGCTCTTGCTCCAAAAGAGAATCTGCTGAACATTTCCGTGGGGAACGTTTTTCTCAGCGTAGAAATCACGGTCGTGTGCGGGAATTTCGATACCGCTTTCCCAACGTACTGAACCATAGTAGTTTTTAGCACCCGGGTCGTTAACTACACCGCCGTCGATGGTGAGGTGATAGTAGTGGAAACCTTCGTCCATAGGACCTTCGGTGGTGCCTTCCCAAACACCGTCTTTGTTCTTTTTGAGAACTGTTGCGCCAACGCCGCCCATATTGCCACCAAGACCGAGGCTTACGATAACCGATTTAGCCTGAGGTGCTTCTACGCGGAAACGTGCAAATCCCTGAGAGTTAACTTGGGGATATTCTTGTCCGGGCTGATTGAGTTCAGAGGGTTTGAAATCGTCTTTAATCTTCTGATTGTCAAGTGCTGCGTTGAAACGTTTTACTACGCGGTACGAAGATTTGCGTTTGCAGTCTTTGTCGAAAAGAAGAGGATAGTTGTTGGTGCCAAGCCACGAATCACGGTCGCTAACATTCCAGAATGTTACCACGTCGATAACGTCTTTGTATTTGCGGAAAACGCGGAAAAGTTGCGAGTACATATTGTCGTGGAGGGTGCGAACGTAGGGTTGAATTGTTACGCCCTCGTTGCGGCTAAAACGCAACTGACCACCCATTTCTTCATTAGCACGAACGTCTAACTCGGTGAATTGAATGTGTTTAACAATTGTAGAGTATTTTTCGATTGCGGCAGCGATGTCTTCCATCGAAGGACCGTAAACGTTGTAGTGACCCTGCATACCAATACCGTCGATAGGCACACCGGCGTCTTTCATTTTCTTAACCATATTGAAAATACGGTCGCGTTTGCCGGGGTCGGCTGCGTTGTAATCGTTGTAGAAAAGTTGAGCATTGGGGTCGGCTTCGTGAGCAAATTGGAAAGCCTTGGCAATGAACTCGTCGCCGCAAAGTTTGTAAAGACGGCTATCGCGGTAAGGCGACGGATTGGGATTCCACGGTGAGGGGAAAGCATTGTCGGCCATAGCCTCGTTAACCACGTCCCAGCAGTAAACGATATCTTTGTAACGGTTTACCACAGTGGTGATGTGCTCTTTGAGGCGTTTGTAGAATACCTCTTTGGTAACTTCTTTGCCTTTGGCATCGGTAAACATCCAGTCGCAGAATTGGCTGTGCCATACGAGACAGTGTCCACGCATTTTGATGTTGTGCTGACGGGCAAAGTTGGCAATTGAGTCGGCTTTTTCCCATGTCCATTTGCCCTCTGAGGGATGAAGTTCGCCGGGTTTCATGTTGTTTTCAGCGGTGATGCTGTTGTACTCTTTGAGGATGGTTTCCACCTCGTTGGGACGGTTGAGGTTGCTCATGTTAACGGCAACACCAATTTTGAAATAGTCTTTGTAGGCATCTTTCAAGCCATCGGGATCCTCGGGTTCGGGGCGTCCCCATTGTGCGCTTGCGCTTCCTACGCTAAGAGCCAATGCTGCTGCGCAAAGGCCTCTGAAAATTTGTTTTCGCATATTGTTTTTCTTTATTTTAAATTTGGGTAAAAATGAATAATCGTTTTCCTTTTATTGGACACAAAATTAACAAAAGGTTTAATTCTGGCAACATTTTTTTTGGAGAATTATGGCAAAATAAATACTTTTGTTTCGCAAAAATTAATTCAATCTTATGAAACACACATTAGTATTATCAGTGATGGCAGCGGCGTTGTTGGCGTCGTGCCAAGGCGGAAGCAACAAAGTTCCCGCACAATTGCCCGATGGTCAGATAGTTCTCGAAGACGGCGGAACGGGCACATTCAAAGCCGTAATGTTTGAGGATACCACTCTCAAAGAGCACACAATCTTCTGTCCCAAGGACTTAACTCCATTTTCCAAGGATAATCCCCTTCCTGTATTGGTTTGGGGCAACGGCGCTTGCAACAATTCGCCTCACGAGCACGTGCTTTTCCTCAACGAAATTGCATCGCAGGGTTATCTCGTTGTGGCAACGGGATTTATGCCTCACGACACCGTATTCTATAAAGGTCCGATGTCGAAAACCGAACAGCAAATTGAATCTATCGATTGGGCTATCGCTCAAAACGCCAACAAAGACGGTTACCTGTTTGAAAAAGTTGATACTAAGAACATTGCAGCCGCAGGAATGTCGTGCGGAGGTTTGCAGACTTTGTTTAACTGTGCCGACCCGCGTCTTAAAACCATTATGATTTGCAACAGCGGATTGTTTATGAATCCCGGCGTGGCTATCCCCGGAATGCCTATGCCCGAAAAATCTAAGTTGGAAGAACTTCACACACCTATTATCTATATTCTTGGCGATACTCTCGACATTGCCTACGAAAACGGTATGGACGATTTTCACCGCATTTCAAAAGTTCCTGCATTTGCAGCCAATCTTCCCGTAGGACACGGCGGCACTTACGCACAGCCCCACGGCGGCGAATTTTCGATTGTGGCTACCGCTTGGCTCAACTGGCAACTCAAAGGCGACGCCGAAGCAGCCAAAATGTTCAAAGGCGAAACTCCCGGAATCCTTTCGCGCAAAGATTGGAGTTTTGAGAAAAACGAGTTGATTGATAAATAGGAATTTTGATTTAACACCAATATTTTTTAAGGACAGCACGTGAAGGCGTGCTGTCTTTTTTTTTAACAAACAACCTACTGGTAATTTTTCCGTATATATAATTTTACAAATAATCTATTTATTAACCCAATAAATTATAATGCTATGAAACATAAGTATTTAGTGATGGCAATGTGCTTGTCGGCGGCATTAGCCTTCAACGGTTGCTCGTCCGACAAAGAAGATGACCCTATTCCCGAAGAACAGAACCAAATCCAAGGAAACAACGAGGAGAATAATCAGAACAACAACGAAAAAGAAACTGACGATGGCAAGAATCCCGACCTTGTGGATTTTTACAGCAAATTTCCTTTGGCAGGCAAAAGTAGTCCTGCGGAGTATTCTGTTGCCAATGATTACGACCGTATCAAAAATTTGATTCCCACAGGCAACTACGTTTTCACCAAAAACTACGACACCCAAGACGCCGAGCAATATGTACTCTCAAAAGGTTCCGACGGCAGTCTTATGATATTTAATATGGATGATTTGGAGTCGGATGCGTCGTTCATTGGCAGCAGTCTTTATGTGGAAAGTTTCGGTGATGATGGCAAAAATTCTATGTTTTGGATTTATCCCGATCGGTTTGGTAAGGCACTTAACTACAAGCCTGCACCCACATACGCACAATTTGAATATCTTTCGCGCGATGAACTCATTGCCGCCAATGCTTTGGTGAGCGACATTACCAACAACCACGAAAAATGCCTCGCTTCTATGTATTCTCTACTGCAAGATACATACGCGCCGATGATAACTAACACCTACACCGACAAGAAGTTTGTGCTCAAATCGGAGAAAACCGAACTCTACGGTGTGCCTTGCACTCATTATTCTATTACGTTGGCTCCCGGAGAACAGATAATGCTCTTTGGTCAGCCCTACGAAGATGCTCCCGAAATACTCCAAGAGTGGTGGCTCACCGACGACTTTATCTGTCTGCAACTGTTTGACTGGGGCGTTGCTTTCGGTTGGAACAAGTGGAAAATGGATGCATTTATTCCCGGTGGAACAATGAAAGAGAATTATGCCACTTTAACAGAAGCATATAGTCCTTTGGGTAAATGCATTTGGGACGATTGCCTCAAAAGTCACAAAAAAACCGCCAACGAATGGCTTAGCGACGAATATCCCGAAGTGCTAAACAAATGGCTCGTAAAATATCAGCACGACATTACTTCGTTTGAAGTTAGCCGCCGCGCGTGGGTTGGATACGACAATATTGTGGGCATCAACATTTACATTAAAGATGCCACTCCTGAACAGGCGCGAGAATATATCGCCGAAGTGCGAAAATTAAACCTCGCTACTGTTGACGAAGATTCTGACGCCGCCCTTCAAAAGATTATCGATGCCTGGGATTCGCTTCCCGACGAACAGAAGGCTCTATTTAAAAACGAAAAACCCAAACTGTCGGATACTTTTATAGAATACAAGGCAAGCAATTGGGGTGCAACCGATCCCGGACTTGGTGAAACCGAAATATATCCCGCTTACGAAATCATCTACAACAAATTGTTGAACGTAAATGCTGGTTTGACAATCAGATTCTCTCTCGACCGAGTTAGCGGAGTGTAAATAGCAAACGCGTTAGCACACAATAAATCAGGCTATCGATTTTTTCGATAGCCTTTTTTTTGATGAGTTGATAATGTTTTATACCTTTGCAATAATTTCAATCACTTAAACTATAATGCAATGAATAAGACTTTTATTATCACAATGTTTGCCGCCGGTGCTTTGTTGTCAGGTTGCGCAGGCGACAAAGGCAGCAACGACAAAATTACCACCGCTGCCGACGAACTTTTTGCCGCCACCGACACTATCAAAGACGTTACATTACAGAGCGTTATGATTTTGAAAAACGGAGAGACGGTGTATAAGCGTTGGGCTAATGGCGGTGAGGAAAATCTTCCGCACGTAATGCACTCGGTGAGCAAATCGTTTTGCGCCACTGCTGTGGGAATGGCTGTGGACGAAGGCAAACTCAAAGTTACCGACAAATTGGTGGATTTCTTCCCCGACGAACTGCCCGAAGAGGTTTCGGATAATCTCAAAGCAATTACCATAAAAGACTTGCTCACAATGAATTGCGGACACGAAACCGAACCGCAGGTGCGCAACGATACCACCGAAACTTGGACAAAGGCGTTTCTTGCTCATCCCGTTACCAAAACTCCCGGCACTTGGTATTGCTACAACTCTATCGGCACGTATATGCTTTCGGCTATTGTTCAGAAAGTTACAGGCGAAAAAATAGTAGACTACCTTACACCGCGTCTTTTTGAACCGCTTGGAATCGAAAAACCCAAATGGGAAGAGAGTCCTCAGGGTATCAACTGCGGCGGTTGGGGATTGTATCTCAAAACCGAAGATATGGCAAAATTTGGTCAACTGTTTCTGCAAAAAGGTGTTTGGAACGGCAAACAACTCGTTAGCAGTCAATGGGTTGAGGAAGCATCAAAATATCAGGTTCCGTCAGTACCAGCCGGCACACGCCCCGATGAAGTTGAGGCTAAGGGACTTACCGAAGAAAACTGCGCTTGGCTTTTGGGCTACGGATACCAAATGTGGCGTTGTCCCGAAAACGCATACCGCGCCGACGGAGCACGCGGACAATATATAATAGTGCATCCCGCCAAAAACGCCGTGATAGCCGTAACCGCCGATTCGCCCGACCTTCAAGCCGAATTGTCAAATATTTACAAGTACCTTTTCCCGGTTTTGTAAGGTAAAAAAACTAAATAATATGCAAAAGAATATGCTCTAAGGGCATATTCTTTTTTATATATATGCTTATTGATAAACTAAATAAGAAATAATGTAGATTTTTACAAAACAACAAATACCTTTGCGCAAAATACTTACTCTATGACTCTACAACAATTGGAATATATCGTAGCCTTAGACGAGCAAAGGCATTTTGCCCGCGCCGCAGAGGTATGCAAGATAACACAGTCGACCCTCAGCCTGATGATACGCAAGTTGGAGGAAGAACTCGACATCACCATCTTTGACCGAAAGATGCACCCCATAAAGCCCACACTTGCTGGCGAAAACCTTATCCGTCAGGCACGTATAGTGCTTTTTCACTCAAAGCAGTTGCTAAAACTTACACAAAACGAAAGGCAAAAGTCGAGCGGCGAAATCCGTCTTGGCATCACATCCACAATTGCGCCATACATTATGCCTAAGTTTTTTAAGTACATCAACAATTTTACCGATATCAAACTGATAGCCAAAGAGATGTACAACTGCGACATAGTGGGAAAACTAAAATCGGCAGAGATTGATATGGCTATAATGTCGAACCCCGAAAAAAATAGCGAACTGCTTGAAATTCCGCTATATAACGAGAAACTTTTGGCATACGTTTCGCCCAACGACCCGCTGAGCAAAAACGAAAGCATTGATTTAGAAAAATCGCCAAACAAAAAACTTTGGCCGCTGAAACAGTCGATTTGCTTCAAAAATCAAATTGAAGGTCTTACTACTTACAACAATATCGAACGCAATATTTACGAAACTGGCAATATATCAACGCTTTTGCAGATTGTAGACGAGAACGACGGCTTTACCGTTTTGCCCGAACTGCATATTCCGCTTTTGTGCGACGAAACTAAGAAAAATCTCCGTCCGATAGCCGAGCCGGTGCCCACGCGCACTGTATCTCTCTTTGTTAGAGCCGATTATATGCGCGAAAACCTTATCAATATTGTTATCGACGGCATCAAGAGCATTATTCCCGAAAATATGATCAACGACAGGCTAAAAAAATACAGGGTAAAGTTGTAAAGTTTTTTTTAAGATTTTGCCCCGACGGATAGTTTTAGCATTGTTTTTGATAATTTTGCATTGTAAAACTTATAATACAATGCTAAAAACTATTATATCGCTCATATTGTTGATAATTACCACTTTGGCAAGTGCTCAAACGCAGCACGACACTATTGATGTGGCTATCCTTGGCGACTCAAACACGTGGCTCGGCGGCGACGACTGCACAAAGCCAAAAGGTTGGAACACATATTTTAAGGCAGAATTTAAGCCAAAATCGTGCGTAAGTCTTGCCCGCAGCGGTGCATCGTGGACTCATACGCCCCAAACCGTCCGCAATACTGCCGAATATGCAGCCAAACCTACGCCAAACAATGTGATTTACAATCAAGTAGAACGCCTTAAAGAAAAAGTTGACAGCACACTAATTGCCTCTCCAAATCTTATAATCATTGCTTGCGGCACTAATGACGGATGGTTCAAAGCCAAGTATTATCCTCAACTTTTTGTCCGCTCTGCCAACGAGGCTTTTTCAAAATACGATAGCATAGCGCAAACGCCTATAAACAAAATAGTTACCTTAGCCGAAAGTGTAGTGTTTAATTGTGCATTGTTGCAAAAATATTTCCCCGAGGCAAGGATAATTTTGTTAACTCCAATGCAAACAACCGCCGTGCCGTTATCGGTAATTGAGCAAATTGGTGATGTTATAGATAATTGTGGTAAACTGATGAATATCAGTACAATCCGTCAAGATAAAATATGCTGTGTAAAATCTGCCGACGAGCGTGTAAAAAAGGTAAACACCTACGACGGCACTCACACATCAATAATTGGCGCACAAAAAAATGGCAAACTTATTGCCTTAGAAATCAGCAAATTATTAACCCAAAATCAAGAATAACAAAAGATGGTATTTTCAGATTTATTCTTTTTGTTTGTTTTTTTACCGTTGTTTGTAATATGCTATCTTGCAGCGTATTACATCGACAAAAAGAAATCGTTAGACGGTGCGGGCTCAATGGCGTTTAAAAATGCCGTGCTTGTGGCGTTTAGCCTGATATTTTACGCTTGGGGCGAACCAATTTATGTGTTTTTAATGCTTATATGCGTAATTATCAATTATTTTGCAGGCAAATTTATAGAAAAATCTATTCAAAAACGTCAGGCATTGATTGTCGGCGTGGCGTGCAACGTATTGATACTCTGTATTTTTAAATATGCCGGATTTTTTGCCGAAACGCTCAATGCCGTAGGTATTCCTATCCCCGTGCCGGAGATTAGTTTGCCGATTGGTGTTTCGTTTTATATTTTTCAGAGTATCAGTTACTTAGTAGACGTTTATCGCAAAGAGGCAAAGGCGCAAACACGGTTTGTGGATTTGCTGCTATATATTAGTATGTTTCCGCAACTTATTGCAGGACCTATTGTACGCTACAACACTGTGGCTGAGGAGATTAACAACCGCAAAGTTTCGTTCGACGATATTGCCGACGGCGTTTACAGATTTATGATTGGTCTTGCCAAAAAGGTGATTATCGCCAACCAAATAGGAAGCATTGCTACTCAGTATCTTACCAATGGTTTAGAGACCTCCACAACGCTCGGCTTGATGCTCGGACTGTTGGCGTTTTCGTTGCAGATTTATTTCGACTTTTCAGGCTATTCAGATATGGCTATCGGCATTGGACGCTGCTTGGGATTCCATTTCAACGAGAATTTCAACCATCCCTATTGTTGCAACAGCATAACTGATTTTTGGCGCAGATGGCACATTTCGCTCGGGTCGTTTTTCAGAGATTATGTGTATATCCCGATGGGTGGAAACCGTAAAAATCAATGGCGCAACGTGCTGTGCGTGTGGTTTTTAACAGGTATGTGGCACGGTGCAAGTTGGAATTTTATTATCTGGGGTTTGTTTTTTGGTGTGATTTTGGTAATCGAAAAACTATTTATCTTAAAGAAAATCAAGGATATACCCGTTGTCGGAAACGTTTACAGCCTTTTGATGGTTTACATTGGCTGGGGTATATTTTACTTCACCGATTTTGAAAGTATGAAATTATTTTTCAGTAGGATTTTTACTTGCGGAGAATTTTATAATTTTGCAGACGTTCAGGCAGTTTCGGGCAATCTGTGGTTGTGGATAGCCGCCATTGCGTTTTGTATGCCTGTGCGCAAGATTTTGGAAGAAAAAATCACCAAACCTGAATATATCTGCGCATACAGGATAACGTTTTCAGTATTAGTGATTTTGTTTAGCACCGCGCTACTTGTGGGCGCCACCAATAATGCATTTTTGTATTTCAGATTTTAAACTATATAGGAAAAATGAACAAGGTATTTTTAATTGTAACAACTTCATTATCAATAAGTTTTGCAGCCAATGCGCAAACGGCGTACAACGATACGGTAGAAAACCGCGTTGTGCCTGAGTATGAGAATGTTGTATGTCCAAACGTGAGTCTCAAAATGTGGAATCGTGTGGCGGTAACAGGTAGCGGCAAAGATATTCGTGCGTTTTCGCCGTGGAAAAGTATTCAATACACATCGTCGGAATATTCCAAAGTGGCGAATCTTTACAAAAAGACATTTGGCAACAAAGTGAACATTTGGTTGATGCCAATTCCCACTGCGGCAGCGTTTTACAGTCCCAAAAACAATGCTTTTACATCAGAGCAATATTCTACCATAAATTATATGTTTGGATATGCCGACAAGGATGTGCATTGTGTTGATATTCACACAATTTTGGGTCAGCACGCCAATGAAAATATCTATGCCCGCACCGACCATCACTGGCTTCCACTCGGGGCTTATTACGCCGCCAAAAGGTTTGCTGCTTTGGCAGGTGTTCCATTTGTAAGTATCGAAGATTCAACACGTTATCAGCACCGTGTAATTCACCGTTACTGCGGCACAATGTATCATTACACCAAAAATATCAACGTTAAAAACAATCCCGAAGATTTTGATTTTTGGTTGCCCATCGCTGCCAAATATTCTACAAGCATAGTACAGTTTAAATATGCTGGTGTTCACCAAGTTACTGGCGAATTTATACCCAAAGACCAAAACTATTTTAAAGAGTATCCCGACGGCAGCGCGGCGGCGTATTGCACTTTTATTGGTGGCGACGCCCGTCTTGTTCACGTGCATACCAATGTGGGCAACGGTCGCAAGGTGCTTTTTGTAAAAGATAGTTTTGGAAATGCAATTCCGGGATATTTGTTTTATTCGTTTGAAGATTTGCACGTAATTGATTGCAGATATTTTAATCGAAACCTAACAGAATATGTTGAAAAACAAGGTATTACAGATATAGTTTTGTGCAACAACCTTCAATTTGTGGGTCAGCCCAAAATTCAAGACGCACTAAAACGTTATTTAACTCAGAACCCAACACGATAAATTATTAACTAACAACGAATTAAACTAATGATACGAATATTTTTTATTGATATTATTATAAAGAAAGTTCCTTAAAGAAACTTTCTTTTACGAATGTAACTAATACATTTTTAGTGTATTAGTTTAATTCGTCAAAAAAATTTAATCTTGATTAAATTTTTTATTTTATAAATAATTTTCTTCGTTTTAATTTGTTTAATTCGTTTTTAAAAAAACAAAATTATATTATGAATAACTATTCTAAAATCTACATAATAGGTACAGCGGCGGCATTTGGAATAATGACCGTGGTGCTGAATTTTTTTCCACGGTCGTCGTTTTCGGAACGCGAACGCCGCGACCTTGCCACTTTTCCCGAGTTTTCTGTCGAAAAATTTGCAAGCGGTGAATTTACCGACAGCATTTCAAAATGGTATAGCGACAGTGAGCCTTTCCGCGAATCGTTTATGTCTTTGAGCGAAAAGTTCAACAGTATGAAAGGCGTAAAAACCGGCAGCGGCGAAAATGCCGTTACCTTTATCACCGGCGATGCCAACGACCGTCCTGTGGTAGATACCACTCTATCTATCGATGAATTGCTTGACAACGAGGTAGTTGCAGTAGATACTCCCGCCATTGCACCGCAAATAAAAGACACCATTGCGCCAAGCAAGCCCGTAGAAAACAAAACCGCCGAAAACAAGTCCTCCGAAAACAAGCCTGCACCCAAAGAGCCTGATAATCACGATGGTTTCCGCATTCCAAACTCAGGCGTAATACTTGTGGGCGAAGAACCTAATGTGCGTGCTCTTTTGGCTTTTGGGTGCACATCGTATTACACCAAAGTGTATTGTGCGGTGGTGAACTCATACAAAGAGACTTTTCCTGATGTGAATATTTGGGTAATGCCAATACCCACAGCGTCAGAGTTTTACGGACCAGAAGAGGCGCGTTCGGTAAATTGGCGGCAAAAACCCTGTATCGAAGCCGTGTTTAAGAAACTCAACGAAAATGTAAACGCCGTGCATATCTACGACACACTTTTGGCGCACGTCAACGAACCTATTTACCTCCGCACCGACCACCATTGGAGCGCCCTCGGAGGATATTACGCTGCCAAATGCTTTGCCAATCAAGCCGGATTGCCGTTTAAGAGTCTTGAAGACGGCTACGAACCCCGTGTAATTCACAATTTTGTGGGTTCGATGTACGGCTATGCCAAGGATATTTCGGTAAAAAATTCGCCAGAAGATTTTGTCTATTATTACCCATCGCAAACGCAGTTTACCACCCACGTAATATCTTATATTATTGATAATAAATATAATATCACCAAAGTATATCCCGAAAAAGAACGTTCATATTTTGCCAAATTTCGCGATGGCAGTTCGGGCGCATACTCCACATTTCTTGGTAGCGATTCGCAGTTGACCCGTGTGGAAACTTCTACCAAAAACGGTCGCCGAATACTCATACTCAAAGACAGTTACGGCAACACAATCCCCTCGTGCTTGTTTTATTCGTTTGAAGAAGTTCACGTGGTAGATTTCCGCTATTTTCCCAAAAATATGAAAAAATACGTGGAAGACCACCAAATCACCGACATCCTTTTTGCCAACAACCTCACCTTCTGCTGCACCCTCACCGCCGCCCAAAAATACAAGCGTTTTCTCACCCAACCAGAAGGCTCAGGAATTGTGCGAGATACCACACAGACGGAGTAACGACTTGTATTTTTCGCCCAAAATCCTATTTTTTGAGCGGAAAATCCTATTTTTTTTGCTGTTTCAGGGGTATTTTTGCAATCGAAAAATTTGATAATTATTAACTAAATAGCAAAAAAGGAAAAACATATTCTCACCACTATCTCAAAAAAGGAATAATACTGAAGAGTAATCTTGCGTTTATATAAAAAGCTAAATATTAATTATCTAACACTATTTCATTATGAAAAAACATACAAACCAGATTTCAACGAGAGGGCAAAAAGCGCTCATCCTTTCGTTAGCGTTGTCATTAACGTGTACACTTAATGTCGAGTCGGTAAACGCCCAGGATCCTTGTTCCACCGATATGGGGCATACGGGTACGCCTCTAAATCTTAACGGCAATAAAACTGAAAAAATAACAGGAACCCCTTTAGTGTATACCCAATGGTCGGACAATGCATACAAAAGCCATCTGACAGTTTACGAAAACAACACCATTGTGGCAGAATGGATGCAGGCTATAGAATATCAATTTGAGTTTGGTTACGACTATTCTGAACTCGTAGATCCTAAAACCAAGAATTTCGCATTAGATTACAGCTACACCAAGGGCAACAACAAAGCCTTATATGGCTACATTGGTGTGCATCTTTGGACTCTGAACCCAGTGACAGAATGCTATATTATAGACGATTGGTATGGCGATAAGCCTTACGCCGCATCTCTTGGCACTAAAGTAGGCGAGTATGAATTAGATGGCGCATTATACACAATTTATGCCCATTGGAGAACCAACCAACCTAGTCAAGTAGGAAACACCTCTTTAATGCAGGTATTCAGTCTCCGAGAAACTTCGCGCCAATGCGGACATATCAATATTTCGGCTCATATCAGCAAGTGGTTGGAACTTTTCTACGGGCAGACAATGAATATAGCGTGCAACGGCACTTCCAATATTGATATACCTGTGTCACTGGGTGATATAGATCAAGTTAACCTTTATCACAATAGCGGCGGCACTGGTTCTAACCTAAGTTCAGGAACAGTAGACTACACCTATGTGAAATTAGACGACAACTACAAAAAACAGATTTCATCCTGCAGCATAACAATCACAGGCGACAGCAAAACCTACAACGGCAAAAAGCAAAGTCCTGACAACATAGTAGTTAAAGACGGCGACAAGACTCTTGTTTTGAATCAAGATTACAAAGTGGAGACCGACGACGATTGCATCAATGTTGGCAATTACACATTATCTATTGTGGGCATTGGCGACTACAAAGGCACATCATACGAGACATTTAAGATAACTGCCAAAGAGATTACCGTAAAAGCCGACGACAAAGCCAAGAACCCCGGCGACAGCGATCCTAAACTTACTGCCACAATTTCGGGACTTGTAGACGGAGAATCCGAGTCGTTGATCAAATACACCATCTCGCGCACCAAGGGCGAATCCGAAGGCAAATACACTATCACTCCGTCGGGCAGCTCAAAACAGGGCAACTATTCAGTTAGTTACGAAAAAGGAACTTTCACAATCGACAAAAACTATATTCCCACACCTGTGTCCGACATTCCAGCCAATCAATCAGGCATCAAAGTCTGGTCGTTCAGCTCTTCCATCTACATCGAATCCGCACCCAACACCCAATACAAAATCATCGACATAAACGGTAAAATAATCAAGTCTGCCGCCACAAAATCAACAAAAGAAGAGGTAAACATTATAAAAACAGGTATCTACATTGTAATTATCGGCAACTTATCTTACAAGGTGTTGGTGAATTAGAGTTTTATGGATTTTTCGCCCAAAATCCTATTTTTTGAGCGGAAAATCCTATTTTTTTTGCTGTTTCAGGGGTATTTTTGCAATCGTAAAATTTGATAATTATTAACTAAATAGCAAAAAAAATGAACTTAAACAGATTCGCAAAAATCGCGTCGTTGGTTTTGTTTGCTGCTTTTGCAGTGTCAACCGCCGACGCTCAGATAGGTAAAAACCTATTAAACAAGGCAAAAGAAGCCGCCAACAATGCTGTTAACGGCAACAACAACGGCAGTTCGCAAACTCAGCAAGGCACTACAACCCAGCAAGGTACTACAAGTCAACCTACTGTATCTCAGTCCTCTAACAACGCTCCTCAAATTAGAGCCGCCAAAGGCAACACCTATTATGTGAGCGTTTCCACAGGCAGCGCCCGCAACGACGGCAAATCGCCCTCCACCGCTCTCAAAGACCTTCAAAAAGCCATCGACCTTGCGCAAGACAACGACATTATTCTTGTGGCAGAGGGCAACTATCTCGGCAATATGGACAGGGGATATATCGAAATTGGACGTTTTGGCAATGCTACTCACGAAATGGGCAAATTTATAAGCATTTATGGAGGATACTCCACCGATTTTGCCCAGCGCGACGTTATGAAACACGTTACCAAACTGCAACCCACAAGCCAAAAATTTATTGCTCCGCTGTTTAATATCAACGCCCGCCGTCCATACGGATATTCGGGTCCTGAGGGCAGCGTAGTGGTTGACGGACTTGTATTCGACCTTGGTGAAAACAACCGCTATTGCACTAAAAATATGAAAGAAAAAGACGTTTCGGGAACTCCCAACGAAGGCGTGCTTACAGGTCGTTTTGTTGAACCCGATGCTCAACCTTCTGTTCCCACCGAAGGCTATCTCAGCGGCGACGAATATGGTTTGCATTTAGATGTAGAAGGTCAGGTACGCATTTCAAACTGCATTTTTGTAAACTGTCGCGATTATGGTATCGCCGGACTTATGGGCAAGGGACACATTGAGGTGTGCAACAATATTTTTATTTCGTGCCGCTATGCTTCGTGCCAAATTAAAGGCAATGTAAGAGACGCCGACATCGACAAGGTTTCGTTCGATTTTCACCACAACACTGTACTCTTTACCTGGACACGCACCAAGGTGTTTGACGATATGGGTCAGGGATTCCGCTTTATGAACGGCATCCGCACCATCGACTGCCACCACAATATTTTTGGCTGCAACAGCAACTGCGCCGTGGAGCGTGTTTACTACGAAACCAATGCAAATATGGAAAAACTCAAACAGAGCAACCTCTACGAAAACTACTTTTTTGCCAACAAGCGCGACCTCGAAATAGCATCGTCGGGAGTGGCTTCGATCTCAGTGCCCGCCGACCGTATCGAGGAGGTTGATCAGATTGGTCCTAAGTACGAGAACAACAGAGAGTTGCCCGAAAGCGAGAAGGCATTTACCAACGCCATCGACCAAAGTTACCTCGAAGGATTTTTGAGCCTGAAAATAATGTCGAGCCAAAGTTACAATGCCAATTCGGCTGCCAACCAAGTAAACCGTGCATTCGGACTCAATCAGCAAGGCACCGAAATTGTGCGTCCCTCGATGTACTGCAACAAGTATCCTTGGGAAAAAGCCAAAGACCTCTTTGGCAAGGTAAAAGGCTACGGAGCGCAAATGCCCGACAACAAGATTGTTAAATAGCAGTATTATAATCAACTTTTCATTTGGCGGATTAAGACGTTTTTGTGTTTTAATCCGCTTTTTTGTTTTTATAATCCGTTTTTTTTCAATAACATTGCGGCCAAAATAATTTATAACAACAAAAAAAAATGAAAAAACTTATTCTCACATTATCGGCGGCAGTGGTTTTGCTGCAAACGGCATCGGCTCAGACCGAAATTAACAACAACGCAAGCGAAAGCGGTTGGGGTTACAAAATATCGGGATTCATTGACCCTCAGGCATTTTTTGATACTCGCGAAATCGTGGGCGGACGCGAAGAACAGATGCTTTTTTACCCAAAACCAAAAGAATTTGATTCGTTTGGCAACGATATTAACGAAAAATCAAGCCTCAATATGCTAGCCATTACAGCACGTATCGGTATGAAAATCAACGCTCCCGATATGCTCGGCGCAAAAGTTTTTGGATATATCGAAGGCGATTTTACAGGTTCGTCGGAGAGCGGAATCAATATGCTTCGTCTGCGTCACGCTTACGTTAATATGCGTTGGCAAAACGACGGACTTCTTGTAGGTCAATATTGGCATCCTATGGTGGCTCACGAGGTAATGCCGGGCACTCGTCCGCTTAATATGGGCGTACCATTCCACCCCTATTCGCGTTACGTACAAACCAAATACACAAGGTATTTCGGCGGATTGGAACTCAATGCCATTGCCTCGTTTCAGTTAGACAACAAAGCCGTTGGACCTAACGGCGGCAGCACCGAGTATCTGCGCAACAGCAACCTCCCCGAACTCAACGCTCAGGTGGTTTACCGTGGCGAAAAACTCTATCTTGGCGCAATGTTTAACTATATGCTCATTCAGCCCCGTACCAAATTTACCGACGAGGCTTCGGGACTCACCTACAAAACCGACACTAAAATCGGCTCTTCGGCATTCTCAGTTTTTGGCAAATATCACGGCGATAATTTCGACATTCGTTGTCAGGCAATCTATGGCGACAACCTTTACGAACAATGTCTTATGGGCGGCTATTACGATGAATACGACCCAGTTAAGCACGAATACAAATACACCAACTACGGCACCACCACCGCTTGGGTAGATTTTTCAAAATGCAGTGGAGTTTTCCGCCCGGGAATGTTTCTTGGATGGGGTTGCAACAATAGTTTTGGCGACCGCATTGCCAACGATGCAACTACATACGGACGTGGCATCAACATCAACTCCGTTTACCGCATTCAACCCCGCATTGGCATTATTCCAAACAAAACCCTCAACTTTTTTGCAGAATACGAATACACAGCGGCAGAATACGGCAAGGCTGAGCCCGAAGGTACTGATTTTTATAAATTTACCAAAGATTACACCGTAGGCAATTCGCGTTTTATTGCCGCCGTGGTGTTTAATTTTTAATATGATGTAGAGACGTGTCATGGCGGTGTTTAATTTTTATAATGTAGAGACGTGCCATGGCGCGTCTTTACAAATAAAAATATTTATAATATTATCATTCAGCCTATTAGTGTCGTGCGGCGGCGGACAAGATAGCGAAAGTTTCAAAACCGATTATGGAACGCTAGCCCTCCGCCGCATTGCCGACACGTTGAATATTATTGAGCATTTTGATGGCGATTCCGTTATCTCTCAGTGGGAATTGCGCTTCCCTGTCTACCGTTTCGACTATGGCGACCTCAACGGCAACGGCGTTAACGAAATAGTAGTAGGCGTTACCAAAAAGACCCGCTATTGGGAAGAAGGCAACCGACTGTTTATCTATAAGTTGTACAATGGTCGCCTGATACGACCCCTTTGGCTTGGTTCGCGCCTTGGTGGCGAAATTCTCGATTTCCGCATCAACCGCAGCACTAAACCGGCCCAAATCATCACCACAGAGGATTTTAAAGATTCAATCGTTACGGCTGTGTATAGTTTGGGTGGATTTGGGTTGAGGTTTGAGGGGGTTCTTGGCGTAATATATTAATTCTTAAAATTTTACGCCAAAAGATGCACAAATATTGTGCAGATGTTTTTTGCCGGAAAATTCTCCGTGTGTGAGTTTTACGTTTCGTAAACCAATGTTGCCATCAATGCCTATGCGGAGATGTTTAGTTTCGTATGCAACCATAGGCATTATGCTGAAATTAAAGTCTTTGATTTTATTTAATCCTGTACTTTGATGATATAAGCCGTCATCAAAATCATATTTGTCGTTTTGGATACAACGCGAAAAAACAGGTCCAATACCGAGCATCCATTTGTTGCCTTCAACATCATCGTTGAGGTGTGCTTGAAAAATTACAGGAATGTCGAGAAATTCAAACCAATCTGATGAACCGCCTTCTTTGGGGCTAAAAAGGTCTTCCATATCTTTGTGCCAAGCAAGTCCCGACATAACCGACAGATATTCACTAAAATAATGGTTAATTCCATAACCTGCCTTAATGGTGACTCCGTGACCACAAAAAGAGTCTTCGATGTCGGTGATAATTAATGGTCCAGCGGAAATATAAATGCTGTGTTCCCAAGTTTTTTCTTGCGCTTGTGCGCTTAATACGCTGCCCAAAGATATTGCAACAGCGATAATTAGTTTGGTTAATGTGTTCATACTGAAATAAGTTTTTGATTGATTTTTTCAATATTTAAACCCCTAACTTGTTTTCTACCCTATTATTATTTGGTAAAAAATATTAAAAAACATCTCTCACTCCTTGCCTTACCAAATAGATTTAGCAAACATTTTGAGAATTTACGCATATTTGGCAAAAAAAATAGTGAGAATTTACGCATATTTGGTAAAAAAAATTGGGGAACAAGAATGGAATTGTTATCTTTGCCATCGAAACCATAATAAAAAGAAAATTACACCAAAGACTATCAAAAAGATGGCGAAACTATCTGTTTGCCAATATATTATGCTTAGTTTTTGTAATAATTTAACAACCAACCAACCCAATGGCACTCTCACAACACATAATCAATCTTACCCGCCTTGCTCTTGCCGATAGGGTACTAACCTACAAGGAGCGGGAGACCATTGTTGATGCTGCTATTAAAGAGGGTGTGAAGTCTGACGAAATCAATCAGTATTTGGATAATGCGCTCAATGAACGGCTTAAATACTACACCAAAGAAGAACTTAAATGTTGTATGGCGTGCGGTGCGCAAATTCCGTTGATTTCAGATATGTGTCCTTATTGTGGTAATTATCTTCAAAATATTGATACTCAACGTGTAGGTCCTCCCATATTTGTGATAGGCGATGATGCAGATATTATCCGCTCTGAAAATATGAGAGTGTGGCAAGAAAAGAAAAATCTCAAAACTTGTCCCGATTGTGGTGCACCGTTTCCATTGTTGAGTAATATCTGTTTGTCTTGTGGACATATTTTGCACGAACAACGGGGAACAGAGTTGAATATCAAAACTTTGATTGTGAAAATTGAAAAAAGCATTAGGAGGCTTAAAAATGTTCCTATTCCTTCGATAATAGATTTTATTATGTATTATGGTTCTATTTTGTTGTTTTTGACCTTCTTTTTTTGTTCGATTTTCAACCCTGATACAATAGTTTTTTTCTTATGTTTCACTTTCGTTGCATTTTTTTTTCTTGTAGCACGAAACAAAGAAGCATTGACTATTCAAGAGGCAGATGAGTATTATTACGAAGCCTTGTATACTCATAAAATGTATCTTAGAATAGTAAAAACGCTTTACGGCAACAATAAAGAAGCCCTAGATCTTTTGGATAGTTACTCGTCAAAAATAAAAGCAATCAAAAAACGCCGCATTCTCAATATGATTTTTTTAGGTATTGATGTTATTGTGTTTTTGGGATTTATACTTTTCTTCAAACATTTTTTTCTTCCTTTGATTCACTAATTGAACGGTATGAACGATAATAAATCAAGTTTTCAGGAAATTAGCATTGCTCTTGAAAATCTTTTAAAAGATTATCAAAAGCAATATCCCAAAACTATGGGAGATGTTTTTATGAACAATTATGCCTTTTGGGTGCTATTGATTTCGGTTGGCTTGTCTTGTGTATTCTATTTTGGAACGCAACTCATAGAGTATAAAATTATGATTTATGAGTCTCTCTTTTTTAGTGGTACATTGATAATAAAAACAAAGAGAAAAAAAATTTCATCAACACTTCTTCCTCAAATAGAGCAACTGAAACAGCAGATTGAACCATTTGCCGAATATCCTGACGTTAAAAACTATCTCAAAGAATTTGACATTGAGTTGAATGAAACCATCAAAAACAAACAAAAATATATTAGGATTCACCGTATTTGTTTTATTTCGTTAATGCTTGTGTTTGTTTTTACAATTTCGGTAATTTTGTATTTGCCCTAACATATTATTCCGTACATTTGCAGCATAATAACATAAAACATTTTCCATTATGAAAAAACAACTCTTATTATCAGCCTTAGCCGCCATTATGCTATGTGCTTGTGGCTCAGGCACAACTCAAAATGAAGGCACTCAAAATGCCGACACTATCACCGCATTTCAAATTTTCAAAATGATCAATCCCGATATGGCGGCTGAATCCACTAATGCCGACTCTTCTGATAGAATGTATTATCTTTTGTACAACGAGGAAGAATTGTCTGGCATCAGTACTCTGTTGTTGCGCCACAATGACAACGGATATTTAGTTGTTACCGAGAAAAGTTCGCACGACGAAATGGGCGATGTATACATAGATTATTTAAAATATTATCACTATAACGATGGCAAACTTACCGAACTGAAAGACATTCAGCCCACACCATCAATCAACGAATTTGCCGCCATCGATGCCGTTGCTTTTTACGACCCTGATGATGAAGGAGACTTTGGTCCGGCGGGTATTATATACAATTATAATTTTGTCGATCAACTTCTTGAAGTTAGTGCTTCTCCGTTTTGGGTAGATCCGTTTTACCTTTATTACAAATGGGACGGTTCTAAATTTGTTCTCGACCATAAAAGCGACCTGCCAAAACATATCAATTTGATTACGTCGGCAGGCTTGGGCAATATTTATGTAGGCGACAATCCTCCCGAAAACCTCGAAGGATTTCAGGCCAACACCCTCGGCAAAACTATGTACTTTAACCGCGACGGCAAAAAAATGTTTAAACTATCGCTAAATGCCGACGGCAAAATAGACACAATCACCATTTTGTCAGACCTTTACACTTATAGAATGGATGTTGACGGACCTTCCAAAACCCCTCTTGGAATAGGATTCAACCCCATCGACTATGGTTTTTGGGTCAAGCAGTATTTCAAGTTTAAAGACAACAATTGGGTAAGGACAATCCCCGCAGTTGCCGACGAAAATCTTGAAGAAGCAACTCAAAAGAACGACTCGCTTGGTGTAATAGAGTTTTACACCACAAATGATGGCATTACGAATCTTTATCCCGAAAACGGCAAAATTGTTACCCACGATAACAGACCCGATTTCAACAGTAATGCCACCATCACTCTTATAAAAATTTATAAAGGTCAGCCTGATTTTGGACTCGATATTTTTCGTCAACTCATCAAACTACACGCAGAGGAGAACGACAACAACCCGCTACTCAACTACGATGAACAAGCCGACGAAATATACAAAGACAATAAAAAAACTAATGGTTTTCATTTGAATGATTATGGTTCTCATCAAGTTTATAACCACGCTTTCAAGTATTTTCCGCTCAAAAGTGGAGGCTACAAGGTTTATGAATATGTGGCTTGGGAACACGGCTTCCGATATGATTACCACGTAGATCCTTTTGACGAACAATACCACCTCTATTGTTACATTTATAAAGACGGCACGCTAACACCCACAGCCCTTGAACCTGATATTCCATCAGATTTGCACTCAACCCCCACGCCACTCACCGACAATGGTCTTAAAGGAATTGGCTATACTTTTGTCTGGGACGGCGAAAGTATGGTAAAACAAGAAGAATAAATTTTTATAAAACAAACTAATATGACAGCCGCAGTAAATATTGCGGCTGTTGTTTTATTATGATATTTTCTCAATTTCCTCCGACGTAAGTTTGGTGTATTTTGAAATCATATCAATAGAAAAGCCATCATATTCCTTCTGACGGCATAGTGGCTGCGGTTTTTAGTTTATCAGTTGCAAAAATAAAAATAATGATTGAGATTGCAAAAATATTTTTTTTGTATCTTTGCCATATTAAACATTAAACAATAAACGCATATCATTATGAAAAAACAACTCTTAATCTTAGCCCTTGCTGCACTTACATTATCATCGTGCGGAGGAGGCTCAACTCAACAAAACCAAGAAAACTCGATTCCTGAATTTACATTTGTGGAACCAAAAGAAAATATCGCAGAAAAAATTTGGGAACTTCTTCTTGAAGAGGATAGCGACTTTGGTGGTGAAGAAGATATGGACATCGACACAGCCTCAAACACTTATAAATGTATCGAATACAATATGTGGTCGAGATACGACGATATGAATATCCATAATTTTGTAGAACTAAAATGTTACCAAAAAAACGATTCGTCGTGGATTGGCGTGGTACACAAAAAAATCGACGAAACGGTGGAAGGCTCAACCCGTGTTATTAAAACGGTGTATGCCGTGCATTACAGCCAAAACAAAATCACACCTATCGACAGTACAGAAATTTTTCCGGAAATATTTTTCCAAATTGGCAACATCAACCAAAATAGTGCCTTTGGAGTTTATTACAATTTTTTCAACACACGGTTTGAAACTCGGTCGCGGTATTTTTGGCCTATTCAGTTTTATTGGTCGGGCAGCAAATTTGTAGCCGTTCCGTCCACTCCGCTGATGCAAAATGCCGACGATATTCAAACCGGTAATTTTTCGTACTTCGACAACAAGTATTCTTATTTCAACATCAACAGCCAACCCGACGATAAATTTGTTATCGGTTCCGACGGTGTTTTCAAAGATTCTAAGGGCAATGCCATTGCTAAAATTGAATTAAACGATGGCAAGGTATCGGGTTATTATCTATTAGACAGCAAGTTGGCATTGGCTCCCGAATGTAGAGATTCGGTAACGGGACTCCCCGCCGCTATTGGACTGCCTATCAAAAACGTTCTTTCTCAAATTAACGACTCCACTCTCACCAAAACCCAAAAAGATGGCAAATTGGTTGTAACATATCGTCTAAAACACGATGAATATGATTTGTTAGACATATTTAGAGAATACACCGCCAAAGACGAAAATTCGCCTATCGAAACCATACACGTTTACACCGTACCATTTTCGGTAAGCATCGATGACGAACTTGAAAAATGTACAAGTCTACTTCCCGAAACCAAAAACATTTTCAAAGCCTTTAATATTATGGAGCGAATCAACGGCTTAGGCAAGTTCAAACGGCTTAGTGGCATTGGTAAAAATATATCAGTTGATTTCGAAAATGGTGACTATCATTTTCAAGTTTATCCTGCATCGCAAGGCGGCGAATATGTGTTGTTAATAAAGACCGCATCTTTCGAGGGAGCCGACCCGGGCACCGCACAATGGTGGCACCACAGCAATGGCAAATTCACTCCCGCCGAAATAGCCATTCCACAACGCCCGTTCAACGATGCGGGTTACCAACTCAGTTTTGATGACGATGGACTCCATTACGACAATATGTCGGAAAAAGATTTCAAACTTTATGAATGGAACGGTAGCAAATTTACCAATGGTGAGGAGGATGAAGAGGAAAATGCTACTTCGGATAACGTATTTTCAGGAATGTTCCCTTCTTCAACATCATCTTTATCTGATGTTTCAGAAGCATATACCGAACCAGTTTCAGCCGAAGGCGACCTCAACCAAGACGGCATAAAAGATTATGCAATAGCAATTCACGGCGACGGCGGCGGTGAATATGTTGGTGTGTATTTTGGAAATGACAAAGGCGGAGGAAAACTTGTTGCCGAATGTGCTAATGCCCAAGACGTTTCCTCAATTTCAATCACCGACAAGGGCGTACTTCGCATTCAAACCCTCTACGAATTTGAATCCACCACCATACTCACTTATATGTTTCGTTTTCAAGATGGCGACTTCTACCTAATTGGCGGCAAAGACGAATGGAGCGAATCAGCACCCATTTCGTACAACTTTCTCACCAATCAAAAAGTAGAAGGCAAAACCACCACCACATTTCCTGCTCGAAATCTCAAAAAACTATCCGAGGTAAAACTTGGATATTTTGACCGAGGCTCAAAAGATAATTTCCTTGATGATTAATAATATAACATATTTCATTATGAAAAAACAACTCACAATCATTGCCCTTGCCGCCCTTGCATTATCGTCGTGCGGCAACAAAACACAACAGAATGGTGGAAACCAAACCGATACCACCGCCAATGTAGAGACGTCACATTGTGGCGTCTCTACAACGCCCACAACAGAAACAACCAAACCCATTGTTACAAAGGATACCGTAATAATCGACATTTGGAAAGAATATCTTAAAGGCGGTTGGTTTGGTATCGACGCTTCGCCCGAAGACCTTATAAGTACTTATATTCCAATGCTTAATGTGCAATCACCCACAGTAGCATCGTTTACAATGGACGGCGAATTTTGGGAAACCCACACCATTGCTTGTTACCCTCTCAAAAATGGTGGTTATTATGCACTTTGGTATCTTGAAAGTGAGGACGACCCCGACGGCGGTCCTGCAACTTTTCAACTGCAACCTTTTATCTACAACAACGGAACTTTGACCCTTGCCGAAAATCAGTTTCCGCCCTTCGACGACAACTACGTGATGCAGCAAAACAAAGAAATGATGTGGCTCGAACCCGACGTTTCGCTCTCCAAATTCACCGCCGAAGGCTTTACCCTCAACCTCGGTGAAGAAAAACATACCGAGTACAAATGGAATGGGGAAAAGTTTATTAAACAATAAAAGAAACATATTATGAAAAAATCTATCATCATTGCCCTTGCCGCTATTACGCTATATTCTTGCGGCTCAGGCACAAATCAAAATCAAAATAACGGGGCGACAAACACCGATACCACTGCCACACAAAACACCGACACCGCCGCCACGGTAGAGACGCCACAATGTGACGTCTCTACACCTGTTGACGAATCACCCGTTGACGAATCACCCGCCGATGATCCAACACAAAAAACCTACATCGACCGTGTGAAACAATATGCCGCACAACTGCCCACCGCTTACGCCGACACGGTTTATTCTTTTTATAAATCCGAAATACCTGACGGAGATAACCGCACCGACGAAAATTACTATTTCTTCCCATATAAATCAGGCGGTTTTTTTGTAATTGTACACGTATGTGCAATGGAATCGGGCTATGTATACAATTACGACAATCACTACAACTATATCAACGACAAACTCACAAACGCCGATGATATGTTTCCTAAACCGCAATATACTGATTTTGTGTCAGATGGCAACGCCGCCGATGCTGAAAGAATAGCCCAATTAACCGATGATTTTACATCCTCATATTTCGAAGGAGTGTTAAGTATTGACGTATTGCCCTCAGGCTTAGAGGAAGGCGAAGAATTTCAAGAAATAGAAAAATACCAACGTGTAACATACAAATGGAACGGTGAAAAATTTGTGAAGTTTAAAGAGTAATGAGCCACGAATCCGACATTCAAAATCATTGCCGCAATTATTTGCCGCACTTTGAGAACCAACGTTATCAAATGATAACGTACCGGCTTTACGACTCCCTCCCCAAAGAAATCATAGATAAATGGAAGGAAGAAGTTGGAATTGGAGATGGAGTGCAGGCGGCTCGCCTGCCTCAACAAGAAAAGCAAGCGGCTAATGTTGGAATGCGGACGGCTCGCCTGCCTAATATCGCGGACGAGCCGTCCGCATTCCAACAATTGCCACACTTTGGAAATAACGCGGACGAGCCGTCCACGCTCCTGCACCAACGAAAACTCCTTCTTTTAATTGATAAATACGAAAATCAAGGTTATGGTGAGTGTTTTTTGCGAAACGACAATGTCGCTCAAATTGTTAAAGATAATTTGATGTTTCATAATGGCAAGAAATACAATCTTTTATGTTGGTGCATTATGCCCAACCACGTTCACGTATTAGTAGAAATGTTTAGTGGCATATCTTTGTCGGAGGTGTTGCATAGTTGGCGTTCGTATACAGCGCACCAAATCAACAAGTTACTTAACCGCACCGGACAGGTTTGGATGGCAGAATATTTCGACCGTTATATCCGCGACTACAACCATTATCAAAAGGTAGTCAACTACATACACAACAATCCCGTTAAAGCCGGCTTTGTATCTTCTCCACAAGAATATCGTTGGAGTAGTGCTTTTCAATAGTTGAGTTGGAGTTGGAGTGCAGGCGGCTCGCCTGCCATTTCAACACCTGCAACCCCTTGGAATGCTGGCGGCTCGCCTGCCATAAAAATATGGCATTTTTTACTTGTAAAGCGGACGAGCCGTCCGCACTCCAACACTCCAACACACTTCAATACCAAACAATATTTTCCAAAAAAATATATCCCCATTCCCATTTTTCCTTATATTTGCAATGTATTAATAACTATAAATCAAAACCATTACTCAAATGAAAATCAAACATTTACCAAAAGCCCTCGCCGCTCTGATGCTAAGTGCTTGCGGTGGAGCAAATCAAAACAGCGGCTCACAAAACACCGACACCGTGGCACTGCCCGACTATATCGCCCACGCTATCTGCAAACAGATTAACCCAAAGGAAACGCCCGACACTGCCACTGCCACCGACAACAACAAACTGTTTTATGGGTGTTCGTATCCCGACCCCGAAGATCCGCAGTTTGGCGAATATTTTATCCAAGTTCAATGTTTTCCAAAATCCAATGGCGAATACGTTGCGGTATACATCCTCACCAACGACTGGGATGCAGGTGATTATAGCGAATCTAAAGTTGAAGCCTTTAAGTCTTACCTTTATAAAAACGGCACACTCACCGAAGACAATAATCTTTTGCCCAAGCCATCGTTCGATGATTTCAACAATGCCGAGGGTTTATGGTTTTATAATCCCAATGACCCGAAATGCGATTCGGCACGTACCGCATTTAATAAAAAAGGCTGCGAATATCGTTTCAACGATGATATGATAGACGCTTGCATCAGCAACGAAGACAAATATTTTAGACTTCATTACAAATGGAACGGCTCTGAGTTTGAACCATCAGGCAGCGGTTTGTTTTTTGGCTGCATTTCTTCCAAAGGTTTGGCTAACATCCGTTTTGGCGAAGTTCCTCCTCAAAAACTCGCCGGATTCGACATCAACACTATGGGTCGCACAATGTATTTCAACCGCAACGCCAAAAGAGACATTAAACTTTCGCTTTCGTCGGAGGGCAAGGTTGATACCATCGAAGTATTTTCCGAACATTATGGCTATCAGTTTTATTGCGCCGGCACAGGCTTCCTAATGGTGGGCAGCAACGAGGTTTCTAACGAATTTTCTAACTGTCTCAACCCGGAACTCGGCTTTGTGGAATTTTCTGAATACGACGGCGACATTTATCGACTCTTAAATGACGGTTGTATAATTGAGTTTAATTCTCCCAAAGGTGTAATTAAGAGCATAAAATTTTATAAGAAAGGAAACACCGTCGGCGAACCTGAAACTGATAATGAATCAGATACCCAACCTCAGTTTGCCACAGGCGACCTCAACGGCGACGGCATCAAAGACTCTGTGGCGTTTAACAAGGGGTTCTTTGTATATTTCGGCAGCAAGGACGGCAAATACAACTTGTTTAAAACATACAAGGTGTTCCCTCACGAAACCGATGAGAGCAATTGCTATGATTACTCAACCGATATCGAAAATGGCAAACTGATAATCACGACACGCCGTAGTGGCGACGGAGGATTCCAAGACTATTACTACACCCTCAAATTCCAAAATGATGATTTTGTGCTTCTTAAACTCATAGACGATGGCGGGTTGGATGGTTCAAGCACACAAATCTACGATTTTGAAGCAAGAACATACAAAGGCGATTTCAACGAAGGTGAAGGCGACAGTTACACCACCACAGCCAAACTCAAAAACCTTCCGTCGCCCAAACTCTCTGATATTGTAATCGGTGACTCTCCATACGACTGCATCGACAGTTACATAGATGAAAGCACAGTGAAAACCAAAACACGTTAAGTAGTTTTGAGAAAATTGTTAACATAAAAACCATTGCTAACATATAAAACTAAGTACTATGACCATACAACAACGAGCCAACTACGGCTTTGAACTAAAACAAAACGGCGTGTGCAACTGCGCAATGGCTGTTTTAAAGGCTTATTCCGACAAACTGAATGTTGACGAGAATACGCTCAAAAATCTTTCGTCAGGCTTTGCCGCCGGAATGGGCGGAATGGGAGGAACTTGCGGCGCAATTATCGGTGGGGTGATTTCGGCGGGAATTATCAACAACGGCGCGGGCACCCCGAGAATCGCCAACCAAATTGTCCAAAAGTTCAAAGAAAAATCCGGCGCCACCATCTGCAAAGACCTCAAAGCAATGACCAACGGCAAACCCCTCTGCCCCTGTCCGCAATGTGTATACAACGGCATTGAGATTTTGGGCGAATGTTTGGGAATAGAATAAAAAATTATAATATAAAACAATATGAAAAAACACGTATTTTTAATCGCTGCCGCCGCCGTTATGCTTATGGCGTGCGGAGCAAAACAGAACCAAAACAGCGGCAACAACGCCGATTCTACAACCGTATCGAATGGTGGAGACGCGATGAATCGCGTCTCTACGCCATCACAAACCGAACCCTACGACCTTGCATTCTACGGTCTCAAAGGCAACGTTAAAAAGATGAACAACAATGTAGAATTCGACAAAAGCGGCATCATCGTCAAAGTGGATGGCTACAACCCGTTTGAATTAGAAGAGCCGCAACGCTCATTTAACGAGGAGACCAACGAGGTGTCCGACTTGGAAAAATGGACTCGCGACGGCAAGGGACGCATCATCAGCCAACGTGCTTGGGAATACGAGCAAATCTACGTTTGGGAAGGCTCGCAGATTATCCGCGACACCACCTACTGCGAAGGTCAGGTTTGGCTCACCACTTACGAATACGACAAAGACAGCCGCCTCGTAAAAAACACAACCGTAATGTGTGAAGACAACGGCGAGTTTAAATTTGAGCCCTGCGGCACCCTCGAATTCACCTACAAGGATTTCGACAGCCACAACAATTGGACAAAATGCATCACAAAAAAATCCGACGCAGTATCCAACGAAGTATCTGAGGATGAAGTAACAAGGACAATTGAGTATTGGGAGTAAGTACTCTTACTCAATACCCTTCATAAATGCAATCCATCTCCCGCTAATGCTTTAATTATAGCGATTTGCGGGAGATGGTGTTTTAATATAATTAAATTGGCATTGGAACAATAAGAAACTCGCTGCGCAGATTATTCAACTCGTGAGTGCCACTCACGGGTTATATATTTCCTTTCAAAAATTTCCCTATCTTTGACATTAACACGTCAAATAATCGAGTTGAATACACTTTGTAGTCAACTAAATTTAAGCAGATGGGCTTTGTGGTGTGAAATTAATCTTGCATAATCCGACAAAAAAATGTAACTTTGTTAATATTTTGCCACAAGTTGTGGCAAGCAACTTGGTTTAGAAAAATATGACATCCACCTTTTCAAAATTCATCATCCTCGGTTGTTCGGGTAGTGGCAAGAGCACTTTTGCCAAGGGGTTGCAAGTTAGGACGGGGCTGCCGCTTTTTCACCTCGATAATGTGTGGTGGAGGGCAGACAGGACGCATATTCTGCGTGAGGAGTTTGATGCCAAACTCGCTGATATTCTTGCAGGTGAGCGGTGGATTGTGGAGGGTGATTACAGCCGCACTTACGAGGTGAGGTTTAAGGCTTGTGACACGGTGATTTTTCTCGATTTCCCGGAAAAAGTCTGTATGGAAGGCATTGCAGAGCGTGTGGGAAAGTTCCGCACCGATATTCCGTGGCAGGAAGATACTTTGGACGATGAGTTGGTGCGCCTCGTAAGGAATTACGCCACCGAAAACCGCCCCGTGGTCTATTCCCTCATAAAAAAATACAACACAAAACAAGTTCTGATTTTTCGCAGCAGGGCAGAGTCCGACAGGTGGTTGCAATTATTGCCAAAGATGATGTAATTATCATCACTATTCAAAAATTTTTCGTATCTTTGGTGTTGGAAACAATCTTTAATACCAAACATTATGAAAGAAATATTAAAAATCAAAAACATTATCTTTATAGTTCTAACTATATGCTGCATAGGTGGTTGCCGTTACGTGTCGCACCGTCAGGATTTGCGCGAAAACGAAATATCACGGAAAATCGACTCGCTGCCACAACTCACCACACCGCAACAGGTAGCCGACGCCCTCGCCGCATCCGAAAAAAGGGTCTACCTTGTAATCGACTATGTTTTCCCACGTTGCGAAACCGTTGAAGCCCCTTACGGCCATCTCGAAGGCAGTTTTCTTTACGCCAAAGTGCACGCTTACAACGAGGAGACCGAGAGAAAAGATGGCAAAGAGCGCAAAGTATGGAAAAGTGCCGGCGAAAAACGCCAAGTAGGACGCCTCTTTTTCGACGGCGGCATCGAACTTCCGCTTGACAAGGCAAATTATTCCGGCGTACACTCCAAGACTATTACCGAATGGAAGAAGAAATACGAATACACCTACCTGAACCCCGATGAGCCGTTCACATTCATTGCCGAGTTGGGACAGAAATCCGCCCTTCTCTCGGGTATCGAATCTGACTGTTGGATAGCCTCAGGCGGCAAGGAGCAACTCACATCCACAGCCAAGTCGTCGTTTTGGCTGACAGCAATCAAGGTTGTGCTGATAATAGCGGCTGTAATTTTTGTGATTTTAGTAGTGAGCAGCGTAATGGGCAAAGCCCAAGCGGCAAAAGACGCCGAAGAACGCCGCATCAATCGTCAACGCAGCAAGGCAGGCAACCAACAAAACGAATGGTTCTTTAAAAAGAATAAATAAGGCTATAATGAAATTGTCTCATTATGACTATACCCGATCATATCAAAGACCTCGTAGCCCTCGCTCTTCAAGACCGTGTGCTGACATTCAAGGAGCGTCAGACCATTGTCAATGCAGCGGTGAATATGGATGTTGAGGATAAAATAATCAATGCTTACATCGACGAAGCATTGAACATCAGGCTTAAAAGTTATACCGAAGAGGAACTCGGCTCGTGTCCGGACTGTGGACACGGCGTGCCGCTCATCACCAACGAATGTCCATACTGCGGACGGTGGCTCGAACATATTGACGAACAACAGATTGTGCCGCCACAATATCGAATCACCGACAAGGCAGCCAACATCATTAGGGACGAAAACACCTGCACCGCCGAAGAAAAGAAGAAAAACTGTCCCAAATGCGGCGCACCGTATCCGCTAATAAGCAACATCTGTCCATATTGCCAATACATTCTGCACGAACGACCCGATTCCGACCTGAACATCCAAAATCTGATTGCCAACATCAAAGAGAGTATCTCCACCCTGAAAGACTCAATCCTACCGTTTGTCATCTCAATGGATAATTCAGACCGATCGAGAAAAAAAATGTCATTTGGCGAAATTGTGACAACGAGAACCCCTCTATGGCTCTTTTATTATGGGGCGGCATTACTGATTTTTAGTTTTCGGTATTACAATCTGTTTTTTATTTTCTTTTCAGGCTTATTTTTGTTGTTTGCAATGATTATGGTTATTACTGAACCTAAAACGCTAAGTGTCATACAGGAGGCTGACAACAAGTTTTACAAAGCGCACAACAATTACGAAAAGTATTCGCGGCAAATTGACACTCTCTACGGCGATAGTCGGGAGGCGAAAAAACTTCTCGCCGACTATGCCGAGATAATTGACGTATACAAGAAAGCACGTTTAAAACACCGCAACAAACTAGCCGCATTATACGTGGTGCTGTTGCTAATTCCTATTGCAATTTACTTTATTCTGCCTACGGATGCTCAACAATATGCATCCGAGAGCGACAAGCATCCCGACATATATCAAATGGCTGATTTTTCCAAGACTCTGAATTACACTCCACAGCAGGACCGAGCCGAAAACGTTTTTTTTACCCCCGATACCACTGCGGAATTAAAATTCGACGTAATGAGCAAAGATATAGTAGTCATACGGGGGTGGAGCGATGTGAAATATCAGATGAGGATTGCGGGCGTCAACCTTCTACCCACCGGACAATCAACGAGAACTCCCGACACCTGCACGTTGCAGGCGGCACTTCTTAGCAAGAACGGCGACATAGTAGGCAAGGAGTTTTCCCCTTTTGACATCATTGTCAGCAACAAAGACGACAATTACCAAACGCTGATTGCCAATGGCAGAGGGCATATTTTAGTAGATTTTGTATCCAAAGAGGCCACGTCGTCAGCGCAAAGGCTGAAAGAAATCGCCGACAGCACGTATTATTTCACCATGTTCTTAAAAAACAATGCATTATGAAGACAGACAAGACGCTTTTTCAACAAGACCTGATAAAATTGGAAAACCTTTTGGCCGAGTACAAGAACATCTACCCGCAAAACTTCGGAATGATGTTCCGCAAGTATTTGGAGTTTTTTTTGATTTTACTCAGCGTTTGTATGATTCTTGACGGTGTTTATGATGCAACGGTAATCTCGACAGTAGGTTGCATAATCTCGCCGATGCTGATATTGTTTTTGGTGATTCAGTGGATAGAGTCCGAAAAAAAGGAAACGTTCAACAAGACGACACTCAACCTTAAGGTTTTGATGCACGAGGTCAATCTTGCCGAAACCAAATATTCCAAGTATCCCGACATTGAATTATTTCTGAAATATTACAAGGCGTCGGTCAGCGCAGAACAAACGCGCAAGAGAAAAATCAAGACATTTTTTTGGACTTGCTTCTGTGCGTTGTTTGTATTTTACGGTGTAATGATATTTCTTGGCTACTATTCCCATCCCAAAAGCCACCTTGTCGCTTATGATCAAATTCTCGGTAAGGAAGACAACAAGCCGGTTCTGAGCATCCTACCCTTAAAAAACGACATCACCGACAGCATCAAGTTGCAGTCAGGACGGCTCGATGTATTTTTTCACTATTACAGTCATAAATATTATAAAAATGGCGAATATGACAAAAATTCAGGCAGTTACGTGGCGTTGAGCACGCAGATTCCAACAATCACGGGCAATTCGGACAGCGTCTTGTTCCGCCTTACAATCACCGACGAAACAGGCAAGCCCATCGACCGCTGTCCGTGTTTTGTATTCCACTATGTTAGCGGTGAATCAATGCGTTCCAACGACTTCCCCGAATACGCCTATTCGAATGATAACAAATTCTTATTCCTCTACACGCTCAAATATCTCCAAACCAACCAAGAAAGGTTGAGGTATTTGGTGGAAGCATTATAATTAACCTATCCCAAACAGCCCCTCTGCCGTCACCTCCGACTGCACGATGTCGCTGTTTTGATTTTGTTTTACGCCGTAGGTGGTGATAAAAGTGTGTTGGATGGCTTTGCTGCTCTTGGTAACGGCGCCGAAAAGTGCGGCACGTTCCCTAAGGTGCGCGGCGTACTGAGCGTCGATTACAAATTTGCCCGACACATATTTGATTTCGCAGAGATTGATTACGCCGTCGGAGCGGTCGATTACAAGGTCAACTTGTCCGCCTTGCCACGCTGTGCCGTTCTTGTCGGTGAACGGTCGGCAACTCCAAGAATGTACGTTGCTGATAATGCCGCTGATGCCGAGTGATTTTTTGATTTGCTCGGTGTGATGCAGGCACACTTGCTCAAAGGCATAGCCGCTCCACGCAATCATTGCCGGCTTGCCTGATATTTTGGTCCAAAAATGTTGTTCCTGACCACTGTCACCTGACACAAATTTGAGGTAAAACAACGAAAACAGGTCGGTCAATTGATACATCGCATCCCTTTCTGACTTGCCTATGGCGGAATATTTGCGGATAAAATCGCACTTGGCGAGGTTGTCTAACGCCTCGGTCAGCATTCCGCCTTCCTTGATTTTTAACGCTTCCATAAGTTCTTGACGTGTAAGGCCTTTGAGTTTTTGCGACAACGCCTCCACCACCAATCGGTATATCTTGGAATTGAGAAACAGCGAGCGAAACAGAAAGTCAAACTCGTGACGCAGCGGCGCACCTTGACTGAAAAGCAAGTTGTCGATGTTGGCATCCAAAGGCTTTCCCTTCTCTATCATATCCAAATAATAAGGAATTCCGCCAAAAACCATATAAATGCTCAAAGTCTGTTTTTGGTTAAGGTCGATGCCCTTGATTTCTTTCAGGAATTTTTGAGTTTCGCCAAGAGTGAACGGTCTGAGCCAAATTGCACGGCTCACACGTCCGTAGATGCCACCTTTGTCGCCGATAAACTTTGAAAGCATCCACGTGGTAGCCGAGCCGCAGACAAAAAGTTTGAAGTTTCGTTTCATAGATGCCCAATCGTTCCAAAACTGACTGAATGCCGCCAAAAAGTTGCTTTTGGGTGTGTCTAACCACGGAATCTCGTCAAGAAATACGATTATTTTGTCTTTTTTGAGCGTATCCAAATAATTTGCAAGAAGGTCGAATGCCTCAAACCAATCTTTTGGACGTTTGACACGAGAGCCCGAATAATCCTCCAAACGTTTTTGGAATTGCGACAGTTGCACAGCCTTTGAAACGTCGTACAACCCCGTTAGCGAAAAGTCGAATTTCTCGTTGAAAAAACTCTTAATCAGGTATGTTTTGCCTACCCGCCTGCGCCCATATACTGCTATGAGTTCCGCCTTGGGGCTCTCCAAATAGTTTTTGAAGAGTGCCTGTTCCTCTTTGCGACCTATTATGTTGCTGTTTTGTGCCATAGTTTCAAAGGTTTTGTTGCTGCAAAGTTACGCATAATATTCCAAAAAAACAAGCGATACTTGCTCCGTAACTCATTTTTTTTTATAGTTACGGAGTTACTATCGCCGATACTTGCTCCGTAACTCATTTTTTTTAGTGGTTACGGAGCCGCTATCGCTATGTTTTTTTACGGTTTTTGGTGAGATGTTGTTCAAAAATGATAATCATATCCAACAATATTTTGTATATTTGCAGAAACGAAAATTAAAAATCTAAAATATTTATCAACCAATAAAACCAATTATTAAGATGAAAAAATCAATCCTTATCGCAATTATGGCGGTATTTGCTTTCAACGCCGCCACAGCACAGATTTTCGACTACGATGTTGATGATTTTCGCGACAAATGGCAAAAGAACATCACCGTGCCCGCATCGCAAGACGCTGTTATCGACAACTTGTTCCTCGCGTGGGGCAAGGCTTTTCCCAACGACTATGTCGACGATTTTATCGCCTATAAGAAAACCGGCAAGTCGAAATTTACAATTGACTACGCACCCAAGAACGGATTTGTGGAACTTGCGCACACTCATTCATTTACCTCAGAATTCGACGGCAATTTCAAAAAAGGCGAAGTGGTAACAAGAGAGCATATCATTCAAGCCGTGTATTGGAACCTTCCCAACGGCAACAAACTCTTGGGCATAAGCCTTTACGCCGACGGTGAGGTGATGGCCAACTGCGCAGTTTTCTTCTACGAATACAACGCCTCAAAAGGTACGCTCGTTCCCCGCGCCGACATCGTGAAAAACGTGATGACCATCGTGGGCGACGACACCGAAATCTTTGTCAAACTTCCCAAAACGGGCCGCGACCTCAAATACAACGACTTTTCGTCCGAAACCGACAAGGTAATCAAGTGGAACGGCAACGGTTTTTAAACTCAAAACCAATTACCAATTATGAAAAAAATTCTTATCATCCCTGCCATTGCTGCGCTTACATTGTGCGCGTGCGGAGGCAACAGCAATAGCGGTTCGGAGGCTATCAATGCACAAACCGACACTCTTGCCGAGTATATCGCTTATCAAGTGTTCAAACAAATCAATCCTGATTCTACGGTAGGTTTACCCGATTACAAAGAGGACAAACTCACATACACAGCAAGGTTTCAAATAGACGAAGAAGTAGGTCAGTATGCCAGTGTAAACTGTTATCCCCTAAAAAAAGGCGGATATTTGGCCGTGTACTGTGTTGAAGAATGTTCTGAAGTAGGAGATGGAGGTGAATGCGAAACCAAGGCGTTCAAGGCTTTCAACTATGCCGACGGAAAAATTTCAGAAGATAATACCTTGCTGCCAAAACCCACTTTCGACGATTTCAACAAATACGAGGCGGTGTGGTTTTACAATCCCGACGACAAAAATTTGGATGCTGCCAAGGCGGATTTTGCCCAAAACGGCTATCGATGTAGTTTATACGGCAAAGATATTATGATGTCGGTAGGCCAAGGTGATTCGTTTTTGCGTTTGTTTTATAGGTTCAACGGCGAAAATTTTGAACAAGGAGAATTCCAAACAACCGATTGGAGTGGAGGACTTATTACCACCAACGGCTTGGGCAAACTTCGTGTAGGCGACGTTCCTCCTTCGCAACTTGCCGGCTTCGACATCAACACTATGGGGCGCACTATGTATTTCAACCGAAATGCCAAAAAGGAGTTTAAAATCTCGCTCTCTGCCGATGGCAAAATCGACACGATAATTGTGGTAGGCAATAGTTATGATTATAGATATTGGTGCGGTGGCGGTTACTGTTATTTAGGGGTAGGCAGCGATATTGATTCTGAGATAACCGAAAACCTTCCCGATTTTGTATATGAAGACGGCCATTCGTGTATCAAAACCGATGGCTCTGTTGTTGAATTTTGTCGCAAACCTGACAATAACACTATTGAGTCTATAAAAATTTATAAGGAAAGTCTCAGCAAACCCGCAGAAGAAAATGGTTCGTGGGAACCCACACCCACAGCCACAGGCGACCTCAACGGCGATGGCATCCAAGATTCTGCCGCATTTAACAACGGTTTCTCTGTATATTTTGGCTCAGGCGACGGCAAATACAATCTTTTTAAAAAATATAAAGTATATCCTCACGAAACCAACGATTACGTAAGTTTTACCACCTCGGTAAAAATCAACAATGGCAAAATGATAATATCCACACGTCGTGAAGGCGACGGCTGGGAAAACTACGACTACACGGCAAAATTCCAAGACGGCGATTTTGTTATCGTAAATCTGTTTTGCGATGAAGGATTAGACGGCTCTACCACCGAAGTGCTCAATTTTGAAGAAAAAACTTACAAAGGCGATTTCGACGAATGTGAAGGCGATAGTTACACCACCACCGCCAAACTTAAAAACCTTCCATTGCCCAAACTCTCCGCTATTCAAATCGGTGGCAATTCTTACGAATTCTTCCACAAATACATCGACGAAAGTACATCAAAAACTACCACAGAATAAAAACTATAAAACCATTATAATAATGAAAATCAAACATTTATCAATTGTAATCCCCGCGATAGCGATATTGGCATCGTGCGGCATTTCGGCAAAAGCCCAAACTTTTAAGCCGTCGGGCAAAACAGCCGAACAACTCTCTTCCGAAGAGATAACCAACAAAGCCGAAGGCGACTTCAACAAAGACGGCGTAAAAGATTTGTTCATAAGCAACAACAGCGGCAGCGCGTTTTATTTCGGCAAGACGGGCGGCGGCTACAATCTTTTCCTCGATTCCGATATGCCGGTAGGTAGCGATTCCAAACTTTCTGTTACCGACAAAGGCGTGCTCAGAATCCAAACTGCAAAATCTGATGTGTTCCTATTCCGCTATCAAGATAATGCCTTTGTGCTTATCGGCGGCAAATACGGCAACGAATCGTACAATTTTCTCACCAACAAAACGGTAGAAACCAGTGGCTCAGGCTCAGAAACATACGATATGCCCAAACATCCGCCGTTTAAGTTCGGTTGGTTTCCGCTCGATTGGAATGTCACACAAGAAGTTTACACTCAGACAAACGAAGACGGTGAAGGCTTGGATCCTGAATGTATGCTAACGTTTGGAATTTACCGCCGTATGCAGTTGGAAGACAGGGTTGATTGGTATATGAGCGACCCTGAGAGCGAAAAGGGACGGGATTTCCCTTGCCTCGGCGAAAATGCCTCTGTTTACAGTTATTTGGAGAAGCCGTGTATGGAGAATATTGACGTAACCATTACATTTACACTACTTCCCAATGGCAGTTACAAGATAGTTACCAAATCCACCATCCAAAATCGTGAATACGAAGGCGAATTGTACAAATATCTCGAAGAGCACCCCGAATGTGAAGATTTAGATTTCGACGAGCAATTGACAAAAGCGGGACTCACCGTACCCGACGAAGAGCATAACGAATTCACCGAATATTTCGTAAACGGCAAATTTGTTAACGAATAAATCAACAATAAAATTATGAAAAAACAATTCCTAATCATCCCCGCCATTGCGCTGTTGGCATCGTGCGGAGGCGGACAACAGAATCAAAACGGCGGCACGGCAACCGACACCACCGCCACGGTAGAGACGCCACAATGTGACGTCTCTACAACAACCGACACGGTAACCTCCACTAATGCCGATACCGACATCAAACAATGCATCGCCTACGAGGTGTTGCTCAAATATGCCGAAAAGTATGATTATCCATCTAAACAGATGGTAGAGGATCAGTTTGATAGCGAATACGCACAAAACCAACTCGCCAAAGACCCCGAATTTGTGGAAGCCTCGCCCGGCGACGGTATGATGAGGTTGCACTGTTATCCCAACAAAAATGGTGGCTACTATGTTGTCGTTATTTTCGACGAAGTTTGCGACTGCCCTGGTGCCTACCGCTACGAGTATTTCAACTATAAGGACGGCAATCTTACCAAAGCCAAAAGCCTGTTGCCAAAAGCCACAATCAACGACTTTTACGCCAATGCCGACAAGTTCCCCAAGGACGTTTTCAACATTCTTAAACCACGTGCAACGGGTAATGTATACCACTATTTTTATTATGATTCTCATAAACTTACAGCAAGTTTTGACGGCTTTGAATGGGACGGTGGATACGATGTTCCCGCTCCTTTAAAAAAATACTATGAGGAAAAAGAAGCCTCGTTTCCCTCTATCACCTATATTTGGGACGGCGAAAAGTTCATCCGCGACCCAGAATGTAAGCCGTATGAAGAGGATTTGAGCCTATTTGACATCGAAAGCGACGAAGTGAGGGAGAAAAAATTCCTTGCCAATCTGCCCAAGCACTATACCGATTCTGTTTACGAGTTTAGCACAGAGTCGATTGATGAAGATGCCGATTTCCATTCAGGAAATTTTGACTACTATTTCCCTTACAAAAACAAAGAGGGCGAATATTTTGTTCTCTCCGTTTTTCAGGAATCTTCGGCGGGCGCAAATTCGTGCGATTTTTCTTCCTTTAACTACAAGGACGGGGAAAAGAAAATTATAAAGGATTTTTTACCCGTACCCAAACTTTCGGAATTGATAAACCCTGACCAAAGGGAAAAGCACCCCGAACTCTACAACGAATTAGAGCAAGAATGTAAAGATGGCATTCAATATTATTCGTCCAACTACGATTCTTACACCAAAAGTTTGACATTATTCTTATTTTTTGACGACCAAGACCTATGGGACAAATATGACGAACTAACCAATGGTTCATTAGAATCGCACTACAAATGGAACGGCGAAAAATTCGTAAAACAATAACCCCAAAAAACACGTAGAGACGCCACAATGTGGCGTCTCTACAATTTTATGGTGGTGAATAATCCTTATTTCACAATATACCTTTTGCCCAAAACGAGTTTGTCGCCGCTGTCGTCTGCCTCCCACATTTGAGGTTTGCGGGGGCCGTCGTTTTCTACGTGGTGAACGATGTAGATCAACTTGCCCTCAAAGGTGCGGAAAAGCATACCGTGTCCCGAATTGTTGGCGAGGAAAGGCTCAGGCTCTTGAACCCAAGGTCCGGCGATTGTGCCCGATTCGGAATAACAGATGCCCTGCAAGTAACGATCCTTGCCCCAAGTTGACCACAGCATACCGAGTTTGCCGGTTTGTGTGCGGAACATCTGCGGGCCGTCGGTTACCCAACCCGGCATTTTGAGTCCGAATGTAGCCTCGCCCAACGAGTTCATCTCGCCGCAATACGGTGCTTCGGATGCGCGGAACATTGTTACAGGATGCTCAGAAACGGTGTGAGTGAGGTCGTCGGAAAGTTCGATGTAATCCATTGTGCCGTCGATGATTTGCGTCCATTCGTGAACAAAAATCATATAAGTTTTTCCGTTTTCTTGATAAAGAGTACCGTCGATGCAGTCCCATTCGCGCGGTTGATAATCGTAACCGGGAGTAACGGCAAACGATGTGTAAGGACCTTCTACATTTTTAGATCTAAGGATATATGTTTGATTGTGAGGTACATTGTAGCGACGGGGAACTTGCTGAATGAGGTCAGAATGGTCGCTCCAAGTGCCGGCGTAATAGTAATAGTCGCCAATTTTGTGAATTTCGGCAGCTGCGGCAAAACCGGCTTTTTCGAGCCATAAGCCATTGATATCAATAATGTTGTAAGGACCTTCCCACATTTTCAGGTCTTTGCTCTTGTACATACGTCCGCCCGAACTTGTGAGGTAATAAGTCTTGGTTTCAGGGTCGGGATAAACGAAGGGGTCGCTCATAGCAAGCGAGTCAAACGGCACGGTGCGGATTTTGTTCATAGCCTCCATCATAGCCTTGCGACGGGCTGCCATACCCGTGGTGTCGCCATTTTGGAAACCGCCAAAATTTTTCTGTCCAACGTCTGCCAAAGGTGCTTGTTCGCCCGGCTGAATAATCTGAGGCTGCGGTGCAGTAGTGGTTGTGGGCGAATTCTGTCCACCGTTGTTGGCGCATCCCACGCAAAGCATAAGCGATGCCGCCAAAATTGTTTGTAAGTGTCTTTTTTTCATTGCAAATAATATTAGTAATTTAAAAAGTGTAAAATTGTTTTCTGCTTTTGCGTGCAAAGATATTACAAGTTATCTATTAACAAAAAAAAATTTTACAAGTTTTATATTACCATCCCAAAAACAAAATCTACAAATTTCCAAAACCAATCCTACAAAAAAGGCGATTATCATTTGATAGTCGCCTTTTTTTGTTTAGTTTGAGAATTGTTTAGTCAATTACCTCGTCTACGTGAATGTGTTGCCAAGAGGAAGTTTCAATATTCTGCGTTGATGGGGCGAAAGAAAATTTTTTGACACTAACGGCAGAATAATCTGACTCTTTGATAAAAACGTATCGATTGTTCCCATCGTCTTCAAATTCGTTGTCTCCTATTGCGCTATACCTAATTGAGTTACGATTCAAATAGCGTTCGTTAGTAATCGGGTCGATGAATATTTCAAATTGAGTGGGGTTGCCAAACCAAACATTTCTGTAATTGTCGGTGCATTTTATAGCGTATGGAGGTTTTCCGCCTGAAACTTCTGAAATGGTTTTAGGGTTCCAAATTTGATAGCACACACTGAAAATCTTGTGACCAACCTCAGGGATTTCTGTGTCGGTAAACTGAGTTGGATTGTCGGAATTTCCATACATAGTTACGGTTTCTTGTGTGGGGACGAGAATCGAGCCGACAGAAAGATTTGCATTGTCAGTTGCGGAAGCAATTTCCTGAATAGTTACGACTAAATCGCCGATTTGGACATTAGTCCCACCTTCCACCCTCTCATAAAACTGTCCTCTTTTGTACTTGTCGTTGCTTTGACCCCAGTATTGCATGATTTTGCCGTTGGGTGCGTCGGTGATGGCGTCGAAGTCGGTGGTGTACTCAATGAAGTTGCCGGATTGGGGAGAGGGGATGGCAGCGAGAATTTCGTTTTTGAGGTCGTTGAGTAAGCCGGTGAGAGTTTCGGTGTCGGTGATGCCTTGCAAAAAGGTTTCAATTTCGTGCCAACGATTGATGGTAGCATCGGAGGCATCGGCATCTTCCAAAAAGGCACGGACACGCTCTTTGAATGCTTCGTAGTCAGTTTTTGAACTTTCGAGAGTTGCAATGCGTGTTTCGTGTCCGGAAATGTTGTCTTCGGCGGTGTCGATGTCGTCTTCGGCGGCTTGGATTCGAGAAGGCAAATCGTCGATGGCGGTTGAGGCAATTTGGTTTTTGTCGTTGCGCACCACTTGCAAGATGGTTTCGATTTCGTCGATAAATGTTTGCAAAGTGGTCTTGTCGGCCTTTTTGTCGATTTCGCCGCTGAGTGTGGTTGGTTTACCGTCGCCGTCGGTAATCACTACTTTCGACATTGGAATGTCGTCGTCTTTGTGGACGTAACTTTCAAATACGTCGGCAAAGTCGTTTTCGGTGGGATACATGCCCTTGCGGTATCTGTTTTTAAGGGCTTCCCTGTCTTTTTTTGTTCCTGTCATAGTTGTTATATATTATAAGGTGAATTATTAAAGTTTCATTATAAAGGCAAGTGTGTAGTAGGGTACTTGCGTTGTTACATTAAAGACAGTGCCATTACCTGTATCGGAGCACGTGGCAGTATGACCGTGAGAACCTGCAGAAGATGTTGTTCGATAGAGCTCACTTTTTGTGGCGTCGCGAAGTTTTTTTGCATCATTACCTTTGGCTTTACCTTCCCCGAAAGAGTATTGAGTATCTTTATAAGAATGTGTATGTTCGCCTCCCCAAGCAATAGATATATTATGGTTGTGAGGTGGTAGATTATCCACAGAAAGTTTTTTGTTGTCGGAGGTAAGTTTGCCATTGGTTGTCGTGTTATCTGAGTAAGGTCCTTTGGATGTACCACCAAGAATAAACCTCCCGACAAGATTTGGTGTCCCATTACTACCATCGCACAATGCCCATCCTGATGGTGGTACAGAACCACTCCACATCATTATCATTCCACGCACAAAAGCAACCGAACTTGATGTAGTTTTTTGTTCAATAAGAGTATTCAGCGCAGATTCTTTTGTATTGATAGTATTATTGAGTGTAGTTTCTTTCTGCGTAATCAGTGTACGAAGTGCAGAGTCTTTGGTGTTTAAATCGTTTTTAACGCCTGTTAACCCCTCTTTTAACGCTGCATTACTTATATCTGCAATGTTAGTAAACGATGACCATGCCCATGCGCCGTCGATTCTGCCGTCTACAATGTAGCGAATGTCGTAGGCTTCGGGATATTTCTTTCCATCGGCTTCTACAAGCACGGGATCTTCTTTGATGTAGCAATAATCGGCTTTGGTTTGTTCGGGGTGGTAGATTACTTCGCCGGTGAGAGGATTATCGGCGTTGACAATAAATACATACCCCTCGGTGCGTTTACTTCCCGATTCCTTACAACCTGTTAGTATTAATCTACTGCATCCCGCTATCAGTGCCGAGGCTGCCATCTTTTTGGCGTTCGACTGCAATGCGGCAAGGGTTTCGCAATCAATCGGGAATGCCCGATTGACCATACTGCAAAAATTGCCGTAGACCGTATGTTTTGAAAAGTCTTTTTCCATTGGTTCAATTATGAATTGTGAATTATGAATTGTGCATTAAATAATTCTAAGTTCCCAAGTTTTGCCCTGTGTTTTGTAGGTGTTTACCACGGCAGCAAACTCTTTCTCGATATTTTCGCCACGTTTGTCGCTGAGGTATTCGCGCGGACATTCCACAATAAAGTTGTAAAACCGTTGATTGTTGACACTTCTGCGGTTGAGTATTATTTGGTTGCGTTCGCCTCGCTGTTTGGGCTTATCGTATACTGCGTTTACCTCGCGACAATATATTATGTATGGTTTGCCGTCGCTGTCGGTGCCGTCTAATATGCGGATTCGCTTTGGATAGGTTAAATCGTTGATGTTGTCGCGACTTCCAAATCGATAGTTGAGACAATATTCCAACTTACACACCTGTCCGTTGTATTTTAGTCGTTGTAGTTTGTCGGTGCGAAAATCGGTAAGCGTTGTTAGCAATGCCGCAAATGGTTTTACCAATATACCCAACAATGCTATTATGCGCGGTGGGCGTAGCATTTCGGGCAAGAGCATCACAGCCAAACGTCCAAAATCGATTCTCAAAATGGCATTATTCATAACAGTGCATTTTTAATGTGAGTGTACCAACGTTAAAATATCCTGCGTAGGGTCGCACTTTGGCATCAATGCTTTCCTCGCGACCGTCGTTGGGTATTATGTAACCGGCTTTGGTTAGTTCTGCCACTTTTACGCCTTTTACACCTTGCAAACAATCCACAAGTGCCATATTTGAGTATTCGCCATTAAACGGCAGACTCTTGATATATGTACCGATGGCTTTTTCGCAAGCGGTTTTAACTTCGCTTTCGGTATATAGGGCATCGTACCATATATCCACCTCGCAGTTAAACAGGTCGCCGGATTCGTTGATCAGTTTGGTTTTTACACCGGCGTATTTTATTCGTGATATGTAGTTGTTTAAGGCTTCGGCTTGCTGTTCTGACAGCGGCACAAGTGCTTTGGCTTCGTTTTCGCCTGCCACTTTTAACAGTAGCACACTGTCTACATTGTCGTCGATGGCAACGGCGTGTTTTACCAATCGGGCTTTTGTTAGAGCATCGTCGTTTAGAGTATTGTCGATAATGTATTCACCTGTATTGTCGTCGAATACCACTTTGTCGCGGTCGTCTACACTGAGCGATGGCATAAACACAAACTCTTTGATTTTGGTTACATACCATTGAAGACTGCCGGGTACTTTGGTGGCTATTTCTGCCTCAATTTCTGCCTTTATGTTGTCGGTTATTACTTCTATAACATAGCCGCAATATGCCACTATGTAGAGCAAGATGTTTTCGATACTCGCTTTTGAGTAATAGGCATTGAAGGCGGGAGGTTCGTTATTTTCGTCAAGTTCCCATCCGTACAACTCTTTAAGGTCGGCGTTGTGCATCCAACGCTCTGCCATTTGTTCTTTTATTTCGTCTACTGTGCGTGCCATAGTTATGATACTATAAAGTCGATTTCAATGCCCATATAGTTGATGCCGCCATTTACTATTGTGCTTGGGCTTATTGCAGTGGCGGGCATAATTGAGTTTATGTCGTAATATTTTACCATGCGGCGGTTTTGCAACGTTTCGGGTAGGGTTATAGATTCGCCTGCCGATATGTCTTGCGATATGCTTTTATCGTTGGCAATGGCAAGGTCCATTGCCGCCTCTGCATTGCCGTATTGTTGCAATGCAATGTCCAAAAGTGTCTGCCTATCTGCCGCTGTTATGTTCATAGTGATATATTCAGTTTTCCGTTTTCGATTGTTACGGCGGCATTGATACCGTCGAATGTTAGTGCCACCGACACTTGACGTATTATCTCGCGGTCGGTGTTTTGCGTTTTAATCAAGTGCCTGAGACCTGCGCCCATTTGCGGATGTTCTTTCCATTCGCCTTTTTCGGTGTTGACTATCAAGGCGGCGTTTTGCTCGTCGGTAATGCCCAACAACAATGTGCCGTTTTGCGCCTGTAAGTCGTAGTTGGTGTCAAGACTGATTGCTTTCATAATCAAACAAGGTGTTAAAGTTTTCTTTGTCGGTTAATTGATCTAATGCCCTTTTAATATTTGCTTGCAGAGCACCTCCATAGTTGTTTGAACCGCAATTTTTAAGTGCATCAATAATGCCGTCGATACGTGCGCTCATCTTATTCAATTGCGTTTTAAGGTCGTTGATTATTACCTTGTCGGCTTTGATTTCAACGCTTTCTACCTCGCTAATGCTTACAATAAGCACATCGCGAAGGTCGGCAGTGGCAATGCCGCTTACATAACTGCCAATCTTTGGGAATACCGTTACGTGGTTTGTGCTATTTGGCATTTCCACGGCATTAAGTCGGCAACCCGGCAGTGTAAGATTTTCGTCTAACTTAATGTCGCAGGTGAGGTTCTTTTTGTCTACCTTTACCACCTCGCCACATATAAAGCCATCGTTGCCGTAGTTGGCTAATACTTCCTCTATCAATTTTACAAGTATATCTCCCGTTGCCATTTCAATTATGAATTATGCATTTTATAACTAAGTTCGTTTTCTCGTCTAAATCCGCTTTGCGAGTATTTTACTTTCACCTTTTTAATAAGGTATTCGCCTTCGCGTTCCGGGTTCTCGCGGTCTACAAGTTTTAGTGTGTCGCCGGGTTTGGTTTGTGGTGTGCCAAATCCTGTGATTGTGCCCTCGTAACCGTCGAAACTTTTGTTTTCAAGTTCGGTTTGGATTCGCTTTTTGAGTTCTGCCTCTGATGTTACGTCCGAACCAAAGTTCATTGTGCGTTTTTCGGCATCGGCTTCCATACAACCTACCACTGCTGTTATCGGCTTGCCTTTTTTCTGTTTTGCCTTTCCTGTTATTTGCAGTTTTCGGTCTTCTTTGCGTATAAATTTAAGTGCGCAAGATGCAATGTTGGGTGCAAGGCGTTTGTCGCGCAACTCTTTCAACAGTGTGCCGTTTCTTGTGCCAAATACGTAGGTATGTTTTGCAAACCCTTTAAAATCGAATGGCCAAAAGCAAGATATTTGTTTGTTTTGCTCGTCTAACTTGGCACAGAACCCAACCTCTTCTTTTATCTTTTTGATTACTGTGTATGGCGTAACGTCTTTGATAATGTATCCGCCCGAAAAGGTGAAGTCTACGCACTCAACTGCATATCCGGGACAAAGGTCTTGCAATAGTGTTTTAAGGCTTACACTTGTGTAACTTTTGGTTATATGTGCCGCCTTTTTAAACTTGTACCAATCGTCGTCGCATTCCAACACAAGCGGAGTACCGTCGCCGATGTGGGCAAGATAGCCGGTAAACTCGGTTTCAAGTTTTCCATTGTATCCAAGTTTCAAGGTTACGCGGTCGCCGGTGTGAATAAGATCTAACAGTGCTTTGCCGTTTTTGTTGATAAAGCGGCGTGGCAACGTTATTTTGGCAGTGCCGCCAATTTCGTCTACGCTACTTTCAAACTCGGCTTCTGTTATGCCCTCTATTTTTATTTTGCCGATTGTTGCCTCGGCTTTTGCAGAATAGTACATTTTTTGTATATTTACACCGTAGTTAATAACCTTTTAATACCGTTTAAACACTATGAAAAAGTTCGTTTTATCGGCTCTGTTTGCCACCGTATTGTTCGCCATCAGCGCGACCGCCCAAAAAATCGACCTCGGAAATGTCATTCTCGACAAGGATGCCGGCACTATTACAAAAAAATCTTCCGGCAAAACCGTCAAACTTTCGGGTACATTCAAAATCGTTGATTCTTATGCCGATTTTGATGTCAAGGTCGTTACCAACCGCATTCCCGATATTGAGATTAAGTTGGTTGACCAATATCCCGGTTTCCTCGAATTTAAGGAAGTGGATTCTTATCCTGACTTTACCGTTAGAATCGTCAAGGAATTTGCCGATATTGAGGTGAAAGTAGTAAAAGAATATCCGAGCATCAGGCGGTTCTAACTATCCATTGTAAACTCCGGCGGCTGTATGCTGTACGCCTTTAATTGGTACATTACCGTATCGGGGTAATCTTCAACCACAGAAAGGTTCATTACTTTGTTGAAATACAACGCCGTAATACCCAAATCTAACATCGGCTGACATTCCAGTACTTCAAAAATATCCGGCGTTTCAAACATCTGCCTAAATGTCTGTACTTTTGCGCTTGGATATTGGTGCGTATCTAAGTCAATCAATAAACCATCTACTGTTATTTCCCACTGACCTAATCCGAAATCTTCCACTACAACATTGTCGCTACCAGCCACCACTGTGGTGGTTATATGCTTGTCGCGAGTAAACTTCAACATCGGACTTGCTGCAAATACACCGTTTTCGCCATCGGTTAATAGGCTGTTGCGGAACTCGTACACCTTGCCGTCGTTGGCAGATTTTAGTTTCAGGTCGGCAAAGGTATAGTCGCCGGCATAAACCATCACTTCTACCTTGCCGTTGAAACTTTTATTAACTGAATTACCTTTTGCCTGACTTATAGCCAACAGACCTTTGTCTATTTGAGTATGAATCACATTTGCCGCAAGGTGATGCGCTGCCTGTTCGGTGTTGTGCCTTACCACTTTGTTGGTAAAACCCTCTGCCGACACCTTTGCCACATAACCAAAGGCTTTTTTGTAACGTTCGTTTAAATCAATTGTAATCATCTCAATTATGCATTATGAATTGTGATTTATGCATTATACTCTGTCTGCGGCTGTTTTGCGCCTAATAGTCCTTTGTCGGCAAGCCATTCTATCTGCCTGAATTTTTCTACCCACACACCGTCCGGAAGATTTTCCGGAAACGGTATATGAAAGTAGAGAGACATTAGGGCGTTGCCTTTGCGTATTTCGTCGGTTAACGTTGGATATTCCCCGCCGTCGATTTTCGGGCAGGTCGTTAACAGTTTTTTATGATAGCGGTTCTTACTACAAGCAATTTGCTAAGTGCGTCGATAGCTCCGGCAAACAATCCGTCGTCGGCTTTTACTTGCTCTTTTGAGGTGAGCACACAGGCGTTCACGAGAATCTCTTTGGCTTTGTCGGGACTTTTGTCGAGCCATTTTTCAAACTCGCCTTGTGTCTTGCGGTCGGGAACTCGCACCAATACGTCTAAGAACTCGGTGGCATCCTCGTCTTTGGGCAATGATGCTATCTTTACTTTGTCGTCGCCGTAGCGTTCTTTCATGGCTTTCACCATCTCAGGGGTGATGCCGTCTTTTAATTCTTGTGGTTTCATTTTTAATTACGAATTACGAATTACTAATTATGCATTATGCATTGTGCATTATGCATTACTTGTTAAATTCAATGCCAAGGCAAAACATTTCAAACTCGCGTGTAACGTCTTCGCTGTCGGTGGTGATTTCGCGACCTTGGTCGGCAAATTTCACCAACATACGGTCGGTTACAATCTCGTTTTCCTCGTTTACGTATGTGGCAATAATGTTAAAAGGCTTGATGTCTAAGAGCGAACCGCCTGCCGCTTTTTCAAGGCTTGTAATACTACTAAACCTTAGTCCAAGCGTACACGAATACTCTTTTTTGCCTACGCTGTAACTCGTAGGGTTTACACTGCCAAGCGAATAGTTGCTTTTGTGGCTCTGTTTTACGCCATACGATAGTTTGGTAACTTCCATATTGAGGTCGCCAAATACCGAAATCTGCACATCGCCTGCGCCTATGGTTTGTCCGTTTTTAACTATAATCATATCTTTTACGAATTAGAGGTTAGTTTTAAGGTTGATTGTTCCTTTGATCTCTTCGATACAGCCGGTGGGCACTATCACAAACGATACTTCCAACTCGCGCGGCGACACCAATAGGTTGCTGTCGGCGTTTACTGTGGTTTTGCCGGCGGTGATTATTCCGGCGGCCACCATACGTTCAAACACTTGGTCGCCCACAGCCTCAAAGTATGCTGCCGTGGCTTTTGGTAGTTTGCCGGTGTCGGGGTCTACTGAAATGCTACTTTTTACGTAGGGCAAAAGTGCGGTTCTGAGGTCGCGCACGGCTTTGTCTAATACTCTGCCATACGAAATTGTGTACTCGTTGAAGTATCCGTCTTTGTCTTGCACTACGGGTGTACAGGTGTAGTCGTTGTTCCAAAAGAAACCTGATATTCCGGCGTAATGAATGCCGAAGATGTAGCCTTTTTCGTCTAATTGTTCCAACTGCGGGTCCCATACTGCAATCTCTTGATGGTTGCTTAGTCCGGCTTTGAGCCATACGCCTTTGGCAGCGTTGGTAAGACATCCGCCCGACACTTCGCCAATGTTGCCGTTTACCTGTCGATAAGCAAGAGATCCGAGCATTGTGCCAATATCGGCACGATAGCGGCGTGCATCGTCGGCTGCAAGATTGTCTACTGCGGCATAGTCTTGACCTATGCACACCGATACTTTAAATGCTTCCAACACCACGTTGCCTGTAAGTTTCAGGTTGCGAAGGTCGGCGGCTTTGCTTGCCGACTGTGCACTAAATCGGTATCCTTCCAAAATTACCTGACACGGACGGAAGGTTTCAAATGTCCAATCGTAAAACTCTTGTGCCAAAGGTATCGAATCGTACACCTGTTTGGGCAATCCGTTGGTGGCTGTAACGTTGCTTTCTGATTCTGCGCCTGCAATAGCGAGTATGCGTATTTCGCCATCGGCATCGGCAACCATTTGTTTTGCCTGTGGAAATGCCTGCGACATTGTACCGCTGTAAATTCGGAGGTAAAGCACATTGCCTTCGCCTGCAATACGGTAAAACTCGCTTACGTGGCGGTAAATGCTAAATTTCTGGTCGTAACTCTCGGTAATGCCGAGCGTTTCAAGGTCGGCCATACAGGTAAGACGATAGGTTGTATTAAACTCTACACCTGTAATGCCTTTGTCGGGGTTGGCAGCCACCACCGTTCCACACGATAGCAAGCCGCACACCGCGTCCTTGTTGTCGATTACGCTTGCACCTATGGTGCCGCGCTTTATGTTTACTCCTTTTAGTGATGCCATAATTAATTACTGATTATGATTATAAATTATGCATTATAAATTATGCATTGTGCATTAGTCGCCGGTAGCGGGTTGTGTAGCCTCAGGCACGTAGCAACCAAATCGTGCACTTGCCGAAAGCACTGTGCCGTAGAATGTGGGGTCGCCTTCGCTTGTGTAGGTTTGCACAGGTGCAAGTGCAAACATATAGTCGCGTTTGTGCCAAGCCACTGCCACAGCGGTGCTGTTGCTACCAAATGATGAACGTTTGAGGATGTTGAGACCAAAGATCTGACCTATTACGCCGCTCTTTGCATCGGCAACAGCCAAAAATGCGTTGGTTTGTGCGTCGGTGAGTTCTTTGAGCAATTTTGAGTACGACTCGGCGTTGAGCAATACGTAACGATCCTCTTCGGGATAGTCGCCTTGGTCAAAGGTTTTTGCCACATTGCGCAATACGGTAACAATCGAAGTGTTTGCCGTGCCGTTTTGTGCGCCAATTGTCAAAAGTGCCTCCAATGCGCTTTCTGCCATCTTTTTGTTGAGGCTGTCGGCAATCTTTTTGGTAATTACCTGACGTTTGTCGTAACTGAGTTCCACATCTTCGGGATTGAATACACTTACAGGGTCGGTAGTGTAGTGGTGCATAGTAATCACCTTTTCGGTGTCGTTGCTTTGTTCCACTGTGCCGGGCAATACCGAGCGGTCTTTTTCGGTGTTTACTTCACCTGCCTCTACGGGAATGTGTATTTTGTTGTTGTCGGCAAAAACTGAATAGTCGGTGCCTTTGGTGATAAAACTGTTGTCGGGCAAGAGTAATGCTTGAATGTCGGTTGCCCAAATTTCTTTGTTTAATGCCATGATTTTCTATATTTAAAAGATTATTAAATTACTAATTAAGGATTGATTATGCATTGTGCATTATGCATTCTGCATTAAAACCGTGTCCACTCACAGTGGAATTTGTCGCGGTAAAGACGTTTAAACTCTTCAATGTTTTCGTCTTTGAGTTTGCGCAGCGCACCGGGAATGTGGTCTAACTCGTCCCAAGTTTGCGCAATGGGTGCAGCGGTATTGATTTGTGCCGAGAGACTCTGTGTTGGGGTTTCAATACCCTCCGTGCCGCTCTGTGCTTTGATAGCACCAAACAGTTTTTCTGTCTCCTTCGGAAACGAGAGGTAAAAACTCATTGCCTCGTCTTTTACCTCGCCGGTAATTTTGCCGTCGGCAATGGCTTTGTCTACAAATGCTTCTGCCTCGTGATAGTCGCGTTCGGCAAGTTCGCATTTAAGTTGGTCAATTTGAGTAGTAAGAGCCTTTATTTGCTCGTCTTTTTGGTCAATCTGTGCCTGCAACTCTACGTTGCGTTGGCTTAATTCAATTTCTTGGTTTTCCATGTTGTAAAAGAGTTTGTTAAATTCGTTGATACTGAGTTTTTGTTTCTTGGTTTCGTCGGCGTATACCACAAGGGCATTTTCGTCGGCGGGTATGCTTACAATCGAGGCTTCCAACAATACGCTTTTGGTGGCTATGTCTACGCCGTCGATTCGTAAAACTTCTTTCACCATCATTCCCATTGAGCATCCTTTGATAAAACCCTCGTTTACCTTTCGCTCTATTTCGGCGGCAAACGGATCGTCGGTGTCAAACACCGGCTCGGCTATCAATATGGTGTGTCCTGTTAGGGTGTCGGTTACTGAAATGTTTTCCCATCGGCCTATCACTTTTTCGGGGTCGTGGTTGTAGAGCATTACGGGGTTTTTCTCAAACCGTGTAAGGTCGATGCCTTTTACATCGGTCTTAAATCCGTAACTGTTTACTGTTTCGCTGTCGCAAAGTACTACTGTCATTTTTATGTGTTTTTTGTGTTGATTGTTTGCAAATGTAACAGCGAAAAATCCCTTCTACAAATATCTGTACAACGCTCGGACGGTTCAATACAACCCTTGCACGTTTTTTTGGCAGTAGGCTCTCTTATAAGATACTTTTGTACAAAAACCAATAAAAATGAAAACAGTAGAACGTGAACAAAAACAATCGCTCGCCAAAATCCTATTCTTGCAAGGAATGCCCATCAAGGATATTGCAGATAAGATTGAGGTGTCTGCCAACTCAATAGGCAAATGGGCGCAAAAATACAATTGGCAAGAAGAACGTGCCGCCCGAACCATCACCCGTCCGCAACTTGTACTCAAAATGTTGCAGGAATTAGACAAAAAAATCTCTCTGGGCGAATGGCGACCGCAAGATGTGGCTATGGTGGCAAATTCTATCTCCAAACTCGACAAGCAAACCAACGTCGTCACCATTATTGAGGTGTTTACCGCCTATCAAAGTTGGCTTGCCAAACGCGCCGAAATCGACACCGACCTTGATGCCGACTTCCTCAAAAAAACTTACCACTATCAAGACAAGTTTATCAACGAACAAATGTCTACAACTGCAATCAACTAACAATTATGGAAAACACAAAGGCAGCATTTAAGCGATGGAAGATATTGGGCGACAATATCAATGCTATGTCTACGGTTAACACATCCGAAGATACGGCAGAAAAACTTGCGCGTATACGTAAGGCAAAATCCGATTTTGCTTTCTTTGTATCTTACTATTTCCCCCACTATTGCACCGACAATGCTTCGGGCAAAACAATCCCGCCTGCCAAATTTCACATACAGGCAGCGCACAAGGTTCTTGCCCATGCCGACTTTCGTGCTGTGTTTCAATGGCCGCGCGGACACGCCAAATCCACTTACATGGATATTATTATTCCTATGTGGTTGATGATTCAAGACCGCCGACAACTCAATGTTATGGTGCTTGTGGGCAAATCCGAAGACAATGCCTGCACTCTTCTTGGCGACTTACAGGCAGAACTCCAATTCAACAACCGCTATATCTACGATTTTGGCTCTAAATACAATGCCGGTGATTGGCAAGACGGACAGTTTGTTACCTCCGACGGCATTGCTTTCTTTGCCCTTGGTCGCGGTCAAAGTCCCCGTGGCTTGCGCTACCGAAGCAACCGTCCCGATTATATTGTTATCGACGACCTCGACGACGACGAACTGTGCCGCAACGAAAAACGAGTTTCCGACCTTACCAATTGGGTAAAAGAGGCTCTCTTTGGTTGTTTCGGTGCCAATGGCGGTCGCTTTATTATGGTGGGCAACCTTATTGCCAAAAACTCTGTACTCAAAAACATGATGGATACCGAGAGCGTAACAGTATCAAAGGTAAACATCACCGACAGCAAAGGTCGCCCATCGTGGCCTGAACTGTGGACTCCCGAAAAAATCAAAGAGCGTCAACAGTTCATGGGCTTCCGATCTTACCAAAAAGAATATATGAACAACCCCATTATAGAAGGCTCGGTGTTCCGCAAATCCGACATAATTTTTGGGCCTACACTTCGCCTATCACAATACAAAGCAATTGTGTGCTACACCGACCCTTCTTTTAAATCGTCTGCCACTGCCGACTATAAGGCCACTGCACTTGTGGGTATCACCGAAGATGGTTTCTACCATATATTAAAGGTGTTTGCCGCTCAAACCTCGGTGTCCGAAATGGTAAAATGGCATTACATCATACACAAAATGACACGCGGTGTAAATGTCCGCTTTATGATGGAAGCCAACTTTATGCAAGACCTCTTGTTAGACGAGTTTAAAAAAGAGGGTGCTGCCGTTGGTTTTCAAATACCTATCATTGGCGACAAACGACAAAAAGGCGATAAGTTTGCCCGTATAGAGGCTATGCAGCCACTTTGGGAACGTGGTCTTGTTATTATCTCCGACAAGATACAAGACGAACCCGGCACCATTGTGCTTATCGACCAAATGCTATCGTTTCAAAAGGGCAGCCGAGCCCACGACGATGCTCCCGATGCCGTAGAATCTGCCATTTGGCAACTCAATAGAATGTATAAAATCAACTCGTTCCCTGTGGTGATGCACAGCCGCAAGGAGCAACGTAAACATTGGTACTAATATGAAATTCTTAACAGAAAACGATTTTGACGTACAGGTAAGGCAAGAGATCTTATCCTTGCTCGACGGCAGCGACGAACAGTCAGCCATCGCACTTGCTGAGCGTATGGCCACCGACCAAATCACTCAATACATTGGCGGCAAATACGACTGTGCCACCATCTTTGCAGCCACCGACGACAATCGCGACCATTTTATTGTAATGATCACCATCGACATCCTTCTTTATCACCTTTGGGCAAAACGTGCTCCGCGCAAAATCCCCGAATACCGCGCCACTCGTTACCAAGATGCTCTTGATTGGCTCAAAGATGTTGGATCGGGCAAAATGCAGTCTGCACTTCCGCAACTGCCTCCCGACGAATACCAAGGTCGCATTGTTATCAAATCTAAATACGCCCCAAACAATTACAAGTATTAACCAATTATGCATTATGAATTTTTAAAGCCATGAAACAGAGTATTTTTGAACATATAATTGCAGGCTTCAAAGACCAAACAAGAGCCGACATCCAAAAATGGCGCAATGCCCTTGCCCTTGCACAGTCGCCTATTAATCCGCGTTCATACCCGTTGCAAGACCTTTACGACAATCTTGACAGCGATGGTCATTACTTGGCACAAAAAGAACTCCGAAAAACCGCAACTTCGGGTTATGGCTTTTCCATAATCGACAAAAAAACCGGCGAAGTAAACCAAGAAAAAACCGATTTCTTTTCCGGCGAATGGTTTTTCATCTTTTTGGATTATGTCTTAGACAGCATATTCAAAGGGTTTACCCTTATAGAACTTACCGACCCCAAAAACCTGACTTTTGAAGTGATACCGCGTCGCAATGTGGTAGGCACTCTCGGTATTGTGCAGCGCGATATTAGCGACAACAAAGGCATCAACTTTAATGCAAAGGAGTATCAAAACACGTTGATCAAAGTTGGCAAGCCCTCCGACCTCGGACTTATGGCAAATCTCTGCGGTCAATTGATTTGGAAACGAAACGCCCAACAGTCGTGGGCTGAGTTTACCGAGCGTTTTGGCATGCCGCTCATCACAGCCACCACGTCGCAAACTTCGCCTGCCGACATCCGCCAATTAGACACTATGCTTGCCGAACTTGGCGAGTCTGCCCGCGCAGTTCTGCCCGATGGCACCACCATCAACGTTACACCTTTTGCCGGGTCCGACGCTTACAAGGTTTACGACAGCCAAATAGACCGTATCAATGCCGAAATATCAAAACCCATTACAGGCGGCACAATGGTTACCGACGACGGCAGTTCCCGGTCGCAATCCGAAGTTCACGAACGCAACCTCGACGACAAACTTTCCGAGTCCGACCGTCGCATGATTTCATTTGTTGTAAACGGTCAGTTAATACCGCTTTTAAATAGGTTTAAATACCCATTTAATCCCGAAACCGACAAATTTCAGTTCAATACCTCGTTTGAATTGTCATTAACCGAGCACTGGAACATCGTAAACCAAATGATTGTGCAAGGCTACGACGTTGACGAAAAATGGCTTGCCCAAACCTTCAACGTCCCCATCACCGGCAAACAAAAATCAACACCCACACCTCTCTACAAAAATTTTTGTTAGGCAGTTCTGCCCAAGCCAACGCAGAACTGCCGCCACAAAATAGGCTCTCCGGCATTGTCAACAATCTTGCCAAGCGCATATTCAAAGGCGAACGTATCACCTACGACCCCGAACTGTTAGCCTCTACTGCCACCACCTTGTTAACCGCTATGACAACAGGCTACGGCAAATCGCTCTCAGATGTAGACTACGATACGCCCGACTTCAACACGCTTCGCAAACTCACCGAAAACGTATTCCAATTTTCGGCATCAAAAGATTTTCACATCTTGCAAGATATGACCCTTGCCCTTAAAGATACCGACGGCAAACTACGCTCTTTCTCCGACTTTCAAAAAGAGGTTGACAAAATGAACCTTCAATACAATGGCAATTGGTTGCGCACCGAATACAACCACGCCGTTGCCGCTTCGCAATGTGCAGCGCGTTGGACTGAGCAAGTTTCCCTGTCCCAATCTATGCCATATCTCCAATATCAAGCCGTGATGGATTCCAACACCCGACCCGAACACGCTGCGCTTAATGGAGTAATCAAACGCATAGATTCTGACTTTTGGGACAAATACTATCCGCCAAACGGTTGGGGTTGCCGCTGCGAGGTTATCCAACTGCCCGGCAAAAACCACAAAGAAACGCCGGATATGGATTTAAAGCACTGCAAAGTAGCCCCCATGTTTCAAGTCAACGTCGGCAAAAAAGGTGTTATCTTCCCCAAAGGCCATCCGTATTTTATGAGCCAATGTCAGAGGTGTAATGGCACACCAAAACAATTGGCGATAAATCCACAATGTGCAGCGTGTCAAGAAGGTAATGAGGAATATAAGAGATATATTAAATCAACACAAATAAAAAGAGAATTAAAAGGTGCAGAAAATTGGGAGGTTGAACTTAAAACAAAAAAAGATGTTTCTCCTTTATTAATGGATTGTATAAAGAAAATTGATTTTGCTAAAATTGAAAATTTTATCCTCGACAATTTAAAATCATTAAATATCGAGAATTCACAGAAGTTTTCGCTAAATATTCTTAGCAAACAAGTGGCTTTAACAATTTCCGGCGAACCGATTAAAATGTTAATTCATTACATAGACAATAAGGGTATTATAACTAATAAACTTGACAGTATTAGAATATTAGAAAAGTACCAAAAACAAGGTTTAGGTACTAATATAACGAAATTCTTAATTTCGAACGCTAAGATGATAGGCGTATCAAAAGTATATTTCTTGGCAGATAAGGCAGGAGGATATGCTTGGGCTTCGATTGCTAATGCAAAAAATCGAGCGAGTATAATGAATATAACAGACGAAAGAGCAATAAAAATCATTGACGATTATTATGATAATAGCAAACATAAAAATCGTACAAAAGATGACCCCTTTCCTATGTGTATGTTTTTAGAATACAAATGGGCACAAAGTGTATTGTCTAAATCTTCTTGGTTTGCGGAGATTATTTTATAGGAGCAAGAGGATTAGTTATACCTAAATCTTCTTGCATAAATTTAATAACATCCTCAATTTCAGATGCAGACAAATCCAACCCGGGTTCAAATCCTTCTTGATTTGTTTGCAATTCGGGAGGAAGAGCCTTTTCTATTTCTGATGCAATATTCTGATTAGTGGTCATATTAGTATAATTAATAATATTACTTTAATATTTTAACGATGCAAATATAAGAAGGTTATGATAAAAAACAAAAAACTATTCAAAATTGAGAGAAAGTTGCGTAACATCAGGGGCAGTTTTCTTTACCTCATTTTTGCGGCTATCTATATATTGTTGTACAGAACGCAGTTTAAACAGTTCGGAACTAACGTACCAAAAACCGCCGATTTGTGCGAAATGCTGTTTGTAAGTACTCATAAGACCATTAAACGAATGTTCCGACACACCAAGTGCTTTACAGAATCGCGCACGACTTATCCAAGTTTGCCCTTTGGTATCTATCTTTACACCGATCCCGCTTATCATTAACTCACCAGATACTATCTTAACGAGCAACTCATCAACCTTGATACTAAACTCAGGACTTAACCATTGAGCAAAACGCATGGCTATACGGTAGTCGGTTGCCCAAGTTCCTTGTTCGATTTCGGCAACATTGCCACCTTGTTTTATATCTATCAGTGGCACAACGTTATGGGAATTCCCATGACGCACAACGATACGCTGTAAGGCAGTTAAGTATTCTTGTGTCGATTCTTGTCTTAACCAATCGGCTGTCTGTTTACCAAACGGTTTAGCCATCTTGGTAAGATTTACACGGCAGTTGTTTGATTCACGCTGATAGTCGATAGAAATGCCGTCAACAATGGCGGATAGAATGTTAGAATTATCTGATGTCATAATAAAACGCTTTAATGGTTTAACAATACCGCAAAGATAAAACAAAAAACCGAGACTTGCAAATAAGCCTCGGTGCGCGGGAACCACCCCGCTAAGCGTTTTATTATGCCGCAAATATACAAAAATTTATTAACAACAAATAAAATCGCAAAAAAATGGGAACATCACCTTTCTGGCGTTAATCGAATACGCCGCAATTGGCATCGTAGAGACGTCATATTATGGCGTCTCTACAACAGCCAAACCAACAAATTGAAAACCAACAAAAACACTATACAAAATGGAAACCACTGAAATCATAAACATTTTCTCCACCTTCGGGTTTCCCACCGCTATGGTTATCGTGATGGGATATGCCATGTGGAAAATGTACAAATCTAACGAAAAGAGCAACCGCGAAACCGTGGCTGAATCTATCAAAATCCGCGACCAATACATCTCGTATATTCAGATGTCTAACGTCGAAATTACAGGCACGCTCAAAGAAAGCACCGTGGCAGCCAAAGAAAATGCCGCTGCGCTTAAAGATAACGCCGCCGCTCTCAACCGCTTTGCCGTGGTGCTCGAACGTCTCGAAAAAAAAATCGATAACGAATAATGTTTAGACTATGGCACAGACTAAGATAGAAATGCTACTTGCATTAAAAGACCGCTATTCTGCCGTCTTAAAAAACGCCGACAAGAATACCGAATCGGTTACACAGCGTATGAAACGCACGCTCGGCGAGGTGGGCAACCGTTTCCGCGAGGCTGCGTCCACAATCGATCGCAACACTCAGGCGGCGTTTACCAACGTAAAACGATACCTCACCGATTCGTCGTATCGCCGTGCAAGTGTGCTTATTGCTATGCGCGACCTAAAAACCCGGATTGACGGCGTTAAAACCTCCGCTAAAAAGGCATTTGACGAACTACGCGACAACGTTCCAATGCTCGACAAGGCAATAAAACTTGCCTCTAACCCCATTGTGCTTGGCGTTGAAGGTGCTTTGGCAGTGGGCGGCACTATCAAAAAGGCGGCATCAGCCGCTATGGATTGGCAAAAAGGTATGGCAGAAATCAATGTTACTGCCGGGCTCAGTCAACAAGAACTCGAAAAACTAAGCACCACAATGCTCAATATCGGTGCTAAAAACGTGGCACCATTAGAAGAGGTTCCGGGTGCATTCAACAAAATTATATCCGCTGGTCTCAATGCCGACCAAGCACTATCGGCTCTCGACCCCACATTAAAGGCGGCAAAGGCGGGTTTTGTTGACATCGAAACAGTTGCAAAAGCCGGTGTTAATGTTATGAACGCATCGGGTCGCGACATCAACGCAGTTTACGATATTCTTTTCGGTACACTACAAAAGGGTGCTGCCAACATGGGCGAAATTGCCGCATATCTTCCAAAGGTTGTGCCTGTGGCAAATAATGCAGGTATAAAACTTGAACAAACGGCAGGTGCGTTTGCGTTTCTTACTGCCCAAGGTCAGGGTGCTGCGGAGGCTGCAACGCTATTAAACGGTGCATTCAACAGTCTTTCAAACCCGAAACTACTCGGCAACTTTAAGGCTATGGGCGTGCAGATCTACGATGCACAGGGCAATATGCGCCCGTTGGGTGATATTATCGAAAACCTTGCAGGCAAACTCGACGGTCTTTCCGACAAACAAAAGGCTGCAAAACTTGCTTCGCTTGGTCTTGATCAAACATCGGCATCGGCTTTTGCCGTTATGACTCAGGATGTGCAAAAGTTTAAAGACACCTTAGATAGTGTTGATAAATCCGACGATGCTTTGGAAATTGCCTACAACAACAGCCTTACCGCACGCGACCAATGGGGCATTGCCGCCAACAACATCAAAAAGTTTCTTATACAGGCGGGGCAATATATGCTGCCGGTGATTACCAAAATGGGCGAATGGGCTGCCAATCTTACAGGCAAAATAGTCCCGGCAATTAAAGGCGTAAAAAACTTTATTGCCGAATGGTATCCCGTTCTTATTGCCGCAGGTGTGGCTTTTGCCGCTATGAAGGCAAACACCATTGCAGCCACGGCGGCTACTATGGCGCACGGCATTGCCACTGGTGTGCTCACTGTTAAACAATGGCTACTCAATGCCGCTATGGATGCTAACCCTATCGGACTTATTATTGCTGCCATTGCTATACTTGTGGGTTTGGTGTATTCCGCTGTTAAGGCTTACGACCGTTGGGGTGCTGCGCTTCTTATGGTTCTTGGTCCTATTGGTATGATAGTACAGGTGGTAATGACTATCAAACGCTATTGGGATAGTATATGCGATGCGTTTACCAATGGCGGATTTATCGAAGGTATCAAACAAATTGGCAAGGCATTGCTCGATGTTATTCTCTATCCCGTACAACAGTTGCTCGAACTGTTGAGCAAATTGCCCGGTTTGGGCGGACTTGCCGCCAAAGGTTTCGACTTTATAAAGGATATGCGAGCCAACCTCAATATGATCGATCCTGAAAAATCACAAACCGAATCCGACAAAACCGACGACGAATCCGACAGCGAACCGTCGTTTTTAGAGCAAGGTATGGAGGTATTAGGATTTGGCAGCGGCGAAACCACCACAGGCGGAGGGGAAAATGACCCCTCGGGTCTCGGCGGCGCGGATGCAGTGGCAGGCAGCGCAAAACAAATCAAAAACATTACTGTAAACATCGACGCTTTCAACAAAGGCGGTATCAATGCCGGCAACACACAAGGGCTCAACGGCAAATCCGCCACCGACATCGACGAATGGTTTACACAAATGCTACTCCGCACCATCCGCAACCTCGAAATGTCATATTAATTGACAGTTGACAATTATGAATTATGCATTTTGCATTATGAATTAAAACAATGGTAACATTTAAAGAAATAGAGCAAGCATTAAGCCAATGCCTTACCACATTGCCCAATCAGATAGGCACAGTGGCGGTCAACTTTGCAAAACAGCGTTTTGTTAGTCAAAATTGGCACGACACCACAGCCGAACCGTGGGACCCTCGCAAACGCAATCGTCGCGGTGGCGAAAAACGTCAAAAGGGTGCTATACTCGTAGATTCAGGACGGCTCAAACGCTCAATCCGTATTGTTAGCACCACCACTGCCACTGTTACCATTGGCACCGATGTGCCATACGCCCAAATTCACAACGACGGCTTCGATGGCGACCAATCGGTACGTGCACATTCTCGCAAAGGTCGCACAGTTCGCGCCCACACTCGCCACATGAAAATGCCTCGCCGTAGGTTCTTGGGCGATAGTGCCGAACTTACACGCCTGTTAACCGAATTTATTACCAACGAACTAAACTTTGCTATCAATGAAAAAGGTATTTAACGAAATCAATGCCGCCATACAATCTCGCGCGGCTCAATTCAATATTCTCGGTGTAAAACCTCCCGAAACCTTCGACGTGCACCTAAGTCAAGAAACCGCACCCGATCAGTTCGAGTTTTTTCTGCCTGCCGTTTTTTACGATTATAGCATTGATTACACTGCCGACTATCTCTACGTGTATATCTATGCCGTACAAGAATTTGAAGACGACACCGAGAATTTTGCCGCCAACCGCGATGCCGGAGAAAGATTTTTCGATTTTTTAACGGCTTTGAAACGCTGTTTAAATGCTCTTAAAATACCGGGAAAGGCTTTTGGAAAACTTCTTTTGTATCAAGAGCAACCGCAGCCAAACGATTTTTTCTATTGCCATTTGCTCACGTTCCGCTGCCTCTATAAGTCGGAACTCGACGACGATCTTTATCCCGAAGTTCCCAAAGAGCAATTTACCCTCACCCTCAAAAAAGGACGGCTGAAAACAACCCTAAAAGATTGACAACTGTTGTGCTGTCTCTCGTTTTTGTATCTGTTTCAACTGCCTTTCGTAAGGAATTGTTAGGTAATTATAAAAGGTGGTGCGCGATATATGAAAACGGTCTTTTATGAAGTTTGCGTAGATATACTCATTGAAATATCCTTTTAGAGCGTATTTCTTGTATGTCTCGTTAACTTCTTTTACTCGTAATAGGTAATTATTTTTGTTGTAAGCCATACCGCCAAAGTTTTATGTTGCAAATATAACATTTTTTTTATTTTTTAGGCTTATAATCACCAATTTTCAATCGCTTTAAATCCGCCGTTCGTGTGCCATAGTCTGGATGCACGTCGGTGGTGAGGGTGTGGTTGTAAAAATCTTTGGCGCGGCGGATGTCGTAATCTTCAAAGGCTTTTACTATCTTTTGAGGGTTGATGTCGGCTGCCGATTTTTTCAGGATGGTAAACACGGCATTGATGTCGGCAAGGTTGAGATAGTAGCGGCCTTCGATACAGAGAAACGCCGCCTCGTCTAACTGCATATCGTTCAAAGGCTGTTTGCCAAAAAAGTCGTAGAGGTTCATTATCCACAACTTTATATAGCCGGATATGTACTCCTCGCCGTAGGTTTTGCGCACGGCTGCAATTGTGGGCACGTCGGCGGCGAGCGAGCACTGCACCGGTGTTTTGTACTTTGCCATCGCCCGAAGGCACTTGGCTGGCGAAAAGGTTTTAAGAAATTCCTCTTTGCTCAGTTGCAGTGCCGGGAGCGTGTTGGCTTTGATGGTAGTTAGAGAGTTTTCCTTTGTCATAATTATTAATTATGCATTGTGCATTATGAATTATGAATTATCATTGCATCATGTCTTGAATGATACTGAATTTGGTTTGCATACTGTCTGCCTTCTTTTTGTCGGCGGCAAACTTTTCTTTTTCGGCGTGTCGCATCATTTGAGCCACAATGGTGTTGTAACTGCGGTGGATGCTGCCAACGGTGGTGAAGTAGTAGTTTTTTTTCTCTTTGAGATACTCCAACAGTCGCGTCCACATGCCGAGAATAATATCGTCGCCGGGTATTACGTTTGGATTTTTTGAGCGGTAAGTACCTTCGAGCATATTTTTAATGCCCTTCATTGTGTTATACTCTATTACGTAGGCGTTTTGGCTACTGTATTGCACCGGCAGCCCTACACGTTTGGCATACCACGTGCGATATTCCCAAATCATACGCACAACCAAATCCTTGTCGTTTTCTTGCTTTTTCATGGCTGATTATTTTGCATCGGTTAAACTCAATGGAATTACTTCCCATTCGTCTTTGTCGTTTTTGGCAAAGGCTTGAATAAACTTTTTAGAGGGAGTCGGCGCGTAAGAGTTCATAATGATCTCCACGCCTTCGGTGAATTTTTCGTTGTTTACCTTTTCGGCTATCTGGCGGAGCTGCAACACGCGGCTGGCTTTCAGATTGCCTTTTTGGTCTTTGCTAAGGAGTTTAAGCACCATGTCTACAAGCGATTTGGTTTCGTCGCTTTCGGCAAGACTGGTGATGTACTCTTTTACCATGTCGATACCGTCTTGCACGGTGTCTTTGTAGTTGTCTAACACGTGGTAGCCGAGTATAATGCGGAAATTGCCATCGCTGTTGGTAAAAGTGTGGCTGCGCTGTCCGTCTTTGGTTCTGTTTATAACGTCTTTTTTCATATCCAAGAGCGATTGGAAATTGTCGAAAATAGCCTTTTTCACCATCGACAATTGTTCACTTACCGATTGCAGTTCCGGGATCGTTTCGTTTACTTGCTCGTCGATCATGGCGTTGTAAGTGTTGAGGTTCTTTTTGCGTTCCTCTTTTGCCTGTTGTGCTGCCTTTGCAGCTTTGTATGCCTCAAACTCTTTAAGTTCTGCGGCAGTCATTGTTATGTTTGTTTGTTCCATTGGTATTATGTTTTTAGAATGATTGATTACTAATTAAGAATTGTGCATTGTCAATTGTCCATTGTCAATTATCACATAGTTGTCGAATATTGCGCGTTCGGTGGGTTTCTTGCCGCTTTGTTGGATGTGAATTTTTATGCTTAAAACTGTGCGTCTTTGGCACATTTCGTTAAAAAGTGCACTGTTGAGATTGTAGTTTGTACGCTCTAAAACTGAGGTGTAAAACTCGTACATCTCGTGCAGCGGCTTTTGTAGTTTGTCTTCTGCCATAATGTGTTGTTTTTAATGGTTAAAACTCCGCCTGTGCTATCTCCACAAACTCCTCGTCGATGGTGTATGGTTCGTAGCTGCCACCAAGACGGCTGTTGACAAATGCCTGTCGTCCCGAAACACGGATTTTTACATCGGCGTAGGCGTAAAGCTCTTTGCCGAGTGCGCCATCGGGCAGTTGGTTCTTGTCTTCGTGGGCTATGATAATGAAGAGTTTCTCCGGGAACTCGTCTTCAAGACGCTTGTAAACGTCCATCCTTCGACGTTCAAAGTATTTGTAAGAGTCGATTATTACCACGTCGGGGCTCTGTTTGCGCAATAGTCGCTCGGTGATCTCTTGCGGGGTCTCCTTTACGGCGGTTAGGAACTTGTGCCCACATTCCGCCATATTGTTGCGCATCAGTGCCAACTGGTAGGGGTAGCGGTTGCCCATCTCTATGCTGTTAAACAGTACGCGGTTTACAAACTTGGTGAGATACTTGGCAAGTTGTAGGCAGAATGTGGTTTTGCCGTTGAAACTTGCGCCATATACAAGCCATATTCCGTGCAATTCGGGCGTGCCAAAACTCTTGCGCCACTCGCCCTCAAACTGTGCCGGGTAAAACCGCATTGCGAGGATGTTGTTTGTTGTTAATGCTCGTTTCATCTAATTATGAATTGTGAATTATGAATTATGCATTATCTAAGCTGCCTTTTTAAGTGTTGCCCATACAGCGCGTTTTACTCGGCGGAAATCACCTTGACAATCGGCGTATATACGGTTGATTTCTTTTTCGTCGGTTAGCGAATTGGCAGCACAGGCGGCTGCCACATCTTCTCTGCCGGCGGCGAGTATGCAGATAAATTTGCGACCTATGCGCGAGTAGATTTCTTTGTAACCCTTCTTACAGTTCTTTACACCCTTTTCGATGCGCTTTTTCAAAAAGTCGGTGGCCATCAGCACAAGCCCGGCGCAATCTTCTAATTGATTGTAAAGGGTTATAAAAAAGTAGAGTACGCTGTCGGAGAGTTTGTCGGCTTCGTCGAGGATTACAAGTGGGTTTTCCATACGTTTGATGTTCTCCACTGCGGTGTCCATCATTTCACCCACCGAAAGACCGTCGCTGCCTATGCCGTACGATGACAGCAATGCCGACAAGAACTGGCGTTTGTTCCAATACTCAGCACAGGTGAGTAGCGCAACGTTTTCGTGGGTGGATGCGTATTCGGCGGCGGCGGTGCTCTTGCCACAGCCCGCCTCGCCACATACGGCACAGGCAAGCGCATCGTTTTGGGCGTTGGCAAATACAAACATCAGTTGATTGTACGAGCCTGTTTGAGCGGTAAACCATTGGCGTTTGCCGGTTGAGCCGGTCTTGGCTGCCAATATGCGCCACATTTCGTCGGCAATGTCGTCGGTTTTGCCGTTGAGGATTTTGCTGAGTGTTGCAGCCGATATGCCGAGTGCGGTGGCTGCTTTGTTCTGACTGCCTTTGAGCGTTACAAACTGCTTCAAGGCATTGATAATTTTTTCTGTATTTTCCATTTTAATATTGCTTTTAATATGTGTTTAATACTGTTTAAATTTCTGTTTAATCCCGTTTACAGGTATTTAGAATTATGAATTATGAATTATGCATTGCCTAAAACATATCATAATCGGGATCGGGTGGCGGGTCGGGCGATGCGGCTGATAGCGCAGCTCTCTTTTTGTTGGTCTTGTGGTCACCGGTGCTGTCGGTTAGCATAAGGCGGCTGAGCACGTCGTATGATTGAGGCAGGCGTACAATCTTTGCCACGTTGTCGGCAGTATAGGCAAGGTTGTCTACCACATGGTCGTGTAGTTCTTTGTTGTAGTCGCGGATTCGCTGCAACTGTTCGGCATCTCCCTCTTTGCGGTCGGCAAGTGCCATTGGTTGGATGTATTTCTCCTCCAAAAGAAAAGCCTGTGTGCTGTCTTCGTTAACTGCTAATATTGTTCTAAGGTCGTCGGGGTCGTATTTCACTGTCCAATCGGTAAATGCCAACTCACGGAACTTGATGTCAAAACAGTCGTACTCGCGTTTTTTGCCAAGTATTGTGGGCGTTAGACCTGTGGCGGCAAGTCGGTTGGTGTGGCCGGTGGTTTCGCCAAATATGCGGAGATATTCGGTGCGTGGCATTTCCAATCGGTGCTCGTCGGCAAGGTTGGCATACATAGCCACAAACTCAGCCTGTTTTTTGGCACGGTCGGCGGCTATCATTGCGTCTATCTGTGCCACAAGTCCTTCATAGTCGGGAAAACCTTTTTTCCTTAGGTTCATTGCCTCTGAGTTGGGCTGTTTTGTAGGGTCGGTGGTAACGCCAAAGCCGCTCCAATTGCTGCACATCTGGCAATATGTACGGTTCAAATAGTTGAAAAACCTCTCTATCGGCTTGCTCTTGGCATTGCCCACACGTGCGGGCGTTACCTTGTCGGCAACGGCGGCATACACAGGACGCATCGCACTCATCGCAAAATGGTCGCTCTGTATCTGGTTGGTGCGGTGCATACTGCCAAATAGTTGCTGCGAATGTGTCAACGCGTTTTTGATGGCGCGGGTAATAAGGGCGGCATCCTCTTGCAAACCAATGGCGTAACCTATTATATAATCGTTAACCGGGTCTAACACCACCTCCAACACTACGCGGTTGTAATATGTGGTGCGTCCGTTTTTGGTGTCTTGATATAGCAACTCACAGTCCCAACCGTCTAAACTCCACATCAGGAACGGTGCCGATGGACGGCTGCGCTTTACTGTCATTGCTTTTTCGTTAAAGAAGTTTGAAGTGCCACGCCTTGCCGCCGAAGTTGTGAGGTCGGTTTTTGTACGCCATAATGCCACCGTGCCATCGGTGATGGGCTTCCATCCGTTGGCGGCGGCGTATTGGTTGTAAGCGGCTGCCACCTGTGCGTTGTTGAGGTTGTTGCTTATGGCAAGCAACTGTGTGAGGGTGCTGATCGAAAGGTCGTCTTTTACCTTGGCGGCGTTGCCGTTGCCCCACTTGCTGCCAATTAGCGCGGTGTAGCCGTTTTCGCGGTAATCGTTGAATTTACGTTGAAGCATACGAGCGTTGCGTGGCAACGAATGGTTTTCTGAAATGGTTTGAAGGTGCTGCGCTGCACGTTGCCAAAAGTCGGTGCGGTTTATCACCTTGCGACCTATTTTTAGGTTTAACGTGTCCGACTGTTCAAGCATCCTGCCAAGAGCGTTGAGTATGGCGGCATTGTTGGCAAGCTCGTTGCGCTTGGGTTCGGGCAGATGCCTGCCGTCGTCTAATATAAAGGTGTCGAAAAACCTCACCGCCTCGCAGTCGGGCACAATGGCAAAATTGCTCTGTATCTCTTTGTCGGGCATAGGATAAATGGCTAAAACTTGTTTCTTGTACTTTTCGGGCAGAGTGTCAACGGCAAACAGCGCGGCATAACCCGGGCAGGCGCGGCGCACTTGCTGTAATACGCCACGGCTGCGCATAGCCTTGATGTTGCTATCGGTTAATACCGCCGCAAGTTCCGCGTGTGTTGCACATAATATCTTGCCCGAATATTCCATTGTTACGCTCTTAAATTTTCGGCTTTGAGTTGCCAGTCGTAGATTTCTTTTGTTGTGATGCTGTCGGCGGTATCTATTACCTTACCCTCGTAAGTGATGGTAACAAACCCGCTGCGGATGTTGATTGCGAGACGTGCGCCGTTGGGATAGTCCCAAAAACAGATGTCGCCTTTTTTCTCCATATTGGCTGCGCCAGTGTCGAGTCCGCCAAACTGCCTTACAGCATTGTAGCGGATTTTGCGAGCAAGAGTCATCTCGTCGGGGTTGCCTCCCTCTTGAAACCTGAGGGCTTTTCTTGCCGTTGGCTCGCTAACTTTGAGAGCGGAAGTCAGCTTTGCAAGTGCGCCATGCGGCAACATTATTTCTCGTTTTGTTTCCATTGCTTTGATTATTTGATTGTGATAGTTCCTACTTCCTTGCCGGTGATGCTCTGGATCTCAATTCTTTCAGCTTGAAATCTATCAGGCAGTTGCTGCCAATGGTAAGCACAATCAAAGCGGCAGTGCATATCGCCGCGCTTGTAGTACTCTGTATTGTGCATAATATCATCGATACGGTTGATGGTGCTGATTACAGAGTCATTGTCGCCTATCTCCAATTTTGGGAACACCATCTCAACATTGCTGCGCAACGACTTAAAAGCGAAGTACTTTTTGTAAGGGTACTTGATGTTGATTTCAATTTTTTTCATACTGGTATTGCTTTTGTCTATTTATTTATTATATTAGTGCGCTGTTTTCGGTATCGAAAACGGTGCAATATTACAGAAATCTGTAATAACTACCAAATATTTTTGCAATTATTTTACAAAATTTTGTATTTATGGCTTCAAATGATATTACAATGCGGTTTTTAGATACAGTATCTTGGCTTATTAAAGAAAAAAGAGCCCAAGATAAGAAGGAAATAGCCTTGAATTTAGACATTAGTACTTCACTTATGACCGAAATAACCAAGGGGCGCAGTAATGTTGGTGTGATTCCAATACAGAATATTGTAATTAAATACGGTATTTCGGCAGAATGGCTTTTAACCGGCGAAGGTTCGATGTTGAAGACCGATAACCCCACCGAGCCGTCAGATGCGCCACCCTTAAACACAGAAAACGCCGCTCTAAATACTCTTAAAGGCATTATAAAGGAACAGGCATTGGAGATAGCACGGCTTGAATTGGAGGTCAAAAATCTAAAAAACCGCATTAATAATGGTTAAAACTCAGTATATAAGCATTTTAAATAAAAATAACGGGTCTTTTTCGCAAAAAAACGCAGCGTGCAAGGGGGGTAGATTCTCTTTTATTTTTGGGTGATTCTTGAAAAAATAAGTGTTTAGAGGGTGTTTAATGTGTCGAAAAAAGTGTTAAAAATGTAACCCCATTTGTAACCCCATTGTAACCCCATTTGCATATTTTGTCAAAAAATCGGCTGATGTCGTGTGCTCCATCGGCCACCTGTTTAGACACAAAAAAAGCCGTTTTTAAACGGCTGTAAGCAATATTAAAGGGAAATTAAACAGATCTTAAACAATCCCCTCCATTTTCCTCTCAAAATCCAACCAAAATCCAACCAAAACCAACTTTTTGTAGGTTTTGATTTATGCCACAAAAGCGAGTAAATATGTCGATTTCAGTTGGTTATGAGATTGTGGAGATGTAGGTTTGGTATTCGGGGGGGTAATATACTAAATTACATACCCGTCCATTTCATCAGAGCCTCTTTCTTTGTGCCGTTGGCGTAATGGCTAATGGGTTTGATATAAAACCACAAAACGGGCGGAATCGCTAAAAAAAAACATCGATTCCGCCCGTTTTGTTATCAATTTGGGCGAAATCGCTAAAAAAATCGTCGATTCCGCCCGTTTTCTTTTGGTGGAATGGATTTTTTTTGTAATTTTGGGCGTAAATTTTTGAATCATTATGAAGGAAATTATTGGCAGAGAAACCGAGACTGAATTGTTGAAACAGTATATAAACTCTTCTAAGTCAGAGTTTATTGCTGTTTTTGGACGGCGTAGGGTAGGGAAAACCTACCTTATTGACCAATTGTTTGGAAACAATTTTGCATTTTCGTTTACAGGGATTATCGATGGTAAAAAAAACGTTCAATTTGCCGCCCTCAAAGATGCTTTTGATTATTACGGATACACGCCGCAAAAATTGCCTCAGAATTGGATGGATGCTTTTTCTGAAATACGAAAGATGTTGCAAGCGAAAATTACCGACAATCAACCGTGTATAATGTTTATCGACGAACTGCCTTGCCTTGATTACAAAGGCTCTGCGCTTGTGGAGGCGTTGGGGTATTTTTGGAATAGTTGGGCATCTAAACAGGATAATTTTAAACTGATTGTATGCGGCTCGGCAACATCGTGGATGATTAAAAACATAATAGATTCAAAAGGCGGGCTGCACAACCGCATTACACACGAAATTCATCTTCACCCGTTTTGCTTGGGTGAGGCCAAAAAGTTTCTTGTGGCGCAAGATATTATTTGGGACGATTTGTCGTACCTTCAAGCCTATATGGTGTTGGGTGGGATTCCATACTATTTGGGATTACTGAACGGCAAATACAGTCTTGTTCAAAACATTGATATTCTGTTTTTTTCGTTAGACGGCGAATTAAGGCGCGAGTTTACAAGATTGTTTAAAACACTGTTTTCATCGCCTGATTCTTACATTGATATTATAAAAATTCTCGCAAAAAATTCTTCGGGAATGACCCGCGACGAAATATCTAAACAACTCGGCAGTAAAGACAACGGACACCTTTCCGATAAACTCAACGACTTACTAAACTGCGATTTCCTTAGGTTTTACAACGTGAAAAACGCCAAGATAAGTGCTAAAAACGGCATTTATCAACTTACAGATTTTTATACGGCGTTTTATCTAAGGTTTGTAACCAAAAACTCGGTAGACCCTCATTTTTTTACAAATCACTTGATGAGCAGCGAAATAAATTCTTGGCTCGGATTATGTTTTGAAAAAATTGCAATGGCTCATATCAATCAGATTAAGAGAAAGTTGCATATAGATTATATGTCGTGCGAATATTATTCGTGCCGACTGCCCGATGCTCAAATAGATTTAATTTTGGAACGTGCCGATAGAATTATCAATATTTGCGAAATTAAATATTCTGCATCTAAATATCTGATAACCAAATCAGAATACGAAAAAGTAATGCACCGTGCGGAGGCATTCCAACTATACACCAAGTCGGATAAATTTGCCATTCAGCCTATATTTATTACCACCAAAGGCTTAGCCGACGGAGTATATTCAAAATCAATACGTTTTGCTGTAACGCTAGATGATTTGTTTGAGATAGTTTAACTGACCAATACGGCTTATCTTACTTCCTCTCCATCTTTTTCCCGCTCCACACAAAGATTGTAGCCTTGTCGTCGGCGTCGAGGAATTTGAGGGTGTCGTTTAAAAATTCGCCGCTGATGCCGAAGGTGCCGTCTAATTCTGATTGCAGAGTGGTTTTGGTGAGTTTACCGTCTTTGTAGACATATTCTGATAGGTAGTATTCTGCACCGTCGGGCCAATCGTTGGGGTTGGAGGGAACTTCGTTGTGTATATAGAACACTTTAAACGAGGTGTCGTCGATGCGGAAAACCTTGGCGCTGCTAATACCATCGAATGGTACAAGATTGAGCGTTATGCAGTCGGCGGTGTATTCGGGCTCGTTTGTTGCATCTCCTGTGTGAACCTGCTGCCAAATGTCTTTTAAAACATCCTGGGTTAATTCTACACGTTGTGTTGTTGTTGTAGAGACGTCACATTGTGGCGTCTCTACATTGGTGGTATCGGTAGCGTTTCCGCCGTTTTGTTTTTGCGAACCTCCGCACGATGCCAATGAAAGCGCGGCTAAGGCAATGATTGTGAGTTGTTTTTTCATAATGGTGTATGTTTTTATTTTTTTTCAAAGTTATAAATAATACAAATACCAATTCTTAATTTGCGTCAATTTTTTTATATAATCTATCGCGTTGAAAAAAATATATTGTATCTTTGCTGTGTTATAACCTAAATATTTTGTTAAAAACGCTAATATGGCAGTATCAAAACACATAGTAGACCTTACACGCCTTGCGCTGATGGACCGCGAACTTACTTACCGCGAACGTCAGACTATTATGATAGAGGCGCGTGCCGAGGGTATTCCCGACGACGAAATCAAAGCCTTTTTGGATAATATGTATGCGCAGAGGCTCAAATCGTTTTCAAAAGAAGAGCTCAAAGACTGTCCCGCGTGCGGTGCACAGATTCCGCTAATATCCGACCAATGCCTCTTTTGCGGACAAATGTTGGAGCATAAAGAAGGCTCAACCGTTAAGCCCGTATCGGTAACGGGATGCGCCGCCGACATTATCCGCGAAGAAAACCTCAAAACCACACAAGAGGAGCAGAATCGTACCAATTGCCCAAACTGCGGCGCACCTTTTCCGCTCCTGAGCAATATCTGTCCACACTGCGGACACGTGCTCCACGCACAAAAAGAATCTGACCTCAATATCAAAACCCTTATCGACAATATCAACGGCACTATCAAAGCCCTCAGCAATGCGCCCAAGCCAACGTTTATCGACGTGCTAAAATTTCACCGTGGCGTGCTGATGCTGTTTGTGGGCATTGTGCTGTTTGTGTCGGCGTTTTCGTTTTCAGATCTTACCGCCGGATGTATGCTTGTATTTGGTTTGCCGTTGGGCATTTTTGGTGTTAGATGGCAGTTGCACCTTTATACAAATGGCAGGTCGGAACTTGAATCGCCTGTTACCATTGCCGACGAAGTGTATTACACCGCACTCAACCACCACAACAAGTACGTCCGCCTTGCCAAATCTATTTACGGCGACAATCCCGAGGCGACAAAATATTTGGCAACACTCGACAGCGAACTTAAAAAAGCCGAAAAAGTCCGCAAGTCTAACAGGCTAACTCTCACCATTGTAATAGTGTTGATTGCCTTAATTGGTGTGCTGCCGCTTGCGTTTTTGCCATCGGCAGAATCTTATTATGAGGACGTTCTCAACGATAACTTTACCATTTTTGAAACTAACCAAACCATCGACCAAGACTATGAACAACAAGACGAATAATATAGAAACCAAAAAGACCGATTTTCAGGATGCGATAACAAAAATAGAGTCGTCGCTTGCCGAATACAAAACATCGTTTCCAAAAAACTTTGGCGATATGTTTCGCAGCCGTCTTAAAGTATTGTGTATGGTGTATGCCGGTTACTGCATATTGTCGGCTGTGGCGTTTGCAGCATTCGACAACCTTATGAAAGCGTTTTTTGTATCGTTGCCAATGTTTTTTGCAGGCATATTGCTCAGTTACAAGCCAAAAGAAATCGATTCTGACAACATAAAGTCTATGCGGGCAAAACTTACGCCATTAGAAGAGTATTCCGACGTAAAAAAATACGCCGAAGGTCTCGACGAGGAGATAACCCGCGCGGCTGCTCAAAAAGCCTCGTACAAAGCCAAAAACAACATTATACTATATTTATTTATAGGTGTGCTTGCGGCTATGCTCACATTGTCGTTTATACACGACAACACCTTTCTCCGCGACGACTTAGAAAACATTCACCGCAACGACAACTGCGGCATTTTTATGCGTGCTGCCGAGTTTTTTAATCTCGAACCCAAAAAGCCTTTTGTAGAAATATTGCCCTATAATCACGGCGAAGCACCTTTAACCCTGCCGTTTTATATCGTAAACATCAACACGGGCAAAGACAATAAGGCTGGCGACTGTCTTGCGGCACTCCGTTTTGCTGCGCCCGAAATCAGGGGTTCAAAATCCGGCGAACGTTACCGCATAATTATCACTGATGCCAAGGGTAATCCGTCTACAATATCATTTCCCTACACCGTGGGCGAACCCTACGGGCAGAAGCGGATAGCCAAAGACGAAATCACCGCCCTCAACATCTGCAACTACCTTTTCCTCCACTCCGAAAAATTGAAATACAAGGTGGAGAAGGAGTAAGATGTAAGTTAGTATTAAAACTTTAAATAAATTTGCCATTGAAAAACGCAGTAAGATATGCCTCAACACATATTTAAATATCAAAAAGAAATAGAGCATTTGCTCAACGAAGGCTGTGTATTGCCCAATCTTCATTTGATTGATAAGATGGAGGCTTGCCGTTTTGCCTCTTCGTTGCCAAATGCACAAAACCATATTCCCCAATATATGACAAATCCCAAAAGGATGTTGAGCGACATAACTAACAATAAAGCAACCACTTCGTTGCTTGCGCTATCTTGCTTTGTATCGGATACAAAAGCAGAAAAGTTTTTTTTGGCATTAAAGAAAAGCAACCCACGTGCAGTGCAGTCGATTGGAGATTCGCTCTCAGAAGGAGTGCTGACACAATCCGACGGAGAAGTTACTACACCTACTCCTAATGGGCATTTCGACCTTTACGAATATGTTGGTTGCGATTTTAACAAATCATTCAAAATTACCCGTAAACTATGAAAACAATAGAAGGATTTCAGATAGAGATGGATTTCGGCAAATTTCGTCGTATTGCCGATTTAATTTATTATGATGGACCATTCTTGTCGCATTATGTCAGTCCCAAAGGCGACGATTACCTCTTTTATTGGGTTGACAACGACAATACCTACAACCGATGGATTGTAACAAGAGTCTCATTGCCTATTTTGCAACAATATATTGCACGTCAGATACCGCTCAGGGATGTAATTGCTCATCCAAACGATGGCTTTATTTATATCACTGATGTTGATAATGATTTAAATTATAATAACATCCGCTTGGTTCAGCCCGAAAAACTTCCCGACGACTATCTGCCTGCCGATGATTCGTTTTACGAGTTTGAGCCCATTGCAGCCAATGACGCACCCGAAATGATGACCTATCAACTCACCATTCCTTTTCAAGAGCATAACAAATTAGAATCGATGCTTTCGCACATTGGATTTCCAATTTCTGCTCTCAAAAAAATTGCATCCACTGCTGCCGTTTTTTAAAATAAATGATTAATAATAACACCCAAAATGCATAATCATAATTCATTTAACAATGAAACACATTAATAAAATTATCTCATTAGGATTTGCTGCCATAACGCTGGCTTCGTGCGGAGGAGGCAGTCAAAATCAAGGCGGAAATTCTGATTCTACCGCCACAACCGAAATCACCCCATCTGACCCATCAGATTATCAACCCATTCCGCCGTCTACTATTAAAGTAGACCCTTCGGTTTTTATCGATGATTCTGAGTTTTTCTTGTCGGAACAAAAGTTGCCCGAAAAGATCGACTACAATATGAATCTCGACAACCTTACCTATCAGCAACTTTATATCTACAAGGCATATCCGTATGCATTGCACGGTTTTTGGTTTAGAGATACACACCTTTGTTTGTTTTTCTACGGTCGCACCGATTGGTATTACGAAAAGGCTGAACAACAGTTTGATAAATACGCTCAACTGTGGAACGACGATTACGAAAAAGCACTCAAATCTGTTCAACTCACATCCGAGGAGCAAAAGTTTGTAGACCGCGTTTCGGCTAAGATGGCAGAGTTTGAAAAGAACAACACTCTCAATGATAACGGTCTTAATTTCAACAACCTTGCCCTTGCCATCAACCGTTATCAAGTTAGCGGAAATAAGACAATGTCGAAAAAACTTGCCACACTTCTGAGCCGTTACAACATTGCTTTTGAGCCGTCGAAAGAGGAGCAGTTGTTTCAAATTTACGAAGACAACGACTACAAGGTAATGCCAAGTTTTATCACTACCGACCTATTTTTGCAGGCATATCACATGTATTTTGGCTACGTGCTTAAAACATTGGAAAACAACGAGTTTACCAACAATCTCGACCATTTTATGAATTCTATGCACGCCGGAGCAATGCGTTACGAAAATACATCTGCCGCCGGTGCTGATATGCAGAATGCCAAAGATTTAGCCGATTTTGTTGCCACATTTTACGCTGTGGGTATCAAATTGCTCAAAAACAAAAACGTAACTGTTCCGCAAAACTACAAAGACCTTTTTAATAAGGAACTTGCAGCCATCGATCAGTTGCAAGACGACCGTTCGCCTTTGTTGCAAGCCTCGGCACCGATGTATTACACAATGTTTAAGCCGCGCGGACACTACACCCGTTCCGATAAATCTAAGGCTTATTTTAAATGTATGATGTGGCTTCAAACTGCATTCTTCCCTATGGACGACGAACGTGCCGTTAACCGCGCTATTGCTATGGCAAGCGTTTACAACGGATTGGATCAAGCCACCAAAGAAGAGTGCTTGAATGTTTACAATATGATTACATTCCTTATGGGCGTACCCGACAATGTGGCTATTATCGAAATGGCTGATTATATTGCCGAAAAATTCCCCAAAGCCGACCTTTCGGAACTTGTAAAGGGCGACAAACGCGCTCAGATTGTGGGTTGGGTACAAGAAAAATTCAAGACAGCCAACCGAATAACTCCCAAAGTAGAAATCTTTTGTCCCGACAAACTCAACTTTATGCCTCAGCGTTACGAACCCGACAACGAGGTGCTCGGCAATATGGGCGACCCTCAGCCTAACGCCGAACGCGCTTATCCCAAAGGTTTGGACGTGTTTGATGCTTTTGGCATAAAGGCTGCCACAGCACTTTTGGATACTTTCTGCACCGACTCAAAAAGTTGGAGCGAATATGGACAAACACGTACTAAGATGAAAGGTCTGTTTAATAATTTTGACGGTTGGAACTCAACAAGTTACAACAAATGGATTGAATCGCTAACAGCACTTCAAAAAACCGACAAGAATTATCCCGACTTTATGAAATCGCCTGCATATCAATTGCGCAACCTCAACACCGCGCTTGCTTCGTGGGCAGAACTCAAACACGATGCCGTGCTCTATGCCGAGCAACCTATGATGGCAGAATGTGGTGGCGACGATATGCTTCCCGAACCTATTCTCGTGGGTTTTGTTGAGCCCAATCTTATTTTCTGGAACAAACTAAAAGAGTCGGTTAAGCACCTTTCTAACATTCTCGATGCCAACAATATGCTCACTGCCGACCTTCGTAGCAAAAATGAGCAATTGACTGAAAAAATTCAGTTCTGTATTGATGTTACCCAAAAAGAACTCAACGGCGAGCAACTCACAACCGAAGATTTCAACACTATCCGCACAATGGGTAGTAGTATGGAATACTTTACACTTTCGGTGCTCAATCCCGATGCCGAAACTCCTGATTCTTGGGGTTTTGTAAAAGGTGCCGACAAACGTGTGGCTGTGGTTTGCGACGTGTTTACCCGTAATGTGGACGGATGCAACAAAAACGGCATTCTCTACGAGGCCACCGGCAATCCGAATGTGATTTACGCCCTTGTGCAAATCAACGGCAAAACTTACATAACTCGCGGTGCTACATTTAGTTACTTCGAATTTGTTCGTCCTATGGACAACCGTCTCACCGACGAAGAATGGCAAAAGATGATCGACAACGAAAAAGCACCTTCGCAACCCGCTTGGTTTACACCTCTTATGACCGACGACAAAACTATAATCAACGAAGGCTTCCTTTATAGTTCAGGTTGCTAATTGTATATCTGTTGTAGAGACGCGCCATGGCACGTCTCTACTAATGATTAAATTTTATGTCCCGCAAATATCTGATATTAGCAATATTATCCATATTTTTGTTATCCTGCGGTGGCAGCCACAACGATAACATAACCATAGTCTTTACCGGCGATGTGCTACTCGACCGCGGAGTAAAACCAGTAATAGAAAAAAACGGTGTGAAAGACCTTTTTAAAGGTGTTTCACACCATTTTAATAATGCCGATTATGTGGTAATAAACCTTGAATGTCCCATTACCGACATAGCCTCGCCAGTAAACAAAAAGTATATTTTCCGAGCAGATGCCAAATGTGCCGAAGGTCTTAAACAAGCCGGTGTAACACATTGCGCACTTGCCAACAATCACACTATGGATCAAGGTCGCCAAGGATTGCAAAGCACCGTCCACCATCTTAAATCTGTTGGCATTGCCACCGTGGGCTATGGCTTAACTCTCAAAGAACGACTCTCTCCTACCCTTATTCACAAAAACGGTATTAACGTAGCCCTCTTTAATTCGTGTCCCCTGCGTGTAGAAAATTGGCAAAACATCGAAAACACTCCCGACATCAATCAAGCCGACTGTTCAATCCTTGCCAAAGAAATCCGCAAATTTAAAATACAAAATCCTGATTATTATACAGTTGTAATACTTCATTGGGGCACAGAATTTATCTCCACGCCATCGCTTACGCAGCGTTACGCCGCTGCCGAATTGGTGTCTGCGGGATCAGATTTGATTATTGGTCATCATCCCCACGTGATACAAAAAATGGACACCATCGGCAAAGTACCTGTGTTTTATAGTCTTGGCAATTTTGTTTTTGACCAATCCAACCCCGAAGGTCGCAAAGCCCAAATGGCAGTAGTGAGGTTTACAAAAGATTCCATTTCGGCAAAGGCTGTTGGGGTGGAGATAAAGGGGAATATGCCGATGGTGAAGGAATAAAAAAACGCCCGAAGACCTCTCTTCGGACGTTTTGTTTTTATTGAGAAATCATCTATTAATTCATAACCTTAAATGTTTGGTTACCAATTATTACAATCAAAATACCTGATTGATTAATATTGATTTCGTCGTGAGTTGATTTTGTTGTTGAAGTTGTTAAAATGCGACCATTGATGTCGGTGATTGTGTATTTGGTGTCGGGGCGAGTTTCGATGTAGATAGTACCATTGTAGCTCCATACTTTGGCGGCATCTGCAGTTTCGGGAAGTGTTGAAACGGGGGTTTTGCCGTTTTTGGTATACGACCCTGTAATTATTAAATCTTTATCGGGCATAGTTTCGGGTATCTCGCTCCAACCTGAGAATGTATATCCTGATTTATAAGGTTTAGAGGGAGTACTAATAGAAGAACCATACGAAACTTTCACAGTTTTATAAACCTCGCCGTCAATCATATAAGTAATAGTGTGTTCGTTGGCTTTAAGAGAACCACGCACCACTACATCGTGATCGGGCATAGTTTTAGGCTCGCCTTCCCAACCTGAGAAAGTATGTCCGGTTTTAGCTTTTGGAGCAGCAAGAGCAGTGATTTTTGTGCCATATACCACTTCAGTTTGCTTTTTATATACCTCATCGTTAAGCATATAGGTAAGAGTATATTTACCAAGTTCGTATACGCCATTTATAGTAACATCTTCATCGGGCATTGTGGTCGGCATATTTCCAGAGGGCACAAACACATAGCCGGTATACTTGGGCAGGATGGTCGAAAGATTTGTACCTACATCTACAGTTTCGGTTTTGGTTTTTGCTTCGCCACTGGGGTCGGTGTAAGAGAGCGTAAAGGTATGCTTGTTTGGTATAAAATTACCGTAAACTTCAATGTCGCTATCGGGCATTTTAGAGGGGAGTGCGCTATAACCGATAATTTTCCAGCCGGAGAATTTATAACCAGCTTTATCATCAGGAGCAGGTTCAATGGTTATATCGTCATCATAGTCGGCGGAAACAGTTTTGTATTCTTCACCGTCTACTTTATAAGTAATAGTATGTGAGTTAACCTGCAATTCAACATAAAGTGTGAGATTTGAGGTTACATCGGCATCAAAATCATATTCAGTGTTAAAATCTTTGTCGGTGTATACATGTTCTACTGTATAGCCCTTAACAAGACCCTGTGGCATAGTTGTGGGGGCGTTTTTGGGTGTGTATACAACGCCTACAGTCTCTTCTGATTGATTCTTGTAGGTAATTGAAAATACGTCGTCACTATTGTAGATAGAGAACTCCTTTTCAATAGCATCAAAAGCGTAGTTGCTGTTGTCGGAAGGCGCAACTGTTACCTTACCAGTACCAGCCGCATCGTTGTTGGTGTAGGTTACAGTGTATTCCGTTTGGGGTATCTCATTATTGCCGTTGTATACTGCTACCGTTGGCTCAGCATTGTCGCCGTTTTCGATTACAACCACATCGGATTCTAAAACAATATTGATAGAGTTGAGCGGTTGTTTAGTAATTGTAAACGTACCTTCTTGAATAGTAACAACATAGTTTGAATGAGAAAAACCAGATTGGTTTGAAATGGTGTATGTACCTACATTTTCGCCGGAGCTACGGGTAAGTGTGCCTTCGATTTTATCACTGCCGAAAGGTTTAGGATTAAGAGTGTAGGTAAACACAGGGTCGGGATCTCCGTAAACTTTGGTCTTGTTGGCAATGGTAACGGTAATGGGGGCTCTCTTTACATTTAACGATACAATTTTTGTAGAACAATAATCACCTATACCTGTTAGTGTAAGTGGATTATTGCCTACGCTTTGTACAGTTTTGTTAGCAGTAAAGTCGGTACCCTCTTTAAGGGTTTTACCATTATTATATGTTACTATTAGCGGTATTATTTCGCCAGTATAAGTGTCTGAGGAGAGTTTTACGGTAGCCTTAGCAATATCGAGTTTCCAATGTGCGGTAAGTTCAATATCACCACAAGTGCCTTTGTAAATAGTGATGGAAGGGGTTGGCGTCGTTATATTTTTTGCACCTGTGGCTGTCCAGGCGCATATATAATTAGAATTGCTATACGACGGAGAAGGAATTGTATAAGACTCATCTAACACAGTGTATTCGTTCTTAACAGTACCGGTAAAACTACCGTCGTTGAGAATATAAGTTATTTTGGAATTAAATGGTGAGAAGTATCCGGGGGCCGATTTGCCTTGGTCTATGCGAGCGTATGTTTTATCTGTGGTAGTAACCTTTGTGCCTTTATATCCTAATAGTTTGGGGCAATTATCGAACATATTATTTGAATTAGTAGCATTACTAACTTTTAATTGTACAGTGTTCGGATTGCCAGCAGTATTCAATTATACATATATTTTAGTAAGCGACGTGCAGCCTGAGAACATAGATGCTGAATTCGACAGCGAGGCATCATAACAGTCATAGTAGACCGATGTTAAATCACTGCAACCATCAAACATCGAATTACAATTAAGCGGCGATGTAAACGATGTTTTGGAATAGGTAGGTGTTAGTTTGTTGATAGATACGCTTGTAATCCCTGTGCAGCCTTTAAACATACCGGTCATATTAGTTACTGTATTATCTATATTTATTGATATACTACCCTTCAACCATGTACAGTTGGAGAACGTATAGCTTAGGTCAGTAACCTTATTAAATGTAGATTGATAAATAGGCATTGCTTCCATTTTTAAAAAACTGCAACCGTCGAACATATGCGCCATAGTGCAAGACTCTAATCTCAATTGACTATATGTTTTTGAGTTTGAGGACGCTTTTATACCATAAAAATGGTTGCAATTATAAAACATATAATCATAATTAGTACAAGGCAAATCCCATATATCAAAATCTTTATTTAGATATATATATGACAGTGAAGTACACCCGTAAAACATATATGCCATAGTTTCTAAACGGTATGTGTTCAAGTTACAAAAATCGTAAACTGTTTCTAAAGCGGTAAAATTTTTAAACCAACCGTAACAAGATGTGGGCTGGTAATAGGAAAAAGAATTTGTAAAATCTACTGAAACTATCTTAGACTCTTCTTCCACCCAATTTGGGGGTTCATCTCCATCAGCAATAATATAATAGTAGGAACTGGTACCGCACTTGTTATCGTAGAAAAAATCAAGTGATCGTTGAGAACCGCTGTAATTTACATATGAAGTTGTAGCGTAAGGAGTTCTACCCCCTTCTGCGGACACTAACTTGAGATATCCATTACTGCCTGTATTGGCATGTGTTTTATCAATACTATTTGATACAAAGTTACGTAACCCTTTACAGTTTTCAAACATATAATTTGAGGATTCAACTTTGTCTGTATTCCAATTTGGACCGACATATATTGCTTTAAGTTTTGGAGTAGTTCCAGACATGCTAAACATAGCATACATAGACGTTACATTAGATGTGTTAAATCCATGCAAATCAATATAAGTAAGGCTGGCACATCCTGAGAACATCATGTGCAGAGTTGTCGCTTTTGAATTCTGCCAACTACCTAAACCTTTAATATTCCTCAATTTCGAGCATGAATTAAACATATAAGAGAATGTAGTAACTTTAGAAACATCTAAGGTGGTAAGGTCTAACTCTTCGAGTCTGGAGCAACCGTTAAACATATTTGAAACAGTTGTAATCTTTTTCGCATTAGATAGACACTCTGTCAGTGTAGTAATACTTTGCAATGAGGAACAACCTCTAAACCACTCACTCAAATCAGTAACATTGCTGAGGTCTAAATTATTTATGTTATTAATTGTTACAAGGTTTGGTAGATCATTAAATAATTTATTAACAGTTAAGGTGCCGCCGTCGAGTGCGTTGAACGCTTCTATATCCATAGAATTGACAATTTCGATTTTTTTGATTTTCTCTTTCAAAGACTTTTTGTTTTTGGTGTAGTCATGCGTTCCGGTGCCACCATTACTATTATCCCAAAGCATAAACACTTTATCAGCGGCATATGCTCCGGATTCATTTTTAACTTTACATTTTTTAAAAGTCAATGTCCCTGTTGATGCGTCAAATACAGCATAGAGGGCATCTACTGGAACATCCTTCGCCCATGCCCCACCAGCTGAGCAGAATACCATTGCCATGGCTACAAAAAAAGAAAGGAGAAGACTATGCATACCCCCTCCTGAATGTGTTTTAAAATTTTTTCTTTTCATTGTAATAATTGTTTTAATTGTTGTTATTTAAAAAAAATAAATAAAAAGTCCTTTATATAGTTGCAGCGATGAGTGGAAAATGAAATGGAAAAGTGAAAAAAATTTAAGATTTTTTAAGAAAATTATTCCATAAAAAAATACGTTCCTGAATATCTCAGAAACGTATTTTATACTATTGGTTAGAAATCTCTAAAACAGCGAGCAAGCCACTGTCAAACCTGCCATTACTACCGATACCATCGACATAAGTTTGATAAGGATATTAAGCGAAGGACCGGAGGTGTCTTTAAACGGGTCGCCTACGGTGTCGCCCACAACGGTGGCTTTGTGACAGTCGGAACCTTTACCACCAAAATTGCCTTCTTCAACATATTTTTTGGCATTGTCCCACGCACCGCCGGCATTTGCCATAAATACTGCAAGCACAAATCCGCAACTTAATCCGCCAATGAGCAATCCAAGTACGCCTGCCACACCGAGCAACAATCCAACTGCAATGGGAACTATAATTGCTAAAAGCGACGGCAAAAGCATCTCGTGCTGAGCGCCTTTGGTAGATATTGCCACACAACGCTCATAGTCGGGGTCGGCTTTGCCTTCAAGAATACCCTTGATTTGCGAAAACTGACGGCGAACTTCCTCAACCATCTTTTGAGCGGCACGTCCCACGGCGTTCATAGTAAATCCACAGAACAGGAATGCCATCATTGCACCGATAAACACGCCCACAAGCACTATCGGGTTCATAAGGTTAACGTTGTAAGCGTTCATAAAGTCAACTAATGTGGCACGTGCAGCCTCTACACCATTGGGCAGAGCCTCGCCAACGCGCATTAATGCCATCTTAATTTCTTCCACATACGATGCCAAAAGTGCAAGAGCGGTAAGAGCCGCACTACCAATGGCAAAACCTTTTCCGGTGGCGGCTGTGGTGTTGCCAAGAGCATCGAGTGCGTCGGTACGTTTGCGCACTTCGGGTTCAAGACCACTCATTTCGGCGTTTCCACCAGCGTTGTCGGCAATAGGTCCGTATGCGTCGGTGGCAAGGGTGATTCCGAGAGTTGAGAGCATACCCACAGCGGCAATGCCTATGCCGTAAAGACCGAGGCTAAGGTTGGCAGGTGTGAGGATATTCTGAATGTCGAAGTTGATAGCGCAGAGAAATGCCATCACAATTGCCACGCCCACAGTTACAACGGGGATGGCGGTGGATGTCATACCGAGACCAAGACCTGAAATAATTACCGTAGCAGGACCAGTTTCGCTGCTTTCTGCCACTTTTTGTGTGGGACGGTAACTTTGCGAAGTATAGTATTCGGTTGATTTACCGATAATTACACCAGCCAACAAACCGCATACTACTGAGAATGATATTCCAATCCAGTTTTCGATACCTAAACCCCAGAGTATCAAGAATGTGGCGGCAGCAATAAGCACTGCACTTGTGTTTGTACCACGGCTGAGGGCTGCAAGAAGTTTTTTCATGCCGGCATCCTCGTCGGTTTTTACTATGAAAATGCCAAGAATAGAGAGCACCACGCCCACAGCGGCAATAATTGACGGAGCAAGCACCGCCTTTATCTGCATACCTTCCACTGCCGATGTGGCAAATGCCGATGCACCTAACGCCATGGTAGCCAAGATACTGCCTGCGTACGATTCGTAAAGGTCGGCACCCATACCGGCTACGTCGCCCACATTATCGCCCACATTGTCGGCAATGGTGGCGGGGTTGCGGGGGTCGTCTTCGGGAATATTGTATTCGGTTTTGCCTACGAGGTCGGCACCCACATCGGCGGCTTTGGTGTAGATACCACCGCCCACACGAGCAAACAGAGCCTGTGTGGACGCACCCATACCAAAGGTAAGCATTGTGGTGGTGATAATTACAAGGTGATTTTCGGCAGGGATAAAGTAGTCGAGCACCAAAAACCAAACTGCTACATCAAACAATGCAAGACCCACCACGGTTAAGCCCATAACCGCACCAGAGCGGAAGGCAACTTTAAGTCCGCTGTTGAGACTTTTTCGTGCAGCGTTGGCAGTGCGAGCCGATGCGTATGTGGCTGTTTTCATTCCAAAAAATCCGGCAAGACCCGAGAAGAATCCGCCCGTAAGGAATGCAAACCAAACCCAGCCGTTTTGCAAGTCGAACACCGACATCACGGCAAAAATGGCAGCCAAAACCACAAAAACGATTGTTACTACCTTGTACTGCTGTTTGAGGTAGGCCATTGCGCCTTTGCGAACATGGAGCGCAATTTTTTTCATCAAATCTGTTCCCTCGTCTTCTTTCATCATCTGTTTAAAGAAGATGAAGGCAAACGACAGCGCAAGCAGCGACGCCGCAGGAACAAGCCAAAATATAGTATCCATAATATTAGGTGTTTTAAAATTATAATATTAGTGTAAAGTATTGATAAATAGGCTTATATAAAAATCAATAAGGACTAATTATCATAATACAATATAGCATAATTTTGGATAAAAGTAAAGCGGAAACATAAATTTTTTTTAAATAATTTATGTTTCCGCTAATAGTATAGTATCGTTAAGCCTTAGAACAACTCAACCTCAATCTTCTGGATAAATGCGGTAAGAGTGTAGCGTTCACCAGTGGAAGCTTCGGAGAGGGTAGCAAGCACGTTGGTACGTGTTCCATCCTTTTCAAGGATAAACACCTCTGTACGACGAGCAACAAGTGATGTGTCGTTAGCCTTAAAGAAGTTGCCGAGATAGTTTTCGTTAGCAGTAACTGTGTCGGTGGGCAAAAGTGACGATACATCTTTGCCGATAATAGCATCGCGCTGAATGCCCCAAAGTTCTTCGGCGGCACGGTTGAAGAATGTGATCTTGTTGTCTTGATTGATAGTTACAACTGCGTCTAACATACCAGCGAGAGTCTTGTCGCTCAACTCTTTCACAATCTCTACTTCGCGGAACTGCATCTTCATCTCCTCGCGAGTTTCTTTGAGTTTCTTGGTGAGTTCCACCTTGTTTTGCTGCAGTTTTTGTTCTTGTTCGCGTAGAAGTTCGGTTTGTTCGCGGCTCTTTTCCTCAATGCGTATCTGGTCAGTGATATCGTTACCGATGAATACGATTTTGGCAGGTTCGCCGTACATATCGTGCACAACAGTGTAAGTACCTTGAAACCAACGCTCCTCACCTGTTTTGGTAAACCATTTATGACGACCTTCGAAAGGCACGCCGTTGATAATGTTTTTCCAAATAATCTTAAACTCGTCGAGGTCGGATGCTGTAAGAAAGTTGAATATGGTGCGTTTGCTGAGTTCTTCGGGGGTGAATTGAAGAACATCCGACAGTTTGTGGTTCATTTCCAAAACACGTCCGTCGGGAGCGTATTCTGCCTTCATTGTTGAGCGGTCTAGTGCGTCGATCTGACCCTTGTAATCGAGGCTCTGTTTCTTTGAGTCGGTGATATCTATACCGAGGAACAATATCTTTACAGGTCGACGGTTGTGGTCGCGCACGCTAACATACGTCGCCATTGTCCACACATCTGTACCCGATTTGGTAACGTGTTTCATATCGCCCTCGAAGTGCTTGCCACCGATGGCGAGATTTTGCCAAAGTTCGTTGAACCACGCCTTGTCTTTGTCGCTGATAAACATAGAGATATGTTTGCCCTCGATTTCGGTGGCAGATGCGTATCCAAGTTTGCTGAGGAATTTAGAGTTAGCATAAAGGAGGTATCCTTCAACGCTATACTCGGCACGTATCATGGTGTGGTTTACCGAGTTGGTGAAACTTACGAACTGTTCACTTTGTTTTGCTGCCTCGGTCTGCATATGTTTGAGGGCGTCCATATTTTTGCGCATCTCCTCCTCTTGGCGGGCCATTATCTCAGCTTGTTCCTGCGATTCTTTAAGGAGTCGTGCTGTACGGAGGTTGATATTTACGTTTGATATGGTGGAGGCAATTGACTCTGCCACACGCTCTATAAACTCTATTTCAAATGGCTGGTAGACAATGAACGAAGCTATCTCTACCACACCGTAAATTTCGTCGTTGAATTTCAAGGGGACAATAACCAATGTACGCGGATTAGCCTTGCCGAGACCCGAAGTAATTTTCACATAATCTCTTGCGGCTTCGGGAACAAATATTGTCTTTTTCTCAATGGCGCACTCGCCCACTAACCCCTCGCCCCATTCAATTCTTTTGTCGGGATACTTGGTACGGCCGTAGGCGTAGGAAGCTGTCATGTTGAAGTATTTTTCACCGTTGTTGTCCACAAGGATAAAGAATCCAGCTTGCTGAGCGTTGACATATTTTACAAGGTTCATAATAACCTCGTTAGAAAGTTTTTCGAGGTCGCCGATGTTTTCACGAAGGATAGCACCGAATTTGGCGATACCTTCGGTGATCCAGTGGCGCTGTTGGTCCTCGTTTTTACGGGCGTCCTCCTCGGCCTTGCTACGTTTTAGCTCGTCGCGGAGGTTGATAAGAGCCTTGCCGATTTCGTCACCTTCGCGGATTTCGTAATCAGCGTCGGTTTGTCCGAGACGAATTTTTTCTACGAAGTCGAAAATCTGACGCGATTTCTGTTGCTCGTTGTGAATATCCTGACGGAGGTCGTTGGTTTTTCGATAAAATTCGTTTCCGATATAATACCCGAATCCACCGATTGCAATCGGCAGCAAGAGCGTTACCCACATAGACGGATTTTCTTTGAAAAATACTACAAGCATTTCAAAGGATACGGGTCTGTTGCCAAATACCAGACCAAGAAAGACTATAATAGCCACGAGTCCGGCTCCGATAAGGAATCCCATCAGAGCGTATGAATAAGCTGAGTTATGTCGGGTGTCGGTTTTCATATTCTTTTTTATTGAAAGTTGAATTTTGCGAGTACTTGCGATATAGAGTCAATTGTGAATGGCTTTTCTACAATGCTGTCGAAATGGGCTTCGGTAAACTGAACTTGAAACTCGTCGATATCGTGGGCGGTAAGAGCAATTACCGGAATCCCTTTGTATCGAAAGTCGTTTTTTATCTGTTTTGTTGCCTCAATACCGTTCATTACAGGCATCTCAATATCCATAAAAATAATGTCGTATTTGTCGTTTGGTAGCTCGTCGAGAACTTCCTTTCCATTCGACACAGTCTTAAAGCCAACCGAAAGCTCCTCTAACATAGATGCCAAGAGAAACTGGTTTGCAAATACATCGTCGGCTATAAGTACTTTACAATTGCTCATTTCAATTATAATTATCGTTGTCTAATTTTATGCAATAATACAACTTAAATACCAAATACCAAAATTTTAATAGGGAGAAATTGCAAAAGATGCAAGTTTTTCTAACGGAAGCACTCTGTCGGCAGCTCCGAGCTTAACAGCTTCTTTGGGCATTCCGTAAACAACGCATGTCTGTTCGTCCTGAGCTGCGGTTTTAGCGCCAGCCTCTTTCATTTCGAGCAGGCCTTTTGCACCATCGTCGCCCATTCCCGTCATAATAATGCCTATGGCGTTGGCTCCGGCGTAACGTGCTGTACTGCGAAACAACACATCAACTGAGGGACGGTGACGGTTTACTAGCGGTCCGTCTTTTACTTCTACAAAGTATTTTGCACCGCTGCGTTTGAGTAGAGTGTGCTTATTGCCGGGTGCTATCAACGCACGTCCGCTTATAACGCTGTCGCCATCTTCGGCCTCCTTCACCGAAATACGGCATATCTCGTTGAGTCGGTTGGCAAATGAGCGGGTGAAATTTTCGGGCATATGCTGAACTATTACTATACCCGGACAGTCGAGTGGCATAGCTTCAAGGAAAACCCTAAGAGCCTCTGTTCCGCCTGTAGATGCGCCAACTGATATCACCACATCTGTGGTTTTTATCATGCTTGCAGAACCTTCGTTTTTGGAGATTACCGCATCGGCAGAGAGTTTTGGTTCCACTTTGATAAACGACGATGCCATACGCGTATGGATTCGGGCATGGGCGGCAGCCTTCACCACTTCGCAAAGCCGTATTTTCGACTCTTCTATAAACTTCTGGGTGTCCATTCTTGGCTTGGCTATCACATCCACTGCACCGTATTCAAGTGCCCTCATTGCGGTTTGACTGCCCTCTTCGGTAAGGCTCGAAATGATGACTACTGGTATGGGGTGCTGAGTCATAATCTTGCGTAAGAAAGTCAGACCGTCCATACGTGGCATTTCCACATCGAGAGTGATAACATCGGGCACTTCTGACTGAATTTTTTTGGCAGCGATATAAGGGTCGCACGCCGTGCCCATAATCTCTATCTGTGGGTCGGTTTCAAGTATCGACGAGAGTGTTTGACGCACTACCGCCGAGTCGTCCACTATCAAAACTCTTATGTTCCTATTTTCAAAAGCCATATCTATTTGTTCATATTACTTTTAATAAAGCATTGGAGAACCTCTCCTGTATGCGTATTGTAAATAATCTTTCGTCCGTTGTGGCCACCTGTGCTGCGGCTCATAATTGGTATGCCCAATTCTGCAAGTAATTGTTCTGCCACCATAACGTTTCTTTCGCCGATGTGCATGATTCCAGATGACACCGAAATCACTTCGCCACCTCCGAAAACTTTTGCAACCAAATTTTTTTTCTGCGCTCCTAATTGCTCCAAACGTTCGATCAAACGCTCGATTGCAATGTTGCCATATTTTGGCGAAGCGAGCTCCATACCGTTCCAAGTAGGGAGCATATAATGGTTGATTCCGCCAATGCCCAAGTACCTGTCCCAAAAGCAAACAGCAACGCACGAGCCGAGTATGGTGGTAACCTCTGCCGGCTGGGCTGATGCGAACATCGTTGACGGATATAGAAAATGTCTGGTCATAGTCTGATGTTTGTGGCGGGCTAGAATATCTCTTCGTCGCCGAAAAATACTTCGTTTCCTTCTTCTGAGTAATCATTGCTCGAAACTTGCGATTCGGGCAACACAACAGTAAATGTCGATCCTTCGTTTTCTTTGCTTTCAACAAGTAGTTTGCCTTCGAGAAGGTCGATGTATGCCTTGTTGATTGAGAGTCCGAGGCCGTGGCCGCGGTTTATAGAGTTGATGCCGTTGTCCAATCGTTTGAAGCGGTCGAATATTATCTTGCGGTTTTCTTCGGATATACCGAGGCCTTCATCGATAACGCTGATTTTTAGTTGGTTGTCGGCTGTGAGTCCGTATCTTACAATAAGTTTTTTGCCCTGACGGTTAAAGTTGATAGCGTTGCAGATAAGGTTGGAGAGCACCACTGTAAGTTTATCGCCGTCGGTTTTGAATAGCAACACAGTGCCGTCGTCGTTCTCTTTTTCGAGCGAAGCGGTAAGTTTGCGCATTGCTATTTCACGCGAATACTGCTGCATAAGTCCGTTGAGCATCTCGTCGATGTTTACCACCGATACTATGGGCTGAATTTCTCCCGCCTCAATTTCGGCTGCGGCAAATATGTTTTTGAACTGGAAGTCGAGGTTGAACGCCTCGCGGTGTATCATTGCCGCCATGCGTTTCATTTTTTCGGGACTTTCGTCGGCACATTCGGTGATGCTCTTGGCCAGTCCGAGAATAGAGGCGAAGGGGTTGATAATCTCGTTGGTGATGTTTGAGATGAAGTGGCTCTTCATAGCCTCCGACTCAGACAGCTTCTTGTTGAGTTCCAACAATTGCTTGTTGTATGAGCTGGTGTTTTCTAAAGCGCTTTTGTAGCGTTCTATTCTCTTGCTGAGCTCTTCGAGCAAGATTTCATCGGTTATTAGAGATTCGTTTTGATTCATTTTCACAATATTAATTAATCAGTTTAAAAACTGTAGGCTTTATCTGTTGTAAGGGGACGTTGATGCCGGTTACCGATTCTGAGTGTCCGAGGAAGAAATAACCTCCCGGACGAAGATGCCGACAAAGTTTGTTTATAACTTTTTCCTGAGTCTGCCTATCGAAATATATCAGCACATTACGGCAAAAAATGATATCGAAGTTCGACGGAGCATTGTACGCCTCGTCCATAAAGTTGAGACGCATAAAAGAGGTTCTAGCTCTAAGCTCTGGCACAATTCTCACGGTGGGTTTTGTGCGGTCTTTGCTTCGCAGCAGGTATTTTTTCTTCAGGTCGAGTGGAATAATGTCTACTCGGTCTTCGGGATAGATAGCGGTAACTGCTTTTTCGAGCACAATGGTGCTCAGGTCGCTACCGAGTATAGAGAAATCGCATCCACGGTGTTTTGAGATATATTCAGAAATCACCATTGCGAGGGTGTAAGGTTCTTCGCCCGATGAGCAGCCTGCGCTCCACAATTTGATCATAGGCTGGCGCTCTTTTTCGTATAATTCGGGTAGCACTATCTGCGTTAAGAAATCGAAATGTTGAGCCTCTCTGAAAAAGTCGGTTTTGTTGGTAGATACCACGTCCATCATATGAACAATTTCGTCGACACCCGCAGGCGAGAAAACAAAGTCTACGTACTGCGAAAAATCGGGTATCTGCAATGCTCTCAGTCTTTTTTGAAGACGGCTTTGAAGCATTATGTGCTTAGCTTCGGGCATCTTTATGCCGTAACGACTGTAAATAAAGTCGCTTAGCCTTGCAAAATCTTTGCTCGATAATCTGGCGTCGTAATATGAGGTGGACGTTATACTCTGCATGCGGTTATTCGATTTCCTTTGCGTTAGAAGATTCTTCGCTGTCGATGGTTTCTTTTAACATTACCACTTCATCCGAAGAGAATATTTTGTCAATGTCCAAGAGCATAACAAAGCGCTCGTCCGACATTTTGTAGATGCCTTCGATAAATTTCGACTTGTATTTAGAGCCGATACCTGGAGGCGGCATAATCTCTTCTTTCTTTATTTCAAATACTTCCTTAACGGAGTCAACGAGTATGCCGGCATCAACTTTCTCGTTCTCAATTACTACGTTGAGCACAAGGATCACGGTGTCGCGCTGGTACTGAATCGGATCCATGCCGAACTTCATGCGTATGTCGATAATCGGCAGCACTGTTCCGCGAAGGTTGATAACGCCCTTCATATAGTCTGGGGCGGTGGGAACTTTGGTGATCTGCACGAGCTGGAGTATGTTGAGCACCTGCGAAACGCTGATTGCAAAATACTCTTCGCCGAGTTTGAACGATATGAAAGAGTCTATTTCCTGATCCATAAGCTTATATGTGTTTATCGTTAGTTGTCGTTATATTTTGTAAACTGGTTTATCACTTTGTGTGTGTCGAGCACGAGTGCCACAGTGCCGTCGCCGAGTATTGACGCTCCTGAGAATACGTCTTGCTGGCGGTATAGTTTGCCAAGCGGTTTCAATACTGCTTGATACTCACCTGTGATGTGGTCTACCACTATGCCTATCTTCTTGTCGTCGTACTTTACCATAATTATCTCCTCGCGCTCGGGTTTTTCGCCTTCTATCTGGAACTCGTCGCGTAGGTAGTAGAATGGGTACTGAACTCCTTCTATGTTTATTATGTTGTTGAACGATTTTTCTATCTTGGTGTGTTCCACAGCAAAAATGGTGTCGATTACCGAGAGCGGAATTATGTAGTCGGTGTTTGCGATACGAACCAACATACCGTCAATGATGCTCAGGGTAAGAGGCAGTTTGATGGTGATGGTGGTACCTTCGTCTTTTTCGGTTGATACCGACACTGTGCCGCGGATGTCTGAAATTTTGCGTTTTACCACGTCCATTCCCACGCCACGTCCGCTGATGTTGGTAACTTTTTCGGATGTGGAGAATCCGGGCAAGAATATAAGGTCGAGAATCTCTTTTTCGGAGAGTTGCTCATCGGCATTGATGAGTCCACGGTCAATGGCTTTGTTTCTGATTTTTTGAAGATCCATTCCTTTGCCATCATCGGTAACTGCTATAACTACTTGGCTACCACTGTAATATGCTTGCAATATAATTTTGCCTTGCGCAGGTTTGCCCTTTGCGGTGCGTTCTTCGGCGGTTTCGATACCGTGGTCGATACTGTTGCGAAGTATGTGCATAAGCGGTTCAGAGATGCCCTCGATAAGGGTTTTGTCAAGCTCTGTTTCTGCACCGCGAGCGTCGAATTCTATCTCTTTGCCCACTTCTCGCGAAAGGTCGCGCACTAGGCGGCGGAAACGCACCACAAGGTAGTCGATAGGTATAAGGGTTATGCTGAATGCTGTGTCGCGCAATTGGCGGCTTATGTTTTCAAGACTTTCGGTAATGCGTGTAAGTTCGTTGTCCTTATGGTTGTCGGCATAAAGGTTTAGACCCGCCTGTGTGGTGATAAGCTCACTCACTAGGTTCATAAGCTGGTCTATTTTTTCAGATGCTACACGTATGCCCGAAATAGATGATTCTTTGGTAAATTTCTTTATGTGCTCGTCGCCGGCGTCGGCCTCTTTGGCAGCTTTTTCTTGTTTTGCCTTTTCGAGGGCTGTGATGGCTTGTGCGAGCGATTTAATTTTATCAAGGTCGAATGGGAAATCGTGACGGCAAACCAACAGTGGCTCAATGCCTTCCATCGGGAAAATGTCGGCATCTGCAATATTCTGTATGTTAACTTCGCAGTCGTCTTCCACAAAAATGAAAACGTCTTTGATAGCATCCTCGCCTTTGTCGGTAGCGAGAATCATCTCCCACCAGATGTAAGTTTCGTCAAATACAAAGTTTTCGAAGTCGGGAATGCTAGAGTAAAATATATTGACCTTGTTTTTACCTAGACCAGATAGCTCGTCGATTAAAAAGAATGGGTTTGTGCCGTTTTGTTGTATGCGCTCATAGGGTTTAACCTTAATGTAAAAAGTATGTACGCCGTCAGCTGCTGGCTCGTTAGCTGCAATGGTAACAGGAGCCCCCACTACTTCGGAATCACCGTTGAGAATAGCATCGATACGTTTGTTAAGGATAGCCTCGTTTGCAGCAATTTCGGCAGCTTTGGAGCCGTCGTCGTTGAGCATGCTGGTGATGTGGTCAGCAGATTCAAATGTAACGTCAAGCATCTCGCGAGTTACTTTCAGTTTTTTCTGCCTTACGAGGTCGTACATATTCTCCATCTTGTGGGTGTAGTTGGAGATGTTTTCGAACCCGAACATACCGCCACCACCTTTGAGCGAGTGCATAATCCTGAAAATCGAGTCAACAAGTTCCGGATTCTGGGTGTCTTGCTCAAGCGTAAGCAGGGCTTGTTCGAGCTGATTGATAAGGTCGCCCGCCTCTTCTAAAAATTTGCTCTGAAAGTTGTCCATCTGTCGAATTCTGTTCGGGTTATTATTATAATATATAAGGTGTGATAAGTGATGCCGCTACCTTATAACCTTGCTTATAGCGGCGAGCAGCTTGGCAGGTACGAATGGCTTAATAATCCAGCCTGTAGCTCCTGCGTCCTTAGCCTCTATCTTCTTAGCCAACTGCGATTCTGTGGTGAGGAACAGAATTGGCACACGGTTGTAGTTTGAAGTAGCACGGATATACTTGATAAGGTCTATACCGTCCATTTCGGGCATGTGGAGGTCGGTGATCACCAGGTCGATGTTTCTGCCGTCCAAGTACTGTTGCGCCTCGATACCGTTGCCTGCAGCAAACACCTCGAAGCCTGCATTCTGCAATGTAAAGTTGACGACTTCTCTAATACTTTCAGAATCGTCTACTATCAGTATTGTTTTTGCCATTTATATAAGTTATTAATTTTTATTTACTAATTTGAATATCTGTAGTTTGAAAACAATATTATGCCGTTGTAGGGATACTAAGTACCGATGCAAGATCGTTGATGCCACAGTGAGAGAGTAGCAAAGTTGTCTCGTCGTTGAGTTCGCACGTTACTTTAAGCTGCTTTTTGTCGCGCACAAAACTGTTCTTTACTGAATAGAACAACTGAAACGCCGCAGTGTCGAATCCTTCGGTCTTTTTTAGGTTGATGGTAAGGTCGGTACAGTCGGGAAGAGTTTTGGAAAACTCATCCATTATGGTTTGTACATTCTGCACAGAAATCTCGCCAATGATGTCGTATTCGCACCTGTGGTTCTTTACATCGTTGATTTTTAACTTAATATCCATATTTGCCAATTGTGGTTATATGTAAAATAGTTTGCATTTTTTATGCCAAAATACCCTCTAAAGGCATTTCTTTTTTTCCCGTTAAAGATACGAAAAAAAATCGTCGCCGTATACTTTTTTTACGCTTTTATTTGTAACTTTTTTCTAATTTTATACTAAATGCTTAATATTCAGCATTTTATATTTGTTATTTTTTTTTGTTTTTTTTAAATTAAATCAAAAATAACGACTAAATTTGCAGCGTGGACAAATTATTTGTTTTATTATGTCAGACGATAAATACACATTCGACCCCGATTCGCTCTCTTTTGAGGAAACGGACAAGAAAAAAGGCAAAAAAATAATAATATCTATAATCACTCAGCTGTTTGCTGCTTTGAGCATTGGCTTTGTGGTTTTTATCACTATTTCATACACCATTAAAACCCCTAGTCAACGCAAAACCGAACGCGAAAACGAAATGCTCCGTCAGGTTTACGACCAACTCAACGAACGTTACAGCCAAACCTCTATCGTATTGAGCGACCTCCAAGACCGTGACCGCGAAATATATCGCGCTATTTTCAGCACAGCGCCACCCGTTGACGATGATTCGCTCGAATACAACTACGATAGTTTGGGAGCAAGTGAAATTGCCGCTCACTATACCAAAACCACAAACAACGTTGCCGCTATGCTTCACAACGAGGACAGCACTGTAAACAACCTCTTTGCAATTCTTGAAAAGCAAACCGACAGTTTAAAATATATTCCATCGGTGATGCCGTTGGAAAACAATAATCTTCAATACCTCGCCTATGGCTACGGAAAAAAACTCGACCCCATTTACAAGACTCCGCAAGTGCACAAGGGAATCGACTTTGCCGCTCCCAAGGGTACCGTGGTGGTTGCCACCGCAGCTGGCACTGTGGAATACGTGGGCGAAAAACGCGACCACGGTGTAATGGTGATTATCGACCACAAAAACGGTTTTAAAACCACCTACTCGCACCTCAGCGACTATGTGGTGCGCACTGGCAAAAAGATTAAACGCGGCGAAACTATCGGTTTTGTGGGCAACTCTGGCAAGTCGCTTACCGCTCACCTGCATTACCAAATCAACTACAACGGCAAGGCTATCAACCCGATAGACTTCTTTTTCGAGGACACCGATCCCGAAACATACCACAAACTCATAATGATGGCTAACAACGGAGGCCTTTGCCTCGACTAACAAACATATTATCAAAAATCTGAAAACCATGGAAATAGAAGAAACTGAAAAAAACGGAAAATTGTTTTACACAATCGGCGAAGTGGCCAAAATGTTTGACGTAAACACCTCGCTCATAAGGTATTGGGAAAAAGAGTTTCACATCATCAAACCCCAGAAAAACGCTAAGGGAAACCGTCTCTTCACTCCCAAAGACATCGAAAACTTTCACAAGATCTATCACTTGGTAAAAGAGCGCGGAATGACTCTCGAAGGCGCAAAACAGCACCTCAAAAACAACTCCGACAAGAGCGATGCCAACTTTGAGGTAATCAAGTCGTTGAAAAACATTCGCGCCATGATTGTAGACCTTAAAGACAGCCTCGAAACCATCGAAAAGCAAGAAAAGTAAAATTATTTTCCCGGGAGAACCGCTTTTAGCACGTTTATTGCATAAAGATTATAGGTTTTTTATTTTTTTTTATAAAAAACTCTTGACAGCAATCTATTTTTTTCTTAAATTGCATTGCAGAAATTTTTAAATATCAACACAACGATTATGAGCGCAAAGACTCCTTCAATGGAACTCGACAAAAACTTTATGCATAACGTGCTCGCCCTTTACGACGAGCTCATAGAGAACGGTATATCTGTTGTTTACATAGGGCAGTTTACCCATCAGGTGGTAAAGATGTTCACCGAAAAGAACGAGGAGGAGATGGAAACCTCCAACGAACAGAAACAAGTTCGCCGACGTGTGCATCACTCGCTCGTGGAGATTTTGCAGAATATGCAGAAACATAGTACCGAGTTTCAAACAGAGTTCAGTCTTGTCAACGGATTGTTTATGCTCGGTCGCAAAGATGGCATATACTATATAATGACCGCAAACAAGGTAAACCGCAACGACATTGAACGTCTTACCTCTGCTCTCGAATGTGTTAACAACGCCACCAAGGAAGAACTCAACGCTATGTACAAAAAGCAACTGCGCGAGGGAACAATCTCCGACCGTGGCGGTGCGGGTCTCGGTCTTATCGACATAGCCCGCAAAACCGACGGCAAACTCGAATACCTCTTTATCCCTGTCAACGGCACCGACTACTTTATATTAAAGGTAGAAATATGCCGACAAGACGAAGAAGAGATTCTTTAATTCAAAATTCATAATTCATAATTCATAATTCATAATTCATAATTAGAATTGTCAATTGTTAATTGTCAATTGTTAATTGTTTCTTTCCTTTTCCCTTTCCAAATAAAGAATCCTATTGCGAACGCTACTGTAACCACTCCGCCCACGATATAACTTATCGTATGATCTAAATGCAGACATTCGGGAGCGAGCAGAAGATATGTGGCGCACACCATTGTCATAAACAGCGCAGGCAAAAATGCCATTATCCACGGTTTTTTGGTGATTACCATATAAACAGTGATTGCCCACAATGTAAACACGCTCAGGGCCTGGTTGCTCCATCCAAAATAACGCCAGATAATGTTAAATCCGGCAGCATCGCTTAAACTATACACTATAATCAAGGCAGTAGCAATAAATACGGGAACGCTGATAAGCAAGCGTTTTGATATTTTGCTCTGATCCATTTTAAAAAAGTCGGCAAGTATAAGCCTTGCGCTACGTAGAGCGGTGTCGCCACTTGTTATCGGGGCAAACACAACTCCAAGCATAGCCAATATGCTACCAATCTTGCCCATCCATGTTTCGGTAATAAAATAAACAATTGATGCCTGCGATTCGCCATATCCTTTTTCTTTATAATACCAAATGGCGGCAGCAGCCCAAATCATAGCGATAATACCTTCGAGAATCATAGCACCATAAAACACCTTGCGTCCGAGATTCTCGTTTTTGAGACAACGAGCCATAAGCGGACTCTGTGTGGCGTGAAAACCTGAGATTGCGCCGCAGGCTATAGTGATGCACATTATAGGAAATATAGGTGTGGTCTCCTTGTTTGGATGGCAATTAGACAATCCGTCGGTGATTTCGGGCAGATCGATACCGTTCCAAAAAATCATAAACAGCACTCCCACAGCCATAAAAATCAATGCGAAAGCAAACAGAGGATACACCTTGCCAATCACCTTGTCGATAGGCAGAAGCGTTGCCACAAGATAGTAGGCAAATATCACAATTATCCAAAAAGTATTGTTCATCCAGTCGGGAGTTATCTTGTCGAGAAGACCCGCAGGTTGACTTACAAACACCACTCCTACAAGTACAAGCAACACCACTGAGAAAATTCGCATAACAGTTTTAGTAGTGTTGCCAAGATATTTGCCGATAATTTCAGGCAAGTTGGCACCACCTTCACGAAGCGAAATCATACCCGAAAAATAGTCGTGAAAAGCACCTATAAATATGCAGCCCACCACAATCCATATATACGCCGCCGGACCAAACTGCGCTCCGAGTATAGCACCAAAGATAGGTCCGAGACCGGCGATGTTAAGAAACTGGATCATAAAAATTTTCCACGTGGGCATAGGGATATAGTCCACACCGTCGTTTTTGGCGTATGCAGGAGTCTGCGCCTTGCTGTCGGGCTTGATAACGCGCTCCGCCACTTTGCCGTAAAGCAAATAGCCCAATACCAGCAGGAGCAGCGCAATACAGAATGTAACCATCGTTTTTGTGTTTTTGAAGTCAACTGCAAATATAGCAACCTTGACGATTAGTTATTCTTTTTTTTGAAATTTTTTTTCAACCTTATATTATATATTGTATTGTGGAGACGCGCCATATATTTATTATATTGTAGAGACGCGCCATATATTTATTATATTGTAGAGACGCGCCATGGCACGTCTCTACAAAAATAAATATGCCACAATGTCACACACTGTCAGTATAATGTCACCAAAACTGCCAAAATTGCAGTAATTTTTTAATAATTCAACCGCCTATGTCAGTATGCCAAAATGTGCCAAAAAATATTTAAATCATTGTTATTCAAAATGTTACATATATAAAACGACACTGACACCGTCAAATACGGCATAATGATTGATTAATGGGTAAACGTAATTAATAATTTAAAAACGAAAATTAAAACATAAACACAATGTCAAAGATAATAGGAATCGACTTAGGTACAACAAACTCATGTGTATCGGTCATGGAAGGCAACGAACCAGTAGTAATTGCCAACTCAGAAGGTAAAAGAACTACTCCTTCAATAGTAGCTTTTTTGGACAACGGCGAACGCAAAGTGGGCGACCCCGCTAAACGTCAGGCCATCACCAACCCTAACAACACTGTTTACTCAATCAAACGTTTCATGGGCGAAACCTACGACCAAGTAACCAAGGAAGTAGAGCGTGTACCCTATCAGGTAGTACGTGGCGAAAACAACACTCCCCGTGTTAAAATCAACGACCGCCAGTACACTCCTCAGGAGATTTCGGCTATGATTCTTCAAAAAATGAAAAAAACCGCCGAAGACTATCTCGGTCAGGAAGTTACCGAGGCTGTTATCACAGTTCCCGCATACTTCTCCGACTCGCAACGTCAGGCTACCAAAGAGGCTGGCGAAATTGCAGGCTTGAAAGTTCGCCGTATCATCAACGAACCTACTGCTGCATCGCTCGCTTACGGCTTGGACAAAGGCGGCAAAGATATGAAAATCGCAGTATTCGACCTTGGTGGCGGTACATTCGATATTTCAATCCTTGAACTTGGCGACGGCGTATTCGAGGTTAAATCTACCAACGGCGACACACACCTTGGCGGCGACGACTTCGACCACAAGATTATCGACTGGATGGCCGACGAGTTCCAGAAAGAGAACGGCGTTGACCTTCGCAAAGATCCGATGGCTCTTCAACGTTTGAAAGAGGCTGCTGAGAAAGCCAAAATCGAACTTTCAAGCTCTACCACAACAGAAATCAACTTGCCCTACATTATGCCTGTAAACGGCGTTCCAAAGCACTTGGTAATGACCCTCAGCCGTGCTAAATTTGAACAGCTCTGCGACGACCTTATCAAGGCTTGTATCGAACCCTGCCGTCAGGCTCTTAAAGACGCAGGTATGCAGGCAAGCGATATCAACGAGGTTATCCTCGTAGGCGGTAGCTCTCGTATCCCCGCTGTTCAAGCTGAGGTAGAACAATTCTTCGGCAGAAAACCTTCTAAGGGTGTTAACCCCGACGAGGTAGTAGCAGTAGGTGCTTCTATCCAAGGCGGTATCCTCACAGGCGATGTAAAAGACGTGCTCTTGCTCGACGTTACTCCCCTTTCGCTCGGTATCGAGACAATGGGCGGCGTAATGACCAAACTTATCGAAAGCAACACCACAATCCCCTGCAAAAAGTCAGAGGTATTCACCACCGCTGTCGACAATCAGCCTTCGGTTGAAATCCACGTTCTCCAAGGCGAGCGTCCAATGGCTAAGGACAACAAGACCCTCGGCAAATTCCACTTGGATGGTTTACCACCGGCAATGCGTGGCGTTCCCCAAATCGAAGTTTCATTCGATATCGATGCCAACGGTATTCTTAACGTAACTGCCAAAGACAAAGCCACCGGCAAAGAGCAGAAAATACGTATCGAAGCATCTTCGGGACTTTCTCAGGACGAAATCGAGCGTATGCGCAACGAGGCTAAGGCCAACGAAGCTGCCGACAAGGCAGAAAAAGAGCGTATCGACAAACTCAATCAGGCTGACTCGCTTATCTTCCAGACCGAAAAGGCTCTCAAAGAATATGGCGACAAGATTCCTGCTGAGAAGAAAGCTCCTATAGAAGAGGCTCTCAAAGAGTTGAAAGATGCTCACCAGAAACAGGACATCTCGGCTATCGACGCTGCATCAGCAAAACTCAACACAGTGTTCCAAGCTGCAAGCCAAGACCTCTACAATGCAGGTGCAGGACAGCCCGGTGCAGGTGCCCAAGGTCCTCAGCCCGGTCCTCAGGCCAACACCCAGCAGTCTAACTCTAACAACAACGGCGGTGGTGATGTAACTGACGTTGATTATGAGGAAGTAAAGTAAGGGTACATAAGTGATTTGATATAAAAAACTCCGTGCAATGAGGAAGATCAAAACATTACGCGGAGTTTTTTTTTAATATATAAACAAATATTATTATGATTCTTGGTGTTATATTAAGGAATTTCAAAATTTACAAAAGTATCACATATATTCCAATTTCCAATGGCAATCGTTTTTGTGGCCTTATTGGCAAAAATGGAATTGGAAAAAGTTCGATACTTGAAGCATTGGACTATTACTTCAACAATAAAGATTTTAAAAAGAATAATACTGGCAACCCAAAATCAGATGATTGTTATGTTGTACCCGTATTTTGTGTCAACAAAGAAATTATCCACAACAGTTTTTCTGATTACGAAAATGATATTATCACTCTTAGTGATTGTATATGGGATGTAATAACAAATATTGCTCCTAATATTATTAACAATAATTATGTGGAGTTAATCAAACAATTCTCAAATCATATTTTATCATTAACAGATAGTATTAACCGTAATAATTATTGTCTTATTCCTATTGGTTTAGATATTGACGGTAATGTTAGTTTAGGTTTTTTTAAGGACGGAGTCTTTATTAATAAACTTGTCGCTGATTCGGAAGCTCAAAATGCTGAACAAAAACAGAAAATACTTCAAGAAAAATACAAAGATATTTATCTTAAAATAAGAGAATATTTCCAATATGTATTTATTCCAAAAGATATTGAACCAGAGAATTTGGTTCGTTTTGAAACTTTAGAATTACAAACATTATTGAATACTAATCTTCATAAAATTATTTCAGAGTATTTAACGAAGACAGATATTTCTGATATTAGTATGGGGTTAAAAAAATTTGTGGAAGAATTGTCATCAAAATTACCGAACTACGTATTCAGGGCACCTACAAGTTATCAACCAAATCTAAAACCTGATAAAATTTATAATTTAATTGTTCAAGATTTTTTCTCACTAAGACAATTGCATAAAGAGGGAAAAAACGGAGGAAAAGATTTACCTTTGAAAGAGTTAAGTTCTGGAGAAAAACAGCAAGCCATTTTATCACTGATTCATAGCTTAGTTAGTGAATACAGAAGTGATAATACAAAAAATTTGATAATTGCTGTCGATGAACCAGAATCATCATTGCATGTGTCAGCTTGCTACGAACAATTTGAAAAATTACACGAAATCAGTACAAAATGTTGTCAAATACTTATTTCGTCCCATTGGTATGGCTTTATTCCTGCGATTCCCAATGGCACAGTTACTAACATTACTTTCACAGATGCCAAAAATAAAGGACATATTTTTAATATTCAAAAGTATAGAGAGGAAATTAAACATCAAACGAGAAATTATGCACAGGAGTTTCACTCTCCATTGCCAATTGATATTTCATTAAAAAGTTCTAATGATTTTATTCAATCGATATTGATGAGTGTGATTTCAAAGGAAGATTCATATAATTGGTTAATATGTGAGGGATTCTCTGATAAAATATACTTAGATGCTTATTTGCGAGAAGAGATTGATAATAAAAAATTAAGAATTATTCCTGTATGTACCGCGTCAGAAGTGAAAAATACCTACAATAGGTTGCAAGTATTATTTGAAGAATTAAGACAGGGAGATCAATTAAAAGGAAGAGTTTTCTTACTTACAGATACTGATTCAAATCCAGTAGAATTTGCAACCCAAGATAATTTAGAGTCCAATTTACGATGCAGAAGAATAGTAAATGTTAATGCTGAGAAAAATACCACATTAGTAAAAATAACAGCGAATCCAAAGGCTCCTAATACTGATATTGAAGACACCTTAAATGGCATTGTTTTTCAAAAAGCGTTAATTTATTTCAAAAATAATGGATTTGAATCAATACTTGACTTTGTTACAGATAATACTATAGAAGAAATACCTAGTGAGTATGCCTTGAATTTGAGGATAAATGAAAAACTGCAATTAGATGAATTCTTTAATGGAAATAATGGTAATAATAAAGTAATGTTTGCTAATAAGTATGTTGAAATTTTGAAAAATGGTCATTATGTAATTCCAGATTGGATTTTATCTATAAAGGATTTTTATAACAGATAATCAACTACATAAGTGAGGAGCGTAGGGTCTATAAAAGATGTAACGCAAAGGCCTCATCTCAAAGCTTACCAGCGTTCTATGTGTTACAGAATTGTTTCGGATGTCACCCATTCGAGACAGAGATAATCTACAAACATTCAGACACCATAAACATCTCAAAAATATGACAACAAATTCACCTCGTCCCCCACTCAAACAGCGTTCCCCATGGCTTTGGGGCTGCCAAACGGTATTTTTATCGTTTGTGGCACTCTGTGTAATAATTATACTCGTACATATGCATATAAGATTCGGCTGGTTCAGAATGTATCACGGAGAAGTTGAGATTGAACCATACGTAAAAACCTATCTAGGAAGCAATGATGATACTCTGCAAGGCTATTACCATCTCTATTGCTACCGTAAAGCCATAGACAACGAAAAGCACAACCTGAAAAAAATACTGGTGTTTTTTCAAGATACAACAACAAAGAAAACAATATTAGATAACAAAATAGAACTGCACAAGCACATAACTGATTATTATAGGGAATTCGATTCTTATTGGTTTGAAGAAAGGGATTACTATAAAGCATCATATATTGATAGCGACCCAACGTATTTTGATACGTTCTCCACTTGGGCAGACCCTCAAGGTGGTAGGGTTCCGAGAAGGGCATCTGATTTTACGAGAGAAACTATTGGCAAGGATTTCATAATCTCGTTCCCATACGATAAATTCAATGTACAAGTTTGGCAAAAATTTATTGACATCAAAGATCATGACCAATGGTATTACAGGGACACCGTAGACCGAGTTTACAAACTAAAAAATCCACAGACGGATTCGATAGAATGCATCATCAAGAACAAAAAATTTCCCGATGGCAATTGGGGTTTTAAGATGGAAATATTGTGAGGATTTTTATTACTTTGTGAAATAAATCATTACAAACAATGATTATCGCACACGCCAAAAACCGAAAACGCAATGCAAGACAAATTTAAAAACAAATACAGAATTCCGTCTAATCGTTTACGCGGATGGAATTATGCCAACAACGGTCATTATTTCATCACAATTGTAACTGCCAATAGGAAACCTCTATTTGGCAACATCAACAATGGAGAAATGAAATTGAATGATATTGGACAAATTGTAAATGACCAATTTTTCAAATCATTTGAAATGCGGCAGGAATTGTTTCTTGGTTCGTATATATTAATGCCAAACCATTTGCACGCAATCATTATATTGGACAAAACAAATTGCATGGATGGTTCCGTAGAGACGCACGGCCGTGCGTCTCTACCCCAACCATTACAACGCCAACCGAAATCAATATCATCATTTATTGCAGGATTCAAATCGGCAACAATCAAACATATTGATGATTGGATTGACTCTAACGGATTATCAATAGAAAAATTCAATAAAAACAATCCTTTATGGCAAGCAAATTACCACGACCACATAATTCGCGATGATTTGGAATATCAACGAATCAAAAATTATATCGACAACAATCCGACTAAATGGGAAAATGATTCTCTAAAATAACCCTTTACAGTGTCCACTCGCATATTTTGCCATATTCTGCCTTAAAACACAGATTCACCTCATTGATTGAGCCGTGGCGATTCTTGGCAACGACAAAAGAAGCCCTTTGTGCGGTGCTGTTGCCTTCGGGATCTTCCATAATTCCATAAAACTCTGGTCTGTAAATAAATATGATAACGTCGGCAATGTTTTCGATTTCGCTCGATCCGTACAAGTCGCACAAAAACGGACGTAGCATGCCGCCTCGTGTCACAACATTACGGTTGACCGACGAGGTAATAATTACCGGCAATTCGATTTCCTTTGCCAACAATTTAAGCTCTCTGACGACGGAATCCAATTCATGTTTGCGCGAATAATGTTGCTTGGCGGCATTGTTCATTTGCTGCAAATTGTCAATAATTATCACCCCCTCGTTGTATTGTTTTTTGAACTCCCGACATTCATTGGCAATTGCCGAAAGTTCCACCAACTCTGTTTGAAAAAACAATGGATTATTCTTGACCTTGCCAATGCCAACCTTCAATTGCTGTTTTTCGTTATCATCAAGATTGCCCGATTTGATTTTCAACAAGTCGATTTTGGAAACTAAACTAATATACCTGTTGGTGAGCTGTACATCGTTCATTTCTATCGAAAAAAACAATGTTGGTATGTTGAACTTCATGGTCAGATTGTTGGCAAGCGACAAAACAAAAGCCGTTTTGCCCATCGACGGACGCGAAGCAATTACCGTAAGACTGGATTTTTCCAAGCCGCCAGTCACTCTGTCCAACGAAGGGAAGCCCGACGGCAAGTTACTGAACTTATCTAATCGTTTCAGATTAGTTCCTGAGGCGCTCAATGTTGCCTTTAATATGTCTTTAAAGATTTTCATGGTAGATATAATATTGTTTTTGCAAATGTATGTTCAATCATTTCATTATGTAAGTTTTTTAACATTTTTTTAGCAGACAATCATAATGTAAAAATCGTTTTTTTATATCTTTGTAAATGCAAACTGTTATAACTCAAAAGCAAATGTCAGAACGTTATGTATTTCAAATTAAGGTAACGCCCGAACAAAAGGAATATGCCATAAAACTTGTGGATTATTCTATTGCTAATCACCCTGTTACGGATATTTTTGCGCACGACCCTGATGGCAAAAAACGGCAACGGGAGTTTAGATATACAGGCACTTTGGGCGAGGTGGTTTTTGCAGATGTTTACGGATTAACGCGTCCCAAAAGGTCTTTCGGTGCGGTAGACGGACAGGATTTCGGGCAGGATTTTTTGCTTGAAGTGAATAACCAAACTCTGTCGATAGATATCAAGTCGATGCACCGCAAAAGTAACAGATTTAGAGATAATTATGTACTGAATATCCCTTCGTACCAGCTTCATAAAGAATTTAGCAAAACCGACTATTATTTTTGCATAAGCTTTCACAACGACAATGATGCTTCATTCGCCACATTTCTTGGATTCATCAACAAAGACGACGTTTTAGCTGGCAAAATTGGTGATTTGTTTATAAAAGGAACGCAGCGAATACGAGAAGACAATACCACATTTACCTTTCAGCGAGACACTTACGAAATAATGTTCAAACATATCACACCGCCATTTGTTTTTGAATCCATTACAAAAATGGCAGGATTTAAGAAGATAGAAATCCTTCCCGGATACCGTGAGGACAACATATATTAGCATGAAAAAAGGGACGCACTCATTTGTACATCCCTTTCATGACATATCATTATGGTTTATTACTTCTTGATAATCTGCGCTCTGCGAGTGTTAGAATAATCTACGCTTGCTTTTTTGGAGAGGAATTCGCGCATACAGTCGCACGATGTTTTTGTGGTTTCCACGCCGCCATATTGTTTCATATCTGTGATAGAAACGGTGTAACTGTTGGCTGCCACGGTGTAAACTTTCTTAGGTTTGATGGGCTTGCCGTTGGGCAAAAGTCCTTTAACTTCAAGCACTTTGTTGGGGTCGTCTTTGTCAACGTACATAATGTAACTCATTCCGCTAACGTATGGTTCAACGCCCTCGTCACGCTCTTTGCAGAGTTTTATAACATCGAGAATCTGTTTGCCGGTGAGTTTGAATGTCCAAATAAGATTGCCAAAGGGATCGAGCATAAGTGCGTCTTTTACTGTAAAATCGCCTGCGTCGTGATAGTCGAAACGAACACCGCCGCCGTTTTGGATAGCGATTTGGCAGTTAGACGAAGCAGCCTGTCCGTCGGTCATCATACAGCCGAAATTGTCGTAGCCTTTAACAGGTTTTTCGAGTGTGGTAACGCGTTTTTCAAGTTCGGGATTTTTGCAGAAATCAGCCACCATCTTTTCGATTTTTTCTGACTTCAACTTAGAGTTTTCGATGTCGATTACCTTCGACGACTTGCTTACAACCTTGCCATCTTTGAGGGTAAACTGTACCAAGGTGCAGAAACGTACTTTGTTCTTGCTTTGGGTAATTAACACATTGTTAACAAATGTGTTGCTTTCAACATACGTGTGCGAGTGTCCGCCGAGAATAGCATCGAACATAGGAAATTTTTGAGCCATCTCCTTATCCTCGTCGAAACCGATGTGCGAAACAAGTATTTCAATGTCGCACTGTTTGCGGAGAGCGTCGGCGTATTTGTCAACTGTTTGAACCACAGGAGTAAATCTGATGCCCTTAGCCTTGTCGGGGTGGCAGTCGGGAATACCTTGCGAATTGATTTGCAAAACGCCCAAAATGCCCACTTTAACGCCGTTTACGTCAAAAATCTTGTAGGGGTCGAACTTGTAACCCATAGAATCGGCAGGGAAAACATTGCAGACAATGTGAGGGAAAGTGCTGAGGTTCATCAACTTTTTGAGATTTTGAAAACCAGCGTCAAACTCGTGGTTGCCAAGTGTGGAAACGTTGAAACCAATAGCGTTCATCAACTCGGTCATCGGGCGCGAAGGCTCGGGATACATATCGTTGAAGGGGTTGCCAGTACGGTTGTCGCCCGAACTAATGATAAACAAGTCGGGATAGATAGCCCTGAGACTATCGACCACGCCGCCGAACTGAGCAAAACGGTCGAGATATGCGTGCATATCGTTGATTGCGAGAATATTAACGGTTTTGTCCTGAGCCGAAACCGAAAGTGTAAAAATCAGCAAAAATGCTGTGAGGATTGATTTTAAAGATATTTTCTTCATTATAAAAGATAATTTAAAAATGATTAATAGCACAAAAGTAAGGTATTATTTTCAAAAAAGCAAATGGTTTGAGGCTAATTACAAAAAATAAAATAATCTAACTATCTAACAATATGCATATTGGAACAAAAAAAATTTTTTCTTCAAAAATATTTTTCCGTATCATAAAAATACCTACTTTTGCAGCGCAATCGGAAAGATGGCAGAGTGGTCGAATGTATCGCACTCGAAATGCGACGTAGGGGTGACTCTACCGGGGGTTCGAATCCCTCTCTTTCCGCTAAACGCCCGAAGTTTTTGCTTCGGGTTTTTTATTTTTATCGGTTTCAAATTTTATTTTTCATTTGTTTTTTATCAAAATTATTTGTTTATTAGCAACTGAATTATTTAAATAATAACATATTTATTATCAGACAGTTGAGAACAAAGATTTTGGACAAAACTATTATTGCATTGATTTTTTCGTTTCTGTGGACGGCTACCAATGCCCAAAACAGCGACATCACCTTCGATACTTACCAATACAATTTTGGCACGGTATACGAAGAGGAAGGTTCTGTTTATCATATATTTATGTTTAGAAACGATGGCAACGAGGCTGTGTCGCTGACGTTTGCAAATCCGTCGTGCAAATGCATTACTGCCAATTTTTCTAAAAACAAAGTGCTTCCAGGTGGTACGGGCGAAGTGGAGATAACATTCTCACCGTCAGGCAATATGGGCGAAACTTTCCGCAGCGTGGAACTATTCAACAGCAAAAATCAACTTATGGGAGTTTTGGAAATCACCGCCAACGTGATCCCCGCAAATCGCTCTATACAAGAACGTTTCTATTATTCCATAGCCGATATGGTGTATGCTTCGAGAATGAATATCCCCTTTGGATACGTTTACAAGGGTGCCAGCATCACCAAAACTTTCTATTTGGCAAACTCATCTACCAAAAACATTGACATAAAGATAGAAACATCTAACAACCAATATCTTACAGTAGATTATCCCAAAGAAATAAAACCCAACGGCGAACAACCTGTAAACATAACTTACTCAGCACCAAGCGATAAGGAAGTTTACGCCACGCTTACCGACACCTTATATATTTACGTCAACGGCAACAAAACAAGGATGAACGCAACCACTAAGGCTTTGTTTGTTAAAGAATTAGATGCCACAAACCTTCAACCCTCAATGCGCACATACCCCTCGGCGGCAGAATGTAAGGACGGCAAGGGCGAAATCACTATCTACAACGATGGCAAAGCCGACCTTGAAATATACCAAGTGGAAATTCCCCCAAATGTTAAAACCAACCTTCAAGCGGGATTATTGATTAAACCAAACGAAAGTTTTATAGTCAAAATATCGCTCAAAAACGGGGAAAAGGCTACGTTGAATATTTTTACTAACGACACTTTAAGACCATACAAAGAACTGATTTTTAATTAAATAAAAAACACAACAGAATGAAAAAACAATTAAAGTTATCAATGTTGGCTGTGGGTTTAACAGCCGCTTCATTGGTTTTTATGAGCGGAAAGCCAAAATACGACTATCCGTTTCAAGACCCATCCAAACCCATAGAAGAGAGGGTTGAAAACCTGATTTCGCTTCTTACTCCCGAAGAAAAAGTAGGCCTGATGATGAACAAATCCGTTTCTATCGACCGTCTCGGCATTCCATCTTACAACTGGTGGAGCGAGGCTTGCCACGGTGTTCGTCAGGGCGGCTACACAGTGTTCCCCCAGCCTATCGGTATGGCGGCAGCATTCGACGCTCAAATGTTTTACGATGTGTTCTCGGCTGTATCTGACGAGGCTCGTGCCAACTGGAACCGCTCTAATCACGACATTTTCAACGTGCCAATGGGCGTTACCTATTACCCTGGAAATCCCGAACTTACATTCTGGTGTCCCAACGTAAATATCTTCCGCGACCCTCGTTGGGGACGTGGTCAGGAAACTTGCGGCGAAGACCCATATCTATCTGGTATTCTTGGAGTTGAAACCGTAAAAGGTATGCAGGGCAACGACAAAAAATATTTCAAAACTCACGCTTGCGCCAAGCACTACGCCGTACACAGCGGTCCTGAGCCGTTGCGCCACACTTACGACGCAAAAGTATCTATGCGCGACCTTTGGGAAACATATCTTCCCGCATTCAAAAAACTCGTAAAAGAGGGCAACGTGCGCGAGGTAATGTGCGCCTACAACCGTTACGAAGGCGTTCCTTGCTGTTCAAGCGACCGTCTTTTGCAGGATATTCTCCGCAAAAAATGGGGCTACGATGCCATTGTGCTCACCGACTGCGACGCTATCAACAACTTCTACACCAAGGGACAGCACGAAACCCACAAAGACCCGATTTCGGCATCGGTTGACGCTGTACTCAACGGCACCGACCTTGAATGTGGAAAGGTGTTTATGTGTCTTGTAGACGCTCTTAAACAGGGCTTAATCTCTGAGGCTGAATTAGACAAACACCTGAGAATCACCCTCAAAGGAAGATTTGAACTTGGTATGTTCGACCCCGCCGATATGATTCCGTGGTCTACTATAAAAGAAAACGTTATCAGTTGCGAAGAATTTGACCAACTTGCCACACAAGCAGCACGCGCTTCGATGGTATTGTTGAAAAACAACGGCGTTCTTCCGCTTTCTAAATCGGTGAAAACCATAGCAGTAGTTGGTCCTAACGCCGACGATGTGGAACTCCTTAACGGCAACTACGGCGGCACTCCCACCGACAACCACAAGCACTCGCTTTTTGAAGGAATCCGCAAGGCTGTACCCAACGCAAATGTCATCTACGCAAAGGGTTGCGAACTTACCGACGAATACAACACCACTTATCACCTTGGCGATTTCAACGATGGTCAGGGCGTGTTTGTAGAGTTTTATCCCAACAACGACCTTGAAGGCGAACCCAAAGTAAAGGGTTATTACAAAGAATTGAATTTCAGCACATTCGGTGCATACGGATTTGCCGAGGGCGTTCCCACCGACAAAATTTCGGTACGCATAACTGGCAAATACACAGCCGATTTCACTGGAAAAATGAGTTACACCATAATGTCAGACAACGGTTACACCTTTACCGTTAATGGCAACGTGGTAGAAGACGCTAAACCCGGCGCACAGAGAGGAGGATTTTTCCGCCGTGCTCCCGAATACAAGACATTCGACGTAGAAAAAGGCAAAACCTACGACATCAAAATCGAATACCACCGCGGTATGGGTCCGTTTGCAATGCTCCGTGCCGACATCTGCGAAAGAAAATACGCCGATTTTGTTGACACAAAAGACGCTGTTAAAAATGCCGACGCAATTATCGTAATTGGCGGAATTTCAGCACAATTAGAAGGTGAAGGTGGCGACAAAGCCGACATCGAACTTCCCAACGTTCAACGCCGCCTCATCAAAGCAATGAGCGAAACTGGCAAACCTATCGTATATGTCAACTGCTCAGGCTCTTGCATCGCTTTTGAAAGCATCAAAGACCAATGTGCAGCCATCTTGCAGGCTTGGTATCCCGGTCAGGGCGGCGCTAAGGCTCTGGCTGATGTTATTTTTGGCGATTTCAACCCATCAGGCAAACTCCCCGTAACATTCTACGCTAAGAATTCCGACCTTCCCGACTTTCTCGATTACAGTATGGAAAACCGCACCTACAAATATTTCCGCGGTGAGGCTCTCTATCCCTTTGGTTTCGGACTTTCGTACACCACTTTCAAATACGGCAAAGGCACAATTTCTAAAACATCTATGAAAAAAGGCAGCACAGTAACAGTTACCGTTCCCGTTACCAACACTGGCAAAAAAGCCGGCGAAGAGATTGTGCAAGTGTACGTTAAGGCTCTCGACTACAAAGATGCCCCCATCAAATCGCTCAAAGGATTTGCAAAACTAAAACTCAATCCCGGCGAAACCAAAACCGCTACCATCACCCTCAACGACGAATCGTTTGAGTATTATAACGAAAAAATCGACGAACTCTCAGTTAAACCCGGACGCTACAAAATTCTCTACGGCTCATCATCTGCCGACAAAGATTTGCAATCGCTCGATTTAACAGTAAAATTGTAAGACTTTTTTCAAAACTCACATTTATAATTTAACAGAATGAAAAAACAATTATTTACGGCGGCATTGGCACTCACCGTATTAGCCGGCTGCCAACAACAGCAACAAGAAGAAAAACAGTGTTGCAAAGACAAGACAAGTCCCGTACTCACTATCGAGGGCGGACAGGTTCAAGGCGTAGGCACTGAAACCAAAGATGTTTTCGTATTCCGTGGAATACCCTACGCTGCGCCTCCTATTGGCGAATTGCGTTGGAAAGAACCTCAGCCGGTAGTTCCGTGGCAGGGCGTTAAACTCTGCAACCTTTTTGGACATCCTGGCTATCAGGCAGTTCACTACCCCGGCGGATACGCAACAGAATGGGGTTACGGCGCAGAAGCACCTTACAGCGAAGACTGCCTCTACCTCAACGTTTGGACTCCCGCTCCCGGCAAAGTTGACGCAAAACTGCCTGTGGCTCTGTGGATTCACGGCGGCGGATACCGCGAAGGCTGGGGCTCAGAACCCGAATTTGACGCTCAGGCTTGGGCCGAAAAAGGCGTTATACTTGTATCTATCAACTACCGTCTCGGCGTGTTCGGATTCCTTACTCACCCCGACCTCTCAGCCGAAAGTCCCCACAAAGTTTCGGGCAACTACGGTATCTTAGACCAAATAGAATCGCTCAAATGGATTAAGAAAAACATCGCACAGTTTGGTGGCGACCCCGACAACGTAATGATTTTTGGACAGAGCGCTGGTGCAGGCAGTGTAAAAACTATCTGCGCTTCTCCCCTCTCCAAAGGTTTGTTTAACAAGGCTGTAATTATGTCGGGCGGCGGTTTGACCATCGCTCCTCCTCCCGGTGCCGCAGCCGACGCCAATATGCGCAGAATGTTCCCCGTGCTCACATACGAAGAGGCTCAGCAGCAGAACAAAACCGTGCTCGATTGGGCTGGCTACAACAATCTTGAAGAGATGCGTAAGGCTTCTACCGAGGTAATCTACACCATCGGCACTATCTACAACCGCGTTACCAAAAAGAACGCCTTTATGACCGGAATGCCTGTAACCGACGGCTACTGCAACACCAAGAGTTTCGACGAGGCTGCCATCGACGGTTCGCTCGCCGACGTTCCCTATATGATTGGTTTCACACAAGACGACCTTGGCGATATGGCCGACGGAATCGCAGCATTCTGCCTCAACCGCGAAGAAAAAGGCGCAAAGGCTTGGGCTTACGAATTTGCACGTCCCCTACCCGACGACGGCAGCCATCCTGAGGACTACCTCAAAGGCGCATTCCACTCGTCTGACCTCTGGTTTGTATTCAAATCGTTGCAGCACTGCTGGCGTCCTTGGACACAGGGCGACTGGGATCTTTCAGAAAAAATGCTCACCGCTTGGACCAACTTTGCAAAATATGGCGACCCCAACGGCGCACAAGGCGGCACTTGGGCTCCCTACACCAAAGACAACGCCAAGTTCCAACTCTTCAAACTCGACGCACAAGACAAAGAGAACACCGAAATGGGTGATCCCATCAAGTCTACAATGCCGAGCCAATGGGGCGTTGGCGCACCTAAATAGGGTTTTATCCATTATCTATTAAAATGCACCTTCTCTACTGAAATAATAAGTGGGGAAGGTGTTTTTTTGTTGATATTTTCATACCTTTACCCCGACTAAAAAACACAATCATGCACACAACACTACACCCATGGTCGCCCAACGATAAAGACCAACTTATGAATTTATGTAACTCGGTAGACCGCAGATATTTGGCGGATCGTTTGCCGAATCCTTATACAATGGAAGATGCTGATTTTTGGCTCAATTTGGTTAGCAATGCCGAAAAAGACAAAACGGGATTGTTTCGCGCAATTGTGGCTGACGATACCATTGTGGGCAGCATTTCTATTGAATGTAAGGGCGATATTTTTAGAATCGACGGCGAAATAGGTTATATGATTCTTACCGAATATTGGAACAAAGGTATTGCTACCAAAGCGGTGGGCGAAATATCTAAATTAGCATTCAACTTATTGGATATAAGCCGTATATCTGCCAAAATATTTGAAGAAAACATTGCTTCGGCAAAAGTATTAGAAAAAAACGGCTACATATTAGAAGGCATTATGAAAAATGCCGTTATCAAAAACGGCATTATTCACAATGTTTTGCATTACGGATTGGTGAAGTAATTTATTTTACCTTCCACACCAAAAGCGAAATATAACCTTCGCCAAAACCTGTGGTACAGAGATAGATAGCGTTATTCAAATAGTTGTATTTGCTATCGTTGGGAGCATCGAATTTGGGCGAGGTGCGGAAATAAAACTGCGGATTACCTTTGTCGTCTTTGCTTGTTACGATAAGACCGGCGTTGCGGATGTGGATGTTAACCCCGTCGTCGGTGCGTATGCAGTAGATGGCTTCGATTTCGTTGCGGGCGTTTTTATGGTCAACATACTGATAATCAGCACCACCACTAAGAACAGTACCCCTAATATTTGGACCTTCAAAAGTGCCGCCAACAATGGGAATTACCACACGTTCACCGCGCGAAGTTTGTCCGCACGAAAACGCTGGGTCGCATTTTACTTTAAGTTCCATAACAAACTCCAACTCAGGTGGTTTTGGAGTATTGTTCTGAGCGTTTGCACCAAAAGATAACAGCGTAATAAACGCAATTGCAAATAAGAGTTTTTTCATTTCAATTATGTTTAAATTAGTATTACACCGCAAAGGTAACAAAAAATTGATTACCTACTCCCCTATTTTAAAACTAAACGGCTTGTCGAAATTTCTGCGGTTGTAGTATGTTACCGAAGGATTTGTAAGGTTCATAACCATAGTCCATTGAGTGCCGCCAACAAAGTTATCGCCCCAAGGGAGTTGCGATACAGAGCATACGGCGTCGGTAAATTGTTTGGTATCCATAACTCCCTGAGCCTCATCGTATAATCCGCAAAGTTTGGTGTAACGGTTGTCGCCCTCTTGCAATCCGGCGTTGAGTTTTTGTTGACAGAGATAATGGTTGGTAACGGCTTTGGTTTCGTTTACAATCATCTGATTATCAACATATTCTACCACCACGCTCTTACCTGTTGCATCGGTCATAGAATAATGGTGCGCTGCGCCTATATCTGAATGCATATCAATATCTTGCAAAAGTTTTACAGCCTCGTCAACAGTGGCGGCGTTTTTGAGCAAGTATGCAATGGCAGATGTGGTGGTAAGGTCGGGTTTTGAGGTGTTTTGAGCGGTAATCTCGTCGTCGCCAGCCATAAGGTCGGCAATGGCAAAACCCTTTTCGTTAACGCCGTCGAGGGCAAGGAACAATCCGCTGAGAGCCATATACTGGTTGGCAAAACCTTCGGGAACCCATCCCTCGCCAAAACCGCAAAACTCTATGTTAAAGGTAGATATATACTCATATCCGCGTTTGGGACGGGCGTGAAGAATGATGGCAGTGGCAGAATTGTAGTCGAAATTTCTGCCCATCAAGACGTTTTGGTCGGGGGTGCGTGCAGTAAGTGTGGAGCAGCCAAATTTCATAGAATCGGGCTGTGCGGGCAGGTTGTAATACCCTTTGGAGAGGAATTTTGTGATTTGAGTAAGTATCTCGTTTGAGTTTTTTGCGCCTCCGTTAGCCAAAAATTCATCGAAACCGTCGTCGCCGTTGTACTCCATATAATAGAGTCCGCTGTCGAGTTTCTGAACCGACATTGCGCCTTTTACCATATCGCCAAACGACATCCAAGTGAGGATTCCTGCCAAAAGAATAAATCCTAAGAAGATAATGCTTGTAATTTTTATTGCCTTTTTCATTTTCGTAATATTTTTAGTGTTTAACAAATCGGTTGATTTTTGATGCAAACTAAATACTTTTAAAAATTATATGCAATACCTTGGGATACTCGCCACCGTTTTTGGGACGAATTATGCCTTTTGGGACAAACGTAACGCTTTTTTGGGACGAAATTACTACCTTTGCCATATAATTTTAATTTACCAACTATGCTCCCGATAAAAATTACAGTAATGAGGAAATGCCATCACGCCGACCTTTCCGCCCGCTACGAAAACCCCATTGAACACGCTTGCGATATGGAAGAAGGCGCGGTATACATCTCATACAATGCCGAAAAGCCCGACGGATTGTGTGCAAGTGCGTGGCTATCGCTCCAACCCTTTGTAATGGCACTTGCCAATGGAGCCGAAAATTTTTACGACGGCTGGATGAAAAATCCCAAATCAGCCATGGTTTCGTGCAACGACGGCTTCCGCCCAGTGAGTTTTTTGGTGGAGGTGATGTAAGTAATTACTCGGAAATTTCCCAATAACCATTGCGCTTGCCGTTTTTGCGGACAATAATACCTTGTTCGTTAAGACGGACGGTGATTGATTTGATTGTTCGTTCTGATTTTCCTATCTGTTGAGCAATCTGTTTTTGTGTTGCGGATGGATTTTGTTGAATAAGACGTAACACTGCCACTTCTTCCAAAGTGCAATTTTTGCACTTTGGGGATAAATTTGCACTTTGAACTGCACTTTGAATAATCGGCGGTTCATTCCTCTTAATGTGCAACATACGATTTTGAAATGTGTGCTGCTCATTTAAAAGCATACTGCGAAAAAAGAGTTCAAGATAAGTATTGTTGTAACTTATATTTTTAACAACATTGGTATAATTGGCTCTTACTAAGGCATTTCGGAAATACCAAGAATTGTTGGCAAAGATGTTGTTATTGACCATAAAACCCAATGTATGCAAATACTTAATCATAAACACAGCCGTGGTACGTGTATTGCCCTCGCCAAATGGGTGTATTTGCCAAATATTGCAGCAAAATTGTGTTAAATGACTGATGGCTTGGTTAATGTTGACAGTAGAATAATCGAAGTTTTTTTCTTGCGCAAAATCATAGTCGAGCGTTTCGCGTATCATATCCGAACTAGCATAAAAAACCGTCTCGTCATCAAGTACCCACTCTCGTTTTGAAATATTATAATCGCGAACCTTCCCCGCAAACTTGTAAATACCCCAAAACAAATGCTTATGAATAGCAATTAATTGCGCAGGACTGAATGTAAAGGCCTTTTCGGATAATAGTTCGGCTATGCGTGCCGATACTTTGTCGGCTTCTTCTGTGTCGTTGTTTTCGATTTCGTGCCGAGATTGTTCGGTTTGATAATAACCATCGATAAAATCTCTTGCCTGCTTAACACTTATATACCCCTCGATATTTTGACGCGCTGTTTGTAACAGATAATCAGAGGTTTTCAATCCGTCAACCTGCTGCAAACCTATTGCCGTCTGCCAAATGGAAGCCTTTGCCTTTTTGTCGGGTTCGCCTTGGCGGATGTATTCTTCGAGAGAGGTATATTGTGCGTTGATCATAAAATGCGCTTTTATAGTAGAATGCAAAGATAAGATTTTTAGCAGATAATCGATAAATTTGGAGTAGATTTTTTACTTATTCTTGGAGAGATAAGATAGATTTATGGATAACAATCACCCCATCTTCTCCAATCCAAACACAAATCCATACAGCGGATAATTAAACACATTTTTGGTTTGGTTGAATGGAAGGGTGGAGATTTTGCAGGCGTATTCGGGCTGGTATTTTTGGCAGAAGGCGGCAAAACTTTTGGCTTGGAGATTTTCGCCGGCTTTTACTTCCAAAGGTATTACAGCACCGTTTTTTTGAATCACAAAATCTACTTCGCTGGTGCTGCGCTCGTTGGTCCAATAGGCAATATATTCACATTTCATCGCTGTAAGTTCTTGCATTACAAACTGTTCTGTAATAGCACCCTTAAACTCGGTAAAAAGTCGGTTACCATCAACCATTGTGTCGAAACCCAATCCCGATGCAGCGCACAACAATCCCGTATCAACCATATACAGTTTAAAAACCGACATATCCTGATACGCTTTGAGGGGAAGTTTGGGCGTATTGATGCGTTGTGATTTGAGTACTAAACCACAGTCTATCAACCACATAATAGCCAATTCAAAATCTTTGGCTCGGGCTCCTTCGCGCAATACGCCATAGATAAACTTTTTGTTTTCCTTTGAGAGTTGGGCAGGTAGCGAATCCCACACCATTGATACCCTCGGAATTTGCAAATCAGGAATATGTTTTGAAAAATCAGCGTGATACGAGTTTAAAATGTCGTTTTGTTTGTCTCTCACTGCAAAATAATCCTGAGTGTCAACCCATTTCTGAACCACTTCGGGCATTCCGCCAACCACCATATAAGTTTTTACAAGACGGATAAGTTCATCGTGAAAAGGTTCCAACAAATCCCATTGATTTTGCACCAATGTGTTGTACATCAAATCTTTGCCTAATGCCAACAGAAATTCACCAAACGACATCGGATGCAAATCCAAAAAATTGACCTTGCCCACTGGGAACGACTGATTTTGGTGCATAGCAATTCCCAAAAGCGAACCTGCGGCAACAATTGCATACTGAGGAGCATTTTCGCAAAAATATTTCAACGAAGTGAGCCCGCCTTGCACTGCCTGTATTTCATCAAAGATGATAAGTGTATCGGCGGGATTGATTTTTTTGCCGTAAAAAAGTTCTATTGTAGATATAATTCTCTGAATATCAAAGTTTTCTACAAACAAATTTGTAAACCTACGTTCGTATTCAAAATTGATATAAATAGTGTTGGCAAAACAACGTTTACCAAATTCACGCATCAGCCAAGTTTTTCCTATTTGTCGTGCACCCTTGATAATCAAAGGTTTGCTGTCAGAAGCATTCTTCCATTCCGTCAATTGTTTAAATGCAGTCCGTTCCATAATGAGTGGTATTTAACACTGCAAATATAATCGTTATTTTTTAATACACCAAGCGTTTCTCTGATAAAAGTGTAATCAAAATACATTTTTATCAATGATAAAAGTGAGAAAATTTACATTTTTATCAATGATAAAAGTGTTATCAAACTACACTTTTATCATACTTTCTCCATTTTATACCCCAACCTTTGCAACTCTACTGCCGCGCCTATGGTGTATAACACCTTGCAACTGAGGGTGTAAACAAAAAATGCCGCAGGGGTGGAGGGTTCAATGCCTTCGTGACGAATTTTATCTAAGGCAAGACGCGAACACGACAGAACAAATTCCTCCATTTTAGAGTATTCATCGCCTTCGAGACCAAGAATTTCGCCACGAACCACCTCGTCCATATAGTCGAATCCACGTTTGTTGCGGATATGCTCGTAAATGTTTGGATGATTGCCATATATAGCCCAATCAGTGTCCCAATATTTAGCCACAGCCATACCGAGATACATAGCCCATCCGAGCGACACGGCGGGATATTTAGCAATCTCTTTTGAAGCATCTGAAATGTACGACGGGGCAATCACATCCCATTTTTCGGTGATGTCGATGGTTTCGGGCAACACTCCGCGTTTCAATCGGTTATGCTGAATGCACAAATCGGCAAGGTTTTTAAGCAAATTTTGCTCGTAGTTGATGTAATATTCTTGGGTGTCCATATTTTAAATTAATTATTTCAACAAAGCCTCAACTTCTTCGATAAATTGTTGAGCCTTGGGGTATAGTTCATCAATTTCCTCACGAGTGGAGTATACAAATTCGTCATAATCACCACGTTGACGGCTATCAAAAAGATTAGAAAAAGCACGTCCGCTCTCTTTTGTTATAAGACCTTTGGATACAAAATGCAAACCGAGCATTGTTTTCACCCCTACGTGAGTATTTGTGGAAATGTGATTTTTGGTTAACAACGCTAATGCAGCATAATAACACGCATAATAAAGACGGTTGGTGGCTGTGTTATAGAAACCTTGGTCTCGTAAATATGGAATTTCTGCAAGTGTCTCACGCGCACGTTGGCGACGGTATTGCGATAATGCCTCATAGTTTTCGTCGGTAAGTTCTGTAATCATAACGCTATACCCTCTTTGTTAACATTATACTGAAATGGAGTGAGAAACGGACGGTTTTCCCAATCTTTGCGCGGCATAATCATTGTGCTAATCACTATACCCGTTTCTAATTCAATATCATAAAAAGGGGCTATAATACGGTCCTTATCACTATAACTAAGTTTGTCGGTATCAACCAACACCAAAAGGTCAATGTCAGAATCTGGACGCGCATCTCCTCGTGCCTCCGACCCGTAAAGAATCGTTTGAGCAAGAGGCTGCATTTTATGTGCAACCAATTTTATTCGTTCTACGACATCGGTGCGTTTCATAACCTAACTTTTTGCTGCAAATATAATAATTTTTGACCAATCATTTTGCACTTCAACAAAAATTTTTGTAATATTGCGCATTATTAACCCATAAATAATTTCGACAAATGGAAAAAAAGAAGTTTAAACTCATTTTATTAGTCCCGATTGCTATTTTGATAATGTGCTTCAAATGCTGCACAGTTATCGACAGCGGCGAAATCGGAATCAAATTTCACAAATGGTCGTCGAACGAACAGGATTACGGCGGCGTGGAAGGCACTTGCAAAGGTTGGGTATTCTACAATCCAATTACAACAAGCATTTTTACCTATCCCACTTATATTCAGCGCAAAAACTACGAAGCATTTAACGTCAACGCCAAAGACGCTTCGGTATTCTCGATGGACCCCACTATCGCCTACCGAATCGACCCCAACAAGGCGTGCGACATTTTTGTAAAATACCGCAAGGATGTTGAAGACCTCGAAAATGGATACATAAGAACCTGTATTTATGAGGCTTACCGCACTTGCGCCAACAACTATACATCAGATTCTTTGATGTCGAGCCGTGCAAGTTTTGAGGCTGAGGTGAGAACCCGCTTAGAAAAAAGTCTCGAAGCCGAAGGATTTTTGGTAACAGAGTTTACCTCGCAAATCACTCCTCCACAGTCGCTTGCACAGATGATCAACGAAAAGAATATGGCAGTACAGAGTTCGCTCAAAGCCGAAAACAAAGTAAAAGAGGCTGAGGCAAACGCTAAAATCAAGATAGCCGAAGCCAAAGGTGAGGCAGAGGCCATGAAAGTAAAAGCCGACGCCGAAGCATACTACAACCGCACCATTTCGGCATCATTAAGTCCCCTCATCGTTCAGGAAGACTGGATTGAAAAATGGGACGGCCACACCCCCACCATCGTTGGTCAGGGCAACACTATGTTTGATATGTCGAAGTTTGCGATAAAGTAATTTCGCAAAACCTACACCAGCCGTCTGGAAGACGGTAGTTCTGTAACCCCGTACATCAAGCGATTGATAGCGATGATGTACGGGGTTATCTGTGAGTATCGGAGGCAGATCGCTACCACATATCTACATCACCACTACCACCCAAATATATCAGAATGTGTACCCGTTTCAAGAAATAGAAGCGTCAACACTTTGTCGTTCTGTTCCCACGTCATCAACCAATCAGATTGTATATGACATTCCCATTGCCCTTTATGATCGCCTTTCAAGCGATGGGGATAATATTCAGGAGGCAAAGTGCCTGTTTCTTCGAGCATATTCATCGCCTTGGTAATCAAAGACATATCCATACCTCGCTTAATGCAACGTTTGAAATCCTTTTTAAAAGTGGATGTAACCTTAACTGTGTATGCCATATACGTTATAAACCCATTTCGGTATAAAAATCTTTCAGAGAGTTGTAAGTAGTTACACGACCTTCCGCCACATCAGCCATTGCTTCCTGGTAATGAGGTGTTTTGGTGATATCATCAATTGAACCATCCAACACTTTATCGTTTTCAATTTTCTGACGGAACGCTTTTTTAACATTCGCTGTTTGCAACACATAAAGATTCCAAAGAACATCCACGAGCGATGTTTCTTTCTTGGTTAACGTTATTTTTGTGTTTGGCAACATAATCAAATAATATAAGTTTTCTTTCCGCAAATATACCAACTTTTCTCAAACCTCCACCGCCCAGACAAAAAATAATTTGCGAAAATGCATTTTTTATTAAATTTGCGGCATTAATATTTTAAAACATTTTCATTATGTGGATAATTTGTGCCGACTTAGAAGGCGTTTTTGTGCCGGAAATTTGGATCAACGTGGCTAAAAAAACCGGTATCGACGAACTTAAACTCACTACCCGCGACATCAAGGATTACGACCAACTGATGCGCTACCGTCTTGAAATATTAGACAAACACAACCTCAAACTTCAAGATATTCAAGAAGTTATCAACACTCTACAACCGCTCCCCGGCGCTCTTGATTTTATCAGAGAAATTCGCAAACTTACCCGTTTTGCCATTGTGAGCGACACTTTTGTGGAGTTTGCCCAACCGCTTATGGACAAGTTAGAAAACCCATTCCTCCTCTGTCACAGCCTCGAAACCGACTCTACGGGACGTATCACCAACTACCTTCTCCGTCAAAGCGACCCCAAACGCAAAACCGTAGAAGCATTTAAAAGTCTGAAATACAACGTGGTGGCATTTGGCGACAGTTACAACGATGTTACAATGCTTCAAGCCGCCGACCGTGGAATCCTATTCTGTCCGCCCGACAATGTTAAAGCCGATTTTCCGCAATATCCTGTGGTAACGGATTTGGATAGTTTGAAAAAAGAGTTGATAAATATTGTAAAATAGTGTATATTTGCAAAAAAACTACATTATGACAGCATTACAATTAAACGCAGCATTGCACCGTGAAATGAGTTACATCGTAACGGATTCTACTATGATGGAGCGAGCATTAAAATCGCTTCGTCAAATCCGTCGCGAACATAAAGCCCAGCAAACAGCCAAAGGCGATTCGCCCGAACAGGTAAAAGAAGACCTTAGGGAAGCGTTCAAAAATTTGAAACTCATACAAGAAGGCAAATTAGAAGCCAAACCAATAGAAGATTTATTCAATGAGTTACAAGATTAAGACCATCCCCCCTTTTGACAAAAACGTCAAAAAGTTGTATAAACGTTACCGCTCGTTGCTCGACGATATTAAGCAACTTATTGTCGAATTACAAGAAAACCCTCTGATGGGGGTAGATTTGGGGCACGGTGTGCGCAAAATCAGGCTTGCAATTAAATCCAAAGGTGGCGGCAAAAGCGGTGGTGCTCGTGTTATTACTCACACTGATATTGTAATGGAAATTAAAGAAGGAACTATCTATTTTCTTGCTCTTTACGACAAGGCCGACCAAGAAACTATTTCCGATAAAGAAATTAAAGCCCTACTCAAAGAGGCAGGAATAAAATAAACCTATATTACACAACACAACCAGTTAACATTTTAAATATCACATAGTTATGCACACAAAAGTTTTATCAGTAATTGCGGCGGCAATGCTTGCAGGATGCGCAGGAGGTCAGAGCAATTCCTCCGTTTCGGAACAGCAAAATTCCGACACAATCAAATTTCTCGATGCTAAGGAGAAAACTTTCGACGGGTTCTCGGTTTATTGGCTAAAAGACAACGCTGGCGACAGGACTTTTCCTTACGACCTTTTTGGCGAGGTTCCAGAAAACATCCGTCAAGAGGTGAATATGCCCGACGGTATGCCTTCGTCGATTAGCGCATATCTAATTAAGAGCAACGGCAAAAATATCCTCTTCGACTCGGGTCTTGGACAAAAGGCAGGCGGACAACTCCTTAATCAATTGCAAAATATCGGCATTACTCCCGAAAACATTGATTATGTGTATATTACGCACTTTCACGGCGACCACATCGGCGGAATGGTAGATACCACAGGCGCGAAGGTGTTCACCAATGCTGAGGTTTACGTTTCGCAATTAGAAAAGGATTCCGACCTTGGCAAAGGCGAACAGGCTGTTAAGATGTTTGAACAATACGGCGACAAGATTCACGTATTCAATTTTGGCGATAAACTTCCCGAGGATATTTTGACTATCGACGCAGTGGGTCACACTCCGGGACATACAGTTTTTCAAAAAGGTAACTTGCTGATAATAGGCGATTTGATGCACGCACTTGCACTGCAACTCCCCCACCCCGAATTCAACGCCAATTTTGACGGCGACAAAGACAAAGCCGCTGCCTCGCGCAAAAGAATTTTGGAATACGCCAAGCAAAACAACCTTATTGTATGCGGTATGCACTTGCCGTATTAAGCCATAATGCGCTAAAATATTAACGATTAAATCCCTGCGCCGTCGGTGAAAGTTTCGCTGACGGCTTTTTGTTGGATAATGCGCGAATATGGCGGAACTGCCTCGGTGAGCCAGATGTTACCGCCTACTACGGTGTCGTGACCAATAGTTATGCGTCCAAGTATCGACGAGTTGGAGTATACAGTAACATTGTCTTCCAAAATAGGATGTCGGGGAAGGTTGACAGGATGACCGTTTTCGTTGTAGGTAAATTTCTTTGCACCAAGCGTAACACCCTGATACAGAGTAACGTGATTACCCACAATACAAGTTTCGCCAATAACCACACCTGTGCCGTGGTCGATAGAAAAATATTCGCCAATCTGTGCGCCCGGGTGAATGTCGATACCAGTTTTGGAATGTGCCATCTCGGTCATAATGCGCGGAAGCACAGGCACTCCGAGGGTAAGCAACGCGTGTGCGATACGATAGTTAACCATCACCTGCACCACAGGATAGCAGAAAATAATCTCGCTAAACGATGTAACAGCGGGGTCGGTTTCGCTCATTGCCGCAATATCGGTGTAAAGCACACGTTTGATTTCGGGAATCATCTCGATAAACTTTACAGCAATTTCGTCGGACATATCTTCGCAAACGTTCTCACCCTTGAAACATTTGAAACTCAGGCGAATCTGCTCTTTTAGGCGAGTCTCCAACTCCTCCATACAAACGCCAATATGATAATAACGGCTTTCGCGGTCGCGGATTTCTGCGCCAAAAAAACCCGGAAAAATAATCTGTTTTAGCAGGTCGATAATCCTACTGATAGCCTCAATTGAAGGCTGATTACCGCCCTGAGTCTGCATCCTCACCTCGCTTTCGGTTACTTCCGACAAGAGGACAACGTTTTTTGATAGTATCTCTTTCTTATCCATCGCTGTATTAAATTTAGCGCAAAGATACTCATCGCGCCAACAAATTCCAACAAAAAAAATAAAATTAGAAGATTTTTCGGAAAAATGGGATATGGGAGAAAAAATTTTCACTATATTTGCATAGATAAACAACAACTAATAATTTCAAAACTATGGAAAAGAATTATTTTATTTGCGCCATTTTGATGGTGGTTTTAAGTCTAAATGCATTTGCCCAAGATGATGGAAGAGATATGCAATGGTTTGATATTTCAACACTTAACTATGTAGTTACGGGCAATACCGACAAGAATCACGTTTTGCAGCAGCATTTACTTATCGACGGGGCTGTGGTAGAAGCCAAATCGGATATTATGGACAGGATGCAAACTTGTATGAAAGAAATTTCGCAACGATTTGTAAATGAGAAAAATGCCGACGTTGGACAATTAACCGATGAAATTACGGCAAATCTCAAACAAATGATGCAAGAGCACCCCGAATTGGCACCTCAACTCGAACAACAATTAAAAGAACTTGCAGAGCAACGCAGCGATTTTTCCAACACATTTGTAAAAGAGGTTGGCGATTACACCTACCCACCAGAAGAGGTTCTCAAAGAGATAACCGCCATTGCTGTAAACAAACGCGCATATTCGGCGTGGAGCGATATGGGCAACGGACTCTTTGCCGTTCTCACAGGCGAATGTTACGGACCGTTAGAAAAAGACAATTTTAACCGTCCAAAAGTAAAAGAAGGCGACGAATATACTTGGGGCGCAATTAATTACGACGGCAAGTTTATTCTTGAAGCCAAATATTCACAACCAGTGTCGTATCCCGAACACAATTTTATCATTTTACGCTACAAGCAAGGCGGAGAACAAAAATGTGGTGCCTGTGGTTTCAACGGCGAGGTGCGAGTACCTTTTGTATATAACGATGCCCATTGGTATGGAGCAGGATTTCATTTATACATTTTTGAAAAAAACAATAAATATGGATTTATCTCGCTCGATGGCAAAGAGTTGCAACCTTGCGTTTACGAAAAACCAGAACCATTTGGGTCGGGATGGAGCGTTACCAAAGACGGCACAAACTACGGCTTAGTAGATCACGTCAACGGCACATTAGTGATTCCGCTAAAATACAAGTCAGTGTGGGACAATAAAATGGATGAAATTTTTATGCAGCGTTTCGACAAAAAAATCGACGTGTACAACGAGAATGGTTTTAATCTAATCCGCACAATTGACGAACCGGAGGATTAATTAATACAAAATAAGTTCCAATCCTTGGTCTTGGTAAAACTCAAATTTTAAGTCGCTCGACATCAGAGCCATACGCTCTGTAATAGCGTGTGATATAATAATATGGTCGCTTGGGTCGAAATGATTCATAGCCTTGTTGAGTTGCAAACGCGAATAGGTATAGCAAACATCGCGGCGAATTGGAAGGAACTCAATTCTAAGTTCGTTTTCAACAGCCGCCAAAACATCTTCGGCAGTCTTGTAATACTTGTTAAGAAGTTTTTTGTTGTTAAAAAGCACAATAAGTTCACGCATAGACTCGCTACTTGCGTAAAGGACGTTTGAATAATCCCCAAGCAAGTCAATAGCGTAATGAGAAATGCTATCCACATCGGTAAGCAAATCTATAATTACGCAAGTATCAAGCATTAACCTCATCCCTAATAATCTTTTTGCCGTTCTTATAACTTTTACACTGTGCCTGCAATTCGGGGTCTAAAATCTCGATGCACCATTTGTGCGCACGCGCCCATTGCACAGTCTTTGAAATGTACTTTTTGGGTTGTTCGGCTGCCTGATTAGTATTTTCAGAGGTTGATGGTGTTGCTGTTGATTCCATAGTTTAAATGCATAAATTATATGGTGCAAATATATTGATTTTTTTTGAAAAACAAAAAAAATTTTGGCTGAGAATATCACGCCTTCTTCTTTAAAGTATGTTTCAGCCATCTATTGCTCCTCAATCGCAAAAGGAACATCACACCGCGGAGAAAGAGTTCCACTGCCATTGCCAACCAAACGCCTTTTAAGCCCATATACGATGCCAAAATCATTACAAACGGTATGCGTATCAGCCACATAGAGGCAAGGTTCATTATACTTGGCACAAGACTGTCGCCCGCACCTACAAATATTCCGTAACCTATTATCGCCGCCGCAAACATCGGTTCAGCAAATGCCTCGATTCGCAAAATCTCTGTGCCTGAGATGATTATATCTTCTACCGGGGTCATCAGCGACAGCAGTTCGGGACAGAAAATAAACATAAACACCGACATCACCGTCAGCATTATCATACCCGTAAATGTGGAAATGTAGGCGAAACTTTTGGCAAGATACCTCCTCCCCGCCCCTACGCACTGACCTATAAGGGTGGTGGCAGCGTCGGAAATTCCGTAGCCGGGCATATAACAGATTCCCTCAATGGTAACGGCAAAGGTGTCGGCGGCTATTGCCACATTGCCAAGCGGCGCAACTATCGATGTCATAACAATATATGCCAAACTCATAATAGTGCGCTGAACGCCAACGGGAAGGCTTATTTTGAGCGAATTAACAACGCATTTGCGGGTGGGACGATAAGAGCCTTTTTCGCGCCAAACCGAAAGCAGTTTCGACCGGCACACAAGGTAATACATCTCTACAAACGACACCAACGCGCACGCCAAAACCGACCCTGTGGCAGCACCCTTAACGCCGAGTCCTGCGCCGGGGATAACCCACTCGCAGCCGCAAAACTCAAACGTGCGGTCGGGATAAATCAAGAAAAAATTAAAAATCACATCCAAAACGCAGGTGGTGATATTCAAAATACTCGGCACACGGAGGTTGCCCTCGCTGCGGAGCATACTCGACGCAAGGTAACTCATCTGCATAAATGGCATTCCGCACGAAAAAATAAAATAGTATGCCGAGGCGTCGTCGCAAATATCGTCGCCACCGTTGAGCCAATGCGGAAGTGGCTGACTAACAAGCAACGACACAGCGGTAACAATCAATCCATAAAGCAGACAAAACGAAATCGACTGACGGAGAATGTCGCGTGCGGCCTTGGGATTGTCGGCTCCGATACGGTGCGAAACCATTACAGCAAAGCCAGTTACAACCGATTCCACAAGTCCGAAAATAAGCCAAGTGGTAGATGTAACAAGACCCACGGCAGCCGAAGCGTGTGCTCCAAGACTTCCCACCATACTCGTGTCGATATACGACATAAGTATAAACGAAATCTGCGCCATAATAGCCGGCACACTCAACTGCAAAGTCAACTTAATTTGCTGACTTCGAGTAAGTTGTTCGCCCTTGCGGATTGCCTCAAATGCCTTGTCGGATTTAGCCATCGCCTCAGTTAGATTTATTCTGATTGTTAACTATCGACATTGCCGCAGTGTAGGCGGTAGTCCAAGCGGATTGAAGGTTAAACCCTCCTGTAACAGCATCTATATCAAGCACTTCGCCAACGAAATAGAGATTCTTGACAGCCTTTGATTCCAAACTCTTGCTGCTGACGGCATTAAGCGAAATTCCACCCGAAGTAACAAACTCCTCTTTGTAATGACCTCGCCCTTGAATTTTATATGTATCTGAAATTAAGATAGATACCAGACGGTTGAGATTCTTTTTCGACACTTCCGACCAACGTTTTGCACCATCGATACCGCATTTGTTGGTGATATATAGCCACATACGGTTGGTAATGCCGTCGGGACGAACCGAAAGAACAGTTTTTTGAGGATAACGCGATTGAAACGAAAAAACAATATTTCGAGCATCTTCTTCGTTGGTATTCAGCCAATTAACTATAAGGTTTGATGTGTATTTGTTTTCTTTGAGATAACGAGCCGCATACGACGACAGTTTCAAAATTGCCGGTCCGCTCATTCCCCAATGTGTAACAAGAACCGACCCCTCAGATGTAAATTTAGTACCTGCAATGCTGCACGATGCGTCGTCCACTGTTGCGCCCATAAGTGCGTTTAAATCAGGGTCTTTGATGGTAAAGGTAAATAGGCTTGGAACAGGCTCTATGGTTTCGATACCAAGTTTTTTAAAAATATCGAGAAAAGCAGGTGATGTTCCGCCTGTGGCAACTACCACAATATCAAATGTTTGCGGCGGTTTTTCGTCAAACGACAAAATAAATTTTCCCTCGGCATTGGTTTGCAACGACGATAAACGGTGGTTGGTTTTGATAGTTACACCTTTGGCAATCAACGCATTATACAAAGTATCCACAATCTGCAAAGCATTTTGCGAAGTAGGGAAAACACGTCCGTCGTCTTGTGCAAAAAGCGTTACACCGTGGGCTAAGAACCACTCTTGCAAAGCGTTATGGTCAAAATTGTAGAAAAGTTTTTTCAACAGATTAGCCCCACGAGGATACACGTGATTAAGCGCACCCACAGTATCAAAAGTGTTGGTGATATTGCATCGGCCTCCGCCTGTGAGCGAAAGTTTGTGCATAGGCTTATCGCTTGATTCAAAAATAGTTATATCAAACTCACGGGTGTTTTCCGCAATATTGGCGGCACAGAAGCACCCCGCAGCCCCCGCTCCTATTATGGCTAATCTTGTTGCAGACATATATCAAATTTTACAAGCCGCAAAGTTACCTATAATTTTCTTACCATAAAAAATGCAAACAACCATTTTCGGAAAATAATTTGCCAACCAAAAGAATTATTGTTTACCTTTGCCCAAAAATCTTGTATTATGCCACTGAAATATCCCGACAATTTGCCGGCCATAGAACTATTAAAAAAGGAAAACATATTTGTAATTGACTATACCAAAGCCACTTCGCAAGACATTCGTCCGCTTAGGATAGCCATTCTAAACCTTATGCCCATCAAGATAACCACCGAAACCGACTTGATAAGGCTGCTGTCGAACTCGCCGCTGCAAATAGAAATCGACCTGATAAAAATCAAAAGCCACACCTCTAAAAACACCCCTGTGGAACATATGAGGCGGTTTTACATTGATTTCGACGAGATAAAAAAACGCAAATACGACGGCTTGATTGTTACCGGTGCGCCCGTAGAACAGATTGAATACAAGGATGTTACATATTGGAGCGAACTCACCGAGATATTCGACTGGGCCAAAACCAACGTTACCGCCAAGATGTTTATCTGCTGGGGTGCGTGTGCCGCGCTTTACCACTACTACGGAGTGCCCAAGCACGGACTCGCCCAAAAAATGTTCGGAGTGTTTGAGCACCAGATGCTCGATCCCCTCAACCCTATTTTCCGCGGGTTCGACGATATTTTTTACGTTCCCCACAGCCGCCACACCGAAATACTCAAGGAGGACATCGACAAAGTGTCTGAAATAAAGATACTTGCAAGCAGTCCGCAGGCAGGAGTGTATATGCTCTCAAACCAAAACGGACGCGAACTCTACCTCACAGGTCACGCCGAGTACAACGCCTTTACGTTAGACAACGAATACCGCCGCGACCTTGCCAAAGGACTGCCTATCAACATTCCGCGCAACTATTATCCCAACAACGACCCGCATCAGCAGCCCGTAGTCCGCTGGCGCAGCACCGCCAACCTGATGTTCAACAACTGGCTGAACTACTTTGTATATCAGGAGACACCGTATAATATTGAGGAGATTGGGTAAAGATTTTGCATTTAAGCGCAAAATTTATTATCTTCGCACTTGAAAAACAGCATAATTATGGAACCACTGTCTAATAAAAAAATCCGCCTAATACCATACGGAATGAGCGACTTTGCGAGAATCCGCAGAGAAAATAGGTATTATGTCGACAAGACAATGTTTATACCAATGCTCGAAGAGTTCAAATTTCAAACTTTCCTTCGCCCGAGAAGGTATGGTAAAAGTTTAATGCTCAATATGTTGGCAGCATATTATGATATTGCCTACAAGCAAAGGTTCGATGAGTTGTTTGGTGGATTGTACATTGGAAAAAATCCTACCGAGGAACGCAACCAGTATTTGATTATGCAGTTTGACTTTTCAAAAGTTGATCCAGACTACACAAAAACGCAAAAATCGTTTAACGAACTTGTGCTTGACACACTTATACAATTTGCTAACAAATATAAGAACTTGCTGCCCGAAGGTACTGTGGAAAATATTTCTGACCAAAAGGAATCAAACGATGCGTTTACAAAACTAACACGAATTGTTCAACTTGCGGGCCTGCAAATCTACGTCCTTATCGACGAGTACGACAACTTTGCCAACACTCTGCTTGCCGACAGCGAAACCAACTACAAAGACCTCACCCACGGTGACGGCTTTTTCCGCCTGTTTTTCAACAACTTGAAGGCTGCCACCAACAAGAACGATGCCGCTGTGTCGAGAATAATGATTTCGGGCGTTACTCCGCTAACGCTCAGCGACGTAACAAGCGGCTACAACATCGGTAAAAACATTTCAATGAGGTCGTCTTTCAATTCGTTGGTAGGCTTTACCGAAACAGAATTTCGCCAAATGCTTGAATATTACCGAGATGTAACGGGTGTGTTTAATCATTCCATCGACCAACTTATCGAAATCACCAAACCGTGGTACGACAATAACTGTTTTAGCGAAGATGCTGTTAACCAAGAACGTATGTATAATTCGGATATGGCATTGTTTTTTGTGGATAGTTACATTCAAAAAGGCGGACAAATTCCCGAAAAAATGGTTGATACCAATATTACCTCCGACTACAATAAGATGGCGAAACTAATCCGCTTTGAGAAAAATTTTGGCGAAAAAACTTCTCTTATTCAGCGGATTAACAATGACGGACAGATTTACAATCAGATAGAAGAAGAATTTGCCTTAAAAGACCTTGACCGCTACGAAAACCTTGTTAGCCTGATGTATTATATGGGATTGCTGTCGATTGGCGGCTACGATACTGGCGACACACTTTTGATTGTGCCCAACGCCACAGTCCGTCAGCAATATTTTATGTATATGGTGCGCAATTACGATGTGCTAATATCTTGGAAAACAGATGATAACGTTATGACAGACCTTGGTCGCGGACTCGCAAAACGCGGCGAACACGAGCCATTTTTCCGTTACATTGCAGGCTGTATGAGCGATGTATCTAACATCAAGGATTTCAACAATCAAGGCGAATCATTTGTAAAGGGATTTTTCCTCTGCCAATTTGGCACCAACCTCAATTATTTTATCTCCTTTACGGAACATTATTTTGGACACGGATACAGCGATATTTACCTAAAACCGCGTCTCGGGACTGCACACGCATACGTTATAGAACTTAAATACGTAAAGCACAGCGCAACAGAGGCAGAAGTAAATGCCAAATTAGAAGAAGCCCGCGCCCAACTGCCCAAATACATCAGCGACAAAAACTTGCTCACCGAAGCAAAAGACGGAGGTTGGACACTTCACCCGATAATCTTGGTTTTCAAGGGGTGGGAATTGGCAAGATACGAGGGGAGGTAAAATCTCTATCTCCGCCAAGCGCCAACTACTTCGCCGATATACATTGTGTGAACTCCGGCAGGGAAGTTTTTGTACTGACGTTCAGGAACTTCGTTTTTGTAATATTTAGAATCGAAAGGTGCGGCGTACATAGTTTTGCACTCAATAACAAGCGTAGCCTCAGTATAATAAGGTGTGCCGTTTTGGGTGTAGGCAGTGTGAAGTCCGAGGGCAGCAGCCTTGTCGCCATCCCGTCCGCTCTTAGTACCCATATAGTTGAGAACTTTCTGATTTTCAGGACCAAATGACATTACGGTAAAATATTGAGCCTTATCCATAAACTGTTTGGTGTAGCGTTTTTCGGCAACGTAAACCGTGAGAGCGGTGCGACCCCAAAGTACGCCGATTCCACCCCAACCGATAGTCATAGCGTTGTGCTTGGTTTTGTCGCCTGCTGCCAATAGTTCCGACTTGCGAAACCACTGGAAACCATTGTCGTTGAAGTCCTTAGATACGTCTATTTTGTCAAATCCGTATTGTTCCTGAGCCGCAGCCACAAAAGAAGAAAATGTAATTGCAAAAGCAACTAATGTTTTGATAATTAATGATTTTTTCATTGTGAATATGATTAAATGTGATTGTTTTGGCAGCAAAGATAGCGAATGATTTTTGAATTCATTAATGCTAATTATCACACTTAATATTTAAAAAATTAATATCCAACAATACTACTAGAATATTGGTCCCAACCTGCTGCTGTTTTGTATGTTTTAACAGCAGAAGAGGGCACATAAATCAATCCGTAATATCCTAATGATGTATAAAAAACCGGAGGATTAACGCTTTGGAATATTAAAGAAACCAAGTTAGTGCAACCAAATAAGGCATTATAACCTATACTCGTAACACTTTCGGGAATTGTCAATATATTCAAGCTGGTGCAACCATTAAAGGCAGAACTGCCTATACTCGTTACACCATCAGGAATTGTTATAGAAGCCAACTGGGTGCAACCAGAAAAAGTTGACGGTTCTATACTCGTTACACCATCTGGAATATTTATTGATGCCAAGCTGGTGCAACCGGAAAAGATGTACTGTCCTATACTCGTTACACCATCTGGAATATTTATTGATGCCAAGCTGGTGCAACCGGAAAAGGTGTACTGTCCTATACTCGTTACAGCATCTGGAATATTTATCGAGGTCAAACTGGTGCAACCGGAAAAGGCACCATTGCCTATACTCGTTACACCATCTGGAATATTTATCGAGGTCAAACTGGTGCAACCGGAAAAGGCACCATTGCCTATACTCGTTACACCATCTGGAATTTTGATTGAAGGCAAACTTTCGCAACCAGAAAACACACTCTCTCCTATACTCGTTACACCATCTGGAATATTTATAGATGCCAAGCTAGTACAACCGTCAAAGGTAGATCTGCCTATACTCGTTACACCATTTGGAATATTTATCGAGGTCAAACTGGTGCATTTAGCAAATGCCGACTTTCCAAAACTTGTAATAGTAGTTGGTAATTTAATAGCAATCAATGTATTACAACGGTATAATGCAGCATCCCGTATACCATTGATGCCTGTACATAATTCCAAATTTAGAATAACTTTAATACCTTTATATTTTGTGTTATTATTGGAAGCTAAAACACTACAAATCATCTCAAAATCTGGCACCTTATCCAACAAGACCACTTCACATTCCGTAATGCCCGCATTCAGTTTTTCATTCATAAAATCATCTAATTGAGAAACATATATACCTTCTTGCAAATTTGGTGTACTTGGCGTGATGGTCACTCTAATTGTATCGTAGATTGCCACTTTAATAGTATCAATTGCCTTTATCTGATACACTTGTATTGTATCATACTTAACTATTTTTATGGTATCTGTCTTAATAGTAAGAATTGTATCGTATTTTACCATAATATCATCAACTATATTACGAATAGTATCATAAATAGTAGTCCTAATGGTATCAAAATAGTTGTTGATAAGATTTGTTCTAATAGTATCGTATATTGTACCACGTTTAAGAGGTTCGTCGTCTTTTGTACACGAGCCGAAAAACAATGTAGCACTAAATACTACTACTAAAAAGGTAAATATTTTATTTCTCATAGCATATAATTTTAATGGAATCACAATTTTGATGGATGAATTCGCCACCATTATCAAATAAAATATACGATTATACAAATGAATCATCCCGCGGAATGTGTCGAAACTTTTACGACACATCTGTCGAAACTTTTACGACACTTTCCATATAGGCAGCCAATTCATTAAAAAAATTGTGATTTAGTGCACGACTAATACGTTTAAGAAGCTCAATATCAATATATTGTCGTTCAAAAATGCAATAGCAGTTGGTTCGGTCGCAATTGATGCAATCGGCAAGCCAGGTTACAGAACGCTTTTGACGAATAAGTTCCTGTCGTATTAGTCTTCCAAGATGAAAATCAGAATCTACTGTTTCTGCCATTACGTCTAAAAGTTCACATTTGAAGCCTTGTACTCTTAAACACATCAATATAAGCAAAATAAAAAGCGTGTAGCCGTTTTCGCATAATGCTTATTTTGGATAGAAAGGCTCCGCCAAGAACCGTGAACGTAAAATAAGCACGAAAACGGCTCACGCCTATACGACGTGAACCTAATCGCTTACTTATTCTCACGGTCGTAAAATTTGGCGGAATTTATCTATCCGAGAATAAGAGCGTAAAGCCCAATATTTTAATATGTTAGTTTATTACTTTTCTGTTTCTTGTTTTTATGTTTTATGGTGCAAATATACACATATTTTTTTGAGTATTTTGATATTAGTTCTTTTTATCTGAGTTATTGCTATAATTTTTTCTGGCATTAAACATTTGCTCTTTGATACCACCTTTTGTGACAAAACGGTTTTGCACAGTCTCTAAAAGATTATAAATGAAAAACTGATTTGTATGTGCAAATTTGGCAAATATAAATGAGAAATACCAACTAAAAACCAAAAAAAATCAGCGGGCAAGTTTATCTTGTCCGCTGAAATAATCCGCTATGTTAGAATGATTTATTCAAACACTATCTTGTCGCCTTTTACATCGGCAAGGATTTCGGGCTTTTTGCCTATGCGACCCGAGATGAGTTCGGTGGCAAGGGTGTTGAGAATCTGTTTTTGTATAACACGCTTTACAGGACGTGCTCCAAACTGTGGATCGTAACCCTTGTGAGCAACCCATTTTACCGCCTCGGGGGTAAGGTGTATTTGCAAACCTTGCTCTTTGAGACTCTTGTTGATAACATTCATTTGAATGTCAACCACTTGCGCTATCTGTTGCTCGCTCAGAGGTGTAAACATCACAGTCTCGTCGATTCGGTTGAGGAACTCGGGACGGATGGTGTTTTTCAAAAGGTTCATCACCTGTGTGCGTGTGGCGTCGAGAATCTGCTCGTCGTTCTGACCGTTGAGTTCTTCAAGATTTTGGCGGATAACGTCGCTGCCGAGGTTTGAGGTCATTATTATAATGGTGTTCTTGAAATTTACAGTACGACCCTTTCCATCTGTAAGACGGCCATCGTCAAGCACTTGCAGCAAAATGTTGAACACGTCGGGATGAGCCTTTTCGATTTCGTCCAAAAGGATAACCGAATAGGGTTTACGGCGCACTGCCTCTGTAAGTTGTCCGCCCTCATCGTAACCAACGTATCCGGGAGGCGCTCCGATAAGACGCGTTACAGCAAATTTTTCTTGATATTCGCTCATATCGATACGCACCATAAGGTTTTCGTCGTCGAAGAGGAATTCGGCAAGAGCCTTTGCCAACTCGGTTTTACCTACACCCGTGGTACCGAGGAAGATAAACGAACCAATAGGCTTTTTGCTATCCTGCAATCCCGCACGGCTACGGCGAACGGCATCTGCCACAACAGATATTGCAAGGTCCTGACCTACAACACGTTTATGAAGTTCGTTTTCAAGGTTGAGGAGTTTTTCTTTCTGGGTCTGCATCAATTTTGTAAGCGGAATACCCGTTTGACGCGAAATTACCTCTGCAATGTCCTCATATCCAATCTCTTCCTTGATAAGCGGCGAATCTTTTTGATTTTCTTCAAGTTGCGTTTTCAACTGATTAATCTGGTTTTCCACTTCGGGAATACGGCCGTATTTCAACTCAGAGGCAAGTTGGAGGTTGCTTTCGCGCTCTGCCTTGGTGTACTGGTTTTTGAGGTTTTCGAGGTCGGACTTCAACTGTTGCATTTTTTGCACTATCTCCTTCTCGCTCTGCCACTTAGCGTTAAGATTTGAACGTTCCTCGTTGAGTTCAGCAAGTATTTTGGCGTTTTTCTCAATTTTGGCAGAATCACCTTCACGCTTAATTGCCTCACGCTCAATTTCATACTGACGAATTTTGCGGTTAACCTCGTCCAAAGGTTCGGGCACAGAGTTCATCTCAATTTTGAGTTTTGCTGCGCTTTCGTCGATAAGGTCGATAGCCTTATCCGGGAGGAAACGGTCTGATATATAGCGGTTTGACAGTTCCACAGCGGCAATTATAGCCTCGTCTTTGATACGGATATGGTGGTGGTTTTCGTAACGCTCTTTTAATCCACGGAGAATAGAAATGGCATCCTCCACGTTAGGCTCGTCGATCATAACGGGCTGGAAACGACGTTCGAGCGCCTTGTCTTTCTCAAAATATTTCTGATATTCGTCCAAAGTAGTTGCGCCAATGGCTTTTAGTTCGCCACGGGCAAGGGCAGGTTTCAAGATGTTAGCAGCGTCCATAGCACCGTCGCTCTTGCCTGCGCCCACAAGGGTGTGAATTTCGTCGATGAAAAGGATAATTTCACCGTCGGAATCTATAACCTCCTTAACCACAGACTTTAAGCGTTCCTCAAACTCACCTTTATATTTAGCACCGGCAATCAATGCGCCCATATCGAGCGAATAAAGTTGCTTAGATTTAAGGTTTTCGGGCACGTCGCCATTGATGATACGATGCGCAAGTCCCTCAGCAATAGCGGTTTTACCTACGCCGGGTTCGCCCACAAGTATCGGGTTGTTTTTGGTACGGCGACTCAGGATTTGAAGCACACGACGGATTTCGTCGTCACGACCGATAACAGGGTCGAGTTTGCCTTTAAGTGCCTGAGCGTTAAGGTTTATAGCGTATTTAGAAAGACTTTGGTAAGTATCCTCGGCACTCTGGCTTGTAACCTTTGAGCCACCGTGAAGTTCGTCGATAGCCTTGGCAAGTTCTTTGGCGTTGAACCCGCTGTCTTTCATCATATTAGCCACGTCGTCACCGGCATTAAGCAATGCCTGGTAGATATGCTCGATGGTAACAAACTCGTCGCCACGCTTTTCGGCATCGGATTGAGCATTGAGCAATACGCGCTGACAGTCGCTACTGAGGTAAGGTTCGCCGCCCTGCACCTTGGTGTAACGGCTGCAAATAGCGTCCAACGTGCGCTGGAAGGTTTGCAAATTGATATTCAGTTTCCTGAAAATAAAGTTGGTGATGTTTTCATCGGCTTTGATAATGGCAGAGAGCAGGTGTCCGGTTTCGATAGCCTGACATCCGGCACGCTGACTAAGCGCCACCGCATCCTGCACGGCCTTCTGCCCTTTGATTGTAAATTTGTCGAAGTTCATAATATAAGTTGCTTAAAATTGTTTACGCGTTACAATTTACAAAAGATTTGCCAGATAGAGGATAGATTTTTGAAAGAAAATGCGAAATATTTTATAACGTATTGATAATTAAAATGATATTCATTATCTTAGAGTAATGGGATAGAAAACAAACACTGTCAAATTGACACAATGCAATAGACATTATGACACAAAGTAAGACAAAATGGCAGAAAATTATTCTTTTTTGCGAACTTTGCGTAATTATCATCTTTTGTTTGCTACTTAAATCTTTTTGTTTACTTTTGCCGCAAAATTAAAAGACATCAGTTATGAGTGGTTTCTTCGGTGCAGTTTCAAAAGAAAACTGCGTTTCAGACGTGTTCTACGGAACCGACTATCATTCTCACCTCGGCACCAAAAGAGGTGGTATGGCAATTTTCAACTCTAATACAGGCATTTACGAGCGTGCTATCCACAGCCTCGAAAATAGCTATTTCCGCACAAAGTTTGAGAGCGACGCCAATTCGTTTAACGGCTGTTCGGGCATAGGCTGCATTAGCGACACAGAGCCTCAACCTTTGGTAATTGAATCGCGAATAGGGCGTTTTGCCATTGCCACAGTAGCCAAAATCAACAACATAAACGAAATTGCACGCTACTTTTTGGACAAAGGCGAACATTTTGCCGAAACCTCGCAAGGCTCGTACAACGCCACCGAACTTGTGGCAATGCTCGTGTGCGAAAAAACCACAATTGAGGAGGGTATCAAAAACGTTTACGAACGCATAAAAGGCTCTTGCTCAATACTTATTTTATACAAAGACCGCATTATAGCGGGTCGCGACAAACACGGACGCACACCTATTATTATAGGTCACAAAGATGGAGCATTTTGCGCCGCTTCTGAAACTTCGTCGTTTATCAATCTCGGTTACAAAATTTTCAATTATATTGGCGCAGGCGAAATTGTAGAAATCACTGCCAACGGCATACGCACACTCAAACCCGCCGAAAAGGATATGCAAATTTGCTCATTCCTGTGGGTTTACTATGGATATCCGCCATCGTTTTACGAAGGAATCAACGTGGACGAAACCCGTTACAACAACGGATCTGAACTCGCCACAGCTGATATGGAAGAAAACAACGGCAAAAAGCCCGATGTGGATTTTGTAGCAGGTATTCCCGACAGCGGAGTGGGTCATGCACTGGGATACAGCAACAAGGCGCATATTCCCTACATACGTCCTTACGCCAAATACACTCCCACATGGCCCCGCAGCTTTATGCCGCAAAACCAGAAACAACGCGAACTTGTTGCCAAAATGAAACTTATACCAAACTCTGCCCTCATCAACGGCAAAAAAGGTATATTCCTCGACGACAGCATTGTGCGCGGCACACAGCTCAAAGATAATGTTAAAGACCTTTACGAATACGGTATCAAAGAGGTGCACATGCGTGTGGCTTGTCCCCCGCTGGTATACCCGTGCGAATTTTTGAATTTTAGCCGTTCACGCAGCAATCTTGAACTTGCCACCCGCAAGGCAATCACCAATCTCAAAGGCTGTGTCAACGAAGAGGATCTTCCCAAATATGCCGACCCCGACAGCCAAGAATACAAGGATATGGTGGAAGAAATCCGCAAAGAACTCGGCTTAACTACATTGAAATTCCAACGGTTAGACGCACTTGTTCGCGCCATAGGTTTGCCCAAACAGCACCTCTGCACACACTGTTTCGACGGCACAGGAGTAGGTCAATAAGCCATGAAAATTCTCATACAGCAGCCCCCGAGCTACCATTTTGGATTTGCCTATTCGGCAGATTTGGGGTGCAATGCGCCTTCGTCGGAAATCTATGTTGAAAACCCTGTAACTAAGGCTATTACATCTCCGTTTGAATCTACCGAAGCATTTTCAAAAAAGCTGACACGCGAACTCAAAGCCATAAAAAAACAGCAAGCTGTGGCATTTGGCATTGATTACGAAATATTTGCCGATGAAATATGTGCCGATATATTTGAAACGGCTTTGAAATGCTGTATGAGGCTCGGTTTTCATGCTGCAATTGTTACATCATGCAGCGAAATTATAAAGCATCTGCCTACGCTTAAACAACTTGCGCCATACTATTGTTCTGTTGCCATAAAGATTCCCTCTGCCGACGATTCTGTATTGCAAATAATGCAACCTGGATTCCCGCTATTTCAACAGCGATTGCAGATAATCAAACAGTTAGCAGAATCAAAAATAAAAACAGGAGTTTGGATAAACCCCGTTTTGCCATTTATCAACGACTCGGAACAGAGCCTATCCACAATATTGGAATCTGCCGCTCAAAACGGAGCTACTTTTGCCGCATATCAAAAAAAACTCGCTTTAAACGACACCACGCGCCAATATCTATTCGATAATATAGGTCTCCGCTATCCACAACTGGTAGAACAATACCAACAACTATTTTCGGGCAAGGACGAAACTTTCGGTCCTAACTTTATGGCTTTGTCTAACACCTTTGTACGCACGGCAAAACGTTGTGGCATGACAACCGGCTGGCCCGAATACCGTCCGCCGCAATTATCTTTATTTTAAAGCGTACTTGGCAATTGTATACAATCCATTGAGCGTTAATTCTTTATCTATCTTATCAAATACACTTGTTATAGGAGCGAGAATAGTGTTTAATCCGCCCGTGGCAATAGTGCGAATTTGATTTTGAGGCACTCCGTGCTGCCGTTCCATATCGGCTTTCATTTGCGAAATTATACCCTCCACAAGACCTTTGTAACCATAAAGAATGCCGCTTTGGATACATTCTACCGTGTTGGTTCCGAGGCTCGAAGGCGGAATCTCTAACGGCACAGATGGCAATTGGGCGGTATTGCTAAAAAGCGATTTGAGCGCAGTGCCAATGCCTGGTGCTATGGCGATACCTGCGATATTTGCCTTATCGTCCAATGCGGTAAACGACAACGCAGTACCAAAATCAGCCACAATACAAGCACAGTGAAAAGTTTCCCAAGCCTGTACAGCATCGCAAAGCAAGTCCCCTCCTATCTCGTGTTCGCTTCCAGAGGGAACTTTTACAGGAAGGCTCGGAAACACATCCGCACCCACAATTAACGGTTTTTTATTAATAAGACGCTGAGATACAATAACAAACGCACCAATAAGTTGCGGCACCACCGAACTCACCACCACATTATCTATTTGAGTAGCATCCAACCCAAAATCTTTAAATAAAATATGCAGCAGAGCGAAATATTCGTCGCCCGTACGCTTTGTATCGGTGCTAATGCGCCACTGTTCAACTACTTGGCTATTGTTAAACACAGCCGCTTTGATGTTAGTATTGCCTATATCGAATGTTAAAAGCATATTTTTTTTGTTTTTGGTGATAGCGCAAAGATAGAAAATTTTGATAACTTTGCATCCAAAACCGACATATTCTTCCGACAGCAAAAGTTATGCTCCAACAATTTAACCAATACATCGCCGCACACAGCCTCGCCAACAAATCGCAAACAACACTCCTTGCCATAAGCGGAGGGGCCGATTCGGTTTGCATGCTCGATATGTTCGTTAAGGCGGGATACAAGGTGGCTATTTCACATGTTAATTTTCATCTTAGAGGTGAGGATAGCAATCGCGACGAGGCGTTTGTGAGGGCTTTGGCAAAAAAATACAATGTTGAAATCTTTACAAAGAGTTTTGACACAAAAAGTTACGCAGCCGAAAAACACATATCAATAGAGATGGCAGCAAGAGATTTGCGTTATGCCGAATTTGATAGGTTGATGAATACTCACGGTTTTAAATGCACTGCCGTAGCCCACCATCTCGACGACGCAGTAGAAACCTTTATGCTCAACCTTTTGCGTGGTACAGGCATTTCGGGACTTACCGGAATGCACGAAAAAAACGGCAGAATAATCCGCCCAATGCTCTGCTTTACAAGGCACGAAATCGAAGAATATCTAAATAATAATGGGTTGGAATACGTTACCGACATCACCAACTTTGAAACTGAGTATTCGCGGAATAAAATACGCAACTGCGTGATTCCATATTTTGAACAAATCAATCCATCGTTTCGCCATAGCTTTGCCGACACATTTAAATATATGCGTCAGGTAAAGAGTATCTATTTTGAAGAGATAGAACAACAAAAAAGCAATATGCTTGTAAACGACAACGGATGTATTAGGATAGACATTGAAAAACTGTTGCAATATCCTCATCGCCAAGCGTTTATGTTTGAAGTTTTGCATCCGTACGGTTTCAACAAACAACAATTGGAGCAAATCGAGGGGTCGCTTATTGGCGAAAGCGGCAAAATATTCACTAGTACTTCCCATAAATTATTAAAAGATAGGAAATATCTTATTATCAATAAATTAAGCCAAAATACAACATCACCCCTATTGATTCAAAAAAGCGACATAGACAAAGGCGTTTTTTATTGGGGAGATTACAAGATTGAGTTTGAAATATTCGACAAAGCAGACATAAATCTCAAATGCGGTAACGAAACAGCGTTTTTCGACTTCGACAAGCTGACATTTCCACTTGAAATCAGGCATTGGCACAGCGGCGACACCATAGTTCCGTTTGGTCGCAAACAAGCCAAAAAGCTAAGCGACATATTTATAGACCACAAACTACCAGTGGTAGACAAAGAACGTACCGCAATACTATGCTCTGGCAGCAACATCATTTGGGCAGTGGGCATACGTGCCTCGGAAACATACAAAGTTACATCCGAAACTACACGTATATTACGTATTAACAGCACGTTATAATTTTTTTTAATAAAATCACTACAAAAACCATCGCTATTAACCAAAAAAGCATTAACTTTGGAGGCAAAAAAAATTATAGCTTATGAAAAAAGTATTATATATATTGAGCCTAATTTTAGTAGGTATTGGCTTGATAAGCAGCCTTTTTGGACATGGTATCATAGGATTTATCCTTGGTGGATGCGGAGTTTTGTTAGCAATCACCACATTTATTTCAGGCAAGTTGATAGATGCCTCCAACCAGTCTACATTCGACAACGGAGAGGCCTCGCTCGAAGGAAAGATCAACAACCAGATAGCAGAATCCCGTCGCAACAAGTTTAAGGCAGAAAGCGAAATACGCCGTCTTACATCATGGAGCAACGATGCTATTTTTTCGGCATACTCAGCCGCAGCCCAAAAAGAGGGCGTTATGTTAGAAAAAGACAAACTCTACGAAAACTACGACCAGATACGTGAGCAGTTTGGTCCCAAAATAGAATTTGAAGCCGAAGACAAGTGCGACAACATAGTAAAAGGTTACCGCGACAAAATCAACGGCTACAAAGAGCGCATCACAGTATTTGACCAAAAACAAGACGAATACCTCAAACTCAAAGACAAGATCAAAGCCGTAAAGCAAAAAGAGAAACTTATGAAAAAACTCGAAAGTCACGACAACCATATGGAACAAGCCGACGAGCGCGAACTCAACTCTATTGCCGCCGGCGAATACGACCTCTCGCAACTGACCATGGGCTCGCTCGAACAAGAAGTGCTTGAGCGCGAAGAGTACTACAAACAGTTGGAAGAGACCAAGTTTCTAGACAGATTGTAAAACAAATTATATTATAACTATTTAAAATGAGAAAACTTATAGTAGCAGGCAACTGGAAAATGAACACTTCGGTTGCCGAAGGAGTAGAACTCGCAAAAAAAGTTAGCGATTACGTAGCAAGCAAAAACCTTCCCGCTCAGAAACAGGTAGTGATAGCACCACCCTTCACACACCTCGCTCCCATTGCACAGGTTATCAACGCCGACAAAGTGATCCTCGCCGCACAAGACTGCGCCGCCACTACAAATGGCGCTTACACCGGCGAAGTTTCGGCTTCGATGCTTAAAGGTCTTGGCGTTAAGGCCGTAATCCTTGGTCACTCAGAACGTCGTCAGTACTTCAAAGAAAATTCAGAAATCCTTCTCAAAAAAATCAAACTCGCCCTTGCCGAAGGTCTCGACATCATCTTCTGCATCGGTGAAACCAAAGAACAGCGCGAAGCTGGTGCCAACCTCTACAACAACGTTATCAAGGCTCAGCTCGTTGACACTGTGTTCACTCTCACACCCGAAGAATTCAAGAAAGTAATCATCGCTTACGAACCCGTATGGGCTATCGGCACTGGTCTTACCGCTACTCCCGAACAAGCTCAAGACATTCACGCTATGATTCGCAAAGCTATTGCCGACAATTTTGGTCAGGCTGTTGCCGACGACACCACCATACTTTACGGTGGAAGCTGCAAACCCTCTAACGCTGCCGAAATCTTTGCTAAAAAAGACGTTGACGGCGGCTTAATCGGAGGCGCTTCGCTCAAAGCCGACGACTTTGCTAAACTCATCGACGCAAGATAGATTCCATTTATCTAATAATTTTTTGCGGGCGGCTGCGTTTCTATTTATATATGGACGTACCGTCCGCATTTTTTTATCTAAAACTACTACCGATATGAAAATAAGGTTGACGATTTCAAAACTATTACTAACTATTGGTTTAACAGTCAGCATCTTCTCTGTTAACGCCCAGCAAAAGCAATTACCCGATGACGAAAACTTTGTGAGCGAGCTCAACAGCTTCATGGGAGTAAAAACATCGCTCAACAAAGACCTTAAAACCGAAGTCAAGGCTTTTACCGACAAGATAGAAACAAACGCGGTGTCTGGCGAAATGCGCTCCCAAATGATAGAAACCATGAACAACTATCTCGCAAAAAGATGCGCTCCATCGCCCCACATGCTCAACCTTATTAAAACTTTCAACGCTTTCTGCGACAAAAACAAAACTCAGCAATTTGCTGTTTGGTACAATTATATGAAAGAGTATATGGCCGAAAAGGTGTCGTTGACCAAAATCAACGACAACACCATGTTTATATACCATCTCTTAAAAGACAACAGTATCGAAACCCTCGGTTCAAAATCGTGGATACTCAGCACCGACAACTTCACATTAAACATTCGCGACAACGGAAACGGTAAAAAAGAACTTTGGGTCGACTGTCAAAACGTTGACCTCCGCTGCAAGATGCGCAACGACAGCTCGCTGGTAATTTATTCCACCAACGGCAAATATAGTTATTCGGATAAAAAATGGTTCGGAAACGGCGGACGTGTGGATTGGCAGAGGGCTGGGATTTCACCAGATTCCATGTATGCCGAACTTCATAACTACGTAGTTGAAACGCCAAGGTCGGACTTCTCGGCCGATAGTGTTGACTTTCACAACCCCTTTTTCTTTAAAAACCACATCAAAGGCTCATATAGCGACAAACTTGTAGTGGGTGGATTTGGTGCAAAAGCCCGATTCCCGCAGTTTGAATCATACAACAGATACCTCACTATCCCAAACCTCATTCACAACATCGACTTTGAAGGTGGATATGCTCAGCACGGAAGCGTATTCTCTGGTGTGGGCGACACTTCGGTAAATGCCCAACTGATTTTCAAATACGAAGGAAAACCTCTTATTACTGCCAAATCTACCTCATTTGTTTACAATACCGACAAAATAGAGTCCTCCTCTGCTAAAATTGCAATCAAATTTGGCAACGACTCCATTTCGCACATCGGACTTCGTCTCAGATACCGCGCACAAGACTCGTCGCTAACATTGCTAAAAATCGCTACTGGCTCGGAGGTGGCCAAGTATATCGACACCTACCACTTTATCAAGTTCAATGTTAACGAACTGCAATGGCATCTCGGCGACACTGCCATATATTTTGTAACAAATCGTACTGCCACCAGCGATTATGCCCAGTTTACATCTTACGATTTTTTTTCGGAACAAGAATTCAAAGACCTACAAGGAATCGACAGAGTGCACCCGTTAATCGCCCTCCACAACTATATCTACGCTCAGCAAACTTTTGAAATATCCCCCTACGCTTACAACTTGTATCTAAGAAACACTTACGGACTTTACATCACCGACGAAAAAGTGTCTGACCTACTCCGGAGACTATCGTACGATGGATATGTAATCTACGATCCAGCAACACAGACAGGACAAATCGACCAAAAAATTTTCGACGTAATAGGCTGTAGCACAAAGTCTAAAGACTACGACTGTATCGACATATATTCCAAGGCAGAAAATAGAGGCGATGTTAACGCAATATTCAACATAAAAGACTACAAACTATCCATTTTCAATGCATTGCCATTTAAATTGAGCAACAGTTCAAACGTGTTGGTAACACCCGACTCCACTATCGTTATCGGCGACAGCCTCAACATCAAATTCAACGGCAAAATCAGTGCTGGACTTGCCAACTTCTACGGCAAAAATTTCGACTTTTCTTACGACAAATTCACCGTAGATATTCCCGACGCCGACTCTATGGCTCTTTTGGCATACAACAACGTGGATGGCAAAATAAAAATAGATTCTGTGCGAAGCGTGTTTGAGCATATCAAGGGCGTGCTCGAAATCGACTCATCATTCAACAAATCTGGCAAAGATGTATTCGAGCACATGCCAAAACTAATTACCAACGACACTTCGTACGTGTATTACGACAAAATAACCAAAGGAAAATACGACCGCGACAAATTTCACATGACAGTGTTCCCATTTGAGCTCGACAGCATGAAACACCTATCACTCAACGCTGTACAAGCAAAAGGATTGTTTGAATCAGGTATTTTCCCCGACTTGGACGTTACTCTTACCGTACAGCCCGATATGTCGCTCGGATTTGTGATGCCTACCCAAGAAGAAGGAATGCAGCTATTCTCTGGCAAAGGTACATATCATAACACTGTGATTCTCAACGCAAAGGGTCTTGGTGGAGATGGCGAAATCAGATACCTCACCACTGTGGCAAGAGCCGAAAAATTCTTTTTTTACCCCGACTCCGTATCGGGAATTGTCAACTATTTGGATGTAAAACCAGTACTTAAATCAGAAGTAGGAACCATTCCAAATATGAAAACCGACATACCCGACATACACGCCGACTCAGCACTCGTATTTTGGAAACCTGCCGATGACCTTTTCTCTGCCACCGCTAACGACACAGCTTTTGTGCTCTACAAAGGAGATGGCAAATACAGCGGATCCATCAACATCACTCCCGACAAAATAGAGGGCGACGGACTGCTGCTTTATGCCGGTTCGGGACTCTTTTCTAAAAAATTCACATTCCACAATCTCTCATTCAAAGCCGACAGCTCTACATTCTGCTACTACGACGAAAAACATCCGGGCGACTCTACGGGTCACCTTTTCGCATATCTTTACAATGCTGATTTCAATATCGACTCCACTGCCCTATGGGGAAGATTTATCGCCTCGAACGATAGTTCAAAAGTTTTCTTCCCACAGCACAAATACAAACAAAAAACAGGATTCTACTATTGGAGTATCAACAAAAACCTTCTTGAATTTGGCAAAGAGTTGCCCGACTACGACCTCGGCATGATAGCAAAAACAAAAGAAGATTTTGAAAAAATCCGTTACGTCAACTCCGAATTCGAACCATTGCTCAGCGGCGTCACACTCATCGCCGACAAAGACACGCTGACATATTCGGCATACAGTTCGTCGTATTCACCACTCGAAGGCGACATAAATGTACACGAACCCGGAGAAATCAACGTGGTAGACGCTAAAATAGACCCCACTGGCGTAATATCAGTAAGGAAGGGCGGATATATCAACCAGTTTGAAAATGCTCTTGTAGTCTGCAACCAAGACTCAATGATGCACAAGATTCTCAACACCACCGTGCGAATCCGCGACAAATATTATTACAAGGCAATTGGCGGTGAGTATGAGTACAACAACCCGAACCAAGGTATCAACTATATTAAAATAGATTCTATCGAAGTCCGCAGAATACAGCAAGACACCGCTCAGTATGCCGAAAAAGTGCGTTGCACATTTGGAATTGGCACAGTGAACGAGTCGGAACAATTTATGCTAAGCCCACAATACATGTTCTCTGGCAAATACTCGTTTATGGGCAACATTCCCGGTGTTAAGTTCAACGGCTACGCATACATACGTCAAGAGTGCGACAGCGCAATTATGCCATTCCGTTTTGAAGGCAACATCAACCCCGACAGCATCGTGTTCCCGATTTCCGACCGCGTGGTCGACACCGCTCACGTAAGGCTCTACACTGGATTTTTCTACAACCACGACAATGAGAAACTTTACTCAATTTTCATGGGTCGCAAGATTGAAAACCGCGACGAACCTGTTTTGGAGGCAGGCAAAGGACTTTCATACGCCATAAGAAACAACCAGTACCAAGTGGCATCGGCTAAAAAACTCGCCGACCCATCTGTCCCCGACAACTCTATCTCGCTGTACAGAGCCCTCTGCTTTGTGGCTGGCGAAGGTAATATCACCACCAACGTTAACATCAACCCCGTAACACTTGTCACCAAAGGCACTATGATGCACCAAAAAGATGCCGACAAGATTACTATAAACCTTATAATGTCGGTTAACTTCTTCATAAGGCCTGACGTGATTAAGTCGATGGCAGAAAACCTCAACGATGTAGCTGACGCTAAACCTGTAAACTTAGCGCAAGAGAGTGTCCGCAAACGCTTGCAATACCTACTCGGATTAGACACAGCCTCAAGAGTAATTTCAGACTACACGCTATCAGGCTCAATATCTAAAATGCCATACGAACTTACAAAAACCATCGTATTCACCGACCTAAAAATGACATTCGACACCACAACCCACTCGTTCCGTTCTGTTGGTGACATAGGTGTTGGTTTTGTTGGCGGAACTATGGTGAACCGATATATGAAAGGCAATGTTGAAATCATAAGAAACCGCAAAAAAGGCGACCAGATATCTATCTACTTACAACCCAAACCCGGTTCTTGGTACTATTTCAACTATAAAGCCGGTTTTATGTACTGTCTATCGAGCGACGAGGATTTCAACAACAAAATTATGTACACAAAAGACAAAGAACGTATCTTGAAATATGACAAAAATGGTGAATATCAATTTGTTATCGGCAACGATGCTGTTAAGAACAAGTTCATACGTTCGTTTGAGTCAGGCAACGTTATAGATGAACCCACACCATCCGAAGAAACTTTGGAGAATCAAAACAACGCTATGGCACAAGACTCGCTAAACATCACTGCCGACACCCTTAACATTGGCACAGATTCTTTGAACATTGTCCAACCACAACCCTCAACGGCTCAACCACAAGAAGAAGAATCGGACTTTGAGATAGAACCTCAACCTTCGCCCGAACAAGCTGTTGAACCTGGCCAACCCACTGAATCAGAGCAAACAACAGTACCAGAGCAAACAACAGAACCTGTATCAAATCAACCCGAAGAATCTGACTTTGAAGAACAACCTCAACCCCAGCCAGAACCGCAGCCAGAGCCGCAACCTGAGCCGCAACCCGAGCCGCAGCCTGAGCCACAACCTGAGCCGCAACCTGAGCCGCAACCCGAGCCGCAGCCTGAGCCGCAACCCGAGCCGCAGCCTGAGCCGCAACCTGAGCCGCAACCCGAAGATGACTCTGACTTTGAGGAACAAGATTATATCGACAATTAGAACAATGAAAGAAAATCTACATATCTTTTATGCACCAGATGCCGCCGAAAATGCCGTTGTTTACCTTAGCGACGAAGAGGCGGCACACTGCTGCAAAGTGCTAAGGCTTGCAGCTGGCGACCATATTGCTATTGCCGATGGACGTGGTTCTGTCTACGATGCTGTAATTACAATCTGCACCAAGAATACTTGCGCTGCACAGACAATAAGCATTATTGCAGACATTTACCGCCGTAAATACTACAATCACGTGGCAATAGCTCCCACTAAAAACACCGACCGTTTTGAATGGTTTGTAGAAAAAGCGGTGGAATTGGGCATTGACCGAATAACCCCTCTCCTATGCGCCCATAGCGAACGTAAAGTATTAAAAACCGAACGGTTGGAGAAAATTGCTCTCGCGGCCTTTAAACAGAGCGGTAATGCTATTTTAACACAAATATCACCGTTGACACCGTTTAACGATGTGATCGACACCACCACAGAAGATATAAAATTGATAGCTCACTGCGAAGATAGCAAAAAAATATTTTTCTCAAACGCAGTTTCACCGCAAAGCCGTTCCATTACGCTAATTGGTCCAGAAGGTGATTTCTCAGATCAAGAGATAACAATGGCACTCAAGGCAGGATATAATCCGGTGTCATTAGGAAACACCCGATTAAGAACCGAAACGGCAGGGGTGGCAGTGTGTGCTTTTTTGGCAGCGATAAACAATTAAAGATTTAAAGTAGAGGTTTTTCCTCTACTTTTTATTCTTTTTGTCAATCGACTCTTTAATCGCCTTAATCTCTTTTTCAAGATTGAAAGAATCACCTAATTCAGATAGTTTATTTTTAGAATTAACAAAATCGTCAACATCACTGCTAATAATAGCTTCTACTCTATCTACAAAAGTACGCATATTCTCCCACAAGATTTCATCTCTTACTTTCTGAGGATCTACGGATGGCTTTGATTTTGTGGGTTTGTAAGCGCCTTCACCAATATTATAATCACTTATTTCTTTTTTGATAAGCGAGAAATAATTGTTTTGGGTAATAAGCTTTTGAATATCGTCGGAATTATCATTTACACGATCAACAAAAAGTTTATCTCTCTTAGTAAATGGATTATTAGAATACTCTTGATATGCATCAGCACTAGAAACATATGCTGAAATTTCGTTTTTAATAGCACGATAATAGTCATTTACTTTACTGTCGATATCTTTATTAGCTTCAACAATAGAGTTAAGTTTTTGGAAAAGCAGTTTGGTGCGAGCTGTGACGGTTTCTTGTTCTTTCTTTTGAGCATCTGTCTCTTTCTCAGATTCTTCATTTTTATCCTCCTTAACTTTAATAGGAAGGCTTGGATCTTTGTAAGGAGCTACACCAAATTTATATTTGCAAATTTCCACTTTCAACTTTTCATCGGCTTTACGTTTGCTAATCCATTCGGTATGGTATTGTTTGAGTTTGTCCCAACCAGAAATAATAACAATAACCAATGAACATATTGCACAAATACTTTTGGTAATACTGAATTTCTCCATTGCGCACAACTTGTCGATGTCGATAGACAAAACCAAAACAGAAACAGCACTCAATACAATAATCCACAATTGGATACGGATATACCATTTTTGAGTATGAATAGCTTTTTTATCAAAATAATCATGTTGGTCGGCCCATCTATTTTTGATATAACTATCTATCGAAAAATCAGTAATATCCATAGGATTCGCCCATTTTTTATCTTGCTCACTCAATTGATCTCCCTTGGGTGTTGTTTCATTTGCATTGTTATTATTTGCTGCCATATTTGATTTTTTTTAAATTTATTCGCCAAAGATAATAATATGCACGAAACTTACCAAATTTTTTTGCAATTTAATTTAAAACTTTTCTCCTATGCTTTCTCAATTCGTTGTGCACCACTGCCAACAATTCGCAATCATCATTATAAAATTTTATTTCATTATTACGATACATAAATTGAGGCGTTTTTGGGTCACCCTGCTTTACTAAGAAGAGTTCCACGTCAGCTCCCAATGCTATACCTGTTTCGATATAGGTATTGAACCGGTCTCCAGAAATGTCGGCTATCATAAAATAGGCCTTTTTGATTCTTTCGATAATTGCTCGTTGAATACCTTGTCCCAAATCGTAACCATCTTTACATGGTATGGCAGTTACGCTTCCACATAATTTTTTTATAAGGAGATTAATTCTATCTCGCTCTCTGATTAAACTTCTGGCAAAAAAGATATGGGGAGTACGGGGCTCGGTCAATGTTAAATTGTCTTCTATAAAAGACTCCAATTCTTTAATTTTAGCAACATCCTCCCAATTATCTATATCATAAGGATATACAGGATAATGCGAAAGGTTGTTGGTATTAACTCGCGAATCGGCTATCAATATACCGGGCAATCCGCAATCTTCTGCCCATCTAATTTCATCCAAAAAATATTTTGATGTGTTTCTATATTGATTTTCACCTCTATACGTTAAAATACCAACAAATCCACGGCAAGTTCCCATTATCTTTTTTATTCGCGTTTCGTTAACAGATTCTTGATTGGGATAATCGCCTATCAATCTATACAACTGAAGACTGGCAAATATTTTTTCCACAATATCCCTATCCTTACTCCACGAATGGCTCACATATACATCTTTATCGTATTCAATATTATCAGAACTTCCGTAAATGGCAGATAAAATCAAGAAAAAACAATCAGAGGTTAACTCTCCATTTGTACACTCAATCCATTTAATACCATCCAAAAAGCCATCAGGTTTGCAATCGCCAAGACAAATGGGCAAAATTGTTTTACCATTATTAATAGCATTGTCAACATCTTCCTTAATCCAATCGTTTTTTTCGGAATTATTTGACCAAATAACAATTACAAATTCAGAGTTTGCTATTTTTTTGGAAATCTCCAAGCGAAGGTCGGTGCCGGCTACCAACGATTCGTTGTCGTACCATACCTTAAATCCTGATTTCACTAATAGATTGTTTAACTCATCGGTAAAATCATTATCTATGCTCGAATGACTTATAAAAATATCGTACTCTACCCGTCTCATCGCAATTTACACTATATTATTGGTTGTCTAATTGCTTTTTGGTTCCACAACAATAACCTTTCTACGATATTGTCTCAAAATCTTATGAATTAATGCCAAACATTCACATCCGTCTTGATAATTGTAAATTGAATTAACTATATAAGATGATGTGGTAGAAGAGTCTTGTTGTTTAAATAAAAAGAGTTCAATGCCGACATCAATGGCAATACCAATATCAACATACCTATCCATAACAGCATTTGAAACATCAGAAATCATTAAATAAGCCTTACTTATGTTCTCTTTAATTCTATCGATAATTGAAGTGTTGACTCTAATAACAGAATCAGATTCATCTTTGCATGGAATGGCAGTAACTATTCCACACAATCTTTTTATAAATGAATTAATTTCATTGTTTCCAATGTTAATATTTTGTGTATAATATATATGTGGTGTTTTGGTTTGTATTAAATCATGCGAGAAATCGGCAACATAATTTTCCCATCCTTCGTCATCGAAAGATATCAATGTAAACTTTCTAAGTGCCTTGATACAAGCTTCTTTAAATTTTTCATCTTCATCCTCTTTGATAAACCATCCTTTTTCAGACATAAGTTGCAAAATTTCAGAAACGGTTCCAAATGATTTCAACTCATTGATTTTACTATAAACATTTGGGTCAGCGATTAATAAACCGGGCAACTCGCACTCATAAGCCCATTTAATTTCTTTCCAAAAATATTTTGAAGTTCCCAAATAGGCATCTGAATCTGCTTTGGGTGTCAAAAAAGCGATATAACCACGGCAAGTACCCATTATTTTTGTTATTCGCTGTTCAACTGTAGAATCCTGATCAGGATAATCGCCTATCAACCGAAAATAGTTTCTAAGTTTTGGATAATACTTTTCAAACACGTCTTCATATTTTTTGTCCCATGAACGTGTTACATACACATCTTTGTCAAATTCAGTATTTTCGGAAGAGCCATAAATAGATGCGAGAATATGAAAGAAATCTTTAGGCGTTAGACAACCCTTCTTGCAGTCTAACCATTTGATATTTTTCAATTCATTCAAATCGTCAGGGAAATCCTTCTTACCGTCCAAACGAACTACAATTACAGTTCTATCCTTATCATTTAACAATGCTGTTTTAGCTTCATCATGAACCCATTGAGATTTTTCAGCATTTTTTGACCAAACAACAATAACAAATCGAGATGACTTAAGTTTGTCTAAGATTTCAGTAAGAATAGTTCCTAATAACAATGATTGATTATCATACCAAACTTTAAATCCTGATTTGTCCAATAGAGTCCAAAGCTTATCCGCAAAATCATTATCCTTACTCGAATGACTAAGGAATATGTCATATTTAAATTTACTCATAGATGCTCACGTTTAATAATACATAACGGTTGCAAAAATAAGCATTATATTTTAAAAAACAAATTTCATTCACAATAATAAAATCCTCCCCAACGCCTCCTCTAGCGTTTTCCGTGGGCAGGCGGCGTTGATTCTTTGAAAACCTTCACCTGATTTACCAAAGATTTTGCCGCTGTCGAGCCAGAGTTTTGATTTGTTTTCAATTAAATTGTCTAATTCGGCAGCGGTGAAACCTAATTTTCTGAAATCTAACCAAACCAAATAGGTGGCTTCGTGGGTTATCATTCGCACATTTGGCAGATTGACTTCTACATAGTTTTTGATAAATTCCACATTGTTTTTTATATACTTAAAAACACCGTTAAACCACTCATCGCCATACTTATACGCTGCAATGGTGGCAACCAATCCCATTACGTTTAACTGACTATAACCCGAGGCGTTGTATGCGTGACAAAATCTTCGGCGGATTTTTGAATTTTTGATAAATATGTGTGCGGTTTGCAATCCGGCAAGGTTGAATGTTTTTGAAGGAGATGTGAAGGTTAATGTAATATCCTCAAATTCAGGTTTTAAACTTGCAAAAATGTGATGTTTACCAACAAATGTGAAATCTTGATGAATTTCGTCGCTGAGAACTATAACATTGTGTTTTAGGCAAATATCACCAAGTTTTATAAGTTCCTCCTTGTTCCAAACTCTCGACACAGGATTATGAGGATTGCAAAGAAGAAAAAGTTTTACATTGTTGGCAATGATTTTGTTTTCAAAATCTTCAAAATCAATATAATAGCGGTTGTCTTGTGGATTGTAAACCAAAGTATTGTCTACAAGTTTTCGATTGTTGTCGGTGATGACTTCCGAAAATGGATAATATACAGGCTGCTGAATCATTATGGCGTCGCCTTTTTCGGTTAACGCTTTAACAGCCACGGCAATAGCAAACACCACACCGGGCGATTTTAGCATTTCACGTTCCGAAAAATCATAATCGTATTTTCTATGAAAATAATCACGCACCACCTCGTAGTAAGGTGTCTGAGTTTCGCTGTAACCAAAAACTCCGTGATTGGCAACGTCTTGAATAGCGTCTAACACATAACTCGATGTCTTAAAATCCATATCCGCCACCCAAAGCGGCAACACATCGTCTGGAAGTCCGCGCCTATAGGCAAAGTCAAACTTCAATGAAAGCGTATCTTTTCGGTTAACAACTATATCAAAATCTAAGTTTCTTTCCATCCTTTATCAATTATCAATTATCAATTATGAATTATGAATTGTGAATTATGAATTGTGAATTATGAATTATGAATTAAAACATTTCCCCAACTCTTCAATCAAATCATCAGGGTTTTCGATTCCTACCGAAAGACGTAAAACACAATCGGTTATGCCGTTTTTTAATCGTGTTTCTTCGGGTACATCGGCGTGAGTTTGAGTAGTGGGATATGTTATCAAGGTTTCAACACCGCCGAGACTTTCGGCAAATTTTATTAGGCGTACTTGGCTAAGAATTTTTTCTACAAGTGCCTTATTTTCAACCTCAAATGTTATCATAGAGCCGAATCCGCGAGCCTGACGTTTCATAATTTCATAACCCGGATGTTCAGGCAGTCCGGGATAGATAACGCTTTTTATTTTCGGTTGATTTTTAAGCCATTGTGCTATTTTGATAGCGTTAGATTGTGCTTTTTCCATACGCACGGCAAGAGTTTTGATACCACGCTCCACAAGCCACGAATCAAACGGCGAAAGTCCCGCGCCCGTGGTCTTAATCAAAAACCGCAAACGCTCCTGGATATCAGCACGATTGGTAACAATGAATCCCGCCAAAGTGTCGTTGTGACCGCTTAAAAATTTGGTGCCGCTGTGGATAACGACATCAGCACCAAGTTTCAAAGGATTTTGGAAATATGGCGAAAGAAAAGTGTTGTCCACGATCAAGATAATATTGTGATTATGAGCGGTTTCGGCAATTTTGGCAATATCGGTAACGTTCATCATAGGATTGGTGGGCGTTTCGATATATATTGCTTTGGTTGACGGGGTAATGAGGTGTTCGATATTGTTTTTGTAACATTCGGTATAACAGACCTTTATGCCGTGTTTTTTCAATACATTATCAAACAAGCGTATGCTTCCTCCATAGAGGTCGGAGTCAGCGATAATTTCGTCGCCTGATTCAAAAATTTCCAAGAGCAACGAAATCGCCGCCATTCCGCTCGAAAGCGCAAAAGCGTCGATGCCGCCTTCAAGTTGCGCCACAATCTTTTCAAGATGCTCTCTTGTAGGGTTTTGCAGACGGCTGTAATCAAACCCCGTAGATTGTCCCAGTCCTGGATGTGCGTAAGTGGCAGTTTGAAAAATAGGGAAACTCACCGCGCCGTAGAATCTACAATCACCCTCGTCTTCCTCCCAATGAAGACATAATGTATCAGTTTTTCTATTCATTTTCTTTTGTTTATATTTACTTTGCAAAATTACGGCAACAGAAATTATTACCAAGCAAAATTTCATATATAGAAAATATTTTTACATTCATTTAGTAAAATAGATAATATATTCTATTCTTACGTCAAAGATTTATGCCCCAAAGAATTTTTTAATACAACAAAAACCGCCCTGACTGCGTTATAGAATTGTTTTACATTAACACTATAATTATTATGAGAAGGACTTTTTTGGCTGCATTAATGATGCTCTTGATGACGGCTCCGGCGGCAATGGCGCAGACCGGTTTTTGCAAGTCGTGCGCCCAAATGGACAACAACCAACGCACCGCCGAAATTCGCAAAATGTATTCGGAAACCTCTAATAACAAGAATCTTACAACAAAGAAATATCAATATGAATTTGATGAAAACGGACAGGGATTTCCGTATTCGTTTGTTTACCGTTACGACAACGGAAAACTCGTTCAGATAGATTTTGAGACGGAATACGACTATATCCACCGCCGCTTTTTCTACGTAAAGGATGGTTGTGTTTATTTCGTACTCGTTGAAGACCAACACCCATCCGAAGACGGTAGCCAAATGGTTTCAGAATTTTGCCGCGCATATTTCTGCAACGACAAGATTTTCAAATGCCTCGGCAGCGATAAAAAAGACCTCGACATAAAAGACGCCTGGGTTGTAGATTTGCAAACATCATTGCTCGAAGAATTTACAAGGGGGTTGAAGATGGAAGGGGAAGCGGAATAAAAAAAACGCAGCCGCTTCAAAAGTCCCCTTTATCAACGGCCGCTTTAAAGAAAATGAATAAAAAAACTAATTGAATCGTTGCACCGCTACGGTGTAAATGTCTTCTATTAAGCGGATTCCGCCAGTGTAGCCCGCATAAAAACGGTCGATGACCACTTTGTCAAGAACAGGCCACGAGATGTTCAGGAAGTTGCCTTTGAGCGATTCGGTAACTTCTTTTTCGTAGTAGCCGCCAAGAATGAGCGGGTAGCCGTGGTAGTCGTGGCTCTTGATTTCTTCGTGAATTTTGTAGCCGTCGGTTTGGAAATCCACATCGGCTTTGATGCCGTAGTTAAGGTTTTGAAATTCTGACTTGATCGCCTCTTGAAATTGTTTTGGAGTGTCGTCGGTAACAAACTGTTTAGCAGGTATCAAGCCCAAATCGTTTACCAAAAACTTGGTGATTGCAAGGGCGTATTGAGCGTCGGCAACCAATGAAAATTGCTTGTTGATAACGCGGTTTTCCAAAAACAAATCGGCGTAGCGCGAAATCAGATAGTAAAAGTAATCTTCGTGTTTTTTAATTACGGATTCCACTTTTTCACTGTCGATTCCGGCAAATTTACCTACTTCGCGCAAAAATTTGCCTGTCTCGGTTGCACCCACGGGCAGCACTGGATAATGAAGGTATGGAATTCCGAGATGTTTTTCCATAGTCTTCATATTTTGAAGTCCCACCCACGGCGACACCAATAGGTTGAACTCGGCTTTTGGTATGAGCTTAATGTTCTCAATGCCACGCTGATAGCCAAAAATTGTGTTGGGTTTGAGCCCGATTTCGCGTAAGAGGTTTTCAAGTTCGCGGATGTTGCCGAGCCAAAAAAGATCCTGATAAGGCACATCTGCCCAAAGGTTTACAAGACCTTTTTCGCGTTCGTCGCTACGCTCCAAATATTGCGTAACAATCGCATCCACAACCTGTTCGTGACCTTTGTAGTTGTTGCCTTTGAAACCTGCCGACGGCGCAAAAACCACAGGTTTGCCTTGTTCTTGAAATTTAGAAACCACCTCCTGAGCGTCGTCGCCAACGATTTCGGGAATACAGCCGGTGAGCACCACAAATAGGTCTGCGTCAATCACTTTGAGTGCGTTTTCGATTGTGGTTGAAAGTTTTTTAACGCCGCCAAAAACCACGTCTTTTTCATTGATTGAAGTGCACGGAAAAATTTGCGGCGAAAGGTATCCCGACGAGCCGGTGGTGTCGGCGAGTTTCTGTGCGCAGCCCGGTCCCGAATGTAGCACGGGGCAGGCTCTCTCTATCGCTTGAACGGTCTGCATTGCCGCCAAAGCGCATTTATATCTTTGTTTATCTAATATCTTTGCCATATTTGTATTTTTTTTACAACGGAATAAACAGAAATAACAGAAATTTTTTTTTCCGTGTGTTCTGTGTTTTCCGTTGTTAAACAACTTTATTACTTGCTTTCTTCAAAGAATTTATCAACATTTTGTTCGTACCACCATTTGGTGTAGGGAAGTTTTGTGCGTTTTGCAAGGTTCGCCTCAAAACTGCGGTTTTGGATTGTGTCGAGCACTGTTTTTGCAAATTCCAATGTGTGTTTGTAGCCAAAAATCATATACTCGTCTGCCACGTAAACCGCTGGCGTTCCGTTCTTTATCGCCCAAACCGTAGAGCCCGGATGTCGCGAAAGATACATATCGGGTTTGTACTTGTTGAGAATGTTCATCACCTCGTAATTCTGTTGGTCGGCAACCGAAGTTTCAAAGTCTATGTTGTTGTCCAACAGGTATTTCATTGATGGAGGTACGTCGCCATTTTCATATTTCTTATCATAATGCCAAGCCAACGCCCAAACCACTTTGATGCCGAGTTCGTCTAAAACTCTCGACACTTCGAATGTGTATCCTGGACCCATTCCAAGCACTGCCGTAAGACCTTCGAGTTGCTTTTTAACTTCTTCTATCTGAGGAAGATAGATGGCACGTTGTTCGGCAATATATTTCTCGATTTTTTCGCTGCGGTTGGTTACACGGCCTATTTCTCTGAGCCAAGCCTCAAAACCTTTGATACCGCACTGATTGATTGAGCGCACGTATGGCACGCCGTATTTTTCTTCGAGAGCGTTGCCAAGATAGTTGCCCAAAGTACCACAAATACAAGTGGTTGCAAGGTTTTCGGAGAGAGTTGAAAGTTCCTCAACGGTAGAATTACAATAGAGGAAAACTGGGTCGAGGTCAAAATTCTTAAAAATTTCTATGATTTCGGGACGCGCCGATTCAAAGAAGTTTTTGAAATTGATCTTGTTGTTTTTCGGAGCGTTAGGGCGAGGTTTCTGCACAATTGCCTGCAATACCGCGTGGTCTGAAATGTCGAATCCCGTAGCCCAAATTTTGCTCTTGAAACCTTCGCAGTGAACAGCCACCACCGGCACGTCGATTTCGTCTTTTACCTCGTCAACCACGCTGTCGATGTCTTCGCCGATAATACCTGTGGCACAACTACTTGACACAAAAATTGCCTTCGGTTTGTACCTGCGGTAAGTCTCCAAAATTATCTTTCGGAGTGCCTCGGTGCTGCCAAAATCGTGTCTTTTTCGTTCATATCGGTGCCCACATAAACGGTGTCGGACGTTACGCCGCGTTTTTTTGCCATCACCTTCGACATATAGTAACTATTTGAACTTGTTACCGAACAGCCCGACGGCCCGTGGTGCACAATAGCCACATCTCTGATGCCTGCAAGTTGACTTAACCCGCAGAGCGACAGGCAGGTGCTCGACTGCGAAAAACATCTCGCGCAGCCCTTCAACGTACCGCAAACCGATTTTTCCGCCAAATCTTTCAGCGACCCGATATAACCGGTAATCGACCCAATCCTCGTTTCGCGCACCGCAACATTAGAATTGTTTAAATTTACTGACATTTTATTTAGTTTTAATATTCATTTTCTTTTCGGTTGCAAAGGTAGGGGGTGTGGAATGTTTGTCCAAGAAGAATTAAAAGATTAGGTAAATTCTCTAAAATCAATGACAATATCGGAAAAAATATTAGGCAATCGGATAATTAGCGAATAGAAAAGAGAAAAAATATGGCAGATTATTTTTGGCTTTATAACAAAAAACGTTTATATTTGCGTTGTGATTAAATTAAAGCGCAAAGATATGAAAGGCTTACCTATCGGCATACAGACGTTTTCGGAGATTATTAACCGAAACAATGTTTATATTGACAAGACCGAATTGATATTCAATTTGGTCTCGGATATGAAATATTATTTTCTGTCCCGTCCTCGTCGTTTTGGCAAATCACTGTTGGTAAGCACATTGCAATCGTATTTTGAGGGAAAGAAAGAACTGTTCAAGGGTACGAAAATCGAGAAACTTGAACAAGAGTGGACGGAATATCCGGTGGTAACACTCAGTTTTGCCAAGTGCAAATCAGACCAAATTGATGTTATTGTAAAATTCGTATCAATTGTTTTGTCGGAACAGGAAGTAAAGTTTGGATTGAAAAACGAAATGGAATTCTCTGATGATGGGAAAAAGCCTGATATTAATTTAAACACAAGACTTGAACGCATTATCAAAACCGCGTACCAACAGTCCGGCAGACAGGTTGTGCTTTTGATTGACGAATACGATGCGTTGATGCTCAATACGATAACTGACATTCCTACTCAGGACGCTGTGCGCGTGCATATGAACAATCTGTTTTCGCCAATAAAAGACCTCGACCCATTTTTGAAATTTGTCTTTATAACGGGTATCACAAAATTGAGTCAAATGTCAATTTTTTCCACACTTAACAATCTGACTGACATCAGTTTGCTCGAATCATACGCCACAATATGTGGTTTTACAGAAGAAGAATTAAGAACGGAACTAAAACCACATTTGGATGCCTTTGCGAAAAAGTTTGGATGTACGACAGACGAGGCTGTTACAAAACTGAAATATCGTTTTGACGGCTACCATTTTTCAGAAAGTGAAACAGGTGTTTTCAATCCGTTCAGCCTTTTGAAAGCATTGTATGAAAAAAAGTTTGAAAATTATTGGGTGCGTACCTCAACTCCGTCGTCGCTGATTGCCTTGTTAAGACAGAATAATGATTTGCAAATATGTGAATTGGAAAATATTTATATGAGTAGCGGACGTTTTGATATGCCGATAGAGCGCGTTACAGACATTGTGCCGTTCCTATATCAAAGCGGCTACCTCACCATCAAGAGTTACGACCCCGAATTTGACCAATACATTATCGGTTTTCCAAATCAAGAGGTAAGATATGGATTTTCAGAAAGTTTGATTAAAAACTATATCTTTCAGGACATCGGTTATGGCAACGACATTTTCCGCCGCTCGGTGGTAACATCTGTCAAGGAGGACAATCCTGAATTTTTGTTGCAGAATTTGCAGACTTTTTTGCGCAAAATTCCGTACCCAAACGCCGACGCACCCGAATGGTATTACCAAAACCTTTTGTACGCCATTCTTGCGACCTGCGGTTTCACCGTTCAAAGCGAAATACGCACCTCGGCGGGACGCATTGATTTTGCATTGTTTTCGCCAAAATCAATCTTCCTCTTTGAGTTTAAACTCAACAAAACACCCGAAGAAGCCTTGGCACAAATCAACGAAAAGGACTACGCCGACAAATTTTCGTTTGAAGGCAAGAAGGTTTGGAAGATTGGCGTTAATTTTTCAAGTGCAGAAAGGACGATTGATGGGTGGAAAATAGCGTAGGGGCATACCTCGTGTACGCTCCGCACATAAAAAAGGAGCGTACACAATGTACGCCCCAACACCAAACAATATTGCAATCCATTAATATTCAAACAAATGCGTACTCAAATACCTCAATCCCGTATCTGCAAGGAGCGCAACGATGGTTGTGCCCTTGTACTCAGGACGTTGGGCGATTTGGGTGGCGGCGTAGAGAGCCGCGCCT